>Ga0315279_10000017_pt1 | contig 390064 bp, 336 predicted proteins | sample YL17G06_20_MG_FD_203694 | JGI IMG/M metagenome (GOLD analysis project Ga0315279, IMG submission 203694) | Sediment microbial communities from Yellowstone Lake, YNP, Wyoming, USA - YL17G06_20 | ecosystem: Environmental > Aquatic > Freshwater > Lake > Sediment | place: USA: Wyoming | collected...
TTCAGACGATCTCGCTCTCTCTGGCTCATTAACAACAGCTCCGGTTGGCTCATCCCTCCAGCTTGCCTCGCCTCAACCGGAACTTTCTACTTTGCTAGAAGAGGAACTTCTCACTTTGCTGCGACACACCCGCGTCTTGGACTTGTCGACGTGGTTCAAGTAAAATATCCTGCTGTTGATCTGGCGCCTCGCCTGCCCAAGGTCTGCTGGCTCGGTATGATACGAAAACCCTTCGGCGGATGAAGAGTTCTTGCAGAATTCTTGTAGGCGCGAGGCTTGGCGCGCGGGAGGGGCCGTCACAACAGTTGCTAATCTCAGAAAACGATATATTTAGAAGCTGAATTATGAATTCTGAATGATGAACAAAGCAAAACACAGCATTCATCATTCCGAGGCGAGCCCAGTGGCAATCAAATTGAAAGAGAAGAAAGCCGGCATGCGGGCCTGCGATGAGAAGGGCGCCAAGGGGAACCTCTGCTGCGGGCACCTCAAGCGCTGGTACACCCCGGACGAGGAGGTTGTAAGGGAGCTGGGGAAGAATATTGAAATCTACCGCTGCGAGCGTTGCCAGGCGCTTTATCGGCCCGTCTCAAACGACAGGTCGACGGCCGGGCAGAAGTATGATTTGCAGCCGGTAAACCTTCTCGGCGACTTCAGCCGTAAGGCCAGCGAAAAGCAGCACGTGGACAGTGACAAGTGACGAGCGGGCAGAGAACCCGCTCGGCTCTGCCTGGTCACTGATCGCTTGTCATTTCTGGCCTTGCCTATTCATTATCCCCGTCTCTGCTGATGCTCGTTGGCGGAAAGATCGAATGCAACTCAAGAGCGAACTCATCTACGACTGGAATCGCGTGGGGGGGCCGGAACTCAAGCTTCCAGGGCCTCCCATGCTCGATGATGAGACCCTCCGCGACGGCCTGCAATCGCCTTCCGTCCTCGATCCACCCATCGAGAAGAAGATTCGGATTCTCCACCTCATGGAGGCCCTGGGGATCGACTCCGTGAACCTAGGGCTGCCGGGGGCGGGGCCGCGGGCGAAAGAGGACGTGTTGCGCCTGGCGCGGGAGATTGCCTCGTCCCGTCTGCGCATTCATCCGAACTGCGCGGCGCGCACCATCGAGTCGGATATCCAGCCGATTGCCGAAGTTGTTCAGGCCACGGGGGTGGCGATTGAGGCGGCAACCTTCCTGGGGTCCAGCCCCATCCGGCAGTACGTGGAAGATTGGACTCTCGACTTCCTGCTGCGCACCACGGAGGCCGCGGTAAAGTGCGCGGTGAGCCTGGGCTTGCCGCCCATGTACGTCACCGAGGACACCACGCGCGCCCAGCCCGAAGTCATCAAGAAGCTATACACCACCGCCATCGAATGCGGGGCCAAGGCGATCGTCGTGTGCGACACGGTGGGTCATGTGACGCCGCGCGGAGTGCGCGCGCTCCTGCATTTTATTCGGGAAGAGGTGGTGAAGCCGACGAAGGAGCGCGTCCGCATCGACTGGCACGGCCACTGCGATCGCGGCCTGGCCGTGGCTAACTCCCTGGCGGCTTACGAAGCCGGCGCCGACCAGGTGCATGGCTCCGCCCTCGGCATCGGCGAACGGGTCGGGAACACGCCCCTCGACCAACTGTTGGTCAACCTGAAACTCATGGGCGCTATTGACCGTGATCTGACCAAGCTGCAGGAATACTGTCATACCGTCTCGGAAGCGGTGGGCGTGCTCATTCCGCCTAACTATCCCGTGATGGGTTCGGACGCTTTCCGCACCGCCACGGGGGTCCATGCCGCGGCGGTTATCAAAGCTTATAAGAAGAACGACGTCGAGCTGGCCAACCAGGTGTATTCGGGGGTTCCTTCCCACTGGTTTGGATTGGACCAGAAGATAGAAATCGGGCCAATGAGCGGAAAGTCGAATGTGATTTATTGGCTTGAGAAACACGGCCGCAAGCCTTCGGACGAATTGGTGGAGAAGATATTCGCGCGAGCCAAACAGGCCGACCGCCTGTTGAAGGAAGAAGAGATAATGGAGCTTGCTGCTACTTCATCGAGCACCGGCGTCGAGCGATGATTGAAGACATCCGGCAGAAATTCCGCAGCCTGCAATATGAGTACACTCTGCATGCTGGGGATCAAAGCATCCTGAAGAGTATCACGCGGAGAGAGGTCGAAGAGGCGGTGGCATCGGGAGGAATCATCGAGGACTGCCCCACGGACAAGTACGGGCCAAGCTGCTTGATCTTCGGATTGACGGCGAGAGGCAGGCCTCTTCACATCCAGTGCACTCACCCAACACATCAGAGGGTTAAAATCATAACTCTCTATGAGCCCGATGTTGCAGAGTGGATCGATTCCAGAGTAAGGAGGCGGACGTGAAGTGCGAGGTCTGCGGGACCGGGGAGCGCCGTGAACAGTTGATCCGGTACAGCCTGTCCATCGGAGAGAAGCTCGTGGTGGTGGAGCATGTGCCTGCCAGCGTCTGCGACAGGTGTGGGGAGACTACGCTGGCGCCCGAAGTAGTCGAGCGTTTGCAGAATACGATCTCTACTTCGCGCACGCCGGTGCGAGTCTTGGAAACCCCGGTGTACGAATTCGCTTAGCTAGGTAGAAAACCCAACACCCGAGCCAAACAGGCCGACCGCCTGTTGACGGATTCGGAACTCCTGGAACTCTGCGGCCAGCCTGTCCGCTGAACCGCCGCCTTCCGGCAACCCTTTGCCGACCGCCTCTTCAGCCTCCCTGGTGGGATGGACGCGGCATCCTCATTACCCGGAGTGATTTCGCTTGAGCCAACGGACGAAAGCCGAACTGCTCCTGGTGGCGGTGACGCTGATCTGGGGCTCCACCTTCGTGATCGTCAAGGCCGCCTTGAATGACGCCTCTCCCTTCGCCTTCAACGCGGCACGGTTCATCTTTGCAGGCATCTTGCTGTTTCTTTTTCTCAGTCGCGGCATAGTTGATCGTGAAGCCCTCCTGCCCGGACTGGTCCTCGGGCTTTTCCTCTTTGGCGGCTACGCGTTTCAGACCTCGGGCCTCAAACTCACCACGCCCTCCAAGGCAGCCTTCATCACGGGTTTCAGTGTGGTTCTTGTGCCGCTCATCATGATTCCCTATGGCTATCGAATGCGTCTTTGGAACGTGGCGGGCGCGCTGCTGGGCCTGGCGGGAATCTACCTCTTGGTGCTACCGTCGGCACTGGTTGCCGTCAACCGCGGCGATATCCTCACGCTGGTTGGAGCGGTCTCCTTTGCCGTTCACATCGTGCTCGTGGGAAAATACACGCAGCGCCATTCCTTTCAGCACCTTGTCCCCGTCCAAATCCTCGTGGTCGGCCTGCTGGCCTTGGCCGTGACGCCGTTTGACCCAGGTTACATGCTTCACTGGACCGTCCGGCTGGTGGTGACGTTGATCGTTACCGCGGTCTTCCCAACCTGCGTGGCCTTTTCAGTTCAGAACTGGGCACAGCAGTACACTCCTCCGGCTCACACCGCCCTCATCTTTGCTCTCGAGCCGGTTTTTGCGGCTGTCACCTCTCGAATCGTGATGGGTGAACACCTGGGCGGCAAGGTATTGCTGGGGTGCCTGCTTATTCTGGGCGGAATGGTGGTTTCGGAGATTTGGGGAGGAAGTCCACCATCGCCGGTAGAAGGCTGAGATTCGAAACTCGAAAATCGAAACTCATACGGCTGTGGAGTCACTCAGTGTGACGTCTGCCATTCGCCAGTGCCCCCGCGCGCTCTTGTCGAGAAGCTGCGGACGTGACGAACAACGCTGGCGCGGCGTGCTCAGCGCCAGCGAGCTTGGCCGTCTCTAACACCTGGGGGATGATGGCAGGCCCGTGAAACGGTACTGGGTCAGTTTGCTGTAGCGGCGCTCTATGAGCGCCGGAATCTATTGAATCAAAAGCCGGCGGTCATAGACCGCCGCTACAAAAAAGCCAAAGTGACCCACTACCCGTGAAACATCTGCGTCGCTAGCCGCATCAGAACTGGGGTATAATAAAGAGGTGTCGCGCGAGACGCGACTGAACGCTTCTCTGGGTGAGGTGGGAATGGGCATGAATGGCCGCCGTTGGGTACCGGCGTTGGTAATCGGTCTGACGCTAGTGGTAGGGATCATGATTGGCACCCTCGTGTCGCGAGGAGTTCGAGCCGCAAGACCGTCTGGGATGGCGGCGGACGCGAGCCTTTTGCCTCCCCCCTCACCCATGGAGCTTCCGAATTCCTTTGCGAAGATCGCGGAGCAAATCGAACCCAGCGTGGTCAACATCAAATCCGAAACCACCGTCCACGTCTCTCGCCGGCGATTCCACGGGCAGGAAGATTCCCCCTTCAACGATTTCTTTGATCGCTTCTTCCAGTTTGGAGTACCCGATATGCCTCCGGGCGGCGATATGAAGCAGCAAAGCCTCGGTTCCGGCGTCATCCTGGACAAGAACGGGTACATCCTCACCAATTACCACGTCATCACGCAAAGCGGCGAAGACAAGCCGGTAGACCGCGTCAACGTTTACCTCCACGGCGACGACAACACCAAGTACAAGGCGAAGATCATCGGGTCGGACCAGTGGACGGATCTGGCGGTGATTAAGATCGAGGCGGGGAAACCTCTCACCGCCGCCCAGCTCGGCGATTCCGATTCGATGCGCGTGGGGGACTGGGTCCTGGCCATCGGCAGCCCCTTCGACCTGGAATCCACGGTCACCGCCGGAATCGTGAGCGCCAAGGGGCGCGATATTGAGGGCGGAACGGCCGGGCAGTTCAAGAGGTTTATCCAGACCGACGCCGCCATCAATCCCGGCAATAGCGGCGGCCCGCTGGTGAACATGGCGGGACAGGTCATCGGAATCAATACCGCCATCGCCACCCGCCGTGGCACTTATGATGGGGTGGGGTTTGCCATCCCCTCGAATACGGCCCGGAAAGTCTATAACTCCATCATCTCCAGCGGCAGCGTCCGCCGCGGAGCGATTGGCGTTCAGTTCCGGAGCGATAACAACCCGGTGAAGCTCCGCATGTTCGGGACTGACCACGGGGTGGTGATCGAGAATGTGGAAGCCGGGAGCCCGGCGGATCGCGCGGGCTTGAAAAGGGGCGATGTCATCCTCGCGGTGGACGGGAAGGCAATTCGCACCGGTGACGACCTGGTGTCCATCGTCTCGGACAGCGAGGTGGGCAAAAAGCTGAAAGTAGAGTACCTGCGCGACCAGAAACGGATGACCGCCGAGGTCGAGGTCGGCGACCGCAACAAGATCATCGGCGCGCTGCGCGGCGGGCCCGAGGAGGAGGAAGGTCCTGAGACAGGAGAACAGGCGCGCGGCGTGCTGGGGGTTGCGGTGAGAAACCTTAACCGCGACATGGCGCAGGACCTCGCGGACCAGCTCCATCTCGACAGCCGGCAGGGTGTCATGGTCACGGACGTCCAGTCGGGCAGCTTTGCCTCGGACCTCGGCGTGCAGCGCGGGGACGTTATATTGAGCATTAACCACAAGGCCGTAACCTCCGTGGAGGATTTCAATCGCGTGCAGGAACAGCTCAAATCCGGTAGCGACGTTCTGCTGCTCGTGGCGCGGCGCAGCACCGCGCGCTCCTTCACCACCTTGTTCCTGGCGGACCGCCTTCCCTGAGAACTGAGACTGCAAGCGGGCGGGCCTGCTGACAAAAGACCTGGGGTGAGGACCTGCCGCCATTAGGGGGAGAGAATTGCTCTTGCTTGGCCGCAGCCGAAAAAACGGCGCCCCGCGCGCGCTATTCATGGCGGGGCTTGTGCTCGTGCCGGTGCACCTGGCCGGACAGACCACGACGAAGACCAAGAGGGAGGTGGCTCCAGCGCCGCAGTCCTCGCCCGCCCGGAAGTCTACGGCACAGCACCTCGCCAGGGGGAAGTCTTCCAGAAAACCGGTGAGGACTTCGCGCCGCCCCCGACGTATCAGCCACAAGCGCCGCCTGGCTCAGCTCCGCCTTCAGCCCGAACGGGTGGAAGAAATCCAACGGGCGCTCGAGAAGGTGGGATACCTGAATGAAGCGCCCACGGGTAAGTGGGATGAGGCGACGCGCGATGCCATGCACCGCTACCAGGCCGACAACGGTTTTCCCATCACCGGCCTGCCGGAGGCCAAGAGCCTGATGAAATTGGGCCTGGGTCCGCACCCCTTGCCGGAGGATGTTGTCGCGAATGATTCGGCCAGCGCCAGCGTCCGGTCGAACACGAGCCCCGCCCAAGCGCCCTCTGTTACACAGGACCCACCGGAATCCCACTCGCCTGGCAATCCTTAAGCTGCCGCCTTAGGTTCCGGGGCATTCCGCGATGCCCACGCTGGGTGGGGAGAAGCTTGCGGAGATTGGGACGGCTGTGGACCGGAGTGGGGGGTTCGCGCTACACGCTTTCCCTTCCAGCGCCGTTCAAAGAAAGCCACGACGAAACTACGTATCAATCTGCGCGCGCTGGAGCTTGTCGCTGTAGTCCACGTAAACGGCCTTCCATTCGGAGTAGAAATCCAGCGCGGCGGTGGCCGCCTCGCGGTGGCCGTTCCCCGTCTGCTTGGTGCCGCCGAAGGGCAGGTGAGTCTCCGCCCCGATGGTGGGGGCATTCACGTAAACGATTCCCGTCTCCATATCCCGCAAGGCCCGGAAGGCATGGTTCACGTTGCGGGTGTAAATGGAAGAAGAGAGGCCGTAGACCACCCCGTTGCCGATCTCGATGGCCTGGTCGAGGTCGTCGCAGGGGATGACGCAGACCACCGGCCCGAAAATTTCTTCCTGCGCAATGCGCATCTTGGGGTGGCAGTCTGCAAAGACGGTGGGGGCGTAGAAAGCCCCGCCGTCGTACTCGCCGCCCGTGAGTCGCTCGCCGCCGCAGAGCAGCCGGGCGCCTTCGTTCCTGCCGAGCTGGACGTATTCGTCGACGGTCTTGAGCTGGTTCTCGTTGATGAGCGGGCCCATCTGCGTAGTCGGGTCGAGCCCGTTGCCAACCTTCAGGGCCCGCGCGCCCGCCACAAACTGCTCGAGGAAATCCTTGTACACCTTCTTATGGACCACCACGCGACTGGAGGCCGTGCAACGCTGGCCCGTCGTTCCGAAGCCACCCCAGATGGCCCCCTCGACGGTTAAATCCAGGTTGGCGTCGTCCAGAACTATGATGACGTTCTTACCGCCCATTTCCAGGCAGGAGTGTTTGAAGGTGTCTGCGCAGGCTTTGGAAACCGCGCGCCCCACCTCCGTGGACCCCGTGAAGGAAACCACCCGCACCGCTTCGTGGGTCATCATGGGATCACCCACTTCCGCGCCGCTACCCGTGACGAAGTTCACCACCCCACGCGGCACGCCGGCCTCCTCCAACACCTTCACCAGGTTGTACATGGAAAGCGGGGTATCCGTTGCCGGCTTCATCACCACGGTGTTGCCGCAGATCAAGGCGGGCATCACCTTCCAGGAGGGAATCGCCATGGGAAAATTCCAGGGCGTGATGAGCGAGCAGACACCGATAGGGCTGCGGACCGACATGCAAAACTTATTAGGCAGCTCCGAGGTCGTGGTTTGTCCAAACAGGCGCCGGCCTTCCCCTGCCATGTAAAACGTCATGTCGATGGCTTCCTGGACGTCGCCGCGCGTTTCATCGAGGATCTTGCCCATTTCGCGGGTCATCTGTTCGGCCAGGGTTTCCTTGCGTTCCACGAGGAGCCGGGCGGCGCGAAACAGCATCTCCCCGCGCTTGGGTGGCGGCACGAGACGCCAGGCCTTGTAAGCCTCTCGGGCGGCGGCGATGGCGTTGTCGACATCTTCCCGGTTGGACCTTGGGAAGATGCCGATGAGTTCCTGCCGGTTGGCGGGGTTAAGGTTCTCAAACGTTCGCCCGCTGACCGATTCTACCCATTCACCGTTGACGAAGTTCTTGTAGACTTTCGGCGGAGCCATGATTGGATTCCCCCACAGTAGCTCGCGATTGAAGGCAGGAAGGCGTAGGCGAGCCGCATTGATGACGTTCCCTCGAAGCGCAGAATATATCAGACGGTGCGGGCGCCTTCAAGCCGCTGCCTTCTAGCCCGTCGAACCAGGGGATCTCATTTTCTGAGATTCTTGACACCTACCTTCACGGTAGATACAATAGAATTAGGTGGAAGCCTCTAATGCTTTGATATACTGAGGGTTAGTCACAAGATGAGAGGCGAGACCGAATACGCGACGAGACGGCGCGGAATCCTTGCCACGATCGTCCGCCAATACATTCTGAGTGGCGGGCCGGTGGGCTCCAAGGCGATTGCGGAGCAACTCGCGGAAGTGTTGAGCCCGGCCACCATTCGCCATGTGATGGCCGAGTTGGAAAATGAGGGTTATCTTGCCCAACCCCACGTTTCGGCTGGCCGCGTGCCCACCGACAAGGCTTATCGCTTCTATGTCGACCAGGTAGCGGAGACCAGGCGACTGGGCGTGGAGACGGAGAAGTACATTTCCGAAAGCCTCGCCGCGGGGGCGCCCGCCCCCGAGGAGTTGCTGGAGAAGACTTCCCGCGTGCTGTCGGAAGTTTCGCACAACGTGGGACTGGTGCTGGGACCAGCGCTCCAGGAGAAGCTCCTGGAGCACATCAAGTTCGTCAAGTTATCCGAACAGCGCGTCCTGGCGGTGATCGTTTCCAAGCCGGACCTGATCGAAAACAAAGTGATCCGCCTGGAGGAGGATTTTTCGCAAGAGGAATTGGACGGCACGGCCAATTTCCTGAACGCGGAGTTCCGTGGCTGGTCGCTGCGCACCATCCGGCTGGAGATCTTCAAACGGATGGAGGCGGAAAAAGTTTTGTACGACAGCCTGCTTAAAAACGTCGGTACCCTGTTTATGTGGGGCGCGCTGGCGGGCGAAGAGCAGGGCCAACTCTTTGTGGACGGCACGGCCAAAATCCTGGACCTGCAAGGATTTGAGGACGTGCAAAAGCTCAAGCAGCTTCTGGCGGCTTTTGAAGAGAAAGCGAAGTTGATTAAGATCCTGAGTCTCTGTCTCCAGTCCTCTCTTTCGGGGGTCCAGATCCTCATTGGCCGGGAGAATCCGGACAGCCGGATGCAGCATTTCACCTTCGTCGTGGCGCCCTTCCGCTACCGCCAACGCGTGGTGGGAGCGCTGGGCGTCGTTGGACCGACGCGCATGGAGTACGAACGAGCCATCACGACGGTGGATTACGTCGCCCACCTTTGCAGCAGGCTTCTGAGCTCTAATTGAAATGCGCCTTCGTAGCGAGGGATGAGGGCTGAGAGCCCCGGTTCCGAACGCCAAATTCCCCATCCCGCGTTCTCGCCCGGATGTTGTAGAATCGTATGCATATGGAACACGAAAAGGAATCACTTGTCCGCACTCGTGCCGAAGGGAGCGAAGCCGCCGCTGAGGACCGCGCGAATCAGGACGCGGCCGCGGGCGTTGTGCCACCGGATTCCTTTGCCCCCGCGGCGGTGACGGAACCGGCGGATTGGGCAGCCGCTCAGCAGAAGCTGTTGGCGGAAAAGCAGGAGCTTTACGACCGCCTCTTGCGCAAGCAGGCCGAGCTGGAGAATTTTCGCAAGCGCATGCAGCGCGAAAAGGAAGACTTTCTCCAGCACGCCAACGCCGACCTGATCCGGGCCTTGCTGCCCTCTCTGGATGGCATCGAGCGCGCGCTCCAACATCGCGACCCGGGCGTCCCGGAGCAGTTCTACCAGGGGATGGAACTGATTTACCGGCAACTCCTGGAGGTTCTGAGCCGGGCGGGTCTTTCACCCGTCAAGACCGTCGGTCAGATCTTTGACCCGCACGTCCATCAGGTGCTGGAAACGGTTGAGGCTCCCCAGTATCGCGATCAGGAAATTGTGGAGGAACTCCAGCGCGGCTATAAGCTGAAGCAGCGCCTCCTGCGGCCCGCCATCGTCAAAGTAGCGATAGCGCCACGGGGCGGGAACTCGCCTGTTCTGTCCGAGAAACCGCCCAAGTCAAATTGAGGCGGCGCGCCCCGCAGAGCGGGGAGGGAGAATCCGCAGGAGTCGGCCCGCAGGAGAGTACCAGGGGCGGGGACGAGGTTGTAGGTTGAACAACAAGCCCGACTACTACGAAGTCTTGGGCGTCAGTCGCGATGCCTCCGAACAGGAACTGAAAAGCACCTACCGGAGACTCGCTCTCCAGCATCATCCCGACCGTAATCCCAACGCCCAGGAAGCGGCTTCGGAAAAATTCAAAGAGATCACCGAGGCCTACAGCGTCCTAGCCGACCCCCGGAAGCGCGCGGCCTACGACCGCTATGGTCATGCCGGCCTGGGCGCCACGGGAGGTTTCTACCCGGATTTCTCCTCCACCATCTTTTCGGATTTTGAAGATATCTTCGGGGATTTCTTCGGCGACGTTTTCGGCGGTGGCCGGGGTCGGCGTTCGCGCGCCCAACGGGGCGTCGACCTGCGTTTCGACCTGGAGATTTCCTTCGAAGAAGCCGCTGCCGGCCTGGAGACCAAGATCAAGATTCCGCGCGCGGAGTCCTGCGCGAGCTGCGGAGGTCGAGGAGCGCGCAAGGGCAGCCAGCCCGTGGCCTGTCCAACCTGCGGCGGGCGCGGCCAGCTCCGCCACCAGCAGGGCTTCTTCACCATTTCCCGGACCTGCCCGCACTGTCAGGGCCTGGGGCAGGTGATCAAGGAGCCTTGCCCGCTTTGTCAGGGCCAGGGGCGCGTGCGCAACGAAAAGGTTCTGGGCATCAAGATTCCCGCCGGGGTCGATGACGGAACACGCTTGCGCCTGGCCGGGGAGGGCGAGGCGGGTGTGAATGGTGGACCTCCCGGCGACCTCTACGTCGCCCTCAAGGTTCGCGCGCACCCCTTCTTCGAGCGCCGGGGCAACGATCTTTACTGCACCATCCCACTTTCGATTACCCAAGCCGCCCTCGGCGCCGAGATCAAGGTGCCCACCCTGCGCGGCCACGAGAAGCTGCGCATCCCGGAGGGAACTCAGCCGGGCTCGGTCTTCCGCATCCGTGGTTTGGGGATTCCCAGCGTCGAGGGCCGGGGCGCGGGTGATCTCTATGTGGTCATCCATGTCGTGATCCCACGAAACCTGTCGCGTGAGCAGCGCCGCCTGCTGGATTCGCTTGCTCCCGCTGTCCGCATCGATAACAAGCCTCTCGAACGGAGATTTACTCAAAGGGCCAAGGATACCTTCGGGTAGCTTCCAGCCGCTCTCTGCCGGCTCGGAGCGCAGAGGGCCGCGTACGTCCCGCCTGCCAAATGCCTCGACATCGCAACCCGGAGATCTTTGATGGACTACATCATTGATGAAGTGCGCGAAGCCGATTGGGAACAGGTGCGTTCAATTTACTTGCAGGGTATTCACGCCGGCAACGTCACCTTCGAGACAGAAGCTCCAGCATGGGAAAAATGGAATGCTGACCATCTGCCGGAACCCCGCTTGGTAGCACGGTCCGGCAGCCAAATCCTGGGATGGGCTGCGCTGAGTCCCGTTTCAAGCCGACCGGTCTATGCTGGTGTTGCAGAGGTGAGTATATATGTTGGAGAGAACAGCAGGGGGCAGGGAATCGGTCGAGCCTTGCTGGAGGCGCTGATCGCAGCCTCCACGCAACGAGGGATATGGACGCTCCAGGCCGGGGTGTTTCCAGAAAATGCAGCAAGCCTTCGATTAGTAAAGAGCGCAGGCTTTCGCCAAGTTGGACGACGTGAACGCCTTGGAAAGATGCAGGGCGCCTGGCGAGACGTTCTCTTACTCGAACGGCGCAGCAGGATCACTGAGCCGATGAACCGCAAGAAGGCTAAGACGGTGCAAGAGCGTTGAGGCAGCATGTTAGTCCCTTCCAAACAGATAGCGGAAGGGATTGTGGGAAGGCGGCGAAGGTCGCCAGCCCGCCGGCCGCGGCCGCCGCAGCCAGCGGAATCCGATGCTTAACATGCTGGCATTGAAGCCGTGGTTGGGCGCTTCGATCCCGGCGTTGGACATGTGCATGTACCGGTATTCGATGACTAGGGCGCGCTGGGGGTTGAAGAAATACTGAACCCCGAAGCCGCCCTGCGGCGAGAACTGCAGCCCGCCACTCAGCTCCGGGGCGCGCGTATGGAGCGTGGTGTACTGGATGCCCGCGCCAGCGTCGAAAAAGGGAACGACTCGGCCGTAAGGCTTGCCATCCAGCCGGCAGAGGAGCGCATAGCCCGTCAGCCGCCCCCCGGGATGCAGGGCATTCCCAAAGATGCCTTCGTTCACCATTTCAAATCGCCGCACCGGGAGTTTGGAAGCCTGAGAATCCCACGCAATGAAACCTACTTGGGGTTGGGCGATCAGCAGGCCGATGTGGGAGATGTTCCGCGGGATGGCGTTTTCAGGCGCGTAGCCGACTTGCAGTCCCAGATTCCAGCGGCCGCGGTTGGCCCAGACGGGAGGCGGCTCGGGGGCTTTGAACATCGCCGGCGCGGGAGGGTTGGGAGAGGGCGCGGCGTCTTGGGCCCTTGTGGCGCCCGCAAGCGAGAGCAGGGCACCCAGGCACAGAGCAGCCAGCAGAGCTTCCTGCCCGCGACCGCATCGGCATTCATTCGTCATTGTGAACTGTCGCCCGGGCTTGACAGGTGTTGACACACGCGCGAATTCCTTTGCTTCTATCGTATCAGAGAGAAAAAAGCAAGAAGACAATTCTGAGATGATGGCCGGCGGCAATTCGCGCCACAGGAGTTTGAGCAGCCGGAAAGTGGAAAAGCTTCAGGGAACAAACGCATGCGGCGCAACCGGGCTTCCCAGATCGGCGCGCCAGCAGCGGTAAATCGTCCAAAGGATTTTGACCCCCGCCCGCAGGCTGCCCCAGATGGTCCCGGAAATCTTCGACCGGCCATAGCGACGGCGATGGTAAGCGACGGGGATTTCGGTGGCCCGCAAGCGCAGGCGAGCCGCCTTGGCCTGCATCTCCACATTCCAGCCGAAATTACGGTCGTGGAGATCGAGCCGCCGGAGGGCTTCGCGGCGCAAGATTCGCAGTGGCCCGAGGTCGGTGAAAGTAACGCCCCAGATCCATCGGATGAGCCGCGTGGTCAAGCAATTTCCAAAGCGCTGTAAGGGTGTGAGCGAGCCGGGCGCGGCGCTTCCCAGCACGCGCGAGCCGATCACCAGGTCCCATTCGCCCGCTTCAAAGAACCGAACGAGGCGCGCAACGTCCGCAGGGTCGTCGGAGAGGTCTGCGTCCATGAAGGCCAGCGCGGTGATTTCTGCATCGAGCTGGGCGAGGCCCGCCAGGCAGGCCTGACCGTATCCGCGGCGTGGCTCGCGCACCACCTGGGCCCCGGCCGCGTGGGCCCGCGCCGCTGTCGCGTCTTCGCTTCCGTTGTCAACCACCAGGACCTGGGAAAACAGCCCGGCGGGGATCTGGCCGAGCACCAGGCCGATGGATTCTGCTTCGTTCAATGCCGGGATGATCAGGGCATAGCGCCTCGCTTGTGCCGTCACGGGGCCTCCTGGGACGCGCCATTCTAGCAAACCTCGCACCTGCAGGTGGCGCGCGCTTAATTCCTTCCCGGCGAGGGTGGCCACGATGGACTTGCCTTTCAACTCATCGTGGATGTTTCCTCCCAGTGGCGCGGGAGCATCCCACCCAAATTGTGGTACAACCACGCAAACTATGTTATAAAATTTATCTGCGGAGGCCATGCCAGACGCGCGACAGTCCAACCTCAAGCCGGGCGACAGGGAGGCGCATTGGGGAACTCCCGGGCGGCGTTTTTTTGAGGCCCGCTACTGGTTGCGCGACCTCATCCTTTCCGTCCTCCTGGCTTTCATTGTCATCGTCTTTCTCTACCAGCCGGTGCAGGTGGAAGGGAACAGCATGCTGCCGCGCCTTTCCAACCACGAAAGGATCTTCATCAACAAGTTTGTCTACCGCTTTGAGCCGGTCCGGCGCGGGGATATTGTGGTCTTCTGGTATCCCCTGGACCCGTCGAAGTCTTACATCAAACGCGTGGTTGGCCTGCCCGGAGAATGGCTCGGCGTCCAGGATGGCCATGTGCTGGTGAATGGGAAGGTGCTCAGAGAGCCCTACGTCGGCCCGGGATATTTTGATCACCAGAGTTATCCCGCCGTGCTGGTGGAACCGGACCATTACTATGTTCTCGGCGACCACCGTGAATCTTCCAACGATAGCCGCGTGTGGGGCACGGTCGACCGGAAGTATATTTACGGCAAAGCGGTTTTCGTGTACTGGCCTTTCAGCGAGTTTGGGTCTCTGGAGTAAGTAGTCGTCAGTTGTCAGTCGCTGAAATTCTTGTGCCTGGAGTGTGCTCACAGATTCGTACCCAGGGACGTAGAGCGGGCGATATGATGGAGACTTGACGACTGAAAACCAACAGCCGGCGGCGGAAAGCTCACGGCTGGAATCCAATGTCTGATATCACAAAAAGAATGGAGAGTGGATGGAGGCGGTTCTCGCCCTAGAAGACGGCCGGGCCTTCCGGGGACGCGGCTACGGCGCGTCCGGCGAAGCCTTTGGCGAAGCCGTTTTCAATACTTCTCTCTCCGGCTATCAGGAAATCCTCACCGACCCTTCCTACTGCGGTCAGATCGTAATCCTCACCTACCCGCACATCGGTAACTACGGGACTAACCCGCTGGATTCGGAATCCACCCGGCCTTATGCCGAGGGATTGGTGGTGCGGGAGTTGAGCCAGATCGCCAGCAACTGGCGCTCCGCCGAAGAGGTTTCCGAATTCCTGGCGGGCTTCGGCGTTCCCATCATTTCGGATATTGACACGCGCGCCCTGGTGCGCCACTTACGAAAACATGGCGCCATGCGCGGCGTGATTTCCACGTTCGATCTGGATGAGGCAAGCCTGGTGCACAAGGCCAAAGCATCGCCCAGCATGGTCGGCTTGGACCTGGCGAGCCGGGTAACCACTACCTCCCGATACGAATGGATCGTGCCCTCCCAGGACATCTTCCGAGGCGATGACGACGCGCATCCTGCCGCGCGCTTCCACGTCGTGGCTTACGATTACGGAATCAAACACAATATCCTGCGACGCCTGGTGGACGTGGGCTGCCGCGTTACCGTCGTCCCGGCAAAGACGCCGGCCAGGGATGTTCTGGACCTCAAACCCGACGGCGTGTTCCTGTCCAATGGGCCGGGCGACCCTGAGCCCGTCACTTACGCAGTCAAAGCGGTGCGCGACCTCATGGGCCGCGTGCCCATCTTCGGCATTTGCCTGGGGCACCAGATCATCGGACTGGCGTTGGGAGGAAAGACTTACAAGCTCAAGTTCGGCCATCACGGCGGAAACCATCCGGTGCTGAACCTGCAAACTCAAAAGGTGGAAATCACCGCGCAGAACCACGGGTTTGCCGTCGATCCCGACTCGCTGAAGTCGAGCGAGGTGGCGCTCACCCACATCAATTTGAACGACCAGACACTGGAAGGCCTGCGCCACAGGTCGCTTCCGCTTTTCAGCGTGCAGTATCACCCGGAAGCCTCTCCCGGCCCGCACGATTCGGCGTATCTGTTCGAGCAGTTTGTGAAGATGATGGAAGAGTTCAAAAAATAGTGAATGGTGAATGGTGAATTACAAAACGACGTCCGAAGCGTGAGTTTTATAATTCTCTATTCATAATTCAGAATTATCTACATGCCCAAACGCACTGACATTCACAAGATCTTGATCATCGGCTCGGGGCCGATCATCATTGGCCAGGCGTGCGAGTTTGACTATTCGGGCACGCAGGCCTGCAAGGCCCTCAAGGCGGAAGGTTACGAAGTGATGCTGGTGAATTCCAATCCCGCCACCATCATGACGGACCCGGAGTTTGCCGACCACACTTATATTGAACCCCTCACCGCCGAATACCTTGAAGCCATCATCAAGGCCGAAAGGCCGGACGCCCTGTTGCCCACCGTGGGCGGGCAGACCGCGCTGAACCTTTCGGTGGAGCTGGCGGAGCAGGGCATTCTCGACCGCTACAACGTGCAGCTGATCGGAGCGTCGCTCAACGCCATCAAGATGGCGGAAGACCGCCTGTGGTTCAAAGACGCCATGCAGAAGGTTGGCCTGGAGGTCCCGCGCAGCGTTCTCGTGAAAGAGCTCGCTCCCGCGCTCCGCTTCACTGACCAAGTCGGCTATCCGGTGATCATCCGCCCCTCCTTCACGCTGGGCGGGACGGGTTCCGGCATGGCCTACAACCGGGTCGAGTTCGAAGAGAGTCTTCGCAATGGCATTGAGATCAGTCCCGTGCACGAAGTCCTGGTGGAAGAATCGGTGCAAGGCTGGAAAGAGTTCGAGCTGGAGGTGATGCGCGATCACGCGGACAACGCCGTGGTGGTCTGCTCAATTGAGAACTTTGATCCCATGGGCGTGCACACCGGGGATTCCTGCACGGTGGCCCCCGTGCAGACCTTGACGGACAAGGAATACCAGCGCATGCGCGACGCCGCTTTCCAGGTGATCCGCGCCGTGGGGGTGGAGACCGGCGGCTCCAACATCCAGTTCGCCGTGGACCCGCAGACGGGGCGCATGGTGGTGATTGAAATGAACCCCCGCGTCTCGCGCAGCTCGGCGCTGGCCTCGAAGGCCACCGGCTTCCCCATCGCCAAGATTGCCGCGCGCCTGGCGGTGGGCTACCGGCTGGACGAGATCCCCAACGACATCACGAAAAAGACTCCATCCTGTTTCGAGCCGAGCATCGATTACGTGGTGGTGAAGATCCCCAAGTGGGCGCAGGAAAAATTCCCTGATGCCGATCACACCCTGGGCACCCAGATGAAATCCGTGGGTGAGGTGATGGCCATCGGCCGCACGTTCAAGGAAGCGTTCATGAAGGGGATGCGGTCGCTGGAGACGGGCCGCAAAACCCCCACGCCGCCGGAAGATCCCGCCGAGCTTGAGCGCCGCCTCGCCACCCCTCACCCGGAGCGGCTCTGGGACCTTCTCTTTGCCTTCGGCGCGGGTTACAGCATTGACGCGATTTCCGAGATCACCCGCATTGACCCCTGGTTTCTGAACCAGATGCAGCAGATCGTGGAAATGCAGGGTGAGCTCAAGCGCTTCGATGCGCGCTCGGTTCCGGCCTCCGTGCTGCGCGAAGCCAAACGCTACGGTTTCTCCGACCTGCATCTGGGGGAAATCTGGGGTGTGACGGGTGAAGCCGTCCGCCAGCGCCGTCGCGAGTTGAACGTCCGTCCGGTGTTCAAGCGGGTGGATACCTGCGCGGCGGAGTTCGAGTCGTTTACACCCTATCTCTACTCGACCTACGAAGACGAAGATGAGGCGGAGCCGAGCAGCCGGAAAAAGATCATGATCCTGGGCAGCGGGCCGAACCGCATTGGGCAGGGAATCGAGTTCGACTACTGTTGCGTGCACGCCTCGTATGCCCTCAAAGAGCAGGGCTTCGAGACGATTATGGTGAACTGCAATCCGGAAACCGTCTCGACCGACTACGACACCTCGGACCGCCTCTATTTCGAGCCGCTCACCTTTGAAGATGTGATGGCGATTGTCGAGGAAGAAAAGCCGCAAGGCGTGATTGTGCAGTTTGGAGGACAGACGCCCTTGAACCTGGCTCGCCAGCTCAAAGCCGCCCGCGTGCCGATCATCGGGACCTCGCCGGAATCCATCGACCTGGCAGAGGACCGCAAGCGGTTTGGGAAGTTGCTGGCGGACATGGGTATCCCGCAACCGGAAAACGGCGCCGCCATGAACGTGGACGAGGCGCTGGCAATTGCCGCGCGCATCGGCTATCCCGTTCTGGTTCGACCCTCCTACGTGCTGGGCGGCCGCGCCATGGTGATCGCCTACGATGAGAGTACGTTGCGGGATTACGTGCGCCGGGCAGAGGAATTGCAGCGCGCCTTCCCCATCCTGGTGGATCGCTTCCTCGAAAACGCCACCGAGGTGGACGTGGATGCGCTGGCCGACGGCAGCGAGGTGGTGGTGGCGGGCATCATGGAACACATCGAAGAAGCTGGAATCCATTCCGGGGATAGTTCCTGCGTGTTGCCCTCCGTGCACATCGCGGAGCCCCAGCGCCGCACCTTGCGCGAATACACGGTAAAACTGGCGCGGAAGTTGAAGGTGGTGGGCCTGATGAACGTCCAGTACGCCATCCAGAATGGCAAGGTATACGTGCTGGAAGTGAACCCGCGCGCCTCGCGGACGGTGCCCTACGTGAGCAAGGCGACGGGTGTGCCGCTGGCGAAAATCGCAGCGCAATTGATGGCGGGCCGCAAGTTGCGCGAATTCAAGCTGCCCGAAGAACTGCCCGTCCGCCACTTTTTCGTGAAGTCTCCGGTATTTCCCTTCCAGAAGTTTCCGGGAGCCGACACGATTCTGGGTCCGGAGATGAAATCCACCGGGGAAGTCATGGGCGCAGCGGAAAGCTTTGGGCTGGCCTTTGCCAAGGCGCAGCTTGCGGCCTACCAGCGAATCCCCTCCAGCGGCCGGGTGTTCATTTCCGTGAACGACAACGACAAGGCTCAGGTCATCCCGCTGGCCCGGCAACTCGCGGAGATGGGCTTCAAGCTGGTGGCGACACGGGGAACGGCCAAGGCGCTGCGGGATGCGGGGATCAAGGTCGAGAAAGTTCACAAGGTCAACGAGGGACGCCCCAATGTGGTGGACCTGGTGAAAAGCGCCTCGGTCAACCTGATTATCAATACCCCCCTGGGACGGACGGCGCATATCGACGAAAGAGAGATCCGGCGCGCCGCCGTGCAACACCGCATCACCTGCATCACCATGCTTTCCGCTGCCACCGCGGTGGTGAATGGGATTCGCGCGCAGAAAGAAATGGGGATTCAGGTGGCGAGCTTGCAGGCGCTCCACCGCCCCCAGCCCCAGGTTGCGGCCCTGTCGAACCGGGAAGGGTAGAGGCGGCCCGCCGGACCGTCTCTGCAAGAAAATCTATGACGCGCCAAGAAGTTGTCGCACATCTCGAAGGAATCTTCCCGCCCGTGGTTACTCCCTTCAACCGCAAGGGGGATGTGGATGAGGGGTGTTTTCAGGAGAACCTGCGGCGCTATGCGGAAGTGGGCTTGTCCGGCGTCGTAGTGGCGGGCTCGACGGGGGAAGCGCCCTACTTGACCGCGCGAGAACGCCTGCGACTGGTGGAAGTGGCGCGCCAGATGCTTCGCCCCCCGCAACTGCTCATCGCCGGGACGGGCCTGGAGAGTACGCGCGAGACGTTGCTTCTGAGCCGGGAGGCTGCGGCGCGCGGCGCGGATGCGCTGCTGGTGATTACTCCCGCCTACTTCAAGGCGCGCATGGATTCCGCGACGCTCAGCGCGCATTTCCGCGCCGTGGCCGACGGCGCGCGGCGGCCGGTCATCCTCTATCACATCCCGCAGTTCACCGGAATCCGCATGGACGCGGCGACCATCGGCCGGCTTTCTCATCATCCCAACATCGTGGGGCTCAAGGAAAGCTCAGGCGATATAGTTTTTGTCCGCAGCGTCTTGCGCCGAGTGCGGTCGGGATTTCGCGTGTTGGTGGGGTCAGCCGTAATCCTTTTGGAGGCGCTTCGGGCAGGCGCTGTGGGCGCCGTGTTGGGTCAGGCCACCTTCGCTCCGGACTTATGTGTGGGCATCTATGAAGCCTTCTGCCAGGGACGCCTTTCTACGGCGCGAGAATTGCTCCGCCGACTGCTGCCGCTGGTCAGCAAAATCGCTCTCCCCTATGGGGTCTCAGGGATCAAGGCAGCACTGGATTTGTGCGGATACGCCGGTGGAGTGCCGCGCGCGCCGCTGGCGCCGCTTAGCAGGGCCGCCCGAAGAGCGGTCGCCGCCGCGCTCCGCGAGGTGCGCGCCGGATTAGAATTCTGAAGATCTTTCTCCAGGCTCGAATCACCCACCCTCCCGCCCAGAGGACAGGGCGGAGGCTCCGGTGAAATTCCAAAGTCCCCACGTGCCGGAACTGACCATCGAACAGCGCTACCGGCTGCGCCGGGTTCGAGATCGCTGGGAAGTGGAATCACGGGCGCTCTCGAACGGGCCGGGCAAGAACCCGCACGGCGAGATGCGCGTGTCGGTATCCGAAGTTTCATCGCAGCAGGCATGAGTATAAACGGAGCGCGCCGCCCGCAGCCCGGCGGGTGTTTTTACGCCGAAGATGGGTGGGCGGTAGCTCCCCTGGCGAACGCGTTGCGAACAGCCTTAGCGCGCTTGCTCGATCCAACCGGGGGGTCTCCCCAAGGCGAGGGCCTGCGCCCTCGCTGATCCTCCGTTCCGGGCCGACTTTCTGGAACGAACACTCTTCCCCTAACATCTAAAGCATGATGGCATAAGGGTTCAGGGCAGCGATTCCCATTCCGCACAACCAAGAGGGCCGGCAAGGGATTGCTGCAATCGGACAGACCGTGTAGGATGTTGCTTCCTATGCCTTGTACATGCATCCCATACTCGCGTGTGCCGCATGCCAGCGCCCTTTTCGTCGACTACCTCTATCGCTTTGACCGGCTTGCCCCATTTTACAGCGGTTCTCCTTTTGATTCATTAAGTTACAGGAAACTCGCCGACCACCTGGCGGGATTCCATACCCCTCGGCAGCAACTCGCTGAGATTCTGAATAGGCAGAACCAAGCCTTTGGCTGTGCGCAGCCCAGTTTCGCCAGTATCAGCCGGCTCAGTCAGCCGGGAACTTTCGCCGTCGTCACGGGCCAGCAGGTGGGGCTGCTTTCTGGTCCTGCCTTTACGCTCTATAAGGCTTTGACGGCGGTGCGCCTCGCCCAATCCCTCAACGAGCAGGGTTTGCCGGCCGTCCCGGTTTTTTGGCTGGCGACGGAGGACCATGACCTGGAGGAGGTCGCCGAGGCGGCCACCCTCAACGATGATTATGAACTGCTAGCGCTTCGCGATCCGGGCGAACGCCCGGCGCCACGCTCCCCGGTGGGCCAGGTGAGACTCTCGCCGGGAATCAGCGCAGCCCTCGACCAGCTTGAACAAAGCTTGCCGGCAGGTGAGCCGCGCGAGCAACTCCTCCAGGATCTCCGGGCGTGTTACCGGCCAGGAACAACCTGGGGGCTGGCGTTTGGGCGCTTTCTAGCGCGACTCTTCAGCCGCTGGGGCGTGGTCCTCCTCGACCCCCTCGATGCGCAGGTCCACCAATTGACCGCCCCGGTCTATCAACAGGCTCTCGATCAGGCGGCGGGCCTTCGGGAGCGTTTGCAGGAGCGCTCTGCGGCTATGATGCGCGCCGGCTATCATGCCCAGGCGCACGTCGCGGAGGACTCTACGCTGCTGTTTGTGGAACGGGAAGGGAACCGCCTGGCTCTCCACCAAGGCGCGGGTGAATTCTTGCTGGATGGCACTCAACGCATCTCTCTTGCAGAACTGAAAGCCTGGGCGGAAAAGCGCCCTCTGGACTTTTCCTCCAATGTGTTGCTTCGCCCTGTTACCCAGGACATGATCCTGCCGACAGTGGCGTACGTCGCAGGGCCTTCGGAACTCGCCTATCTGGGCCAAGTCCAGTCGATTTACGAAGGGTTTGGCAGACCCATGCCTCTCATCTTCCCCAGGGTCGCCTTCACCCTGGTGGACCGCCGGACTCAACGTTTGATGGAGAAATACCACCTGGCTCTGGAGGACGTGTGGCAGGGCGAGGGGCACCTGAGCCAAAAGATTGCCGCCGCAGGCTTTGCCCAGGGGTGGGCCGAGCGGCTGGAGCAGAGCGAGCAGGACTTGGCGCGTTTGCTCGCCCGGCTCCGCCAGGATATCGAAGCCCTTGACCCCACCTTGTCAGACTCGCTGAAACATACCCAAGAGAAAATGGCCTTCCAGATGGAGCGGCTGAAGGAGAAGATCACACGAGCGGCGCTACAGCGCTCCGAACTGCTGGGCCGCCATGAGCGCGAGATCACCCGTTTCCTGCTGCCCCACAAGGACTTACAGGAGCGCCGTGTAAGCGGCATTTACTTTCTCGGCCGCGCCGGATACGGTCTTCTGGAGCACTTACTCAGCCAAGTACAAACCGCCTCCTCCGACCACCAGCAATTCGTTTTTTGATGCGGAAGGAATGCCGCGGCGGTTGCCACCTGCCGCCATGGCGGGACCGCCGACATCCGGCTGCTTCCCACTCTGGTGACGAAGGAACAGCAAAAGGAATGGCGTAAGGTGAGGGTTGGTCTCGGCCAGGCCATTAGCCAGTCCCCACCTGACGGCAATTTGAACGTCGGCTGGCCTGAACGGCCCTATAAATCTGATATAATTAAAGATTATGCTTACGGCAATCCCAGGATTGGAGAATCGGCATGACCCCGCATTCGGTACCCGACATGCTTCATCGCGATCGGGCGTCTTACGAATTAACCAACGGCCACGGCCTGTTTCTGAAAAACCCGCAGAAGTTTTCCGGGCCGACGATGGATCTTTTGGTTTGGGATGCAGTCTTTGGCGAAAGTGAAGATATCCGGAATGTCGCGCGCTGGATTATCCGCCGGGGTGGGCTTGAACTCGGCGCTGTCCCCGCCTCCATCCATGAGCTTTACGAAGCGCGTGGCCGGAAAGAGTGCGGAGGCTTCACGGTCCCCGCGATCAACATCCGCGGCATGAGCTATGACGTGGCACGGGCGGTGATCCGGGCCGCCAAACGCCTGAAGGCGGGGGCATTTATCTTTGAGCTTGGCCGCTCCGAGATGAGTTACACCGATCAGCGTCCGGGCGAGTTTGCCGCGGTCATGCTGGCTGCGGCCATCCGCGAAGGGTTTGAGGGGCCGGTCTTCATTCAAGGAGACCATTACCAGGCAAACCCCAAGAAGTTCGCCAAGAACTACTTTGAGCTGGAATTGCAGGCCATTCGCGACCTCTGCCAGGAGGCGGTCTCGGCCGGCCACGGAAATATCGACATTGATAGCTCCACCCTGGTAGACCTCTCCAGGCCCGACCTGCGCGAGCAGCAGCGGAGCAACTTTGAAGTCTGCGCGGAGCTGGCCGCTTTCATCCGCTCGATCGAACCCCCGGGTATGACGGTCTCCCTGGGCGGGGAAATCGGCGAGGTAGGGAAGAAGAATTCCACGCCCGAGGAGCTGGCCGCTTTCATGGATGGCTTCCTGGAAGTCTTCGGCAAGAAGCTTCCCGGAAAACGCGGGCTTTCGAAAATCAGCGTGAACACTGGAACGAGTCATGGCGGGGTGGTCCTTCCCGACGGCACCGTCGCGCAGGTGGCCATCGATTTTGAGACCCTCCGCAACCTCTCGACTCTGGCGCGCGACCGCTATGGCATGGGCGGAGCGGTCCAGCACGGCGCCTCCACGCTTCCCGCCGATGCCTTCCACAAGTTCGTAGAGTGCGAGACAGTCGAGGTCCACCTGGCGACGGAATTCCAAAACATGATGTTTGAGAACGCGGCTTTCCCTCGCGACCTGAAGGAAGAGATTTATAAGCATCTGCGGAAGACCTTCAGCGACGAGAAGAAACCCGCGGATACCGACGAGCAGTTCATCTATAAGACGCGGAAAAAAGCTTTCGGCGCGTTCAAAAGAAAGTTCTGGGAACTTCCGGCGGAGGTACGCACCCGAATCGGAAATGACCTGGAGAACAAGTTCGCATTCCTGTTTGAGAAGCTGAATGTGCAGCAGACGGCGGACCTGGTGAAGAAGAAGGTAAACCCGGTGCGCGTGCTTCCCCCCGTTCCTCCCGCGCTGGCGGCGGCTCCAAAACCCACGCCGGCCACGTAAGGGGAGGGGGGAAGCGGGCAAGCGCAGGGAGGTCAAGCCTGCTGGTAGTTACACCTGGCAAGGGGGAGCCATGGCGCTCGAAGTGGGAAAAATTGAAACTACGCAAAGGCCGGCGGCACGCGCGCAGACACTTCATATCGCGACTCATGCGCGGGTGGAGTTCAAGGACGTTACGGGGCTCATTCAGAAACTCATCGATGAGTCCGGCGTACACAACGGGACGTGCCACCTGTTCGTCCCCCACACCACCGCCGCCGTCCTCATCAATGAAAACGATGACCCCGCCCTCCAGAAAGACTTTGACAACTTCCTGAAGAAATTGGCTCCGCGCGAGCAGGATTACCACCATAACGACGGGAATTGCGATGCGCACCTGAAGGCCGGGCTGATCGGCTGCTCAAAATCGCTCCTGATTGAGAACAAGCGCCTGATTCTGGGAAGATGGCAGGGCGTTTTCTTCTGTGAGTTTGACGGACCGCGGCAGCGTGAGCTGCGTGTCAAGGTCGTCGCTGACTAGAGCCTGAATGCTGAATTCTGAATTGTGAATTGTGAAGCCTGAAGGTCCAGATCAAGTCTTCATGCTGAGAACTGAAGTTGGGCTTTTCATAATTCACACTTCATAATTCATCCTTCCGTAAGCCTTCATGGAAACTCTCGGTATCTACGTTCAAGTCCCCTTCTGCGCCTCCAAGTGCAGCTACTGCAATTTCAGTTCAGGGGTTGCGCGCTCCGCAGCCTTCGACTCGTACACTCATGCCCTCGCGCAGGAATCTGACCGCCTGGCTTCGTTCTATGAGGCGCTGGGGATCAGCGCTTGCACACTCGACCTGCCGGTGGACACGGTGTACGTGGGCGGCGGGACGCCTTCCATCCTCGGGGCCGAACGCCTGGCTCGAATCAACTCGCTCCTCCGGCGACGCTTCTGCTTCCAGATCCCACCGGAATTCACCCTGGAAATTACCCCGGGATCTGCTGATGACGCCTACCTCAAAAAGGCACGGGCGCTGGGTGTCAATCGCCTGAGCATCGGCGCGCAGACTTTTGACGATGGCGAGCTGCGCGCGGTGGGTCGGTTGCATTCGGCGCAGGAAACGCGAGACCTGGTGCAACGCGCCCGGCGTGCCGGCTTCACCAACCTTAGCCTGGACATGGTGGCGGGGCTGCCTCACCAAACGGAGGCTTCCTGGCTTCGCAGCCTGCAAGAAGCCGCGAGACTCCGGCCGGAGCACTTTTCCGTCTACCTTTTCGAGATAGATGAAAAGAGCCGTCTGGGGAAGGAAGTCCTGCATGGCGGCAACCGCTATCATGCCGGGACGGTCCCCGACGACGATTTCATGGCGGATGCTTATGAACAAGCTCAGGCGTTCCTGGCTCGGGAAGGATACTTCCACTATGAGATTTCGAACTTCGCCCTGCCGGGCTTTGAATCGCGCCACAACCAGAAGTATTGGCAACTCCAGCCTTACGCGGGCCTGGGCGCTGGAGCACACTCGTTTGACGGTGCGCATCGCTGGGCGAATGTGACGGCGGCGGAAGCCTACGTGGCTAAACTGGCGCGCGGCGAATCTCCCATCGCGGAGCATCGACAACTTTCCTGCGAGGAACAACTCGAAGAGTTTTTCTTCTTGGGTCTGCGCCAGACCGAAGGAGTGAACCTCGCTCCGGCGCGGCATCGCTGGGGAGATGATTTGGTGAATCGCTGGCAGGAGAGAATCAGCGCGTCGGTCCGTGAAGGGTTGCTGGAAAAGGTGCATGACCAGGTTCGTTTGACGGAGCGGGCGTATTTGATTTCCAATGAAGTCTTTCAGGAGTTTGTAACGCTGTAGCGGCGGACAGCGCCCGCCCCTGGCTGCTGGAAAGCATTTAGCTCCGCGGCGGTGCCGCCGGGGCGGGCAGGCGCCGAGCGTCGCTATAGCGAGGGGAGTGATATAACCCATGAGCCAAGCCGTTGTCGATTTGCGCAGCGATACCGTGACGCGGCCGTCACCCGCCATGCGGCGCGCCATGGCTGAAGCCGAAGTTGGCGACGATGTGTACCGTGAAGACCCCACGGTCAACCGCCTCCAGGATCGCGCGGCGGAAATCTTCGCGCGGGAGGCGGCCCTCTTTGTGCCCTCCGGCACGATGGGCAACCAGGCGGCCATCAAAGTTCACACCCGGCCCGGGCAGGAAATCATTTGTGAGGAACGCGCCCACATCTTCAATTTTGAGATGGCCATGACCGCGGCCTTTTCGGGCTGCCTTGTGCGCACGCTCCGGGCCGAAGACGGAATCCTGACCTGGGACCTGATTGCGCCGCATATCCGGGGGCGCGGTGACCATCGGGCTCGCACGGGCCTGGTGGAACTCGAGAACACCTCCAACCTGGCGGGAGGCTCCGTTTATCCCCTCGCGGTTTCCGATGAAATCTGTGACCGCACACACCAGGCTGGCCTGCCGGTACACCTTGATGGCGCGCGCATCTTTAACGCCAACGTGGCGCTCGGGCGTTCCGTGGTGGAATTGACGCGTAAGTTTGATTCCGTGATGTTCTGCCTCTCCAAGGGGCTGGGGGCGCCCGTCGGCTCGATGCTGGTGGGCAGCAAGGAATTCATTGAAGAAGCGCGGCTATGCCGAAAGATGCTGGGGGGTGGGATGCGGCAAGCGGGCGTGCTGGCGGCCGCCGGCCTCATCGCCCTCGAGGAAGGCCCCAAACGGCTTCACATCGATCACGAAAACGCCAGGTTCCTCGCTCAGGGATTGGCTGAGATTCCGGGCATCAAGATTAATCCCGACAAGGTGGTAACCAACATTTTGTTCTTCGAGGTTCCCGGAACCGGGCACGCGCCTGTCGAACTTTCCCAGCGCCTGGCGGCGGAAGGAGTTTTGGCCAACCCGGGAACGCCTACCTCCATCCGCATGGTCACCCACCTGGACGTTGACCGCGCCGCTTGCGCACGCGCCCTGGAAGTGCTGCGGCAGGTGTTGCGCGTCCCCCAGAAAACTGCTGTGGCCTGAGGTCCAGAGATTTGCGCGGCGCTTCTCCCGGTGTGACGGCATCCTCCAGGGCGGGATGCGGGGTTGAGTAGTCCCCACTCTTCAGGAAGCTCGCCTCGGCGGGGCCCCGAGACTCTGGCGCCGGGATCAGGATCGCACACGCCGGGATTACTTCTTCTTTAAATTCTGTTGCGCGTAAACCTTGCCCAAGGCGTCGACGTAATGTTGCCGGTAGCCGGGGTCGTCCGGGTCCAATCTTGAAGCAGTGCGATATTCCTTCAGAGCCTCCGCAAGTTTCCCAAGCTTCTCCAGGGCATAACCTAGGCCGTTGTGCGCGTCGGCATTGGTCGGGTCATGCCGGACGGCTTCCAACATTTCCACCCGCGCCCGCTTCCAGTCTTTTCCCAGCAAGAAGGTGATTCCGAGTTCACGGTGCAGGTCGGAATTTTCCGGGTCGAGCTGGATGGCGGCGCGAAGGTTCCGGACGGCTTCCTCGAGACGGCCTTTGGCTCGCAACTGAATGGCTTGCTGAAGATGCTCACGTAATTCGATCCGCGTGCCCGCCAGTTCAAGAGGCGCATCGGCGGAGGCGGGCGGTGCAGGCGTGCCGGCGGCGCCGCCGATGTCAATGTTCCGGCCGACCCGGGCCAAAACATAATACGCCGCTTCCGGCTCGCCGGGGCAACGGACGTGAATGTAATGGTCGCCGGGCTCAACATCGTGAAACGCAAGCACGCCATGCGCATCCGTCTTGCCCGCCACCACCGCATCGAGTTCCACCTCGCACGCTTCATGGGCGGCGTGAACGGTGACCTGCGCGGATGGCTCCTTCTTCTCGGTGCAGCGCGCCTGAGCCGGAAAGAGAATTGCGCTCGCGACCATCCCGCCCGCAATACACGCAGCGAAGTGCTCGGGAAGTGCTTTCATCGTGCCCGCGGAGAATCTTAGCACATTCGCTCCCTGTCGCGGCGCTCTGTGAGCGTCCCGCCTTGCGGGATCAGCGACGGCCGCTAGAGCGTCCCATGCGCTTGCCTGCCGGGTGAGCTATCCCCGGATGACCAGTTTTCTTGACGCTTTGCGGGTTGTGTTATAGCCTTGCTAGGGGGCGCGTTCAGGAGAGATCAAATCGCTGGGGGTGATGGTTCTGGATTTTAGTTACTCCCGCGGTCTTCAACTCTGCACGACCCGCGAAGCAACGAGCGAAACCCGGCGAATGGTGATCGCCCGCGAGCTGCTGGGCCGGCGGTAAGTTTCACCCAGCCTTTTCCAGGCGGCGCGCCAGGTCATCGCGACCTTCATGTCAGATTCACAGCAAGCATGGGCGGAAAAGATTTGCGCCGGAGAGCGCCGCGCCATCGCGCGGGCGATCTCGGCGGTGGAGAGCGGCGAGCCGACCGGAGTCGCGCTGCTGAAGCGGCTGTTTCCCCGCTCCGGGAAAGCCTACGTGATTGGCGTCACAGGTTCACCGGGGGCGGGAAAGAGCACCCTGGTAGAAAAGCTGGCGCAGGAATACCGTCGCGCCGGCTCCCGTGTGGGCATCATCGCCGTGGATCCCACCAGCCCCTTTTCCGGCGGAGCCATCCTGGGGGACCGCATCCGGATGCAAAGCCTCGCCTCGGACGACGGCGTGTACATCCGCAGCATGGCTACGCGCGGGCAACTGGGCGGGCTGGCGCCCACCACGCAGGATGTCGTCACCATCCTGGACGCGGCAGGGTGCCACGTGGTGCTGGTTGAAACCGTCGGGGTGGGACAGGATGAAGTGGAGATCGCGCGCCTGGCGGACGCCACCGCTCTGCTGCTGGTCCCGGGCATGGGCGACGACGTGCAAACCTTCAAAGCCGGCGTGATGGAAATCGCGGACCTTTTCGTAATCAACAAGGCAGACCGCCCCGGCGCCGAGCGGGTGGAGCAGGAACTCAGCGCCATGCTGGCGATGGCCCCGCCCCGCCTCGCGGGGTGGCGCCCCCTCATCCTGAAAACCGTGGCCACCATCGGCGAGGGGGTCGCGGCACTTCGCGGGGGGCTCGAGCGATTCCGGGCTTTCGGAGAGCAGAGCAAGCTCAAGCTCGAACGCCAAAGACAACACTGTCGGGCGCGGCTTCTGGAGCTTCTCCGCCAACGGCTGTTTGAAACCGTGGCCGCCGGCCGGTTGCGTGATGGCTCGTTCGACCGCCAGGTGGAAGAGATTCTCTCCCGCCGCCGCGACCCGCATTCGGTGGTCGAGGAGGTTATCGCGGAATTTACTCTGGCGAGAGGGCGCCCCTCCAAGAGCGCATCATGAAAATCCATCATGTGGGAATTGCCGTCGAATCGCTCGAGAAGACGGTTCCGGTGTTTGAGAAGTTGTTGGGCGAAGGTCCCGTCTCACAAGAGGTGGTCGAGGACCAGCAGGCGCGCGTGGCGGTGTTCCAGGTAGGGGAAAGCCGCCTCGAGCTCCTGGAGCCCACCTCGCCGGAATCAACCCTGACGCGGTTCCTCGCGAAGCGCGGCCAGGGAATCCATCACCTGACGCTCGCGGTCGCCGACCTCGCCCAGGCGCTGCGCACACTGGAGGAGGGCGGCGTGAAGCTGATTGACCGCCAGCCGCGCCTGGGGGCAGGGAAGAAGCGCATCGCCTTCCTGCACCCGTCGAGTACGGCCGGAGTGCTCATCGAATTGGTTGAGGAAAAATGAAACTGGGGGAGTTTGAACTCCTGGCGCTTTCCGATGGGACTTTCGCCCTGGACGGGGGGCAGATTTTCGGCATAGTGCCTAAGCCGTTGTGGGAAAAACGCATTCCCGCCGACACCCGCAACCGCGTGCGGCTGGCTCTGACCTGCTTGCTGCTCCGGACAGGCCGGCACAACGTTCTGATTGAAACCGGCATCGGCGATAAGTTCGAGCCGAAATTTGCAGACATTTACGGGGTCGAGCATTCCACCACGCTGCCCGCAGAACTCCGCAAGCACGGGCTCGCGACGGAAGACATCGACATCGTCATCAACTCGCACTTGCACTTCGACCATTGCGGCTGGAACACCCGGCGCGCGGGAGAGAAAGTGGTACCCACCTTCCCGCGCGCCCGCTACTATGTGCAGCGCGGGGAGTGGGAGCACGCTCACCAGCCGACGGAGCGCGACCGGGTAAGTTATGTGGAAGAGCTTTTTCATGCGGCGGAAGCGCAAACCGAACTGCTGGACGGCGATACTGAAATCATCCCCGGTATTCACGTTGAGGTGATGCCGGGTCACACGCGAGATTTGCAGTGTGTGCGGATTGAGTCGGAAGGCGAGCAGGCATACTTTACCTCCGACCTTGTTCCCACCAGCGCCCACATTCCGTACCCGTGGATTACCAGTTTTGATCTCTATCCCCTGGAAACGCTGGCCAACAAGAAGCGCCTGTTACCGGAACTGGCGAAGGAGGAGGCCCTGCTGGTTTTCCCGCACGACCCGCAACTTCCTTGGATCAAACTGGCGGAAATCGACGGCAAGATAGCCATGGAGCCGGTTCCCTAAGCTTTTTGAAAGCCCAAGAATTATCAAGGAGGAAACGTCGCGTGACTCAAGCTGAGATTGGTATCCTCGGAGGAAGCGGCCATTACAATATGCCGGGCATCGAGAAGCTACGGGAAGTTCGCGTCACCACGCCGTTTGGGAAGCCCTCGGACTCGTACTTTCTTGGCGTCCTGGAAGGGCGCCGGGTGGCGTTTCTGCCGCGGCACGGACGCGGGCACCGGCTGCTGCCGTCCGAAATCAATTTCCGCGCCAATATCTACGGTTTTAAGAAGCTGGGGGTGGAGCGCATCATTTCCATCAGCGCGGTGGGTTCGCTGCGCGAAGGATTTCGGCCCATGGACATGGTCCTTCCCACACAATTCTTCGATCGCACGCGCGAGCGGGTGTCCACTTTCTTTGGCCAAGGCCTGGTGGCCCACATCAGTTTTGATTCCCCGGTTTGTCCGACAGAAGTTGACGTGCTGGAGAAAGCCTGCCGAGAACTGGGCGTTCCTTGCCACAAGGGCGGCACTTACGTATGCATGGAAGGTCCAGCGTTTTCCACCAAGGCCGAATCCAACGCCTATCGCTCCTGGGGGATGGACCTCATCGGGATGACCAGCCTGCAAGAGGCGAAGCTGGCGCGCGAGGCGGAAACCTGTTACGCGGTGCTCGCCATGGTCACCGATTATGATTGCTGGCATCCGGAGCACGACGCGGTGACCGTGGACCAAATCCTGGAATACCTGCACCGGAATGTCGAGAACTCGCAGAAGATCTTGCGCGCCGCCGTGAAGGCCATGCCCAAAGACCGGACCTGTAAATGCGGTTCGGCGCTGGCCCACGCCATCCTGACCGATCGCCACAAGCTTCCTCCGCAAACCCGTAAGAAGCTGGCGTTGATCGTGGGGAAATACCTCAAGTAATTTCTTGAGTTCTTAAACTCCATTCGCGGCGAGGTCGAACGCAGAATCATGTCGCTGTTGGTCGTCGGCTCAGTGGCTTTTGATTCCGTGCGAACGCCCTATGGCCAGGAGGACCACATTCTGGGCGGGGCGGCGACGTACTTTTCCGTGACCGCAAGCTGGTTTACCCAGGTGAACGTTGTGGCGGTGGTGGGAGAGGATTTCGGCGAGGAACATCTCAATATTTTTCGCAGCCGCTCCATCGACACCCAGGGAATCGAACACGCCCCCGGAAAGAGCTTTCACTGGCGCGGGGAATACGTGGGCGATATGAACGAAGCGCGCACGCTCGAAACCCGGCTTAATGTCTTCGAGAATTTTGCCCCTAAAATCCCTCCTGCGTACCGCGAGAGCGAGTTCGTCTTTCTGGCGAACATTGATCCGGTGTTGCAGCGCCACGTGCGCGAGCAGCTTCCCAAGGCGCGCCTGGTCGGGTTGGACACCATGAATTTCTGGATCCGGGGGAAGCTCGCCGAATTGAAGAAAACCTTGGCTACCGTGGATGTGCTGGTGATCAATGAAACGGAGGCGCGCCTGCTCTCCGGGCTCCACCATCTGAGGGCGGCGGCCGGGGCCATTCGCCAGATGGGGCCGCGCGTCATCGTCGTCAAACGGGGCGAGCACGGCGTCACCCTTTTTGTAGAAGGCTCGATCTTCTCCGCTCCGGCTTATCCTCTGGAAAAAGTTCACGACCCGACCGGGGCAGGGGACACCTTCGCAGGTGGGTTCATGGGCCATCTGGCGCGCAGCAACGACCTCTCGGATGCGAACCTCCGGCGCGCGGCGGTCTACGGCTCGACGATGGCCAGCTTTGCGGTGGAGGAGTTTGGTCTGCGCCGCCTGCTGCGCTTGTCGCCCGCGGAGATCGAGGCGCGCTACCGGGAATTCCAGGATTTGACCCATTTCGATGCCTGACCCCAACGCCGGCGCGACCGAATCCCTGGAGGCGGGGCGACTGCCGTTCCGAACAGCTCTCGCCATCTGGGTGATCCTCCTCGCGGTGGCGACTGGCAACCTTTACTTCTTCTATTCCCGCGGCCTCAGCAACCTTTACGGCGACGGCATCGCGCACATGGAAGGCGCCCGTCGCATCTTCGATTCTCTCACTCCCGGCTATGGCGAAATCGGCAGCGTCTGGCTGCCGTTGTTTCATCTTCTGGCCGCGCCGCTGGCCCAGAACGATTTTCTCTGGCGCACGGGTTTGGGAGGAAGCCTGCTTTCCACGGCGGCCTTCGTGGTGACCGCGTGGTTCCTGTTTCGACTGAGCTTTGAGATGAACCGGAACCTCGCCGCCGGCGTGTTGAGCCTTGCTGCTATCGTTCTTTGCCCCAATATGCTTTATCTGGTCAGTACCCCGCTGACCGAACCGCTGGCGCTCATGTGGTCGGTGCTGGTTGTATACGGGATCTTTCGTTTCCGCGAGAGCGGCCGGAGGCGCTACCTTCTGGCGGCCGGCAGCGCAGCGTTTCTCGGCACGCTCACCCGCTACGATGAATGGTATGTGCTGCCGTTTGCCGCGTTAGTGGTTCTGTTTGCGCGCGGCGACCCGTGGAGAATCCGCTTGCGCAATGCCGTGATCTTCTCCGTGATTTCGGGCGCGGGACCTGTTCTCTGGTTCCTCCATAATGTTTACCGGTTTGGGAACGCGCTGGAGTTTTATAATGGCGCGTTTTCAGCCCGAGCGATCTACGCGCAGCAGCTTGCCACAACCGCCTTTCCTTATCCGACCGACGGCAGTCTGCTGCTTTCTGCTCGCTATTATCTTGAAGATCTGAAGCTGGTGATTGGCGCGTGGCCGCTGGAGCTGGCGGCCTTGGGTCTGGTTGCCGGGATCGTGGACCGGCACCAGCTCGGGCGACGCTGCCCGGCATTGCTCTTCGTGGTTTCCTTGCCGTTTTACATTCATGCCATGGCCTATGCGGCCATTCCGCTCTATGTTCCGACCTTGTTTCCAAACACTTACTACAATCTGCGGTACGGCCTGGAGATGCTGCCGGCGGTGGCGATTCTTCCTTCTTTTGTGCTCGGAGCCCCCCTGCCCAGATTCCTGCGTGGGGTGTTGCTGGCAGCGTTCCTGGGAGTGTTGGCAGGGCAGGGCATCTCGAGCGCTTCGCGCGGGGCGAGCGAACTTGTGGTCGCTAAAGAAGGCGCGCTCAACACACCTTGCCGCTCCAAGCGGCAACAGGCGGTCATCCGATTTCTGCGCGGGCGCTACGGCGGCCAGGCCGTGCTCATCGCGGCGGGCAAATGGCCCTGCGTGATGCCGGAGGTGGGCATCCCTTACCGCAAGACTCTGACGGATGCGAACCGAGAATACTGGGTCAGGTTGCGCTCGCAGCCTCAGAAGTGGGTGGAGTGGATTATTCGCGGCGACGGAGACGCCGTGGACGAATTGATGCGCGCTTACCCGCAGGCTTTTGCGAGTTTCGACCTCATCGAGAAGGATACCTTTGCCGGTGAAGCGGGCGTGCAGATTTATCGGCGGAGGCCGCTGTAGCGGTGGGTTCATCCCGCCACGGCACGGCGGCGTAAAAGCGCTTCTACTTGCCGCAGACTGCCGCTACGAGTTACAGGAGGCTTGACGCAGAGGCGGTCTCGGACAACACTAGCGCCACGCGCAAGCGGAAGATTGCCTATGACCAAGAACTTTGTGATCCCTTTCGCCAAATTGCATGGACTCGGAAACGATTTTGTTGTCTCACCAGCCGAAGGACTTCCACACTCTCTGCCGGCGGTGGCGCGTTCCATCTGCGAGCGCCACACCGGTGTGGGGGCTGATGGATTCATCATCCTGCTGCCCCCCCGAAGCAAGGGGCACGACGCGCGCCTGCGCATCTTTAATGCCGACGGCAGCGAGGCGGAGATGTCCGGCAACGGCATCCGCTGTGCCGCCGCGCTGCTTGCCGAACTCATGCCCAAGAAGCGCGCTTTCCAGATCGAGACCGCGGCGGGCGTGAAATCTCTCCAGGTCGTCCGGAGCGAGGGCGGGAAGCGCTGGACGTTTCGCGTGGCCATGGGCGCGCCCATCCTGGAAGCGGCCAAGATACCCTTCAAGGCGGGCCCCTTCCCGTCGCCGGTCATGGGCTACCTCCTGCACACCGGACGCGGAGTGCTTCCGGTGACCGTCACTTCCATGGGCAATCCCCACTGCACGGTTTTTGTCGCCGACTTCTCCGCTTTCGACTGGGCGAGCCTGGGACGGGAAATCGAGCGGAAGGATCTGTTCCCCAAAGGCACCAATGTGGAGTTTGTGAAAGTGCTCTCCCGCCGCGAGATCGAGGTGCGCTTCTGGGAGCGGGGCGTGGGGCAAACCCTCTCGTCAGGCACCGGCTCTTGCGCAGCAACCGTCGCCTCTATCCTGAATGGCCTGACGGAGAGGTCTGTGAAGGTCCGGACGCTGGCGGGAAGCCTGGAGGTTGAGTGGCCAGAAAAGGCTGAGGTCACGCTCACCGGGCCGGCAGAGCAGATTGCGAGTGGGACATTTGTTTACCGCGCGCCCAAGGGATAAGAGGCGCCTGTATTCGCGTGCTTCAAGGTTTCGAGAGGGGGGCGGTTCGCGAACCGTCCCTATAAATCACCTGGGGGTCTTCTCCGCCTCACCCGTCATGGGAACAAAGCGTACCGGCAGCAGGTTTTCATGGACCAGCCCCTTGGGAGTGCGGCGAATGCGGATCAAATCCTGCTCGTAGCGTCCCAGGGGAAGGACCAGGCGGCCACCCTCACACAGTTGTTCGACGAGCGTGGGTGGGACGTGATCGGGAGCGGCCGTGACCATGATGGCATCGAAAGGCGCTGCTTCCGGCCAACCGCGGTAGCCATCACCAATGCGCACGCGCACATTGGCATAGCCCAGCCGCCGCAGGCGCGCTTCCGCCTCTTTGCCCAGCGGTTCCACAATCTCGATGGAATACACCTCGCGAGCAAGGAGCGCCAGCACCGCCGCCTGATAGCCGGAGCCCGTGCCGATCTCGAGCACGCGGTCCTGCGGCTTCAATTCCAGCGCCTCCGACATGAACGCTACAATATAGGGCTGGGAGATTGTTTGGCCATAGCCGATGGGCAGGGGGCCGTCGCTATGAGCGAACGATTGCATTTCCGCTGGTACAAACTGGTGGCGGGGAACTTTCCGCATCACCTCCAGCACCCGCGGGTCTCGGACGCCCCGGGCCTCGATCTGCTCGTGGACCATCCGCTCCCTCGCTTCCCTCCACTCGCGGGTTTCCTGGGGCTCCGCGGAACCGGCACGCGAGAGTTGGTTGGCCGCGGACGGAGTGGAAATGTCACGCAAGGGCAAACCGCATGTGAAAAGCAGCAGGGCAAGCAGGGAGGCAGCGAGCAGTGGCTTGGCGCTGGTTTCGTTTGCCGGCATGGCAGCCTCCAGTGCGCCCGGTGGCGCACAGATGGCGCTCTTTGCCACGAATGCGAGGCGAACTTATCACGCACTCGCCAAGGCGAGTATGCGCCGGTTCGTGGAAAACCCGCAACTTCAAAATGCGGAAGTTGCGCCAGCAAGCTCAGGGACGCACGTACAAGTAGAGAGTATGAGCGACCTCGTTCTCTGAGTTCACAGTCTCCACCTTCTCGGGTTTCCAGCCGGGGACCTGGAAGTCGTGGGAGACAATGCGCGCTCCCGGGCGCAGCTCTTTTTCCAGCTTGGGCCGCAGCCGCTCGTTCACTATGGTCAGCAGGTAGAGCGTCACCACCGTGGCGTGGCGCAGGTTGGTATCGAAGAGATTGGCGTGAAGGATTTTGGCCCGCTTCTCAAGACCGAGCTGCGCGATACGGGCCGAGGATTGCTTGAAGAGCTCGTCGTCCAATTCCACGCCCACCGCGCGCGCCTCGAACTTCTCCGCTGCCATGATGACGATGCGGCCATCTCCGGAGCCCAGGTCGTAGACGGTGTCGTGTTTGTCCACTTGAGCCAGTTCCAGCATCTTCTCGACGACCAGCAGGGGAGTGGGGACGAAAGGAGCTGCCCGGTCGGGATTGCCGAGCAGGGGCGCCTGGGCTGGAGGTTCCTGTGCAAGGGCATTGACGAAAAGAATAAGAATAAGCGCCGTAAGGGCAGCGCCCATCAGCGTGCGGCGTTCGGAAGATTGTGCATCTCTCATTTCGTGGTTCCTGATTCACATCCGGCTTACGAGCGGATTGTAACCCGTCTGGCGCATAGTGGGCGATCTTTAGCGTGCAAATATTCATACTCTCGCTAAAGCGAGCGTGTGTCATGCAGTGGAAAAGCCACCCGCCGGGGTGGGTCAAAGGACGGACGTTGTGTTACAAAAAGGCTCGGGGGAACTTAAAGTCTCTTGCAGAAGGGGCTCGGAGCACCTAGGCTTGAGCGCTTGTGCCTGCGTGACCCGGGCCGCGTAGCAACGTGATTCTGAAAACGGCGGTCTCGCCCGCGCAAGTCGGGCTGAAGTGAAGGCTGGGCGGGCAGGCCCTGCACCAGATGGTGCAGGGCTGGCCCTGACCGCCGTTACAGAAAAGCCGCCCGCCGCGGCGGGTCAAAGGACGGACATTGCATTACGGAAAGAGTATTCATGCCATCCACGCTACGACGTGAGTTGACCCTGGTGAGCGCCACCGCGCTGGTGGTCTCCAACATGATTGGCACCGGAATCTTCACCACCACCGGTTTCCTGGCGGGAGACCTTGGGCGACCCTCGCTGGTGCTGGGAATCTGGCTGGTGGGTGCATTCGTGGCGGTTGCGGGGTGCCTGGCGTATGCGGAATTGGGAATCAATTTCCCACGCTCGGGCGGGGAATATGTCTATCTGCGAGAAGCCTGGGGACCGGCGTGGGGATTCCTGAGCGGATGGGTCTCCTTCTTCGCGGGTTTTTCCGCGCCCATCGCCGCCGGGGCATTGGCCTTCTCGGAGTACCTCAGCCACTTCGTTCCCTCACTTTCCGTAAGCGCGCCGGCGGAAAGGATGGGCGATCCCTTCCGATGGCTGCACCTTGGCCCGGGGCACGTGGTCGCCGTGGGAGTGATTGCCCTTTTTGCTCTGGTCAACATTCTGGGCCTGCGTCTCGCCGCGCGACTCCAGAATGTGCTGACTTCCCTCAAACTGGGCGTGCTGGGGATCTTCCTGGTGTTGGCCTTCAGCATCGGCCAGGGGCACTGGGGCAATCTTGCGCTCAAGGCGACACGCACCTCGCCGCACGGCGTGGGCGCGCAATTTGCGGTGTCATTGATTTTTGTGATGTTTGCCTACAGCGGATGGAACGCCGCGACTTACGTGGCCGAAGAAATGAAGACGCCGGAGCGTACTTTGCCGGTGGCGTTGCTGACAGGGACGACGATCGTGGCGCTTTTCTATTGTGCCCTCAATGTGGCGTTCCTCTACGCCGTGCCTTTGGAAGCGCTGAAGGGTGTGGTGGCCGTCGGAGCAACCTCCGCGCAGGGGCTCTTCGGGAAGGGCATCGGCAATCTGTTCAGTGGGATCATGGCGCTCTCGATCCTCTCTTGTGTGAGCGCGATGATGGTGGTGGGCCCGCGCGTGTACTACGCCATGGCGCAGGACGGGTGCTTCTTCGCGGCCGCCGGCCATGTGCACGACCGCTGGCAAACACCTGCGCAGGCCATCTTGTTTCAGGCGGCGGCCTCCGCGGTGATGGCGTTAACAGGAACCTTTGAGAAGTTGATCTACTACATTGGCTTTGCCTTGATTCTTTTTGCCGCCATGGCGACGGCAGGGGTTCTCCGCATGCGCAGGAGACCCGGCTGGAAGAAGCTGCAAATCATCAGTTGGTATTACCCCGTGGCGCCGCTGCTTTTCGTGCTGGTGAGTCTATGGATGCTGAGCTACACGCTGTTCCTGAGGCCTACCGAATCGCTCCTGGGGTTACTGACGGTGGCCTGTGGCGGATTGCTTTATCAGTGGAAGTTCAAGAAAATGAGTTAACCTCGCGAACTGTGACTTGAAGCATAAAGTGGCAGTAACTGCCACTTTATGCTTCGGCGGGTGGCGCATCCAAGGCGAAGTTTGCATGTGTGCGAATTGCAGACTTATATCATGGGCCGGTGCGGAGGCAGCATCACTTTTACGGCAGCCACCACCGCCAATCGTTGATTGGCCGCAACCCTCATCGCACACATTGCACAAGGCGCGATGTGTGCCCCACCCGGCGAAATGTGCGCGTCGCCAGGCAGCAGAAATTCACAGACCATTCTTCACGCTGGATTCAGGTTAAGAGTCAACCTTCCAGCACAATAACCGAGTGAACATCAACATCGCGAAGCTCTATCTCTAGCGAGCCTCCGCGCTTATTTAACTTCAGGGCTTGCTCTGAAGGATGTATCTGCCTGCATGTCGTAGGCCTGAAGAAGGACTCGGTTAGGACAAGCGTGCCTCCCTTTAGACTGTTGACTTCCCCTTTCATCAGGGGAATCGCCCTGTTGACCTGGTGCACGACCAGCATGTTCTTGCTGCGCTTTTTGTAGAACGTAGTCCCTACCCCGCGACGGTTCGTCAACTCAACCCGTACAGGCGGCTGTTTCAAGTGCGACCGTAATAGCTGGTAATGAAATTCCAAGGGCCATTGGAAGTCGTTGCTAAGCATGCCGTACAGATCAAAGCTCGCATAGACGACCCTCCCCCGGCCGTGGGTTGTTTCAATGAGAGCAGGAAACTCGGTTGTCTTTCCTGGCGGGGGCGGTTCCCAGTTGACCCAGGTTTGTTCGTTCTCGTCGGTATCCTTGCTCCAGACGGTGGCCGGAAGAATGTGGGTGGCCAAGACCTTTGTCCCTGCTCGCGGTTTGACCAGGACAAACGGTGCCTGCACGACGAGAGTGGTGTCTGGAAGCTCCTTCCAGATCGGGTCGTCGCTCCGGTTAAGATAGCTGCCCCACAAGTTGCTCTTGTAGGTATCCATAACGCCATCGAAATCACATCCCAAAAGGTCCGCCAGTGCGAAGTTCGACCGCGCCAGCCCATCCGCCTGTTTGGTCCCTGTCAAGCCGGTGGCAATAAGCAGCCCACCTGCCCCAACAAAGCGCTCAAGCACCTCGACGTCACTTGGGGAAAGGCAGGTAACCTCAGGCAGTACCAAGGCCTGGTAATGTGCAAGGTTCTCCGAAGTGAGTTTCCAATCCGGCAAGATGTCCGAGGGAAACTGCGAGTAGGCTCCGGCTTCCATCGCGCCTTTGAGAACTGTTGGCAGGTCCACGCGGTCATTAAACCGGGTCTTTTCGCTGAATAATATGGCCACGCAGGGAACCGAATCGCGGTCTGTCAGATAAGGCTGAATCTTATCGATTTCTTTGTACCCTGCACCCATCTCGCGGAACCACAGAGAGTCCAGCGTTCCGTCCTGCCGCATCGTTTCGGAGTACATGAACACGCGGCAATTCTGCGAGGCGATCATGGCGCTCTCAACTTTGAAAATCGTATCGGGAGAAGGATCGTAGGCCCACGCAACCAGCCCGGGGCCTATCTGTGCAAGCTTGCCGGTTCCTCGCGCGAACATTGCAGAAAGATAGTTGCCCGCAAACGGTTCGGCGAAGGTATAGTCCAGCAGGTCCATCAGTTCTTTGCGGAAACTGAGGTGCCCGCCATTGATGGTGATGGCTGCTTTTGAACCCAGCCCCCTTACCGTCGCGATGGCTTCTTTGACAAACCCAAGCTGCGTGGTCTGGAACAGGAATTCCTCAGTTTCGCGCCAGTAACGATCCACGGCAGCGCCACGCGGGATATCGTGTTCGTAGCGAGACTGGTAGAGCCCTGAACAGTATTTGCAGTAGCAGAGGGGCTGCCCAACGATATCGAGAAAGATTCCATCTGGACTATAGCCCTTAACGATTTCAGTCAATTGCTCGAAGACGTACTGGCGATACGGCGTGTTGACGCAAGTCCAGTGCCACTGGGCCCTCGAGTGAGCGCCTTCTGCCGCTTGCACGCGACGGTTCTTGCCATTTTCATCCAAGAGCGCCCAGTCAGGATGGCTCAGGGCCGCCCAGTCATCAAAACCGATACAATAGTATGCATGGAAGGCAATTCCCTTCTGGCGCAGGCGGTCACTGAAGGCCTTTACGAAGTCGATCTTCAGACCTGGATGCATGTGACCCACCTTGGTGGGGTAGTAAGCTTCGCCATGGTGGCCTTTGCAGAAGACCCAGAGGTGATCCAAGTCTGATTCCTCATAAAGACGAAACCATTGGTCCGGATCGAACTTGTCGTAAGTGATCGCAGGTGGGTCCGGTGAATGATGGTCCACAATGTACCCGCGATACTGATTCTCCACCCTGGGGGGTGTCGGATAAGGCGGTGCGGCAGAACTCATCGAGGCATTAGCAGCTGGGGTGACTGTAGACTCCGGAATGTTCAGCTGGACCGCTGAAGACCCACAAAGTCTCAAGAATGTGGACGTAAAATCCCTACGATTCATAGTTCTCCTCCGTGGCACGGCAGCTTTATGTCACGCCAAATGAGTGTCGCGCAGCAGCGTAAGCTAACACACCTTTGTCCCTGTCTACCAAAAACCTCGTTCGCATTGAAATCGTTGATGTTAACTGATTCTGCGATAGAGCTCGTCTGACAATCTATCGTTCAGGGCACACCAACCCTCACCCGTCGGCCTAGGCCGACAGCCTCTCCTGGAGCGAGAGGAGGCGGACGTGGTAGGGACGCGCTGGTGGGGCGTGTTGCGAGCCGAGTTCGGCCAGGCGAGCCTTTGCAACCTGAGACGCCCCACCGGGGCGTCTCTACTGAGCGTCGGCGCTGAATTGCCCAGTGGGAGGAGGGAACACCGGAGGCTGGTTTCCAGGGAAGAGGCGCGAAAAGAGCTCCATGCGCGCGCGCTGGATGCGACTGTGGCGCACGGCCACGACGTAAGGTGCAATCAGGAAGGGGCCCGCCAAAATACTCAGGAAAAAATTCTTCAAGCGCTGAAGGGGAGGGAACTCCCCGTTGTCCAGGGAGAGAACGGTGGGGTAGTAACGCAGCACCACGCCGTAGATATCCGCAGCGAGAACCAGATGGTTGGCATGCCGGCCCACCACCAGCGTCCGCCCGGCGCGAATATCCTCGAGGAACTCCTGGCGGTTGCGGGCCGGGCTGGCGGTATAAGTATGGCCGAGGCGTCGCAGGGTATGCGAGTCGCTGCCGCCCACGGCGCTCAACCTCCGCCCGTTCTTGCGGTAGCGTTGCAGCAAGGCCTCAACAAAGGTGTTGTGTTCGCGCAGTTGTGTGCCGTTGCGAACTTCCCACACGTCAAATAACTGCACCATGCGCTCAGTGAACTCCCGCACCCGCGCGCCGTAGGCGAAGTCGTGAAAGAAGTGGTTGAGCACGAACAGGAGGTTGTTCTCGCGCAGGTAGGGGATGAGCTCCTCGGCGTTAACGCGGAACCTGGCGATTTCCCGGTGCTGCGCTTCGTTGAGGCCGTAAACGCCGATGTGAACGGTATGGTCAAAAGCCGGGAAATAGGCGCTGACTTCCTCCCCGATGATGAAATCCGGGAGGTCGCCCAGGCGGTCGAGCAGCTCCAGGCAGCCGTCGATGGAATCGTGGTCGGTGATGGTGACCAGATCCATCCCCCGCCGCTTGGCGGCGCGGTAAACGTCCAGAGGTTGGGAATAACAATCCCGGCAGCGCAGGAAGCGCAGATGCTTCGCCTGTCCCGAATGGCGGCTGTGGCAGTGCAAATCAGCTTTGTAGAGGTTGTGCAATTGCCCTTGAACCACGAAATGTTATATTAGGAACCCATTGGAGAGGATGCAAGCAATTTCTTGTCGGTGCGAACATTCCATGTTCAATAGGCGTCCGTCTAAATGAGATATCCCACTGCCGCCCTGAAGGCCGCCGCTATAAGCGAAGAGCCGCAGACCTGTCCTCCAGGTCTCTGCTACAAAAACCTGGGGGCCATCACGAGAAGGTCGGGACAAGTAGATCGCCGCAATAGCAGCCAAAACACCGCGGTCCCGCCTGGGCGGGCAGGCGCTGACCCCCGCTACAGGAGCCTGCGGCTGGCTTGTGTTGGGTGCTGGCTCTTATTCCTGGCGGTAGCGCCGCCTCTTGCGCAGGGAGGCGGGCCAGCGATCAGTTACCTGCTTGACCTGCGCGAGCCGCCATCACATCTAGTGCGCGTGACCATGACTGTGCCACAGGCGCAGCCGGCCAGCGAAATCCAGTTCCCATCCTGGAACAACCTTTACCAAATCCGTGATTTCGCGCGGAATATCCAGGGAATCCAGGCCGAGTGCGACGGGCATGCGGAAAACCTGGAGCGTGTTGACCTGAACACCTGGCGGAGCGGGCCGGAAGCCTGCGCCGGTCTAACGGTTCGCTACGCCGTCTACGCCAACGAGGAAAGCCCTTTTTCGAGTGTGCTGAGCACGGAGCATGCTTTTCTGAACTTTGCGCTGCTGCTGTTTTATCTTCCCCGCGAGCGCGAGCGGGGCGCGCGCGTAAAGTTTCTCCTGCCCGAGGGCTGGAGGATTGCCACGCTGCTCGAGGACGGCGACAACGAATTCAAAGCGGCCGACTACGATGCCCTTGTGGATAGCCCCGCGGAGGCGGGCAAGTTCCAGGAGTACAGTTATACGCAAGGCGGAGCGACCTATCGAGTGGTGGTGCATGCGCGTCCGGAGGACTACACGGCGAAACGCCTGCTGGAATCGCTCCGGAAGATTACCGCCACAGAGACGGCCTTGATGGGGGAGACGCCATTTACGCGCTACACATTTATCTTCCACTTCCCGCGCCTGGGCGGCGGAGGCGGCATGGAGCACCGCCTAGGGACGGCCATCAGCATACCCGCCGCCGACCTGAGCCGGCACTGGGGGAGCCTGGAAGGCACGGCGGCCCACGAATTCTTTCACCTGTGGAACGTGAAGCGCCTCCGGCCGCAGGCCCTGGAGCCCATCGACTACGTGCACGGGAACAACACGCGGGACCTGTGGTTCTGCGAAGGAGTGACCAGCACTTATGAGCAACTCAGCTTGCTGCGCGCCGGGCTGATTGACCGCGCGGCATTCTACGACCGGCTGGCAGGGGAGATTCGGCGGCTTCAGGAACGGCCCGCGCACCGCTGGCAAAGCGTGGAAGAAGCGGGGCTGGAAGCCTGGCTGGAGAAGTACCCGGACTACCAGCGGCCCGAGCGAAGCATCTCGTATTACAACAAAGGCGCGCTGCTGGGTTTCATGCTGGACCTGGCGATCCGCCAGGCCACGGCCAATCGGGCCAGCCTGGATGACGTCATGCGCCGCCTCAACGAGCAGTTCGCGCGCCGCGGCCGCTTCTATACGCCCAAGGATTTGCGGGACCTTGTTGCGGAATTCGTTCCCGCTTGCCCGGAGCTGGATGCGTTTTTCCGGGATTATGTCTCGGGCACACGCGAACTCGACTACGCGGGTTACCTGGGATTTGCCGGCCTGCGGCTGGTTCCCGTCAGCGCCTCGCACCCCTCCCTGGGATTCGTTGCGGCGCGGAGCTACGACGGTCCCATCCGCGTGGAAGCGGTTGATGCGAGCAGTAGCGCCCAGAAGGCCGGCCTGGAAAGGGGCGATGTGCTCCTGAAAATGAATGGCCGGGCGCTGGAACATCTCCCTGAAGAACAATTGCGCGGCGTTAAAGCCGGTGAGCGAGTGGCGTTCCAGGTGCGGCGAGGGAACCGGGTCCTGGACATCCGTTACAACCTTGCAACCCGGGGGGAGGCCGCGTTTCGGGTGGAGGAAATCACCAACCCGACGGCGGAACAACTTCGCATAAGGGAAGGGTGGTTGACGGGAAAGGCCGCAAGCAGTCCGGGGGCAGGACAGCGATGATCCGCGGCTTGCTTGTCATCTGCATGACTCTTGCTTACGTCCTGGTGGTGGGAACTCCTGTCCTCATCTACTCCGCAATCTCGGGCAACACCGATTTCCTCTACCGCGTGGGCATCCTGGGGGCCAGGGTGATCCTGCGGCTTGCCGGAGTCCGCCTGGTGCTCCAGGGGCGGGAGAAGGTCCCAACGCAGGGCGCCGTCGTCTTCATGGCCAACCACCAGGGGAATTGCGACCCGCCGGCCATCTTTGTGCACCTGCCGCCGGTGTTAGTCATGGTCAAGAAGGAGTTTTTCCGGGTTCCGATCCTGGGTCGGGGAATGCGGTTGCGGGGCTTCATTCCTGTCGAGCGCCAGAACCGCGAGCGAGCCTTTGAAGCCGTGGAGCAAGCAGTGGAGGCATTAAAGGCGGGTCATTCATTCCTGGTTTTTCCCGAGGGAACCCGCAGCCGCGATGGGCGGCTCCAACCTTTCAAGAAGGGCGTTTTTGTGATGGCCATCCGGGCGGGGGCGGCGATCGTTCCCGTTTCCATTTCGGGCAGCAGCAAGGTCATGCGCAAGGGGGAATTCGCGATTCACCCGGGCACGGTCCGTCTCACCTTTCACGACCCGGTTCCGACGGCGGGGTACACCCTGGAAGACCGCGAGCAGGTGATTGCGCTGGTGAGGGGCGCAATTCTAAAGGGGCTGGAGAAGGAAGAATGGCCACTCGAGGAACAGCGAGGGCGGCCAGGCATGCAGGCGGCGAGCTATTGAGTATCAAAGAACGGTTCGTAGGGTGTGGCCACGGCAGCCATCCTGTGCAACTTTAGGTCACTTGTAGTTGTGACGGATCATCGTTCGGACTTTGTGTCGACTACGTGAATTAATGCTTGACAAGTACACCTACGGGGGGCACAGTAGGTTCAATAACGGACTCATCAGTAACAGGAACGGGAGGATGCCATGAGGCCCACTCGCATTGCCCTTCTCTTACTCGCCCTCGCAGTGATGGCGTATGCTCTCTTAAACCATAAAGCAAATCTCTCTCGGGCGCAGACCGAACAAACCAACGCGACTCCCTGCTGCGGCCAGCCCCATGAAACTCAACCGCGCGAGATTGATTTTCCTTACTATTCTCTTCGCGACGGATTCAGCTCTACCGTCTTTCTTGTGAGCGACTCACCAAAACCTCTCGACTTCGTGATGGCGGTGCGGGGTCTTTCCGGTCAAACGGTTTTGGCGCCGGCCATGACCATTCAGCCGCAGGAAAAACTCTCCATTGACTTGCGGAAGCTCCTTAGCGACGCCGGAGCGGATCTGTCGGGCGATTTCGGCGAGGGTAGCGTGGCGATATACTTCAATGGGACGATCATGCCACTGGCCGGGCAACTCACCATGACCGATCCTGCTCGCGGCCTCATCCTCGAATCCGAGATGGTCGATAACTCTCCCAGCCTCGGCCTGCTGCCCAACCAACTGAATGGGCTATGGTGGGGAATCGGCGCTGGACGGGATGCCAGAATCATGGTTTCAAACACATCGGCCGACAGTGTGCTTGCTGACGTGTATTTGGATGTCCTCGGAGAACGCCACTCGGGCGATTTGCTCCAGTTTGCTCCGCACGAGACGAAAGTGCTTTCCATTACCAAGTTGCTGGCCGGGATGAAGCTCAGTTCTGCATCCGCGCCCGAGGGAGGCATCAGCATCATCGCACGCGGCAACAAGCCCACGCTCATTGCCCAGGGCAAGATCACGGACTCGGCCACGGGGTTCTCCACCAGCTTGAATTTCCTCGACCCCTCGCTGCAACTGGCGAGCGCGCTGCACGCCAGCGGCGTGCCCATCGGCATTCCTGCGAAGGGTTCGCCATTTGCGGGGACGGGGACGTTCGTCCCCCACGTGATTGTCCGCAATCTCGACGCCGCGCCGCAGGCCGTTACACTTACTATAGAATCCCCTGCGCAAGACGGTCCTCAGCAGACCGTGCTCCCGCCCTTGCCGCTGGCACCCTACGCGACCAATGATATTTCGCTGGATTCGGTGTCCGGGCTGCTTCCCCTGCCGTTACCCTTCTGCTCGATCAGGATTCAATACAGCGGGCCGCCAGGGTCGGTCGTGGGCGAGGTTTCGAGCATCGAAGTCAAAGGGGACCTAGTGATTGACAGCCGCCTAGCGAATGAAGGCGACGGCTGGGCAGGCTCCGGCGCGCATCCCTGGCATTTGGATGAGGAGACGGAATCCATCCTGTTCCTCACCAATATGGGCGACAAGGAGGTGCCCATCGGGTTCATGGTGACGGCGCAGGACGTCCACTACTACCTGACCAAACTCCGGCTGGCGCCCCACGAGACCAAGGCGATCGACCTGCGCAAGCTGCGCGATGCCCAAGAGCCCGGCTATGAGGGTGTGACCATCCCGGCCGGGGCGACGGACGGCAGCGTGAACTGGGTGCGGGCCGACAATGTGCCGGTGATGGGCCGGCTGGTCGTGCTGCAACGGCACAAGGGCATGGCCAGCAACTATGACTGTGCGACCTGTCCCTGCCCGATGTCCTACCTCTCGCTCTTCGTCACGCCTTCCACGGCCACAGTAATCGCCGGCGGGACCTACCAGTTGAATGATACCATCACGGTCCAAAACTGTAACGACTCGCCCTATCGCATCCAAGGTACGGACCGTAGCAGTTGGTCGTCCGACAGTGCGAGTGTTTGTACCGTCACTAGTGGGCCTAACAGTTGGGGGGTGGTAACAGGTGTGGCCGGTGGGACCTGTACTATCACCGCCAGCCACAGCGGACTCTCTTGCCTCTACAACCCCAACTGGCACCCTTACCCGTGCGCGTGTACGGGCGAGCCCCTGCTGAAGGGCACCGCCACGGTCACCGTGCAGAAGCCAAACTCTCTTAGTGTCTTGTCTGTGAAAGTCTTACCGACCGGGACCACTGGAGACTATGGTTGTGTGCCTGGTTACGACTATGGGATAGCGGTTGACATCAAGTATCAGGTGCTGGATCAGAGGAACCCGCCTCAGGCGATAATGTCCTCAAATATGATCCCGCACGAAAAGGGCACCTTCTCCGATGGAACCCCATACGACAACAACATCGGACCTACCTATATCAGCACGACTTCTAAAAACACGGCTGCGGACGGCACGTTTCATGACGCGCCGATGGAACTCTGTTCTATCGCGCCCTTCAGTGGCAAGACGCAAACTCAGAACGTCACAGTTTTGATTGGGAGCGGATCGTATCCAGTGCGGTCTCAGACGTTCACTTATTCGTCGTCCGGAGCTGGACATGGGACGATAACTAATGGGTCGGATATTTCGGCCTCCCGCTGAGTAGGCGTAGTGCCCCCTTCCCGAGCAGCACAGAGGAGGTGAACTATGAAATTTCCATTTGCGATATGCGCTCTTCTGGTATTTTCCGGCATGGCTTTTTGTCAGGCGATGATCAGCCCCGAGCAGGAGATCGCGCGATTCATAGGTTCTGGGACCTACGAAGGGCATGACGTCAAGATAATCGGCAGAATGGGAGACGCGGCTGCAGTTGCAGTGACAAAGGTTTTTGGGGAGAAGGAGCTTCGCCCAGACGATATCGATCGGATACTGATGGTTGTCCACATATCATTCGCTGCTCCGAGGGTCGTGGAAAACGAGTCTGACCGCCAACCCAGGACAACTCTGTTTCTGCTACGGTACCTGGACCGGTCGACGACGGATCCCGCATTGAAACGAAGAATCGCGGAGACAAGGGAATACGTACACGACAAGTATGCTGAGTCGATGCAAGAGACGCCGAAAAAGTGAACATGGCAAAGCATAGTCTGGCGCAGAGCGTTCGAGGTTGTCTCAAAACTAGGTATTCTTGAGTTTTGTACAGTATAAGTGATTGATTATTCGTTCGAAAAGCCGCGATTTTGCGAGTTATAAGACAGCCACCAAGGGTCTGCGCCAGGCGGCGCAGTTTGTTGCCTCTACAACCCCAACTGGCATCCTTACCCGTGCGCGTGTACGGGCGAGCCCCTGCTGAAGGGCACCGCCACGGTCTACGTGCGCGCACCGACGTATGTTGTGCTGTCCAGCTCTAGCGCTATCCAGGGCTTATGTGTCCCCACCCCGCCTCCGGGCGTAGAACGCACGTACACGGCATACGACAACTTTTATCAGGTGCTTCCGATGAGCCTGAACTGGACACTTCATGAGACGGTCACCTCATCGAGTTCGTGCGGCATGAGTATTGACGGAACTCGGTATGCGCCGAATTTCGTCGACGATATTTACAACTGCACGGCCAATTGTACGTTCGAGTCGAACCAGTGGTTTTCAATTATGCTCAATCAAATCTATGTCCTTAGGGCGCAAGACTGCGTCGATTCGACATTCACCGCGTGTCCGCTCCACACGGGATGGCACGTGAAGGCGACAACCAGCGGCGTGACAGTCACGGACAATTGAGATCGTATGGACCTTCGCATGGCGTTGAGAGTTGCACTGAGCCTGCTGCTTGCAGTGGTCAGTCTGCTTGCCCCGCGACCGACCGGCGGCGCGGAAAGCCTGTTGGGTCGCCGTGTAGCGCGGTTCCAGATTTACAGTAACATACGCCGGGCGGCGCACCCCGAGGGTGCCGGGCCCGGTGGTCCTCTCGGGGTGGTCTTGGCCCTCGCAGAGCACGCCAACGTGCGCATCTGTTTCGAGGAACGGCCTCTGCGCAAGGGAGAGAAACAGCCGCGTATCGATATCCGTGTCACCGATAAGACGGTGGGCGAGATCCTCCAGATCCTGGTCCGAAAGGACCGTCACTACGAGTATCGCGAGCGCCTGGGTGTGATTGAAGTGCTCCCGGTGGGCGCAGACAAAGACCCTGCCGATTGTCTCAACATGGTTGTGCCTGCCCTTCACGTGCACTACCCGTGGAAGTGGGCGTGGGGTGCAGTGAGGTGCGAGATCCTTTTGCTTTCCGAAAACCCAGGTCGCATCGTCCCTGAGCCATTTACAGAGTGCTCGGGCGCATCTCACGCGGCTCATCCTCCGGAAAAGATGTTAGAAGCAACCTTTGAGAAACGAACGGTTCGCGACATTCTCGACGAACTTTCGTCAATGGCCGGCAACGTGGCATGGTACGCGACCTACGATGGGCCTTCCCCAAGCTGCAAAAATCTAGTACTGGGTGAATACGACCCGCTCACTTGGTACCCGCCCGAGAGGGAAGGTGAACCGTGGATAGAAGGCTTGACCAAGAAGTGCACCACGTGCCACTACCACACGCCCGCACCATCTGACTAGACTCAGCGTCGCCTCGCCGACTGCCTGTTTATGGAGGCGTGAGCGGCGACTCGCCAGGACGGCTGCTCGTGCTGCAACGGCACAAAGGCTTTCGCCACTCCGTGACGTTCCCGCTAGCGTTGGCAGAAGGCGATAGCTGCGCGCCGCCGTGTGGGCCGTCTGCACCAGCCAAGGCGGGGGCAAGCACCCGACCACCGCTACAGGTTCTCCCTTGACTTCTCGAGGTATTTGCACACCTTGCGGAAGGTGGCATAGATCTCCGGCAAACGGGCATAGACCGCGGCGCATTTGAGCCAGAGGGCATTGTCCATGGCGGGATAACCGGAGATGATGGAATCCGGCTCGACGTCATGGGGAATTCCCGACTGGGCCGTAGCGATGACGTTATCACCGATAGTCAGGTGGCCGGCGGCGCCCACTTGCCCCGTGAGGATCACGTTGCGGCCGACCTTAGTGCTCCCCGCCAACCCCACTTGCGCGCAGAGCAAGGTGTTCTGGCCAACCTCGCAGGCGTGGCCGACCTGGACGAGGTTGTCCACCTTGGCGCCCCGATGGATGCGAGTTTCCCCTACCGTAGCCCGGTCGATGCAAGCGTAAGCCTGGATCTCCACGCCATCTTCGACGACCACCCTCCCCGCCTGGACAATCTTGTAATAGGAGCCGTCCGCCTGCTTGGCAAACCCAAAACCATCGCAGCCGACCACCGCGCCGTTCTGGAGAGTGACGTCGTTGCCAATCACCACGTTTTCCCGGACGACCGCGTGGGAATGCGCAAGGAAGCGGTCGCCGATCTTGGCGCCGCGGTAGACCATGACATGACTCTTGAGCACGCAGTCCTCGCCGATTGCGACCCCCTCCTCAATAACCACGTAAGGACCGAGGGAGGCATTGCGCCCAATCTTGGCATCGGAAGCGATGACCGCGGTGGGGTGAACGCCTGCCGGGGGCCGGTAGGGGGGAGAGAAAATCTCCAGCGCCTTAGCGAAAGTCAGGTAAGGGTTCTCGGCGCGCAGGAGCGCGCGCTGCGGAACCTGCACCTCCGGGCCCACAATAATGGCCGCCGCGCGAGTTGTCTGGAGCTTGCGGTGGTACTTGGGATTGGAAAGAAAAGTGAGTTCGCTCGGAGTGGCTTCGTCCATGCCTGCCACGCCGGTGATCTCCAGGTTTTCCGGTCCCTCCAGCTTGCCTCCCAGGCGGGCCGCCAGTTCACCCAATCTCATGGTAAGACTCCCCGTTTGCGAAGTTGCGAGTCCCGACTCGCGAGGCAAGAGTACCAGCGGTTTCGGGGGAGAGGCAATGCCCAGTACAAAGGTACTAGTACGAGCGTGACCTTGTTGGCTGACAAGGAGACCGCTACAAAGGTAGGCAGAAGAAGCCTTTCCCACTGTGGCTTTGGGAAGGCGGCTCGCACAAGGGACGCGGCCGGAAGCGAACCCTGCAACTTCGGCGCGCCACCAGGAGCGAAAACCCGGCCTGCGGGCATGGGCGGGGGTGGAAATTCACGTTGTGGCTGTCACTGGAAAGTCCGGGGTGGACTCTCGGAAAGCCGCAAGGCCATCCCCGCCACCCCGGAAAAGCGGTGTCCATCTTCACACCCAGAACCGCGAAGGCACCGGCGATGGTGGATGAAGGACTTGCGCTCGCGCCGGAATCGCGATAGTCTTTGGCGGTGGGCGATGCCAGCAGTGCTGAGGTCCAGAGAATGATGAATCACCATCGCGCGGGCATGCGTATTCCGGTCGAACTGCCAGTGCACGTCCAGTGGAGAAGTCACCGGGGAAGTTCCTTAAAGGCACAGGGAAGAACCGAGAACATAAGCGGGAATGGGCTATTCATTACCTTTCCCACGAAGGTGCGGCGGAACACCCCCATTACCTTCACCGTGGCCCTGCCTGCTGAGATCACGCAAGTCCCCCTCGAGCTACTTTGCCAGGGACGCGTCGTGCGCTGGAACCGGCCGGGAGAACTTCCGGGCATCGGGGTAATCATCGATGATTACGAACTCCGGCCTGCTCAGCGACCTGTGTAAAGCCCGCCCAACCTAAGGCCCGGGGGATGCGTCGACATCCCGTCTATTAGGGCCCAAGGGTAGTCGTTAGAGTGAAATCCCAAAAGCCCGCGGAAGATTCGCCCTTGCGGACAGTTGTGGTGTGCCGGTCACGAGGATCGAGATGCAGGCACGGAGAAGCACGCGCGAGTCGAAAACGTTCCCGCTGATGCGACGCGTCCGCGCCATTAAAAAACGAAGTCGGGTTCTGCTTGCCGACCGCGAAGGTGTCTTCTGCTTTGGGTTAAAGAAGCTCTTCGGTGTGGAAGATGACCTGCGGGTGGTGGCCGAGGCCGATAACCTTGCCCAGGCTCTTTCGCTCGCCAAGGCGTTCCGGCCACAACTGCTCTTTGTCGAGGACGCGATACTGGGCGAGGACCCGCAGGATTCTCTCACACAGTTGCACAAGGTCTCGCCGAAGGGGCGGATTGTGGTGACCGCCTCGAGGCTTCGTGAGGACGACGAATTTCGCTTTGTGAAGGCGGGCGCCTCGGGGGTCATCCAAAAGGCTGTCGATCCCGCGCTTTTCGTACGGTGCGCCCGGCGAGTCTTGGACAATGAGTTGTGGCTCTCCAAGAGACCCGCCATCCAGAAGGCCAGGCCCGCGCAAGGAACCGCCGAGCGCTCCGTTCGCCCCGCGGATACTTTGACCCGCCGCGAAAAGGCGATCATTGGCTGTCTGATGCAGGGCTGGCGGAACAAAGAAATAGGCGATCAGCTCACCATCACGGAACAGACCGTGAAGAACCACCTGCGAACGATCTTCGACAAGGTGGGAGTCTCGGATCGCCTAGAACTGGTGCTCTACGCCATCCATCAGCGGCTGGATCTGCCTCCGGTCGAGCCCGCCGCCTAGCCGCCGAAAGCTCCCGCCGGTTACTGCAACCTAAGATTTTGTCTCGGATGAGCTGGTAGGAAAAAGCAGGCCGATCTGTTCGGTAGAGCCGGGAGCCAGGCGTTGGGCCGCGGCGAGCCGGCGGGAAGCGCGGCGCGCGCTTCCGTCCGAGATGACGCCGAGAACCTCCAACCCCGCCAGCGCGCTACGGGGAATAAATATCCGGAGATTGTTGGAGTACATATCCGGCGGGGTCACGTGGAAACCCAAGGGATCAGAATCCAGCAGGTTATTGGGAATTAAACCTTCCAGAATCTCACTGTCATTGAAGGTCATGCGAATCCACAAGCCGCTGAGCCGAGGGCGGCTCTGGAAAACCTTCCGCTCTGAACGCTGAGGATTTCCCTCAAAGTCCCGCACAAAGAAAATCCCCTTGATCTCTTTGAGAGGAATGGTAAGAAGCCGGCCTTCGCGATTCAGCACCTCGACGCCTTCCGGACGCAGGAAGGTATTCGGGTCGACAAATCCCTTAATAAGTTCCTTGTTCAGCTTACGGATAACCACCTTCTTACGCGTCGAGGTCGTGGGCTTCACAACGCTTACCCATCCGGCGTGATAGCATGCCTGCGAAATGCAGCTTGGCCGTAGAATTTGGCTTGTGTTAGTATAGGGCGCGACTGGGTCCTGTCAAGTATTTCAGCAGCCAGCCGGAGCCAAGTCCTTGAGATGTTTTCCTAAGACTTTGACAAACAAGGACTTAAATATGATGGCCAGGGGAAGTGTGCCCCCTCCCGAGTGCCCCACCTGGGGACTTTAGAGGATGTCGCGCTGGCCCTGGCCGTGGTAATCGGTTTCCCCGACGGAAGAATCAGCGGATGGCCAGAGACGACCGAAGTCAGCGAGTTCGCAAGATGCCTCCTTCGGAACCCACTCTCTCCACTCCCGGCAGGTTGCCAGATCATCCCACCTTATCTTCGTCCACCCCAGTTCCAGCCTCCGGCCGGCTTGAACCGGAAATACGGGCCTTCCTGAATTACGCCCGGGTCGAAAAAGGCCTGGCGGCCAACAGCATTTCTAGTTACCGCGGCGATCTCGCGGGGTTTCTCGCACACCTGCGGAATAAAGGAAAGAACCTGACGGAGGCGGGGCGCGAGGATCTTCGCGGATTTCTGGCCGCGCTCTACCAACGTGGTTTGAGCGCGCGTTCGGTGGCCCGGCACTTGGCGGCTCTGCGTACTTTCTTTCGTTTCCTTGCGAAGGAAGGAAGCATTGCAAACGATCCCACCGCGGAAGTAGAGACTCCAAAGGTCGCCATCGGTCTTCCGCACTATCTCTCCATCGAAGAGGTGGATAAGCTGCTGGCGGCTCCCGATCCCGCAACTCCTGCCGGTCTACGGGATAAGGCGATGCTGGAGTTACTGTACGCAACCGGGATGCGCGTCACGGAATTGGTGAGTGTGCGGTTGGATGATCTTGACTCGAATCTCGGTCTTGTCCGCAGCAGGGGTAAAGGCGGCAAAGAGCGATTGATCCCAGTAGGGAAGGAAGCTTTGAAAGCCGTCGAGTCTTATCTTCGACAAGGGCGGGGGCGGCTCGCGAAGAAGCCCGACGCGCCCTATCTTTTCCTCAACAGTCGTGGAGGACCTCTCTCGCGCGTGGGGTTCTGGAAGATCCTGGGCCGCTGCGGGCGACGTGCAGGTGTCGTCATAGGGTTAACCCCGCACGTGATCCGGCACTCCTTCGCGACCCATTTGCTGGAGCGCGGCGCCGACTTGCGCAGCGTTCAATTGATGCTCGGACACAGTGATATCTCGACCACCCAGATCTACACGCACGTTCTCAAGGAGCGCTTGAAGCAGGTCTATCACACTCACCATCCGCGGGCCTGAAAGAAGAGCTGCGGAGGGAGAAGTATCAGGACCGACCACCCATGAGCGACTACAACTTCCTGATGGAAAGCCGGCTTTCTCCGGAGCAGTTTCGTGTCACCAGCCACCTCAGCCAGCTCGCCACCCAACAGGGCCTGAACCTCTACTTGGTGGGCGGCGCGGTCCGGGATTTGACCTATGGACAGCAGACCATCCGGGACCTGGACTTCGCCGTGGAGGGCAGCCCACAGAGAATCCTTCGCCGCCTGGAAACCGCGGGTAGCGCCCGGCCTTCCCGGGAGGGTTCCCGCCAGGAGCAAGCGACGAGCGTGGCCGTCAGCCAATTGCGTTTCGACGCGCGGCTGAACGCCGCAGAGATCACCTTCGCCAATGGTGTGCGCGCGGAACTCGCCATGTGCCGCACCGAAACCTACTCAAAGGCCGGCCGTAAACCCGAGGTCGCGCCCGCCATGGTTTTTGAGGACCTGCGGCGCCGCGACTTTTCGGTGAATGCCATGGCCGTCTCGCTCCATCCCAATTCACGCGGCCTGCTCCTGGACCCCACCAACGGCGCTGCCGACATCGAGAAGCATGAACTGCGCGTCTTGCACCGCGCCAGTTTCCTGGAAGACCCTTCCCGGATTTATCGCCTGTTTCGACTGGGCTTGCGCCTGGATTTCAAGGCGGAGGAGAGAACCAGGAGCTGGTTGGATTCGGCGCTTGAAAACCGCGTCATGGAGCAAATGGACCCTGAGCAGCAGGGCCGAGAACTGCGCGCCATCCTGCAAGAGAGTCATCCCGGCCGCATCCTGAAGAGGCTGCTGACGGTGCGAGGACTCCTGCCCGGTCTGGATAAGAAGCTTGCCGCCTCCAGGATCCCCTATGACCGCTTCACCCGCATCCGCTCCGTGGTCTCGGGCATTCCGGGTGCGGACACTTTCCTCCTGAATTTTCACTGCCTCGTAGAAAAGCTGGGCGCCGCGCAAGAGGCCCGACTGGCGAAGAAGATCATTCCCGATAGCAAGACGCGCAAGCAGGCGCTCAGTCTCGAACGCGATGCCAAAAAGGTCGCACGGGTGCTGGGTAGCGCCAAGGCTGGCTTGCCGAGTCAAGTCTATGCATTGCTCTCCCAGCAGCCCCAGCCGCTGTTGCTCTTCTTGCTGGCGTATTATCCTCAGGCAAAGATTCGAACCCGCGTCAAGAACTTCCTGTTCAAATTCCCGCAGGTCCGCGCCAAGCTGCCGCGCGCAGAGCTTCAAGCCCTGGGCGTGAAGCCCGGCCCGGCGTTTGAAAAGATCCTCGAACGTGTCTTCCTGGATCAGTTGGATGGCAAGATCAGGACGCCCCAACAGCTTACCAAGGCGCTGCGGGCATTGGCGGGGATCAAAGAGGCAGCCTCTAGAGTACCCTCCAGCGCAGCCGGCGCGCGGCGTCCTAAGAAGAGGTAGCGCCCGCATCCTGCCGGCAGTCGCGCGGGGATCTTGCCCACGGGGCGGGGAGCGGGACGCTCCCGCCACAGCCGCCGAGACGGTGGCGCTACCTTCGCTGGGATGGCAGCGTTATTGCCGCTTGGCCTGCCACCCGCGCAGCTAACGAATTTCTGTTAGAATCGATAGCGATGCCCGCGGATAACTTTGTCCACCTTCATCTGCATACCGACTACAGCTTGCTGGACGGCGCTTGCGAGATTAACAAGCTAATGGACCGCGCCGCGCAGCTCAGAATGCCCGCGGTGACCATTACGGACCATGGCAATCTGTTTGGCGCGGTGAAGTTCTACGAGGCCGCGCTGAAGCGTGGCCTCAAGCCCATCATTGGCTGCGAAGTTTACGTTTCGCCCACCAACCGCTTTGACCGTTCCCCTGATGTGGACCGGCCCTATCACCTGGTGGTGCTCTGTGAGAACGAGCGCGGTTACCGGAACCTCGTGAAGCTGGCCTCGGCGGCCTACACGGAAGGGTATTATTACAAGCCGCGCATCGATAAGGATCTGCTGGCCCGCCACTCCGACGGGCTGATTGGACTCTCGGCGTGTTTGCGCGGCGAGGTGGCCGTGGCGCTGGCGGCGGACAGGTACGAGGCGGCGCGCCAGGCCGCCTACGACCTGCGCGACATCTTCGGCAAAGGCAACTTCTACCTGGAGATTCAGGACCAGGGTTTCCCCGAGGAGAAGAGAATCAACCCCCATCTCGCCCGCCTGTCGCAGGAGACCGGGATCCCGCTCGTGGCCACTAACGACTGCCATTATCTCACCCAGAGCGACGCCCGCGCTCAAGACGTGTTGGTGTGCATCCAAACCGGCAAGACCCTGAGCGATGCGAGCCGGATGAAGTTCCCGACCGAGGAGTTCTATTTCAAGTCGTACGAGGAAATGAGGGCGATCTTCGCTGAGATCCCCGAGGTCCTCACCCGCACCTTGGAGATTGCCGAGCGCTGCAAACTTCACCTGGGAAAGACCCAGCACGTCTTCCCGCATTTTGAAGTTCCGGCGGGGGAGACGCTGGACAGTTTCTTTGAGGAGGTGGCGCGGGAGGGCTTTGCGCATCGACGCCAGCACCTGGAACGCTGGCAGGCCGCCGGCCGGCTGCGCCATCCCCTGGAAACCTACGAGGAGCGCCTGGAGCGCGAGATCGAACTCATCAAGCAGATGCGCTTCGCGGGTTATTTCCTGATTGTTTGGGACTTTATCCGCTTTGCGCGCGAGAAGTGCATCCCGGTGGGTCCGGGGCGCGGTTCCGCCGCGGGGAGTCTGGTGGCCTATTCGCTGCACATTACGGACCTTGACCCGCTGCAACACGACTTGCTCTTCGAGCGCTTCCTCAATCCCGAGCGCATCAGTTTCCCTGACATCGACATTGACTTCTGCATGCGGCGCCGCGGAGAAGTCATCAACTACGTCACCGAAAAGTACGGTCGCGAGAACGTGAGCCAGATCATCACCTTCGGAACGATGGGCGCTAAGGCGGTGATTCGCGATGCCGGGCGGGCGCTCGATCTGCCTTTCGTCGAAGTCGATAAGATCGCCAAGCTGGTGCCCAATGTTCTCAACATCACCCTGGAAGAGGCGCTCAAGCAGTCGCCCGAACTCCGGCAACTGCAAGAGCGCGACCCGCGCGTCGCCGACCTGCTGAAAGTCGCCTTGCACCTCGAAGGGTTCGTTCGCCACGCCTCCACTCACGCCGCCGGCGTGGTCATCTCGCCGCAACCCCTTCAGGAAATCGTCCCGCTCTATAAGAGCAACAAAGATGAAATCACCACTCAGTATGCGATGGACGACCTGGAAAAGATCGGCTTGCTCAAGATGGACTTCCTGGGGCTCACCACCCTGACCGTTATCGACGACTGCCTGAAGCTCATCGAGAGCACGCGGGGAGAGAAACTGGACCTCGACAGCCTGCCCATGGACGATGCTGAGGCGTATGAGTTACTGGGGAAGGGCCTCACGGCAGGGATCTTCCAGTTTGAAAGCCGTGGCATGACGGACATCCTGCGGCGCGTGAAACCCAACCGCCTGGCAGACCTCACGGCCCTTAACGCCCTTTACCGCCCCGGCCCCATCCAGGGAGGCATGATCGATGATTACATCGCCCGCAAGACGGGCAAGCGGCGGGTGACTTACGACCTGCCGCAACTGAAGGAAATTCTGGAAGAGACTTACGGGGTGATTGTTTATCAGGAGCAGGTCATCCAGATCTTCAACCAAGTTGCGGGGTTCACGCTGGGCGAAGCAGACGTGGTTCGCCGCGCCATGGGCAAGAAAAACGTCGAAGAAATGGTGGCCAACCGGGAGAAGTTCCTGGCCGGCGCGCAGAAGAACGCTGTGCCCGCCGACAAAGCCCAAAAGCTCTGGGACTTGGTGGAGCAGTTCGCCGGTTATGGCTTTAACAAATCGCACTCCGCCGCCTATGCCCTGGTCGCTTACCAGACGGCCTACCTCAAGACCCACTATCCTGTTGAGTTCATGGCGGCGCTCCTCTCCTCGGAAATCGGCAATCAGGACAAACTCACCAAGTACCTGAACGAATGCCGCGACATGAACATCACGATTCTCCCCCCGGACGTCAATTCCAGCGACCTGGCCTTCACGCCGGCAGGGAACAACATGCGCTTCGGCCTGACCGCCATCAAAAACGTGGGGGCCGCCGCCATCGAGTCGGTGCTGGCGGCGCGAAAAAGGCTTGGGCGCTTTGATAATCTCTTCCAGTTCTGCGAAAATGTCGACCTCCGTTTGTTGAACAAGCGGGTGATCGAAAGCCTGATCAAGGCCGGGGCGCTGGACTCGCTGGGGGCTCGACGCGCGCAGATGATGGCCGCACTCGACCGGGCGATGGAGTTGGGCCAGCGGCGCCAGCGCGAGAGCGCCAGCGGGCAGCACGGGCTGTTCCTGGGCGGCGACGAAGCCGCCGTCCCCCCACCCGTCGAATGGCCGAACGTGGTGGAGTGGTCCGAGGCCGAGCGCCTGGGCGGCGAGAAGGAAGTGCTGGGCTTCTTTGTGACCGGGCACCCGCTTGAGAAGTATATGGCCAAGCTGGCGGGGCTGACCCGGTACGACAGCTCCTCCCTGGACGAACTGGAGCACGAGTCGTCCGTGACCCTCGCCGGCATCCTGACTGCGCTGCGCGTTCGACCCAGCAAGAAAGGCGACCTTTGGGCGAGTGGAAGCTTGGAAGACCTGCGCGGATCGGTCGAACTGCTGGTCTTTCCGCAAGCTTTGCAGCAACTCCAGGGAGTGCTCAAGATTGACACAGCTCTGCTTATCAAGGGTCGGGTGCGGCACGAGGAAAATGCCCGGACCAAGGTGGTGGTGAATGAGGCGCGTCCCCTGGAGGCGGCGGTCAACGGCGTGAAAGCGGAACTCCTGATCCGTGTGAACTTGGCCGAAGCAGAGGAGCATTTCCTGGAGGAACTGGAGCGCCTGCTGAACGCCTATCCGGGCGAAAACCCCGTGGTGTTCGAGCTCCGACAGCCCGGCGATTTTCTGGCGCGCTTACGCCCCCGAAAAACCCGGGCGGTGAAGGCGGAGCCCGAACTGCTGGGACGGCTGAGAACCCTTTGCGGTGACGACGCGGTCCTGCTCGGGAACAAGCAAGGAGGCGCAGCCTAGGGGCAAGCTTTATGATCACCTTGGGCGGAGAGGGGATTCGCCCCTGGCATGTTTCAGGTAGAGGAGCCCTCCGGGCTCCGGCGGGAGACCAATAGCCTCCCCTAATAGTTGGATAAAGAACATGGACAAACCCAACGGACAACTCGCTTACGCGCACGAGCTCGAAAAGCAGATCAACGAGCTCGAGAAATATCCCGGCTCCGAGGCCACGCGCGAGGAGATCGAACGCTTAAAGCAGCAACTGGAAGGGTTACAGCAACAAATTGCCGGGAGCACGAATGCGGCATGGAACCGGGTTCTGCTGGCGCGCCATTCCCAGCGGCCTTACACCCTGGACTGGATCCAAATGCTCTTCACCGACTTCACCGAGTTGCACGGCGACCGCCGCTTTGCCGACGACCAAGCCATGGTGGGCGGCTTCGCCCATTTGGAAGGCCGCCCGGTGATGGTGGTGGGGCAACAAAAGGGACGCGACACCAAGCAGAAGCTCCTGCGCAACTTCGGCATGACCAATCCCGAGGGCTACCGCAAGGCTCTGCGCCTGATGCAGCTCGCGGCGAAATTCGCTTTGCCGATCATCACCTTGGTGGACACTCCCGGAGCTTATCCGGGAATCGGCGCGGAGGAGCGCGGCCAGGCGGAGGCCATCGCCTATAACCTGAAGGAGATTCCTAAGCTGCCCGTCCCCATCATCGTGGTGATCCACGGCGAGGGGGGAAGTGGTGGCGCCCTGGGCATCGCGATCGGCGACACCGTCCTGATGCTGGAAAACGCCATCTATTCGGTGATCTCGCCGGAGAGCTGCTCCTCAATCCTCTGGCGCGACTGGGACCACAAACAGGAAGCGGCCCGCGGCCTGAAGTTGACCGCTGAAGACCTTCACAGCTTTGAGATGGTCGACCGGGTAGTCCCGGAACCGCCCGGTGGCGCCCAGAACGATCCGCCCCAAGCCGCCGCTTTCCTCCGCCAAGCTCTGCTGGAAAGTTTGCAGGAACTCCTGGCGCTTTCACCCGAGGCGCTGCTGCGCCGGCGCCACGAGAAACTGCGGAAACTCGCCACCTTCGTCAGCGAAAGATGAACTCCGGCGCTCCGCGAAGGAAACGCGGAGACCGGGTCCGTTCCGAAGTTCTTTCTCATCCTTCTGCTCAGCTGGTGTCGCGTTACCGAAGAGAGCGACACGTCCGATCCAGATACAGCATGTCATTCTGAGCGCAGCGAATAATCTAAAACGATTAAAGATGCCTCGCTCCGCTCAGCATGACAGTAAGGCGTGCCGTTGCCAGGTATTTGAGTTACACGACACGGGCCTCTTATAATCGTGGGGTTCGTGGAGCAAATGGAAAAAGCCGATGCGCGATCCAGTCTACCGTGACTTCGAAAAGCTCGTCGAGATCTCGGTGATGGGGAAGAAATTTCAGGTCCCCGAAAAGAATACCTGCCTGCGAGCCTTCCAATACGTCAGCCCGGAAACCATCCCCTACGGGCGTTTCTGTTGGAACCAGGAATGCCAACTCTGCCGGGTGAGTTACCTCATGGCCGGCCAGCCGGATACACCCCCACGGCCTGTCCTCGCCTGCAAGGTTTTGGTGGCGGAGGGCATGCAAATCGTCGAGTTGGCAGATCAGTTGAAGTGGACCATGTCAACCGTCCTGAAGGATCCCGAGCCCCGCCCTCCCTTGGAGTAGTCGTACCTTCAGTCGCGCCTTTAGCCTTACATTTGCTAAGCCTCAAGAACGGGCTCAGCATCCTCGCCAAAAGCACGCGCTGGCTCACTGAAAGGCATTCGATATTTTGATTTAGGTCAAGGACAACAGGCCGGCGCGTCAACTCTCCCATCACATGCTTCCTTAGGTGGCCAGAGCTTCTTTGACTAACACTTTTAATTATCAATCGGTTACCAATCGATGGTGACAAAAATCAATTGGGGTTTGGATTCTCACCATTCGCTGCATTGGAGTTTACTTCTGCCTGAATGCGAAGGAATAATCGCCGTCCGACAGGGAGGGGAACTACGCTTCCCTTGTGGGGTCACCCAAATTTGTCAAAACGGTTGAAGCAGCCTGCCTGCTTCAACAGTGCGTTTCGACAGTGTGCCGGGCCGAGTGGTTGGCCACCTGTACTCGCAGATGCCACCGGCTCCTCTTCAACAGCTTTCGCTGACTTCCAAAAAGAGGTGAGACATGAGCACGGCCCTATTCAATACAACCGCCAACGGCCACGGGCTTGTTCAGATCGGATCAAAGGAGGATCTGATTCGCCAGGCCTTGGAAGAGGAAAGGCGCCGATTGGAAAGGGAAGCCGGCATCGAAAGGAAAGAGATCAAGCATTTCCACAAACCCATCGAGAATCCTTTCTTGGCATCCCAGCGGGACCACACCACCATCCTCTTTGGCGGCCTCACCTGGAAGCATGAGAAGCTCATACATGGCGCGCTCGAGAGCCTCGGCTACAGGTGTGAAGCCCTGCCCGTCCCCAACAAGAAAGCGTTCCAGCTCGGAAAAGAATACGGGAACAACGGCCAGTGCAATCCCACCTACTTTACAGTGGGGAACCTCCTGGATTTCGTGCAACACCTGGAAGAGAAGGGCATGAGCAAACAGCAGATCATCGACCGCTACGTGTTCTTCACCGCCGGCGCCTGCGGGCCCTGCCGCTTCGGGATGTACGAGGCGGAATACCGGCTGGCCTTACGCAACGCGGGCTTCGATGGCTTCCGGGTCCTGCTTTTCCAGCAGGACGGCGGCCTGAACCAGGCGGAGGCGGCGGCGGGCCTGGAAATGAACCTCGATTTCTTCCTCGGCATCCTTAACGCCATGAACATGGGCGACATCATCAACGACGTAGCCTATCAGATTCGTCCTTATGAGGTGAACCCTGGCGAGACGGACCGCGTCCTGGACAAGTGCATGGACCTGCTTCACGAAGTAATGCGGCGCAAGCAGCCCTGGACGTTGGAAGGGAAGTTGGCCTCGCTGCTCGGGAAAACCAGTTTTGCCGGCACTGCTGAATACCTGGGCAAATTCCTGAACCAGCTCTATGGCGACGATTACACTTCGGCCCTGCGCGAGGTGCGTGACCGCTTCAACACCATCCCTCTGGACCGCACGCGCGTGAAGCCCATCGTGAAGGTTACTGGAGAGTTCTGGGCGCAGACCACGGAGGGTGACGGCAACTTCAACATGTTCGGGTTCCTGGAAAAGGAAGGCGCCCAGGTGATCGTCGAGCCCATCGGCACTTGGATCATGTACATGATCCACCAGGCAAAGCAGCAGATTAAGGACGAGCGTGGGTTGGGCTTGATCCAGAATGGCGTCTCCAAATGGAATTTGGCAAAGGTTCTGGGCAGTCGCCTCCACAGCCAGCAGAGAATCGCCAAGCTTTTGGCGGCGGAGCTGATCTTCAAGCGCGAGTATGGCCGCTTAATCGACGCGCTAGGCGGGATTGCTCACCATCTGGCCGACCAGTACGAGCTTCAACGGCTCGGTCACCCCTTCTATAACTCCCGGGCAGCGGGCGGCGAGGGACACCTGGAGGTTGCCAAGAACATCTATTACTCCAATAAGGACCTCTGCCACATGGTGCTCAGCCTGAAACCGTTTGGCTGCATGCCCTCCACCCAGTCGGACGGCGCGCAGTCGGCGGTCGTCTCTCAGTACAAGGACATGATCTACCTGCCGGTGGAAACCTCCGGTGAGGGGGATGTCAACGCTCACAGCCGCGTGCAGATGGCCCTGGGGGAAGCGAAGCTGCGGGCCAAGAACGAAATGAAGGGGATCCTCAGCCAGGCCGGTACCACCCTCGAGGAAGTCCGCGATTTTGTGAACGATCACCCCGAGATGCAGCAACCCATGTACAAGTATGGCCACCGGAAGGGTGTGATCGGGACGGCGGCGAACTTCGTGCTCCATGCAACTGGCCGCATGAAGGCAGAGCGCCGCGAAAAGGTGAGTGTGAATTAGTGCCTCGTGGTGTTAGGTCGCGTAACTATGTTTCAGTCGGAAGGGCGGGGTTTTTAGTCCCGCCGCGCAGAGCGGGACCACCCTCTCCCCCAGAAGGGGGAGAGGGGCTGGGGGTGAGGGGGCTGGCGGGGCCGCGGCGGGCTTAAAAGCCCACCCTTCCAATTCACACATAAGTACGCGAACTTTCCCAACTACGCAGTAGCTGCCGGTTCCCTCCGCCCGGCAGCCATACCCGGAGCGATTCAGAAATGATTTCCATACCTGCACAGGGAGACAGCGAATGAATCCCAGGAACTTGATGGTGGGGTTGGACGTTGGCTCCACAACTGTCAAATCTGTGGTGATGGACGTCAGCACCAACAAGATCCTTTGGAGCGACTACCAGCGCCACGACACTAAGCAGCCGGAGAAGTGCCTGGAATTCCTGAAGCGCATGGAAGCGCAGGCCGGAGTCAAAGCTGGCGAGAGCCGCATTTTTATCGCCGGCAGCGGCGGGAGCGGCATCGCGCCCTACATCGGCGCGAAGTTTGTCCAGGAAGTCAACGCTGTCTCCCTCGCCGTGGAACACCTCTATCCCGAGTGCGGCTCAGTAATCGAGCTGGGAGGCCAGGACGCCAAGATCATCATCTTCAAGGAAGATCCCGAGACCGGCCGAAAGAAGAAGATCCCCTCAATGAACGACAAGTGCGCGGGGGGCACCGGCGCCGTCATCGACAAGATCAACGCCAAGCTGCGCATCCCGGCGGAGGAACTTTGCAGCATGGGTTATTACGGGCTCAAGCTGCACCCCGTGGCAGGGAAATGTGGGGTCTTTGCGGAAACCGACATCAACGGATTGCAGAAGAGCGGAGTCCCACCCAACGAACTGATGGCCTCGCTGTTCGAGGCGATCATCCAGCAGAACCTGGCGGTGCTGACGCGCGGCAACACCTTGCGGCCTGTGGTCCTGCTCCTGGGCGGCCCGAACACCTACATCAAGGGGATGCGCGATTGCTGGAAGCTCAACATCCCCAAGGTCTGGGAGGAGCGCAATTTCCCCTTGCCGGAAGGCAAGGACCCGCAAGAACTGATCCAGGTCCCGGAAAATGCCCAGTACTTCGCCGCCATCGGCTGCGTCCGGTTCGGGATCGACGAAGACTCGGCTGTCGGCATTTACCAAGGCTACGAAAAGCTCGACTGGTACATCAACGTCGGTCGCCTGGAAGAGAAGAAAAAACGTGGTACGACAGCGCTTTATAAGACCGAAGACGAACTGGCGGCATTCAAGGAGCGCTACAAGATGAAGAAGTTCGTCCCCCGGCAATTCCAGCGGGGCGAACACGTCCGCGCCTTCATGGGGATTGACGGTGGCTCCACCTCCACCAAGGCGGTTTTACTGAGCCCCCAGGGCGAAGTCATGGTGAAGTGTTACCAGCTTTCCAAGGGTAACCCCCTCGAAGACACCATGGAGATGTTCGCCAACCTCAGGAAGCAGGTGGAAGACCAGGGGGCAACACTGGAGTTGCTGGGTGTGGGCTCGACGGGATACGCCAAAGATATCCTGAAGGAGGTCTTGAACGCCGATGTGGCCATCGTCGAAACGGTGGCTCACACCCAGGCGGCGCTTCACTTCTACCCGCACGCCGACGTCATCTGCGACGTGGGCGGCCAGGACATCAAGCTCATCATCCTGCAAGACGGGCGCGTCAAAGATTTCAAGTTGAATACCCAGTGTTCAGCCGGGAACGGCTACTTCCTGCAATCTACCTGCGCCGGCTTTGGCTTTGATGTAAAGGAGTACGCCGACATCGCCTTTAGCGCCAAAGCCATGCCCATGTTCGGATATGGTTGCGCGGTGTTCATGCAGTCCGACATTGTGGACTTCCAGCGGCAAGGGTGGAAGCCGGAAGAGATCATGGCGGGACTTGCGAACGTCCTGCCGAAAAACATCTGGCTCTACGTGTCGCAGATTCCCAACCTCGCCTCGCTGGGCAAGACCTTCATCCTGCAAGGTGGGACCCAGCACAATCTGGCGGCGGTGAAAGCCCAGGTGGACTTCATCGAATCGCGTTTCCGGGACAAGGGCGCGAAGCCCAACGTCATCGTGCACGAGCACTGCGGCGAGTCCGGCGCCATCGGCGCGGCCCTGGAGGCACGACGCCTCTACAGTATGGGCGTGCGAACGAAATTTATCGGATTTGAGGCGGTAAAGAATATCAGCTACGCGACGCACCGCAACGAAAACACCCGCTGCTACTTCTGCAAGAACAAGTGCATAAGGACATTCATCGACGTCCAGATCGCCAGCGCGGACGAATCCTGGAAGAAATCAAAGGTCCCGATAGCCAAGGGTGTGAAGCGGCTGATTGTGGGCAACAGTTGCGAGAAGGGCCTGGTGGAAGACGTGAACGATATGCGCGAGATCAAGAAAGGTCTCGACGCCGCGAAAAAAGAAAACCCCAACATGGCCGAGGTGGCCGCGAAGGCCGTATTCAAGTCCTACGCGCCGCCCCTGGTCGCCGACCCACTGCCCAAGTATGCCTTCACTGCCCGGCAAAAGAAGCGCGTGGAATTGATGAAGAAACGGAAGAAACTCCGCATTGGCATCCCACGCATCCTGAACATGTACTCCGTGATGCCAATCTTCAGCGCTTACTTTGAGGCGCTGAGTATCCCCCCTGAGAACTTGATTTATTCCGACTACACCAGCGAATCGCTTTACAAGGAGGGCGCCAAGCGTGGGGCCATCGATCCCTGCTTCCCCTCCAAGGTGGGCATCCCGCATGTCCACAACCTTCTCCATGTCCACCACAAGAAGAAGCCGCTGGACATCATCTTCTGCCCGATGATCGATGACTTGCCGAGCGATCTGAGATTCGCCCAGGCGCACCGCGCCTGCCCAACGGTGACGGCCACGCCGGAGGCCGTGAAAGCGGCCTTTACCAAGGAAGGTGACGTCTTCAAAGAGAACGGCATTCTCTTCCTCGACACGTTTGTCAATCCCGCCAAGCCCCCCATGCTCGCGCGGCAGCTCTACAACCAATTCAGGGAAATCTTGGGGCTTTCGGAAGAAGAGAATATGCGCGCGGTGCAGGAAGGCCTGCAGGCCCAGGCGCAGTTTGCCGAGGGAATCCTCCGGGCGCAAGGCCGCGAGATCCTCAAGAAGCTGGAAGCTGAGGACCGCATCGGCATTGTCGTGCTGGGCCGGCCTTACCACAACGACCCCGGCATCAATCATGAGATCCTGGAAGAGTTCCAGAAGATCGGCTATCCCATCCTGACCCAGGCCTCGCTGCCCATCGACGACGAGATCGTCTTCCGGCTGTTCGAGGCAGACCTTAAAGCGGGGACGATTGAGCACCCCATGGATATCCGCGACGCCTGGAAGAACTCCTACAGCGAAAACACCTCGCAGAAAATCTGGGCAGCGAAGTACACGGCTCGGCACCCGAACCTGGTCGCCCTGGAACTCTCCAGCTTCAAGTGCGGCCACGATGCGCCCATTTACACCGCGGTCGAGGAAACGGTAACCAAATCCGGGACCCCCTACTTCTCCTTCAAGGACATTGACGAAAACAAGCCGACGGGCTCCATCAAGATCCGTGTGGAAACCATCGGCTACTTCCTGAAGCGCTACCGCGAGGAGATGGTCTATCGCAAGCAGAAGCAGGCGGAGATTGCGGCGAAGCTGAAGGAACTCGAGGCGCAGCTCCGCTCCGAACTCGATCCCATGCCTGTGGGGCTGCCACCTCTTCCCTATGAAGCGGAGACTCCTGTGACGATCAATGCCATCCGGCGGGAAGACTAATACAAACGCACAAAGTAAAGTCACAGCGCTCCTCGTAGCGCTGGCTTCCAGCCGGCCTTGGCCGCCAAGATGGCGGCGCTACAGGACCGGTGACGTAACATGATTTGGTGCGTTTGTATTAGAAACTCGGTGCTTGGGACTAGGGGCTGGGAACCAGGGATTTCCTGTCCGACTTCAGATTGCAAGCCAAGGTATGCAACACAGACCTTTTAGCCTCTACACACTTCTCCTAAACCCAGGAACAGTAGGTTCCAATTGACGCTGGTCTCTATGTTTGGTATCTACACTGCTGGGCTTTGAGATCGGAATTCCTGGCTTACCTCCACCCCAGTCCCTAGCCCCCAGCCCCGAGTCCCGAGGGTTTGTATGGCCTTTGAATCCGACAAGATCATGTTCGAAATCTACAAAGAAACCACTTACCAGGGTCGCTACAAGGTGGTCTACTTCACGGAACTCCAGGACCACGACAAGGAAACGGAGATCAGCCGTGCCATAGCCGGCGAGCACTTTTATGACGGCTTCATCCGCAACTTTCGCAAGGATCAAGCCAAGGAAGTCATCAGTCGCATTCTGGAGCGTCTCAACAACGGCGAGCAGGTGAGCAAGGAAGAGGTTGACCGTTCCCTCGCGCCGTTTCTGCCAAGCTAAATTCCTTTCCCGAAACTGCCCCACGGGCGGACCCAAACGCTCAGTTGTTAAGGATGGTGATTGACGAGGGGCACGCGAAGAATGTCCCTCGACATTTAAGCCGGAAGGGACTATAAAGGCGAGTGAAAACGCTTACAGTTCCGGGAGGAGCATCAATGAAACCATTTGCTCGCGGGGTGATCGGCCTCGTTTTCGGCTCGATGGCGCTGGTTGCAAGTCCATTGGAAGCACAATCGTCGGACACGTCATGGCGCGAACACGGTGTCATCAATCTGGTAAATTCCCCCCACGCCAAACTCCATGGCGTGCCCATCCGGGCAGTGACAATCCGGGACGGGTTTTGGGGACAGCGCCGCAGGGTAGCCGTCGAGAAAAGCGCCCCGAGCATCTGGCCGCTGATTGAAGAACACGGCTACGTTGATAATTTCCGTCGCCTTTCGAAGGGGAAAAACGTTCCGCGCAAAGGCCCGGTCTTTTCCGACACGGACCCCTACAAGTGGATCGAGGGGGTTGCCAATTTCCTGCAATCGAGTGATCGGCCCGAGTTGCGGACCATCGCCGAGCAAACCATCGATGAGATTGTGGCGATCCAAGAGCCGAGCGGCTACCTGGACACATACTTTCAGGGCGACAGAACAAAAGACCGCCTTCTTCCCGAAACGCTGGACTGGGGCCACGAGGATTACTGTCTGGGGCACATGCTTCAGAGCGCCATTGCATACTACCGAGCCACGGGGGAGCGCAAGTTCCTCGACGCCCCCACCCGCTACGCAGATTACATCGCCGCAAATTTCGGACCTGATAAGAGGCCGTACCTCGCCGGACATCCGGTCATCGAGATGGGTCTGATTGAGCTCTATCGCACGACCGGAGAACGTCGCTATCTTGACCTGGCCGGATACATCCTGCACGGCGACCCGCGGATCGTCCGCCATCCCGAGCGGGTTGTGTACACTTTCAGCGGAATCCCCTTCACCGAGAGGACTCACCTCCAGGGGCACGCCGTGCGAGCCATGTACGCGTGCAGTGGCGCCACGGATTATTACCTGGAAACTGGTGATCAAAGCTATTGGAAGACGCTCGAAAACCTGTGGCAGGACATGGTGAACACCAAGATGTATGTCACGGGTGGCCTGGGGTCCCGCTGGGAAGGCGAGGCTTTCGGTGATGCCTACGAACTGCCCAATTCGCGCGCCTACGCCGAAACTTGCGCAGCCATCGGAAGCTACATGTGGAACTGGCGCATGTTGGCAGCCACGGGCGACGCACGTTTCACGGATGTCATGGAGCGTGCACTCTACAATGCCATCAACGTCGGCATGTCGCTCGACGGTACGCTCTATTGTTACGCGAATCCACTGCAGTCTCCCGGGAGGTCGGATCCGACCTGGCACAGCAAAGAGGGAACGGTTCGCAACCCCTGGTATGACGTTCTGTGTTGCCCGCCCAACATCGAGCGGACGCTCGGCGCGCTGCCCGGTTATATGTACAGTACCAGCAAGGACGGGCTCTATGTGCATCTCTACGACAACTCGCTGTTCGATTGGCACCTCGAAGACGGCACGGGCTTGAAGGTCGAACAGAAAACCAATTATCCCTGGCAGGGGACCGTTGAGATGACGGTCACGCCCGCGAAGGCCAAGGAGTTCACCCTCCACGTTCGAGTGCCGGGATGGGCGCGCGCGGCAAAAGTCAGCGTCAACGGCAAGAATCTGAAAGAGGGGGTGACCCCAGGAGGATACCTTCCGATCCAGCGTCGCTGGAAGCCGGGGGACCACATGAAGTTGGAGCTGGACATGACCCCACAACTGCTGACTGCCCATCCCCGGGTCGTCGATGATCTCGGCAAAGTCGCCGTGCAGCGAGGGCCGCTGGTCTATTGCCTGGAGCAATTCGATCAGCAGGGAGTCGAGTCCTTGTTTGACGTTGCCCTGGCTGCCGACAAGAATCCCGCGAAGGATTTCAGCACCGAGTTTCGACCGGACTTGCTGGGAGGAGTCACCGTCGTTCGCACCAAGGCAATTGCTTACCCGCCTTCGTCCTCCAGGGGACCGCTCTATCGGCCTATCGGGACGACAGAACGAACCACGGGCCGCGATGTCGAGCTGACGTTTATTCCTTACTATGCCTGGGCAAACCGTGAGCCGAGCCCGATGCGGGTTTGGATTCCATACGCCGGTAAGGCCGCACCACAAGCAGGGAAATAGGTGTTACACCACAGGGGACGGGTTATCGAGAACGAGAAGAGCGATCCAGCAGGTCGTTGATGGATCGGGCCCTATTGGAACACCGAAAGCAAACCGGGGGACCGCGGGCGCAGGGGCCCGATCGACCGACGGAGCGATGATCCGATTCATGCGACCCTTGGCACAACCTCCCAGGTGGAGATCGTTTGGCCAGACGACACGACAGCTGGATCCCGTTCTCCCACCAGCACCAGCATGCCCTGGCGCTGGCCGTGATTATTCGCCGGAGATTCGGCGGCGAGAAGGGTCAGCGAACGTAGCAGGGCGAGATGGTGGCAAAGGTTCAGAAAGCCTACCAGGCCGAACTGCAAGGCCATTTCGAGGTTGAAGAAACAGTCCTATTCCTGCAGATGGAACGCCACCTGGGACGCCTGGAGCTGGTCAGCGAGTTGCTGCGGGTTCACCAATCCCTCCGGAACTTCGTCAAGCAGCTTGAAGAGGATGTTGAGCTTCATACGCTGGATGGCTTCGCTGCTTTGCTCGAGGCCCACGTCCGCAAAGAGGAGCGGCAGCTCTTCGTGGAATTTGAGAAGAGAATGCCAGCAAAGGAGGCTGTGAAGATCGGCAGGGAAATCGCTGCCCGGTTGATTAACGCATGCCCGAGGCCTTGCATTGATTCACTGAGTCACTGAATCATTAGGTCATTGAAGCAACCTATCGGCAATTCACGTGACTCGATAGATTGAGGGCTCAGCGTTCAGGTGGCTCAACAAATCAAAAACAGACTCGGGCCCCCGATTGCCGCGGGGCAGACACAGCACCGCCATAAGACAGCCATCAACCCAACGCCTCGATAAGCGCGGAGGTGAATTCGTCCGTAGTTGCGTTGCCGCCGCAGTCTTGTGTCAATACGCGGCCTTCCTGATAGACCTTATGGATAGCCTTCTCGATCCGGTCGGCGACGGCGAGCTGCTGGAGGTGCCGCAGCATGAGGATCGAAGAAAGCATCATGGCCGTCGGATTCGCCAGATTCTTGCCGGCGATGTCCAGGGCGCTGCCGTGAACGGCTTCAAAGAGCGCGCAGTCATCGCCCAGGTTCGCCCCGGGCACTAAACCCAGTCCCCCCACCAGTCCCGCGGCTAGGTCAGAAACAATATCTCCGTAAAGGTTCTCGAGCAGGAGCACTTCAAACTGTTGCGGCTTCATCACAAGCTGCATACAACAGTTATCGACGATCACCTCCCGGTACTCGATTTCGGGGTATTCCTTGGCCACCTTGCGAATACACTCCAGGAAGAGGCCATCCGACAGCTTCATGATGTTAGCTTTGTGGACGGCGGCAATCTGCTTCCGTCCTGTCTTGCGGGCGTATTCAAAGGCAAAACGGGCAATGCGCGTGGAGGCGCGCTCGGTAATGATCTTCAAACTCTCCACGACGCCCGGCACCACCACATGTTCCAGACCGGCGTACAGGTCTTCCGTATTTTCGCGAACGATCACCAGGTCGACGTCCTCGAACGGCGTCTTGATGCCCGGCAGCTTCTTCACCGGCCGGAAATTTGAATAGAGGTCCAGCGCCTTTCGCAAGGCCACGTTGATGCTTCGGTGGCCGACGCCGATGGGGGTGGTGGTCGGCCCCTTTAATCCCACCTTATTCCGGGTGATGGAACAAACCGCGGGATCAATACTGGCATCTTCCTGGCGCATACCCACGATCGGCTTGGCTTCAACTTCTTCCCAGATGATTTCGGCGCCGGCCGCCTCCAGCAAACGGCGGGTGGCTCGAGCCACCTCCGGACCGATACCATCGCCGGGGATAAGCGTTACAGTGGGTGGCATGGGTTTCTCATTTCCAGTAAGAGCGAGTGCGGGAAGTGTTTATTTTACCTTCAAACCGGATTTTCGACCACCGGGTCGAGCGGAGGCCAGGGACTCGGGACTAGGGGCCAGGAAATCAAGAAAGACAGAGCTGCCCGACTGCACGTCAACGAGATGGCTTTGCTCGCCATTGGGTCAGGCAAAAGCAATGCTCTCTGGCATTTGGCTGACAAGCCCGCGAACCCGAGCCCCCTGCTCCTAGTCCTGAGCCCCCGCTTTAGTTACGGTGAGGTCGGTGAGGAGGGTGCTTGGAAGACCTGATCCAGCGTTTCGACAGGTCCTGAAGCGCTCAGCTCAACCCGAGAGCCGCTCTCATGGATCTCCATGTTCTGGAGCAGGGAAGCGACGCCGGGCGGGGCGCTGCCGGTGGCGAGTTTTGGTGAGGCGCGCAGAAAGTTGAGCACTTGCGCAAGTGCCGAGGCGTTTTCGCTATTCTCACAGAGGATGGAGAGCTTGGCCGTGAAGCCGCTGTCCCATTCCACGCGATAGAGAACCGCCTGGACAAATCCCAGAAAGGCGGATGGATCCACAGGCAGCTTCCCACCCGAGGCCAGCCAGGGCGCCGCGAGGTGTGCCGCCGCCTTTCCTGTCGCGATGCCCCACTGCGGGGCCGTCCCTTCCAACTCCGCTTCCCCGTTGACGAATATTGCATTGGAGTCGAGCGCCGGACGGCCTCCCGCGCGGACTTCCAGTAGGGCTTTCAAGTCGCTGAGTCGTCCGAAGGCCGCCAGCGAAGAACTGAGGAAGGTAAAGAAAAGGTCGGCCGGGTCGTCACCGCTCCCGAAAGCGTACAATTCGACGCCCTCATAATGGCGGATCGGTAGTTGGCTCCGCACAAAGCTCTCATGGATTTGGTCGCGCTGAAAGCGGCCCTCGGCCAGTCCAAAGAAGCTGCTGGTGTTCGCCGGCTCCCCCCGCCAGCCCAGCATCACTTCATCCACGTCCTTCTCGGGGTCAGTTCCCATCGAGCGGAGAAAATCTTGCAGGTTACTCAACTGTTGATTGAAGATGCGCTGCCGGATGCGCGGATAGTCCGGCAAAGAGCGAAGCTGCGCCAGGTTCGCGCAGGTCATCTGGTGAGTGTCCGCGGGGAAGCTGGAAAGGGAATCGCGAGCCACTTGTTGGCTGTGCAGCGCCGTCGGAAATAACAGCAGAGCCGCTCCCCACGTTGTGGAGAGGAATGACGAGTAAAGGCGGGAACGCGTGGGTTTGGGCATGTGCAAACTTGGAGGCCCGCCGCGACCGATCATCGCGAGGGGCCTGGCCTCCATTGTAACTGATGACCCTTCCTTCCCAATGTTTACGGCCCGGAAACTTCCGGCAGTTGGTGAACCTGCTTGGCCACCTGGACGTTGGCGGGAGGCGACCAGGTGACATTGTTCATGCTGCCCGGCGTCTGCTGGTAAAAGAGCAATCCCTTCACCACCAGCGTGGGCCGGGCCGTCAGACCGTTCAGGTCGCTTACACCCGCGAAAGCCGTTTGGTTGAAGGTGAGCACGGTGATCGATCGACCCCCGAGGATGGGCCCGCAGGGGAGCATGCTGAACCCACCGGTTTTGCCGTCGCCACTCGTTGCCAGGATGCTGGCGAAGTTCCCCACGATCGATTGCAATCTGAGGAAGACGGCTCGGGCTGCGAAGGTGGGAGGGGTTCCCGCCTGAAACTGGCCGCCTACCGACACGCTCTGCCCGACCCCTAAAGTGGTCGCGTCAAATTGCAGGTCAGCACGGTTAGCGCCGCGCGCCGTGAACTTGAACCGAGTCTTATCGGAGACGGTGATGATCATCAATTAGACGTTGCCAGCTTTCCGGCAAGATTTGACCCGCGGCCGCACCTCTAGTTTGAGCGCGGCGTGGTTCCCAAACTTCCCGCCAGAGTTTCAATCTTGTTCGGGACCCCTTTGTCTGTTTTGGATGTTTTGAACCATCAATTTAGTTGCCCCGAAAGCTCATGAAAATCCCCAACCAAAATGCTCCGTACCGTGAGACGAAGCAGAAGCGGAATTGCTGTCTTCAACCGGTCATACGTCGAAGAGGCGAATAAATGCTGCGCTGCCACCCCCTGGCAAGCTCGCCGGCCTTTCCAGCCTGGCCGGCGGTGGCCGGCGCTGCGATTGTAATAAGGCCACGGCCGTTTGCCTGACCGGGCCGGGAACCCATCCCCCCTTACGATCGTTGGACGCACGTGGGGCGCCAAACCTCCGTCCGGTAGTTCCTTCAAAACATGGGTCTTGCGAGCTTTGAGTGAAATCAAACAGGGAAGGTTGACATCTCAGCATGTAGATCCTTCACGGAACTTGGTGAACACTTGATCCTGCTTGCTCTTGATTTTCACCGGCAGTTTTGGTAACTTGAAAGAGCAGGGTGCAGGGTATAATGAATTAAGGAAAGCTTTCGGAAGGGGAGTGACCTATGCCGTCGCTTGAGTTAACGCCGCACGCCATATCCAAGGTAAAGGAAATCATGGCCCAGCAAAATCCCCAGCCCTTGGGGCTACGCGTGTCTGTCATCGGCGGGGGATGCTCGGGATTCTCCTATCAAATGAACTTTGAGAATCAGAGCAACGGGATCGACAAGGTCTTCGAGTTCGACGGGCTGAAGGTTTTCGTCGATCAGGCCTCGTTGATGTACCTGAAAGACACCAAAGTCGATTACATCGAAACTTTGGAAGGCGCGGGCTTCAAGTTTGACAATCCCAACGTCAAGACGACTTGTGGTTGCGGCAGCTCCTTCAGCGTCTAAGGCCGGCTCAAGTTCCAGGATCTCCCCCGGTGATTCCGCGCTCTTGTGGAATGACCGGGTTTTTCTTTTTGCACACTCGCCTGAACCGTCGGTACGGTGGATCACGCCTGGTGGCATCAATCCCGCGCTCCTGGAATGACTGGTAGCGTCAGAACACAGCGCCTAGCAAACCTCGCAACCTTCTCGGTCGGTTTTCTCAATTCCTTCCACCCAGTGGTCCGGGCTGGACCTGACCTGCGGGGGCGTGACCTCCCGCGTCGCCCGAAAGCCTTTGGCGTAATGCGCCCTGCCAGTTCACATCGCAACTTCATTTGTCAACCGCGCCACCGGCAGGATAGTATGAAGGGTTGAGTTCGAATGCTCCCCGAGGCCAAGCATTCGTCACGGCGATCTTGCGGTTGGAGCGGTTCGGCAAGAATGCCCGGCCGACAACTTGCGAGCCTGAGTAACCTCTATGAAGATTGCACTCGCGCAAATCAACACCACCATCGGAGATTTCGCCGCGAACCTCGAAAAGATCGTGCAACGCGCGCGTGCTTCGCAGGAGCGGGGCGCGGACCTGGTGATCTTTCCTGAGCTCGCCCTGTGCGGCTACCCCCCGCGGGACCTGGTGGAGAAGCCGGAGTTTGTGGCGCGTTCGGAAAGGGAACTGGAACGACTGGCGCAACTCCTGCCGGGGATTCCGGTGCTGGTTGGGTACGTGCGGCGTTCCCACTCCACGCAGGGCAAGGCCGTGTCCGACGCGGCCGCCCTTCTGGATCGCGGCAAGGTAGTGCTCGATTATGCCAAGATCCTCCTGCCCTTCTACGACGTCTTCGACGAATCCCGCTACTTCGAGCCCGGAAACGCTCCCGCTATTCACGAACTGGGCGGTTTACGCTTCGGCGTGACCGTTTGCGAGGACGTCTGGAACGACAAACATTTCTGGAAGACGCAGCTCTATACCCGCGACCCGGTGGAGGAGTCCGTCAAGGCCGGCGCCAACATCCTGCTCAACATCGCCTCTTCTCCTTTCAGCACGGAGAAGATCCAGTTGCGTTACGAAATGCTCAAGGCCCTGGCGACGAAGCATCGCATTCCCGTGGTCTACGTCAACCACGTGGGAGGCAACGACCAATTGATTTTCGATGGGTCGAGCATGGCCTTCAACAGCCGCGGTGAACTCAGCGCACGCGCCAAATCCTTCGAAGAGGACCTGGTCATCTTCGACACGTCCGATGCCGCCCCGGAAATCCATGCTGCACCTGTTTCCGAAATCGATGCGGTGTACCAGGCTCTGCTGGTCGGCACGCGGGATTACGTGAGGAAATGCGGCTTCCGGAAGGTTATCGTGGGGCTGAGCGGCGGCATTGACTCGTCCCTCGTCGCCACCATCGCTGCCGATGCGTTGGGCGCCGAGAACGTCCTGGGAGTCAGCATGCCGGGCCCGTATTCATCCCCCGGGAGTATCCGTGAGGCGGAAGGGCTGGCGCGGAACCTTGACATCGACCTCCGAATCGTCCCCATCACACCGGTTTTCGAGAGTTACCTCACCACCCTGGATCCCGCTTTTGAGGGCAAGCCTCCTGACGTCACGGAGGAAAACATTCAGGCCCGCGTCCGGGGCAATATCCTCATGGCTCTTTCCAACAAATTCGGCGCGCTCGTGCTGAGCACCGGAAACAAGTCGGAGCTGGCGGTGGGCTATTGCACCCTTTACGGTGACATGGCGGGGGGACTGGCAGTCATTGCCGATGTTCCCAAAACCATGGTTTACGACCTGGCTCGCCACGTGAACTGCGCCGGCGAGCGGATCCCGCAAGCCTGCCTTGAAAAACCTCCGTCCGCAGAATTGCGACCCAATCAGACCGACCAGGACTCGCTTCCTCCTTACGAGGTCCTGGACGTCATCCTGAAGGCCTACATCGAAGAAAATCTCAGCGCCCGGGAAGTCGTTGAGAAGCATGGGCTGGATGCCGTCCTCGTGCGGGAGACCATCCGGCGCGTCACGAGCGCCGAGTACAAACGGCAGCAGGCGGCCCCCACCCTCAAGGTCACGGCCAAGGCGTTTGGCATGGGGCGCCGTTATCCCATCGCCCAGAAGTTCGACGAGTAGCTACGGGATTTCCGGGTCCGACCCTTCCTCTTACCTCCCGCCAAGACCAGGCCCCTGGCTGCTTTTCTCACAGATTGAGCTGGGAAAAAGCGGCCGCCATGCCTGCCTTCAGCGCGTTTGGGGAGTGCTGGGTTGGACAGACCCGGCAGGTGGCGAGGGGCTCGGCTGGGCGCCGCGCAGCCGCTCTTCGATCTCCTTGATTTGCTCGCGCGCGGCCGCATTTTCTGGAGGATGTTCGAGCTCGGACCTGAACTCCTTCAGTGCGGCGGGAAGATTTCCTTCCATCTTGTAGACCATCCCGAGTTGGAAATGATAACCAGCCGCTTCCGGACTGAGCTCAATGGCGCGCGCGAAGGCCGTCGCAGCTTCCTCGAGCCGTCCGAGACGCGTCTTGACAGTTCCCTGCAACATAAACGCGCGCGAGTCGAAAGGGTCAATCCTGGTGGCTCGCTCGAGGTAGCGCTCCGCTTCCTTATACTCTCCCTGCTGGGAATAAAGGAAGGCAAGGTTATAGTTGGCATCCCACAAGCCCGGCTCCAGTTCCACCGCCTTCGTGAAATGTTTTGCTGCTTGGTCGAAGAGACCTCGATCTCCCCATGCTCTCCCCAGATTGTTCCAGGCCCGCGCGTTATGGGGAGCAGCCGCCACCCCGCGGTAGGAAAGCGCCAAGTCGCTTGCCCAGATGAGGCTCCCGTATGCCGTTCCAAACCCAAGCATGCCCGCCAGCAAGCCCGCCGACATCACCTGGATGGCGGGCTGCCCCAAAAGTTTTGCGGGGCCCCAACGTAATTGCCGCAAAGCGAATGCGACGATCATTGCGAAACCTACCGACGGCAGGTACAGGTAACGGTCATGAGCAACCTCCCCTATAGGGAAGGCCCGGATGTTCAGTACCGGGAGGAGCGGGAGGAGCAGCCAGGCGGAAGCGAAGGCGACTTCACGGCGCCGTTTTGAATACCATCTCAAACCGACTGCCACCACTGCAAGTCCGGCCAGAGGCAACACGAAATGACGCAGATCGGGATCGCGAACGTATGGAGTGTCATAGAACTCGCTCAGACCCACCGGCCAGAGCAGGTGCTGGATATAAAACCAGAGCAGGGAAGGCCAAGTGAAGATCATCGTGGAAAACGGAAGGGGTGTCATCACGTGACTCAGGCCGCCAATCACCTTCACGCGAACCAACAGATAAGCCGCCGTGAGCGCCAGGTAAGGGAGCGTGGAAAACAATGCGCCGCGAACCCGCTCCATGAACGACCCCCATCGGGATTGCCCCATGGCCCCGGGCCGGTAAAGCCAATCGTAGCCGAAGACGACGAGAGGGAGCACCAGCGCAGTTTCCTTGGCCAGCATGGCCAGCGCATAAAGCAGTAAGGATGCTGCCAACCATCCTGGCGATTTTCCCGTACGCTCGCGCTGGCGCAGATAGCAGAGAAACGCAGGGATGAGACACAGGGCGGCCAGCGGTTCCGCTACGCCCGAAATCCACGCGACCGCCTCCGTGTGGGCTGGGTGCAGGCCAAAGATCATGCCGGCAAGGATGGCTGTCCACCCCTCGTTCGTCAGCCTGCGCACGAGCGCGTAAACCAGCCAAGTGGCCGCGATGTGAGCCAACACGCTGGTCAGATGCCATCCCCAAGATCTAACCCCAAACAGCACGTGATTGATGCGCAGCCAGACATCAAGAAGCGGCCGGTAGTAATTTTGGATGCCGATGGATGAGAACTGGCCCCACATAGGCTCCCGGAAGTAATGCCTCAGGTAGGCCCAGGAATGCACGTAAGCATTCTCAACAATCAGCTCGTGGTCGTCGTACACAAACCCGAATTCCAGCGTTCCGCCATAAACAATAAATGTCGAGAACAGAACGAGCAAAAGCAGGAAGCGTTGCGGCGTCAGCCATCCGGCGATGCGGACGGAGAGTCGGTTGGTATTGGGGGAAGCGCTTTCTTCAGCCACCTTTGGGGTCCAGCAGCACACGATTAAGTGAGTCGCGCCCCAGTATAACTCCTGGCGCCATCTCCCGCGCGCCGTAGCCGCGCGGGAGCTTCTAACGCGGCGCAGCCCCCTCAGGCAGTGCCGGGGCATTTGAGAACGACCCTTTGCTGCGCGAGTTCAGCCTCAAAGTCATCTCGATTTGAGCAACTTGCTCGCGGGCGAGCGAATGCTCGGGGTAGTTTCGGAGCTCCCTCTGAAACTCTTCCAGCGCCGCCGGCAGATCACCCTTGGCTCTTAGAACAAAGCCGAGCGCGAAGTGAGACCCAAACCGCTGCGGTCGCAGCGCGATCGCGCGGCGCAACGCGGCCTCCGCGTCACCCAGTTGACCCATCTTAAGCCGCGTCAGCCCCAAACACACTAGCGCGGACGAGTCGGTTGGGTCGACCTCCAGGGCTCGCTGGAGGTATCGCTCCGCTTCTTGGAAGCGCCCGGCTCGATAGGAAAAGTAGCCGAGATTATAAAGCGCCGGGAAGAAGGTGGGATCGCGCGCCAGGATCTGTTGCCAGAGCTTCACCGCCTCATCCAGACGGTCGCGCTCCGCCAAGGCGATCCCCAGGCTATTCTTCACATCCAAGCTGCCGGGCGACTCGCTCATTTCGCGCTCCGCGAGAAGAAGGTCGTTCTTCCAGTAACCACTCTGAGACATGATTCCAGCCGCAAGTACGCCGGCCAGCGCCAGGACCGGGACGATTCGGGCGGCCGGACGGCCGAAGAGTTTGCTCCATCTGGTTGGGAGTTTCTGCCAAACCGCGCCGGCTGTCAGCGCAAAGCCCACCGAGGAGAGGTATAAGTAACGGTCATGCAGGAAATCGGCTTTGGGCAGAAGTCGAAGGTCCAAGACGGGGAGTATGGGAAGAACCAACCACATTGCGGCGAGGGCAATCCCCGACGATCGGCGGGAGCACCAGCCCAGGCCGAGTGCCGCCACCGCAACGGCCAGGGCAGGCAAGACGAAATTATTGAATTGGGGTTCCGTAACGTAAGAGGCAGCGTACAGCGCGTTCAAACCGGCCGGCCAGATCAGGTGCTTGATATAAAACCAGAGCGCCGACGGAATTGTAAAGAGCAGCGTCGAGAGGGGCAGCGTCTGGCTCACCGGCGCGATTCCCTTCAGAACGATTTCACGTACACCTAGATAAAGCCCTGTCAGTCCTAAGTAAGGGACTGCGCAAACAACCACCGCCCGAATGCGTCGTTGGAAAGACCTCCAGCCGTAGACTTCACCAGCCCGGTCCATGAAGATCCACTCGTAGGCCAGAATCAGGAAAGGCAGCACGACCGCCGTTTCCTTGCTGAGCAGGGCGAACCCGTACAGCACCAGCGAGGTGACCGACCATGCTCTCCGCTGTTTGGTTCTCTCGCGCAGCTTGAGGTAGCAAAGAAACGAGGCGAGCGCAAACACGGCCGCCAGCGGGTCGGTGACGCCGGAGACCCAGGCGACCGATTCAACATGAACGGGATGCAGGCCGAAAACCAAGGCCGCGACGCCGGCGCTCCACTCGTCCTTCAGGATTTTACGGACCAGCGAATACACTAGTAAGGTGACAACCAGATGAACCACTACCGCGGTCAGATGCCATCCCCAGGGGTCGAGTCCAAAGAGTAGGTGGTTGATGCGCAGCCAGAGCAGAAAAAACGGTCGATAGTAATAATCCGGAGCTTTCAGCTCCGCATGACTCCACACGTGCTCGGTAAAGTAGCGCCCTACAAAGTGCCAGGACTGCACATGAGGGTTTCCGACAATCTGGTAGCGATCATCGCCGACAAACTCGTATCGGAGCGTTCCAAGATACGCGGCGAACGTTGTCGCCAGCACAAGGCCCAACAGAATACGGGGAGTGGGCATCCAACCTGGGCTTTCGGGTTGAGGAGGGTCAGTGAGATGGAGCATGGCTCCTCTTGATGTCGGCCTCCAGCTCAGCAATCTGCTCACGCGCGGAAGTCCTCCCCGGCTCCTTGGACAGGGCGGTCTGAAACTCCTTGAGCGCTCCTTCCAGATCGCCTTGAGACTTGAGCACTACACCCAGAGCCATGTAAGAGCTGGCGCCGTCGGGCTGAATCTCCCTGGCGCGGCGCATCAGCGCGGCTGCCTCAGCGGCACGCCCCCTCTGCAATTCCGTGAATCCCAGGCACACATACTCACGCGGATCAAAAGGGTTGATTTCAATGGCCGCATTCAGGTAACGCTCCGCCTCCTCCAGCTTTCCTGCCTGGTAATAGAGGAGGCCCAGGTTGTAATGGGATTCCCAGAAGTTTGGCCGGAGTTCGATGACCTTTCGATAGAACCTGATCGCCTCGTCGTTGTAACCGCGCTGGGCCATGGTGATGGCGAGCTCATTCAGAGCGTAGATACTGTTGGGGGCAATGCGCATTCCGCGGTAGGCAAGCAGGAGGTCATTCGCCCAATGAGCACTTTGGGACACGCCGCTAAATCCGAGTGCCAGTGCCAGCGTGGCTACAGAAGCAACCTGGCCTGCGGGCCGGTCGAGCAACCGGGTCCGGCCGAGTTTGAGGCGGTGAAGCGCTACTGCCGCAATTACTGAGAAGCCTACGGAGGGCAGGTAAAGATAACGGTCATGAACGATGTCGCCTTCCGCGAAGACCCGGAGGTTCAACACCAGTAGGATGGGCAGGAACAGCCAAATGGACGCGAAGGCAACAGCGCGCGACTGTCGCGACCACCACGCCAACCCCAGGACCACAGCGGTTAGCATCAGAACGGGTAATACAAAACTGAAAAAGCCCAGGCTGCGGACGTACGGCTGGTCATAGAAAGCGCTGAAGCCGACCGGCCAAAGCAGGTGCCGGAGGTAAAACCAGACCACTGAGGGCGCCGTCAGGACAAGCGTCCGCAGCGGCAAGGGGGTGAACGCGTGACTGAGTTCCTTGAGCACCCGCACACGGACCGCCAGGTAAACAACGCTCAGCGCCAGAAAGGGAACGGTGGAGGCGATAGCACACAGAACTTTCTGAATCTGTGATCTCGCGGCTTCGGCAATTCCTGCCGGGAATATCCACTCCCAGGCAAGGACCAGCGCCGGGAGGGCCAGGGCGGTTTCTTTCGTAAGCACTGCGAGGGTGTAAAAAGCCAGCGAAGCGGCAATCCATCGCGGAGCCTTCGGAGATCTCTCGCGCCATTTCAGGTAACAAAGAAAAGAGGAAATGAACCAAAGGGCCAGGAGCGGCTCCGTCACACCTGAAACCCAGGCCACAGCCTCGAGATGTGCCGGGTGCAAACCAAAGATCAGGGCGGCCACACAAGCATCAACGCGGTCGCGCATCAAGCGACACGCCAGCAGATAAACAAGCAGGGTGACCAGCAGGTGAGCCAGAACGGTGGTCAGGTGCCACCAGGTCGGCGACTGTCCAAAGAACATGTGATTGAGGCGCAACCAAAGGAGAAAGATGGGGCGATAGAAGTTGCTCGGGTCCTTCGGAGAGATGTGGCTCCAGACGTGTTGGGTGAAATAGCCGGGGGCATATTGCCAGGACTGAATTCGGAAGTTCTCGACGATTTGTTCGTGGTCGTCGTAGACAAAATCAAATCCCAGCGTCCCGATATAGACAACGAAAGTTGCCGAGAGCACCACAAACAGAAGCACGCGACGGGCAGCGCGAGGTCCTGGATTGCCATCACCGCTATTCCTGGTTGTTGCCGGGGCCTGATATTCCACCATGGTGAAATCCTGCCCAGTATACTCCCGGCGCATCAGCACGCAGCGTGTCTTTAACCCGGATTGCCGCCCCGTGGGCTTGGCCTTTGCCAACTGGAGGCAGGGCAGGTAGACCACCCCCACAAGTATGGTAGACTTTGCCCCGAGAAACCATGCTGCACGAGATCCACATCCAGAATTACGCGGTAATTGACAGCCTGACGCTGGAGTTCCATCCCGGATTGAACCTCCTCTCGGGCGAGACGGGTTCCGGTAAATCCATCCTGGTGGACGCGCTGGGGTTGGCGCTGGGCGGGCGCGCCTCACCGGACGTGATCCGAACCGGTCAGGAGCGGGCCTCGGTCACTACCGTCTTCCGCGCGGAGGGCCGGCCTCCCTGGGCCGCGTGGCTGGAGGAGTTCGGGTTGGCGGGCCAGGATGACCCGGAGATCATCCTGCGGCGCGAAATACATTCCAGCGGCAAGAGCCGTCTGCTGGTGAATGACCAGCCGGTGACGCTGGCAGCGGTGAAGGCGCTCGCCGGCTGGCTGGTGGAAGTTCACGGCCAGAACGACCAGGTCGTCTTGCTGCAGCGCGAAGCCCAGCTTGACCTGCTGGACCAGTTTGCGGGGACGGACGACCTGTTGGACAAGGTCGCGGAAATCTTCACCCGACGCCGTGAACTCGAGCGCGAAACGGAAAGCCTCAGCCACAACGAGCAGGAGCGCCTGCGAACCATCGACCTGCTGGGCTTTCAGCTCCAGGAACTGGAGCGCGCTCAGCTCGAGCCGGGAGAAGATGCGCGCCTGGAAGAAGAGAAGCGTGTGCTCTCCAACCTGGAGAAGATACGCGCGGCCGCTTCCCACGCCTACGCCCAGCTCTATGAGGAAGAGGGCTCCGCCAGTTCCAGGTTGGCGACGGTCAGCCGCGCGCTGGAGGACCTGGGCCGCTACGACTCCGCCGTGGAGCCTTACCGCGAGCCCCTGGCTTCAGCCCGGGCCACGCTGGAAGACCTGGCCTACTTCCTGCGAGACTATCTGGAAAAACTGGAAGCAAACCCGCGCCGTCTGGAGGAGCTGGAAGACCGCTTGGCGCTGATCGACCGCTTGAAGCGCAAGTACGGAAAGACCATCGAGGAAATCGTCGCTTACCGCGAGGACACGCGCCGAAGACTCGCCAATTTGGAACACGCGGACGAGCGCCGCGCGGAATTGCAAAACGAACTGGAGAAGGCCGTAGCGGAATACTCGAAAGCGGCGCGCGCGCTCTCCCAACAGCGTCATGAGGCGGCTCAAAAGCTTGAGAAATTGGTACGGCAAGAGCTTGGCCAACTCGGCATGGACAAAGCGCGCTTTCAGGTCCATTTCGAAGGGCAACCGGAAGGCCAGGGAGGCCCGAAAGGCACTGATGAAATCGAGTTGCGCATCTCCCCGAATCCCGGTGAAGAATTGCGGCCGCTCGCCAAGATCGCTTCAGGAGGGGAACTCTCGCGCCTGATGCTGGCGCTCAAGACGGTGGTGGGCAGAGCGCGTTCCAGCCATGCTGTGGGGACGACCCGCCGCTGGGCCCCGACGTTTATATTTGACGAAGTCGATGCGGGGATTGGCGGACGGGTGGCGGAATCCGTGGGCCAGCGGCTGAAGCGCCTGGCGCGGGACGCGCAGGTGCTTTGCGTGACCCACCTGGCGCAAATCGCGTGTTTCGCTGACCACCATTATTACGTCGAGAAGTTTGAGCGCGCCGGACGCGCCGTCACTGCGGTGAAGTACCTCCCCGGCGAAAAGGAACGCGCCCAGGAACTTGCCAGGATGCTCTCCGGCAGCCAGATCACCGACGCGGTGCTGAAGCACGCCGCCAGCATGCTGAAGCAAGCCGCTAGCGGCATTCTCTGATCCTGCCGAGCGGGACGCTTCCGCCCCCGTAGGACGGGACTACGGCCGCTGCGGGCGCGTGTCGCATGACGGCTGTTACGGTGAACGTTGCCGGCTGATTGCCGGAGCGTGCACCGCGAAGTTCTTCTTACGCACCGCGGGTGTCAGTCAGCTTACCTGTCGCAGGAGGCAGAGGCCGCCCCTGCCTATCCAAACCTGGGCTTTGGGGCTATACTTTCAGATGAGGTCAGGGTTTTGCAATGGGGAATAACCTCATTCAAATTCTTCCCAGGAGCGAAGCGCCGCCCGCCAAGTCCGATGCTGGCCGCTCTCAGACTAAATCTACCGAGCAAGGGAAGACGTTCTACATCGAGACCTTCGGCTGCCAGATGAACGTCCACGACTCGGAGAAGGTTGCGGGCGTGCTGCTGGCGCGCGGTTACCGCCCTGTCGAGAACCACGAAGAAGCTGACCTGATCCTTTACAACACCTGTAGCATCCGCGAAAAGGCGGCGCAGAAAGTTTTCTCGCGTCTGGGAGCCTTCAAGAAGGCTCGCGGGAACGGCGGCAAGACGATCGGCGTGCTGGGTTGTGTTGCGCAGCAAGAAGGCGAGCGCTTTTTCGAGCGCGCTCCGCAGGTCAACCTGGTCTGCGGCTCGTCCAGTTATTCCAAGCTGCCCGAGCTCCTGGAGCAAGTCGAGCGCGGCAAGCGCCGCGTGACGGGCCTCGAACTCGGCAGCGACGAGTGTTTTGAAACCGAGAGAACCCGGCGCGACAACCCCTTCCGCGCCTACCTCACCATCATCGAGGGCTGCGACCAGAAGTGCGCGTACTGCGTGGTGCCGATGACCCGTGGGCGGGAGCGCTGCCGCCCGAGCGATAAGATCCTGGCGGAATGCCGGCGCCTGGTGGACCAGGGCTTTGCGGAGATCCAGCTCCTGGGACAGATCGTGAATTCCTGGCATGACACCTCTCCGGCCCGGCTGAGCTTTGCGGAGCTGCTGGGGAAGGCGGCGGAAGTCGAGGGAGTGCGCCGTGTGCGGTTCGCCACCTCGCACCCGCGCGGCTTCACATCGGATATCGTGCACGCCATCGAATCCCACCCCACGCTGTGCGACCAGGTTCACCTTCCGGTGCAGTCGGGGTCCACGGCGGTGCTCCAACGTATGTTGCGGGGTTACACGCGCGACGAGTACCTGGAAAGAATCCATTGCCTGCGAAGCCCCCGGCGTGCTATTAGCATTTCAACGGACATCATCGTGGGTTTTTGCGGAGAGAGCGAAGAGGATTTTGAGCAGACGCTCTCGCTGCTCGACATCGTGGAGTACGATCAGGTGTTTTCCTTCAAGTACTCGCCGCGGCCGAATACCCCCGCGGCGGTGTACGCGGAGACCGTTCCGGAAGAGGAGAAGGGAAGGCGGCTGGCCATCCTGCAAGAGCGCCAGCGCCAGATCCAACTCCGGCGCAACCAAGCCCTGGTGGGCCGCGAGTTGGAAGTCCTGGTGGAAGGTTACCAGGAACGTCTCCGCCAGGCCGTGGGACGTTCCACGAGCAACCGGGTGATCAACTTCCCGGGCGACCCCACTTGGGTCGGGCGCATCATGAACGTCCGGGTGACTTCAGCCGGTCCTAACAGCCTGGTCGGTGTGCGCGCGGAGGGGGTAGGGGAGACCGGTACGGTTCAGTGAACCTTGGCCACCGGCAGCCTTCATTGTATGATAGGCAAGGCTGCATGGAGGGTACGATGGAAGTCGAAATGAAAATCCGGGGTTTGATGATGGACCCGGTCACCAACATGCCCATTGTTATCCTCAAGGATGTAAATGGCACCTCCGTGCTGCCCATCTGGGTTGGGATCTATGAGGCGAACGCCATCGCGCTGGAGATTGAAAAGGTGAGCACTCCGCGCCCCATGACGCACGACCTGATCAAGAACCTGCTGCTGGGGCTGGAAACGCGCGTGCACAAAGTGGTGGTCAATGAACTGCGCGACGACACCTTTTATGCCATCATCTGGCTGGAGCGAGACGGGCAAGTCATCTCGATTGACTCCCGTCCCAGTGATGCGCTGGCACTGGCGTTGCGCGTGGATTGCCCCATCTTTGTGGAAGATGAAGTGTTGAAGAATTCGAAAGTTGCCAGCGCCGCTTCCGACAAGGCCACCAACGAAGAATTGCGGAAATGGCTGGAAAATCTGAACGACGAGGACATGGGACGATATAAAATGTGAAGGGCCGCGCCGCTGCGCCGCCCGACCCCGCGAGACGGACCGGGCGGCAAGTCCGCTGGCCCGGACTTGGGCTCGCCTTATCGAGTCGCCAGTGGCGACCCGGCGCGGCGGGCGCGCGGGGCAGCAAGAAACCGCACCTCTCTCGACCGGAGCTTTGCGTGGCCACGGTCATTGCGATTGCCAACCAGAAGGGTGGGGTCGGAAAGACCACAACCGCCATCAACCTCGCCGCCGCTTTTGCCTTAAAAAACAAACGGACTTTGCTCATTGACCTCGATCCCCAGGCCAACAGCACCCTCAGCTTCCTCGCGCCGGGGGAGATCACCTCTTCCGCTTATGACGTCCTCGCGGACCATCACCTGACTCTGGCGGAGGTGGTGAAACCCACGAAGTGCGCCAACCTGTGCCTGGTGCCGGCGAAAATCGCCTTGGCCAAACTGGAAGCCCATCTGGTGGGCCAGTTTGATGCCCCCTTCCGCCTGAAAGACGCCCTCGCGCCGAGCCGCAATGACTTTGACATGGTAGTGATTGATACCCCGCCGGCGCTGGGCATCATCACCGTAAACGCCTTAGTGGCAGCGACGTATCTGATTGTGCCCATTCAAGCTTCCTACTATGCAATGGAAGGCACCGACGACCTGCTCGAGACGTTGGAGCGCATTCGGGCGCGGCCCAATCCGCAATTGCAATTGCTGGGAATCCTGGTCACGCTGTTTGACCGGCGAACCAATCTGGCTCGCGACATTTATAAGCAGGTACGCACAGTGTTCGGGGACAAGGTCTTCAAGACGGTGATCGGCAAGAACGTGCGCCTGGAAGAAAGCCCGGCATACAAGGAAACTATTTTCACCTTTGCTCCCGATTCCTCCGGCGCGCAGGAGTACCAAAAGTTGGCGCGGGAGGTGATGCAACGTGTCAGCTAGACGCGCGGGTTTGCCCGTGGCGGTGAAAATGCGCCACAACGCCCACTACGTGGAAGAGATCATCGCCCGCAGCGGCGCGGCTATCGGCAAGATGATCGCCATCGAACAAATCCTGACGAACGCCGACCAACCCCGCAAGGACGCGGGCGATCTGCGCGGGCTGGCGGATTCGGTGCGCGAAAAGGGCGTGCTCGAGCCGCTGCTGGTGCGCTACCTCCCGGAGTCCGAGAAATACATGATTATCTCCGGAGAGCGCCGCTACCACGCCGCCAAGGCGGCAGGCCTGCGAGAGCTTCCCTGCATTGAGAAGGACGCCGACGATGCCGAAAGCCTGGAGCTGGCGCTCATCGAGAACTTGCAGCGCAAGGACTTGACCCCCTTCGAAGAAGCCGATGGTGTGCGGGCGCTCGCGGAGCGCTTTGCCCTCTCCCACGAGGAGATTGCCAAGAAGATCGGCAAGGGCCGTTCGTCCATCACCGAGGTGCTGAGCCTGCGCGCCATCCCCGATGATATCAAGGCGCTGTGTATTGAAAAAGGCGTGCTCTCCAAATCCCAGTTGCTGCAGGTAGCCCGCCAGCCCAGCGAAGCGAAGATGCGGGACCTGGTGCGGCGGTTTGCGATCGGTATCGTGAATCGTGAACAAGCGCGCGCCGAGCGCAACCCCGGGAAGAAACCGCGGAACATGGTCTTCCGCTACGTCCCTCCGGCCAAGGAGTTCAAGCTGATCCTGCGGTTCCGCAAGGGCAACGTGGACCGCGAAGAAATTATCGCGACGTTGCGACGCATCCTGGAGACGCTGGAATCCGAGGCCTGACGGGAGTGCAAGTCAACAGTCGACAGTTGACAATCGAGAAGGCGTGCCTCCCAAAGAGGTTAGCGAGTAGGTGGTGGGGGATAGGGTCCAGCATCTTTCACGCTGACCGTGCCGATGTTCAGCGCCTGACCTCGAATCCCGAGCCCCGAATCCCTATTCCCGCCGGAGTCAGTATGGCAGAGGCCCCCTCTTTTCCCTTGACGCCCGCCCAGGTCTCGGCGCTCGAAAGGCTCTTGAGGGCTGGCTTCAAGTTCGTGACGTTCGAGCGGTTCGCCCGCTACCTGGCGGTTGAAAAGCAGGGTTTTGTCGCGCTGCTTGACCCCGCGGAAGGGAGGCTCAGGATCGTCAGCCAAGTTGGCTATCGCCTTGGTGAAGAGATCGGGATGCTGGTGGAGCGGGCGGAAGGGAAGTGGTTTGTCTGGAAAGGGGAATCAATCGTGGCCTCGCCCGACTTGCTCACCGCTTATGCGCGGTTCAAGGCAGAGCTGAGCGAATTACTATCAGGACTTACAGAGTATAGTGACAGCCCTTTGTTGTAGTGGCGCTGTCCTCAGCATCCCGCTTTGCGGGATGGCTGGCGCAGACCTTTCTTTTCAGAGGCTGTCTCAAAACTCGGTTTTCCGCAGTTTTGTGCCTTGTGACCTATTGATTATACGTAGAGGCAAGCGTTATTTCTTCAGTTAAGAGACAGCCTCTGAAAAGAAAGGTCTGTGCCGGCCTGCCTGTTCTCTCATCCCCCCAGCTTGCCCTACCCGAACAGGATCTTTCTACTCTGCCAGAAGAGGAACTTCTCACTTTGCTGCGAGAAAGGGGAAAGCGCGGATTGCCAAGCCACTGCCCAAACACTATACTCGTGGTTCGCATGCGTCGCGAGAAATGCCATGGCGCGCGGTCTTTTCGGCCCTCTCAGGGCGCTCTGCGCGTGCCGGATCGGTCGGCGGTCATAGACCGGCGTTGCAAACAGGGAAGTGTCACAGGCGCGTGCGTAACAACGTCTGAACCTAATTAGGAACAGGAGGTCGACATGCGAGACAGAATCAAGCGAAGAGAGTTTCTGCAACTTGCGGCAGCGGGAACCGCTTTGGGAGTCGGAGCGCCTGGCGTTGCGGCGTTTGAAGCAACCCCAGGAGCATCAAAGCCCCTAAGCCCGGGCTGCCGAAGATCAAAAGTGAAAGTGGCTAGGCTCTACATGGCGACTGCGGACGGCGCCTGGCCAAAACCGCATCTGAATTTGCAAGAGGAGATCCGCTCTTATCAATCCGAGTTTGACAAAATGAAGGACCAGTTCTCCGACGTGGAGTTTCTTGTCGATCAGTTGGTGACTTCTCCCCAGCAGGTTGAAGAAATCAAGGGCAAATTGAAAAGTGTTGACGGTGTGCTGGCCATTCATTTGAACATTGGAATACAGCCGATTCTAACTGAAATCCTCCGCGCGGGCCGGCCTACCATGGTCTTCGCAGTTCCCTATTCCGGGCATGAATGGGCCGAGTTCGGCGCCTTACAGCGAGAAGAAACAGGCGCCAAGATGGAATGCCTGCTCACCAGCGATCGTAAGCAACTGGCAGCCACCATAAGACCCTTTCGCGCAATTCATCATTTGCGAGAAGCCAAGGTTCTTAACCTCACAACTGAATCCCCCGCGCAATACATCAGTGAGATCAGAAGCAAATTTGGAACCGAGATCAAGCAAATCGACCTCCAGCGAGTACGTGCTGCCTATGATGCGGTGAACGATAGTGAGGCAAGGGCAGAGGCCGACCGGTGGATTCAAGGAGCTGTCAAGGTCGTCGAACCCTCCCGGGAAGACATTTTCAAGTCCTGCAAGCTGGCCCTGGCCTTCGAAAAGCTGTTGGCGGAAGAAGATGCCACGGTAATGACCGTGGATTGTTATGGCACGATGTGGGACCGGACGATCAAGCTCCCTGCCTATCCCTGCCTCGGGTTTGCCCGCCTCAACAACCTGGGATGGGGTGGTATCTGCGAATCGGATTTGGCCTCCGCCATGACCCACATTGTGTTCCAGGGATTGGCGGGAGAACCGGGTTTCATCAGCGATCCGACCATGGATGAATCGAAGAACGGCATCATTCTGGCTCACTGCATGGGCACACCGAAAATGGACGGTCCGGATAAGCCGGCTGCTCCGTACAAGCTGCGCACGGTCATGGAGCGAGAGGAGGGCCTTGTTCCTCAGGTGAGCATGCGGATTGGCCAGAAGGTAACGCAGGCGAAATTGGTTGGAACGGATCGGTTGCTGTACTTTACGGGTGAAATAATCGATGCCCCTGAGACAGATCGCGGTTGCCGCACGAAAATTACCGTGAAACTGGACGGCGATGCGGAGAAACTGTGGAAGAACTGGTCAGCAGGGTTGCACCGGGTAACCTGCTACGGGGACATCACCAAGGAGCTTGAGCACTTTTGCAGATTTGAGAAGATCACGATGGTCAACGAGGCAGCGTGATAGGACACGGAGGGGATCCCCTCGCAGGGGGAAGGAGACAGAAGTCAGGCATCAGAAGTCAAAAGCCAGCGGGTAGAAAGCGGGAAGCGGCAGGCATTTAGCAGAGGGCAGGAATAAGCCGTCCGTAGTCAGTTGTTCGTTACCCGTTGTAAGGCAGCGGCGTTCGGCGGCTCGCGGTCTGGCGGAGGGGCGGATTCTTTGATTTTTGCCTTTTGGTTTTTGCCTTTTGCCTTTTGGTTTTTCTCTGGTCACTGCTTACTGCCTTCTGCCTGCTGCTTACTGGTAACCGGGGGGATTCAATTCTGATGACCGAAATTCTGGATGTTCTCGTGGTGGGCGCCGGGCCCACGGGCTTGGCGTGCGCCATCGAGGCCACACGCGCCGGGCTGAAGCACCTGGTGATCGAGAAAGGCTGTCTGGTCAATTCCATCTTCAACTATCCCACCAACATGACCTTCTTCACCAGCCGCGAGCTGCTGGAAATCGGGGACCTGCCGCTGGCCAGCGTCAACGTCAAGCCCACGCGCGCCGAGGCGCTGGAATACTACCGGCGCGTGGCAGAATATTACCGCCTGGCCATCCGCTTTCGGGAGCGCGTCACGGCTATTCAGGGCGCAGACGGGGCTTTCGAGGTCCTGACGCAATGCGACGGCTCCGGGCGGCAGACGTACACGGCGCGAAAGGTCGTTCTTGCCACCGGCTACTACGACCTTCCCAACCTGCTGGGGATTCCAGGCGAGAACCTGCCCAAGGTCTCGCACTACTACACTGACGCGCATCCCTTCTATCAACGCAAGGTAGCGGTGGTCGGCGGCGCGAACTCGGCCGCGGAGGCCGCGCTCGACCTTTATCGGCACGGCGCCGAAGTGACGCTCATCCATCGCGAGCGCGAGCTGAGCCGGCACATCAAGTACTGGGTCAGGCCGGACATTGAAAACCGCATCAAGGAAGGGTCGATCCGGGCGTTTTTCGAGTCGCAGGTCAAAGAGATCGCGGACAATTGGATTCTCGTCCGGAATGCCCAGGGCGAATCATTGCGCCTGGAGAACGACTTGGTCTTTGCGCTCAGCGGATATCATCCGGACTTCGATTTCCTGCGCAGCGCCGGGGTCATGATTCGCCCCGAAACCTCTCGGCCGCAATGTAACTATGAGACCCTCGAAAGCAATGTGCCCGGCCTTTACCTCGCCGGCGTGATCATCGCCGGCCTTCAAACCAACGAGATTTTCATCGAGAACGGCCGCTGCCACGGCAAGCAAATCATTGCGGACATCAAGCGCCAGAGCTAGTCAGCAGTTATCAGTTGGCAGTTAACAGTCAAAAGGCGTGCCAACTGGGGGGAAGGCGGAGTTTCAAGCTCACCGCAAGCGGCGACAATTCGGGAAGATTCTTTGCCCATTTAGGCCCGGGGCGGGGAAGGATGAAATCAGAAAGAGCTTCTCAGCGCCGCATGAGTGGCGATGGTGGGGGACGCCTTGATGCTGTCGCCCCAGCGAACAGATGAGTGGGAGGGTTCGGGAAGGCCCTCCCTTACAATCGACGGTGGCTTTTCCTCTTATTGGGTGGGAGTATCCGCGGGCTGCGCGATCTTCTTCGCGTTGGTGGTGCGGCTGATCACAAAGGTCAGTTCCGTTCCCTGGGGCAGGATGATGTCCTTTCCGCGCTTAAAAAGCCCGCGAATCAAGGTGGCGGCGGCGCCGATGCCGGCGCCATACAAGGCACCCTTGCCACCCATGGCGATCCCCCCCGCGGCGGCGCCCACGCCCGCTCCCACACCTACGCCAATGGCATCACCCTTCTTTGAGCTGGGGCCTTTGATGGTGCCTTCTTCACCGCTGACCTTGGCGCCGTCAGCTCCCTGGGCATCCTCCAGGCCGGCGGCAATAGACCACTGAGTTCCCTCCAGAGTCGTGATGGTCTCGGCCACCAGGCGCATCTCCCCCACCCCCTTGACCTTCCCGGGCTCCTTCACAAAGGTCACGCGCCCTTCCACCGTGCTTCCGGCCGGGACAGCTTCTTCACTGTTGGCAATGATGGGCTCAAGCACTTGTCCGGTCCAGGGGTCTCCATTCTGGTTTGTACGCGTGCTGAGTGTGGTGGTGAGCCGCACGTGCAGCGTGCTGCCCGCCGGAATGGTCAGAGTATCTTTCGCGCCCAGGGCCAGGGCAGGGAAGATCGCCACCCCGGCCAATCCAGCCAGCAAACTCCTCATCCACTTTCTCATGCGCGTCTCCTTCACTCAGAAAACTCCAAAGATCTTAGAGGCTTCGGAGGGAGCAGCGGTTCCCACCACGCAGCATCGACCCTCGCTTGAGCCTACTCTGTCTTTTTTGCTGGCGCAAGCGCCCTGTAGATTCGATTCCTGGCAAGGCGACACGGTTGCTCAGTTTCCTGACCTGCCGGACCCTGTGGTCATTCATCTGGACGACGGAAGCTTGAGCGCTTGTTGACCCTGTGCCGCGCATTGTCTATACTGGGTTTCGAGGGGCCATGCCGAACATCATTCGTGAGATTGCCGATTCCGCCGTGGCGCTGGCCAAGGGCTTTTCCGTCACCTTCAAGATGATGTTTGAACCCACGGTGACGGAGAATTACCCGCATGAACCCGTGCACTTTGAGAACCGGTACCGCGGCGTGCATGTGCTTCGTCGAGACGAGAACGGCCTGGAGAAGTGTGTCGCCTGCTTCCTCTGCGCCGCCGCCTGCCCTTCCAACTGCATTTACATTGAAGCCGCTGAGAATACCTCCGACCATCGCATCAGCGCCGCCGAACGCTATGCCCAGGTTTACAACATCGATTACAATCGTTGCATCTTTTGCGGCTACTGCGTCGAAGCCTGCCCCTGCGACGCCATTACTCACGGGCACGATTTTGAGATAGCCGCCTACGACACTAACTCGCTTGTTTATCGGAAAGAGCAACTCTTGCAACCTGTGCTGGCTGCGCCTGCCGATAAGAAATAGCCTGGCAGAACCTTCCGCTCCACTCGCGAGGACCCCCAAGGTCGCGTGACATATTGCGTGTTGCCAAGAGTTAGTGGGAAGCGTATTATCCCCCTGACCCGGACTTCATTCCCTCGCCATCGAGGTCTTCATGACAAAGCAGATCATTGCTGCAAGAGGCATTCCCGCAAGCTCCGAACCCGCCGATCCTACCCGGCGCGAGTTTCTGAAAAGGGGTGCCACGACCGTAGCGGCCGGCCTGATGGCCCCTCCGCTCGCGAGGAGTGAAGGTTCGCCCCTGTTGCCCACGGTTGCCCTGGGGCCACACCGGGTGACGCGGCTCATTGCCGGGGGCAACCCGCTGTACGGCTATTCGCACTTTAATGGGATTCTTGACCGTCTGATGGTGGAGTATTTTACGGACGAGCAGGTGGTTAAATTCCTGCTCGATTGTGAGAAAGCCGGCATCAACACCTGGCAGAGCAACTTCAAGGAACGCACCCGACGCCAATATCCCCAGATCCGTGATGCCGGGTGCAAGATGAATTGGCTTTGTCTGGCCGACCCCTGGGACGTGAATCGCTCCGCCAGCACCCCGGAGGAGATTCAGGCGGCGATGCTGAAGTGTGTTTCCATCGCTGCTCCCGCCAAACCGATTGGCATCGCCCATCATGGCGGGGGCACGGACAAGCTGTGGCGAGCCGGTAAGCTCGAGCTCATCAAGACCTTCATTAACAAGGTGCACGACCTGGGTTTTCCGGCCGGGATTTCGACTCACAATCCCGCGGTGGTCGAAGCCGTCGAGGAAAAGGGCTGGTCGAACGACTTCTACATGAATTGCTTCTACTGCGTCTCCCGCGAGCCGGAGGACTTCCAGAAGGAAATCGGCGTGGTGCCGGTAGGGGAAACTTATCTTTCCAGCGATCCCCCGCGCATGTGCAAGATGATCCGTCAGGTCAAGAAGACCTGTTTGGGATTCAAGATTCTGGCGGCGGGGCGCCGGTGTGACTCCCCGAAGGAAGTTCGCGAAGCCTTCGAGTTTGCCTTCCAGAACATCAAGCCCACGGATGCGACGATTGTAGGGATGTACCCCCGCTTCTCCGACCAGATCAGCGAGAACGCGCGGATCGTGCGCGAGGTCGCGGTCTGAGATTCTCTGCTTCCCGGCCTAGTTGCGCCACAAATTGAGACGTGTTCTCGACAGAAACACGGCCGGGTGAGCAAGGAAAATCAGTCCGTCGAAAGCTGGGAGGATTTATGACGAAGAGACTCATGGCCAGGGCAGTCGCCACCGCCAGCCATGCGGAGGGCCAACCCAGCCGGCGCGAATTCCTGCAAGGCGCCGCTTCCGTGGCCGCCGGCCTGATGGCCGCTCCCCTCACCAAGGGTGCAGGTTCTCCCTTGTTGCCCACCGTCGCTTTGGGACCTCATGGGGTGACCCGCCTCATTGCCGGCGGCAACCCCCTCTTCGGATACTCGCACTTCAGTTGGCTGCTGGACAAACCCATGCGCGAGTATTTTACCGACGAGCGGGTGGTCCAATTCATGCTCGATTGTGAGAAGGCAGGCATCAACACCTGGCAGAGCAACTACCCCAAACCTCTGGAACGCCAGCTTCCCCTCATTCGGGAGGCGGGGTGCAAGTTGCAATGGATCGCTCTGGCGGATACCGGCGATGTCGGCAGGTATTCTGAGGCTGCCGACGCCATCATGGCTGGCGCCAGGAAATGCGCCGAAAGAGCTGCCAAGGAGAAGCCGCTTGCCATCGCTATCCGCGGCATCGAAACCGATCAGCTCTGGAAAGATGGCAAGATTGATCTGTTGAGAGACTTCCTTAACCGCGTGCACGATTTGGGTTACCCCGCAGGCGTTTCTGCCCACAACCCTGCGGCAATTGAGGCCCTGGAGAGCAAAGGGTGGCCCATCGACTTCTACATGGCTTGCTTTTATCGCGTGACGAGACCACCCGAGGATTTCCGCAAGGAAATTGGTGTGGACCCGGTTGGTGAGACCTATCTCTCCAGCGACCCGGAACGCATGTGCCGCGTGGTTCGCCAGGCAAAGCCACCCTGCCTGGGCTTCAAGATTCTGGCGGCGGGACGAAGATGTAGCTCTCCGCAGGAAGTCCGCGAGGCCTTCGAGTTTGCCTTCCGCAACATCAAACCCACCGACGCCACGATCGTTGGCATGTTCCCTCGCTTCTCCGACCAGATCGCCGAGAACGCGCGGATGGTGCGTGAAATCTGCGCTTGACGGCCGCACACGTTGTACGGGAGCGCCTTGACCGTACTCCGGCAGGAGGGCCGCAAGGGCTTCCCCCTACTATTGTTGGTTACTCTCCCGCGGCTTCTTCCGTGCCCGGCAGTTGATCAGTCGGTCGCGCCATCCAGACGTAGAGTGTGGGCAGGAGGAAGACGCTCAGGTCCGGGTCGGTGCGATCGGAAACAATCCAGCTTGACAGCGCGCGTTCGGCCTGCGCCGGAAGTGTTGCGGTCGCCACGGTATGGATTCGCCTGTGTTTGGCCCTGGCAGATCAGCCAGGGAGACCAATGCCCATTGCCACTCTTGACTTCAGCCCAGAGAGCCCTGTAGACGTTAATATTTTCCACAAGAGTTAAAAGACGGGCAAGTGCGACAATGCCTTTTGCAGATTCTGTTCCGCCGTGGTAGCTTAGGTGTCGAACTTGAGACCCGCGAACTGGGGTTGCCTCGCGGTCCTTACGATCCTCGCCGAACGTTGTCCGGCATCCGAGGTGTCACTATGAGACGCAGGGAATTCCTCACCCAAACGGCCTGTGGGCTGGGAGCGGCGTGGCTGGGGTCTAAAGCGCTTGCCTGGCCTCCCCGCGCGCTCTCCGGAGGGTTCAGCGCCACTGACCTGGTGACGCTGGGCAAGACCGGCATTCAAACCTCACGCCTGGCCTGCGGCACCGGCACGGTGGGTTTTAACCACCGCTCGAACCAGTCGTCGCTGGGCATCCAGGGTCTGGCCGACTTGCTATGGCATGGCTACGACCAGGGCCTGCGCTTTATTGACACTGCCGACGCTTACGGCACTCACCCGCATGTCGCGGCAGCCCTGAAGAAGCTGCCGCGAGAGAAGATTACCATCCTGACCAAATCGTGGAGCCGAGACGCCCGCGGCATGCGCGCCGACATCGAGCGCTTTCGCTCGGAGTTGAACACAGACCACCTCGACATCGTCCTCATGCACTGTCTCATGGATGGTAACTGGACGAACAAGTGCCGGGGAGCGATGGACGCCATTTCCGAGGCGCAGGAGAAGGGAATCGTGCGCGCTCACGGAGTTTCCTGCCACTCGATTGGCGCCTTGCGGACCGCCGCCAAGTCACCCTGGGTCCAGGTGATTCTGGCGCGCATCAATCCCATCGGCTCGCACATGGATGCGGACCCTAACACCGTGGTTTCAACCTTATGGGAGGCGCGAGCTGCCGGGAAGGGAATTATCGGCATGAAAGTCCTCGGCCAAGGCGACATGCGCAACCGTGTAGATGAAGCCCTGAAATACGCTCTTTCCCTCAAAGTCCTCGATGCCTTTACCATCGGCGCCGAAAGCCGCGCTGAGCAGGAAGAGCTGATCCGCAGGATTGCCGCGGTTAGCGTTTGATGCTAAACGCGAACCGGGCTGCGTGCGGGCAAGCAAGGCTCCGGGGAAAGTCTGGGTAGCAGCATTACCAGCGATGCTCCCGCGCAAACTTTAGTGGACATCGTCCGGCACAATAAACAGAGTTTCCTCGGGCTCAATGAGTGGTGGAAAAAGACCTCACGTTGGCTAGGGGGACGCTAAGCTCCCCGACGGCTTCCGCCTTGAACAGCAGTTTCCCGTCCTGAACCCGCACCCAATCAGCAGTGAGCTCATTACCGTTCCTGAAATAATAGAGGATGCCCGACCTTCCGGGAATCGCCATCCTGAAGAGGAGCAAGGCAACGGCCAGTCTGATTGTCATAGGCCGCTCGCGAGTTATCCATGCACGACCTGCTGCCACCTCTCCGTGCCTGCAAAGTAAAAAAGGGCTCATTCCAGGTGCACCAAGACCGTTGGCAATAACTTCCGTAAGTCCACCTACCCATCCTCAGAAGCAGGAATGCCCGACATTCGCCACGCAACCGCCTTGTCCTCTATGGGCGCCCAAGAGGGAAGGGGGAGGGGGATAAGGGTCGATTTTAGGCGCACCCAGGAGGATAACGCACGTCTGATAAGGAACATTATGTTAACTAGGGAAGGGCGCACTCTTTCGATGCCCACAACCTACAAGTACCCTTATGCTGAAGGCTTTAACCGCGAAAGCCAATAGCAACCTGCCTTTTCTTGTGCAAATGCCTCGTAGAACCGCCTCGGGAGCCTCCTACGGGCGAAATGGCACGACCTTACCATGAGTTGGGGGTTGGGGGTTCCATTTGCGGAAGAAGAAGGCCCTGGGGGCCTCAAAGGGCTGCGGCTGGCGGGATTTTCATCCAGGTGAGCAGCAAGGCAAGCCAGGCGGTGGCCATCCTGGTTTGGTTACGCGGGGTAAGCTGAGGCGGCAGCCTACGGCTTCCCACGAGCGAGGCCGCTCCGGCGCCGCCGGCTCAGTTAGGGTGGCGGCCAGGGGAAAATACCTCGATGCCTTCCCGCACCATGAATGCCGCCATCAGCAAACCCGCGATGGGGTCAGCCCACCACCAACCGAGTATCCCGTTCAGTGCCAATCCCATGAGCAAGGCGCCCGAGAGATAGGCGCAGAAAAGCGTTTGCAGGGCGTCGGCGGCGAGGGCACGGCTCTGGAGCGCGGCGGCCACCCGTCGCTTGGCGATCCCGAGCGCCGGCATCGCGGCGAGCGACAGGGCGGCGAGAATCAGGCCTGGCAGGCTGAAGCGAGGCCGTTGCCGGAGCCAGAGGTCCCCCAGAGCTGTGTAGCCTACATAGGCAGCCAGCGCGAAAAAGGTCAAGCCGACGATCCCGGCCGCTCTCGATTCCGCCTTGCCTTCTTCCAGCCGGCGTTGTTGGAACCTCCACAGCACCGTCACCCCGGAGGCCATCTCGATGATGCTGTCGAGGCCGAAGCCGACGAGCGCGATGCTGGAAGCCACCTCGCCAGCGGCCAGAGCCACCACCGCCTCGACGACGTTCCAGCCTATGGTCAAGTACTCCAGGCGGAGGGCGCGCTGGCGAAGCCTTTCACCGTCGCCGGGATTGACCCCCTTCACGGCAGCAATAGGTGACTCTATTGCCCGGTCGGGGCGGCCTGCTTCTTCCCTTCCCACGTCCCTTTCTCAGTTTCGGCGGAGAATTCCCCGGAGAGCTGTCCCTTCTTCAGCTTGCCCGTGATGTGGTAATTGCCTTGGGGCGTATCGATCTGGATGTCCAGGACTTTCTTTTTGAAGCTGGCTGAGGTGATTTGGGTCCCGCCAATGGGCGACGAGACGGAACCGGTCACGACCTCCTTGTTCTGCTCGAGGTACAGCGTAAAGGGCATGTCACCACGTGAGGCGCCATGCGACATACATTCCCAGGTGCCCGTCAAGGGGCCGGGTTTGGGTTTCTTCTCTTTGGCCAGCGCCGCCGTTGCCAAGCACAACACAACCAAGCAAACTCCGAGCGAGGCAAGAAATCGCTTCATTCGTGAACTCCTTTTTCGCTGGAATGGCCACAAGGACCGCAAAGAACCATTATTGATGCGTCCGACCGGCAAAGGATTCTACTGCGAGGCCCGCCTGGCGTCCAGCGAATAGTGCGGGATTGGCATCGCAGAAGGAGACATGAACATTGTGTTTATTTTGTTCCCGGCGCAGCTACGGCGGGGTTAAACCCCCACCTTCGCGTCCTGACTTGAAAAGAGGTTTTCAGCATCCAACTAGAACCAGAAGTGCCAGGCGGTATCGACAAGCGTGTGCGTCAGGGCGGACGCCGAAAGTCGCTGTCGGGTGCGGTAGGCATTTCCATAGAAAACCCCCGCCAGGGCAGCCAGGATGCCATATTTCCAGTTCGGCACCGGCGGGTGGTGCAGATGCGACGCGCCAAAGATGACCGAGGCAATCAGTAATCCGTATACGCCGCGAGGGCCCCGCGTGATACTCCTGACCAGAAAGTTCTGAAGGATGCCACGGAACAGCAGTTCCTCAGGAATGGCGATGGTGAGATAGATTCCCATGAACTGAAAGGCGATTTCCCAAACGGAAATCGGATTGGCGTGAGGATGGAGGAACCCCAGCCATATTCCTAAAGGGATGGCGAGCAGCGCGAACGCCACGAAGTTGCTGAGGCTGTCGATCAGATCCCCTTTCCGCCAGGTTAGCCGGTAACCAACACCCTCCAGATTTCGAATGACCAGGAACGCGTAGGCGCCCACACAGACCGAGGTGAATGGCCGAAAGACATAGAGTTCCTGCGGCCACGTCCAGATACCTTCCAACCATCCCGCGCCGACAGGGAGCGCCAGCGCCAGCATGGCGGCAAAGTCGCGCCAGCCGGCGCCCTCCGCCCGACGCAGTCGATCCGGCAGCAGCAGCGCCGTGGGCGCCGCGATGTACGCCGTGAGCTTCGCCAGTCCCAGGATTGCGAACGTACGCGTCCCCAGGGCATAAACGACGTAAGGGATGAGCAGGACGAAGGGCATCAGGAACGCCGCCCAGGCCGACACCAAGGCCCAGTGCCGGAGCTGCTTCACGAAACTTGCGAAGGTGAGGCCGACAAAGGCGCCCAGAACGAGCGAAAGGCAGACCAACAGGGCGGCAAGCCGCCAGGGGTTGATGTGCACCTGGGCAAGGACAATCCCTTCCGCCAAGGCTGCGAGGAGTGACAAGGAAATCAGGATGAATACGGCTTTTCGCATGAGATTTAGCGTGTCACGGCTTCCCTGCCGCGCGAGGTTTTCTTTCGAGCGTGGCGGTTCCAAAGTCCACCTCACGAAGAGGAATGACCCTGACGGCGCCCAGTTTCTTCATCTCTTTGGCGAAGCCGGAAGCGTTGCCCACCAGGACAATGACATTACGTTCGGGGTCCAGGTATTGCCGGGTGGCGTTCCAAACTTCCTGGGCAGTCACAGCTCGGATCTTCTCCGGGAAGTAGTTCCAATAATCGAGGGGGAGATTGTGAACCATCAAATCTAACAATTGGCTGGCGATGCCGTCGCAGGTTTCAAATTCCAGCGCCAGGTGGCCGATCAAGTAGCTCTTGGCGGTCTCGAGTTCCTGTTCGCTGATGGGATGCTCACGAAGGCGTTTCATCTGTTCCAGGGCGATGCGGACGCTGTTGACGGTTTCGGGCGTGCGCGTAAACGTCTTGGTGACCCACGTCCCCAGGGCTCGATGGCAAACCAGGTCGCTCGAAGCGCCATAAGTCAGCCCTTGTTGGCTGCGCAGCGCTTTGAATAAGCGGTTCTCAGCCGGCCCGCCGAGGATCTGGCTGGCCACGCTCAAGGCATAATACTCCTGGCTGTCGCGACGGATGCCGAGGTTGCCGATGCGGATCTCCGTTTGCACGGCATCCGGCTTATCGATCACGACCGCGCGGCGCGTGGCCGGCGGGGCTGCTGTTGCCCGGGGCAAGGGCGCTCCGGCTCCCTCCTTCCAGGCGCCAAAAAACTTTTCCGAACGTTCGAAAGCCTCGGCGGAAGAGATGTCACCCACCACCGCGAGGATGCAATTCGAGGGTTGGTAATACCGCCGATGGAACTCATACAGATCCTGGGCCGTCAAGCGGCGGACCGAATCGGGCACGCCGTCTTCGGGGTGACCATAGATGGTGCCAGTCAACAGCATTTGTCGGAAAGCCGTATCAGCAACGTACGCCGGGTCGTCGTGCGCCACTTCCAGGGCGGAGAGGGTTTGCTTGCGCTTGCGCTCCACTTCCGCCGGCGCAAACACCGGGCGGACCACCATGTCGGCGAGCAGGTCGAAAGCGAGGTCTTTGTGGTCGGTGAGGACACTGAGGCCAGCAAAGGAGTAATCCCAGTCCGTACCCGTATCCATCACCCCGCCCACCGAATCGATGGCGCCCGCAATCTGTTGCGCGGTCCGCCCCTTGGTTCCTTCCGTCAAGACGGCGGCGGTCAGTTGCGCGGCGCCGGGCAGCTCCGGCGGGTCCGCCTCCGACCCGGACTTCACCACCAGACGCAGGGTCACCAGTGGAAGCGAGTGCCGTTCCACCACCAGCACTTTCAAACCGTTGGGGAGCGCTCGAACCGCCGGCGCCGGCATCACAAACGGCTTGGGAGGCGGCGCCTCCGGCGGGAACTCCCGGGCGAGGAGAGTTGGAAGGGCCAGCAGCCCCGCCACAACAACCAGGGCGGCAAACCATGGCCCGCGCCAGCGCTTGTCCGGATCGCGGCAAGGCAAAACCCAAGTCGGCGGGCTCGAGCGCAGAGTCCCAAATCCCAAACCCCGAATTGCGAATCTCGTGTACTGCGTCACTTGCCTCCTGAAACCTGGCCGGGTGCTGGCTTCCCCGTCTTTTGCCTGGGCGGATAAACCTCCAAGAGCGTCAGGTTCTCCGGAACAAAGTATTGCTTCGCCACCCGCTGGATATCCTCGCGGGTGACGGCAAGGAAGCGGGCGAGTTCCGTGTTAACCAGCTCGGCGTCCTTGAGAACCACTGCGGCATAGCCCAGCTCCTCACCCCGGCTTTGGGTGGTCTGTCGGCTGAGAATGAAATCGCGCAGGATCTGATTCTTGGCCTTGCGGAGTTCGTCGTCCGCCACCAGTTGGGTCTTTAGACATTCCAGTTCCGCTTCCATTTCGGCCTCGCCCTCGGCCGGCGTCTGTCCCGGGTTCATGATGGCCAACACGAAGAACAGGTTGGGATCTTCCGTGAAGTTGCCGGTGCTTTGCGCTTGCAAGGCGATCTGCTTTTCGTAAACCAGGCGGCGATAAATGCGGGAACTCTCTCCCTCGGAAAGGATTTTGGCCGCCAGACGGAGCGGGTAGGCGTCCGGGGTGCCATCGGCGGGCATGTGGTATCCCTCGACAAAGGCCGGCAGCGCCACGTCCTGAGTAAGCTTGATAACGCGCTTCACCGTTTGCGGTGGTTCCTGTGGGATGCTGCGCTTGCCCAAGCGGCCACCCGGAGCGAGGCGGTCAAAGTATTGCCGAACCTGAGACTCGGTCAGTGGGCTTTCGAAGTCACCGACTACCAGCAAGGTGGCGTTTTCCGGGACATAGTAAGTGTCATAGAAATCTCGGATATCGGCGACGCTGGCGCGGTCCAGGTCTTCCATGCTCCCAATGCTCGTGTGACTGTAAGGATGGACGGAAAAAGCCTGCCGGTAGAGCGTCTCGATGACCGTCCCATAAGGTTGGTTGTCGAACCGTTGGCGCCGTTCTTCCTTCACTACTTCCTTCTCGTTTTTGAAAATCTGCTCGGTGATTTCCAGATTGCGCATGCGGTCGGCCTCCAGCCACAAAGCCACAGGCAGGTTGGAACTAGGGACGGTTTCCCAGAAGACTGTGGCATCCTCGCTGGTGTAAGCGTTGTCCACACCGCCGGAACGGATGATGTAGTCGGAGAACTGCTCCGGGCCGATATTCCTGGTGCCCTCAAACATCAAGTGCTCAAAAAGGTGGGCGAAGCCGGTCTTGCCCGGCGCCTCGTCTTTCGACCCGACGTGATACCAGACCTGGACGTTGACCACCGGCATTTGGTGGTCCTCCACCAGAAAGGCGCGCAGGCCGTTGGCAAGGGTAAACGTCCAGATGGTGGTGTGAGGAAGAGTGACGGGCGCGGCGGCCGCCTGGCTCCAAAAGAAAAGCAGAGCGGCAACGATCGTTGCCGCGCCTCCGACAGACTTCTGAAGGAAAGTTTTTGTCAACCCGCCACAGTCCCGATAGGTTCTTCTGCTCAAAGCCGGAATTCTATCACTGCTCCTCGCAGCGAGACATGGGAATCAAGGCCAGCATGCAGGCAAGTCGCGAGTTTTGAATTTCGAGTGTCGCCTTTCAGGCTTCGAAATCGCCAGACAGCCCTTGGGCGCCAGGCTGCCATCAAGAGCCTGAGCGGAGACGGTTTAGACGTTCATTGACTGGCCTTCAGGGCTGTGATAATTTTGTTAAGATGATGGGTTGGGAAGAATCCTATTCGAGAAGGAGCTTTGTTGGCCGTTAGTCTGCTCGCAATCTTCCAATATCAAGGTGAAGTTTGGCATTTGCTCGCCACGACGGGGCTCGTGGCGCGAATCGTTCTGCTGATTCTTCTCTTCTTCTCGGTCTTCTCCTGGGCCATTATCTTCAAGAAGGCCAAAAACTTTAAGCTGGCGCGGCGGGAATCGCAGGAGTTCCTCAAGGTTTTCCGCCAGAGCAAGAAGCTTTCGGAAATCCGCTCGTTCTGCCGCACCCTCAAGGCCAGCCCCCTCCCGGAGGTTTTTGCGGCGGGTTACCGTGAAATCGAGAACCAGGCGGTGGCCAGCGACAACCCTGGCAAGCCGCGCATCCGAAGCCTGGACTCGGTGCAGCGCGCCCTGCAAATCGCCTCGTCGGCGGAACTAACGCGCATGGAGCAGTGGCTGACGTGGCTCGCCACCACGGGCGCCGTTACACCCTTCGTGGGGCTCTTTGGAACAGTCTGGGGAATCATCGACGCCTTTCATGGATTAGGGACGGCAGGAACGGCTTCCCTGCGCAGCGTGGCGCCGGGAATCTCCGAGGCGCTGGTCACCACGGCCGCCGGCCTGTTCGCCGCCATCCCCGCCGTCGTAGCCTACAACCAGTTTGTGCAACGCCTGAAGGAATTTGGCGCTTTGATGGATGACTTCTCGCTCGAGTTCCTGAACATGACCGAGCGATACTTCACGTAGTTGTTTGGCGGGCGGTCCACCGCCCAGGCGAACAGCCAGACCGCAGCAGCAAAGCGGCGCTCCGCGCGCGCCGCTAGTGGTTCATTCGCACCGGGCTCCGCCTCCTCCCTTAGCAACTCACATCCTCGGCATGGTTCGCCGGGAGGGAAGGCCGGCGGCGCTGGTGAGGGAGGCCGCTATGGCATTCACCACCCCCAAAGGACAGACTCGCACCTCGCTTTCCGAAATCAACGTGACTCCTTTCGTGGATGTGGTGCTGGTGTTGCTCGTCATCTTCATGCTCACCGCACCCTTGATGGAATCCGGAATTGAGGTCGATCTGCCCAAGACCAAGACCGTCAAAGTGGTCTCCGACGAAAAGGTGGTCATCACCATCGATAAACGGCAGACCGTCTACGTGGGCAACGACCCCGTGAACATCCACCGCCTGGCGCCCTTTGTCCTGGACCATCTGAAAGGAGCCGGGGATTCTCCCGTCTTCATTCGCTGCGACCAGGCCGTCCCCTTCGGGGCCTTTGCGCAGGTGGTGGATGCGCTCAAGCAGGCCAACCTCACCAACCTCAACATCGTGACGGAGCCCTTGTCGACCAGGGGCAGTTAGGGTTGGGGTAGCGGCGGTGGGAGTTTACCTGCCCGGCGCGGGACCGCCGCCAGGGTTCGGCAGAAACAAGAAGCTATGGCCACGGCAGCTTTACAGCTCGTTTACAATCACCGCGAGAGCCTGCGCGGCACGGTAATGCTTTCCATCGCCTTCCACGTCCTGCTCTTTCTGGGCGCTGTCGGCTACACCGTCCTGGGCGGGCGCTTGGGGGGAGGCTGGGGGCGGGGTTGGGGGAGCGGCGGATCGGTGCGGATGAACGCCGTCGCCTCACTCCCGGGAGTTCCCTTGCCTGCTCCCCTGCTGGTCACGCGCAATACGGTGGCTGTCCAAACCCCCGGCCTTTACCGGACCGAACCTCAACCCCAACCCCCGCCCCTCGAGAAGGCGCAAGAGATCCCCAAGTTCAAAGAGGCGGTGAAGGCGGAGAAAGCGGAGCGCATCAACAAGCGGATTCAGAAGGAACCGCTGATCACCCCGGAGAATGCTGTCCCCTTTGGCCTGGGCGGACGCCCTTCCATGTCTTACAGCCAGTTCGCCAACTCCGCTGGGGAGGGTGGATTGAACCTTGGGGAGGGCGGCTTCGGTGATCGTTTCAGTTGGTACGTGGCGGTGGTGCGCAACCGCATCAGTAGCAACTGGTTGCTCTCGACGATCAGTTCGGCGATCCTGACGGCGCCGCGCGTTTATCTCACCTTCGAGATCTTGCGCGACGGGACCGTCACCAACGTCGAGATCACCCAGTCCAGCGGTATCCCGGAGGTGGATCGGTCCGCCCTGCGGGCGGTGCTAGCCTCCAGCCCCCTGGGCCCGCTGCCGCGCGATTACGCGGGGGACCGGGTTGCGGTGCAGTTTTACTTTGATTTCCGGCGACGCTGAGAAGGGGCGCGCGGCCCTGCACAGCTTGCAAGAACATATCGCACTGTGATGCATCTTTTGCCGAACTCGACACATCCTATCAAACCTGCAACGCCTCCGAACATGAAGCTCCTGCGGTGCAGATTACCCTTCTTTGCGCTGCTCATCGGATTGCCCGCTTTGCTCATTTCCCTACTCCCTGGCAGGAGCCAGGACTGGTTTCAAACCGGCATCAACCTGGGCGCGCCCCGCATCCGTCTGGCAGTATCCGAACTGCCTCCCCAGTCCGTTGACCAGGCGCTGGTGAGCCTGAGCCAGGAGTTCAACCAAACCCTCGCGAACGACCTGGACAACGCCGGGATTTTCGAGTTGGTGAGCAAGAGTTACCTGCCCCTCAAGCTGCCCAAAGAACCTGAGGAAGTGGACTTCCAGACGTGGACGGATCCTCCCGTCCAGGCGCAGATGCTGGTGTATGGCAAGACCGAGGTTATTAACGCCAATCTGGTGATCACGGCCCGCCTTTATGATGTCAAGAACCCCGGCAGCCCCAGCGTCCTGGCGAAGCGCTACGTCGCCACCATGAACGAAGTCTCCACCCGCGAGGCCGCCCACCGCTTTGCCAATGAAATTGTGCAGACGCTGGGAGGCGGGGTGCCGGGCATCAACCTCACCCGTCTCGCCTTCGTCAGCAACCGCACCGGGCATTCAGAAATCTGGGTCATGGATCACGACGGGTTCAACCAGCGGCCCATCACCAGCTACGGCTCGCTCACGCTGACACCGCGCTGGTCGCCGGACAACACCAAACTGGCTTTTACCAGCTACTCCAAAGGTAATCCGGATATTTTCGTTTACTCCCTTGAAACCAACCACCTGATTCCCTTTCCCCGGTACAAGGGCTTGAACACGACTCCCGCCTGGTCAGCCGACGGAAAGAAGATCGCCTTCTGTTCCAGCATGAGCGGCGATCCGGAGATTTATGTTTGCGATGCCAACGGTTTCAACCTCCAACGCCTCACTTTTTCGCCGGGCGTGGACATCTCCCCGGTCTGGAATCCCAAGACAGGAAATGAAATCGCCTTCGTGTCGGACCGCAGCGGCTCGCCCCAGATTTACATCATGTCGTCGGACGGGACCAACCTGCGCCGCCTGATTACGGGAGGTGGGGACGCCAGCGCTCCCTCCTGGTCCCCCAATGGCCTCTTCCTGGCGTTTCACTGGCGGCACACGGACACCGGCACGTATGACATCTACGTGGTGGAGATTGCCACGGGGCGTATCCTGCAACTCACTCACGATGCCGCGCGCAATGAAAGTCCCGGATGGTCGCCGGATGGGCGGCATTTGGTTTTTCAATCCACCCGCTCGGGCACCAAGCAGATTTGGACGATGCTGGCGGATGGAAGCAATCCCAAGCAACTGACCCAACAAGGATCGAATTGGAACCCGAATTGGTCGAACTAGCGCGAGGCCATGAGAGTCTGAAATTGCCCGTGGGGAAGGTGAGCGGAGGAAGCGGGGCTTCCGGCTGGTCCCAAACGCCAAGGGGTTTAGGCTTTTCCAGCGGTCACAGGGGGGAGTTGTGAAAAGTCAACGGAAGTGGTTGTGTTTTATTTTGGTTTGATGTTAGGATGTCCTGCTTTAACGGTCATTATCCCTTCTAAGGTGAGGGTCACCAATTCATGTCGCCCCACTCCAGCAAGGGGTAAGTCCAAGGAAATTGAGGTCATCCACGGGATCACGAGAATTTTTTAGCCGACCAAGGAGGATAGAGCAAATGCGACAGAAGAAACGCAGTCTTGCGGTTCTCGTCGGTATCCTGGGAGTTGTTCTTCTGGCGGGCGCCTGCGCCAAGAAGAAGGTGGCAGCGCCACCGCCGCCCCCGCCACCGCCCCCACCCGCGGCACCCACGGTCAGCCTGACGGCAGAACCCAGCACGGTCGAGAAGGGCCAGTCTGTCACCCTGACCTGGACGTCTGAGAACGCCACCGACCTGGACCTCCAGCCCGACGTAGGCAAGGTGCAAGCCAAGGGCTCAACAGCGGTGACGCCGCAGGATTCAACCACCTACACCTTAACCGTTACAGGGCCGGGAGGGACGCAGACCGCCACTGCCCGCGTAACGGTGACTGTCCCGCCGCCGCCCCCGCCGCCGCCCCCGCCGCCGCCGCCCAAGGAAATCAGCGAGGAAGAGCTGTTTGGGCAGAATGTGAAGGATGCCTACTTCGACTTCGACAAGTATGACATCCGTCCCGACGCTCAACAGGCTCTCACCAGCGATGGCGACTACCTGAAACAGCACCCGAATGTCAAGTTCACGATCGAGGGGCACTGCGACGAGCGTGGGAGCGAAGAGTACAACCTCGGCCTTGGCGACAAGCGCGCCAATGCTGGCAAGAATTTCCTGGTCAACCTCGGTGTTGCCGGCGATCGCATCTCCGTGATTTCTTACGGGAAGGACCGTCCCGTTTGCACCGAATCCAACGAGGAATGCTGGCAGAAGAATCGCCGAGCGCACTTCACGATCGGGACCGCAACCAGGTAATGGAACTCGGCCGGGAGTCCTTCAGGACTCCCGGTCATCTTCTTCCCGCGGCCCTTCGTTCTGCTGGACCGAGGCTTGGAGAGAGCGCGGAAGCATGCCTGTGCGCCTACGGATTCATGGGGTGGATAGGTGTTGTGTATCTTGTGGCAAGTCTCCAGCGCGCGGGGACCTTCGCGTTTGTATTCTACCCATCATTCTCCAGCCGTGAATGCCATTTTCATTTATTCTTCCATTATTCTTCCATTGAATCTGACGACAAACAGCCCGACTGAACCCTGTGCTTTGCGCAGGGCTGCGGGGTCAGGGCGAGGGTCTGAGATTTCTGCCCTTTCCTGCCTGTTGACCCGAGTGGCAACGAAAGGTTAGACTGGCACGAGTTCTTATCTCTCTGAGCGAGGAATAGCTAACTTTGAAAAAGCATGCATCTTCTGCTCTGCTTCTGGTTACCCTGTGGACGTTCGCCCCGCAGCCCGCCTTCGGAGTCAGCAAAGAAATCCTTCAGATCATGCAGCAACTGGACACTCTGCAACAGGCGGTGCAAAACCTTCAGAAAACGGTTGACACTCAGACGGCCGTCCTGCGGACACTGATCGAGCAGGCCAGCGATAATGTGAACTCCATGAAGGGCACGGTGGCGGACCTGCGGAAGGCCACGGAACAGAACCTGGCCTCCAGCAATGCGCGGTTCGACTCGATGACCAGCCAGATCCAGGCCCTCAGCGAAAGTCTGGAAGAAGCCAAGGCGCGTCTGGCCAAACTCTCGGACCAGATGGCGCAGACTCAAAACATCCTCCAGACGCTCCCGGCCCCCGGCGCCCCAGCGCAGCCCGGCCCGGCCACTCCCGGCGGTCAGACGAAGCCTCCCGCGGTCCCTGACGCCGAGACGCTCTACAACTCCGCCTTGAACGATTACAATAGCGGGCAATATCAACTTTCAATTCAAGAATTTCAGCAGTACTTGCAGTATTACGGCGACACCGACCGTGCGTCGAACGCTCAGTTCTATATCGGGGATTGCTACTACCGGCAGGGAAATTACAGCCAAGCCGTAGAAGAGTACAACAAATGCCTGGAGCGCTATCCCAACGGCAACAAGTTAGCCTCCGCGCAGCTTAAAAAGGCTTACGCCTTGCTCGAGCTCGAGCAAAGGCAGGCGGGCGTGCGGGAGCTCCGTTCGCTGATCCAGCGGTTCCCCACTTCCAGCGAAGCGAACCTGGCGCGCCAGCGGCTCAAGAAGCTTGGGATCGCAGTGCCCGGACGCCGGGGAGATTAAACAAAGAATTCTCCTGCTCGGCTTTTCGGTAGCGGCGCTCCAGGAGCGTCGTTACAAACCGTAGAACGGATTCCGGGCGATTGTTCTAAAGATTGAGAGGGCGTCATGTCTGGCTCCGTAAACAAAGTGATCTTAATCGGGCGACTGGGCAAGGACCCTGAGATCAAATACACCCCCAGCGGCGCGCCGGTGGCCAAGTTCAGTCTGGCCACGGACGAAGTGTTCAAAGACCGGAACGGCGAGCAGCAAAAGCGCACCGAATGGCACAACATCGTGGCCTGGAACAAACTGGCCGAGATCTGTGGGGAATACCTCACCAAAGGTAAGCAGGTCTACATCGAGGGGAGAATCCAGAGCCGCCAGTGGGAAGACCAGAGCGGAAACAAGCGCACGGCCTACGATATTGTGGCGCGGGAAATGAAGATGCTGGGTTCGAAAGCCGACGCCGAACGGGTGGCCAGCGCCGCGCCCGCCGAGCGGCCCGCTGCTGCCGAGGGGCCCTCCGCCCCGGGACCTCCCCCGGAATCCGAAATCACCGACGAGGACGTTCCCTTCTAGCGTTTCGGTAAGAGCGCTCTCCCGGGCTTGGAGCGCCGCGCTGCGCCCACAGCACGAAACCTCTAGTCAGAGAGCACCCCTACTCGAAGGGCAACTTCCCGGGTTGTTTCCAGCAGACCTCACGCAGCGCGTTTCCCAATCAATCTGAGCGTAGATAGCGGCGGTGTAGCTCCTCAACCGTCATCGGACCTTTGCGAATACGTCCGACCATCCGGCCTCCTGACGAGCCGGCGACAAACGTAACGTAGACGGTATCGCCTGCCCGCAGCTCTTTGAACAGCAGCGCTTTCCCCTGCTCATCCAGATAGGCGGTCTTCTCGCTCACTCGCACCACCTCCGTGACCTCAGTGGGACGCTTCAAGACAATCTGGTTTTTCTTGGCATCCACCGAGGAGATCACGAAGAATTCACCCTCTCCAGGGGTGGCGGCCTGTCCAGGCTTCTCAGCCCACAGCGGGAGAGCCAGCAGCGAGCCTAGCAGCCCTGCGCATGCCTTAAGAGCCGTTCGACGATTCATGTTTCCTCTGCCTTCTGATTCCTTCGCCAGGAGATTCGCGGCCGAAGGTCGCTCCTCCGACCCCTGTAGCCTCCTATGCAATCCACCCGCGGTGACGACGTAGCCCACCGACCTACTCGTACCGCAACGCCTCAATGGGGTCCAGGCGCGCCGCCTTGCGGGCCGGGTAGTAACCGAAGAAGATCCCCACCCCGGCCGAGAAGAGCACCGCAATCAGAATGGCCTGAGGCGGGATGCGGGTGGGCCACTGGAGCATGCTGGAAACCACCATGGAACCCACGACCCCGACCAGCACACCCACCGTGCCGCCCAGCAAGCTGAGCACCAGGGCCTCGCTCAGAAACTGCATCTGCACGTCCTCTTCGGTGGCGCCCACCGCCATGCGCACCCCGATCTCGCGCGTGCGCTCCGTGACGGAAACCAGCATGATGTTCATGATCCCGATGCCCCCCACCAGGAGAGAGACGGAAGCGATACTGGCCAGCAGCAGGGTCATGATGCGGCCCGCCTGGGCTTGCACGTTGGCCAGATCGCTGGGGCTGCGGATGATGAAATCATCATCCTCGTCGGGACGCAGGCGATGACGCTCGCGGAGCAAGCCCCTGATCTGCTGCTGTGCCGCGCCGATGGTTTCCGCCGAGGTGGCCGACGCCATAATGAATTGCAGCCAGTCGATCCCCGCGATTTTCTTCTGCACTGTCGTAAAGGGCATCATCAAGGCGTCATCCTCGTCCTGGCCAAATGGTGATTGTCCCTTGGAAGCCATTACGCCGACTATCTTGAAAGGCAGATTCTGCACGCGGATGGTCTTGCCGACAGGATCTTCATTGCCAAAGAGGTTCTCGACGACTGTCTTGCCGATCAGGCAGACGTTGGCCGCCGTGTCCACATCCCGTTGCGACAAAGGACTCCCGCTTTCCACCGGCCAACGTCGGATCTCCAGGTATTCCGGGGACACACCCCGCACGACGGTGCTCCAGTTTTGATTTCCGTAAACAACCTGCACCCGCGCCCCTACGCCCGGCGAGAGTCTGCTCACCATGGGGATTTGCTGCTGAATCGCCTTGGCGTCCGCCAGAGTCAGGGTCTTCGTCGCGGAACTGCCCATGCGCACGCCGCCCTGATTCACGCTTCCCGCAGCTACGAACACGATGTTATCACCCAGGCTGCGGATCTGTTCCTGGACCTGGTTGGAAGCCCCTTCCCCGATCGCCACCGTGCAAATGACCGCGCCCACGCCGATAATGATGCCCAGCATGGTCAGCACGGTGCGCATCTTATTACGGGCCAGCGCCCGCAAGGCCACACGAATCACCGCCGTAAGGTCCATCAGGCCTTTCCCTCCTCTCCCTCGTCTTCCTCGATCACGGGCAGGGTCCGCAGCACCTGGGAGGCGTCCGCCGGCTCTTCCACAAATTCGTCGCGCCGCACTTTCCCATCCCGGAACTGCACCACCCGTTTGGCGAAGCGCGCGATGTCCTGTTCGTGGGTGACCAGCAGGATGGTCATATTCCGTTCTTCATTCAGACGCTGGAAGATTTCCATGATCTCGACACTGGTCCGGCTATCCAGGTTCCCCGTCGGCTCGTCGGCAAGGATGATGGAGGGACGGTTGACCAGGGCGCGGGCGATGGCTACCCGCTGCTGCTGGCCGCCGGAGAGCTGAGAGGGATGGTGCCCCTCACGGCCCGCCAGTCCCACCGCCTCCAGCGATTCCAGGGCGCGCTCCAACCGCTCCTGGTGCGGCAGGCCGGAGTAGATCAAGGGCAGTTCCACGTTCTCGACCGCCGAGGTCCGCGCCAGGAGGTTGAACCCCTGGAAAACGAACCCGATCCGGCGGTTGCGGATGCGCGCCAACGCGCGCTTGGGGAGCGTGGAAACGTCCTCCCCTTCCAGCAGGTAACGCCCGCGCGAAGGGCGGTCGAGACATCCCACCAGGTTCATGAAGGTGGACTTGCCCGAGCCCGACGCCCCCATGATGGCCACGAATTCGCCGGGATGAATGGTCAGTGAAACCCCCCGCAAAGCGTGCACCTGCACTTCACCCAGGTCGTAAGTCTTGTGCAGGTTCTCCACCTGGATAATCGGGAGGGCGCCTTCCCTTTGGCTGGGAGTCTCAACCTGAGATTGGAGCAGGTCTTCCGGCATCACCGAACGTTACCTCCGCGGCCCGCCGAAGCGTGGCGCTCCGGGGAACTGGCCTTGCGGCTGGGCGGCGGTGCGCTCCATTTCCTGGCCCGTCACCAACACCTCCGCCTCTTTCAGGTTCCCTTCCAACAATTGCGTGAAGCTGTAATCGGTAATCCCCACCTTGACCGGCACCGGCTCCAGCTTCTTGCCGGGGGCCAGCTTCCACACCACCTGCATTCCGCCCAGGTGCGAGGTCCTGGCAGCGGGAGGGATCATGTAGTGGGTGTAAAGCGCTTCCAGGTCCCGGCGCGGCATGTCCGGAGTAAAACGCAGCGCCGCGTTTGGCACCCTCAGCACGTTTGAGGCGTAGCCGGTGGGAATGGTGACGTAGGCAGTCTCACCGGGGCGCAGCTTTTCCTCTGCGTTCTCAAAATCAATGACAGTATCGTAGGTCACCACGTTCTGGACGGTGTAGGCGTTCAGGCGGATGGTGCTCACCCGGCCGTGGAACGTCTCGGTGGGAAAAGCGTCCACTTGGAAGGTCACGTCGGTACCGATCTTGATGCTGCCCGTATCCGACTCATCGGTCTTGGCATACACCTGCATGCGCGTGAGGTCCTGGGCAATGGTGAAGACGTTAGGCGCCTGGAGGGAGGCGGCCACCGATTGGCCGACGGTAATGTTGCGCGCCACCACCGTGCCATCGATGGGCGAGAGGATGGTGGTGTAGCGCAGGTTGGTTTCCGCCTGCTTCAGCACCCCGGTCTGAACTTCCACCTGGGCGCGGGCCTGCAGCAGTTGGGCCTTGGCCTGGTTCAGTTGGGCGCGCGACTGGTTCAGGATGGCCTGCCCCGCGCGCACCTGCGCCTCCGCTTGGTCAGCGGTGGACTGCGTCAAATCATTCTGGTCCTGGGCAAGGATGCCTTGCTTGAAGAGGTCGGCCACTCGCGCCGCATTCGTCCGGGCGTAGGCCGCCGATGCCTGGAGCCGAGCCAGATTGGCTTCGTTCGTTTGGATGGCGGCCTGCATGGCGACCAGGCCCGCCTCCAGGTTCTGCACATTGGCCTGGGCGTTCGCCAGGTTGCCGCGCGCCTGGATCACCTGGGCTTCATAAATCGCCGGGTCCAACTGGGCCACCACCTGGCCGGCTTGCACCTGGGTGTTGAAGTCCGCAAAGATGTACCCCACCGTCCCCGAAACGTAGGAGCCCACCGGCACGGTGGTCAAAGGATTGATGGTGCCGGTGGCCTGAACGGTGGCGGTAATGTCCCCGCGCTGCACGGTGGCGGTCAGGTATCTGGGGTCGCCGGAACGGGCGCGCAACACCATACCCAGCGTGAGCAGCGCCAGCAAACAGATCGCCGACAACGTCGTCAGCCGTTTGTGCTTCTGATAATAATCTCGAATCGCCATTGCTTACAGAATTCCTTCCTTGGTTTCAGCTTGCCGGGGGCGCGGCACCTGAGCCCCTCCCGGCTAGGGGGGATGCGCATGTTTCTTCCTTCGTTCCTCCCAGCGGCGAACCAGCTCGTCGAATTTGGTGGCCTGCTCGGGGGTAAGGATCTGGCGGATCTGCTTGCGCGTTTCTTCTCCGACAGCCCTATACTGCGGCTCGACCTGAGCTTGCAGTTCCGAATACCTCTTTATCGAGCCGTCGATGAGCTGCCCGAGCTGCTGGACCTGCGCATCAGAGAGATTGAGCTCGCGCGTCAAGCGGCGGACCATATGCTGCTTCTCGAAGCCCCGATGCCAGCGGCCTCCATACCAGCCATAGAAAAACACCCCGGCGGCGCCGACAATGACTCCCAGCAGAAAGGTCAGGGTAAAATACAGGTAAGCACGACGTGTCATTTGCGGCCTTTTTCACTTCCATTGGTTACGGGAATGACGGGAGCAACCTCCGGGTTTTCAGAGAAATCATCGGCCAACATCGGGTCGTTCCTGAGCAGGGTCGTTTCCGGCTGCGCGATGTAAAGGTCGGCGGTGGCCGGCCCCCGCAACGGTCCCGAAGAAGGCAGCAGTAATCCCAACAACAGAAGCAACGTTACGAGGGAGCTGGCACAAACGAAGCGTCTTCCCACCCGTTCGAGAAACTCCTCGCCGAAGCGCCTTTGACTCGTGGGATCCGCCAATTGGCGGAGGAGCCGCTCGGCGAATCCCAAGGAGGCTTCCGGAACCGGCTCCTGGGCCAGCGCCTGGAAACCAGCACGCACCAGCCGCCAATCCCGCGCGTAGGCCTGGCAGGCCGGGCAACGCGCAAGGTGCTCGTTCACTTGCGGGGAAAACTCCCCCGCTGAATCCGGAAGTGTCTCTCGGACCTCCTCACAACGCATGTTCTACCTTCCTTAGCTGCAAGCGTCTTAAATCGGCGATCATCCGCTTGCGAGCGCGGTGCAAGCGAACCTTGACGGTCGTCGGTTTGATCTTCAGGATGTCCGCAATTTCTTCTACCGACAAGTCTTCTAACTCCTTCAAGACCAGGACGATCTGATCGTCCTGCGGCGCTCGATCCAACAATTTCCCTGTCAAGTCCTTCAGCGTTGCCCGCCGTTCGGCGTTCAACCCACCGGAGTCCGGGCTCCCTGCCCGCGCCTCCAGTTCCTGCTGCGCCTCTTCGGTCATCTGCCAGAAATAGCTGACTCGAGAGGCGCGCTGCCGCCGCAGATAATCGTAGCAATGGTTTACCGCAATTCGAGAAAGCCATGTGCCGAAAGCAGACTGAAAATTATAAGTCCGGATCGCCAGGAAGGCCTTGAGGAAGACTTCCTGCACGATGTCTTCCAGTTCGTCCCCCCTGCGCAGGATATGGAACGCCAGCGAGAACACACGCCGGCGATGCAGCTCAACCAGATAGCCAAACGCTTCCCGTTCTCCGCGCTGGCAACGCTGGATGTACTCGATCTCTGTGGCAGCCGTGGCCCCTGGGGTTTCCATCCAGCTTCCATCACCTGCCCCTCCCCTAAACCAACGACGAGGGAGGCGCCTCCGGGGTTACAGCCCTCCTTGGGAAAAACAGTGGGGCTTCATAATTTTGTTGACCAACTTAACATGTTATGGAAAAATCTCCATATGATTATCGGAACACGTCTACGCAAGTTACGTGAGGAGAAAAACTTCTCGCAGGGTGACATCGAAAAGCGGACGGGCTTGCTGCGCTGCTACATTTCGCGCGTAGAAAATGGCCATACCGTTCCGTCCATCGAAACCCTCGAGAGGCTGGCGTCGGCCCTTGAAATCCCTCTCTACCAATTGTTCTATGAGGGGGACGAGCCGCCGCCCCTGCCGAATCTGAGCAAGCGTCGTTCGACAGAAGAGCTGGTGCTGGACGCGGAGCAGGAGAAGGAAATGCGCTTCTTCGAGAAGGTGAGGCGCCTCTTGGCCCGCATCAGCGAAAAAGACCGCCAGCTTCTGTTGTACATGGCTCAGAAAATGGCGAGCCGTTAGTCAGTTCCCCCGAGCCCCGCAGGTTAGTCTCTCCAGGGGGGTTAGTGTCCCCTATTCCCATTCGATAGTGCCGGGTGGTTTGGAGGTGATATCCCAGACCACCCTGTTAACTCCCTTCACCTCGTTGACGATCCTGGTGGCGATGCGCTCCAGGAGGGGGGGTGGCAGTTTGGCCCAGTCTGCCGTCATGCCATCTTCGGATTCGACGGCCCGAACCGCGACCGTGAAAGCATAAGTGCGAGCGTCACCCATCACCCCTACACTCGATACTGGTAGGAGCACCGCAAAGGACTGCCAGAGGCGCTTGTAAAAACCCGCCGCCCGTACTTCTTCCTGAACGATCGCGTCAGCTTCTCGGACCATCCGCAGGCGCTCCTCCGTCACCTCGCCCACGATGCGCACCGCCAGCCCCGGGCCTGGAAAAGGTTGCCGGCTCACGACGTCATCCGCAAGCCCTAATTCCCTGCCCACGGCGCGGACTTCGTCCTTGAAGAGCTCGCGCAAGGGCTCGATGAGCTCGAACTTCAGGTCGGGCGGCAGCCCGCCCACATTGTGGTGGCTCTTGATGGTCGCCGCCGGGCCCTTGACGGAAACCGACTCGATCACGTCGGGATAGAGTGTCCCCTGCACCAGGTAATCGATCTCTCCCAAGCGGCGCGCTTCTTCCTCAAAGACGCGAATAAACTCTTCCCCAATGATCTTGCGTTTCCGCTCGGGGTCGGTAACGCCCTGCAAGCGGCTGAGGAAGCGCGCGGAATGATCCACCGCCCGCACATTCAGGTGAGCTTGTTCCTGGAGCGCTGCGGTCACGCGCTCGAACTCGTTCTTGCGCAGCAGCCCATTGTTGACAAAGACGCAAATCAGCCGGCCGCCGATCGCCCGGCCCACCAGGGTTGCCGCCACGGCGGAGTCCACGCCCCCGGAGAGCGCGCACAGGGCGCGTCTATCTCCCACCTGCGCGCGGATGCGCTCCACCGTCTCGTCAATGAAAGAGCGCGGAAACCAGTTGGCCTCGATCCCGCACACGCCCTTGACGAACCGGCTCAGGATTTCACTGCCCCGGTCGGTGTGGTGGACCTCGGGATGAAACTCCACCGCATACATCTTGGCCTGCGGATTCTCAATCACCGAGATGGCGTTTTCGGTCCGGCCGGTGGTGCGAAAGCCCGGAGGGACTTCCGCCACATGATCGCCGTGACTGTTCCACACGCGAAGCGGAGAAGGCAGACCCGCCAGGAGGTCGCTGGGGGACTCGATCTCAAGCTGCGCAAATCCGTATTCTCGGCGCGCCGCCGGCTCCACCTTGCCGCCCAGCTTCTTGGCCATCAGTTGCAGCCCGTAGCAGATCCCCAGCATCGGAACGCGCAGCTTGAAGACCCGGTCATCACAGGTTGGCGAGGCGGGATCGTAAACCGAAGAGGGCCCGCCGGATAAGATGATCGCCTGCGGGCTCATCCCCACCAGCTCGTCATAGGGGAGGTGGCAAGGCACGATCACCGAGTAGACGTGCAGCTCACGGATGCGCCGGGCAATGAGCTGGGTGTACTGCGAGCCAAAATCCAGAATGACCACCGGGCGTGGATGTTCCATACTTCGATGCCGTAGGGGAGACCTCGCTGCCTTCCCGATTTCTCCGGGACAGGTCGCCCTCCCGCGGGACCCCCAAGGGGTCCCTACCTCACCACAATGTTCACGAGCTTCTGCGGCACGACAATAACCTTCACAACTTGCCGGCCATTCAGGTACTGGGCCACCTTCTCTTCGGCCTGGGCGCGCTGGCGGATTTCCTCCTCGCTCGCGCTGACCGCCACGCGGATGCGGCCGCGCAGCTTGCCATTCACCTGCACCCCCAACTCCAACTCATCTTCAGCGGCGAGTTCCCGATCATAAGCAGGCCAGGAAAGGCGCAAAAGCGGCCCGCGGTTTCCGAGGCCTTCCCAGAGTTCATCCGCAATGTGCGGCGCAAACAGGGAAAGACTCAGAAGCAGGTGTTCCAGCGCTGTCTTCAAGACTTCCGGCCGGATCTTCCCGGCTTCCACGCCACCTTCCAGTTCGCTCAATTCGTTCAACAGCTCCATGGCCATGGCGACGTCGGTATTGAAGTGCCAGCGTTCCTCCATGTCTTCGGTGACGTGGCGGAGCGTCTGGTGGGACTTGCGCAGCAGCCGGCGTTCTTCCGCGGTGAGTTCCGCAACGCGGAATTTAGCTTGGTCTGTCTTGATGGCGTGGAGTCTTTCGGCATGTTTGGCCACCAGCCGGTAGACACGGTTCAGGAAGCGTGACGCGCCCTCGATGCCGGCGTCGCTCCAGTCCAAATCCTTTTCGGGAGGCGCGGCGAAGAGGATATAAAGCCGCACCGTGTCCGCCCCGTACTTGGCGCACATCTCCGTGGGGTCAACCACATTCCCCTTCGACTTCGACATCTTCGCGCCGTCTTTGATTACCATGCCTTGCGTAAACAGACGCGCCACCGGCTCTGAGAAATTCACCAGCCCGATATCCCTCATGACCTTGCTGAAAAAGCGCATGTAGATCAAATGCAGGATGGCGTGCTCAATCCCCCCAATGTACTGGTCAACCGGAAACCAGTAATCAACGGCGTCCCGGTCGATCGGCGCGGTCGAAATCTTGGGGTCCGTGTAGCGATAGAAATACCAGGAGGAATCGACGAAGGTGTCCATCGTATCGGTCTCACGGCGCGCCGGCTTCCCGCAGCCTGGGCAGGTGGTGGAGACAAACGCCGGCGCGTCAGCGAGCGGCGAGTGCCCCCGCCCCGTTAACTTCACGTCCGGGGGAAGGACTACCGGCAAATCCTTTTCGGGCACGGGAACGATCCCGCACGCCCGGCAATACACGATAGGGATCGGCGTGCCCCAGTATCGCTGCCGGGAAATGCCCCAGTCCTTGATGCGATACTGCACGGTTCCCTTCCCGAATCCCTTCGCCTCCGCATCCCGCGTCATGCGCTCGATGGCTTGCGCGGAAGTAAGCCCGTTGTAAGCGCCGGAGTTCACCAGCTCGCCGTACTCGACGTAGGCCGCCGTAGGGGCAGCCCCCTGTGGCTGCCCCGGCTCGTTTTCCGGGACAATCACCGTCCGAATCGGTAGCCCATAGGCGGAGCAGAACTCGAAATCACGCTGGTCGTGGGCAGGCACGGCCATAACCGCGCCGGTACCGTATTCCATCAGGACGAAGTTGGCTACCCAGATGGGCACGGTTTCATGGTTGTAAGGGTTGCGGGCTTTAAAGCCCGTGTCTGTGCCCTGCTTTTCCAGGTTCACCTCGACCCGCGCGCGCACCGCAGAGGCCTTGATGGGCTCCACCTCCTGCCCCAGCTTTTCCGGCGAGCTCGAGCGCGCGATCAGCCTCTCTACCAGGGGATGCTCGGGCGCCAGGAAGACCGCCGTGCAGCCAAAGATCGTGTCCACGCGTGTGGTGAAGACACGTAGCGGCTCGTCAAGCCCGGCCACCGTGAAATCGACCTCGGTTCCGAGAGATTCGCCAATCCAGTTCTGCTGCATCGTGAGGACGCGCTCCGGCCAGGAGACGAGTTCTTTCGTATCATCGAGCAGGCTCTCGGCGTAAGCAGTAATCTTCAAGAACCACTGCTCAAGTTCCCGCTCGATGACGGGCGTGTCCTCGTGACGCCAGCAACAGCCATTCACCACCTGCTCGTTGGCCAGCACCGTTCCGCACGCCGGGCACCAGTTCACCCGGCTCTTCTTGCGGTAGGCGAGACCCCGCTTGTACATCTGGAGGAAAAACCACTGGTTCCAGCGGTAGTACTCCGGAACGCAGGTAGCAATTTCCCGCCGCCAGTCGTAACTCACCCCCAGGCGCTTGAGCTGCCCTCGCATCCGATCGATGTAACTGAAGGTGAACTCCGAAGGATGCCGCTGGTGCTTGATGGCGGCGTTTTCCGCGGGAAGCCCGAAAGCGTCCCAGCCGATGGGATGGAGCACGTTGTATCCTTTCATCCACATGTAACGCGCCAGCGCGTCGCCAATCGAATAGTTGCGCACGTGCCCCATGTGAATGTCCCCGGAGGGATAAGGCAGCATCTCCAAGACGTAGTACTTCTTCCGTCCGGGCGCCGCATCGGATTCGAAGAGCTTCTGCTGCTCCCAGCGTTTCTGCCACTCGGCTTCGATCTTCTGTGGGTCGTAGTTGGGTTCCATAAGAGCAATTGACAGTCCACAGTCGACAGTCAAGAGTTGAAGGACAGGTCTTTCAACTGTCAACTGTCAACCGTCGACTTGAGACTCCCGCCAGCTTCCGCATCATGCGCAGGTTGCGTTTGTCATCGCCGGGCCGGTCAATAGGCGTCTCGCAAATGAACGGGATGGCCCTGAGTTTGGGGTGGCGGACGACCCGGCGAAAAGCTTCTTTGCCAATGTGACCCTGGCCGATATGTTCGTGGCGGTCGGCGTGGGATTCAAAGGGGGTCTTGGAGTCATTGGCGTGGATCACTCGCAGGTTCTTCAGGCCCACCGTCGATTCCAGTTGTTCCAGCGCCGCAGCAAGTCCCCGCGGGGTGTGAATGGCATAGCCCGCTTCAAAGCAGTGAGCGGTGTCGATGCAGGCGCCTATGGGAAGGTCCTTCTCCACGCCCGCCATGATCTCCGCCACCTCATCAAAAGTCCGACCGATGGCCGACCCCTGCCCCGCCGTATTCTCGACCAAGATGGTGAGGCCGTTCAGGCGCAGTCCTCGGGCCGCCGCGAGGAGCGATTCCACGCAAGTCTTAATGCCCTGCGAGGGTGTGCTGCCCCTGCAACTTCCAGGATGAGCGACGAGAAAGTCGGCCCCCAGGGCCACCGCCCGCTCGAGCTCCCGGCGGAAGGCGGCAATGGATTTCTGCCGGATGATCGAATCCGCGGAGGCAAGGTTAATCAAGTAGTTGTCGTGAACGACCACCGGCGTGAGTCCGTAAGCGGCGCGCGCCTCCCGAAACCGCTCGCAATCTTCCGTACAAGGGTCTAACGTCTTCCATCCACGCGGGTTGGCAGAAAATATTTGAAACGTGTCGCAGCCAATCCTCTTGGCGTGATGCGCCGCGTTCTCTACCGCTCCGGCTATCGATGTGTGCACACCCACTCTCAAGAAATTTCTCCAGGAGTTTAAACCACCATGTTAGCAGAGGCGTTCGAGAAGGGTCAAATCCAGGTAGACGGTAGACAGTAGACGGGTGACGGGGGCAGCAAGAAGAGAATCAAAAGGCGCAATAATCTCGTATCTCTTCCCGTCGTTTGGTAGGAGGCAGAAGTCTTCGTAGGTCAAACGGGTGTCAACCGGCATGGGGGGATCATAGCACTCTCTGACGCGCGACCTCATCCAATTCCGGGGCGCATGGATTGCGGGGGCGACCCCCCGGCTTGCCGTCGATGCGCTCTGGGTAAACGCCGTCCGCCGCTACACGCCAACATCTCACTCCGTGGCTTGCCAAGAGGCTGGTATACTATTCGGCCTTTTCCCCGCCGGGAAATAATTCCACTATTCCGGAGGTTTTCGATGTGTCGGCTTCACCGGTTCTTTTGCGCACTTTTGTGTTTGGGCATATCGCTCGCCGCCTTCGCTCAGCAGAGCCCGTTTCTTCCCGAGGAGACTTACAACAAACTGGTGAACGAGATCTCCGGGGACATTGCCTATGACAACTTGCGCTCGCTGGTGATGTACCACGCGCCCAGTGGCGGCGCCGCAGACTTCCAGAAGGAAGCCGAGTGGGTGCTGGAACGCGCGAAGAGTTATGGCCTTGAGGATGTGAAGTTCATTTCTCTGCCGGCTTATCACACCTCGCCCAAGGCGGTGAGCCAGAACTGGACACTGAAAGGTGGCGAACTGTGGCTCGTCGAGCCGAAAGAGATCAAGTTAGGCGACGTTCGCGAAACGCCCACTGCGGTTGCGGACAACAGCCCCTCGGCGGACATCACGGCTGACCTGGCGGATGTGGGCGAAGGCACCAGCGAGGGCGACTACACGGGGAAAGACGTCACCGGGAAAATCGTGCTGGCCTACGGGAAGATCGACGACGTAAAGAAGCTCGCTTGCTGGGCTCACGGAGCTGCGGCTATCGTCTCGTATTTCTCCACCCGCGTCAATCTCTGGACGGACTACCCCGACCAAGTCGCCTGGTCGCATGTCAGCCCGTCGAAAGAAGGCGAGAAACCGGCCCCGCCGGTTTTCATGATTTCGCCCCGGACCGGACTGATGCTCAGCCGCTGGATGGCCGGACACGTGCCGACGCATATCTTTTCGGAAGTACCCGAAAAGCCCGCCACTTCCCCGCTGCCTCGTTTCCGCGTGCATCTCAAGGTTCAAACCGAAGTCACCCAGCCGGGCACCCAAGGGCTGGTGGAGGGATTCATCCGCGGGACGACCTCTCACGATCAGGGGGTCGTACTGACCGCGCATCTTCAGGAAGAGAAGACCTCCGCGAACGATGACCGGAGCGGTTGCGCCAACCTGCTGGAAATCGCCCGCGCGCTTGAAGCCATGATCGCCGACGGGCGGCTGCCGCGCCCCATGCGCGACATCCGCTTCTGGTGGACCAACGAAATCGCGGCGGAATATGAGTACTTCTCCGAGCATCCCGAGGAACGGCAGAACATCATCGCCGACATCAACCAGGACATGGTGGGGGCCAGGCAATCCCTGGGCGGCCGGGTTCAGCACATCAGCCGGACGCCCTACACGCGCTGGAGTTTTCTGAACGACCTCATCGAAAGCATTGTCGCGAGCCTCGTCAAGGGAAACAACGCTTATCTGGCGTCCTGGCAAAACCAGAACCCCGTCCCATATTCGCGGCCCATTTTCTCGCACCTGGGGAGCCGCGAACCTTACCGCGCGGAGGTCGTGCCCTACTTCGATTCCACGGACCACCTGGTTTTTAACGAAGCGGCCGTGGGCATTCCCGGCGTGACCTTTACGAACTGGCCCGACGAGTACATCCATTCGACCGACGACGACCTCTGGCAGATTGACCGCACGCAGCTTCAGCGTAACGCGGTGGCTGTGGCCGCCACGGCGCTCTACCTGGCCAATTTCAGCGACGCGGATGTGCCTATCCTCGCAGCAACCATGGCCGGCGAGGCTAGGGAACGCATCTCGCACGACCTGGCCATCGGACTGGCGCGCCTGGCCGCCGCCCCGGAGGCTGACCGGCAGGCCGCTTACCAGGACGCGTTAAACCTGCTGGCCCAGGCGGTGGCGCGCGAAAGCGCGGGCCTTGACTCGGTTAAGAAGTACGCCGGCCCGGCCAACCGCAAGCTCCTGGAAAGCCTGACGGCGGATTTCAAGCTCACCGAGGTGAATCACCGGCAGCGTATCGAGGAATGGTGTCAATCCCTGGGCGGCCGGAAGTCCCCCTCCCCGGCGGACGAACGGGAGAAAGTCCTCGCCACGAAGGTTCCAAAAAACCTTGGGACTGTCGGTGAATACCTTCGCCACAAGGAGGAGGTTGAAAAGCCCAAGGGCTTGCACGGGCTGATGGCTTTTGAGGCATTCAACTATGTGGACGGCAAGCGTTCAATCCTGGATATCTACCGTGCCGTGCGGGCCGAGACCCTCTCCGCCGGCGAGTGGTACTACGGCACCGTGAAACTCGAAGACATCGAAGAGCTATTCAATAAGGCGGCGATGGAGAAGGCGGTCGAGGTTACAGTGAAGAATCCCTAGGAGCAGGCCTCCGCTGCCGGCGCTCCGAGCCAAGCTGTAGCGCCGCCGTCTCGGCGGCTGTAGCGGGAGCGTCCCGCTCCCGCCATAGACAATCCCGTGGGCAAGCTGCCCACCTGACTGCCGGCGTGGACGCCCGCGCTACCTCGGCACGTTGTCAGAATCGCCGGGCTGAACTAAACTAGAAATTCCTGTGTGGGCGTTCGGGGTCCGCGGAAGGTTGAGACCATGCTGATCGTCATGAAACCGCAGGCGAGCGAAGAGGACATTCGCGGCGTCTGCCAGAAAATCGAATCCATGGGCTTCCGCCCCCATCCCATGCCCGGGGCGCAGCGCACCGCCGTGGGCATCACCGGCAACCCCGGACCGCTGGAGCCCGCAGAATTTGAAAGCTTGCCCGGCGTGGCGGAAGCCATCCCGGTCTCCAAGCCCTACAAACTGGTTAGCCGCGAGGTGAAGAGCGAGGATTCGCTGATCGAGGTCGGACCGGCCGAAGGGGGCGTGACCATCGGCGGGCGGGAGCTGGCCATCATCGCCGGGCCTTGCGCGATTGAGAGCCGCGAGCAGGCTTTTGGCACGGCGGAAGCGGTGCGCAAGGCCGGCGCGCGCCTGTTTCGCGGCGGCGCCTTCAAGCCGCGCACCTCGCCTTACAGCTTCCAGGGTCTCGGGAAGGAAGGCCTGGAGATACTGGCTGAGGTGCGCCGCGAGTTCGGCCTGATGATCGTCACGGAAACTATTGACCCGGAGAACTGCGATCTGGTGGAAGAGTACGCGGACGTCCTGCAAGTGGGCGCGCGCAACATGCAGAACTTTTCGCTGCTCAAGCGGGTGGGGCGTTCCCGGAAACCGGTGCTGCTGAAGCGCGGCCTGTCTGCCACCTTGGAGGAATTCCTGATGGCCGCCGAATACATTCTTTCCGAGGGCAATTACAGGGTCATTCTATGCGAACGCGGGGTGCGGACCTTCGCGGACCACACACGGAACACTCTGGATCTGAGCGTGATCCCCGCCGTGAAGCGCCTCTCACACCTGCCCATCCTGGTCGACCCCAGCCACGGCACGGGGAAACGCGAGAAGGTGATCCCGCTGGCACGGGCGGCGGTGGCGGTGGGCGCCGACGGGCTGATCGTCGAGGTCCATCCCCAGCCCGACCGCGCCCTGTCCGACGGCTACCAATCACTTTTTCCCGAGCAGTTTGAATCGCTGATGCAGCAGATCAGCGCCATTGCCGGGGTGCTGGGCCGTACGATGCCCCGCACCACCCGACCAGCCTCTGTCCCCGCCCAGCTATGAAAGATTCATGGTTGCGGGAAGTTTCGTGCGCCTGCCGGGTCAAAGGTCGCCGCTACATCGGCCGACTGTTTGCCATTCTCTGTCTGGCGGTTTTCTCTGTCTCCTTCAGCTCCTGCCGGCGGTCGCCGGCGCCCACTCCCTATCTGGCTTTTGTTGCCAACTACCAGAGCAATTCCGTTGCGGCGGTGGAGTTGGCGGCGTTTCACGTCGTGGCGTCGATCCCCGTGGCCGCGGGGCCAGAGCAGCTCAGCGTCCGTCCCGGAAGTCACGAGCTTTACGTCGTCACGGCCTCCGGCAAGATCAGCATCATTAGCTATCCCGCCCTCCAGGTGACACAGACCCTGCGGATCGGTGCCTCGGCCCGCAGTCTCGTCTTCAGCTCGGACGGCCGCCGGGCCTTCGTCCTGAACCCCGCGGAACAGCAGATCGTGTTTCTGGACTGCGAACCGGCAAAGGAAATCGGGCGGGCGCGCGCCGGCAGCCAGCTTTCGAGCCTAGTTCTCTCGCCCGACGACAAGACGCTGGTCGCGGCGGACAGCGCGCAAAACCGCCTCTTCCTGGTGAGCACGGAGACCCGCAAGGCGCTGGGCTCCGTGGAAGTTGGCAAGGGGCCAGGGCCCATGTGCGCGCTTCCCTACGCTTCGAAGGTTTTCGTCGCCGACACCCAGGAAGAAAAGATTTCCGCCACCGACATTTCCACGCAGCAAATCCTCTCGCATATCGAAATTGGCTCCAAGCCCAGCGGGCTGCTGCTGAAACCCGACGGAGGAGAAATCTTCGTGCTCAGCGTCACGGGAGCAACGCTCACCATCGTGGACGCTTTCCATGACAACGTCGAGTTGAGCATTCCGACGGGGCGCGAGCCGGCGGCGGCAGTCATCAAACGGGACTCGAGCCTGCTGTTTATCGCCAATGCCGGGGACGGTTCGATTACCACGCTGGACGTGCAAACCCGCGCGGTGCTGGCTTCCACCCATGCCGGCACGGAACCCCGCGCCCTGGCGCTGACTCCCGATGAGCGGTTTCTGGTGGTGGCGGACAGCGCCAATGCGAGCTTGGCCGTCCTGCGCACCGACCGCTCTACGCTCCTCACAACGGTTCCTGTGGGCGTCCGCCCTGTAGACGTGGTGGTACCTGACTGGCTGTGGAAACGCTGAATTGACAGTCGACAGTTGAAAGCAGACCCCAGCATACGACAGCAAGTAGCCGCGGCGGTCTCGGTCGTCCCGCGCAAAACGCTCTCGCGGTCTGGACTTTCGGCTGCCAACTGTTGACGGAGTTTCGTCCTACCAACTCGCCAGTTCTTCGGTGAGTTCCAGAGTGAGCCAGCCTTCCTGGGGGATAACCTGAAGGGGTAAATCATTGACCCAGAGCGAGACCTGGAGGCGGATCTTGTCCTGGGGGCCGAGGGCCAAAAGGGTGTAATCCAGGCGCATTTCAAACAGGCGCAAGAAAGCCGCTTGCAGTTGCTCTCCCGTGGAAAGTGGCACCAGGAGCTGTTCCTCGCCCTTCCAGAACTGCACCAGACCGAGGTTCCCGTTGGCAACATGGGCGTGCAGGCGCGCCGGGCGCACATCGTCCGTCTTCAGGTGGATGTCAAACTCCGGATGGTCTCGCAAGAACTGGGGGCTCAAATCGAGGCGGAGATAGAGCGCCTGCTCGCCACGCCCGTAGTAAAGCGCCTCGAGGAGCTGGGCGCCTCCGTGCATGGAGCCTGAGCGGTAGTCCGGAATGTAAACTCCCGCGCCCAACCACTCGAAATAATTCGTCACCTGGCCGTCGATGCAGGGCTCGATCCGCGCCATAGGCGGCACCATCACCGCCCGGGCCCTGGGGCGCTTGATGGGAACAGCCAAGTCGTCGGGAGGAGACACTTCGAGCATGCGGTAAACGTTGCTGAGGTGCTTGCGAAAGAGGAAGTCAAACTCTTCGTCGTGCGCGCTGGAATGCTCGGGGCCGTACCACCAGCACCAGTCACTCCCTTCGGCGATCCAGAGCTCCTGCTGGGCCATCTTCACCTGGGCGGGATCCAAGCCCTCTTTGCCGGAGTTTTGCGAAAAGAAGTCGCGGGCGTCGGTTAGGAGGTCCCAGGCGCGGTTGTCCTCGTCGGCGCCGATCCACACGTCGAAATTGGCGTTAATCCACGAGCCCGGCACTACATGGGTGAGGGTTCCGGGCTCGCTCAGGGCGAGCGCCTCGCTGGCCGTGACTGCCTGAACTTCCGGGTCGGCAGCCAGACGGCCGTAGAAGCTCTTCAGGAACTCCCGGCCATTACCCGGATAGAACTCCCAGGCGTTCTCACCGTCCAGGATGACGGAAACCACGGCGGGGTGGTCGCCGGTACTCCGCCCCGCGGCGCGAATGCGCTGGTGCAGGTCAGCGGCGGCGGCATGGGGGTCCATGCGCGAATAGACAAACCCGATGAGGTCGGAAAGCTGGTGGTCGCGAAAGAAGAGGCTGATCGCCCGCTCGCCGGCGACAAAGCGGTGGGGGCGGTAGAGCTCGTTACCTCCCGAGGTCGTCCCATCGCCTTGCCGGTAGAAGGCAATTTGGAGCGAGCGGCCCAGGACCCCCTCGTCCGTGGCGGCCCACTCGAAGCCCTCCTGGGCAGCCAGACGCAGAACCTCGTCCGAAACGCTCCCCTCGCTTGGCCACAGCCCGTGCGGCCTTCGCCCGAAGACCCGTTCATGGAGTTCCACCGCCGACTGCAACTGGTCACGGGCATCTTGGGGATAGCGGAAGGCGCGCCGGGGCAGCTTGACCCCCGGATGTGACTCGGCCGCCACGTTCGAGTCGCAGAGGAGCGGCAGGATGGGGTGATAGAAGGGAGAAGTCGAGAGTTCGACTTGCCCGCTCTGATTGAGTTCGCGGCAGACTTCAAGCACCTTATTAAATAATTCCTTTTCCTTACTGAGCAGTAAGGACTTGTCTTCTTCAGTATATCCGCGTTCTTTTCTTACCAAATCCCGCACTTGCTTGTCGCCGGCCAGCGAGATCTCGTCAAACCAAGCCAATTGCGAAAGGACCTGAAGGTCAAGTGAATCTTGAGGCGTAAAGAAGCGTGCCGCCTGCCCCGCATCGGTATGCAGTGACCGTTCGTAGAGTTCACGGAACCGCGGGTAACGGTTGAGCAGATTCTCGCGGTTCAATTGGAAGGCAAAGCCCAGCAGGATGCCCTTCTCCTCGGCCGTGAGTTTATCGAGGGGCTTGAAAGCAATGTCATAGGCCTGTTCTCGCGCCTTGTTCTGGGCATAGTCCTCGAGCTGCGCGACCAGGCTCGGAACCATGTTGAAGGTCACGTGGACGGAGGGGAACTCCTTGAGCATAGCCACCATGCCGTAATAGTCCTTCAGGGCGTGGAGGCGAACCCAGGGCATGGTGTAGCGGTCCTCGGCCAAGTCCTTGTAAAAGGGCTGGTGCATGTGCCAGAGGAGCATCAGATAGGTTCGTTTCATGAGCCTGGAGGACTGTTCCTTTACTGTCTCAAAACCGGTGTGCTAGCATGGCCAGGGGTCAGGAAGGTGGCGCCAGTGGAACAGGCACGGGACCCCACCCCCAACAGCCATGCGGATTCTCACCCGCTACATCTTGAAGGAAATCTTCTCCCATTCGCTTCTGGGCTTACTCATTTTCAGCTTCGTTCTCTTCATCCGTCACCTGGGCCAATTGCTCGAACTGGTGGTTCGACACGGCCTGCCCCTTGGGAGCGTCTTCACGCTGTTCCTGCTGCCCCTGCCTAGCATCCTGGTGTTGACCGTTCCCATGGCCGTGCTGGTGGGAATCCTCATCGGCCTCAGCCGCATGGCGGCGGACGGGGAGGTGATCGCCGCGCGGGCGACGGGCGTGGGGCTCGGCCAGTTCGTACGTCCGGTGATGATCTTCGCCGTGCTCGGATGGGCCCTGACCGCGTGGATGAGCTTGTCTCTTGCTCCGATGGGTGCGAGGAAGCTCAACAGCATGGAGGTAGGACTCAAGGCCAGCCAGGTGCCTTATGAAATACAACCGCGGGTCTTTATCGAGCAATTTCCGAACTTGTTGCTCTACCTGGAGGACGTTACGGGCGCGCGCTCGCAGTGGCGGGGCGTGTTCATCGCGGACACCACCCAGCGCGACGCGGTCAAGGTAACGTTAGCGGAAACCGGTATGCTTGTCAACGATGGGCGCTCCAACCGCTTGACATTGCACCTCGCGCAGGGCACCACCCATGAGTTTGATCCCCAGCATCCCGAACAGTACTCCGTAATTTCCTTCACCGATACGGATATTCCCATCCCCCTGGAGCAGGGCGGTGGAACTGCCGCGGCGCGCAGGATTCCCCCCGTGCTTTCCGTTCGAGACCTGCTGGCCGCGTCTCGCGACCCCAATCCACAGGGTCGGCAGGCAGCCCTGGTGGAATTGCATTACCGGTTTGCTTTACCCGTTGCCTCCCTCGTATTGGCTCTGGTGGGCATCCCCCTCGGCCTCTCCACGCGCAAGGGAGGCAAGTCCGTAGGGCTAATCCTGACTATGCTTCTGGTATTTCTCTATTACATCATCATGGCGTTCGGGCTGAGCTTCTCGAAACAAGGCCGGCTGAGCCCGGCGATCGGGCTCTGGCTCGCCAATTGGAGTTTTGGCATTGTCGGCGTCTTGATGCTCACCCACCTGCGGCGCGTCCGCACACGCCTGCAATTCCTCCAGGACTGGTTTGAGGACCTGGGACGGCGAGTGGACCGGCGGCTGGCCCGGCAGCGTCGCTCCACCGCTGCCCGCGCCTTACTCCAGCCTCGCGCCTTGGGCAAAAGCTTCTTCCAAATCCTCGACGTCTACATCCTGCGCGGCTGGGTATTCTACTTCCTCCTGCTGGTCGTGGCCTTCACGGGGATTTACATGATCTTCGACTTCTTCCAACTCCTGGGAGACATCGTGCGCAATCACATCGGTCCTCAGGTGGTGCTCGATTACTACCGCTATCTCACTCCCCAGGTGATTTACCTCATGCTCCCCGTGAGCATCCTGGTGGCCACGCTTGTGAACTTTGGCTTATTGACCAAGACCAACCAGATCACCGCCATCAAATCGGCCGGTATCAGCCTTTACCGCATTTCGGCGCCCGTCCTGGTGGTCACCGCGCTGTTGACGGTGGGGATGTTCGTCCTCCAGGACAAGTATTTGCCGAAGACCAACCAGCAACAGGATGCCTTGCGGAACAAGATCAAGGGCAAACCCGCCCAAACCTATTACCGCCCGGATCGCCAATGGATCTTCGGCCAGTCCAGCCGCATTTATAATTATCGGTTCTTCGACCCGGAGGGAAACGTCTTCGCCAACCTCGCCGTTTTCGAGTTTGACCTGCGAAGCTTCCGCATGACGCGCCGCATCTACGCCGCGCGGGCCTTCTGGGAACCTCCCATCCGCGGCTGGGTTTTGGAGAATGGCTGGGTCAGAGACCTGGACGGCGATCGGGTCACCGCGTACATGCCCTTCTCCGTGGCGACGTTCAAGGAATTGACGGAAGAACCGCCCTACTTCAAGAAGGAAGTAAAACCCTCCGAGCAGATGAGCGCCTGGGAATTGCGCCGCTACATCAGCGAGCTCCGCCAGAGCGGGTTCGACGTGGTGCGGCTCTCCGTGCAGCTCTATCGCAAATTCTCCTTCCCTTTGATCGCCCTCGTGGTGGCACTGATTGGAATTCCCTTCTCGTTCACCACGGGGGGCCGGGGGGCGCTTTCCGGAATCGCCCTGAGTATTGCGATTGCCATCGTCTACTGGTCCACCTCCAGCCTCTTTGAAGCCATGGGAAACTTGAACCAACTTCCGCCCCTGGTCGCCGCCTGGTCCCCCGACGTCTTGTTTGGTCTGGGCGGAATCTACCTGCTGCTGCGGGTCAAGACGTAAAAACCGGGGCTCGGGACTGGGGACTCGGGGGGCGTCTTCCTCTGGCGAGTCCCCAACCCCGAGTCCCGGTTCTTCCTGTCGGCGCGTCGACACTGGAAAACAGGGACAAATGATAGGTGACGAGTGACCAGCAGATCTCCGGGCCAATTCCCAATAAAAAGGCCACGAACCCATAAGGAGTCCGTGGCCTAATCTCAAAATTTAAAGTAATACTTTAGGTTCTGACGACCAGAAGATTTCGCGGGGCGTTCGGCTTTCCGGGATCGGCGCCCCGATCCATCCCAAGTCTCCTGACCCGAATCCCCAGTCCCGGCTCTCAGGCCGTCGTGTAGGCCTTCTCGGTAGCCTTCTTCACCTCGAACTGCGCGGCCGCCAGCCGGGCGATGGGCACGCGGTAGGGCGAGCAGCTCACATAGTTCAGCCCGACATCCGCGCAGAGCTCCACCGAGGAGGGTTCACCACCGTGCTCGCCGCAAATGCCCACCTTGAGCTTCTCACGGGTTTGGCGTCCCTCGGCGGTCGCCAGCCTCATCAAGCGGCCGACGCGCTTGGGATCGAGCACCGCGAAGGGATCCGCAGGCCAGATCTTGTTCTTGACATACGCATTGATGATCTTGCCGCAGTCATCGCGGGAAAGGCCGAAGGTGGTCTGCGTCAGGTCGTTGGTACCGAAGCTGAAGAATTCCGCCTCCTGCGCGATCTCCCCGGCCGAGAGCGCCGCGCCCGGCAATTCGACCATGGTTCCGACCAGGTATTCAACCTCGACGCCCTTCTTCGCAAAGACCTTCTTGGCTACCCGGTCGACGATTTCCTTCTGGAGCGACAACTCTTTCGCCTCGCCCACCAGCGGGATCATCACCTCGGGCTTGGCTTCAATCCCCTGCTTCTTGCAGTCGCAAGCCGCCTCGAAGATCGCCTGGGCCTGCATCTCCGTGATCTCGGGATACATGATACCGAGCCGGCAGCCGCGCAGACCGAGCATGGGATTGAATTCATGTAAAGCTTCAACTATTGCCAGCAAATCCTTGAGCTGTTTCAACTTCCTTCCCTTCTTCTTCAGCGCCTCCATGACCGCAATTTCCACCATCAGTTGCTCGCGCTTGGGCAGGAACTCGTGCAGTGGTGGGTCGAGCGTGCGGATGGTCACGGGCAACCCTTCCATGGCTTTGAACAGCCCGTAGAAATCCTTGCGCTGCATGGGCAGGAGCCGCGCGAGCGCCGCTCGGCGCTCCTTCTCGTACGCCTTGGCCTCCTTGGGGTCTTGAGTCTCTTTGCAGGCCATGATCATGCGCTGCATATGGGGCAGGCGGTCCTGGGCGAAGAACATGTGCTCGGTGCGGCACAGGCCAATGCCCTCCGCGCCGAATCGCCGCGCCACCAAGGCATCGCGCGGGATATCCGCGTTGGCGCGAACCCCCAGGGTGCGGTTCTCGTCCGCCCACTTCATGAACTCGGCGAAGACACCGCTGTGCGGGTCGGGTTCCACCGTGTCCACCTTCCCCAGGATGACGCGGCCGGTCGACCCGTCGAGGGAGAGCCAGTCACCTTCCTTGATGAGTATGTTGCCGACCTTGATCTGTTTCTTCTGGTCGTCCACCTCGCACTCACCGCACCCGGCCACGCAGCTCTTACCCATGCCGCGCGTGACCACGGCGGCGTGGGAAGTCATCCCACCGCGCGAGGTGAGAATGCCCACCGCAACTTCCATCCCGTGGATGTCATCGGGGACGGTCTCGGCGCGCACCAGAATCACGGGCTGGGTCTTGCCCTGCGCGACCGCATCGTCGGCCGAGAAGACCACACGCCCCACGGCCGCGCCCGGCGAAGCCGGCAGACCCCTGGCGATAACCTTCAGCGGTTTCGACTCATCGAGCACCGGGTGGAGCAACTGGTTCAACTGCTCCGGTTCGACGCGCAGCAGGGCCTCCTGGGGCGTCAGCAAGCCTTCCTTCACCATCTCCACGGCGATCCTGACCGCGGCGGGACCCGTGCGCTTGCCGTTGCGGGTCTGGAGCATGTACAGCTTGCCTTCCTGGATGGTGAACTCGAAGTCCTGAACATCCTTGTAGTGCTTCTCCAGCCGTGTGGTGATTTCGTGAAGCTGGTTATAAACGTCCGGCATGATCTTCTCGAGTCCCTTGATGGGAACCGGGGTGCGCACGCCCGCCACCACGTCTTCGCCCTGCGCGTTCATGAGGAACTCGCCATAGAACTCCTTGGCGCCCGTGGCGGGATCGCGGGTAAAGCCCACGCCGGTGCCCGAGGAATCACCCATATTGCCGAAGACCATGGTCTGGACGTTCACGGCCGTCCCCAGGTCATCGGAGATCTTGTTCAGCCGGCGGTAGGTCTGAGCGCGGGGGTTGTACCAGGAGCGGAACACCGCCTCGATTGCCATATCGAGCTGGACTCTGGGATCCTGGGGGAAGTCCTTCCCCACTTCCTTGCGCACCAGCTTCTTATAAGCGGCGATGACCTGCTTCAGGTCCTCGGCGGTGAGTTCCGTATCGAGTCTCGCGCCCTGCTTTTTCTTCTGCCCGTCGAAGACGTGCTCAAACTTATCCTTGGGGATTTCCAGCACCACGTTGCCGAACATCTGGATGAACCGCCGGTAGCTGTCGTAAGCAAAGCGGGGATTGCGAGTCTTGCGGGCGAAGATCTCCACCACCGCATCGTTCATGCCCAGGTTCAAGACGGTATCCATCATGCCGGGCATGGAGAACTTCGCGCCGGAGCGCACGGAGACCAGCAGCGGCGATTCCCCATCACCCAGCTTCTGGCCCAATAAGTTTTCGAGCTTCTGGAGGGCCTGGTCTTTTTCCGCCCGGATAGCCGCCGGCAGCTTGTTCGCGTTTTCGAAGTAGACGCGACAGGCCGCGGTGGCGATGGTAAATCCCGGAGGGACGGGCAGCCCTGCATTGGTCATCTCCGCGAGTCCCGCGCCCTTGCCACCCAGCACGTCTTTCATTGCGCCGTGGCCGTCGGCTTTTCCTCCCCCAAACCAATAGACGTATTTCTCCATGAAAGGCACTCCTTATTGAAGATTTCTCTTGGGAATGAGATGGGTTAGCATGAATTCGGTGTTCCTTCCCTGCAAACTGGATTTACACAACTCCTTGGGCCCGCCCTGGCCGGCCTGCCAGGCTTACGTCCCGCCGCCTTCTGCCGAGGCGCGGGCGGGCTTGCTGTTTCCCGATGTCGACGCGTCGACATTGGCGCGAGCCTCGGCGATCCCGGCAAACTGCGCGATGCCGCTGAACAGTTCATCAAGCTTCCCCAGCAAGCGCAAGCGGTTTTGGCGGAGCGCCGGATCTTCCGCCATGACCAGAACCTTGTCGAAAAAGCGGTCCACGGCGGGCCGCAGCCCTGCAATCGCCTCGAGCGCCTGGGGATATTCCCCCGCCGTTTGATGCTCGCTCGCCCTGGCCGCCACAGAGATATAGGTGCGATAGAGCTGCGCTTCCACGGGATCCTTCAGCATCCCCGCTTCCACTTCCCCCGCTTGCCAATCGCTCGCCGTCGCCGATTTGGCCAGGATGTTCTTGATGCGCTTGGCGGCCACGCACAACGCTTCAAAATCCTCGCTGCCGCGAATTCGCTCCAGCGCCGCGGCGCGCCCGAGGGCCTCCAGCGGCAAGTCGTAGCCTGCCGCCAGGACCGCCCGCGCCGTGTCGTAGCGCAGCTTCCCCGCGGTCTCCATATAATAGCGCAAGCGTTCGCCGAAGAATTCCATGACGGCGCCCCAAACCTCAAAGCGCGGTTTCCGCCAGGGGATATCCAGCAAGTTGAGGGCCTGCTCCACCATCTGTGGGAGGGAGAGCGAAAGCGAAACTTCAAGTAAAACTTTAATTATGCCATTCCCCTGCCTGCGCAACGCAAAGGGATCACTCGATCCGGTGGGTTCCCGCCCCGTGGCAAAGCCGCCTACCACGCTATCCAGCTTGTCCGCCAAGGAGACCACCGCCCCCATCACGGTTCGCGGGCAGCGGTCCTCCATGCTCTGCGGCAGGTAGTGGTCGTAGATAGCCTCGGCAACTTCCGCCGGCTCACCCTGGGCGCGCGCGTAGAGTCCCCCCACCACACCTTGCAGCTCCGGGAACTCCTGCACCATCTGCGTCGTGAGGTCGCATTTGGCGAGTTCCACGGCGCGCAGGGTGTGCTGGACCTCGCCAGGCGTAAGCTTTCCTTGCGCCTGGAGTTTGGCCAGGACCTCACTCGCCAGCGCTTTCATGCGGCGAACCTTTTCCGCATAGCTCCCCAGTTCGGCTTCGTAAGTCACACGCGCCAGGCGTTCCGGGCGATCCCGCAGCGGAACCTTCTGATCGGTTTGCCAGAAAAACTCCGCGTCGGAGAATCGCGCCGCTAGAACCTTCTCGTGCCCCTGGCGGATCAGGCCCTTCCGGTCGCCCGCCAGGTTGAGAACCGCAACGAACTGGGGCTGAAGATTTCCCTTGCGGTCTTGCACGGCAAAGTATTTCTGGTGGTCGCGCATCACGGTCACCAGGATCTCGCGGGGCAGATGCAGGAAGCGGCCGTCGAAGTTCCCCAGCAGGGCACGGGGGCACTCAGTAGAGTTGACAATCCACTCTTCTAATTCCTTATCCTGCAAGCAGTTCAACTTTGTGTTTTCAAGTATTACTTTGCACTGGTTTTGAGTTATTTCACGGCGCTTTTCCCGCTCAAATTCCACGCCTGCCTGGCGCAGTCTCTTCGCGTAATCCTTGAAGCTGCTGACCCGGATGCTTCCCTTGCCGAGCGCGCGGTGGCCGAAGGTGAAATCTCCCGACCTGACCCCCGCATATTCGAAGCGGATGGTGTGCGCCTGCTTCCCTTCCCCCAGCAGCGCCAGCAGCCAGCGCACGGGACGCACAAAGCGTGGTCCGGCTTTCGCCACCCAGTACATGCTCTTAGGGAAGGTGAGGCTGGAAAGCACCGCGGGCAGGATTTCCGGCAGCAGCTGCTTCGCCGGGCGGCCCGCCGTGGTCTTCTTGAGAGCCAGGTATTCACCCTTGGCAGTGGTCACCCGAAGCAGCTCCTTGAGGGAAGCCGCATTCTTCTGGGCAAAGCTTTCGGCCGCCCGCGTGGGCTTCCCCTGGGCATCAAAAGCCACCTTAACAGGGGGACCCAGGAGCTCCTCGACTTTGTCCGGCTGCTTTTCGAGGACCTCCGAGACATAAGCCACCAGACGCCGGGGGGTGGAATAAGTCCGCAGGGGGTTCTGTAAGGGCGGTTCGCGAACCGCCTCTACAGGCAGAAGGCAAGCCTCCGCCAGTGCCGTCTGAAGGTGTTGGCCATAGTTCTTCTCTGCCTCCGCCAGGAAGCGCGCGGGGATCTCCTCGCAGCCGATTTCGAACAGCAGTGGCAAGGATCGCGTCACGCGGGTTCCGCCTCCACAACCACAGCCTGACGGCCCAGGTAAAACGCCGCCACCTCGCAAGCCAGTTTACGCACCCGGCCGATGAGCGCCACTCGCTCTGTCACACTGATGGCTCCCCGGGCATCGAGAATATTGAACAGGTGCGAGCACTTCAGGCACAATTCGTAAACCTTGCGCAGGGGAAAGCGCTGGCGCGCGGTATCGTCGCCCAGCGTGGCAGAGGAGTCCACGAGACGCGTGGCTTCGCCCTCGTATAGCTCGAAAAGCTGGCGGCAGGTTTCGGCTGAGGCGGCCTCAAAATCGTAAACCGAAAGTTCCAGCTCCTCCGCCCGTCGGATGTCGCCGTAAGTGACCGTGTCGTTCCACCGCACCTGGTAAACATCCCCGGTATTCTGAAGGAAGGCGGCGATGCGCTCCAGGCCGTAGGTCAGTTCCACCGAGATAGGCTCCAAATCCACGCCACCAGACTGCTGGAAGTAAGTGAACTGGGTGATCTCGAGCCCGTCCAGAACCACCTGCCAGCCGATGCCCCAGGCCCCCAGTGTGGGGGCTTCCCAGTTATCTTCCTCAAAGCGGATATCGTGGTGGCGAAGGTCAATGCCCAGATCGGCCAGGCTGGCGAGGAAAAGGTCCTGCATATCGGCCGGCGGGGGTTTCAGGATTACCTGCATCTGGGTGTGCTTGAGGAGGCGGTGGGGATTCTCGCCGTACCGTCCGTCGGCAGGCCGCCGGGAAGGTTGGAGGTAGGCGACGCGCCAGGGGTCGGGGCCCAGCACACGCAGGAAGGTCTCCGGGCACATGGTCCCAGCGCCCACTTCCAGGTCGTAGGGCAGGGCCAGGACGCAGCCCTGGCGGGCCCAGAACTCGCTCATACGCAACATCACGTCCTGAAAGCTCAATCCCACCGCAGTGGGGCTTTTCTGGGTCTTTTTGCGAGCTGGACTCATAATATAGAGGCGGCTTTACGCCGCCAGTCCATTTGACTACACGTCTTCCGCCAGGAACTCCCGTGTCACCAGCCTCTTCTCGACCTGGGAGGCCACCAACTCCTCGAAGAAGCACCGGGCCTCACGCGAACTGGGCGGGGGCTTCTCGGCCGCCAGCCAGGCATCGAGGGTGGACTGGCGAGCCGTCTGGGCCAGTCGCAGCGCCTGGGACGATACACACTGACTGGCGGAGGTCGTCCGGCAATCTTTGCAGAGCAAACCTTCCGACCCGGGTCCGTAATAGCCCGGCTCGTCTCCCAGGGGCCGGCCGCAAGCCAGGCAGTGCTCGAGGTCAGGCAAGAAGCCTCCCAGCCGGAGCAGCCAATAGTTAAAGTACAGGAGCGGCCGGTTGGTTTCTCCGGTACGCTTAAAGGCTCGTAGCACCGCGAGCACCAAGCGGAACGCGCGCTCGTTGACCTCGCGCTCCGGCAGGAAGCGTTCGGCCACCTCGGCCACGTATTGAGCCGCCACGTGCACGCGGTAGTCCTTCTGCATGTCGAAGAAGGATTCCAGCAGCTCGGCGGAGTTCAGGCGCAGCAGGTCACGGTTCTCCCGCTCGAAGATCCAGAGGTGGACGTAGCTCAGGGGTTCGAGCGTACCGCCGTATCGGCTCTTGGGGCGCTGGGCCCCTGCGGCCACGGCCCTCAGACGACCCAACTGCCGGGTAAAGAGCGAAGCGATCTTGTCAGCCTCGCCCAGCCGATAGGTTCTGAGGATGATGGCTTCTGTTTCGCGCAGAGGCATCTCAGTGCCCCGCCGCGGCGGGTCGACGCGCCGACAAACGCATAAAATTAGCATATCCAGGGGCTTGCGGAAAGCGAAAAGTGCAGCGTATGGGCGAAATGTACTTGCCGCCAGTGCGTGAAACCAATCGGCAACTCTTCTCCTCCCTCCAAAAGCCAATTGGCAACCCGTGGCGTGCTCAGACTGCTGCACACTCCCCATTCAAGCGCTTCAGATTCGCCCGACTTGCAACAAGAGCCCGCGCCGCGCTTGTGGAAAACACGCGGGGATTGTCACGAGTTCACTCTTAAGCACTTCTCTCAAGTGTGCGAAGCACAAACCAACCCTTCCGTCTATCAAGAGTGTTATCTGTAACTCACTGATAGCGTGCAAGTTGAAGTTAGGCTGTTGAAAACTTAAGAGTTCTTGTGGAAAAACAATTATGTTAACTCTTCCCCCACGCCCTGAATATTATCAGACGTGCCTGTGGAAAAGAATCCCCCGGCCCCCAGCCCGCACTCCAGTGCGCCACCTCAATACCCAGGCTCAGGCGCTTCCAATGCAGCCAGCCAACTCCACAAGGCGCCAAGTGCGGAACAATTCGGTTGCCAGGGAAAAAGCATCGAGGATAAAGTATCCACCCTGCCATCAGGGAAAGGAGGCCATCGTTGCCAAAATCGCGCGTCGATGTGGTCGGGCTGGGATTGAACGCCACCGACACGGTAGTGCTGGTTCGGGACTTCCCTGCCCTGGGGGGAAAGGAGCGGGTACTCTCGGTCTCGCGGCAAGCGGGTGGACAGGTGGCGACGGCGCTGGTCACCTGCCAGCGCCTGGGTCTCCGAGCCCGCTACATCGGGACCGTGGGGGACGACGACAAGGGGCGCTTCCAACGGGCGAGCTTGCGGCGCGAGGGGCTCGACCTGCGTTACACCAAGGTCGCCCGCGGGGTGCCAAATCAGCTTGCCTATATCATTGTTGACCAAGCCACCGGGGAGCGGACGATCTTCTGGGACCGCGACCCGCGGCTGGCGGTCCAGCCCTCTGAGCTCACGCCCGGAGCCCTCCGTTCCGCCAGGTTTCTGCACCTGGACGGCTGCGATGTCGAGGCCTGCGTCCAGGCAGCCCGCTGGGCGCGGCAAGCCGGCGTGCAGGTGGTGGCCGACCTGGACACCGTCTACAAGAAGGTGGAAACCCTCTTCCCTTTCATCGATTACCTGATCGCCTCCACCAATTTTCTCCCCGCGGTTACCGGCGAGGCGGACCCCTTCCGCGTGCTGGAATACATGGCGCGCGAGTACAACCTCCCGGCCTCCGGGATGACCCTGGGGCGTGACGGCGCGCTGGTTTACTGGCAGGGTCGGTTCCACTATTCCCCGGGGTTCGTAATTGAGACAGTGGATACGACGGGCGCCGGGGACGTCTTCCACGGCGCCTTCGTTTACGGCCTGGCACGAGGCTGGGAGATGGACCGCATTCTGCATTTCTCCAACGCCATGGCCGGGCTCAACTGCACGGCCCTGGGGGCGCGCGGCGGGATCAAGACCCAGGCCGAGGCGGAGAAGCTGATGGCGACGGGGAGCCGCCACGTGAACCCGGCCTACCTCACCCGGCCCCGCCCGCGCTCAGCCGCTCGACGCCAGCCACGCCCAGGAGGTGGGTAAGGTGCACTACGCGCTCATCACCGGAGCTTCCAGCGGGATCGGCGAATGCTTTGCCCGGGCGCTGGCCGCACGGAGGAAAAACCTGGTCCTGGTGGCCCGCTCGCGAGAGAAGCTCGCAGCGCTGGCCGAAGAACTCGGCGGCAAGCACGCCGTCGAGGTCGAGCCGGTGGGCATGGACCTGAGCGAACCCGAGGCCGTGGCCCGGCTGGCCAAGCTGCTCCGCGAACGAAAACTCTGCATCGACCTGCTGGTGAACAACGCCGGCTTCGGTGCTCGTGGGGAGTTCTGGAAACTCCCGCTCGCGCGCCAGGCAGAGATGCTGCGCCTGAACATCCAGGCGCTGGTCGAGCTGACCTACCTGCTATTGCCGGCCATGCTGGAGCGGCGGGCGGGAGCAATCATTAACGTGTCCTCAACCGCCAGCTTCCAGCCGGTGCCCTACACCAGCGTTTATGCCGCTACCAAAGCCTTCGTCACGAGCTACTCGCTGGGACTGGCGGCAGAGCTGCGACCTTACGGGATCAAGGTGGTCACGCTGTGTCCCGGAGGAACGGCGACGAATTTCTTCCGGGCGAGCGGGCACGAACACCCCAAGATTCTTGGCAGCCTCCAACCCCCGGAAGAAGTTGTGGAAGCTGGACTCAAGGCGCTGGATCGCCGCGGAGGCTTGGTCGTACCGCGCCTGCGCAACAAGCTCAGCGTTTTCTCACAACGCTTTGTTCCTCGCGGCCTGGTCACGCGAATTGCCGCCCGAATGTTCCGGCCGTAAGGATGCGCCGGTGCAGCAGCGCCCTTCGGCGCCGCAAGGCGGGATGCCCCCTCCGGCGCAAGGGGGCCTAAAGTGCAGCCTGGGCGGGCAGGCGCGGAGCGCCGCTAAAGGTGGCTTTGTGGCCAGGTAGCGGAACAGACTTGACGCTTCCCTGCCCTTTCGGGCTTGACGCCATGCACTTCGTGCCAGGGGAGGCGGCGGGGGTGGATGGTAGAAGGACGGAGCTTAGAATTTGCGACCTCTGATGTACCGCCGGTATCCTGCCGGCTGTCCTGTGGGCATCTTGCCCACAGGCTCGTTCCCTTGGAACCGGACTCGGAGCCAATTCTCAACTTCGGGATCGGGGTTCAATCCTTCCCCACTTGGATGTGTCATTGACTCCCCTCCCTCAACTCATATAATGGCGGAGCATGGGACAGAAAAGTGGCGCTCATCCGAATTCCTCGCCGCAGAAGCGCTTTCTGATCACGGGCGCCAAAGGTTTCATTGGCGCCTGGATTGTCAAGGCTTTGCTGGAGCGCGACGACCGCCCTTACATCTTTGACGTGGACACCGCTTCTCACCGTCTCCAGGCTCTTCTGAGCGACGAACAATTGGCGCGCCTCCATTTCATCCAGGGCGACGTGACGGAATTTGCCGACGTTGACCACGCCGTGGCCGACAATGGCATAACCCACGTGCTACATCTCGCGGGCCTCCAGGTGCCCGGATGCGCGGCCGACCCGCCGCGCGGCGCCCTGGTCAACGTGGTGGGCACTCTGAATGTTTTTGAAGCGGCGCGCAAACGCCGCGACCAGCTCCAGCGCATTGTCTACGCGAGTTCGGCGGCGGTCTTTGGCCCCGAGGAGTATTACGGCGGCGCCACGGTCCCCGAGGGCGCGCCTCTGCATCCCGGCACGCACTACGGCGTCTTCAAGCAGTGCAACGAGGGCAACGCGCGCGTCTACTTTCAGAATGACGGCATCCCCAGTGTGGGCATTCGCCCCTGGGCCGTTTACGGAGTGGGGAGGGACCAGGGCATCTCCTCCGGACCCACCAAGGCCATCAAGGCCGCCGTTATTGGCCGTCCGTACACCATTCGCTTCACCGGCAGCACGGACTTGCAGTACGTAAGGGATACCGCCGGGATTTTCATCCGCTGCGCCGAGGCTCCTCTTGCCGGCGCCAAGGTCTACACGCCTCGTGGCAGTGTGCTCCGCATCGAGGAATTCCTCGCCACGCTGGCCCGGCTTCTCCCCCAGTCTCGGGAACTCATCAAGGCCGCGGGCAAGCACTTGCCCATCGCCGCCGACCTGGACGACAGCGCCTTGCAGCGCGACCTCGGGGTGGTCCCTCACACCCCTCTGGAAGAAGGTATTCGCGAAACGGCGGAAATCTTTGAGCGGCTCGCCCAGGCGGGGAAGCTTGACACCAAGGACCTTGAAACTTGAGTGCAGCCAGCGCACCATCAGAACAAGAGACTAAGAACAAATCAAAAGTCAAAAAGCAAAGATCAAAAATGCCAAGTCAGACGGACCTCAGTGAGCGCATACTTGAATTCGGGGCGAGAATCATCAAAGTTGTCGGCTCTCTGCCCAAGACGCTTGTCGGGCGACGGATAGCCGACCAGCTTCTCCGGAGCGGTCTGTCAGTGGGGGCGAACTTTGAAGAAGCGCAGGCTGCTGAACCTCGCGCCGATTTCGCCCACAAACTTCAGATCGCTCTGAAGGAATTGAGGGAAGCAAGCTACCGGCTTCGAGTGATTTCCAAAGCTGGAACCATGCCCTTGTCGCGACTTGAGCATCTGATCGATGAGTCGAAGCAACTCGTCGCGATGCTGTCAAAGGCCCTCGCCCGAGCAAAGGGCAAAGCCAAAGATGACAAGCCCCCACCGCAGCCCTGGTATTTTTGCCTTTGCATTTTTGCCTTTTGATTTTGCTTTTCGTTGGGTCAAGTACTGGAAGGAACAACCTTGGGCGAGAATTCAGCTACGGCATTCTTCATACGTGCGCCAGAGCCCGGCGCCCTGAACCTGGCCCTGGTGGCCGGCCCCATGTACGACCCGCTCTATGAGCTCCTCCCCGAGTTCGAGCGGAAAACCGGACGCCGCGTGCACGTGGCCGCGCGGCTCATTCATCCGGAATTGAACGCCCACCTCGCGCAAGCCTATCGGGAAGGGACGGCAGCCTACGACCTCATCTCCACCCACAACAAATACGCGCCCTCGCAGAAGCACTTCCTCCGCCCTCTGGACGATTGCTTCCTGGAAACCGAGCTGAACGAGTTCATCCCTTCCGTGCTCGAAATGAGCCGCGTGGACGGCTGGCTGCTCAGCATCCCGCGGAACATTGACGTTCGCCTGCTCTACTATCGCCGCGACCTCTTCGACGACTCCACCGAGCAGCAGAAATTCCGCGAGGCCACCGGACGCGACCTGCGTGTGCCGGAAACCTGGGAGGAGCTGGCCCAGATCGCCCGCTTCTTCACCCGCCCGCCGGAGCTCTACGGTTTTGCCTTTCCCGGCCGGGACAGCGGCCTGTTCGGGACCTTTTTCGAACTCGTCGCCATGGCAGGCGGCAAACTCTTTCGCGCCGACCTTCGCCCGGACTTCGTTGACACCGCGGGCCGCTGGGCCCTGGGCTTCCTGCGCCGCCTGTACCGCGAAGACAAAGTCACCCCGCCTTCCCTCCCCGACATGCGTTATGATGAGGTTTCGGGGCTGTTCCTGGAAGGACGTTGCGCGATGGTGGCGGACTGGCCGGGAGGCTTTCACCGTTACCGTGATCCCGTGCAGTCGCGCGTCGTGGATCGCTTTCAACTGGCCCTGTATCCCTTCGGACCCGCCGGCCAACGCTGGGTTTACGCCGGAGGCCACAGCTTTGCCATCCCCGCCAGCGTGAGGGACGAGGAAGGGGCAAAAGCCCTCCTCAAGTTCCTGACTTCGGCGGACGCGCAATGGCACGAGGCCCGGCACGGCGCGCTGCCGGTTTTGAAGAGTGTCCACAGCCGCCTGAAGGCGGAGACGGACCCCGCCTCCCTGGAGGGCCAGCGGCTGGCCATGCTGGAGCAAACCGTGAACTCCCACATGCTGCTCCCGCCGCGCTTCCCCAGTTATCCGGCCATCGAGGAAGCGTTATGGAGGTCGCTCCAGAAGGGCATCACGGGAGAGTGGAGCGTGGACGACGCCCTGCACCATGCCGCCGCCGAGATGGAAAAGATCCTGGCGGCGTGATTCGTGAGTTCACAGGTGTTGATCGTGCGTTGTGAGGGTGAGCGGTCAGCGATCCGCCGCGCGCTTGAACTGATCAGGGCAGGCACGGTGCAGGTCCGACCCTTCATCACGCACCATTACGGCGCGTTCGAGGAAATCCCTCGCGCTTTCCAAGAGGATTTCCAGCGCCTCGACTAAAGCAAAGGAGTACTCAGGCTCGCATGAGAAGTTACCGTCGGTTCACCGTAAAGACACAAAGCCGCGAGTTCTCTGTCATGCACTTCTTGGGGCCTTGGTGTCTTGGTGGTTGCGTTGTCCTCTTTGCGCGTTACCGCCTTGCTGCGGCATGACGCAACCGCAGGTGCCTGAAACGCCTCACTCGGTTTCGGCACATTGACCCCGAGGACCACTTTTGGTTATAGCTGGACGTAAGAAGTCAGCGATCTGTCATTTCGAATGTCGGAGCCTCACCTATGACAACGATGCAAGCGAATACAAACCCGGATCGCCAGCCCCGATTGTTTTCACCCGGGAGTACCTTGCCCTTCATTCTTGTGACTGCCCTGTTTTTATTCTGGGGTATTCCTAGCAATATGAATGACATTCTGATCAAGCAGTTCATGAAGTCGTTTGAGATCACGCGTTTCAAGGCAGGATTGATCCAATCAGCCTTCTACATGGGATACTTCCTCCTTTCGATGCCTGCCGCACTGATGATGCGAAGATATGGTTACAAGGCGGGCTTGGTGACAGGACTGTTTCTTTTCAGCACCGGCACCTTTCTGTTTTGGCCGGCCGCCATCGTTCGGGAGTATGGCCTTTTCCTGTTTGCCTTGTTTGTGATCGCCAGCGGCGCGGCTTTCCTGGAAACGGGAGCGAACTCTTTCATCGCAGTGTTAGGCGATCCGCGAACCTCCGAAAGACGGCTCAATTTCTCGCAGGCCTTCAACCCTCTCGGGGCCATTACCGGCGTGTCGATCGGAACGATTTTCATCCTTTCAGGGGTCGAGCTGAGCAAGCAGCAGATCGGCGCCCTGCAGGCGGCCGGAACCTACGACGCGTACCTGCGGGCCGAAACTCTGAGGGTCGTCGCGCCCTACCTGGTTCTGGGCACGGTTATTTTCATCTGGGCGTTGCTGATACTTAAAACCAAGTTCCCGAAAGTCGCCGAAGAAGCGGAACCCGCGGGCAATCGTCGCCACGGCAAGCTAACCAACCTGTTTCGGTACCCGCACCTCGTTCAGGGAGTCATCGCCCAGTTCTTTTATGTCGGAGCCCAGGTGGGAACCTGGAGCTACTACATTCAATACATACAGGATTACACCCGGCGACCGGAGAAAGTTGCCGGCGCCCTTCTCACCGGAACTCTTGTGGCATTTGGCGTCGGGAGGTTTACGGCCACATATCTGATGAAGTTTGTCCAACCGAGCCGGCTCATGGGGATTTACGGCATCATCAACATGGCGCTGGTGAGCGTTGGGGTTTTGTTTCCGGGCTGGGTCGGAGTGGGGGCGCTGTTTATGACAAGTTTCTTTATGTCGCTGATGTTCCCGACAATATTTGCGCTGGGCATCAAGGAGTTGGGGCCTTACACCAAGCTGGGCGGCTCCATGATCATCATGGCTATTATCGGAGGCGCGGTCGCCACACCTGCCATGGGGCTGATCTTTCAGTTCAGCCGCAGCATGGCCATGGCCATGCTTGTTCCTCTGGTCTGCTACGTATTCATCACGTATTACGCCTTCTATGGCTCAAAGGTGCGGGTTCCTGAGATGGCGGGCATCGACCACCCGGAGGAGTGGGGCGTGCTCCGGGGCGCCTCGGGGTCCTATCCTGAAGATTCCAGTTCAAGCTGAACAGAGCGTGCTAACAATCCCGTAGGTTGGTGAATTGCGGTCTTAAGAAACCGCCAGAATGGCATACATGGCCTGCCGCGGCGGGCGCCATGTATGCCCCACCCGCGTGCCGTGGCTACCATCGTCATTGTCTTTTACCTGCCGTACAGCGGACCGAAATTGGCGCAAGCGCGGTAGTCGGCGCCCTGTGGGTCCTGGGCTCCGAAAGCGCTCCAAGCGCTGGGCCGGAAAACGCGCTCAGGCGCAACGTTGTGCATGCAGACCGGAATCCGCAGCATGGAGGCCAGCGTAATCAACCGGTCGCCAATGTGCCCGTAGCTGATCGCTCCGTGGTTTGCCCCCCAGTTGTACATCACCGAATAAACGTCCCTAAAAGGGCTTTCGCCGGTAAGAATGGGAGCAAACCAGGTGGTGGGCCAAGTCGGGTTGGTTCGAAGGTCCAGGGTTTCATGAACGTCCTTCGGCAGTTCCACCGTGTAGCCCTCGGCGATTTGCAGCACAGGCCCCAGCCCTTTCACCAGGTTGATCCGGGCCATGGTCACCGGCATCTCACCCTTGGTGACAAACTGGGACGAGTAGCCGCCTCCACGGAAGTACTCGAGCGAGGCGGGACACCACTTGGTTGCATCCAGGCAACGGCCGACCTCCTCTGGCGTGATCTCCCAGAAAGGTTTCATGCCCGGCTTGCCGTCCCTGGTCTGCTGTCCGGCACCGTCCAGCGTGGCCGATCCAGAGTTAATCAGATGGATAATGCCGTAGGCCGCTTTGCCGGCCAGTTCCTTCCCGGTCACGCGCTTCACGGCCGCAGGGCTCCAATAGGTTCGAACATCCGCAAAGATTTGAGCAGTGTCCGACACGAGATGACCAAAAAGCATCGCGGCGCCATTCAAGCTGTCATTTTCCGTAGCGAAGACGAAGGCTTCGCGAACGCCATTCCAGTCAAACGAGGAATTCAGGATGGATTCCATGAAGTCCCCGTTGGGGGAATGGTCGGTCCAATGGCGCTGTCCCTGAAAGCCGCCGAGTATAGCGTTGTGACCAAGCGCTTCTTCGCCATAACCTAACTGAGCGAGCCGCGGATTACCGACCATCAGATCGCGAGCTATCAAGGTCATCTTAACCACGGTCAACCAATCAGCGTCTTTCTGGGCCCGAGAACTCTGGACTTCCTTGGGATTGAAATCCTTGCCCTCGGGACAGTTTTCCTTCACCCACTTGAAGGCTCGCTCGAACTCTTCCTTGTCGTAGATATTCTCCTCGAGCCGCCGTGTGAATTCCGACATATCCACGTACTCATTCCGAATGCCGAGGTAATCCTTGAAGAAATCCGGGTCCGCCATGGAACCCGCAATTCCCATGGACACCGATCCCAAGGACAGATAGGACTTCCCTTTCATCTCAGCAACCGCCAAGCCTGCTTTAGCGAACTGCAGCAGCCTTTCCTGGACGTCGCCGGGGATGGATGTGTCGGAGGAATCCTGCACGTCTTTGCCGTAAATGCTGAAGGCGGGCAACCCGAGCTGGTTATGCCCCGCCAGCACCGCCGCCAGGTAGACCGCGCCGGGACGTTCCGTGCCGTTGAAACCCCAGACCGCTTTAGGAATCAGGGGGTCCGTGTCCATGGTCTCAGAGCCGTAGCACCAGCAGGGTGTAAGCGTCAGGGAAAGGCCCACACCTTCCCGAGCAAACTTGTCCGCGGCTTCAGCCGCCTCCGCAACACCACCAATGCAGGTATCCGCGATCACGCATTCCACCGGCCGCCCATTGGGGTGCCGCAGGTTCTGCGTCAGGAACCTGGCGGCGGATTTCGCCATTTCCATGGTTTGCATTTCCAGAGATTCCCTTACCCCCTTGCGCCGTCCGTCGATGGTTGGGCGGATTCCAATCTTGGGCAAAGTGCCGCGCAACCTTTTGCAAGGCTTATTGATCTTCAGGTCTTTAATATTTGCCACGGTTTATTTCCCTCCTCCCACTGCAATGAAAGTTCCCAAGAACTACAAGGCCCTAGCCGATCCTTCCCTGCGCAACTCTCGGGACATCGAGATCGTACGGTATCCCCTCAGCCGATGCAATCAATGGATGCTTTTCCCTTCACCACGCGATGAGTTTAGATACGCGTCCGGAGCTTGTTTCGAGAATCGGGATTTCTCTACCGCAACATCTCGTGAGCGATCAGACCGCGCCGCCAGCAAGGGGGACTTCAGGGTAAGCACAATACCGCACTGGCGTCTTTATTTCGACCAGAACTTCCTGGCGCAAGTTGCATGCCAAGTGAGACTCGTCAGGCCGGGATTGTTCGAGGTGCTCATTTTGAAGTACACTCGGCTGGGGCGGAAGTCTTACGCCATTACCTCTGATGCGCAGGCCGCTGGTTATATCGGGGGCATGGCTGGAGGCGAGCCCTCACGCGAAAATCTTAACCGAACAGGCCTTTCCTTGATCTGAACTGACACCATGCAAGCAAGAGACCTTGAAGACGTCGCCATCGTCGTTCGCCCGGCGAAAGACAACGTCGCCGTGGTCACGGCGGATTTCCTCGAGAAGGGGACGCCACTCGCCTATCACGGCAAGTCGATGACCCTCTCCGGCCGTGCCCGGTGCGGGCAGAGTTTCGCCATCAAGAAGATCCGCCGCGGGCAAGCCTACATCTCGCTGGGCGACCCAATCGGTCTCGCCTCGCGGTCAGTCGAGCCCGGCGACCCCATCAACGAATCGAACCTCCAGAATCGCCTGCCCAAACTCTCCGTCCGCTACCGAGACCATCGCCGGCGCGCGCCGCTTGACCCCCAGCTTTCTTCCCTTACCTTCGATGGCTTCCTGCGTCCGGACGGCAGCGTGGGCGCGCGGAACCTGGTGGGGATTGTGACCTCCGGCATGTGTTCTTCCACGGAAGCGCGGGAGATTGCCTGGCGCGCCATGCAGGAGATGTACACGCGCAAGAAGTTTCCGAATGTTGACGGCGTGGTCGCCATCGTCCACGAATCCGGCTGCGGCATGCCGGACGGCCAGGCCGTGGACCTGGTGAACCAGTTACTCGCGGATACGCTGCGCCACCCTAACCTCGGGGCGGCCATCTACATCGACCTCGGCTGCGGGAAGACCTGCGTGGAATGTTCGGCGCCCATCTTTCACAAGGCCGTCCCGGATTACGACCGGCGCGTGGTCAACCTGACCATCCAACAACTGGGTGGCAGCCGCAAGACGGTGGAGCGCGGCTTGCAGGTGGTCGAGAAGTTGCTCCACAATGCCAACCAGTTCAAACGCCAACCCGCGCCCATTTCGAAATTGGTGGTGGGAACCAAGTGCGGCGGCTCCGACCGTTGGTCGGGGGTGACCGCCAATCCCGCCGTGGGCGTCGCCGCGGACATGTTCGTCAAGGCGGGCGCGGCCGTGCTGCTGCCCGAGATTCCGGAACTCCAGGGCGCGGCCATGGTGGACCTGGCGCAGCGCGCCCGCACCCGCGCCGTGGGCCGCAAGCTGATGCAGGCTCTGAAGCGTTTCGAAAAATACGCCGAAACCTTTGGCGAGGATTTCCGCGATAACCCTTCTCCCGGAAACATCAAGGGCGGGCTCTATAACATTTACCTGAAATCGAGCGGCGTGAAGGCCAAGGGCGGGACTTCCCCCGTCGAGGACCTGGTGGAATATGGCGAGTGGCTGGGCGATCGCAAAGGCCTCTATGTGCTATACACGCCGGGTTACGACCAGGTCTCGACGCCCGCCCTTTTCCTGAGCGGCGCGCAAGTGGCGCTCTTTACCACCGGCCGCGGCACCGGCATCGGCTGCGCTCTGGGCCCCGTGTTAAAGATTGGTTCGAATCCTCAGCTCGCCCGCACTTACGGCGACATCGACATCAACGCGGGGACCGTCCTCGACCGCCAGGAAACCATCGAGGACGTTGGCCGCAAGATTTTCCAGCATACCCTCGAGGTTGCCTCCGGGCGGGAGTTCGTGCACGCCGAACAGGCGGGCTTCCACACCGAGTTCAAAATCTGGGAATCCCTCTGGCCGTCCCTATAGGCAAAGCATAGTATCGCTCAGGATTGAAAACCGTAACGACCGTAATGATTGGGCATCGCCGCGAGGTCTATCGCCAAGGAACATGGCTACCCTGAGCGCTCCAAATTTCGAGTTTCGCTTTTCGAATTTCGAACTCCCACCGCCAGCGACCATTTTCCCCAGCGACACTCTGTCCCTTCAACTAATTCAGTGCTGGCCGTATAATAAGCAGTATGGAGAGCTTGTTGGTTTTGATTTTGTTTCTGGTGGTTTATTTCCTCGTCCTGCCTCGCATTCCCGGTCTTTCGCGCTTCACGTGAGCGCCGCGGCCGCTTCCCCCGTCGGGGGAGAAACAAGACGGCAGCAGTCAACCCAAGGAGTAGCCTCAAGTCGCCATGCCCATCTACGAATATGCCTGTAAAGAGTGTGGGAAAGTGTTTGAGAAGTTTGTGCTGAGCCGGAGCGCGGAACCACCCAAGTGCCCGGACTGCGACTCAAAGCTGCTCGAACGCCTTTACTCGACCTTCGCCACCAGCAGCACCGTCCCCATGTCTTCCGGCGCCTGCGCGCCCTCCGGCGGTGGTTGACGGCTGCGCTGAGGAAGCCGTGCGCTTCCCTTTTTGATTTACCTCTGCTCGGCCAGGCGCCGCAACCGTGACGCTTCTCCCCCAAACTGAGAGTCAGCTCAACCTTTTGGATCGCAAGCCGCACGAACTCGCCGATGCCTGCCGCGCGCTACGCTCACGCCTCACTCCACTGCTGCCTTAGATACTTGATCGCCCTGGCCAGGGCAGTCGAGGGGTTGTCAGTGGCGCCGGACTCGACGGTGAGCCAGCCCGTGAATCCCGCCTTCTTCAAAGCCCGGAAACCCGGACGGTAATCGAACGGGAGCGACCCTGGCTCCGTGCGCTTCGCGCCGTCGGCCAGATGCACGTAAGCAGTGAACTCGCCGTAGCGCGTGAGCGTCTCGCCGATGTCCTTCTCCTCCATCTGCATGTGGTAGAAATCGCTGAGCAGTCTGAAGCCCGGCGCGCCCACGGCGCGAATGATCTCCGCCCCGTGACTCTGCAGGTTCATATAGTGGGTCTCTTTCCTGGTGAGGGGCTCGAGGAGAAGATTCACGCCGGTGCGCGCAACGTCCGGAGCAAGCTCCTTCAGCCCGGCAACCAGCAGACGGTCCTCGATCTCGCGCGGGGCCATGACCGGGGAAAGATCCTGGAAGCGGTTGGGGCCGAAGATCGGGACTTCGATCACCCCGCTCGCGTCCAAGGCCCGCGCCATTTCCAGCCGCCGCCGGTCGAGCTCGATGGCCTGCGCGCGCGCCTGGGGATCAGTGTCCAGCAGCTTGAGCGACCCCACAATGGCGCTGACCACGATGCCCGTGCCCTCAAGTTCCGCTTTGATGGAGTCCACGGACCGCTCCAGGAACTCCGGCCCCAGCTCAAGACCCTGATAGCCAAGATGCTGGAGGAGCAAGGCGCGTTCGCGAATGGTTTTTTCCCGGAAAGGTCCCCGCACACCGAACCGCACACCCGGCGATTTTCCCTCCGGCTCGCCCTGCGCAGGCGCGGGCAATTCCCCGGCGGCGGCATTGGACTCGGGCCAGGCGGCAATCGCAATAGATGCCGCCGCTAACCCGCCGAACATTCCCCCCAGGAATCGACGGCGAGGGTAAGCGATTTGTTCTTCGACCATAAATCACCTCTCGGCTGGAAAGCCGGGCTATTCTCACACACGCGCGCCGCAGCCGAAAAGGGCATTATCCTCCCCGCCACGGAATCTGCGCGTTCGCCTGGGAGCAAGTCCTCAAGCCTACATTTGTGCCGGAACCGAGTAGTGCTCGTGGACGATCACCCACTTGCCATTTTGCTTTTCCAGCAGCAGCGTGGCGCGGCCTTCCAGGTGCACGTCCTTGCCGTCTTTGAGATGACCGTCCAACTTCCAGGTGGTTGTCGCCCAAGCGAGGTTGCCCGCACGGTGGACGGCAAGGTCGTCGTTGAGCGCCAGTTTCATATCCTTGAAGCCTGCGAATCCCTTCCGGAAACCCTCTTTGTAAGCTGCCCAGCCCACATATTGCATGGGCGCGACGTCAAAGAACACCGCGCGATCACTGGACGTATAGATCGGGTCGTTGTTGTCAGGGTTAAGCGTTGACCAACCCGCGGCAGACTTCAAGATCGTCGCGCGGATGTCCTGCGCGTCTGTGTCAGCCTTCAGCTCCGCCGCCCCGACCCCCTGGACAAGAAGCAGGCCGACCACGATAGTTAGCAGCATTATGCGTCGCATGGTCTCACCTCCGGCGAGTAATTCAATGTCGAAGCAAGTCTTCGATTTTAGATTTCAAATCTCAGATTTGCGACTTTCGAGTTTCAAGTTTCGAATTTCGAATTCCCTGTTTTGATTCACCTCTTCCTCTACGTCCTAGAACGACGAGTACTTCAGCCACGCGTCCACAATATCTTTCCCGCGGAACACCCACGTCCGCTCGTTCAATTGTTCCACACCCTCCCGGGGCAAAAAACTCTGGGTACCGCGCGGCGTGAATTCCACTTTCACCTCTGCCGGCCCGACAATCTTGTAAGGCTTGAATTCCGCCAGGCGCTCGAGGGCGCGGCGAGCTTTCTCACGAATCAATTTGCAGGCCATCGGGTGCGCCAGCGTGTATCCTGCTGTCCGGCTCACGCCCTGCTTCACTTCCGCGCATTCGGCTTGAGGTACCAGGTCGTGAATTTCTTTACAGGCTGCGGCGTCCCCGGAAAGCATGATCGCAGGGATTCCAAAGGTGCCAGCAAGCATCACTCGCGCGCCGATTTCCCCCGTGGGCTTGTTGTTGACCCAAATATTTTGAATGCCGCGGGAGTCGTAAGAGTGGCTGAGGATGCCCTTCTCCGCTCCGGCCATGGCGTGCTGGCCAATGAAAACCACCGCACCGTAGGAAGCGTCGAGCTCCAGCGTGGGGGAGACCGGCTCACCCGTAAGCAGCCGCGCCTTGGGATGAGTATCCAGCGCGGAGAGGGTGCGGCTGGAATCGTGGCCATCCCACACCACCACCTCCGTCGCCCCTCCCTCCAACAAGCCATCCACGGCCGCGTTGACCTCGCCCGTGAGCAGCTTGCGCGATTCCTCCCAGCGCGCACTCTGAAACGGCGAGCACTGCGTGTCGCTGTCAAAGATCCCGTCCACACCCTCCATGTCCGTAATCACAAAAACCTTCTTGGGCCTTCCGGTTTGGGCGGCGCCGGAAACCCCAGCAGCCGCCAGCACGACGAGCGTGAGCAAACGCCTCAGCCACTTCAAGCAATTCGCACTCATAGGCTCCTCCCCAAATCTGAAAAGAAAATCAAAAGGCAAAAGGCAAAAATCAGAAATGTGGAACCAAGAATGCCCAGGCACTTCGTGTTCGGTTCTTCGGCACTTCATTTTTGCCTTTTGATTCTTGCCTTTTGCCTTTTGATTTTCAGTTTGCCTTGCTTTCGGGAGGGCAGAGCCCTCCCCTACTCTTTCCCCGCCTGGATTCCCAACTCGCGCAGCTTCTCCTGAAGACTCTGCCGGTGGATGCCGATGGCGGCAGCGGTGCGCGTGATGTTTCCACCGTGCTCGCGGAGCTTGGCCTTGATGAAGACAATCTCGAACTGTCGCTTGGCTTCACGGTAGTCGGCGATCTTCAGGAACGAAGCATCCTCGGGCTTCCCGGCCTGCCCCGTCTGTCCGGCAAGAAAGTCGGACGGGAAATCCTGGGGCTGAAGGATTTCAGCCCGGCTCATCACGGTGGCGCTCTCCAGCACGTTCTTGAGCTCGCGGACGTTGCCCTTCCATTCGGCGGCCATCAAGCGCTCCAGGGCCTCGCGTGAAAGGGTGAGCGACGGCCGGCGATGCTTCTCGCTCAGCATGCGGCAGAATTCTTCCGCCAGGAGCGGAATATCTTCCCGGTGCTCGCGGAGAGGCGGGAGCTTCAGCAGCACCACGCGCAGGCGATAATAGAGGTCCTCGCGGAACGTCTGCCGGGCAATCTCCGCCGCCAGGTCCTTGTTGGTGGCGCTGAGGATGCGCACATCCACATCGATGAGGGTGGTCCCGCCCAAGCGCTCGACTTTGCGCGCCTCCAGAAGCCGCAGGAGTTTCGCTTGCGTGGCGAGCGACATATCCCCCACTTCATCCAGGAAGAGCGTGCCGGTATGGGCCAGCTCGAACTTCCCCCGCTTCTGCGACGTCGCCCCGGTGAACGCCCCCTTCTCGTAGCCGAACAGCTCGCTTTCAATCAGGTGTTCCGGCAAGGCGGCGCAGTTAAGCGCCACAAAAGGTTTGCTCCCGCGGTTGCTGCGCCGGTGCATTTCCCGGGCCAGCAATTCCTTGCCCGTGCCGCTCTCCCCCTGCATCAGCACGGTGACGTCGGCCTGGGCCACCCGCTCTGCCAGCTCGAACAGTTCGCGCATCGGCCGGCTCGAGCCGATCATGGACCCGAACTGACCTTCTGCGACCAGTTGCCGCTTGAGTTGCTGGTTCTCTTCGGCGAGCTCAGCGTGCTCGAGCGCCTTCTGGACGACCAGGCGGAGTTCATCCACCTCAAAGGGTTTGGGCAGGTAGTCGTAAGCACCGCTCTTCATCGCCTCCACCGCGATCTTCTCCGAACCATAGGCGGTAATCATGATGACCGGCCGGGAATCTCCGCCGTCCTTCAATTGCCGCAGGAAATCCAGCCCGCTCTCCTCCGGCATCTCGATATCGAGGAGCAGCAGCGCAGGATTCTCCCCCGCCAATACCCGGCGCGCGGCCACGGCGCTTTCGGCCTCAAACACCTGGTAATGATCTTCCAGGGCGCGGCGCACCCCATAGCGCGCCGTGCTGTCATCATCGACGATCAGGATGGAGTGCATAAGTCTCCAGGGATTTTGGATTTTGGATTGTGGATTTTGGATTTATAACTGCGCGCTCTCAGTCTCTGCCTTCGCATCATCTGACAGACACACCCGAATTCACGATGGGTATTCTTAACCCAAAATCTAAAATCCAAAATCGCAAATCACCGGGCGGCGCGGAACTGCACCACGAACCGCGTGCCCCCGTTGGGCGCGGCAGGGCTGGCGCATTCCACCGAGCCGGCGATTTCCTCCGCGCGCCGCTTCACGATGGCGAGTCCCAGACCCGTGCCTCCGGGGCGCGTGGTGAAGAAGGGCTGGAAGATCTTCTCCTTCACCTCCGGCGGAATTCCCCTGCCATCATCCTCCACTACGAGAGCAACACAGGCGGGCAGCTTGGGCTCACCTCCCACGCGGAGGCGCACGTTCCCACCGGAGGGCGTCGCCTCCAGCGCGTTCACCACCAGGTTTGAAACGATGTCGCTGGCCGCTTCCTCGCCGCCTTGCACGGGACAAGGCGAGGTCGGAACCTCGCACTCCAGTTTCACGCCGCGCCGTTCCGCCTCGGCACGCGTCAGGACCAGCACCCGGTTGACGACCGCGGCCAGGTCGCCTGGCCGGTCGGTGTCCCGCGCGGGCTTGGCGTAGCGCAGGACCTGGGAGATATTGCCATTGAGCCGGTCGATCTCACCCAGCACCATCCGCAGATCCTGCCGCGCGCGCGCGGGAAGGCCGGAATCTTCCTCCAGCAACTGCACCAGTGTCTTCATCGAACTCAGCGGGTTCTTCACGTTGTGCGCAATGCGCGCCGCCATTTCACCCAGGAAAGCCATCTTGGCCTTTTCGGCGAGTTCCCGCTCGAGCTTCACCTTGTCGGCGATGAGCTGGCAAAGTTCCAGAGCCGCCGCCAACTGGTCCGTCAGCAATTGCAAGGCGCCGTACAGGTCGCCGGAAAGGTCGGAGGTGACCGGCACAACCTCCAGCAGCCCCATCACCTCGTTGCCGCGATAAATGGGAAGCACCCGCACCTTGCTCGGCCTGGACGGATCGCCCGTATCCGCACGGCGCGGCCCGGCCCATAACTTGACGCCTTCCAGTCCAAGTTCCCGCGGCACTCGTTCTTCCACAAAGCGCTGCAAGGATTCGACGTCGCCGGATTGCTTGGCATGTTCCTGAATTTCCGCGGCAAGCTTTTGCACTCGCTCAAACTCCGAAACAAACGCTTTGTGAAGCGCGCGGTTGATGAGCTTCTTCACCGGCTCCAACAGGACCACGAGAATGAAGATCATCACTCCTTCCGTGACCGCGGCGGGGAGGATGTCGTGGGCCTCCAGCCACCCACTCAGGCGCCGCATGAAGTTCAGGTAAATCAGCAAACCGAAGATGGCGGCGACGGAGTAAACGAGGTTGCGCTGGATGCGCAGCTCCAGGAAGTTGTAGCGGAAAATCCCGTAGCCGACGAGCGCACTCGGCGCAACAGCCACCAGCATCAGGAAGGTCGCAAAATAACCGCCCAGCCCCTCGACCGGCAAGGCGCCGCGCAGGTAAACCCACGCCAGCCCCACGGCCAGCAACACCTGAAAAGCCGCCAGCGCCGCATGGAAGCGCAAGAGGCGCGGGTCCGCAATCCAGCTCCCAAGATAAATCCACAGGTTGATGGCGGAGACGACCGCCAGCGCCCCCACCAGCCACACCCCCAGGAATCTGGCAAACGGCCAGAGCGCGGCGAGCGGGTCCAGTTCGAAATGGCCCAGCAACCTGCCCGCCAGCCAAGGTGCAGCAATCAAGGGTACATAGAAGACCGCAATCAGCAGCTTCCACGGGAAAGCCCTGGGGCAAAAGCGCGCCGCATACTCAGCATGAAGGTGAACCATCAGCGGCGCGCTGGCGAGCAGACCGACGAAGGGAATAAGGCGCGAAACTCCGCAAAGGATGACCGGGCCGACGCCGTAGAACAAACCAATATTCAGGGCGAGCAAATTCCCGGAATTCCACATGAACAGCCCCGCAATCAGGGCGAAGAGCAGCCACTCCAGCCGGCCCAGCCTCCTCTGGCCCAGGATCACTACCATGAGGAACAGGTGCACCAGCGCCCCGAACGTGTAAACAATCAATTTGCATGCCACAAGAGGCGTGAGTTCAAAGGCGACGTCCACAAGAACTCCTCAGGGTTTCATCTTGAGGGCAACGATACATCAAAGGCGTGAAATTCACGGCTTTGCGGTTGCTATTGTATGCCAAGGGCCTCAGGCTCTCAATCGAGTTCCCGGCTCGCCCCACGACCTTTGACGAACGCAGAATCGTCGTCGCTTCCTGGCACGAGCGCCGCGACAGCGCAGCCGGTGGTCAGAGAGCACGGCAACAAAGCGAGAATCAGAAATCTTTATGTAACTCATCACTGAAAAAGTTCTTCCCACGCTTTCCTGACCTGTGCGAGAATTGGCGGGATTTGTTCTGGCCGATCTTCAATGTGTGTTTCTGCAAGTTCACTGAGCAGACCAAGGGGCCGCACGCGCCCTCAGACTAACCTATGGAAAACACCCCAGCCGAACAGCCTATAAAGGCGTCCTTGCCCGGCGCGCCCCGCGTCCTGGTCGCTACCACTGCCCTGCTTGCATTCATTTCCTTCTGGCGGGCGGCGGCAATTGTCCTGAACGACCTCGCGTCGTCCGCGTATTACGCGGGCGGCATCGCCGAGGAGGCCATCGGCAAATCCGCCCCCTGGTTCATCCTGGGTGTGATGCTCTTCTCTTACGCGGTGCGCGCCATCTACGTGGAAAGTTGCAGCATGTTCGTGCGGGGCGGCGTCTACCGCGTGGTGAAGGAAGCCATGGGCGGGACGCTCGCCAAGTTCTCGGTCTCCGCCCTCATGTTCGACTACATCCTCACCGGCCCCATCAGCGGCGTTTCGGCAGGCCAGTACCTGGTGGGCTTCCTCAACGAGCTCCTGCGTTACGTCCACCTCAACATCGTTCTGCCGGAGAACTTCACCGCCGCAACCTTCGCCATCCTCGTCACCCTCTATTTCTGGTGGCAAAACATCAAAGGGATTCCGGAATCGAGCGAAAAGGCGCTGCGCATCATGCAATTCACCACGGTCATGGTGGTCATCATGATCGGCTGGTGCGGTTACACCCTCTGGGTGCGGGGGTGGCATCTCCCTCCCTTTCCCAGGCTTCAGAACTTCAGTTTCTCGCCGGAGGCGCTGGGATGGTTGAAGGGCAGCCGGCTGCCCCAGACGATCGGGCTGATCGGCATCTTGATCGGTCTCGGCCACTCCATCCTGGCCATGAGTGGTGAGGAGACCCTGGCTCAGGTTTACCGCGAGATCGAGCACCCCAAGCTGCCCAACCTGAAGAAAGCCGGCCTGGTGATTTTCCTCTACAGCATGATTTTTACATCGCTGGTTTCCTTCTTCGCCGCGATGATCATCCCCGACGACGTGCGCAAGGGTTTCCACGAAAACCTCATCGGCGGCCTGGCGATGCACGTTCAGGGGCCGTGGACGCTTCGTCTGGTGTTTCATGGTTTCGTGGTTCTGGTGGGTACCCTGATTCTCGCCGGCGCGGTGAACACGGCCATCGTGGGTTCGAACGGCGTGCTGAACCGCGTCTCGGAAGACGGGGTGCTGGCCGACTGGTTCCGGCAACCGCACCCGCGCTACGGGACCTCCTACCGCATCATCAACATCGTCGTCATCTCCCAGATCCTGACCATCCTGCTGACCCGCGGCAACATCATCCTGCTGGGTGAGGCCTACGCCTTCGGCGTCATCTGGAGCTTTGTGATGAAGGGCGCTGCCGTCCTGGTACTGCGTTTCAAGCAGCCCGGACCCCGCGAGTATCGCGTTCCGCCCAACCTGAAGATCGGCCGCATCGAGATTCCCCTGGGGCTGGGCTTGATCACGCTCACCCTCCTCGCCATCGCTTTGGTCAACCTCGTCACCAAACAGGTGGCGACGGTCTCGGGCATTGCCTTCTCGCTGGCGCTCTTCGGGGTCTTCACGGCCTCGGAGAAGCTCACCCAACACCGCGGCGTCGACCACGCCGACATGGACCAGTTCCACCTGGCGCCGGCTGAAGAGATTACGCCTCAGTCCTGCGGCGCCCGTCCGGGAAACGTTCTGGTCCTGGTCCGCGACTTCCACACGCTTTACAACCTGGCGGCGATCCTCGAGCGCGTGAAGCCCGAGAAGCAGGATGTGGTAGTCCTCCACGTCCGGATCCTGATGCGCTCCGCCTCGGGAGAAAGCGGGCTGATGCCGGAGCAACTTTTCACCGCCACCGAGCAGAGGCTTTTCACTCATGCCCTCGCCCTGGCGGAGGCGCGCGGCAAGACCATCCGCCTGGCGGTGGTGGCCGCCACACAGATCTGGGACGGCATCCTGCGCGCGGCCCAGAACCTGCAGTCCTCCACGGTGGTGCTCGGTCTCTCGGCGAAAATGCCCATCACCGAGGAGGCCCGGCGCGCCGGCGCCGCCTGGGAACGCTTGCCCGATCCCAAACCCCGCCTCACGCTGGAAATCTTTACCCCCAGCGGCCGCGAAGACGTCTTCTACCTCGGCCCCCACGCGCCGCACTTGACCCCCAAGGAAATTGACCTTCTGCATGGCCTCTGGCTCAAGTTCAGTAATGAACTGGCCCCCGAGGAGATCCACCACCACGACATCGTCCACTTCGCCCTGAACGAACTCGAGCAAAGACTCGCCAACGGGCAGGCCGAGGAAATCCGCAAACGGCTCAAAGAACATCTGGAAGTGGCCAAGACCAAGCGGGTGTCCCACCTGTAGCAGTCAGTTATTAGTCGTCAGTCGTCGTGAGCAAGCGAGCCAATGCCCGGAAGACGGCGGGAGCGGCGCTCGGCCCTGCGACGAGTGTGCCATCAACTCCGCCCCAATGCATCGCAAAGCTCCCGGTATCTGGCGCCCGACCGACTATCGTAGGCTCTGAAAGTCTTCGAGAGTTACACCCAACTGGCGGAGGATCTTGAAGAAGAGTGGAGGCCCAATCTCGCCTCCACCGTGTAGCGGAATGGTCACGGCACGGCCGTCCGGATGGTTCCAACGCTCATGGCTGCCGGTTTGCCGCGTTCTGAAAGTCCCGGGCCGTGGCGCTAGGCATGGACAATTTCGGTGGTGTCGGCAGGAAGCGGAAGGCGCTTGTCACGATACTCTTCCGCGATCATTTCGAAAACCCTGGTCAGCTCGCTCAGGGCTTCTTCGCGAGTGGGCATGAGGGCATAGCAGCCGGGAATGGCAGGAATTTCCGCCACCCACGAACCATCGTCCTGGCGATAAAGAATTGTTTTGTAATCATGCAGAGTCATAAGACTGCTCCCGACCGTATTCTCCATTGTAGCACGCATTGCATGGGATTAGCTGCCGCCGCTTACCCCCAAGTCTGAGGGCGGGCCGGCGCATCGTCGCCGCGACGAGCGTGCCATCGACTTTGTTCGGATACATCGCAAAGACCACGAGGCGTGTGCACCTTCTGTCTTCTCACGCCTGCTGTTCGTCTTTGGGTCGGAAGACCTGTGTGAGGATGACGCCGCCGGAAACCAGCAGGATGCCGGCCAGCATGGGCAGGTTCACATACTCGCGCAGGAAAAAGTGGGCGAAGAGTGTGGCCACCAGGGGATTGAGCGAAGAAAACGCATAGACGCGCGCCACCGCCATCAGGCGCAGGGCGGTGAACATGCAGTAGATGGCGATGATGCCCGAGAGCACGCCGCTGGTGAGTAGCGCCAGTAGGTTGCGCCCCGCCGTGGTGAAGAGCAGCGAGCCGCGGCCCAGCACCACCAACCCCAACAAACCCACCGCCACGCTGGTGGTAAATTGCAGCAGAATCGCCGTGGACTGGTGCGCGCCGCGCAACTGGCCGTCCCGCCACAGCACACCCGAGATCCCGTAGGTGAGCGCGGTGGAGAGCGCCAGGGGGATCGCCCAATACCATTGAGGAGAAATCGCCTGGCCACGCAGTTGTCCCAGCGCCAGAACTACCAGCCCCGCAAAGATCAAACCCACACCCAGAAGCGCGAAACGGTGGATCCTTTCGTGCAGGAAGAACCAGGCAATCAACGTCCCCCAGATCACGTAAGTCTCCTGCACCGGAACGGTGATGGCCACGCCACCCACGCGCATGGCGAAGTAATACAGGAAGAGCCCCAGGGTGGAAATGATTCCCGCCCACACGAACGGCAGGATGGCGCGCCACCCGATAAAGCGCGGAGAGTTCGGCCGGAGTTGCTCCAGCGTGTGGTTCTTCCAGACCAGGATAATCCCCAGGATCAGGCTGGGAATGCCGCGCAGAAACGGTCCCACCAGCGGGTCGGCGTGTGCCACCCCAAAGCGATCAAAGGTGTTGGCCGAGGCGTATCCAAAGACCGTGCCCAGCGCCCACGGCTCCCCGCGGCGGCGGGTAGTTGGTTGTGTTGAGGCTTCCATCTTATGTTTGTGCGGCAACCAAGGTTGAGCCGCCTTGCGATTATAACGGCATGTGGACTTTCAGCAAGCTTCTTTGCCACAAGAACAGGAGTTAGGACTCAGGGAATGGTTGTTTTGGTGGCTGCCTGTCCTTCCCTGTTGGGACTTCTTTCAGTCCACCATGCACGGATGACCGCCGCATATATTCGGCCCCGCCGCACCGTGGGGTGGCAAGATGCCCCATCGGGGTGTCACGACGAAGATGCTGGTGGGGCTTTTTGCCGTCTTGAGGATTGGCCCACCATGATGCTACACTGTCGGGGTTTGAATATAAGACCTTCGGGGCAGGGTGAGGGAAGGAAAGCCCGGATTTACGCGCCTTCCCAATTCCCGATCGGCGGTAAAGCCCGCGAGGGGCATCGAGGACAGTTAACAGTGACGAGTGACAAGTGATGAGCCGGAAGCGGATATAGCTTTCCCCCCTGACTCGTCACTAGCCACTCGCCACTTGTCACTGTTCTTCACGCCCCACGATCCGGTGAGACTCCGGGGCCGACGGTACAGTCCGGATGGTAGAAGGTCAAGGCCGCTTCACGTCTGAAGTTTGGGCGCGTCCTCGTGTAGTTCGCGACGACGACTCGCCTCATGGGCCTTTGATCTGCCCTCCCTCCCCCGCCCCGCGAAGAGGTAATTCCCTTGCATCCGCTCAACACAAAGCTCGCGTGGCGCTTGCCCGCCTCTGCGATCATCGTCACCGTCTTTTTAGCGCTCACCCTGTGGGTGCCGTCGCTCGAACTCTTCGGGCAAAGTTGGAATAGTCACCTGGAGGGCCTGATTCTCGACCCCACGGGAGCAGCAATCCCAGTAGCTTCGGTGCAGTTGCGCAACACCGCCACGGGGCAAATCCGCCAGACTCATACTGACGGCCACGGGTTCTACAGCTTTCCCCTCGTGCCGGTGGGAATCTACGAACTGGAAATTGCCAAGCCCGGCTTTATGTCGAGAATCATGTCTGGCTTGACGCTGCGAGTCGGCGAGAAAGCTCGCGTGGACGCCACACTGGAACTCGCCCGGAGCCAGACGCAAGTTCGCGTCGACGCCAAACCGCCCCTGGTGGAGACAGCTTCACCCGCCATCGGCGACGAGATTGACAACCGCCGCGTCAGCCTGCTCCCCTTGAACGGCCGTCAGTTCTCCCAATTGGCGCTGTTGGCCGCAGGAGCTGTGCCGCCTTATCCCAACAGTTCCTCGCAGCAATTCAACACTCCCGCGCTGGGCATCGGCTTCTCCGTGAACGGCCAGCGCTCCGAGCGGAACAATTTCACGCTCGATGGCGTCACCGTGATGGAACCGTTTGCTTATAGCCTGACGGTGAATCCCTCCGTGGATGCCATCCGCGAGTTCCGCGTGGTGGAGAACTCTTACTCAGCCGAACAGGGGCTGACCTCGGGAGCGCAGGTCAACATCGCTTCGCGCTCCGGCTCGAACCGCCTGGTGGGAACCGCCTACGAGTACTTGCGCAACAGCGCGCTGGACGCGAAGAATTTCTTTGACGATCCGCTGCGGCCTATTCCGCCCTTCCGCCAGAACCAGTTCGGCGCCAGCGTGGGCGGGCCCCTGCGGCGCGACCGCACTTTTTTCTTTACGAACTATGAGGGCTTGCGCATCCGGCAAAGCATTACCAACACCACGCTTCTACCTCCTGAAGCGTTGCGCCGGGGCGACTTCAGCGGCACGAATCCCCTCACCGGAAGGCTCTTCCCCGCCATCCTCGACCCCGCAGAGCGGGGCCGGCCTTTCCCTGGCAATCAGATTCCCGAATCACGGATCGATCCGCTTTCTGCAGCGATTCTGGCGCGCCTTCCCGAACCCAACATGCCCAACGCGGCGGCTGGCCAAAACAACCAGCTTAATGTCGGCCTGCGGACCGTGAATACCGACCAGTTCACGCTTCGGCTCGATCACCAGTTGACCGCCCGGCACCTGCTTTTCGGGCGATTCCTGTTGTTCGAGGGCAGCCAACTGTTTCCCTTCGTCTCCAACACCTTCGCCCAGAACCCTCTCGCCCCGCCGGGCTCCGGAACCAACAAGGACGACGCGGGACGCAACCTCGCCCTGGGGCTGACTTCGCTCTTCCGGCCAACCCTCATCAATGATTTCCGCTTCGGCTACGCCTACTTCTTCGGAAGGAAACAAGCCCAGAACATCCATAGCAATTTTCTGGAGCGGCTGGGAATCACCCGCGCGCCCGGCTCGACGAACCGCGGCATCCCCGCCATCAATGTGCCGGGCTACGCGGACATGGGCGACAGCGACATCTTCCAGCCGCAGATCCGCAAGAACCACACTTTCCAGTTCTCCGACAACCTGGTTTGGGTGAAGGGCCGGCACACCCTGAAGTTCGGCCTGGACGCGCGCCGCCTGCGCCTCTTCTATCTGCTGGAGGATTTTGGCCAGGGAGTTTTTTCCTTCAGCGATGGCTTCGGCTCGGTCTCCGGAACCGCCTTCTCCGATTTCCTCTTGGGCAGGCCGTTCCTCTCCTTTGCGCAAGCCGGCAACTCCGGCGGGAACGACCGGTTGAATTACCTGGGCGCGTATTTCTCGGACGAGTTCCGCGTGACCCGCCGGTTGACCCTTACTTATGGCTTGCGCGAGGAGTTCTACACCCCGGGCATGAATGCCGACGGGCGTGGCTCCATCCTCGACCCGAGTAATGCCGCAAGGTTTATCGTGCGGAATGACCGCGGCCAGGCGGCAACTCTCATCTCAGATCCTTTAATCCAGACGCTGCAACAGCGTTATGGCCTCGAGTTCATCACCTCGCAGCAGGCCGGGTTGACTGCTTCACTCATCAAGCCGGACTATGCAGGATGGGCGCCCCGCCTGGGATTTGCTTATGACCTCACGGGACACGGGAAGAGTTCCCTGCGCGGCGGCTTCGGCGTCTTCAATTCTTTGGGCGAGCTGGATTACCTGTCGGAAACTCGATTCAGCGCACCCATCACGGAATTCCTCTTCGGCCTCGACCTCTGCCGCTTCTTCGGACCCGGGGCCTGCGGCCAGCCTTTCGCGCCCATGCCGCTCGGTTACGCGCTGGCCTATCAACTCGGCAATGCTCCGCCGGTGGCGGTGTCATCGCCGCCCAACATCCGCAATGGCTATGCTTACGAGTGGAGCCTCTCCTTCGAGCACGAACTCGCCCCCAACACGGTCCTCTCCTTGAGCTACACCGGCTCGGACGGGCGCAAGCTTCCACGCCGCGCTGTCCAGAACCAGGGTGTGCCAAACCTGCCCGGCGTCCGGCGCGGCTACCACCCGCAGCCCGGCTCCAACGAGTTCGTGCGGGCCACCGACGTCAACTCCGGCTATCACGCGCTGATCCTGCGCCTCGAGCGACGCTTCTCCGGCGGGTTGTCCTTTGTGGGGGGTTACACTTTCGGGAAGTCTCTCGATACCGCCTCGGGCCTCAACGGCACCAACCAGCCCCAGGATAATTACAACCTGAAAGCCGAGCGCGGTCTCTCCGATTTCGACGTCCGACAACGCTTCGTGCTCTCAAGCACCTGGGAGTTGCCTTTCGGACCGGGCCGGCACTGGGGGAAAGAAGGAGCGGCGGCAAGGGTTATGGGTGGGTGGCAACTGGCCAGCATCCTGACACTCCAGACCGGCCAGCCCATGACCGCGATCCTGCCCACTGCTTTGAGCGGCACGCAATCAAACGGCACGGATCGCCCCGACCTCATTGCCAATCCCAACCTGCCGGGAGACCAGCGCGATCCTAGCCGCTGGTTCAATACCAATGCCTTTGCGCCGCCGCCGGTCTTTTTCGATGCGTTCGGCCCCTTCAGCATCCCGGGCACCGAAGGCCGCAACGTCATCACCGCACCGGGCTTCAAGGATTTTGACTTGAGCCTGGAACGGCACCTCCGGCTGAGCGAGCGGGTGAATCTCGTCTTACGGTCGGACTTCTTCAATTTAACGAACCATCCCAACTTTGATCGTCCCGGCCTCATCTTCGGGACGTCGAACTTCGGCAAGATCAGTTCCGCCGAAAACTCCCGGCAGATTCAGTTTGCCCTGCGGCTGAATTGGTAGTCCAGGAGCCACATAACCGCGGAGACACAGAGGGAAAAGATTGCAGAGGCGATGGATGGATCGGCCTGTTCGGGCCGGGAAACCCCGCCCCTGGGTGAGAGCTGCTGCCCAGGTTCGGCAGCCATTCCGGACACGCATGGGAGCAGCTTCATCCGCTGCTAGAGCTCGCAAAACGGGGTTCGCTGGTCGGAGGGCTCGGCCACCGCTACAGTCGCGCCAGACACTCCTTGCCGCACGCCAAGGGCTTATCCGAAACCACCGAGCACGCGGTGACGTCAACTACGCGCAGGCAGCCGAACTCCGCCTCGCGCTGGTCCGCTAGCACCTTTGCCCGTACCTTCTTCTCCGGGCAGCGTACTGAGCGCTTCCTCAGGCCTGGACCCCACTTCCAGATGGTGTAGGCGACAACCGCCCAGCACGCCAGTACGCCTGTCGCTTCCAATGTAATGATCCCGCTCATAAAGAACGCCCTCCCCTGCGACGACTTCGGGCAATTTGCCCGCGGGACAGGTCCTTTTCTACCTGCAAGCTACCCCGCTTTACGCGAAAACGCAAGCCGCTCACCGCTCGAACCAGCAGCGGGTTTCCGCGAAAGCTGACTGGCAGGGTATCCGCACGGGGTTACTTGTACAAGTGCGCCACGTATCTGCCGTAGCCGTTATAGAGCTTGGTGGGGATGCGTTCGCCGGTCTCGACCAGGCGCTCGCTGGCCTGGGACCAGCGCGGGTGAGGTTTATCCGGGTTGACGTTGGCCGAGAAATCGTACTCGTTGGGCACGACGCTGTTCCAGAACGTGGGCGGTTGCTTCTCCACAAACTCGAAGCGCGTAATCGCCTTGATGCTCTTGTACCCGTACTTCCATGGTGTGTGCAGACGTAGCGGCGCTCCATTTTGATTGGGAAGGGTTTTTCCGTACATTCCGACCACCATCAGCGCCAGTTCGTTCCTGGCCTCGGCAAGCGTCAGGCCCTCAAAGTAAGGCCAGGGATACCAGGCGGCGCGTCGCTGCCCTTCGGCTTGAGAGGGCCGCAGAAAGCTCAGCATGCGCAGGTGGCGCGCTTTCGACAAGGGCGCGCACCACTCCACAAACTTCTTCATGGGAAAGCCGATCCAGGGAACAAAGATGGTCCAGGCCTCGACGCAGCGGTGGTGATAGACGCGCTCTTCCAGCGGCATCTGGCGAATCAGCTCGTCTACGTCAATCTTGCGGGGCTTTTCCACCAAGCCCTTGATTTCGATCGCCCAGGGCCGCGGTTGAAACTCTTCCGCGAGTTTCCACACCTGATCTTTCACTTCCGTGAACTCGTAGTAGTTATTAAAGCCTGTGGCGATGCGTTCCGAAGTGATGGAGTGGTCCACGGTGTAATTGGTATTGCGCGGGGCATTCAGTGGGGCGAGGTTGACTCCCACGCGGTTCTTTGGGTCCTTTGGCTTTGCCAGGGCGTCGGAAAAAAGCGAGCCGGCAATGCTACCCAGCGCCAGTGCTGAAGCCCCGCTCAGGAATTTGCGCCGATGGAGATAAATGTGCTCCGGTGTTACCAGCCGTTCTGGGATTTCCCAGCCTCTAGGAATTTTGATAAGCATGGAGCACCTACCTGCAACGGTGGCCAGTCTATCTTGTGATTGTGCCCTACGTAAAGAGATGCGCGACACGGAGAAAAGGTCTCCCCCGGACGGGATGGGTGGCAGGATTTGGGATTCAGGAGCTGGCGCACGGAAGTCAGGAGTAAGAAGCCAGGAGTAGAGGCGGCTTAATTCCGCTCCCTTCCGTGGCGCCTGACTTGCCCCCAGTCAGACGAGACAACATATCCCGACAGTCGTCATTGCTTGGCGACCCGAGCGGATTGCCAGGCAACCATCTGCCAGCGGCCTTCCTGCTTCACGTAAACGTCGAGATAACAAATGTTGAGTGTCTCCTCTTCACCTCGCGCTTTGATTCTCACCATGGCGTGCCCCGTCACTACCGCCGATTCTCCATAAACGCGCACTTTAAGGTCACGGGTTGTGATCGAAAGATACTTCAGCTCGCCCGAACCGAGAACCCCGATGACCTCCGCCTTGGTCTGCTGCCAGCCATTCGAGTGAGTGTATGTTAGGTCGTCAGACAGGATTTCGTTGAGCGTTGCGACGTCAACCTCCTGCATGGCGTGGAAACGGCGGGTTTCCAGTTCTCGAATCTCCTTTTCCGCGCCCGCGGAAGTCTGGCTCGCGGCAAAGCCCGGCGCGAAGAGAACCAGGATGGTGAAGGCATAAACATGTTTCATAAGCGCATATCCTTTCGAGCAGGGGTCGTACGGTACTCTTGCGGCTATTATGCCCTGAAGGGACAAGGTAAGAAAGCCGGGGACGCCTTCAGGGCACGGGATCGACAAAATTCGCGGGTGGCGATGCAGATCACCATCGGACCGTGAGCTGTCCGCGACATTCTACCGCCGCAGGTCGCATATATCACAATTCTATTCATGCCCCACCCGGCGGAAAAGGCGCAGGTCCAGAGGACGGGACCTGCGCTACATGGCCGCATCGTCCGCCTGGGCGGACGCCCCTACAAGGCGCGGTAAACCTCCCGGCGATGCCCGATCTTGATGATGAGGATTTCCAGGCGGCCGTCATCAACCGTGTAGATGATGCGGTAGTCGCCGGTACGCAGGCGCAGATACTCCCGCTTACCTTGCAGGCACTTGACGCCAGACGGGCGGGGGTCCACCGCCAGGCGGTCGATCTTGTGGCTAATCCGCCTCCGGTCGGCTCGCGGGAGATCGGCCAGTTGCCGTAGTGCCGCGGGCAGGATTGATACCTTATACGCCACGGGTTAAAGCCCCAGTTTCTTTTTGGCTTTATCCCAGGGAATAGGCTTTTCACGCTTGGCTTTTGCCCTCCCCAAAATCCTCTCCCCCTCCTCCAAATCGAGCCGGTCCTCGAGCTCCTCGAGGAGCATTAGATCCTCGAAGGGAATCAGGGCAGCCAGATCTTTGCCGCGCCGATGCAAGATAACTCTCTCCCGGCCATAGGCCACCCGGTTTACAGTCTCCGCGAATTCCTGCCGGACTTTGCCAGCCGCTAGACGGGTCATCTGAAGAGCCCCCCAATATTACTTGACGTACGCTTTGTACGTTTAGTACCTCACGTCCTATGGTCGCCGAATCGACGCCCTCCCGTCAAGCTCTAATGGGATGCTGAAGAAAGGTTTTTGCATGTCATTCCGAGCTCGCTTTGCAGGAAAACATCTCGTGTAGAAAAGTCGAAGGTCAAGAGTTCAAAGCGGAAACTCCCTACGTTCGACGGGCATGCCATGGCACGCCCCTACTGCGGCAGTCGCCACAAGGCCAGAAACCCCAAGATCGAGTCGGCGCTACCCACTGCACGAACCGTAGTGGCGGAGTAAATCCGCCGCTACAGCCCCGCTCCCTGCGAGCTGTAACCTATCACCTGTTCCCTAACCCGAGGCGGGGCCACAGGGCGTCGATTTTCTTCTTCGTCTCCGCGTCCATCTTGATTTCGTCGGGCCAGGGGCGGGTGAAGCCTTCGCTGGGCCACTTGGTGGTGGCGTCCACGCCCATCTTGGAGCCGAAGTTGGGCAAGCGGGAAGCGTGGTCGAGCTGATCCACCGGCCCCAGCGTAAACTGGATATCCCGCTCGGGATCGATGTGGTTCAGGGCTTTCCAGGCGACCTCGCCGGGGTCATGCACGTTCACGTCGTGGTCCACCACCACGATGCATTTCGAGAACATGGCCCCGGGCAATCCCCAGAGGGCGTTCATCACCTTGCGGGCATGACCTGGGTAGCTCTTACGAACTGCAACGATAAGCAGATTATGAAAGATGCCTTCGGCGGGCATGTGCATGTCCACGATTTCCGGCATCTGTTTCCGCAACAGGGGCAGAAACAACCGCTCCACCGCGTAGCCCATCCAGTAATCTTCCATGGGTGGGGCGCCCACGATGGTCGAGATGTAAACCGGGTTCTTGCGGCGCGTCACGCAGGTGAGGTGGAAGGCCGGAAACTTGTCCTCGAGCGAGTAGTACCCCGTGTGGTCGCCGAAGGGACCTTCCGCCCGGATGTCATCCAGATCGACGTAGCCTTCCAGCACCATCTCCGCGTTGGCGGGGACTTCCAGGTCCACCGTCTCGCACTTCACCAGCTCCACCGGCTCCTGGCGGAGGAATCCCGCAAACAGAAACTCGTCCACGTCTTCCGGCAGGGGGAGGATGCCGCAGAGCATGGTGGCCGGGTCGGAACCGACGGCCACGGCCACGTCCAGGCGCCGGCCTTTGCCTTCCCGCTCCAGCCAGCGGAAGTGTTCTGCGCCCCCTTTGTGGATTTGCCAGTGCATGCCCGTAGTGCGCTCGTCATAGACCTGCATGCGGTAGCAGCCCACGTTGCGCCGGCCGGTCTTGGGACTACGCGTGACGACCAGGGGCCAAGTAATGAAGCGGCCGCCATCCTGCGGCCAGCACTTCATCACGGGAAACCGCGCGAGCGAAGACCCTTCGCGCTCGATCACCTCTTTCACCGGGCCGCTCCTCACGCTTCTGGGGAAGAACGATCCGAGTTCGGCAAGCTTGGGCAGCAGCTTGACCTTGTCGAAGAAGCCTTCGGGCGGCTTCATTTCCAGGAGGTCCTCGATGCGGCGGGCCGCGTCCTCGAGCGAGGCAACTTCCAGCGCCAGCTCGATTCTGCGCTTCGAGCCCACGGCGTTAATGAGTAACGGGATGGGATAGGTCACGCCGTCGCGGGCCGAGCGCGGTTTTTCAAAGAGCAGAGCCGGCCCGCCCCTTTTCGACACGCGGTCGGTGATCTCGGCAATTTCCAGGTCCACATCCACCTCAGCGGGAATTCGCTTCAGTTCGCCCTCCCGCTCCAGGCGGTCGATAAACTCGCGCAGGTCTTTGTAGGCCACGGGAATACCTCACGGTGAAGAAAGAAGTCAGTAGTCAGTTGTCAGCCAATCGCCGTCAGCTCTCGGCCTTCAGGCCAGACACCTTCGTTCTCGGTTTTGCTGACTATGGAGCCTTAACTGCGGTCGTCGTTTTCGATTCTTACGGAGCGCTGACGGCTGACAGCTGACAGCTAAAAGCGAAGGATTGCAGATTGCGCCCGTCAAATCAAGCCGGGGTTGTGCTCGCACCTTCCTTGACTTTCCCTTCCCTGGGCCAGATACTACGGCTGGGGACTTCCAGCGCGACCCGGAAGACTCGGGGAGAGAGCAGGAAAATCCTCCAGCCCCACGCTGATGCCATCTCCGATGGGCACTCGAGGCCGAATTCCGCGCCTTTTTGCTGCGGGCACCTCGTACCTGCTGGCTTTCCTGGCGTTCTGGAGCGGAGCGCGCAGCCACCTCCGGGCCGGTGAGAAGCAGAGTTCCGATCAATCCGAACTGACCACCCAGGACCTGCAACCCACCTTCAAGATCCAGGTCGAACGCAACCTGGTGGTGGTGCGAGTGGTGGTGCGCGACTCGAAGGGTGTAGCGGTGGGCAACCTGCGCAAGGACGATTTCCGGCTCTTCGACAACGGCAAGCCTCAGACCATCTCCCAGTTCGCCATCGAGTTACCTTCCGCGAAGATTCGGACGACGCTGACGTCCGAAAAATCGGAGGTGGACATCGAAGTCCAACCGGAAACCACTCCCGCTCCCTCCACCCCCCAGCGTTACACGGGGCTGTATTTCGATGACGTCCACCTGCGTTTCGAAGATATCGCGCGGACGCGCGACGCCGCGGATCATTACCTCGAGACTGCGGTTCAACCCGGGGACCGGGTGGGCATCTTCACTTCTTCCGGCCAGCATGTACTCGACTTCACGGATGACCACGCCCAACTTCATCGGGCACTTTTCCAGCTTCGGCCGCGCCCGCTGATCTGGGACACCGCCAGTCGTTGTCCGGAGATCACTCCCTACCAGGCCTACCTCATGGTGCACCAGCGGGATCCCTTCGCCCTCGACATCGCGAATGCAGAGGCCTACCGTTGCGACTGCGAGCAACTCCCCAGGATACCCCCGGATTGCGCGCCCCAAGCCGCCGCCCGCGCCGAAGGCGAGGCTGTCCGCATCCTTAGCCAGTATGAAACGCAGTCGGAAGCCTCCCTGCGCGGACTTGACCTGTTGGTCCGTCGGATGGGGGTGTTACCGGGCCAGAGGAGTGTGGTGCTGATTTCTCCCGGCTTCCTCTCAGCCACACAGGAATTTCGACTCGACGAGATCGTTGATCGAGCCTCGCGTTCTGAGGTCATTATCAACGCCCTCGATGCCAAGGGGCTGTTCGCGCCCTTGGCCTTGGGGGATGCCAGCGAACGTCCGCTGGTGCTTGTGCAACGCCCCGACCTGGTGGCAAAGAAAGCCCAAATCCAGCTTGCGGGCTTTGACCGGGCCGTGGATGCCCTCAGCACGCTGGCTAACGACACCGGAGGACAGTTCTTCCACAACAATAACGATTTCGAGGAAGGCTTTCGGAAGGTCGGCGCGCTTCCGGAGGTCTATTACATCCTGGCTTTTTCCCCGCAGAACCTGAAGATGGACGGGAGCTTTCACAGCTTGAAGGTGCGACTGGTCTCGGGCGCCGGCCTGACGCTGCATGCCCGCCACGGCTACTTTGCCCCCAAGCAGCGGTCGGACGCGGCGGCCCAGGAAAAGGAAGAGATCCAGCAGGCCGTCTTCTCCCAGGATGAATTGAGCGAGCTGCCGGTCGAAGTGCACACGCAGTTCTTTAAGGTGAACGATAGGAGCGCAAGACTTTCCGTCCTGACTCACCTGGATGTGCGCCAGTTACGTTTTCGCAAGCAAGAGGGACGTAACCTGAACAACCTGACCTTTGTCACCGCCTTGTTCGACCGGGACGGAAAGCTGCTGACGGGGAAGCAAAAACTGCTGAAATTCCGCCTGCTCGATGGCACTCTGGATCGGCTTTCCCAGTCCGGCATTACCGTGAAGACCAATTTTGATGTGGTTCCGGGAAATTACTTGGTGCGGGAGGTCGTCCGGGAGGCTGAAGGGAGTCAGCTTTCTGGACTCAACCGCGCCGTGGAGATTCCGTTTTAAGAAGGTGATCTATGTCTCTACGCCGCCTCTCATTCTTTTCACTCCTCTTCGTCTTCGCCGTCTGTGGCGTGGGGCTCGTTCCGGCGCTCATCCCTGCGGCGCCTGCCGGAGCGCAGAACCCTGCGGAACCTGCCATGCCAACCATGCAGGAGGTCATCAAGGCGGAGGCCGGCCTGGTGCTGGTGGATGTGATTGTCACGGACAAGAAAGGGAATTCCATCCGTGACATGGAATCGAAAGAATTTCACGTCTTTGAAGATGACAAGGAACAGCCCATCACCAGTTATTCCCCCCCCACTCCGGCAGGTGCGCCGGGCGCCCCCTCGCAGCCGCGTTACCTCGTCCTCTTCTTCGATAACTCGACGATGGCTCCCGCCGAGCAGATGCAGGCGCGCAAGGCGGCGGCCGAGTTCGTCGAAAAGACCGCCTCGAGTGCTCACCTGGTGGCCGTGGTGGATTTCGGAGGCGCCTTCCGTGTCACCCAGAATTTTACCTCCAACGTGAACCTGCTCAAGCGCGCCGTGGGAGGTGTGAAGTACGCTGCCCTCCAGCCGAACGAGCCCGGTCAAACCACGGAAATCGCCTCTCTGGGCTCGCCCTCACCTATCCAGATGCGCTCGGACTTCGCGGCCCGCAGTGTTTTGCTGGCGATCCGGAATCTTGCCAAAACGCTGCGGACGGTGACCGGCCGGAAAACCTTGATCCTGTTTTCCGGGGGCTTCCCACTCAACCCGGAGCGCGAGTCGGAACTTACGGTAACCATTGACGCCGCCAACAAGGCGAACGTGGCCATCTACCCTCTGGACGTGCGCGGCCTGCAAGGGCTCCCCACAACACCCCGCATGGACATCAACAATCCCATGTCTCCGACGCAGCCAGGATTCCCCCCTGGCGCGTCGCTGCTTGACTCGCCGTTCCCGCATTCCAGCGCTCTCCTGGCGGCGCTCATGATGGGGCCTGCGCCGCTGCCGCAGCGGCCTGGCGGTGGAGGAGGTGGTGGTGGAACAGGCGGAGGAAGTGGCGGTGGTGGCGGAGTCGGAGGTGGCGGTGGTGGCGGCCGCGGTGGTGTGGGTGGTGGCGGTGGAGGCAACGTCGGTGGAGGTGGGAACGTCGGCGGAGGCGGCCGCTCCACGGGAGGTAACACCGCAGGCGGAACCACCACCGGGGGCTCGCGCGGAACGGGCTCCGGCGGAAATCCTGCCGGCGGAGGGCGCGGCGCCGGTTCAAGCGTCAATAACCCCAACCGCTACGATCAGCCGGGATTCGGCAATAATCCCTATCGTCAGATCATTCCACCGTTGCTCGAATCGGCGACCACCAACCAACAGGTCCTTTACGCGCTGGCGACCGGAACCGGCGGCTTCACTATCTTCAATACCAACGACTTCCTGGGCGGCCTGGGGAAGGTTGCCAAGGACCTCGACGAGTACTACGTGCTGGGTTACGTCCCCCGCAGCCAGACCCACGACGGCAGCTACCATCGCATCCGGGTGAAGGTGGATCGCAAAGGCGCCCAGGTGCGCTTCCGCAATGGGTACTACGACGTCAAAAGCCCCGACCTGCTTGCCGGAAAACCGGAAGGCAAGGCCCTTGAGGAGCGGGTGGCCAGCACGCAGCCGGGAGACGTTCCCGTTACCCTCAGCACTCCTTACTTTTACACCGAGGCCAACGTGGCGCGAGTCAATGTGGCCTTGGACGTGCCCGGCGCTGCCCTGAACTTTGAGAAGATCAAGGGGAAGTTCCACTCAGCAGTCAACGTCCTGGGCATTGCCTACCGCCCCGACGGTTCGGTGGCCGCGCGCTTCAGCGATAGCCTCAAGCTGGACTACGAAAAGAAGGAATGGAAGGAGTTCGCCAAGGCTTCGTTCAACTACCAAAACAATTTCAATATTGCCCCCGGAAAGTACAACCTCAAGGTCGTGCTCAGCGCGGGAGGAGAAAAATTCGGGAAATTTGAGAAAGCTCTGGAGATCGAACCCTACGACGGAAAGGATTTCCACCTGAGCGGGATTGCGCTCAGTGATCGGTTGCTTCCGGTGTCCCAGCTTACCGCCGAGTTAGATAGAGAACTGCTGGAGGAACGCACCCCCCTGGTGACCAAGAACGTTCAGGTGGTTCCGTCCTCCACAAATCACTTCACGCGGGGTGAAAAGGTTGGTTTCTACGTTGAGGTTTACGAACCGCTGCTCACCAACGATAACTTCTCAGAGCGCGTGGGGATCATCTTCAATGTGATTGACCGGAAATCCAACCACGAGGTGTTCTCTTCCAACACGGTTTTGATCAACGAATCAGCGCAAAAGGGGAACCCGGTCATCCCTGTGGGGCTTTTGGTGCCTGTTGAAAAGCTCCAGGCTGGAGATTACCGGCTGGAGATCCGCGCTCGTGACTCCGTAGGGAACGTTTCGCCCCTGCACACAGCGGACTTTGTTTTGGACTAGTTCGCGCCGCTGCCGACAAGCGCGCGGCCGGGAAGGGTGGGTTTACTGACACGTCGGTCCAGGGTTGAGACCTTGGCAGTGCGGAGTGCGCTGCTCCGCTGGTTCCGCCGCAAGGCGCGTTCCCTGCCCTGGCGAAAGAACCTCTCTCCTTACGCCATCTGGGTCTCGGAGGTGATGCTCCAGCAGACCCAGGTGGCGGCGGTCATTCCCTATTACCAGCGTTTCCTCCGCGCCTTTCCCACCGCGCGGCGCCTGGCGCAGGCGCCCCTCGAACAAGTGCTCGAACTCTGGTCAGGGCTGGGTTACTACCGGCGCGCCCGGCGCCTGCATCGCGCCGCGCATGACGTGGTAGACAGGTTTGGCGGGCGGTTTCCGCGTGATTATCACCAGGCCTGCTCGCTTCCCGGCGTCGGTGACTACACGGCGCGAGCCATCCTCAGCATTGCCTATAACCTTCCCTATTACGTGCTGGATGGGAACGTGGCGCGCGTGGTCTCCCGCCTACGAGCACTCAGAGGCCACATCCACCAGTCGCCTTTTCGCCAGGCCGTCGAGCATGCCTTGGACGCTCTCCTCTCTCACCGCCAGCCCGGCAACTTGAACCAGGCCATTATGGAGCTGGGTCAGAGCATCTGCTCGCCGCGGGCACCGCAGTGTCCCGTTTGCCCCTTGCGAAGCTGGTGCCGAGCCTACCGGCTCGGGCATCAGGAATCGTATCCTGCCCCGCGACCTCGGCGCGCCAGGGAACAGCGCTTCCTTGCGGCCGCGGTGATCCGGCACAAGCAAAAAGTGGCCATGGTTCGCGGCCTCGATGAAGGGCTGTTGAGCGATCTGTGGAATTTTCCCGCGGCCTTCGGAAATTCGCGCGCCGAGTCCCTCACCCGCCTGAAACAGAAACTTGCCGCCAGGGTGCGCGGCCCAGTCTGCGTCGGCCGGCCGTTTGCCGAAGTGAAGCACGGAATCACTTATCGCTCGATCCGGGTGGATGTTTATCGGGTGGAAATTCTCGGGAAGGTTTCGAGGAATTCGCTTCGGTGGTTTCCACTATCGACCCTGCCCCGCGCCGCCATATCGCAACTGGCGCGCAAGATCGCAAAACAGCTTTTGTAATGCAAGGCCCGCTTTCCCCCCTGCCCTCGGCCCTGCGATACAGGGCCCCGCGGTTCTTCCGATTCTTCAGCTCTGGGGCGCCGCCGCAGTGGAGGGACAAGGTAATTGAAAAGCCTCAAGGTTGCCAAGCAAACGATGCGCTACAATAGAAGCCAGCAGCAAGGCACCGGATTATGGCCAAAGCAGCCAAGGCTGATCCCACGGAACTCGCCAAGAAGCAGTCCCACATCAGCGTGCAGCGTTACTTTGAGATTTCCCTGCTGCTGATGCTGGCCACGGGTTTCGTCACGGTGGCGACCACGGGGAAGCTGGATCTCATTTCCATCGTGGGGGTCTCAGGCGCGCTGCTCGTCAAGCTGTGGAGCTACGTGCGCGAGGCGGACTACTCGCTTTCTCCGCGCGCCGTCACCCGCATTTCCATCTTCTACATTTTCTTCTTCGCGCTCGATTTCCTGATCTTTTCGGCCGGCCCCAGCCCCCTGGACAGTATGCTGAACGCCACCGTCCACCTGGTCCTGTTCACGACGGTCATCAAGGTTTTCTCCGCACGCACCTATCGCGATTACGGCTACCTGGCCACCCTCTCGTTCTTGATGATGTTATCGAGCGCCATCCTGACCGTGGGCACGACCTTCCTGGTCTTCTTCACCTTCTACGTACTGTTCTCCATTTCCACCTTTATCAGTTACGACATCAAGCGGGCCACGGAAAGCGCTCGCCGGGCTCCCGAGGGGCCGTTCCGCGCGCCAACCCAAAACCGCAGCGAACTTGAGAAGGCCCTGATGAGTACGACGGTCGGCCTGGCGCTGGGCATTGTGACGCTGGCCGCCATCCTTTTCTTCGTCATCCCGCGTTACCGCACCGGCTACCTCACCGGCCTGTCGATGCAAGCGCAAAACATCACGGGCTTCTCGGAAAGCGTCAACCTCGGCGACATCCGGAAGATCAAGCGCTCCGCGCTGGTGGTGATGCGGGTGACGGTGGAAGGCAATCCCAGGCAGTTCCAGGGGATGAAGTGGCGAGGAGTGGGCCTGACCAGCTTCGACGGCAAGCACTGGTACAACGACAACACCGAGCAGTACCCCATCGCCGCCGCCTCCTACCAGCGCTTCTTGCTCCCGGAACCCGCCGGCTGGCAGAACCGGCCGCATCGGCCGTTGCGTTACCGCGTGCTGCTTTCCTCCATCTCCACCGACGTGCTGTTTGCCGCTACCGTGCCTCGGGAGCTCACCGGCCGCCTGCGCCTCCTCAACATCGACCAGACCGGATCTCTGCACAACCCCCAGCACAATTACGGGCCATTCTCCTACGAAGTGGTTTCCGAAACCGGTCTCCCCTCTCCCACCAACCTCCGCCGCGCTTCGAGTGATTATCCCGATGACATCCGCCTGTTGTACCTCCGCCTGCCTCGGGAGGACTCGCGCGTGACGGCGCTGGCGCAGCAGGTCACGAGTTCCGCCAACAACAACTATGACCGCGCCTTGGCCATCCAGGATTACTTGCGTGAGACCTTCACTTACACGCTCGACCCGCCGGCCATCGAACCCGGCGACCCCATCGGCAGCTTCCTGTTCAAAGCCAAGCAAGGTTACTGCGAGTACTTTGCCGCGGCCATGGCAGAGATGCTCCGCACCCTAGGCATTCCGGCGCGCCTGGTGAACGGCTTTCAGACCGGCAGTTACAACCGCATTGGCAAGGATTTTGTGGTGCGGGCGCGCGACGCGCATAGCTGGGTGGAGGTCTATTTCCCGCAATACGGCTGGATCGCGTTTGACCCCACCCCGCCCGATCCCAACCCGGTGATCACGGGGGCCTGGGATGATTACGTGGACGCCTTGGGCCTCTTCTGGGACGAATGGGTGGTGAACTACGACTTCGCCCATCAAGTCGAACTGGCGCGCCAAGTCGAACAGGAGTCAAGGCGGTTCCAACAGGATTTCACGCACCGCGTCGAACACCTGAAGCGCCGGGGGATACGGCTGGCTTATCTCATCGAGGGCTGGCTGATGACGCACAAGCTCCTGGTGCTGCTGGTCATGCTGGCCATCCTGGCAAGCCTTATCCTTGCGGAAAGAACCGTGTCGCTCGCGGAGCTGCGCTTCCTCTGGGCCTGGAAGTTCGGACGCCGGGACATTGCCCTCAGCCCGCGCCAGGCCTCGCTCACCTACCAACAGTTCCTGAAGACTTTGAGGAAGAAGGGGTACCGAAAACAGCCTTCCCAGACCCCGCGCGAGTTTGCCCTTTCCTTTATGGGGTCGCGATTGAACTCGGCGGTAGCGGAATTCACGCGCCTTTACAATGCCCTGCGTTTCGGGCAAGCTCCCGTCTCACTCCTGCGCTTGCGCGAACTCTTGGAAGAGATCAGGAAGTAGCGCCGCCCTTCAGGGCGGCACACAAGATGCCGGGCTAAAGCCCGGAGCTACGGCCTCACCTTCAGGGTATCGACTTCCCTCCGTCCACAACGAATACCTGCCCGGTGATGAAGTCGCTCCGTGTCGCAAGGAAGAGAACCATCTCCGCAACGTCTTCCGGGCGGCCGGCCGTCTTGAGGGGAGTGGAGCGAATAATTCCCTCGATCCTCGCATCACGCTTTTCTCCGGGAAAGAGGATCGTCCCCGGCGCCACGCTGTTCACTCGGATGTGCGGGGCGAGAGCCTTCGCCAGCGAGCGCGTCAGCGAAATGACGGCGGCCTTCGAGGCGCAGTAGTGCATGTACTGCGGCCAGGCCTGCATTCCGCCCAGGGAAGAGACATTGATGATGTTTCCGCGCTTCTGCCGCTGCATGATGCGCGCCGCCGCCTGCGCGCAGAAGAATGTCCCCTTCAGATTGATGCCCAGGATCCGGTCCCAGTCCTTCTCCGTCAATTTTTCCCAACTGGCCGGGAAGAAAATCCCGGCATTATTCACCAGGATGTCAAGGCGCTCGAATCGCTTCTCGACAGCGCGAAACATCGCACGGACCTCTCGGGCGCGCGAAACATCCGCGCGACAAGCGAGCCCCTGCCCTCCTCGGCCCAAGATTTCGCGAACCGTGGCCTCGGCTTCCCTCCTCGATAGGTTGTAGTTCACCACAACCTGGGCGCCCGCGCCCGCCAGCGTCAAGGCGATGACGCGGCCCAGCCGCCGGCCAGCGCCCGTGACCAGAGCCACCGAATTCTCCAACGGACGGTTATTCATGGCAGGAGGATAGATATCACGCTGCGAGGGAATGTCAACTGGAGTTTGCGGGCTTCAGTGAAGCTGCCGGGGATATGATATTCCAGATCGCCGATCCCATTCTGGACGAGACCCTCCTTAACGCTGCCCGCAACGAGAAAACGGGCGGGCCAACGTCTGAAGGGGTGAAAACCATTAGGGGCGCTCATCGCCGTGGCGGCGCCCGGCGTCGCTGCCGCTAGGCGTAGCGACAGATGGTCTCACGCCGGCTGGCGCAGATTCGCGTTTTGTGCGAGTCTGCGATTCTGCCCTGGCATGATTGCTGCGGAGATGCGTTATACTCCTCTGCCGCATGCCGTTGTACAGGCGTTACTTCCACCCCGGCCAGTTGCAGTTCATCACTTCCAACAGCTATCGACGCGCGGCGGGCTTTGCCGGCCAAAGGAGCATTCGTACCACGCCCAGCTTGGGCGTGGATTCCACGGGCAGGATGCCCGTGCTACGGCGGCGGTTCCGCCGAGACTTCGTGCAAGTCCTGAATCAACTTCGCCACGAGATGCAGTTCCTACTCGTCGGCTGGGTGCTCATGCCTGAGCACTTTCATCTGCTCATCAAACCCGAACCAGCGGACACCACGAGTTTGATCCTCCCGCGCCTGAAGGACCGAACGGCGCGACGCATCCTCGCTGCCCTTCGCAAGCACCCGGAAAACAGTTGGTGCCGGAAGATGCTGGCGCGATTCCGTCTGCCGCCGAGCGTACATGATGAGTCCCACGGCCGCGTCTGGCAGCGCCGATTCTATCCCTTCAATGTTTACAGCGAAAGGAAGCGTCTGGAGAAGCTTGATTACATGCACCACAACCCCGTCAAGCGCGGTCTGGTGAGTTCCCCCGATCAATGGCCCTGGTCAAGCTGGAGGTTTTATTACATGGACGACGCTTCTGTTCTCGAAATGGATCGCTGCCCATGAAGTTGGCTTGCCAGTGGTGTGTGGAGGAAGCCCTGGAGATCCCCGGCATTCCTAATTCAGTCCTGACTCCCTTCGGGAAATCGCAGACTCGCACAAAACGCGAATCTGCGCCAGCCCGCGACTTGCTATTTCTGCTCACGATCTCTTAATCTACACATCGAAAGGTGTGCGATGGCCATGACAACTCGCGAACTCATCAACGATTTTCTCAGCCAGAAACGCATTGCGATGGTCGGCGTGTCGCGCAACCCCAAGGATTTCTCGCGCGCGCTTTTCCGTGAACTGCTTAAACAGGGTTACGACGTGGCGCCGGTCAATCCCCTGGCGAGGGAAGTGGAGGGCCGCCCCTGCTTTACGCGCGTGGAGGATATCGCGCCGGCGGTCGATGGCGCCCTCTTGATGACTCCCCCGGAGATAACGGACCGGGTAGTACGTGATTGCGCCGCAGCGGGGATCAGCCGTGTCTGGATGTACCGAGCCCTGAGCGCGGGCGCCATTCATCCCGCCGCCGTGGCTTTTTGCCAGGAGAACGGCATGCGCATGATTGCAGGCTATTGCCCCTTCATGTTCCTTCCCAACGCAGGTTTCGTGCACGGGCTGCACGGGTTCTTCATGAAACTTGTGGGCAGCTACCCCAAATAGAACGCCTCTAGCGCCGGCATCTTGCCGGCTTCCCCTCAACTACTGGCCGCCGGGACCCACGGCGCGCCGGGGTCAGCGAATGGGTTCAACAGTCTTGATCTTAAAGGGTTCAACAATGGTCCGGATGGGCAAGGTCGCTCCTGGCAGCGGAAATAGAATCGTTCGTGCGTTGCCACGATTGTAGCGCAGAGGCGCTTTCTGACTCTGCGGTACCTGTCTTTCAGAATAGTTGCCGACCAATAGGTTCGCACAATTTCCGTTTCTTGACGCTCCCGCACCCTTCCCCTAGAATCTAAAAGGTGTAGCCATGCATCAAGTTGTGGTGTATTCGAAGCCGGATTGTTGCTTATGTGATGAAGTGAAAGCGCAGCTCCGGAAATTGCAAAGGAGTCATCCTTTTGAATGGCGCGAAGTGAACATCCTCGACGACCCGGCTGCTTACGAAACATTCAAAGAAGAGATTCCCGTCGTGTTCATCGATGGCAGGAAGGCGTTCAAGTATCATCTGGACGAAGACAAATTCCTGAGACGAATTAGAGGCACAGCAAACCATGGAACTTGACGTTCTCTCGATTGTGGCGCATCCCGACGACACCGAGCTCACCTGCGGCGGGACGGTGATCAAGATGGCGGAGGCCGGCTACAAGGTGGGCGTGCTCGACCTCACGGCGGGCGAATCGGGCACGCGCGGTAACTCGACCCTGCGCGCGAAGGAAGCGCGCAAGGCGGCGCGGGTAATGGGCCTTGCGCACCGGGAAAACCTCTTCTTTCCCGACGCCGGCATCGAGGACCTGCGGGAGTATAAGCTGAAGATCGCGCAGCGCCTGCGGGCCCTCCGGCCCCGCACGCTCATCCTCCCTTACTGGGAGGGCCGCCACCCGGACCATTACACCACCGGGCGAATCGGCTATGAAGCCTGCTTCCTGGCGGGACTGGCGCGGTTACCACTCGAAGGCCGGCCGCACCGCCCGCACAAAATCATTTACGCCAGCCAATACGTGCCCTCGGTCCGGCCCAGCTTTGTGGTGGACATCACCACGCAGTTTGAGAAGAAGCTGAAAGCCATCCTCTGCTACTCCTCGCAGTTTTCCCCCCGCAAAGATATGCAAAACCTCTTTCCCTCCCGCGCCGACCTGCGCGAGCGGGTCGCTTCCTTGGCGCGGCACTTCGGGCTGATGATCGGGGTGCGTTACGGCGAGCCCTTCGTCACGCGCGAGGTCGCCGCCGTGGATGACATCGTCACCATACCGGTAAAGTCCGTGTAAGCACAACCCTTGTGGGCCAGCTCCCTACAAAGCGCTCGACCCGACGTCATCCTCGAGGACAGTCTTCCCAGTTCGCCAGAAGGACGCCGCCCATTCGCGCCCGAGGCCTCAGGGAATGATGATAACGATTGGGTCGAGAACCGTCCCATCCACCAGCACAGTGTACTTGTACTGTTTCTGAGAGTCGGGATCGACCGTCGGAGGGCCTGATCCATTCTTCCCCGGGTAGAAGTACCACTCCTTGAACGGTGTCTCCTTTGTGAAGGCCACTACGAAGTTCTTTTTACCCGTACATTTCCACTCGACGTAGTCGCCTTTGCCCTGGCTGACCTTGACTTTTTCCTTATCAACTGAGGCCTTGCAACCCAGCCTGCGCGCCGGGCTAATCGTTACAGTTATCTTGGGCATAGTTTTCTCCTTCCTCCGGAATTACTGCTTCGGAAGCAGCTCCTGAAATCGCTTCGCAGAATGCAGGTTGTCAAGGAAAGGTGTGTCGCGGACCGTGGTCGGGGAGAAACCCGCGGCCAGCGCCTTCTCCAGCCAACTTACGGCTCGATCCGCCTGCCCTAGCTGGTTGTACACCAGCGCTGCTCGGAACCGCAGGTCCGGATCGCCGGGGGCCAGGGTGAGCGCCTGCTGAATGGTGGTCAACGCGGACTCCTTCTCCCCTGCCAGGGCATGAGCCCAGGCCAAATGGCCGAGCGTCGTCGCATCGCGCGGGTTCACCTTGAGTCTTTCCTTCGCGAGCAAGATTGCCTTCTGGCAGGCTGCTGCAACCTGGGGGTGCCTCGCAGGAACCCAGTAGTCTGCTTCCGCTACGTTCACCCACACGGCATAGTTGTTGCCATCGATCTTCAGGGCCTCCTCGTATGTATGGGCGGCCTCATCGAAACGCCGCAGGTAGTAGTAGCACGTGCCCAGGTTGGAAAAAGCATAGGCCGTAGGCCGGATGGCGATGGAACGTTCGAATACCGGAATCGCCTCGGCGTATCGGCCTTGATAAATATAGGTGCCGCCAAGGTTGCTGTAAGCACGGAAGCTATCGGGCGCCAACCGCACTACCCGCTGGAACATCTCGCTCGCTTCGCGGTAGCGGGCCTGGCGGTAACAAAACACGCCCAGCCAGCTATACCCGGCCCAGTACTGCGGGCGCAGGCTGATCGCTCGACGGTACGTTTTCTCGGCTTCCTCCAACCTGCCCAATTGTTCGTAGGCGGAGGCCAGGCCGCGATAGGCGTCATCCCGAGTTGGCTCCCCTTCCAATGAACGTTGGAACTCCGAGACTGCCTTTTCATACTGGCCCGTGCCGTTGTAGAGCGTCCCCAAGCAGACGTGAGCGTCCACGAGTTTCGCGTCCAAGGATGCGGCGCGGTCGCAGGCCTGACGTGCTGCCTCAACCAAGGGGAGTTCTTTCCTGATTTCATATTTCTTGAAATAAGCTTCGCCCAAACCAGCAGAGGCAAGCGCAAAATGCGGGTCAAGACTCAACGCTTGCTGGAAGTCGCTTATCGCACTTTCAATACTCTCCGGCTTATCGTAGTTGAGAAGGAACCCGCGACCCTGCGTGTAAAGGTCGAAGGCGCCGGCCACCTGAGTTCCGTGCGTCGCAAGAGCTTGACGCTCCTGCGGCTTAACTTCCAGGTCCAGCATCCGTACCACACCCTCCACCACCTGATCCTCAACAGCAAAGGGATCGGAGGCCGCGGCGGTGACGGTATCCGCGCGGATTGGCCGGTGTGTCTGGGCATCCACCAAAGTGAAATTGACGCGCACCCACTCTCCCGCCCGGTGCAGGCTACCCTCCAGGACCAGATTGACGCCTAATCCTCGGCGCGCCTGCTCAATCGAGGTTACCCCCTGGGCTCGGACCTCACTGGCGGGGACAACTTGCAGGGGATACCGGTCAGTAAGTTGGGTGAGCTTCGTAGTCAAGGTTTCAGTGAGGCCATCGCCGAATGCCGCAGCCCTTGCGTCTTCACCCACAGGAGTGAACCGTAGCACGGCCAGGTTCTTTTCCCGAGGTACCGCCACGCCGCTCAACCAATTGTTGAGTTGCCTTCGGACGGGCGTCAGCACCACTAACAGCAGGAACGCCACTACTGCCAGGACTGCCACGGCGACCTTCCGCCACTTCGCCCGGTAGGGGGTTGGTAAAGACGGGAGGGCCGGGTAAGGCAAGGCTCGCAGGTCCGCCAGGAGGTCGCGCGCGGTGGCGTATCGCTCCGCAGGGTCCTTGGCCAGCATCTTGGCGACAATCCTCTCCAGCTCAGCTGGCACCTCCGGCTTGAATCGGGTCAACGGCGCCGGCACCTCGTGCAGAGTCCGATGCTTGGTATCTACGAAAGTCGGCGCCAAAAAAGGATGACGCCCCGCAAGGCTCTCGTAAAACACCACGCCCAGCGAGAAGATGTCGGCGCGCGCGTCGGGTTCTTTTTCCAGCAAGACTTCCGGCGGCATATAGGCCGGAGTACCACTGAGGGCGCCGCTCGGAGTCGGGAGGCTCTCCGTAACAGAGCTCTCCTCGGAAATTCGCAGGCGCTTGGCGATGCCGAAGTCGAGCATCTTCACTTGGCCCGCAGGGGTGAGCATGATGTTCTCAGGCTTGATGTCGCGGTGGCAGATGCCTTTCTCGTGTGCCGCCACCAGCGCTTCCGCGCACTGGATGGCCATCTCTCGCACTTCCTCAATGCTGACGTGTTCCCGCAGGCGTTGGCGCAGCGTCTTGCCCTCTACGTATTCCATCACCAGAAAGATCTCGTTCTTGTCCTCCACGATGTCGTGGATGGCGGCAATGTGAGGGTCGCTCAGGGAGGAGGCTCGCTCGGCCTCCTTCAGGAAGCGCCGACGGTATTGTTCGTCGTTCTGCAGGTGGGGCGCGATGCGTTTCACGGCAACGGGGCGCTTTAGCTTGGTATCCTCAGCTCGATAGACTTCACCCATGCCCCCCGCCCCCAGCCGGGCGCGGATGGCAAAGCGCCCCACGGTTGTCCCCGTCAGGTCCTGGATGGCCCGTGGGTTCTCCGGTCGTTGAGGGTCCGCTTCACCCATTTTGGGAAACGGCGTAGGGACTCAAGCAACAACCACTACAGGTCAAGGAGCGCGATGAGAGCGTTGTCGTGTCGGGACAGGCCTGCCCGGTGCCCGTCCAACTATTATCTCGTGGGCAATGCTACTCCTGAGCGGGCCAGGAAGCAATCGCGGGAAAAGCCTCTTATGTCCGTGCCCCTCGTAACCGGTTCTTCCACCGGTTGCGGATGAACCACGCGGCCGCGATCAGGATCAGAATCCCGATCACCGTATCGAAGCGGTGAAAGTATTGGCGGAGGGTGGTCCAGCGCTCGCCGAGCTTGAGGCCAGCGTAGGCGAGCGCCGCGCACCAGGGCAGCGAGCCCAGGAAGGTATAAATATTAAAGCGGAGAAAGTTCATGCGGGCGACGCCCGCGGGCAGAGCGATGAAGGTGCGGATCACCGGCAGCAAGCGCGCGATGAAGACTGCCCAGTCCCCGTAGCGCGCGAAGAACCGGTCCGCCATCTCCAGATCGTGGTGCGTGACCAGAACGTAACGGCCGTACTTCTCCACCAGGGGCCGGCCCCCCAGCGAACCCACGTAGTAGGCCACCAGCGACCCGGCATTGCATCCCAGGGCGCCGGCGAGGGCCACCCAGCCCAGCTTGAATCGCCCCACCGAAACCAGATACCCGGAGAAGGGCATGATGACTTCGGAAGGCAGCGGGATGCAGGCCGATTCGATCCCCATCAAGAGCACGATGCCAACGTAACCGCTGCCGGAAATGACCGAGATGATATAACGGGCGAGGAGTTCGAGGACGGCGGTAACCATGGAAAGAGCGCCTGGCATCGACCGGCGTCTGCGCGCAAGGCAGGACAAAGCCCGCGCCATTCACCTGCCCGGTTGCCCGCCGGACTCGCCTGGCTAGAAGGCCTCCGATTCTTGTGTGAAGGTGAAACCGGGGAGGGCGACACCTTCGGGGGATTTCTCCACCTTGACCCGGCGGACATCCGCGTCCGTCCCGCCCACCTTTCTAAGGACGGCAAAAGTTGCAAAGACTTCGGAGTAGATCTTGGTGACCAGCCAGTTGTCGCCGGTCTCATTCGACCGCCAGAGCTGACCTAGCTGAACGGTTGCAACGGCCACGGGTCCACGCTCCTCCCTTGAGGACTACGCATCATCGGTTGCGGTTGCTGCCGCCCGCCTGATCTGAAAACCGATGGCGCTAATCTAACCGCGTCCGCCCGCGGAGTCAATAGCTGGGGTCTTCGCCGCTCGTCGCCAGCGGAAATGCTGTGGCCGCCGCCGGCCACCCGCCCAGTGCCGCGAGGGGGTCCCTTGGAGTGTTCTCTTACCCACCGCGCATTGGGCTCGAAGCGAAGCTGTGCGAGTTCCTCGGGGTCGAGCCGAAAACCACCGGCAGTCTAGAAAGCTCGGTGCTGCCACCCTGGTCCGCGGGCGGCTCTCTGGCCGGATTGAATCCGGGCTGACCCGACCACCTTCGGCATTCAGCCAGCGGAGCCGAATCCCCTTTCCTTTGAAGCGACTGCCAGGGCAGAAAGAGACTGGAGAATCGCCATGAACAGATACAACCTCCTCCCCCACCTGCCAATCCAAGCTATGGGCAGCCGCCGTGTCGCTTCTGCGCACGGAGGCTTGACTGTTCGGAGACTCGGCCCGGTGAGGCTATGCAGGAAAGGCCGGTGCATAAATGAAAACTTGGGTAACCGGCGGCTTTGCCGAAGCATCTAGTGTATAATAAGGGCAGAAAGCTGCGAGGAGAAGGTCCCATGAAAGAATCACGGTCGCTAGCGTGGTTGCTGATCACGTTGCTCTTCTGTTCCACACTCCCGCTTTGGGGCGCGGACAAGAAGAGCGACGTCAACGAGATTGGGAACCGGAAAGTCGCGCGGCGGAGCATCATTTCCCAGGAGAAGGAGATTGGGATTGGGAAACAATACTCCGCGGAAATTGACCATTCGGCGAAGCTGCTGACGGACCCGGTGGTCAACGAATACGTGAACCGTGTCGCCCAAAACGTGGCGCGCAATTCCGACCTGACCATCCCCCTGACGGTCAAGGTGATCGACTCCCCCTCGCTCAATGCCTTTGCGCTGCCGGGCGGCTTCCTGTACGTCAACACCGGGCTGCTCATGGCCGCCGAGGAGGAAGATCAGATCGCCGGCGTCATGGCCCATGAGATCGCGCACGTGGCGGCTCGCCACTGGGCCAGCCAGATGACCAAGGCCACCATCGCCCAGTACGCCATGATTCCGCTCATCTTCTTCCCCATGTCCTACCCCGTCTATTACGGGGTGATGGAAGCGTACATGAATGGCGTGCCGCTGGCCTTCCTGAAGTTCAGCCGCGGCGCTGAGGCGGAGGCCGACTACCTCGGGCTCCAGTACATGTACAAGGCGGGCTACGACCCCAATTCCTACGTCAGCTTCTTCGGCAAAGTCATGGATGAAGAGCGGCGCAGCCCCGGAAGCATCCCCACGGTGTTTTCGGACCACCCCCCAACGGGAGAGCGCGTCCTGAAAGCCGAGCAGACAATCAAGGAAATCCTCCCCAAGCGCGAGCAGTATCTGGTGACGACTTCGGAATTCGACGACATCAAGGCGCGTTTGCAGTCCGTCATCAGCAACCGGAAGAAACAGAAGGGTGACAGCGGCCCCACGCTCCGCAAACGCGAATCGAGCGAGCCGGCCGCGACCCAGACACAACCGACGGACACCAAGGATAGCGGTGACGACAAGCCCCCGGTCCTCCGCCGGCGCGACTAAGACTGATCTCCCTATGCAAAATCCGGCAGTCGCCTCCGGCGGCTGCCTTCTTTTTTTTTGCCGCTCGAATCAAACCCTTCCCCAAAATGCTTCTCTGTCCGGGGCTCGCTGGCACAGAAGTCTCGAGCGGACAACCAGGGAAACTAAACGTGGGAGGGGGTGGAGGGCTGGATGCCCAGCTTGCGCAGCTCATCCGAATAGTATTTCCTGTAAAGGATATCCCACTCGGCGCTGCCTTCCGGAATGGTTCTTTTCTGGGAAGTGATGCGCAGCTTGACGAGTTCGTCGATCTTCTCTTCCTCGTGCAGCACATCGGTCATGATTTTGAGGATTTCCTGGCGGATGGTATTGGGCTCCTCGAAGATCTCCACCTCATCGAGGGCCTCGATCGCTCCCGTGATGCGGTGTGAAAGCTGCACGAGCTTTTCCCGGCTCAGTTTCATTCCGCAATCCCATCTGCCCGCAGCTAAAGGATGACCTTACGGTCGCGCACCAGTTGCTTCTTGATCACCTTGAATGCGTCCTCGTAAGTTGCGCCCAGGGATTTCATCTGGTCGCCATGCTGCTCCAGAATTTTTCTCACTTCCTCGTTAATACGGTCTTCGACACTCAATTCGTCCAGCATGACCTGAACCATGACCTCCGTCACGTATTCCGTCTGGTCAAACTGGATCAGCCCCTGCGCGGTGAGACGTTTCAACATCTGTTTGGCCATGTAGGCCACGTATCCACGGGGAAGCTGCATAGCACAGTGAGCGCTCTCCTTGACGCTCCAAACTTCCTAGTGTATATTCGAGGGATTGTAAGTGTCAAGGTAAGCTTGCTGTGCGGTCTCCGGGCAGGAATTGAGATCCCCTGCCTTGAACGGAACAGGGGGCGGTTAGCTCAGTTGGTCAGAGCGTCTGCCTTACAAGCAGAAGGTCATCCGTTCGAGCCGGATACCGCCCACCAAGGAAATTGAGTCATTGGTTCATTGAGTGATTGCACCATTGAAGGATCTCGCCAAATGGGAAAGCAGGGAGGCGAGCTTAGCGGTTGGATGATCAGGCTTTGCACTGAATCAATGACCCAATGACTCAGTGAATCAATACTCACCGGGGACGTAGTTCAGCTGGTTAGAACGCATGCCTGTCACGCATGAGGTCGCGGGTTCGAGTCCCGTCGTCCCCGCCAGTACTCTCCAGCATTTCCGGATGCGGCGGCGACGCCAACCGGGTTCCTCCCACAGGCCGATCCTCGCAACTCCACCACTTGCGCGGGGCTGGATGCGCGCCGGGGGCGGCGGTTGCCCGGCGGCGCCGGGCGAGCTAAACTCCTAGCGATTGACCTCCCTTATCAGAGGAGTGTTTTCTGGTGGTGGAAATCAACAGGCGCCGCACCGACCGGCTGAAACTAACCATCCTCTTGCGCGTGAAAGGCCTGGATGATGCGGGCCGTCCCTTTGAGACCGATGCCCACACCCTCAGCCTCAACCGGCACGGCGCGCGGATATACATCTCTCGTGCACTCTCCCGCGGTCAGTTCGTGCACCTCATCAACCCGCTCGGCCACCGCGGGGCAGACTTCCGGGTAGTCGGCCCGGTTTCTCCTCCCATGGAAAAGGGCGGCGAATGGGGCGTGGAGTGCATCGAAGCCAAAGAAAACATCTGGGGGATCAACTTCCCTGCTCCCGCCCAGGGCCAGGATGCGGAAGCCCAGGCGTTACTCGAATGCCGGAAATGCCATAACGTCTCCATGTTGCAGCTTTCACTGGTGGAGGTTGATGTCCTTCAAACTTCCGGCATCGTCTCGAAGTCCTGCAAGACCTGTGACGCGACCAGCCCCTGGGGATACGCCCAGAAGCAACTGGCCGTGGCGGGACCTCCGGACGAGGCGGCGATGTTTGCGGAAGCCCGGGCGGGGGTGGCGGTGGCGGCCCCGGGCCGAGAGCGACGGCGACATCGCCGGGTCTCCATGCAACTCCCGGTGCGCATTCGGGATTATTACGGCGCGATCGAGATCACCAAGAGCGAGGACGTCTCCAAGGGTGGGTTCTGTTTTTGCAGTGAAAAGAACTTCTATGTGGGCGAAGGAATCCTGGTGGTTTGTCCTTACAGCACCAGCAGCCAAAACATCGAGGTGCACTCGATCATCGTCCGCCGGCAAGAGATCGGGGGAAGCAACCGGAAGATTTATGGTGTCCGCTACGAGCCCACGGCGGGCTGAACATGCATCTCCACGCAGCCCACTGCTCATTCTTTCCCTGAAATCCGGACGGATATCTCCAGTTACCTCGGGACCCTCCGCGCCGGCAAGCGTCGCCGGGACCCTTGAGGACCCCATGAGCTTCTTACTACTGATCGCGCTTTTGATTCGGGCAGGGCCCGCTGCGGCTCTTCCTGCGCAACACGCGGTGGTAATCAAGCCGGTGGCTAACATGCACTCGGCCCCTACCGAAAATGCTGATGTGGTTTCGCAAGCCATATTCGGCGCCAACGTGGGCTTGCTGGAAGAGAAAGAGAACTGGGTCAAGGTGCGTACCCCGGATGAGTACGCCGGATGGATGCCCTGGAGTTCCCTGCAAATCCTCCCCGCCGGCGCGCCGCTCTATGCCTCTGCGGGTCATGTGGCGCTGGTGGAGAGCCTGTTTGCGAACCTCTACGCTGAACCGGATGTGACCAAACATAAGCCCCTGCTCACCGTGCCTTTCGAAACCCGGCTGGAGGTGGCGTCCGAAGAAAGCGGCGAAGATGGTCAGTGGATCGAAGTGCGTCTGCCGGCTGCGCCCGCGCGTGATGTTGCAGTGCCAGACACCCTCCAAGCCTGGGTGCAGCGGGGCGACGTGACCTTCGAGCCCAAACCGCTGGCCATCCAGGAATCCATCGGATTCGCCAAGCGCTTCCTGGGGCTTCCTTACCTGTGGGGCGGAACTTCCAGCTTCGGGTATGACTGTTCCGGCTTCACGCAAATGCTCCTCCGCCGGCGAGGCATTATTATGCCGCGCGACGCCGATCAGCAAGCCGCGTGGAATGGCTTGGTCGCGGTGGCGCGCAACAAGCTCAAGCCAGGAGACCTCCTTTTCTTTGGGGATTCGCCCGATAAGATCACTCATACGGGAATGTATATCGGCAAGGGCCGATTCATCCACGACACCGTGCGCGAGCATCCCATGGTGCAGATCAGCCGCTTGAATGACCAGCCCTGGGGCAAGTTGCTGGTGGCATGCCGGAGGGTCAAATGAACCGGCGAGATTGGCTGAAGGCAACGAGTGCCGCGGCGGCCGCGGCTGGGGTAGGGGCACAGCATGCTGTTCTCCCGCAGGCGATGGCGCGTGCCCCATACAGTTCCTCCACAACCCTGGACGCGCAAATCGTTCGGCTCAAGCTCCGGCACACCTGGACCACCACCATGTCCTCCAGCGAGTACCGTCACAATCTCTACCTCTCTTTTTCCCACGATGGAGTGACCGGGCGGGGCGAAGGCGCCCCCATTGTTCGCTACCAGGAAAACGCGGAAGGGGCACGGCAGGCGGTGGAATCGCTCCGGGGCTTCCTCATCTCCGCTGACCCCTGGAAATTCGAAAAGCTGCTGGCGGAGGTCTTCCGGCGGATGGAAGGCCAGTACGCCGCCAAGGCCGCCATCGACATCGCGCTGATGGACTGGGTGGGGCAGAAACTGGGGGTGCCGCTTTACCGCTACTTCGGCCTCGACCCTGCCGACGCCCCCATCACCACCTTCTCCATCGGCATCGACACCCCGGAAATCACCCGCCAGAAGGTGCGCGAAGCCGTGGCCTTCCCGGTGCTCAAGATTAAGGTCGGCCTCGATAGCGATGAAGCCACGCTCGAAGCGGTGCGCAGCGTCACCCGCAAGCCGCTGCGCGTGGACGCCAATGAGGGATGGAAGGACAAAGAAGAGGCGGTCCGCAAAATCAACTGGCTGGAGTCACTGGGGGTGGAGTTCGTCGAGCAGCCCCTGCCGGCGGCCATGCTCGAGGAGACTCGCTGGGTGCGCCGCCGGGTGCACATCCCTATTCTCGCTGACGAAGCCTGCCTCCACCCTGCTTCTATTCCCAAACTGGTGGATGCTTACGACGGCGTGAACATCAAATTGGATAAGTGCGGCGGAATGCTGGAAGCTTTTCGGATGATCCAGATGGCCAGATCCATTGGCATGAAGACCATGCTCGGCTGCATGATCGCCAGCTCCGTCAGCATCACGGCCGCGGCGCACCTGTCACCCCTGGTCAACTACGCCGACCTCGACGGAAACCTTCTGATCGCCAATGACCCTTACAACGGCGTCCGAATCGAGCAAGGGAAGCTGGTCCTCCCGGATCGCCCCGGCCTGGGGCTCCAACCCGCCTGACTCTCCCCGCCCGCTCAGGCGCTCCCAGACGGCCGTTACAGCGACAATCGCTATCCAGAATGTGGCCCGGGCTGGGAAAGTCTCAGACCAGAACTTTCCCGGGTGACTGGTATGCAACCAGTTCCTTGCCCTATAATATGCTGGTGCGTCCAAGGAGCTACAACATGAACAGACACGAGAGCCCCCAACGATTCAACCCCGCCGCTACCTGGAGTGAAAAAGAACAAACGCTTCTCGCTGGGATCGTCGCGGCGGTCGTTCTTCTGCTGATCTGGACCGTGTGTGCCCCGCTGCCCGCGGGCGCGGCAGAGGAAGTGCCCGTGGTCAAAGGCGAGCTGGGATCTTGCACAGCCGACTTCACCGTAACGGACAGCGCGAACAAGCCGCTGTATGACGCCAAGATTCATGTGACCATCCTTTACGGTTTCATGAACAAGCGGAAGTCCGACCTGGAAGTGGGCACGAACAACGACGGCAAGGCTCGCTTCGCCGGCCTTCCGAACAAAGTTAAGAAGCCGCTCGAATATCAAATTCGCTCCGGGCAACTCACCAAGACGGTCGTGTCGGATCCCGGGATAGACTGCCACGCCACCATCACTGTCGCGCTGGGAGCGCAGTGAGCGAGGAACCCGGCGGGCTCGCGCCTTTGTCTCTTCGCAATTAGAGGAGGCGAACATCCGGCGAAGCTACGACATTTGGGCAGCCCCCGAAAAATGCAATAAAAGTTTCACTACCGCGCAAGTAGGTTGACATCGCGGCGGGACTTCGTGGAAGATAACACTATATGGCAGCAATCATTGATAGCGTGGGGGCCGGTCCGGCCCAGACCCCCGCATGCCGCTTGGTGGTACGCAAACAGAAGGGATTGGCGGAGATCTTGGAATTCGTTACCGCCGGGCTGGAAATCGGCCAGCAGGTTGTCGTTTTAGCAGGTCCGACTTGTTTGAAGGAACTTGCCCGCGGCCTGGGTGACCACGGGTTGCGCCCCGAATCACTGCTCCACAATGGCCGGATGATTTTCCTGACGGCCCCGAGCTGTCTGGCGCAACTGGCCAAAGCCGGAGACCCCTTTCAGCGTGGACCGCTGCAGCGCAACGGGTCCGTGTTACGCTGGGTTTCCGATTGGTCCTGGGCCTACCAGACCGTCACCGATCCCAGCGCCATCCTGGGCTATCAGCGTCTCGTCCACGACTTCACCCGTTCGCTCACCGCGCTTTCCGTCTGCACGGTGCATTGCGAAAGGTTGGAGCGGAGTTCGCTGCTGGCCTTGCTGGCCGACCATCGGCGCGCCGCCCGTACGGTCCGCCAATCCGCGTAGCCTCCCGGCCCTTCCCCTTTTCCGCTCGCAGGGGATGACTGTCTCTTTTTCTTCACGCCTCCATTCACCCCTCCAGGGAGTCCGTTTGAAAGCTGAGCTACTGTAGCGGCGGCTGCGCCTTCCCGCCTCGGCTTCTTTTTAGCCCGCTTTGGGCGGGAGCGCCGTCGTTGACGGCGGTCGGAGACCGCCGCTACAGGAAGAAGCTAGAAGAACTTTCCGGAGTAGTTGGTGGGCTGCGGTACGGGCGTACCTTTGCAATTCGGGTTGTTGGGAGGATTATTGGGGTCGCAACAGGGCGGAGAATTCTCGCCGTATCCGCACGCCCAACCTGAGAAGTCATCCAAAGTATAGAGGACCGCATTCACATCTTTCGGATCTCCCAGGGGCAGCGCCAGGACATTATAGGAGCTCGGCGGAACACCGACTAACTTGTAAGTGCCGTCCGGATTGCTGAGGCCGTCCACGACGGCTGCTCCCGTAGTGGCATCCACCGCCACCACGTGCGAAGCAAAGATCCCCTTGCTGTCGAGAGTGATCTTGCCGGACATCGTTCCGGTGGCCGTGGCGAAGTTCGGCCCCGGGTAAAGGAAGCCAATGCCCACCACATCGTCCACCGCCAGGGTCCTTTGCTGGCCAGTCGCCGTGGTATCCCCAAAGGGAAACATAATGGTATGCGCGATCCCGCTGTGGTCGAGCCCCAGGGCGTGTCCGAATTCGTGGGCGGCTACAGACTGCACATCAAAATGATCCGCCAAGGACGGCGTGGTCGTGGAGAAATTCTCTTTGGGGTTAAAAACCATGTCCGCGTTGATCAGGAAAGAAACAGGTACCGAGGTTGTATTCGTGTCCTTGCAAGCATCGGTGCCACCCGGCAACTGCGTATCCGTTGCGACCTCCGTGAAGGCGATGGCGCCGCTCGGGAACGTCACACTGGAGGAAGGCACCAACGAAATGACGTTCTTGCAGTCACTGTCATTCGGATCAGTTAACGTGGTGTCCGGACCCCGGGTAATTACGACGTTCGTTAAGACTTGCCCGTTCAGTTTCGTTGTATTCCATGGACTGAACGCATTCTGGAAAGTAGTGGGAATGTCTGTTCCGCCGGCCTTAAATACGTTGGAGCCACTGGTGGGATTCAGCAGCCAAGTCATCGTGGCATTAGGCCATCGCGCCGGCACGGTAACATTCGCGCCGTTAAACGTCATCTGATCCTGGAAGGGGTTATAGGCAAACACGAGGAAGGCATACCACAGCACCAGGCAAGCTGCGGCCGCCACCAGAATTCTTCCGCGCGTTCCACGCATTCCCTTTGCCATCACCAAGCTCACCTCACGTTGATCACGAGCATTCTGCCCCGCAAGGAGCCGCCGGCAGGTTCCTCGCTGCTTGCCGAAAGCGGGACGCTCGTTCCTCGAATGGAGAGTTCGGTCCAATGGATTTTCCACGTCCCGGCAACTCGTTGCGCCGTTCCTTCGACGGGACTGCCGGCGGGGATTACCACGCTGGCAGAGGGGAAGATGTCGCCGGTCGTCCGCCCCACGATGTGCACGCGGCCCACGCCTCGCGATTCCGCAGATTGGATGGCGAGCGGGATGGCGGTGCCACGTGGGATCACCACGGGAGCACTCAGCGCGGTCGCAACCTGCTGCCGGAACTCCTTGAAAGGAAGCGTGGGGCCCACAAGGTTCGCAGCGGCTCCCGCCTGTTGGGTCCCATGAGGGAGGTTCCCCAGGGGAAGGATGACGCGCTCCTCGCGGGTCGTCGCATCGCGGTAGATACGGTAGGCGCCCTGCACCATCCCCACCGGGACATACCGGGAAGGTTCAGCTTCTGAGCGCTCCAGGAACAGCAGGTATTCCGTCTGGGGGTGGAAGCGAATCGTCCCCGCCACGAACACGTGGATGCTGCCCACCTTGCCCCCCGGCTGTTCGATCACCAGGGTGGAGGCTGGATTCCCTTTCAGGCTCTGATCCAGCGCAATGGTCGTGAGCGTCAGGATGCGGGTATGCTCCGGATTCCAGCAGCTCTCCTGGCTGACCACGTGGCCACGCACGATCTCGCTGGCGGCCTGGGAAAGCTGCTCCAGGCTCATCCGCACCAGAGTCGTGGCCTGAGCCGGCCGAGCCGCCCAGCAGCCCAAAAGCGCAACCAAAAGCAATACGCGGATCTTCATCGCTACAAACCTATTGCGTAATCAGCAATCCACCCACGAACGCGGCTATCTCACCCGCCGGGTTGGTGACCAGGATATTGCGCGCCCCCGGAGCAGCCGAAGAACTCACCGAAATCTGAAAGGTAACAGCGGGTATGGGCGGCTTATCGGTGGTCTGAGTGAAGTCAGTGGCTCCCGGCTGCGTCACGGTGACATCCGCCGGGTTGCCGCTGATCACATAAAAGGTGCCGGGTTGTATGCCCTCGCCAACCAGGAAAAGGATGACGGAGTTTCCCGGCGCGAGGGAGATTCCCGTGCTCCCTGCCGTCGCCTGCTCGCCAACCACCTTGCCCACCGCAATCAGCGACAAGGTTGGCGTGGGCGTGGATGAAACCGCAACATCCGTGCCTTTTGTCTCGGCCCCGCCGGTGACGGTAACCTTCTGAGGGTTTATCGCTGGCACGACATAGAAATTCAGCGTGCTCGTGGTGAGCGAACCGCTCTGAACCGCCACCGCAAAAGTCCCAGCCTGCGAAATGCCCTGCGAGGATAGCTGCGCGGTTAATGTCGTGGCGCTGACAAAAGTCGCCGGCCTCGCAACGTTGTTGAACAGAACCTGGCTGCCCGGTGAAAAACCGTTGCCCGTGAGCGTCAGGGTGACCGCGCTCGTCCCTTGCATGGCGACGATGGGGCTTATGGACAGCAGCGCCACGGGAGGAATCGTGACAGTGACGGTTGCCGAGCCGGATTTTGACGTGTCTGCGTTGCTCGTGGCAGTGACCGTCACGGAACCTGAAGTGGGCACGGTGCTGGGAGCGGTATAAAGTCCCGCGGAGGAGATAGTCCCAACGGTGGAGTTCCCGCCCGTTACTCCACCGACGCTCCACGTAACGCCGCTATTCGCCGAGCCGGTTACGGTGGCGGTAAACTGTTGGGTGCCTCCGAGCGGGACGGATACCGTGCTGGGGCTCACGCTCACCGTGACGGGGGTTCCAAACGGTGGTGGCGCGCCTCCCCCGCCGCCGCACCCCATGGCCAGCGCTGCCAAGCCCAGGCTGATTCCCAGCCGCAACCTTTCGCTGATTGTCGCCAACTTCATGAATGGTGCGCTACATCTCGAAGTGTCTTCCGGATCCACTCACTCCTGCCGGAGCGACGCTTGCCGTCGCCCCCCACAAGAATTTCAAAAAGTTACACATTCGCAAGTTAGCATAAACAAGCTGCGGTATCAATCGACATCAGGCGGGATAGAGGATCATTGATTGGGCACAGGCCCTTCGCTCAGCGGCGGCAGGTTGGGAATGGCCGGGCCTTGAGGGCCGAATGGATTCGATGGGCCTGGTGGCCGCCCCGGCATCGGCCTCCCTTGCTGCCCGGGGACCTGCGGGCCGAGACTGCTGCTGGCCGCCACCCCCAGGAACTCCCACTCGTCGTAGCGCGTGCGCCCGTTGAAAACGCGGATGGATTCCTTGTGACTGGAACTCGCCACCCCCACGATCAAAGCTCCCACCGGCTGGTTTGCCTTACCAAAAAAGGCAGACTCCTCTTCCTTTCCCTCCGTGGCGGTGGTGGGAGCGGTGGACGGTTTCGATCCCATGGGCGACTGGCCGGAGGGCCGGGGCAGGGTTTTGGAGTCGAGCACCACGCCGTTGAGCCCGGCATGAATGAAGCGCCACCGGCCCTTCCGGCTCATCGGATCCTTATACTCACGGCGCAGGAACCGCATCCTGTTCGTTTGCAGCAGCTCCTTGACCGAGTTGGGATAGCGATGGAACTGGCGGTTGAAGAGCGCGATGGCCCGCGCATATTCGTTCCCGCGGAAGATCAGTTCTTCCTCGCGCTCGCGCTGGCCCTCCTGATAGACGCTGGGCAAGGCGGCCGTCAGAGAGATGAGCAGGAGCGTGGCCATCATCATGACCACCAGCAGGGCGTAACCGCTCTCCCGCCGCGGATCGCCCGGCGCCCTACTGCGGGATGGGAAGCTGGACAGTTTGGTGCGACGCATCATCCTGGACTTCCACCGCGGCCGGCAGAATCTTCAAGACCTTGAATCGGCTGCCCACGGATTCACCTTCGTGGACGATGTAAATCTGTTCGTCGTCGGAAAGGTAGGCCTCGCGCCCTCCCCCGGTTTTTTCACCGTACCCAAAGGCTTTTAAGGGCACGGGCGGGGGAGGCGGAGGCTGATTGGAAGCCGCCCCTTGCTGCGCGGCGGCAGCCGCCGCAGCCGCCTGCTGAATCTGTTGCGGGGTCCGCTTTGGAGCTTCGAATTCGAACGGGTTCCGAACGATATCCGGGAGCGGCCGCGCCTGAAGGTCCTCCAGCACGTCCAAGCGGACTTGCGCCAGGTAGCGCGCATCTTCGTCGGCCCCTCGATCCGTCTGAAGCCGGCGTTCCTCTCCCGGGGAGGCCGGCGGAAGCGTGGGCCGCGGGGCGCCGGCCCGCACTTCGCCGAAATCCAGCACCAGGTTGATGAGTAAAAGCAGAGAAACCCCGCCCAGAATGCCGCTTGCCCAAATTTTGACGTGGTTTGAAATTCTCATGGCACCAGATACATGTCCGCAGTCAGACGCAATTCCAGACTGCCGCCCTGACCGGGACTGAAGGTAAAATCTTGAAGCAAAACAAAATCGCTCGCGGTCTCCAGCGCATGCGCAAACTTGAGGAGACCCGGATAAGGCCCCACCACGTTCACCTCGATGCCCAATCGCTCCAGGGGATCCTCATGCCCGGAGTTCAGCCGGTAGGCCAGGCTGGAGAGCTGGATGCCCGACTGTTCTGAAAGCTCCCTCACCAGACGCCAGGCCCGTGAAAATCCTCGGCGGCGAGGTGGCACGTGGTCGTGCTGGAAGGCTTTGATCTGCTCGCGGGCCTCCGGCAACTTCTTCTGGTACATCTCCAAGCGTGAAACGCGTGCCTGCGCTTCCTGCACGCGATGGCGAGCGGCGCTCATGCGCCGCCACTCCGTAGCGGCCAGCTTATCCAGGGGGCGGACGAAGGCAAAGACCAGCGCCACGTCCAGGACAATGAAAGCCACAGCGGCCCGCTCCAGGACTCTCACCAGCAATTTGCGACGCAGGGCGCTCATGTTCGCTACTGACCTTCCCTCCCGACCCCTTCTCCGAGGTAACGCGCGCTGCAAGTCACGTTCACGGTCCCGGCCGGGTTGTCGGGCTGCTCAAGGCCTTGATTCAGGATGGCGACGTCCTTGAAGTCCGGAGAGTCCTCCAGACTACCCAGGAAATCCTCCACCGCCTCCTGGCTGTTCCCCGCCACGGTGAAGCGCACCAGGGGTCCTTCCGGCTGATGGGAAAGCGACAGCCCCATCAAACGGACTTGCGCGGGAAGGAATTTGCTCACCTTCACCGCCAGGTCGGTCAAAGAGAAATGCTTCTTGTCGATCAGACTGTTGATGAACTGCGCTTGCCGGTAAACCTCTTTAGATTGCGGGCGGTTCAGCTCCTGCCGGAGTTGCGCTTCGCGGTAGCGCAGCCGGCCTTCCAGCTCCTGGAGTTCCGCAAGCGAGCGGTGGAAGTTGCGGTAGTCCCGGTAGCTGCTCACTCCGGAACTCAGGAGATAAACCAATCCCGCCAGAGCCACCAGAGCGACGGGCCCCGCCCAAGCCAGGGCATAGCGCTCGCGCGGGCTGGCCGAAACAGAAAGATTCAGCGCTATCTTCATAATGTCTAACTCGGGTTCGAGACCAGACCGGCAAAGGTGGCCCCGAATCGTTCGAAAAGCAGGCGCTCGGTCCCTGGCAGAGCCGCCGCCAGTTCGCTCCGTGGCGCCAGAGGTTCCACGGGATGAGCCAGGACACGAGCCAGTTCCGCGCCCAACTCCGCGGTGGCGGGCGGACGCGCGCAGAGCCGGACACGCTCGATTTCAACCTTGAGGTGATCGCGGGAACTCGCCAACACCCGAGCCGCCTCGCGCGCCACATCTCCGGCGAGCTCCGGTAGTTCCATCCGGCCCAGGTCGCGATTTCTCCAGAGGCGAACCGAATTCCCCACCACCACAACTGTGGTGACCCAGCCGGAGCAGACGTGGATCAGAAGCTGCCCGGCTTCGTCCCTGTCTGGTAGCAGGGGCAGCAGGGCCATAGTTGCCGGCAGGATTAAGGCCGGGCCTCCATTCAGGTGCTCCAGCGCCAGCTCATACTCGGAGATCACCGAACCCCGGGCGGCAACCGCCAGCATTTCGATATTGCCCGGTTCATTGCGCAAGATCTGGCAAGAAAGCCTGGCCTCTTCCGCAGGATAAGGGAGAACTTCCTTCATCCTCCAACGCACCAGCGCCTCGGCTTCGGCGTGGTAGTCCGGCAACGTTTCAAACGATAGGATGCCCACGCGGGCTGTGCCATCCGGCACCAGCAGCCCCACATAGCCCGTTCCATTGCCGATGGCATCCGTGACGGACCGGATGGCCTGACGCAATCCGGCTTCCTCCGAAAAGTTGGAGCGATTGGGCAGGGGCTGGAGCGCGCGGGTCTCCAGTTCGCGCACCGCCACCCGCTCCACCTGCCGCGCGGTTGCATTCAGTCGCGCACCCGCGACGAAGTCCGGCTCTATCTCCAGCGCCACCGCCGGCAGAACAAAAGGCCCCGTCCGGCGTCGGACGCCCGGCTTGAACCGTTCTTTCAGCGCATTCCAGGTCATGTTCTCTCCGGCCCTCGCCGAGCCAGGATTACTCCACAAACGTGACTTTGTTGATTTCCTTGAGGGTGGTTATTCCCTGCCGAACTTTTTCCACGGCAACCTCACGCAGGGTTATCATACCTTCCTCGCACGCCACGCGCCGAATTTCCGAAGAAGGACGTTTGGCAAGAATCACTTCACGGATGCGGTCGGAGAGCGCCAGCAGTTCCCCGATGGCCGTTCGCCCCCGAAACCCAGTCTGGCTGCACTGGGGGCAGCCCACGCCTTCGTAAAAGGTAACCTCGCGCCACGCCGCCGCCTCCAGCCCGGACTCCTCCAGCAATTCCTTCGAGACCTCGACGGGACGTTTGCAGGGCTCGCAGATCATTCGCACCAGGCGCTGCGCCAGGATGCAGTTGAGCGCGGAAACAAAGTTATAAGGCTCCACGCCCATGTTCAGGAAGCGGCTCAGCACATCCACCACGTTGTTGGCGTGCACCGTGGTGAACACCAGGTGCCCGGTCAGCGCCGACTGGATGGCGATCTGAGCCGTCTCGTTATCCCGGATTTCCCCCACCATGATCTTGTCCGGATCATGACGAAGGATGGAACGCAGGCCGCGCGCGAAGGTGAGCCCTTTCTTCTCATTCACGGGGATCTGCGTGATGCCCCGGATCTGGTATTCCACCGGGTCCTCGATAGTAATAATTTTGTCCTCTTCGCTCTTGATCTCGGACAGGGCCGCGTACAGGGTGGTGGTCTTACCGCTGCCCGTGGGGCCGGTCACCAGCACCATGCCGTAGGGCTCGCGAATAAAGCGCCGCATGCGGCGGATTTCTCGGTCGGAAAATCCCAGGATATCGAGGCGGAGCTGGCGAAACTTCTCGTGGAGGGATTCCTTGTCGAGGATGCGCAGGACCGCGTCCTCGCCGTGAATGGAAGGCATGATGGAGACGCGGAAGTCAATTGCGCGGCCCCGGTAGCGCACCCGGAAACGCCCATCCTGGGGAACGCGCCGCTCGGCGATGTCCAGTTCCGCCATGACCTTGATGCGCGTGATGAGGTTGGACTGGAACTCATGGGCCAGCGGGGCCATGGCCTGCTGGAGCACGCCATCCACGCGGTATTTCACCCCCACGGCGCTTTCCGTGCTCTCGATATGGATGTCACTGGCGCGCCGCTCCAGGCCGGCAAAGATGATCGAATCCACCAGGCGGATCACGGGGCTGACGTCGTGGTCCTCCACCAGGTGCTCGAGCGAGATGGCCTCGTCAGTGCTGTCCTCCTCGCGGATCACGTCCAGGCGGAATTCTTCCGTGGCTTCTTCCAGGACCCGTTGGGAAGGTTCCGTCTTCTTCAGGAAGTCGCGCACCTGGCTGGGCGCGGCCACTTTGATCACCAGACGTCGGTCCAGCTTCGTTTCCAGCTCGTCCAGCCGGACGAGGTTGGTGGGGTCGCCGACCGCCACCACAAGCTGTTGGTCGCGCGCTTCCAGAGGCAGGAATTCGTAGTGAACCATCAGTTCCAGAGAAATGGAGCGGAGCAGTTCCGCGTCCGGGTGGCAGTCGCGCAGGTCCACGAACTCATACTGGTAGCGTTCGGCCAGTTGCCGGGCCTGCTCCAATTCCGCCAGGAGTTCGAGAGATGTCTCCATCAATTCCAACCTGTTGCGCCGGGCCTCGAGAGAACCCGGTTTTGAGTTCTGTAGCGGCGCTCTATGAGCGCCGAACCTAAACGGCGGTCCCGCCGACGGGGGCAAGCGCCGACCGCCGCTAGAGAGCGGCGCACACCTAGTGCACCTGGGAAGCCATAGAAAACAGCGGCAGATAGAATGCCACCAGCACAAAGGCCACGACCACGGCGATGGAAGCGATCATGATCGGGTCCACCAGCGCCACCAGCGTGGAGAGGTCGATATTCACGTCCTCCTCGAAAAACTCGGCAAGGGATTCCAGCATGCCAGGCAGGGCGCCGGTAGTTTCTCCAACTTCCACCATGTCCATCACGATAAAGGGGAAGAAGCCGCTCAGTCGCAAGCTGGCGCTGAGCGAGCGCCCCCCCGTCACTTCCTTTTGAGCTTGAGCGATTGCTTGGGAAAGCAGCGGGCTGGACACCGAATCTTTGGCGGTTTCCAGCGCCGACACAATCGGGATGCCGCCTTGCAGAAGCGCCGAGAGCGTCCGCGCAAATTCCGCCACCGAAAACTTCAGCAGCAGCTTTCCCACCAGCGGCAGCCGGAACTTCAAACGGTCCCAGGCCAGGCGCGAGGCGGGGGAACGCCAGGCAGTGCGGAGCGCTAACACCGTAAGGACCAGGACCAACAAAATGCCCGCCGCCAGACGCTTGATGCCCAGCGAAAATGCAATCACTACAAGCGTCAGGGTGGGAAGCCTCACGTCCAGGTCCGCATACAGCAGGGCAAACCGGGGAACTATGAAGGCAATCACAAAGGTGATCAGGGCCAGCAGAAAGCAGAGCAGGAAGGCGGGATAAATGAGCGCCGAGAGGAATCGCTTACGGAAAGTCCGCGTGGCCTTCTGATAGGTTACATATTGCGCCAGGACCTTGTCCAAACTGCCGCTCCGCTCGCCGGCGCGCAGGGTGGCGCTATAAATCTTGGGGAACTGCCCGACCGCGTCGAAGGCTTCGGAGAGTAAGGCGCCGCCGCGGACGTTGTCGCGCACCGCTTCAATGGCCGCGCGCAGCTCCTCGACGCGCGTCTGGCGCGCGAGCAGGTCCAGGGATTTCTGGAGCGGCAGGCCGGACTTCGAGAGCGTCAGGAATTGTTCATTGAAGATCAGGAAGTCGTCCGAGCGGATGCGGCGGCGGCGCAGGCCGCGCAGCCTTCCCCAAACCACCTCTTTGGGCTTGATGGAGAAGACGTAATAGCCCTGGGCCGCCAGGCGCTCGCGAAGTTCCCCCTCCGAGCCCGCCTGCTCGGTCTGGCGTGCCACGTGGCCGCTCGCGGTGCCGATTTTGCAAACGTATTCAGCCATTCTGAGCTCACCGTCGACGGTCAACAGTTGAAAGCTTGAGAACACTCTGGGAAACGGCCATGGTCAACGCTTTCGACTTTTGACTTTCGACTGTTAACTGCCTTTCCCTACCAACTGCTGTAAGGCGTGCCGTCCAGCGAAACCTCATCTGAGCCACTGTGGACATCCACGATGCCCGCCGTGGCTTGTTCCGGGCTGATGGGCACGTCCTCAATATCCGTCTTCCAGGTCTGGTTGGAACGCGTAAACGGGTCCTCGGGAATACCCCCGCGCAAGTACCCCGCCTCCACCAGTTCATCGAGGGAGGAGGGGGGCCGATTCTTGTCGATGGTGAATTGATCGATCAGCTTGCGCATGACGTAAAGGTCGTCGCGGAGAACCGCCTCCCGTGCCCGCACGACGGCCACGTGATAAGTGGGGACGGCGAAGGACGCCAGGATGAGGATGAGCGTCAAGACCATCATCAGCTCCATAAGCGTGAAGGCCGGAAGCGTGAGCGCGGTTTCCTCAGAGGCACGGGATTTCGGTAGTTTCCATCTACCAGTCGGCATAGCGGGTCCCATCCAGGCCTGTCCCCTGGCTCTTCGAGTAAACGTCGAACACGTTATCCCCACTCCAGCTGCGCGAATCGGCGTCGTCTTGCATGGCGCGCAGTCCCCAATCGGCGTTCCCGGTAAAAGGATCGACGGGAATCCTGCGCAGGAACTTGTATTTCGCCGTGCTGGCGCCCTTCAGCGGGACACCATCCAGCAGGGTCTGGAGGTCCGGCGGATACCCAAAAGTGTTCGCCTTGGTGGGGATCATGCCGCGGTCGGAGAAATCCTTGTAGCGATCAATCGCCTGGCGGAGGTCGCGTAAAGCCCGGCGCAGCTCCACCTCGTGAGTCCGCTGGACTTGCACGCGAGCCATGGGCAAAGCCACGGCGGTGAGCAGCAAGAGGATGGTGATGGCCGCGATCAGCTCCACTAAAGTAAAAGCGCGGCCGGTGCTGCGAACTCGCGCCGTGATCTCAGCCGACGTCCTCATTGTGGTGGCCCAGGGGGCGGGGGCCCCGGCTCAGGCAAGGGGCCGGCTTCGGGGAGAGCGGGGCCTTGCGGACCTGGAGCCAGCGGAAGATCCTTCCCGCCCTCGACCCGGGACTCGGGCAACCGAATCACGCGGGGGGTCAGCATCACCAGAACTTCCACGTCCTCTCGGTCCGAGTGTTCCGTGGTAAAGAGGTAGCGCAGCAAGGGGATCTGGCCGAGGCCGGGCACTCCTGTCACCGTCCGGGTCACCTGGCTCTGAATCAAGCCTCCCAGCAGACTCATCTCTCCTTCTTTCAGCCGAATGTCGTGTTCGATTTTTCGCTGGCCGAAGATCGGCTCCTGGAGGCCCCCAATGTTCACAGGAGCCTGCACCGAAGAGATCTCGATAGTCGCGTGCAGGCTGACTTCCCCACTCGCCAGCAAGTGGGGCGTGAGATCCAGGTTCACCCCGATATCCTGGTACTGGAATTGTGTGCTGGCCAGTAAGTTGAAGCCGCCCGCGCCGCCTCCCGTGCCGATTCCACCCACGCCCGGCAAGAAGCTTCCGGTGGCATAGGGGTAGCGACTGCCGATTCTCAGCTTGGCCGTCTCACCATCCGTGACCCGGACCTGCGGGTTCTGCAAAACGCGGGTGTGCGTATCGTTGAGCAGAGCCGTGGCGATAGCGCTGGGAAGGGTAAGGCTGTAATCACCGCTATACAGCCGCAACTTATTCAAGGCGAATGTCGGGGGCGCGCCCGTGGGAGAGACGTTGCCCGACTGCGGGTTGAAAGCGATCCCCATATTGGCGCCGGCCGTCAGCGCTCCCTGCGCGCTAAGGAAAGCCGGGGTCAAACCCAGGTCACGAATGCGGCCGCGGTCCGCCTCGATGATGGCCACGTCCACCATCACCTCGGCCTTGCCCCGATCCAGGTCGCGAATCAGTTTCTCGGCCGCCTCCACCCTGGCCGGCGTGTCGCGGACGACGATGGCATTCGAGTCAGGATTGTCGATGATGCGCTGAATGCCAATGACTTGCTTGAGCGCCGTGGTGATCGCTGTGCGGTCCGCGGGTTTGAGGGGGTTGGAAAGATAGATGGTTTTCAGCACATCTTCCTCGTAGTCCCGGCGGTTGGAAGGGGTATCGGGAATAATCACAATGGTGTTCGGCGTAATCGCCTTCCAAAAGGTCTTGGTCTGTAACGCCGCGACGCGCATCGCGTCTTCAATCTTTATGTTGGTCAAATCCAGCGAGAGTGGCCGAGCCTGGAAGTCTTGCGTGAAGGCCACATTCAGGTCCGCCAGCTTGGCCAGGGTTTCAAAAACCTTTTTGCTGTCCGCACTGATGCGCAGGTGTGCCAGGGGCTCGGAAGGAAAGGGCTTCAATTTGGTGACGCGCGGCGCCGCCGCTTCCTCCCGCGCCTTCAAGGCTTGCTGGAGTGCGCCGTCGCGGGCGCGCTTGGCGGCTGCCTGCATGGCCAGCACACGCGCCAGCTCTTGCGAGGCAGCCTGATTGGAGGGATCCATACTGACCGCTTTCTGGAATTCCCCCGCCGCATCGTCGCTCCGGCCCTGCTCCAGGAAACGCCGCCCCTGCTTCAAATGGAACAGTGATCCTTCCTTGCGGGCGAGCTTTTCGTGCAGGAGGATTTCGGCATTGTCGGGCTGGGACTGGAGGGCCTTATCGAAATGGACCAGGGCCGTGTCATAGTCCTTGCGCAGCTCGGCCTTGCGGCCCTCGCGAAAGGCCACACTTCCGGCCCCGCAGCCCAGGCAAAGTAACAGCAACACTCCCGTGCTCAATAGACGGATTTCCCTGTTCAGCATTTGCCTCCCCAGCCGCAAGTGTCTTTGTTGTCACCCGACATTATCGCTGATTGCTAAGCACAAAAGCAAGCCTTCGCCCGGGGCATGTCGGCGGAGGAAAGGGTCCAGGCAGGCCGACCACGGTTTCGCCCGATGGCCCCCTGGGAAGACTTCAGCGTAACGCCTTGCTGCCTGGCCAAGCCCAGTCTAAGAGGGTTCGGGTTTCGCCGCCGCAAGCTGCTTTTCAAAGTGTTCGGTGATGAGGTCCTGGTTGTACTGCGAGATTTCGGTAAAGGCGACGCCGGTTCCCTTGTCCTTGATGCTATAAGCGACTTCGCCCTTGCAATTGATGTAAGGGTAGTCTTCCGCGAGCCGGAACGACAACCGGAGTTCAGGATTCTGGTGCGGAGGCAAGGGTGGAAAGACGAGGCACCCCCCCCGACTGATCTGGGCGATGCGCCCTTGCACAGTCTGCGCACCTTCGTAAATGACGATGGCAACATCGGCGCGATAGCGGGGGAAGCGTCGTTTGGAAGAATCGCTATCCGGCATGTTGCCTTATCATATCCAACCGCACGGGGTTGTCAACCACCCGTGTGCAGTCTCGTCTGTGGCAGGGTAGAGCCAGGGCGAAAGGCCGGAGAAGAAACAATCTTGACCTGCCCTGCGCCGACTCAATGGTAGAATGGCGCGCATTCGGGCAGGGGATAACAAGGAGGTTGGGATGGCCAAGCTGCTGCGTTGCCGGGACCTGGGAATGAATTGCCCCAAAGAAATTCGCGCCGAAAGCGAGGAAGAACTCCTGAAGCTGGCCGCGGAACACGCGGAAAAGGACCACGGCCTTCCCGCCACCAATATTCCTCCCGCCATTCTGATGATGGTGAAGGCCGCGATCAAGACCGAGTAGGCCAACGGAGCGTTGTGCGATGCACCCCGAAGCGCGCCTTGCCCACCATCCAGGGAACGGTGCGGGCCATGGTGAAATGTGACCGGGACTCTTGACCCGCCGCCAAGGAGTTCTCGGCTCACCCGAGTCCCACTCCACTTCCTCCACTCACGGGGAACGGGCGGAGCCCAGGCCACAAGATTGTTTCCCAAAACCACCCCCCACGACTTCATAATTGGGCTACAATACGGCCCCGTTACTCAAGTCGGGGTCTCGCAATCGAGGATGGACTGAAAGCTTTAGAACGGAACCTTACCTTCGCGAGGGTGAGCCGGTATTAGCCGGACTGAGAGCGCGCCCCAGGGTTCGACATGGCCTCTTCACGCCTGAGACAGTGCTTAACCCGCATTGCCCCGGTGTATCCCGGCGAGGGCACGGTCGTCCTGCTCTGCCTGCTGGTGAACTTCTTTGTTTTCGCCGGAATCATGTTCGGCCGCAACTCCCGTGACTCGCTCTTCCTGGTTTACTTCGGCGTCAAGTACCTTCCCTACATGTATTTCGCGAATGCCGCGTCCCTGGTGGTGTGCTCGCTGGGCTACACCACGCTGGTTGATCGGATTGAGCGAGGCAAATTCCTCGCCGGCGTTTCACTGCTTTTTGTAGCCAGCCTGGTGGTGAGCCGCATGATCCTCCTCCGCCACCCCCACTGGTTCTTCCCCGTCCTGTATATTGAGGCGCAGGTGATCTGGTATTTCTCGCTGATGCAGTTCTGGACGTTTGCCGGTGACCTGTTCGACACCCGCCAAGCCAAACGCTTGTTCCCCCTCCTCGCCGTGGGGGCATTGTTAGGGATGATCAGCGTGGGCGTCTTCTGCAAACAGATCATCCGCACGCTGGGCACTGAAAACCTGCTCCTCATCTGGGCCGGCCTGGTCTCCGCTGCGCTGATTCTGGGGGGCATCACCTACCGCCGCTACCGGAAAATCGAAGAGCCCGCCAAGGTGGACCTGCTGGCTGCTGCCGCGCGCGTGCAGCCTTCGGAATGGCAAAAAATCAAAGCCGGCTTCCGCGAGGTGGGTCGCGAGCCCCTGCAACGCACCATGGCCGGTTACGTGTTGCTGCTCTGGACCCTCTTCGCCATCGTGGATTTCTGTTACAGCAGCACCGTCCGGGAGAGATTCCTCAACGACCCCAATGGCCTGACCACCTTCTTTGGGCGCTTCGTGGGTGTGCAAGGATTTCTCTGCCTCACCATCCAGTTGCTTCTCACGCGCGCGGTCATTGCCCGGCTGGGAGTCGGAACGACCATCAATTTCCATCCGGCTATCTTGACTCTTGGCGCCGGCTGGATGAGTCTCCGGTACGGTTTTGCCTCGGTGGTGAGCACGAAACTCGCCGACGCCTCCATGCTTTACACCTTCTCGGATTCGTCCTATCAGTTGCTCTACAGTCCCGTTCCACCGGACCGCCGCGCACGGGTGCGCGGTTTTATCGAGGGCTACGTCAAGCCACTGTCTCTTACCGCGGCGGGGATCTTGATCCTGCTCGGAAACAGCTACCTCAAACCGCTCGCCCTCTCCTCGGGAACAATTATCAAAACGGGGCAGCAGCTCTCCTGGGGAGCGATTCTGCTGGCTTCGACCTGGCTGGCCATCGCGCTGACGGCGAAGAAAGGGTACATCCGGGCCTTGCTCCGCAATCTTCAGGGCGGCAGTCCCACCCTGCGACACGCGGCGGCCACCGCCCTGGCTAAACTCAAAGGCACCGCCAGCCTGAACATTCTCTCGGAGACCTTGCACAGTGAGAACCCCGAGCGGGTGGTGGCCGCAGTGCTTCTGCTGGAAAGCTTGGGGACGGAGGAGGCGGCCGAGGCCGTCAGCGCTCTGCTCGCGCATCCTGACCCTACCGTGCGCGCCACGGCGGCGAGCGCCCTGGGGCGTCTGGCCGCCGCGAAGTCCGCCGACCGCCTCGTCCCGCTCCTTCAGGACCCCGACCACCGTGTCCGAGCGAACGCTGTCGAGGCGCTGGCGGCGAGCTGCGACCCCGCGATGATCGGGAGGATTCGCCCCTTGCTCACCGACCCGGCGACTCGCGTGCGCGTCAACACCGTGCTGGCGCTCGGCACTCTGGAGGGGGTGGACGCTGCGGCGGAAGGGCTGCCGATGATCTGCGCGCTGGCACGCGGCGACTCCGAGGCGCGCTCGACGGCCATCTTCGCCCTGGGCCGGCTGCCCTCGGAAGCCTCACTGGAACTGCTCTGCGAGCTTCTCAAGGATCCCGACCCGCGCTTGCGCACGCAGGCGGCCAAGGCCTTGGGGCGCATCGGCGCTCCGCGCGTCATCCCCGCGCTCGTCGAGGCCCTCGCCGGCCCCGCCGAATTGCGCCACGCCACACGGCGCAGCCTGGCCGCCATCGTTGAGAAATGCGGCGCGGCCTGCACTCAGGAACTGGCGCAAACAGCTTTGAATTCCCCCCGCCCGGAGATTCGCAGCGAACTGGCCGACGTGCTGGGACGGATCAAGGACCCCCAAGTCAACACCACCCTCATCGCCCTGCTGAAAGACCCCGAATGGCGCGTGCGCTGGAAAGTCCTGAAGTCCTTCGAGCACCGGGCGCGCTCCGCCCCCCTGCCGGAAAACGCCCGAGCCCCCCTGTTCCAATATGCCAGCGACGAGCTGGCCACCTACCGGCAAAGCGTGCTCTGGTCGCAGGCGCTGGTCCCTAAGCCCTCCAGCGAGCCCGAACGGATGCTGGCCCTGGCACTGGAGGAAGACCGGGTGAAGATTGAAGAGCGGGTCTTCCACATGCTGGGCATCCTCTGCGGACGCGAGCAGATGCAGGCCATCTTCGAGAAACTCAACTCCGGCGATGCCCGCCTGAAGGCCGATGCCCTGGAGGCCCTGGACAACCTGGCCCCCAAGGCGATCGGGCGACAAGTGCTGGGGTTGCTGGAACCGGCCCCCGCGTCCCCCGGCGCCCAGCCCGCCTCTGTCGAACCCCTGCTCCGGGCCCTCACCCAATACTCGAAACCCTGGGTACGCGCCTGCACGGCCTATTATTTGGGGCAACACCCCTCCGCCGACGGGGAAGGCCTTCTGAAACCCCTCGTGGCCGACCGCGATGGGGTGGTGCGAGAGACCGCCCTGTACGCAGGATGGCAGGCCTTCCGAGACGCCTGGCGACCGCAAGTGGACGCCGCCGCCCAATCCCCGGACCCCTTCCTGCGCCGCTCGGCGCTCAGGATCCTGGCCGCAGGACCCAACGGGAAAGCTGAATCTTTGTCCAGGAGTATGCCCATGTTTTTGACGGTCGAAAAGGTGCTCTTTTTGAAATCCGCGCCCTTGTTTGCCGGGCTGGACAGTGAAGAGCTGGCCGCCTTGGCCGACATCGCTCTGGAGAAGGAATTCGCGACCGGCGAAATCATCTTCGAAGAACGCCAGCCTGCCCACCATCTCTACATCCTGGTGCGCGGCAAGGTGGACGTGTTCCGCCGGGTGGACACGAATGAATATCCGATTGCCACCTTGGGTGAGAAAGAATGTTTTGGGGAGATGGCGATCCTGGACGACGAGCCTCGCTCCGCCTCGGTTCGAGCCGTGGACCCGACGGTGGTGTTAAAAATCGACCGCGAAAGTTTCCGCGAGCTGATCACCGAACGGCCGCAGATCTCCTTCGCAATCCTGAAAATCCTCAGCAGCCGCCTCCGGCACAAGAACCTGGAGGCAGAACACGTGGCCACCTTCGACACCGCCCGCCATTACGCTTAGCAAGTGAGGAAGAATAAGAGGGGAATAAGAAGAAGTCAGGGAACTATTCCTGGCAACGATCGCAGAGGCCACCCGCCTCCACCCGCACCACCTGAATCCGAAAGCGTCGCCCCCGCTCGATCTGCCCCTTCAACTTTTCAAACAGCGAGCTTTCGAATTCCTGGATTCGGCCGCACTTCAGACACGCCAGGTGGATGTGGTCCCGGGTGGTACGGGCTTCGTAGTAGTGCCTGCCGCCTTCCATGTGAAGCAGGTCCAGCTCATCGACCAAACCAAATCTCTTCAACATGCTCAGCGTGCGGTAGACGGTAACTTTGTTGAGGGTGGGATCCTGAGCGCGGGCGCGCTGCCACAGCGACACGGCGTCCATATGGCTGTCAGCACGCTGCATGATCTCGACCAGGAGCCGGCGCTGCCGCGTCATCCGCACCCCGCGCGAGATCAGCTCTTGCTCCAGCGGCCGACGAGAAACAGGTGAGTCCAGCAGCATAAGCCCCTCACACGGACCGGGTTCCGAAAAAACCCCTGCCCCTAGTTTCGCCTTCGGTCAAGGAACTGTCAACTTGTTTACCCAGACAAGGTGCCTGGACTACTCGCAGGAGAACCGTGAGCTCCCTGGAAAACGAAAACCCCCGGGTGACGTGCCCGGGGGTTTTGCAAGCAGTGCAGCCTGAAACCGTGAGTTCCAGGCTCTATGAAGAGGAGAGAGGTTACTTCGTCTCGGCTGGCTTCGTCTCTTCCTTCTTCTCCTCCTTGGCTTCCTTCTTCTTCTTCTTCTTTTCCTTCTTCTTCTCGGCCTTAGTCTCGGCCTTAGTCTCGCCGGCAGCGGGCGCCGCTTCCTGCGCGAACGCCGGCATCGTGAGCGAGAACGCCACGGCAAGCGCGAAGATTAATGTGAGCAACTTCTTCATAAAGGTCTAGACCTCCTTTAGAGTTGTCGTGCAAGCGTCTTTGGAGCACGGCAATGGCCAAAGTGGTTCAATCACCTGCCAGCCACTAACCAGCTATCTTTTCATAGAATTAACGAGAAGGTTGGATAGAGCCGTTCGGCCCCTAAGCGGGCGAGGTCCTCTCGGCTTACACGAACCCGTATGCCCCGCGCACCAAACGGAGCAGTCAGCCTCTTCCCAGGGGGTCGATTCCTTTCTCGGAACCTTCCCTCAGCCGGTTAGGGGTGGATATTGGCTGGACGCCCCCTCGCAATCAAGGGCAACCAAGTGAACTGGTCCTCTGTCCTGGGGTGTGCTGCCCGGGGCCAGTAGGCTTCACTTGACCACCCTTGTCGCCAACCGCTCATAAACGCTCCGCGCCTTGCGGAACAAACCAAGCATCGCCTGGCGGTCGGCGTCGCTCCGGAAGCCGGAAAAGTTTTCGTAGAACTTCGTCTCGCGATCGAGCTAGGTGAGGAAATACTTCGCGTCTTCGGGAACAATGCCACGCTCGCGATCCACCTGCACGTAGATGGGGCTCGTGTGCGCGAAATGGACAGCGCCGCTCGGCCGCTCGAAAGCTCTCGCCGTGAGCCAGCCACTTTCCTCAACCCCCATTTCGAAATCCGCGTTCAGGCGCGCGGCGTCACCTGCCGGTGCAACCGTCTTGATGACTTTCCCTTTCCACACGACCTCCACTCGAGCCAGTTCACCAAGGGAGCCTGCCTCGAGGTGAACTTTCAATCGGCGCATTGAATTCCCCGCTCCCGCCGCCGGGGCCTGTGGCGCCACCTGGATGGTGTCACCCGGCTCGTGGCCGTCCGCGGTGAGGAACAACATCGGGCCGTTGGTGGCAAAGCTCCGCCCGGCCTTCAGCCCGTGGAACCAATCCCGGTAGCTGAATTTTCCCGCCAGGCGAACGTAAACCCGCTCGTACCCAAGCGGACTCGGTTTGACGCCGGAGGCGCTGCCAGCCGAAGCCGGAAGCTTGAAACCACAATTGAGGAACTTGTAATAGACTTCCATGGCCCAGAGCGGCATCCCCGCGGGCGTGGCGTACTCCGGTCGTTCCTTGGGGATCATGCCCCATTCATCCGTCTCGGTCTCCACGCCGTGGCGGTTGAAGTGGTTGTAAACGAGGCCGGCGAAATCGACCTCGCCCAACGCCACCAGCGCCGGCACGTCTCGCCAGGTGATCTTTTCCGCGTCCACGTATCCGCCCTGCCGGTGCGCCGCTTCGGCAAACACAGTGCTCGGCGGGCTGACCAAGTAACCATGAAACCCCAGCGCAGAGCGAAGGCCCAGAAGGTCAACCGCGCCGGGCCCCTCGCGCAGCCGCTCAATTTCCGTGTCGAGGATCGAATAGGCGTGCGTGGCATCGACGGCGCGAATGGCTGGCGTGGCCGCTGCGCCGCGGGGAGCGCGCGAGATCGGCTGGTCATCCCAGATCCATTCCGTCAAGGTGGGCGCCAAGTTCAAATCCTCGGCCAAAAGCAGCTCGGGCATTTCCTGCCAGTCGCGGTGGTTGTGCAGGTCTCCCGAGTACCATCCCCGCGCGTTCAGGTTGATCCAGCGGGCGAGTTCGATCTTCTCCTCGCGCGCTTCACCCGGGCCGATCACAATCTCCCGCGTCACGGGCCGATACTCCGGGCCGCGCTCGACCGTCAGCGTGTACTTGCGTGGGGGAAGCGCGATCTGGAACTCACCCGAGGCGATGAAGTGGCGCTCCGGCGGCTTCACGTAGTTGATGGCGCCCACGGGAGACCACGACTGGTTGGTGGGATCGGTCAGGTAGCAGCGCGCGTGAACAGCTCGGCCCGTGTCGTGGTCGGTGATCTGGACGCGGAGCTTTCCCCAAACCTCCGCTTTACCGCGCGCCGATTGCTGCGTCCAGGCCAAAGGACAGAAAGCAGAAGGCAGTAGGCAGAGGGCAGAAAGCAGTAGGCAGTAAGCAGTCGCCCGCCCGGCCGCCGCTCCCTTCATGTAATCCAAAAGATGAAAAGAATCAGGGAAAAAGGGACTTCGGTTTCGCATGGCGCGAGGGATTGTACCCGGAGATTGAGGCATTGCGTACAGACGTTCCGCTGGAACGTCTCCTTTCCTGAGACGGCCCACCGGGCCGTCTCTACGGCGGAATCTCACCGGGGTGTCACGGCGACCTGTGGTAAGGCGGAAGGAGAAATCACCCTGCGGATTGACCAAAGTAGAGCGTGCCGGTGTCCACAGGCAGACCCAGCAGCTTCAGGTAGGTAAAGAGCTGCATCTTATGATTGGTGAAATGCTCGCGGAAAGAGATGGCCATCCGCTCCATCTTTCCTCCCATCCCCCAGGGCGTGGACACCACTTTGTTCGTGAAATCTTCTTCGCTGATGCTGCCGAGGAACTCGCGCAATACTGTCTTGTCCTTTTCCAGTTTCTTCCACGCCTCCGCGACGGTACACGACGGGTAATTCTCCAGCTTCATCATCTCCCCCATCTGCTCCATCGTGTACGGCCACTGACCGGTGAAGAGGCAGCGCATCTCGGCGCCCATCCCGTCCCCCAGGTGGCAGATGAGCTGGCCCAAGCTCATGAATTTGGCTCCTGGCCTCCATTCCAGCTTGTCGGCTGGAACCATGCGAATCAGGGCCTCCGCGGGTCGATAGGCTTCCATCACGCACTCGTAGAAGTCATTCTTCGTCACGACCGCACCTCCGCTCGTTTACTGGGGACGAACCACCCTGGTCACAGTATATCGAACCGTAATTCCCATTTCAAGTTTACGCTTTTCTACACAATCCTGCACGCCCAGCCTTCTGCCTGCTACTTACTGCCTACTGTTGTTCTACGGCGGGAAGTTCATGCGGCGGCTGTAGAGACGTTCCGATGGAACGTCTCCTGTAGATGAGACGCCTCAGCGAGGCGTCTCTACGGCGGGAAATTCATGCGGCGCAAAAGGTCCTGGAAGCGCGGGGCGTCACGCACCCCAGCGCATCATAAGCCGTCGTCTCAAAATCACTGTCCGGATAAGTCGCCTTGGTGCGGCGGTTCAGCTCGTCGTAGTCGTAGGTGGTGGTGTTCTGGCGCGCATCCATCACCGAGGTCTGGTTCCCGGCAGCGTCATACGGGAAGGCCGTCACTTCATTGAGCGCGTCGGTGAGGGGACTCAGGCACGACAGGGCTGGTATCGATACGGAGCGGGTCGAGGGTAAGGTCAACCGTCTCGCTTTCGTTAACCAGCTTTCCCATCAATACAACTTTCACAGAAACCTCGAAGCCCGGCTTGGACGCATAGACTAAGAACTGCCCCCCATGATACACCTTTATCACAAATCGTCCGGCCGAATCCGTCTTAGACCGTTGTAATACACGCTCGTTGAACGCGCTCACCACGGTCACTGTAACCTCTGACAAAGGGACACCACGTGATGACCGCACAGTGCCGCGGACCTCGCCCGGAGCGTAATCCGCAAGCTTTCCGACGACTAGCCCGAAGTCCAAGATGGAGGGTTCGGAGTCTCTCGCGTATATCTTTCGCTCTTCCTGCTCGAATCCTCTGAAATTAGCGGTGAGCGATATATACCCTGGGGGAATATCTTTCACGTCATAGTTGCCGGACTCGTCCGTGGTGACAGACCTCCTCACGTTACTTCGCACCGTCGAGATCTCGATGCTGGCACCCGGCAACGGGCGACCCATCAAGTCCGTAACGCGCCCCTTAATCTCCCCCGCTGAAAGAAGACCCCCCCCGCAAAGACTCATAAACATGACCAACGACGCGAGCAGGCGTAAGCGTCGAGCACTTCCCATATGCCTTTCCTCCTCAGAAATTAGAAACAGTGGCTCTTTATGTAATCGCTGATCTGACTCGAAGGCCCCGTAGGGTCTAATCCGAAGATGGCCATCAAGCCATCATCATCGTAGGTCCCACTCCCACCGTAACCGTGTAACGCCTCGTGGCTGGCGCAGACCCCTCGGGTCTGCGATTTCCCTTTATGGTCTGAGTTATACTCTGTCCCGGCATGACGCGCCCTCGCTATATTGCTCCGGGCCAATTGCCGTTCACCACGGCCAGCACTTACCCCCGTGATCGCACACGTCGCAATGGGCGCGATGTCTGCGCCGCGATCTGCTACTTGCATGTAGCAAAGCTGACCCTCCTATTTCTCAGGTCGATGTCAATGTCATTTCCGCAGGGGTGCCGGGGGTCAGCCACCAGCGTTAGAGTCTCCTCGCCATTCGATCGGTTGAGATGGTAAGAGGCAACGAACGCAGACCTGTACCGACCCATGGCCGTTCTATGCGCGTCAGTTTAAGGTTTCAAAGAGCGATTAGACCGCCCCCTTCAAGGGCAGAAACACTAAGAAATAACCCTCCTTGCTTCGCAAGAACGGGGCACTCAATGCTCGCTTTTTCTTAAGCCTTCGCCACCCGCGAGAATTCTACGGGCTTACTTTGCTGTGGCAGTCAGCGCCTGCAAGATCTGTTTCGCTCGGACCAGCCTGCGCTCCAAATCGGATATGTAATCGGTAACCACTCTGGCCGCCGACGGGCCGCCGATTATCTTGAGGGTCCGTAACACAAGTTCCTCTCTCGAAGCGTGACCCAATGAGAGTTCCGCTTTCAGGGCTGGAACTGCGTCTGAACCGATCTGAACGAGGGCACCTACCGCTGGGTATTCCTGGATTATCCGAGAGTCGCCCTTCAGCAAGACGGACGATTCTCCCGTTGTGTTGAAATCAATTGCGCGGACAAGCGCTGGTGCCGCCTGCTTTGCGCGCAGATCACCGAGGATCTTGATAGCGGCGAGCACCGCATCGGTATTTGCACGTCGACCGTCGTTCAAAACTACCACGAGATATGGGACTGCCGTTGTCCCGGCCTCCTTCAACCGCGCTAAAGCCTCTGACCGAACCGCCGGATCCTTCGCGTACAATGCCTTGACATCGCGCTTGATTTGTTCAGGAGTTGCGCGTTCCTGCTTCTGGGCGGTGACGGCACTCGCCACCAATAACAAGACTGAGGCGACGACTGGACACATATGTCTATGCATGCCTTAAACCTCCGCTTACTCGGGTATATGGCCGGTTCCGGCGTCTGTAGCGGATCGATCAAGCTGGGGCCCTTGGGGACCAGCTGTGACGACCAGTTTGAGATGCCACTTCAATTCGAACTTCTGATTGCCTTTCTGAATGGAACTAGTGAAGTTCTGGGTTTCCGTTACCGAGCGCACCCGTTGGAAACCCAACCTCTTCGTGAATCCGGGCGCATCAATCCAGTAGATGTGGTTCTTCACTCGCTGCACACTCCGCGGATCAGGGTCGTCGTTGGGCACGTTCAATCGCTGGAATCGTGCTCCCGAATTGCCGAACGTAAAGGTAGACGAACCCGTGAAAGACTGATGAGCCATCCAGCCTGACGCGGGCTGCCCCAAAGGAGGCGTCCCTTTTAGCTCAACCGCCCATGTCTACCCAAAGGACGTGTCATGCAGGCGTAGGTCTTGGAAACCGTAAGGCGTCGGAAAGACGAGACTGGACTCCTTTGGTCGATCAGTTTTTAGCTCAACCCCCGGAACCCCACCCTGAACAGCGAAGAGTGGCACACTCAAGTTTGCGAGTGTAGAGATCATGGAACCGATGTCGGCAAACTCCGCTAGTCCTTGATTTCCGGTTGGATCAACCACGTTCTCTGGGTCAGCGCTTGCATAGAGGTATTTGTGGAGCGACAGCGGGTCTTCGTCGTCCCCTTGGTTTGAATCCACCGTCAGGAAGCGGCCGGTGGATGTGTTCAGGTACCGTGCCCGGTTGTAGTAGAGGTTCAGGTCGGGGTCCCATTGTTCGCCGCCGAAGCGATAGATATTGGGTGTAGTGCCTGTAAGGCGGAGCCGGTTGCCGAAAGCGTCGTAGCTGTAGGTAGTGAGCGTGCCCAGCGCGTCGATCTGCTGACCCAGGTTGCCCGAGGTGTCGTAGCCGAAGTAAGTGAAATTGTGCAGCGCGTCCTCGCTGCTGGCAACCTGCCCGCGGTTTGTGTAGGTATTGGTCGTCGTATGCTGGAGCGGGTCCGTGGTGGTCAGGAGATTGCCACTCGAATCGCGCGCGGCACAGACATGCCGGCCTCCGGTATGTTTGTGATTCACCCCGGAATGCTGTCGGTGCTGCACAGGCGGGCGCACTCCGTCGTGGGCTCGCGAATTTTCCGCGGTTGCGTATAACGACCTCTCCGTCATCCGCCCTTCGGCGCGTCAGTTCGTGGCCCGAGAGTGCTTAATTCCCATTGCCCGTCCTCTTATTGACAGAACGAATCAATTTGAATTCGCTCCCGACCCATTCATAGTAGTAAGTCCCGCAGGACTCGCCGGGGCATCCATCAACAATTAACAATCTGCTACTCGGCTTGAATTCCAGACCTCTCCTTTCACGCGACCCTTCGCGCTGGCTCAAGTCCAGCAACCAGAGGGATCTAAACGGCGGGTCATAAACATGCCCGGTTTTGACGTCGGCGACGACAAATACCATGCAGTTCGAACCGCATCCCCACTGGATGATCCTATACCGTCCGGCGAAATTTGGCCCCCTCTTGAGGCCCAAGCGTATCTGGGTTCTAAAAGAACGCTGCAACTTACTGCTCAGTATAGGAGTCGCAGGCTTACCTGCAAACAATGGTTCAGCAGGATAATCCGAAAAATGAGGGGAGGCATCACTTGGACCAGCTCCGCCCAATGAAACGACGAAGAAAACATATAAGAGCAACAAGTCGAGCAACCTAGCCACCGCTTTCATCGTACTTCCTCTCCACTGTTTCTTGCCGTCTTTCTCCGCCACCCCAACATGGACCGTGCCTGGACGTTAGCCCTAGGCACAATCAGCCGGCGATCGGCACCGCGGTCGTAAGTGTCGGAGCAGGGGATCTCCGCCGTCCTCTCTGCGGCCTTGGCTTCCTGCACAAAGCGGCGCTTGCGGTCGGGATCAACCACTTTTTCGGCGGGAAGCACTTTCAAGGCCACGAACCGATCAAGATGGGTGTCGCGGGCCTTGTACACCACACCCATGCCGCCGCCACCCAGCTTCTCCAGAATGCGGTAGTGAGAAACAGTCTTGCCAATCACGGGCTCGCGTCCTAGCAGTGGTCTGGAAGGCGCTTTCGTCTGGACAGATGTTAGACGCGCCCGGACCTTAAATCAAGCACAGGGCGGGTGAGGTGAAGCCGCGTTGCTTTCGACAATTGTGTCTTGGGTTGACCCTCTGCGGAGCGGTTCAAGTGCGCAATGACGCCCGGAGCGATCCGGATTCGCCCGACGCAGGGAATTACGTCCAGAAATTGACTCATCGGAGCATCCTTTCAATGGCACAATGACTCAAGGGCTCGATGACTCGATGACTCACTTCAATAAATCAGCTTGAGAGAGAACTGTATCTGCCGGGAGGGGCCCGCAGTGCGGGTGATGATTCCGAAGCCCGACCCGCGGAGAATGTTGTTGGGAAGGCCGAAGTTGACCAGATTGAAGACGTTGAAAAACTCGGCCCGGAACTGCAGTGTGGCGGCTTCGGCATTTCCCCGGCGGCCGAACGTGGTGTCTTTGATCAGCGAAATATCGAAGTCATGGAAGGCCGGTCCGCGAAAGGTGCTGCGTCCAAGGGTTCCGAGACGCCCCTGATTCGGCCCGGTCCCGCCTGGAACACCGATCGGGATGATGAAGAACTGCCCGTTATCAGTCCCCTGCCCGAAGTAGTCTTCTCGAACCTTCCGGCTCGTTGAAAAGGCGGGCCGACCGATCTGGTCGGGCCGGTCGCCACCGCCGGAACCGATCCCCGTCTGTTGAATGCCCGAAAAGACCGTAAAGGGCGGTCCGCTAAGCAAAGTGGAGATGTTCAGGATTTGCCAGCCCGAGGTGAGCTTTCGGCCCAGAGGACGAAGAGCTGAAACGCGGTCAAGCGGCAGGTCCTGGATCAGGCTGAGAGTGAAGACGTGAGTTGTGTCGAAAGTCGAGGGGCCTTTGTCGGCGGCGGGGTGGCGCGGATCCTGCGGGTTCGTCTGCAAAACCGGTCCCGCACCACTGATGAAGCCGCCCAGCACGGCGCTGGTGTCATCCAGAGATTTGCTGAAGGTGTAACCTGACTGAAACCCGAGCCCCAGTCTTGCAGAAGTTTTTTCAATGGCCGCCTGCAAGGCATGGTAAGTGGAGTGGGAACGGGTTGCTATCAGAATGACAGACCCATATCCACCTGTCACCTGGCCGTTCACGTCGAAGCGGGTGAACGGAGCGAATTCCGGCGTGGCACCGGGATATCCGTTGATTGGCATCATTCCCCCGAGTTTCACGCCTACAGTCGCCACATAGGACGCACTCATTTTCACGTCCCCGAGAGAGTGCTCGAGACCAGCGGTATAGGTCCCGATGTAGCCATTGCGAAAGTCATATGACATCCCAGCGGCGGTGAGAAGCTGGATCCGGCTTCCGGGAGTGAGGGCGGCCAACTCTTCCTGAAACCGCTGCACGTCAAGTTCGGTATTGCGCGGCACAGCGGTGGTAGGACCCGTTTCGTAGAGGCGCGTTCCGTCGATGGCGTAGATCGGCGGAAAGTGAAACTGGGCAACTGTATTCTCAAAGGGGATGGGGGCGTCCGACAGGGCCGTCACGTAGGGGTTCACAACATAGGGGAACCCACCCGTCAGGAAATTGTGCTGCCAGATATTGGTCAGGATGGTGGTAATCGCGCCACCAGCACGCCAAACGGTGTGATCCGTCGCACGCCACTCGAGCGCCAGACGAGGCCCCCAGCCGTGCCAGTCCTTACTGTACGGTGGCTCGGGATTCACGAAGTATCTCAGTGAGACACCAGGATCCCATGGGAAGGCCGGCCTTCCATCAGGCCCAACAACCTGGACGCCTTCAGTGCGGTGTTTGGCTTCGTGGATGCGCGAGTTAACCTCGTAGCGCAGACCGTAGTCTACGGTCAACCGCGGTGAAACTCTCCATGAATCCTGGAAGTAGAAATCGAAGGCATTTCGGCGCTCGGCACTGTCGGCCATACGTCCGCCTTGGGCAAAATACCGCGGCGCAACGGAAGTCGAGTAGGAGAAAGGGGTTCCCGTCAGAAAAGCGCTCAAGGTATCGGGCAGGGGATCGCCCACGTGAATGTCGTGCAGTCCGCTTGCTGACGGGATCTCGACCTGCGCGTAAGCCGTGCCGCCGCCGAACGTGTAAGCGCCGTTGGGAGAGATCCCAAAGATGGTTGTATCGCGGTTAAAGCGGCCTTCGAACCCCATCTTCATCGAATGAGACCCTCGAACGTACGAGAAGTTCTGCCTCACCTGGAAAAGCGTCGTGTACGCGCCGAACAGGGTGCCGCCCGGCGAATTAAATGCCTCGTACAGCCCGTCGGCGAACGTAAGCCCTGGCTGTGTAAAGTTGATCGAAGGGAAAATCGGGGTGGTGCGGATGAACCCCACCGTGCTCTCCGCAACGAAGTTGGGTGTCACCGTCCGCGTGTAGCGAAAGCCGCCGTTGCGTTGGTGATCGAAGAAGCGAGTGGCAAAGCTGGGATCGATGGCCGTCTGGTTGGGATTCGTCAAAGGCCCGTCAATCTGATTCAAGTTGAAGCGGGCAAAGAATTGGGCCTTATCGGAGATGCGATGGTCGATGCGCACGGAGAACTGGCTAGTGGTCGTCGAAACTTTGGAAGAGGTCGCGTAGGTGCGCGGCCCGTAGGCTCCTTGCGGATCGTTGGGCATGGGATAACGCGCCAGCACCGGTGCGATCTGCGGGTTAACGGGAACCAGGAGCGTGTCACCCGGAAACGCCGTCGTGTTGATTCCCTGCCGCTCGGCCGGCGTCGGAACTGAGAGCACCTGCGTCGTCCCCAGCACTTGGCGGAAACCCTGGTACTGCCCGAAGTAGAACGTGCGGTTGCGCCCGTCATAAAGCCCCGGTAAAACCACCGGACCGCCATTGGTGAAGCCAAACTCGTTGCGGACGAAGGGCGGGATGCGGCCGGGGTTGGCCACCGTGCGCCGGTCGAAGAAATTGCGCGCGTCGAAGGCGGCGTTGCGCGCGAATTCAAAGACCGAGCCGTGAACTTGATTGCCTCCCGACTTGGTGATGATGTTGGTGAAGCCCGCGGCGCCGTGGCCAACCTCCGCCGGCATCACTCCGGAACTCGACTGGATCTCCTGGATGGCGTCCACGTTGAAATTGGAAAAGGTGGCGCCCCCGATCTCGGGGTCGGTGGTGTCGATGCCGTCCATGGCGAAGACCGTGGTCGAGCCCCGCTGCCCATTCACAGCAAACTGCTGCGTGAAATTGGCCGCACCGTTGGTATCAGTCATCGTGCCCGCGGCCAGCAAGAGCAGTTGGCTGAAGTCCCGCTTGTTGAGGGGTAATCCCGCAACTTCCCGGCTCGAAAGCCGCTCCCCGCCACTCGCCGAGACTCCAGCCTCCTCGACCGCTACACGCGCGATAAGTATTTGCTGGTGGGCGGAAAGTTGCAGCCCCGTCACCAGATGCTCGCCGTGGCGAATTTCCAAGGCGCTTTCCGCTCTCCACACACCCCTCTGCGAGCGCACGGAAAGCGCATAATTGCCGGCATCAAGGTTGGGAAAAGTGAAGGCGCCACCCGTGTCGGTGGTGCTGGCGAGAACCTGCTTCACCGTGGTGGGTTGCAGCTCCACGACGGCGCCCGCCACAGGGTTGCCTGCCCCATCGCGCACCACTCCCCGCCACGAAGCACGCTCGGGACGCGCGGAGGCTGTTCCGAGTGAGGCACAGAGGCAAAAAAGCATGAGCAGTAGAACCATGCGGAGCATTCGTCGATTAAGAAGGTTCAAAGAGGTTCCTCTCTAAAATTCGCGGCAGGTGTCTCGTGGTGGGATCAACCCCGGCCGGTTATGAACAAGACCCACTGTCTTAAGGTGTTAAGGATGCTCCAATCGGGCTGGCCTCGTCAAGGTTCCAAGAGGGGCAACTCGCAGGGAAGCAGATGGCACGAGGGGCTTGCCTGGCGACAGCCATCCTTCGCATATGCCAGCCCGCCCCTGTTGCTGCCTTCTGCTTTCTGCCCTCTGCCCTCTGCCGACTGCCTACTCCCTTCCGGCCTACGGCCCCCAACCCCGAATTAACCAGCCGGGCGCTGGCGTTTTGGGCCTCAGCGGAAGTACAATTTCACCGTCGCGCATTGCACTTCGCGCATCCAAACAAGATATGCGGCACAAAACCAAGTGGGCTATCGCACTTCTCGCAGGTTCTTGGGTGGCGCTGCAAGTTGGAGCCAAACTCTGCGCCGGGGCCTCGCCCCAAACCCAGGACCTGAAGGGCGAGGTGGTGGACGAGAAGGGTCAAGCCATCGCGGGAGCTTCCTGCACCCTCACTGGACTTCCTCTGGCCGACCGCAGCATTCCGGTGGCCACAGGTGAGAAGGGGGAATTTGCTTTCCCGGGTCTGCTGCCGGGCGCCTACGACCTCACCTGCGCGGCCCTCGAACACGAACCCGTGATGCAGAAGGGCATCGAAGTGGCGGAAACCGCGGCGCCTTTCCTGCAAGTTACTTTGCCCGCCGAGATCCGGCTGCACGAGAAGGTGGAAATTCGGGGAGTCGCCCCAACGATTTCCCAGCAAAGCAGCGCCCCGCCCGCCACGCTGAGCGCGCAGCAACTCCGCACGCTCCCACTGACGCAACAGAAATTCCAAGCCGCCTTGCCCCTGGTTCCCGGTGTGGTGCGCACCCCCGACGGCAGAATAAATATTAAAGGGGTGGTGGAGAACCAGGGCATGCTGCTAGTGGACGCGGCTGAGACCGTCGATCCCGTCACCGGCAGCTTCTCCATCGACGTCCCCATCGACGCGGTGGAATCGGTGGAAGTTTACAAGACCGCCTATCGCGCTGAATACGGCCGGTTTTCCGGCGGCCTGACCAGCATCCAGACCAAGCCGCCCTCCGGCAAGTGGAATTACGAGTTGAACGATTTCGTGCCCACGCCTCGCATCAAGGGCGGCCACCTCGTCGGGATTTCCGACAACAAGCCGCGCCTGAGCTTCACCGGGCCCCTCTGGACCAATAAGCTGAATTTCTCCGAATCCTTCACCTACGACCTGCTGAAGCAGCCGGTGCGAGGCCTGGCTTACCCGCACAATGAAGTGAAGACGCAGGGATTCGATTCCTTCACCAACTTTCAGTACATCATCTCCGCCCGGCACCTGCTCACGGCAAACGTGAATGTGTTTCCACTGCGACGCCAGTTCGCGAACATCAATTCCTTCATCCCGCAATCGGCCTCGTCGGATTATGGCCAGCGCGGCTTTTCCCTCGGCGCCACGGACCGCTACTTGCTGGCTTCGGGCAGCGTCATCACCACCCTCGTCAAGTACACGGACTTCCGCAGCAATGCGCGCGGGCAGGGCCCGGAAAACATGTTCCTCAAGCCGGACGGTTGGGGCGGAAATTTCTTTAACTCCTGGGAGAGATCGAGTCAGCAGCAGGAAGTCCTCCAGACCTTCCAGCTTCCCCGCAAGGAATGGCTGGGCCGCCACGAGCTGAAGTTTGGAGGTGACTTTGTCCACCGGGCTTACGACGGGAACAGCCGCTCGCATCCCGTGCAGATTTTGAGACCCGACGGCTCGCTCGCCGGCCGGATTGCTTTCTCCGGCCCCGCCTCGCTCTCCACCGAAGACACCGAACTCGCCGTCTTCTTTCAGGACCACTGGGCCTTCAACGACCAACTGGCCCTGGACTATGGCCTGCGCTTCTCCGGCCAGACCATCGGCGAGAAGGCGGCCCTCGCCCCCCGCCTGGGACTGGTGTATTCCCCTGGCAAAGACGGCAAGACTATTATCCGTTCCGGCGTCGGCATCTTCTATGATCGCTTGCCGCTGCTGGCCGGCGACTTCATTCAGAATCCCCGCCGTTCAGTCACCTTCTTCGACAACGCGGGCGTGCCCCTGGGCCCCACGATGACCTTTCGCAATGCCTACGAAAGAGTCGATGAAAACCAAGGCATCGTCATCCCTTCCGCTCACCACCTGGACAGCACGCCTTACAACATCACCTGGAACCTGGAAGCGGACCGCGAGATCCAGCCCCACGTGGTCGTGCGCTTGAGCTACCTCTCCAGCCGTACTTACGACGCCTTCTATGTAAATCCCATGCCCCTGCGACCCAATGATCCCGTGTTACTCCTCACCAACACCGGCGGCTCGCGCTACCATGAATTTGAATCGACCCTGCGCGTTCGCCCCGCTGAAAACGCCGACATCAACTTTTCCTATGTTCGCAGCCGGGCGCGCGGCGATTTGAATACCCTGACCTCCGTGTTCGTGCCCTTCGAGCAGCCGGTGATCCGGCCCAATTTCTTTGCCGACCTTCCCTCCAACATCCCCCACCGGCTGGTGACCTGGGGACAGTTCCGCATCCCCTGGGCAGTGACCATCAGCCCCCTGCTCGACGTGCACTCGGGGTTCCCCTATTCCGCCGTCGACGTCGTCCAGAATTACGCCGGCCAACCCAACAGCCGGCGCTTCCCCACCTTCGCCTCACTCGACCTGAAGCTGGCCAAGGACTTTCGCGTCCGCTTCCTTCCCTGGCTCAGCAAGCACAAGTTCCGCGGCGCCTTCCAGATCTTCAACCTGACTAACCTCTTCAACCCGCGCGACGTTTACAACAACATCGCCTCGCCGCTCTTTGGCCGCTTCGTCGGTCTTCAACACCGCTTCTACGACGCCTCCATCGACATCGTTTACTAGGCCCGCGCCCGGCCCCCAGTCGCGGCGATTGATGATCGCAGCTCTTGCCTTTCGTGGCCCCGGCCTCCGACCGGCTTGGCACCCTGATGACCCTGCGGCTTCTCTGTAACGGCCTTCGGACTCTGCCCGCCGGATGCGGAACCGTCACCCGGGCTTTGCCTTGCCGCCTTTGTGTCTTGGAGGTGTAATTCTTTCGAGTTTCGATCGTTAACCCTCACCTTCGACTTTTCACTTTCAGCCTCCACCCTGTCGTATAATCCCGTTACCACCCTGGCTGAAGTTGAGTCTGGAGAAGCAGCCTGGGCGGAATGCGCAACGGATGGCACAGACTCAGCGCAACCTCAACGAGCGTAGTCGGAAGTGCGCTCCGGGCGGACGCCATCCCCCTTACAAATCAGTGCCTTATTCCGGTGGTTCGGCGGTTTGTTCCTGGGTCATGCGGCCCAGGATGCCGGCGCGGATCTTCTGGCGGGTTTCAAGCGCCTGGCCGTAGGCCTGCCGATAAGCGGCGAGTTCTTTCTCCGCTTCCTTGGCGCTCCCCACGCGGCGATAAGCAAAAGACAACTGATAGTGGGCCACGGGATTCTGGGGCTCCAGCTTGACCGCAGCTTCGAGCGGCGCCACCGCTTCCGCGGCGCGTCCGGCGGAGACCAGCGACTTCCCCAGGCCAATCAACGCTTCCGCAAAGCGCGGTTCCATTTTCACGGCGCGCGAGAAATGCCCGATGGCTTCGTTCCACTGACGAGCCTGGCGCGCCATCTCCCCCAGCTCGTATTCCGGTCCGGCACTGGAAGGATCAACCCTCAACTCTTCCTCAAACTCCCGCCGTGCCTCGGCCAGCGCCTTGGCCTCGCGCGATCCCGCCAGCAGCAGCCGCCCCAGCCGATAGTGAATCCCCGGCAAGCGCGGGTTCAAAGAGAGAACTTTGCGGTATTCCGCTGCCGCGTCCTCCAACTTCCCCTCAAGTTCCAACACCTCGGCATTGAGCTGGTGCGCCTGATAAGACCCGGGCGCGCTCACCAGCAATCGCTGCGAGGCCCTGGTCGACAAGTCGGAGTAAACCTGGGTGCTGTAATAAAGCACGTCCGGATCGTCGGGGAAATCCCGCGCCAGTAAGCGAAGGAAATCCACCGCCCGGTCGGGATGGTCCAAAGCCATCGAGCACTTGAGCGCCTCCAGACCCACCAGGCGCTTCAACTGGCGATCCAGGATGCGGCCATAATTCTTTTGGAGGTACGGCAGCGCCTCCTGACACTGGCCGGACGCCGCCAGGGATAACCCCAGGAAGTACTGCGCGTTTTCCAGAGCCGGCTTCAGCCGCAGCGCCTCGCGCAAACGGCGGCCGGCGTCGGCAAATCTTCCCGAGGAATAGTAGGCCATGCCGAGATTGGCGTGGAACTCCGCCACGCGGGGCGCCATCTGGATGAGCCTCTCAAAGCCGCGAATCGCTCCCTCATAGTCGGCCTGGCGCAACGCCCCTTGCGCCTGCGCAGCGATCTGGGCTACCGCAGCTTGTTGCGCGGGGGAAACGACAGCCGCGGATTGCGCCTGGGAGGCAGGACGCTGCGCCAAAGGCTGGCCACCCGCAATAGTGACTGCCAGGATGGTGAGGGCGAGCGTCCCCGGCAGGAGCAGGATGGCACACGCGCTTCTTGGCGCGCCCGGCCGCCAAATCAACCCCTCGATGCTCCGCACGGAAAACCTCCACATGCCGCGAAGAATAGAAGCAAACCCACCGCGAGTCAAACCCTCGAGCCTGCCTGGTACGCTCAAGCGGTCTTGGTAGGAGCTTCCAGTTTCATCAGGGGGTTGACCGTGTGTTTGGCTTCACCACGGCTGCCAGCAGTACTCAGGAGCGACTCGAACAAGACTTCCAGGGCTTCGAGCAGCCGGGTGTTGCCGGTTTGAATCAGGTAGCTCGCCATTCGCAATAATTGCACCTGCCGGGGGGAATATGCCTCGGCGTCTGACCGGCGACGCCGGCGCCGCCCGCTGCTGAGCAGTTCCATCATGCACCTGCCCGAGGAAGTGATGACACACTGCGGTATCCCAGGGCCCGCGCCTCTTTCTTGGAAAATCTCACTCACCGTAACTCCCAAGGCGTCGGCGATTTTGCGCAGGGTCTTTGGCCGCGGCTCCAGACGCCGGTTTTCAATGCGCGAAAGGTAAGAGCTGGCAATGCCGGAGCGCTCACCCAACTGCCGCTGGTTGATTCCCTTCTGGTTTCGGATCTGGATAATGCGGGTGCCGATGCTCACAGAATGTCCCTCCTCGATGTACTTTTCACTTGAATTTTAACATAAATGTAAAAAAATGGGGCCTTCCTCGGGGCATGGCTTGACAAACATGTAAAGTGGGCTATCGTTGTAAGCGCGGGCCAAGCGTTTAGGTGAAATAATATAACGTTGGCGCGAGAGAGTGTGTTGGAATCCTGTCGGATCGGCCGTCGAGAGGAGACGGAAGGCGGCACGGGCGAGCCGTCGCGGACCGCAACGGAAACCGCCGTGCTCCAGGTATCTGAAAGCGGGACCCAGGTTAATGAGGGCGCGCGCTGGGATTGGTACCGAGCGGTGGCCCCCTACCTCAAGGACAGTCCCGACATTTGGCGGCAGGATTCCTAGAAAAGAGTTTCGGTAGTAAGGGCAAGGGAGCTCGCTGAGTTCCCGGCCCGCAAGAAGGCGGCGCGTGAGCCGTCGCAAGGAGACCTGCTACCAACAAGCCCACCGACCCGTCCGGGACCTATATTACAACCCCACAATCCTGCCTGATAAGCCCTGAGCCGGACGGGTCTCTCCTTTTTCAGCCCGGGAGCGCCAGAAAGGCTGCGCTTTCCTCTATAGCGGCGGTCTATCTGTCCCGACTTGTCGGGATGACCGTCGTCCTGGGCGCGGCGTCCCCCGCCCGCCCCAGGCTGGCCAAGAAAAAGCTCAGGCGGGAGTGCCGTGTTGGGCTGGGCGCTTCCCGCAGACCGGGACACCGCTGCTACCTTCTGGCGTGCTAGAATGCCCGTTCCCATCGCATGGCTGGTGAAAGCACAGTTCTTCCTGTCACCGAACGGCCGCTGGCGCCGCGGACGCCACTGCACCTCCGTTATTTTTCCCTTCTCCGCAGCAACCGTAATTTCCGGCGACTCTGGCTGGCACAACTCATCAGCGAGCTCGGCGATTGGTTTTACAGCCTGGCGATTTACGACCTGCTCCTCGCCACCACTCACAGCGGAAAAGCTGTCGGCTGGGCCATCATCATCCAATTGCTTCCCTGGTTCATCATGACCCCGCTCGCCGGAGCGCTCGTGGACCGCTTTCCCCGCCGCAGCCTGATGATCGTCGCGGATGTCGTGCGCGGCATCGTGGTGCTCGGCCTGATGTTCGCGCGCACCGCCGCAGACGTGTGGCTGATTTATGTGCTGCTCGGGATCGAGATGGCTTTCGCTTCCATTTTCGAACCGGCGCGCAATGCCCTGCTGCCGAACCTGACCAGCTCGGACGAAATCCTTCCCGCCAACGCGTTATGCTCGGCCACCTGGTCTTTCTGTCTGGCGGTGGGCGCCGCCGTCGGCGGCGCGGCCACTGTCCTACTCGGACGCGACCTGGCGTTTGTGGCCAACTCGTTTTCCTTTTTCGCTTCTGCTCTTCTCATCCTCCGCATCGCGGTCCAGGAAACCCATCTGAAAGCTCACGGCGTCAACGCCGCCGACAACCCAGAACGCGCGGGCCTGGACAGCGCGCGGGAAGGCGTGGAGTACCTCCGCCGGAATCCCATAGTCTTCATCCTGGTTCTGGCCAAAGCAGGCCTGGGGCTGCTGGGGGGAGTCCTTTTGCTGCTGGCGGTCTTCGGAGAACGAATCTTCCCGATTGCCGGGCACGGCGCCCTGGCGATGGGGTTACTCTATTCTGCGCGCGGAGCCGGGGCAGGGATTGGCCCCTTGGTCGGCGACCATTTAACGCGCGGTGACGACGGTCGCATGTGGAAGGCCATCAGCCTGAGCTTCTTTGTGATGTCCGCTTCCTATGTGGCCTTCAGCTTTGCTCCCAATTTGCCCCTGGCAGCGCTGGCGGTATTTTGTGCGCACATGGGCGGAAGCAACATCTGGGTCATTTCCACCGCGCTTTTGCAGCTCCATACCCTCGACCGCTTTCGCGGCCGCGTCTTTGCCCTGGACTTCGGGCTCCACACGCTGGTGGCGTCCGGCTCGACCTACCTTACCGGCGTGGGGCTTGACAACTGGAAGTTGACGGCGCGGCAGGTGGCGGCGTGCTTGGGCGTCGCCATGGCCGTCCCCGGACTTCTCTGGCTCCCCGCGCCGGCGCGCGAGGCCAAGAAAATTGAGCCGCTGAACCATTGAGCCATTGATTCATTTTTCCATTGAATCATTCAAGCGCTTATGCCTAATTTCTTCCTTCCTTCAATGACTCAATCACTCAATGGCGCAATGAATCGATGAACTACCTCTTCGTCGCAGACCGCATGCTGGGGCGCTTGGCGAAGATGCTTCGCCTGCTGGGCTATGACACCATCTATGCTTCCGATATTTCCCCCGCGCAATTAAAGGAACTTGCCCGGCGTGAGGACCGGGTGATCTTGACACGCGGCGAGGTGAGCAGGCGTTTCACAGGTATGGAAAATGTTTTCAGCTTGAAGAGCGAAAAGTCAGCGGAGCAATTACGAGAAGTCGTGGAGAAATGCCGCCTCGACCTGCAGGGAGGCTTGTGGACGCGTTGTACCCTGTGCAACGCGACAATCACCCGGATCGAAAAGGCGCAGGTCGAGTCCCTGGTCAAGCCGAAGGTCTTCCAACTCTATGCGGAATTCTATCGCTGCTCCGGCTGCGGCCAGGTCTACTGGCAAGGCTCGCACGTGGAAAGAATCCTTAGGAACTTAGCAGCAATCCTGGGCAAGCCGGCGGAGGAGGAGTAGTCAGGAGTTAGAAGTCAGTAGCCCGTTGTCACCCTTCAGCTTCTCGTTTTCAGCTTCCTGCCGTCCGCTTTCCGCCTTCTGCCTTCTGCTAGTGCTCTTGCGCCGTCGGCCATTAGTTCACATTCCGGGTCAGCGTGTCCCGCTCTGCGGGATCGCAAGATCCCGGAGAGTCAGGTTTCCTGTTCCCCGTCTACCGTCTACTGCCTTCTGACTCCTGTCTCCTGTCTACCGCCTACCGTCTACCGTCTTCTCTTCCTCCGCCTCCGGCCGCTAGTTCACGGTGAGGGTCAGTGTGGCTTCGTGGCTCAAACGTTCAGCCGACTCGGGCGACGCGCTGGTATAGGTTCCCGTGATCTTCAGCGAGTAGCTGCCTGCCGGGGTTCCGCTCGGGCCAGTGGTTGAGACGAACCCGCCTCCGCCGCCGCACGCCGCCCACACCAGGATCAACAGCAGCATCCCTGCCAGCGCTAGCGTCGGCGCGGGCTTCAACGCCCGTAGCCGCCAAACCGCCAGGAGAGCCGCCAACCCGACTAGCGCCAGCAGCCAGAGCAGCGGCGACCCACCGGGTCGCCCGTACCGTCCGTCTCCGCCGCCCGGCGATGCAAGCGCCCGCGCCGTGGTCGTCACCTGCACGTTTGCCTGCCCCGGCTTTGACCCATCCAGCGTCACCGCCGAGGGTGTCACCGCGCAGGTCGCCCCCGCCGGCGCCCCACTGCAACTCAATTGCACCCTCCCCGTCAGGCGGTTGGAGGGCGCTATCGCCAGCGAGTAGCTCGCCGTCTGCCCTGCCTCCAGCGTGACGCTCGCAGGCGAGGTGCTGAAGGAGAAGTCCGATACCAGCACCACCAGGTCCAGCGCCGTGGTGTCTCGCCCGCTGGTCCCCGTCACCCGGAAGTTCAGCGCGTCGGCAGCCAGCGCCTTCAGGTTCCGCAGCGTCAGCGCGCTGCTCCCCGAAGGCGGAATCGTCTGGGGATTGAACAGGCAGCCCACCGGGCCCGTGCGCTGGCACGCCAGCCCGATGGCCGAAGTGTGGCAGCTCGGCTTGGGATCGGAGATGGTGAAGGCCGTGGAATCCATCCCCCGCACCACCGTGGCCGTCTGCGCGCTGGTGATCAGCAAGCACGGCGGTAGCCCCGTGCCCGCCAGCGCCACAATCTGCGGGCTGTCCGCGGCGTTGTCGGTGATGGTGACGGCTCCCGCCACCAGCCCCTCCGCCGTGGGCTTGAAGATCACCGAGATGTCGCAGCTTGCCCCAGCCGCCAGGCTCGTCCCGCAGGTGTTGGTCTGAGTGAAGTCTCCAGTGGCTACAATGCCGGTGATGGCAAGCGGCCCGGTGCCGGTGTTGGTCAACGCCACCGTCTTGGGCGGGCAGTCGATGTTGATGTTGTGCTGGAAGGTCAGGACTTCGACCGAGAGGCTGACGACGGGCGCCGTGCCTGTCCCCGAAAGGGCGATCACCTGCGGGCTGTCACTGGCGCTGTCCGTAATGGTCAGTGTCCCGCTTCTCGTCCCGGTCGCGGCAGGATTGAACCTCACCAGGATGATGCATCTGGCACCCGTGGCCACCGAGGTTCCACAAGTATTCGTCTGAGTGAAGTCCCCAGCGGCCACAATACTCGTGATGGCCAAATCCGCCGTGCCCGTGTTGGCGAGCGTCAGCACCCGGGCGGCGCTGGCAGTGCCAACCGCCTCGTCCCCCAAGATCACACTTGCACTGGACAAGCTCACCGCTGGGGCAGTGACCGTCAGGCTCGTGCTGGCGTCGGCCGCACTATTGAAGTTGCCGTCCCCGGCATAGCTGTAAGTGATGGTGTAAGCGGTAAGTGAGGCAGGTATGGCGTGGGTGTCAAAGGCTGCCGTAAACAACCCGTTACCGCCAATCGAGGCTGTGTGCGAACCGCCGGAGATGGTGATAGTCACGCTCTCGCCGGTTGGCGGGATCACAGACCCGGCCGCAATCTTCCCGGCGATGGTGATTGACGGTGTCCCGTAGAGAATCGTCTGCGAAGCCATCAGGCTGCTGAATGCCGGCGTCGCCTTGATCACCGTGAGTTGTCCTGTCACGTAGGAGATGCCGTAGTTGGTCGAAGTCAGTCCTGAACAGGTTATCGGATAAGGGCTACCGCTCACCGCGCTGGTCGCCGTCGCCCCGCTCGTGCAGCTCAGCGTTCCCGTCAGCACGCCCGAAGTCTCCCCGTTCACGAAGCCACTGTAGCTCCCCGTGAAGGCGGGGTTCGCTGCCCCATAGGTGCGCGACGCATCCGCCGCCGTCACCGTCAGCGATACCCTGGTCACCGTCAGTGTGCCGTTGTTACTGGCCACCGTGTAATTGCCCAGCTTGCCCGTGGGGTCGACCAGCGTGGGCACGATCGTGTAGGTCCCCCCGGAACTGGTCACCGTAGCCGAAGTCGCATAGGTGGCCGTGATGTTGTCCGCGTTCTGAATCCCCGTGATCGTCCCCGTGAAGGCGGGGTTCGCTGCCCCATAGGTGCGCGACGCATCCGCCGCCGTCACCGTCAGCGATGCCTTGGTCACCGTCAGCGTTCCGTTGTTACTGGCCACCGTGTAATTGCCCAGCTTGCCCGTGGGGTCGACCAGCGTGGGCACGATCGTGTAGGTCCCCCCGGAACTGGTCACCGTAGCCGAAGTCGCATAGGTGGCCGTGATGTTGTCCGCGTTCTGAATCCCCGTGATCGTCCCCGTGAAGGCGGGGTTCGCTGCCCCATAGGTGCGCGACGCATCCGCCGCCGTCACCGTCAGCGATGCCTTGTTGACGGTTAAGGTTCCCGTGCCGGAGCTAGCCGCAAAGTTCCCTTGCACGGCGTAAGTCACGTTCAGTGTGTGGGAGCCCGCCGCAGGACTGGTGAGCGTGAAAGTCGCCGAACCTCCGGAAAGCCGTTGGGTAACGGGAGCTCCGCTATCCACCGTCAGCGAGACGTCGCCGGTCACGGTTCCTGCGGCCGAAGTCACCGTTACCGTCACGCTGCCATTGCTGTTGTAAGTCACCGTCGGAGCGTTGATTGAAGTCGTAGTTGGAGCGGGGATGCCAGTTCCGCTCAGATTCACCGTTCGTGGGCTGCCACTCGCATTGTCCGTTATCGTGAGCGTCCCGGCGCGGCCCGCGAGCGTCGTAGGCGTGAACGTAACGCTAATGGTGCAGAACTTTTCGCCTGCCACGGCAGTGCCGCAATCATTGGTCTGAGTAAAGTCCAAGTCCCCGCTGGCCACAATGCTGGTAATGCGCAAGAGCCCACTACCGCTGTTGGTCAAGGTCAGGGTTTGTGCGGGGCTAAGAATGTTAAAGGGCTGACTCCCGAGGGTCAGGCTCGCGCTCGAAAGCGTAACAGCCGGGGTCTGCAACAGGATGGAAACCGTCCAGTCGTCGTAGTTCGCACTGGCCAAGTCGAGTCTGCCATCCCCATTGAAGTCGCCCGTGGTCACGGAAGAAGGATATGCGCCCGTGGCATAGTCCACGCGGGGCTGGAAGGTGCCATCGCCCTTCCCCAAAAGGATGGAAACCGTCCAGTCGTCGTAGTTCGCAGTGGCCAGATCGAGCTTGCCGTCTCCGTTGAAGTCGCCCGTGGTCACGGAAGAAGGATACGCGCCCGTATCATAGTCCACGCGGGGCTGGAAAGTCCCGTCGCCGTTCCCCAGCAGGATGGAAATCGTCCAGTCGTCGGAGTTCGCAGTGGGCAGATCGAGCTTGCCATCCCCATTGAAGTCGGCTGTAACGATGCCGTAGGGATATGCGCCCGTACCAACATAATATGTCCCTCCACCGCTCGGAAAGCCGCCTGCGCCGTCGCCCAGATGGATCATTACGGCCCCGCAGCCCTCGCCGTAGCATGAGTCGCCCGCGACGGCCAGGTCAAGATAGCCATCGCCATTGAAGTCGCCGACGGTTGATGCGGTGGGATAGTACAGTGTTGGAATGTCAACTTCGGTCTTCTGGAAAGTCCCGTCGACGTTCCCCAGCAGGATGGAAATCGTGTTGTAGTAGTTCGCAGTGGCCAGATCGAGATAGCCATCCCCATTGAAGTCGGCTGCGACGATGCCGTATGGCATTTGGCCACAACTCAGAGCATATGTCTGACTACTCGCAAATCCGCCCGCGCCGTCGCCCAGATGGATCATTACTCCCCCGCAGCCATCCCCACGGTCCCCCGCGACGGCCAGGTCAAGATAGCCATCGCGATTGAAGTCGCCGACGGTTAATGCAGTGGGATAGGACAGTGTTGGAATGTCAACTTCGGTCTTCTGGAAAGTCCCGCCGCCCTTCCCCAAAAGGATGGAAATGGTCCCGGCGTCGTAGTTCGTAGTGGCCAGATCGAGCTTGCCGTCACCGTCGAAGTCGCCTGTGGCCAACGCGACCGGCCCGGCGCCCGTAAGAGAATCTGTTCTGGTCAGCAAGATGGCAGTCGTGGGGTTGGTAATGGGGAAGAAGACAGTGTTGGAGGTGCCGCCACCTGGGCCGGGGTTGAACACGGTGACCGAGGCCGTGCCCGCCGCGGCGATATCGGAGGCCAGGATGGTCGCGGTTAACTGTGTGCTACTGGCGACGGTGGTCGCCTTGGGGCTGCCATTCCACTTCACCACCGAGGCCGAGACGAAGCCCGTGCCATTCACCGTAAGCGTGAACCCTAGCCCACCCGGAGCCGGAGGCGTACTCGCGGGCACCAGGGGTTGGAGAATCAGGGGTACAGGGTTCGGAGGGATGCCCGTGCCAGTCAGGATGACCATACGGGGGCTAAAGGGAGCGTTGTCATAGATGGTCAGCGTTCCGGTGCGCACGCCCCCCGCGGTCGGAGTGAAGGTGACGTCAATTGTGCAGGAGCCGCTTGGGGCGAGGCTGGCACCGGTGCACGTGTCGGCGCTAATGGCAAAGTCTGCCGCATTGGCTCCTGTCAGGACGACGCTGGTAATGTTGAGTAGCGCGCCGCTATTCGTCAGCGTTATCTGCTGCGGTGGTGCGCTGGTGGAGCCGACATCCTGGTTGCCGAAGTCCAGGCTGGGAACAGAGAGCTGGACTCCCGAGTAGACGCCCGTGCCCGTCAGAGTGACCACGTGCGGACTGTCCGCCGCGTTGTCGGTGATCGTTATCGTCCCGGATATAAGGCCCGACGCGCTAGGACTAAAGTAGACGGAAAAAGTGCAGGAGCCGCCCCCTGCCAGGCCGCTGCCGCAAGTGTTGGTCTGGATCCTGAAGTCAGTGGGGCTCGCCTCAATGCTAGTAATGCTCAAAGGGGCACTTCCCACGTTGCGCAGCGTGACGACTTCTGGTAGAGCGCTACTAGTCAGAGCTATCTCCCCAAAGTCCAAGCTCGTGGGAGTGAGGAGAACCTTGGAAATGTCTTCTGGGCTGATCTTGGCCACAAAGGCGTCCCCAGAGCAATATCCGTCGGTATTCAACGCGCAGGCGGGCTGGAAGACTCCCGCGGTCGTGGGGAAGTCGAGCGCTCCCGTGTACCCCGTCACGTAGGCGCTGCCCAAGGAGTCCACGGCGATCCCGTTGCCGTAATCTTCGCCATCCCCACCGAGATACGTGGAAAAAGTAAGCGTTGATCCTGTTGCGTCCAGCTTGGTCACGAAGGCGTCAGGACACGCGCCTTCACAGAGGCCGCCTCCAAGAGAACTTTGGATGGGGCTTGCTAGGGGAAAGTCGCTCGAAGTGGTCTGGCCTGTAACATAGACGTTGCCGGAGGCGACATCCAGGGCGATCCCGTAAGCTTGGTCGTTGCCGCTGCCGCCCAGATAGGTGGAGTAGATCAGCGACGCATCATATGTCTTCGTCGTATCAATCTTCGTGACGAAGGCATTTGCGCCCCCCTGCGATACATCGGATGGAGCGGGGAGGGGATTCTGCGTGGGGAAGTCGGGAGATTCTGTGGTTCCGGAAACATAAGCATTGCCAGACGAATCCACGGCAATGGCGTAGCCCGCATCGTAGCCCGGGCCGCCCAGATAGGTGGAATAAACCAGCTCCGAGCCCGCAGCGTTCAGTTTGGTTACGAACGCATCAAAATGCCCCTTCTTCACGCCCTGATACGGGTTGCCCAGAGGGAATTGGGTGGAATAAGTCAGTCCCGTGATGTAAGAGCAGCCCGAAGAATCAACTGCAATGGCTCGTCCTTCATCACGAAACTCACCGCCCACATACGTCGAGTAGACAAGGGAGCCTGCCGGACTTATCTCTGTTACAAAGGCGTCTTCTTCATTTTGCTCAATTTCCGTACCCGGGCTGCAGGTGTTCGTAAGGCCACAAGTCCGGTCATGGGCTCCAACCGTTGTGGGGAAATCGTTCGCAGTGGTACCGCCGACAACGTAGGCGTCGCCCGAAGAATCGACAGCAATCCCATACCCCCGCTGCTGGCCGGTGGTGCCGCCCAAATAAGTCGAGAAAGCCAGGATTCCCATGGGGCCGAGTTCCGCCACGATGGCATCAGGGAAGGATAATGTGCACCCGCCACATGAGCTTTGGACTGGGTTCAGCGTGGGGAAATTGCTCGATTTTGTCTCCCCGGCTAGCCACGCATTGCCGCCAGAGTCCACAGCGATGGCGTGGCCGATGTCGTCACCGCTGCCGCCTAGATAGGTGGAATAGACGATTGCACTTCCGGAAGCGTTCAACTTGGCCACGAAGACGTCGGCACCGTCGCTCTTCCTGTTCAGTGCTGACGGGAAATCCGTCGAATACGTGTGGCCGGTCACATAAGCATTGCCGGCGGAATCCACCGCAATGCTGTTCGCGTATTCCTGCTCACTGCCGCCGAGGTAGGTGGAATAAGTGAGGACGGGATCGATGATGAGGGGGCGTCTTCGATCGTAGGCAGGCACTTCAAACCGGATTTCATTTGTGGCCGTGAGGACGTAGCGGCCCTCCACGAATTCTGAATTCTGAATTGTGAATTCTGAATTTCCCACCGCCTCTGGGGAGAGTCGTCCGTCGTGCGTGCCTTTCAACTCTCGACTGTCAACTGTTGACTGCACTTGATAGACGATCGGCTTCTGGAAGCGCAGCTCGCCGCCTTCGATCGAGACCACCAGATCACCGTCCGCATCAATCCGCAGGGTCGGTGCGAATTTCGAGTTTCGAATTTCGAGTTTCGAATCTCCAGTTTCCAGTTTCGAGTTTCCAGTTTCAAAACCCAGCCGGATGGCCTTGGGGTCGGCCCCTGGCGCCACCACAAAGTCGTATTCCAAGTGCCGTTGATTGCCGTAATAAACCAGATCGACGCCGGGATAGATGGCTTTGTATCGCACCTTGGCGTAGTTCGGCACGTTAGTTCGCCACTTCTTGGGGTCGTTGCCGATGAAGTAGTTGCTCCTGCCCGGCAGTTCCTCCAGGCCGGCGATCTGCGAGGCCGGGTTTGCCCCAACCAGGTTCATCCGCAGGACAGCCAGGGCTGGGGACTCGGGGCTCGGGACTCGGGTCCCGCTCTGCGGGATTCCATTTTCGATTTTCGAGTTTCCTCTGGCCGAGGGCCGACTGCTGACTGCTGCGTCTTCATTTCTGCCTTTTGATTTACTTTGCTGCAAGGCAAGCACCGCTTCCGTGGGCGTCAGGAAGAGGTTGTACCCGCGCCCTCGCGCCAGGAACTTTACGCGCGCATCCCTCTGGCCCTGATTCGCTTCGAAGCTCATGGGCAGTTTGCCGTAAGCTTCGCTGATGTGGGCACGCGTCGCGCTTCCGGCTTGCCCGGCTGCAGCTGCCGGCATGGGACTCGGTCGGCCAGGTTCTTTTGCAGCGCTAGCCTTGGATGCTGGGGGCGCCCCGCTAGCGGCCATTCGCTTCAGCCCGACCACCGGCTTCCCCGAAGGATTCTTGCCTTCGTTCCCCATGGCAGACGCAGCTAATTCAAGAAAGATGATGCCGACAAGTAACCCGATTAGGCACACTGACCGACGTGCTGGGATCCACCGCCACAGTTGCAGCTTCATAAAGCCCTCCGCGCGGGACCAGAGAAAAAAGCTACATTGTTCCTTGCTTATATTTCGTAACCTGAGGATAGTTCGGAACCATCGTATGTCAATAGACAATAAGTCGGACTTCGCGCAGAGACATGAGGTCTACCTGTGTTTTCTCAGTTGGTTATGTAACGCGCATTCACTCGCCGCATGTGGTTTGCTGTCCGGGCGGTGATGCCTGGAGAAGGAGCAAGGTTCCACATCGAGAGAAACACTCCGCATGGCAATTTGTCTGGCGAGTACGGAAGAAAAACTCCCATGGGGAGGCGTGTCGCCCTCGGAGCCGGGCCGTCACCATGAGTTGACTTTAACCAGAGGGCTCTTTATTCTTTCTTCGACCTTCTGGACTGTTCCGTGATTGCGGGTCGTTGCGCGTGGGCAGAGAAAACGTTTCACCCACAGGCAGAAGGCCGGATGGGGGGACAAGAATTGATGGAGGCGCCAAGCGAATACTCGTCCTATCTGACCGAACTCAAGACCGTTCTCGACCACCTGCCGCTGGCGGAGGCCCGGTGCGCGGCAGACATCCTCTTTCAGGCCTACCAATCCGATCACACGGTATTCATCTTTGGCAATGGAGGCAGTGCGGCGCTGGCCTCCCACATGGCTGCCGACCTGGGCAAGGCGACACACGTTCCGGGACGCGATTCGCTGCGGGGCGCCAAGCGATTGAAGGTCCTCTCGCTGACGGACAACGTCCCCACGATAACCGCCTGGGCGAATGACACGAGCTACGAATTCGTTTTTGCCAGCCAGATGGAGAACTTCTTGACGCCGGGCGACGTCGTCTTCGGGATCAGTGGCAGCGGGAATTCCCCAAACGTCCTCCGCGCCCTCGAACTCGCCCGCCGGGTAGGCGCCACCACCGTGGGTTTGACCGGGTGCGGCGGCGGCAAGATGAAAGACCTTCTCGACTGCCCCATCATCATCCCTTCCAACTCCATGCAGCAGGTTGAGGACGCGCATACGGTCCTCGCCCATATGATCTTTCTGGATTTGAAAGGAAGGATCGAATCTTGGGCGAGGGCAGCCGCTCATCGCGCCAAGCCCTGACGGCGATCCCGCCTCGCAACCTTTCACCCCACTTCTCATCGCGCCCGAGAATTGCGCGGCGGACGCATTCACGAATTATCCATTGCCACGCCGGTCGGTTGCGGTATATTTTGCGGGTTGCGAGAAAGCGTCGAGGGACTGAAAGCTGAGGGTTACTGCCGGGAGTTGTGGCGATGCGCGTGTTAGTTACGGGTGGAGCCGGATACATTGGAAGTCAGACCGCCAAGGCACTGGCCCGCGCGGGTTACGAACCCGTGGTGCTCGACAACCTGGTCTCCGGCCACCGCTGGGCCGTGCAATGGGGACCCTTCGTAAAAGGCGACTTGGCCGACCCCGGCCTACTGCCCAAAATCCTGAAGGAATACCACGTGGAGGCAGTCATGCATTTTGCCGCCAGCCTTTACGTGGGCGAGTCCATGACCAATCCCCGCAAGTACTTCTGGAACAATGTGGTCAACACCCTGCGGCTGCTCGATGCCATGATGGACACAGGTGTGAAGCGTCTCGTCTTCTCTTCTTCGGCGGCAACTTATGGCAACCCTCAAACCATTCCTATCCCTGAGGAGCACCCCCACGTTCCGGTGAGTCCCTATGGAGAAACCAAACTCGGCATGGAACGCGCCATGCACTGGTACGGGGTGGCGTATGGCCTGCGTTGGGTGGCCTTGCGTTACTTCAACGCCTCGGGAGCGGACCTGGAGGGCGAACTGGGCGAGGAGCACGATCCGGAAACCCATTTAATCCCGCTGGTCATCCAGGCGGCTCTGGGGCAGCGCCCTTGCGTGGAGGTCTATGGCACGGACTACCCCACGCCCGACGGCACACCCATTCGGGATTACATCCACATCGTCGATCTGGCGGACGCTCATGTGCGAGCGCTGCGGCACCTGGAGGCGCGCGGGGAGAGCGTGGCGCTGAACCTGGGCACCGGCCAGGGGCATTCGGTGCGGGAAGTAATCCAGGCGGTAGGGCGGCTATGCGCTGGCCGCGTGCCCGCGCGCGACGCTCCCCGCCGCGCGGGCGATCCCCCGGTCCTCATCGCCGACCCCAGCAAGGCCAAGAAGCTCCTGAAATGGGAACCCCAACACCCCGACCTGGACTCAGTCGTGCAGAGCGCCTGGGACTGGCACGCCTCCCGGGCTCGCGCGAAGTGAGGCTACCTGTTCCTCCGTGAAGCTCTTGGCGGAGTCACGGGTTTGTCATTCCCCGTTTGTCGTTCCTGCATCATCGTTCGTGGTTCGTCATTCCACCGTAACGCTCTTGGCCAGGTTGCGCGGCTTATCCACGTCGCAGCCGCGCAACACGGCGCAATGATAGGCAAAGAGTTGCAGAGGCACGATGGTCAGGAGGGGAGTGAGGATTTCGTGGTTGCGGGGCACCCAGACGATATCATCCACCAGCGACCCCAACTTGGTATTCCCCTCCGAGGTCACGGCCACGATGTGGCCTTCTCGCGCCCGGATTTCCTGGATGTTGGAGACAATCTTTTCGTAGGACGCGTCCTCGGGGGCGAGAGCCATGGTCGGAAACGCCGGATCAATCAAAGCGATGGGGCCATGCTTCATTTCTCCCGCAGCGTAGCCCTCCGCGTGGATATAGGCGATTTCCTTGAGTTTCAAAGCGCCTTCCAGCGCGATGGGGTACTGATACTTTCTACCGATAAAGAGAAAGTGCTGAGCCTTTGAGTACTTCTGCGCCAGTTCGCGGAGGCGGTCGGATTGTTTCAAGACTTCGCGAATCTGTTCCGGCGCCTTCTCGAGGCCTCTCAGTAACGCTTCCCCTTCCTGATAAGACAGATCCCTACTCCGGCCCATCAGCAAGGCCATCAGGGTCAGGATGGTTAATTGGGAGACAAAAGACTTGGTGGAGGCGACCCCCACTTCGACTCCCGCGTGAGAATAAACCCCGGCGTGAGTCTCGCGCGCGATGCTGCTGCCCACCACATTCACCAGGCCCAGCACCAGGGCGCCTTTGCGCTTGGCCTCGCGCAGGGCGGCGAGCGTATCCGCCGTCTCGCCCGACTGGCTGATGGCCAGCACCACAGTATTCTGGCGGAGGTTCAGCTTACGGTAGCGGAATTCCGAGGCCAGCTCCGTCTCCACCGTCAGATCCGTCAGCGACTCGAAGACGTAACGCGCAAAGAGCCCGGCATAATAACTAGTCCCACAGCTAATGATGATGAGGTGGCGCGCCTGCTGGAGCCGGTCCTGCACGGATTCAAGTCCCCCGAGCTTGGCGACGCCCTCCGCATGGTTCAGACGGCCGCGCAAGGCGTTCTCTACCGCTTCCGGCTGCTCGAAGATCTCCTTCAGCATGAAATGCGGGAAGGCCCCGCGGTCCATGACTTCCGCTCCCAGTTCCAGCGCGGTGGCCTCACGACTCACCGAGCGGTTATCGAGAGTGGTGATGGAGAACTGGCCCGGTTCCAGTCGCGCCACCTCGTTGTCCTCCAGGTAGACCACCTGGTCGGTGTGCTGGGCGAGCGCGGAAACGTCCGAGGCCGCCAGCGACTCGTTCTTCCCGATGCCGAGAATGATGGGACTCCCCCGCCGCGCCACGATGATCTGGTCCGCATGCGCCGCGTGCATCACCGCGATGCCGTAAGTCCCCCGGACTTGCAGCAGGGCTTTTTGCACGGCGGCTTCCAGATTGCCCTGGTAATGGCTCTCCACCAGGTGCACCAGCACTTCCGTGTCGGTTTCCGAGCGAAATGTGTGCCCGGCCTCCTCCAGGCGCTTCTTCAGCAACTGGTAGTTTTCGATAATGCCGTTGTGGACAAGAAAGAACTTCCCGGAGCAATCGACGTGCGGGTGGGCGTTGGCTTCGGTGGGTTTGCCGTGGGTGGCCCAGCGGGTATGGGCAATGCCCGTCACACCTTCCGGCGAGTCCTTCCAAACGCGCTGCTCAAGTGCGGCTACCTTGCCAACGGATTTCGCCAGGTAGGGCGGCGTGTTCAGGATAACGATGCCGCTCGAATCGTAGCCGCGATATTCGAGCCTCTTCAGCCCTTCAATCAGGATTTCTCGCGCAGGTTGGCGCCCCGTGTAAGCCACAATGCCACACATAGGAGTAACTCTCAGCTTTCAGTTTCCAGTGTTCCGCGTTCGGCAGTTAGAGATAGCCCAGCTCGCGCCCCACTTCGCGAAGTTTATCCCCGCCCAGGAAAAGTTCCGCCTGGGTGGCATCATAGCCCTGCTCGAGCGTGCGGCGCAAGAAGAGGGCCGCCATCTCGGCGAGCTGCTGGTCGCTCAGATACTTGCTTTCGCGCTCCCGCAACTGCGTGAGCGTTGCGCAGGAGATCGCCACCACGGCTGTCTGGCCGTTCACCCGGAAGACGCAGTCGATGGTGTCACTGTGACGGGTGGCGATGGCCGGGAAAATGTGAACGAACCTGACTCTGACACACTCGGGAAGCGACTGCGAGCTAACTTCAAACGGCGTGATGATATGGCTCATTATGCAAGTGGCTCCGGATATTCGACCTGTCGAACCTAGGGAAGAACGGCGAACCGACCGCCCATTATAATCCATTCCCCGAAACTAGCCAGAGGAAGTCAACTCCTTGCAACCCTTGGGCAGGCTGGCGCATCTGATACACCAAGTCAATTCTTTAAGACTACCTGGGGAAGTGGGTAGCCGGGGAAGCAAGCACGTTACCCACTTCCTCCTTCCGATTCCTTGACCCCGCACACGAGACGAATCCGCGCGCGCCTGGTAATCAACTCCGCAGGTTCCACCGCGCGTTGCACAGCAGCCGGCCCGACGAGCCTTCATCAAGTCCTTCCAGCGAGCAGGAAACGGTTTGCATGACAGGCGACACGCATATATACTCGCAACGTTTACGTCGGCTAATTCTTCAAGGACATTCCTGTGGCTAAATCAACCGGAATCAAGAAGACTCCGCAGGCACCGAAAAAGCAGATGTCTGCCCTTCACCTGATCCAGGAGGTGGAGGGCTTCGCCAGCGAGCTGGCTTCCCTATGGGCGCCGAGCGCGATAGTGAAAGCCCTCACCAAGCGTCTGGTGGAGCGTTACGGCGTGGAAGCCAGTGGCGTCTGGTTGACGAACGACCAGACCTCCCAGCTCGAGCTGGGCGCCTCCGCCGGAAAACCCACTTTTCCTCGCGGTTTTGCCAAGGCATCTTTGACGAAAACCATCGTGGGGAAAGCCGTCCGAAGCCGCCAGCCTCAAACGGTTTCCCTCAGCGCCGCCCAACGCGACGCGCTTGCCAACTGGGCCAGGCAAGGCGGCCTGGGCTTCCTAGCGGCCTATCCCCTGTTGCACGACTCGAAAGCCCAGGGTGTGTTGCTCATCGCCTGCGCGAAGCCACCCGAGGAGCACCTCCTGGCCTTATTCCGGTTGCAGGCCCGCTTCGCTTCCCTGGCCTTGCGCGACACCCAGTTGCTCGACTCCGTGCAGCGCACGCTCGGTAAAATGAGCCTGCTCGCGGAAGCCAGCAAGGCCCTGGGCTCCACGCTCGACCTGACGGAGCTACTGGGACGCATTTTGGATGTGGCCAAGACCCATGCCCAAGCTGAGCGCGGCACGCTCTTCCTGATAGATGAGAAGACAGAAGAGATCTGGTCACTGATCGCGCATGGCCTGGAACAGCAGGAAATCCGGCTCCCCCTGGGGAAAGGCATTGCCGGCCACGTGGCCAAGACGGGGGAGACCGTCAATATCTCCGACGCCTATGCCGACCCGCGCTTCAACCCTGAGGTCGACCAGCACACCGGCTATCGCACCCGCAACATCCTCTGCCTGGCGATCCGCAACAAGAGTGGAAAGATCATCGCGGCGCTGGAACTGCTGAACCGAAAGGACGGACAGTTCACCGACGAAGACATCGACATTCTGCTCACGCTTTCCGGGCACATGGCCCTGGCGCTGGAGAACGCCCAGCTTCACAAGGAGCTGCTGGGGAAGGAACGCCTGGAAAAAGAACTGGCCCTGGCCCGCGGCATCCAGCGGAGCCTGCTTCCGGAGACGACTCCTCTGGTGGAAGGTTTTGACATCGCCCTCCTCAATGAGCCCTGCTATGAAGTGGGAGGAGATTACTACGACTTCCTCAGCCTCGGCCCGCACACCCTGCTGGTGGTGATCGCCGACGTGGAAGGCAAGGGCGTGAGTTCCGCCATGGTGATGTCCAACCTCCAAGCCACCTTGCGCGCCCTGGTGTTGCAACTCCACTCGCTCAACGAGATTGCCGAAGCCCTGAATAAAATGATCTTGGACGATACGCGGGGCGGCAAATACCTGAGCATGTTCCTGGGCCTCATCGATACTCGCCGCAAAGCCATCCACTATATCAACTGCGGCCACGTCCCCCCCGCCGTCATTCGGACAAATCAGGAGGTGCTCTGCCTGACGGAGGGAGGCATGGTGATCGGGCTGTTTCAAAACGTCCAGTACGAACGAGGCCAAGCCAAGTTCGAGCCCGGCGACATCCTGGTTCTGTGTACCGACGGCATCACCGAGGCTATGGACGCCGACCACGACGAGTACGGCATGGAACGACTCCTCCCCTGTGTCCGCGCTGTGGCGGATCGCAAGGCCACCGAGATCGTCTCCGCCGTCAGCAGCGATGTGGCGCGCTTCTCGCGCACCGGAACGCACGTTGACGACAAGGTAATGATGGTGATTAAGGTGCTGTGAAGAAGTGCAGGTGTCAGATGCCAGGAATCAGGGGTTGGGCGTTAGGCTTCGGGTCTGGGTCGGCGGGCCCTGCTTCCGCCCTTGGCCCTGGAACCTGATGCCTACTTTTGAGTCAGGCACAGCTTGATAGGCTTTCCCTCGCCGAACTTTCGGGTTAACCATTCTTCCATACCAGTCCGCAAGGCCTCCAGATCCACCCGGAAGCTGGCCTCCATCTGCCCATCGCAAAGCGGGAGGGTCTCCTCAAAGCCGGAGCGGCCCGTAAAGCTCCGCATGCAAAAACTATCCAGCCAGAGAAGTGGACAGAGCTTCGGCCCCTCCGGCTCCAAAATCTCCACCCGAATTTTCCGCGCGAACATCTGTGCTCCGCGCCTTCCGCCTGGAAAGTCTTGCTCAACCCCTCGGCACGCGCCGCTTGGTTACCCGCCGCCCCGCTGCGCGCAGGGACCGTTGGTTTGCCCCTCCGACCGGCGCGCTGCACAGACCCCCGTGGCGACCAAACAAGTTGGGGAGGTCCCAAGCATCGCAGAGAACGCGATGTCTGCCTCACCTCAGGTAGGCAGCCGGTTAGGGAAGAATGTGCTGAACACCAGAAGAAGGGTCAAAGCGATCATCACCACGCAGGTGATCCAGGCAATGATGTTGAAAGTGCGCGTGTTGCGATACTTTCCCATCAGGTCTTCGCGATTGATCAGCCGCAACATAAATATCAAAACGAAGGGCAGGAGGACGCCGTTCGCAACCTGCGAGAGCAAGATGATGGGGATCTGCTTGGCTTCGCTCAGCAGGATCACCGCCAGCGCGCCGAGAACAATGAGCGCCGTGTAAAGCCAGTAGAAAGTGGGGGCCTCGTGAAAGCGCTTATTGACGCCGGATTCCAAACCCAGACCCTCGCAAACGTAGTAGGCGGTTGCCAAAGGCAGAATGCAGGCCGAAAACAGCGAAGCATTACATAGGCCCAAAGCAAACAAGGCACTCGCGGCATGGCCGGCCAGCGGCCGCAAGGCCAGTGCGGCGTCACCCGCATCCCGAATCTCCCGGTGCCCACTGACGAAAATCGTAGCCGCACAAGCCACAATGATGAAAAACGCCACGATGTCCGTCACAAAACAGCCGACAATAACATCCCACTTGGAATAAACATAGTTCTTCAGACTAATGCCCTTCTCCACCACCGCCGATTGCAAGTAGAACTGCATCCAAGGCGCGATGGTCGTCCCCACAATCCCGGTGATCATGTAGAAGTAGCTGCCATTGAACTGAAAGGCGGTGGGTTTTAGGGTGCTGATCAGCGCCTCCGACCAATTGGGATGCGCCAGGACGCAGGAAATCGGGTAGGCCACGTAGAAGACACAGGCCGCCAAGAAAACATTCTCCACGAACCGGTAAGTTCCCTTCACGACCAGCGCCCAAACCAGGAGCGCGCCCAGGGGCACCGCAACGTAGCGACTCACCCCGAAGACCGACATGCCCGAGGCCAGACCCGCGAACTCGGCGATGGTGTTGCCCAGGTCGGCCACCAGCAGTAGCATCATCAGGATAAAGGTGGTGCGCAGGCCATACTCTTCACGGATAAGGTCAGCCAGCCCCTTGCCCGTCACCACGCCCATGCGCGCCACCATCTCCTGCACCACAATCAGGGCGACGGTGATGGGGATAAGCGTCCAGAGCAGCGAGGTGCCGAAGCGTGCTCCGGCCACCGAATAGGTATAGATGCCGCCCGCGTCATTGTCCACGTTGGCGGTGATAATCCCCGGGCCCAACACGGCCAGAAAGATCAGCAGTCGGGTGCGATAGCGGCGAAACTTTTCTCTGTTCACGGCTCGTGGCAATGCTTCGGAAGACTACTTGCGATTGACCGCCAGTTCGAGGACATCGTCGGCAGTGACCACCCCCAGAAAATGCCCCTTCTCGTCAACCACCGGCAGCGTCATGAGGTTGTACTTAAGGAACAGGTCCACGACCATTTTTTCGTCAGCGTGCGCCTGCACGGAGATCATCGGGTCGGCGGAAAGTTCTTTCAGGGGGGTGTCCGCTTCCGCCAGAAGCAGGCGGCCAAAGGGCACTACCCCGGTCAAGACCGGTCTGGCATCAATCAGGTAAATAACGTGAACGGACTCAATCGGGCCCTCGAAATTTCGCAGCGCCTCAATGGCTCCTTCCACCATGGCGGACTCACCCACCACGACACATTCCGTGGTCATCAGCGCTCCGGCGGTGTTTTCTTCGAAGCCCAGCAGGTCGCGAACATCCGCCGCTTCTTCTTTCTCCATGTCGGCCAGCACTTCGGCGGAGGTTTCGGGCGGCAATTCCTGGAGCACGTCCGCCGCTTCGTCGGGTGGCATCTCCTCGACAATGTCGGCAGCCTTTTCGGGCGGGATGCTCTCCAGCAGCGCCGCCTGCATGCGCGTGGGGATTTCGGAAAGGGCGTGGGCGGCGGTCTCGTCGTCGAGGGACTCGATCACGGCTTTCTGCTCATCGCGGCTCAGTCCCTCCAGGATGTCCGCAATATCAGCGGGGTGGAGTTGGGCCACGCGGTCATAGGAGATGCGCAGCTTGACGCGCCGGGCAGGATCCGACTCGATCAAATTGACAAATTCCCAGGGAATGGTTGTGGTGGAAAGGGGGTTCGTAATCAAGCGGATAGTATGCTTGGCCACCAGCCCCTGAAGCAGGCGTCGCACTGCCGCCGCCAGCCCCACATTCACCGCCACAATACGCAACTCGGTGTGTCCATCGCTGGGCTGGATGTCGAAGTCTACATCGTTCACCCGCACCACCTTGCGGTTGTTGACGTCGATGATCTGCTGGTCCAGCACGTCTTTCTTGACGCGCATGAGCCCCTCATCGGGGGCGTAGCCACGGATCTCCCCGGCCGGAACGCTGGTCTGGGCCGCGCGAATGGAAAGCGACTGCATTTGCGTGTGCGTGATGCCCAGCAGCTTCTTGGCGGGCGTCTTGACCAGATAGGCGGCCACCCGCAGGGCATTCTGGCTCGGGTCAACCCCCAGATCCTCTAGTTGACCAAGGTATTCCCCCCTCACGTCGTGGACGGGAAGGTTGTCAAGCTCGGTGAAGTAGATCATGGTTCGCCTCTCAGGCCGTCGCAGTTTCAGCACGCAAAACTTGGGACGCAGCGTTGGGCAAGAAAGCAACTCCTGGCCGCTGGCCGCGAAGTCCGAATTCGATATTCCCGAATGACACCCCCAGAAAATCAAAAGCCCCGTGAAAGCCAATGCCTCCACGGGGCAATTCGCTCGCTCCGCCAGGGACCCAGCGGATCGCGCAACCTCCTAGTGTGAGCTTTGGCTCCACACAACGTATTGTCCCCCGGCATCGGGCTAGCCACCTTAGGCAAGGCCTTAATCCGACCTTGCCTGTTCCACCCGTTGGCTCGTCTCCGAGTTTCCGGGCAGTGGCTTGTGTTTGCGTGGTAACCTCGCCTAACGAGGTCAACTTTGAGTTCAGTGGCGCCTCGCGACCCCTCCTGCAAATCAAAAATTCCCACTTCCCTTAATACGAAGGGCTTTAATCTTTGTCAAGGAAAAAGACAGGCCGTTCCTCAGAATCCCAAGAGCGACCCATCCCCGGAAGTCTTGCGATGAATCAGAATTCCCAATGAAGGCGCAGTCCCCAGATCGACACTGGCCCGCGGTCCCGGTTGTAGGCCGGGTGGTTGGCGAACTGATAGTCGAGGGTGACGGTGAACATCTTGTGGACCTTCCAGGCGTAATAGGCCTCCAGGAGGCGCTCCGTCGAGGGATTCAACCTGCCGTCTCCGATGATGAACCCGTGTCCGCCGGCTGCCAGGTAGTCTCGATGATCCGGAGAGAGGCCATTGGTCACCCCTCCAAACCCGACCACATCCTGCGGGCGGCGCCAAGCGGCTCCCTGAACTTGTATCCCGGCCTGCCCGGTCCGGTCGATCTCGGTGACCTCCCACGTCTCAGGCTTGCCATCATTCCAGCCCAGCCTCATAAACAGGCCAACATGGGGCGTGAGGGCCTGTTCCCCGTTAAGACCCAATCCGTATTTGGCAGTGTCACTCCGCCGCGTCTGGGTGATGTCAGGAGCGGTGGGATTCTGCTGCAAAGCCAGGCGGTACGTGCCCATGTTCGCGTGGTTCACGTAGGCGAGAAATCTGAGTTTCCCCGGCTGCCCGCGCAGCGTCTGGCGCAGCTCGAATTCAGCCACCTCCCCATTGTTCCGGCGAAAGTGCCTGTCGAGCGGCAAGCTATTGGCTTGAGTTGACACCAGCCAACTACCCAGCCTGAATGCCCAGCGAGGCTGGCTTAGCTCGACTACCGCCCCCCAGGTGTAACCCCGGGTGTCCGCAGGATAATCAAACGCCCCGTTGTACATGAGCGACCAATTCTCGAATTGCGTCCGTGGGTCGTGACTGTACGTGTTGGTGTCGAAGAAGTCGGTGACGCTCATTTTCCCGAATGAGAAACTCAGTCACGATGTGGGCTGGTCTCCAGCCAGTTGGTTTTGCGCACCCGCGATTTGCTCGCTGGAACCGCCCAGGTTCCAGGTCTGCCGGATAAACGCGCGGGCCAGGTAAACCTTTGGGGTCGCGCTGGTCACGCGTGCGATTTCGCCGTTCGGAAAACCCGCTATCCCCGTGACCCCGCTAAATCCTTTCCCGGCTGAAACTTCGGGGTTGGCGTACAACTCCAAGCCTTTCCGCAGCTTCAACCCGAGAAAAAGCGTCGTGGTCAGCGACACCCTTGTCTCACGTTTCGCTTGCAGGCTGTTGACGCCCGAATAAGGCGACGTGAACGAGCCATGAGTCTGTGCGATTCCCGTTGCCTGCGCGTGGACACTCCAGCGCTCAGAGTTCTGGCCGCTGTCAGGAGGGACGTCCTGCGCCGCCAACCCCCAAGAACAAAGGCCGATCAGGAGCAATGCGCTGGCTGCGGAGTTCGGCTTCCGGTCCGGGAGGGAAATACACATTTCACCCCTCGCGGCTCTGCGCCTTTGCGTGAACTCTTCTTGGAAGCTCAAATTAGAGGCAAGACACTAGGGAGTCTGTTTCAGGACCCACTTGATGCCGTTCACCAGCATTTCCTGGTAGCGGGGGTCTTTCCAGACCCAGTCATCGTGCCCCAGGCCGTTGTAATAGACGCGGCCCTTTCCGAACATGCGGGTCCAGGCTACCGGCCAGCCGTAATACCTGAAGCGGACTCCCTCTTTCTCCGTACTCACCGACTTCGGATCAAGTTGCAACAGGACGTGAGAAGTCTCCGCCTTGAAATCGCTCACCTGGTAGATCTCGTCGTTGATCTGGAAAGATTTCCCCAGGAAGCCCACTATCTTGCTGGCAGGGTCCACCACGTCAATCGTGACCATCTCATGCCAGGGATGGTGATTGAACCAGCCTCCGATGATGTCCCCGTAGGTGCTCCACATGTAAAAAGTATCGGTGGCGCTGTGGACCCCGATGAACCCATGCCCGGATTTGATGAAATCCACAAAAGCCTTCTTTTGGGCCTCCGACATGGGCAGTTCGCCGGTGGTGTTGAACATCACGGCATCGTATTTCTTCAGGTTTTCCGCGGTGAAATCGTTCACATCCTCGGTCACCGTGGTCTCCCAGGCGCCCGACTTCTCGCCGATCTCCTTCACGATCTGTTTTGAAACGTCGATGCTATCGTGGTGGAACCCCTTGGTCAGGGTCATATAAAGCAGCTTGCCCTTTTGCGGAGCCCTGGCCAGTGCGGGTTCGGGCAGGATAAGAAAACTCCCCACAGCAACTACCATCAGGAAAAGTAATCCATATTTGCGCATATGCACTCCTCATCGGGAATTCAGAACTTGGGGATGGGGGCCAGGACCGGCAGCACGTTTTTCCCAGACCCTGGTCCTCAGTCTCTAGCCCCTCGCTGCTCGCTGCCTGACAGCCTGTGTCGCCAAAGCTCTGGCAACTTCCCGGCAGAACGCTGGCAGGTCCGTGGGAACACGCGAGGTGATCAGGTTGCCGTCCACGACCACTTCTTCGTTGACATACTTCGCGCCGGCGTTAATCAAATCATCTTTGATGGCCACAAAACAGGTGGCTTTACGGCCGCGCAGGATACCGGCCGAGCAAAGCACCCACCCCGCGTGGCAGATGGCCGCCATGACTTTCCCGGATTGATCCATGTCGCGGACAAACTTCAGAACCCGCTCGTCCTGGCGGAGCGAGTCCGGCGCCCAACCGCCGGGGATAATCACCGCGTCAAAATCTTTGGCGCTCACTTCCCCCATCGACTTGTCCGCCACCACGGGGTATCCCTTCTTGCTGGCATAAGTCTTCCCCGCCTCGGCGCCCACCGCCACCGTCTCCGCGCCATCCTCGCGGAAACGCAGCAGCGGGTACCAGACTTCCATCTCCTGGTAGAGATCTGCTACCAGCACCGCAATTCTTTTCCCCTGAAGTTGCATCGCAGCTCCTCCCGGCCGCTTTCTGAGCGCACCATGTTACCACACACCGGCGAAGGCAATTCCAGACAACCGGCATTCTTGGCGGCAGGCCTTGACTGTGACATAATCGCTGCCTTTTCTGGAAGCCGCGCTTTCAGGCACAAAATCAAACTCGGGGAGATACCATGAAACTGGCAAGTCGCGTCGCCATCCTCACCTGCCTGTTTACCGTTCCACTTCTTGCGCAGGAATCCGGACCGAATCCGAAACTTACCGCCCTCAAGGCCGCGCACCTGGTCGATACCCGGGCGGGCCGGGTCCTCGACAATCAAGTGGTGCTCATCGCCGGCGATCGCATCCAGAAAGTGGGACCGGCCAAGGAAGTCGCGGTGCCCGCCGGCGCAACGGTGATTGACCTGGGCTCGGCCACGCTGCTTCCGGGCCTCATTGATGCCCACGTGCACCTCACCGGTGACCCGCAAAACCACGGCTACAAATCCCTGGGGATTTCCATCCCGCGCGCGGCGCTGACGGGCGCCAAAAACGCCCGGCTGACCCTCGAGGCAGGCTTCACCACCCTCCGCAACGTAGGCGCCGGAGGGTTCTCCGATGTGGCGCTACGCGACGCGATTAATGCCGGCGAGCTCCCCGGCCCGCGCCTGTTGGTCTCCGGCCCGGCGCTCGGAATCACCGGCGGCCACTGCGACGACAATCTTCTGGCTCCCGAATTCAGCCACCACGACGAAGGCGTGGCTGATGGCGTCCCCGCCGTCATGGCGAAGGTCCGCGAGGACATCAAATACGGCGCCGACGTCATCAAGTTCTGCGCCAGCGGCGGCGTGTTCTCCAAGGGCGACTTGCCCGGCGCCGAACAGTACAGCCCCGCCGAGATGTCCGCGCTGATTATGGAAGCCCATCGCCTGGGCCGCAAGGCCGCCGCCCACGCCCACGGAACCCAGGCCATCATCGACGCCACCAACGCCGGAGTTGATTCCATTGAACACGGCAGCCTGATTGACGACGAAGGCATCCGCGCCATGAAGGAGCACGGGACTTACCTCGTCGCCGACATCTACAACGACGACTTCATCCTCGGGAAGGGGAAGGAGTACGGCTTCACCGGAGAAATGCTGGCCAAAGAGCGGATGGTCGGCCAGCAACAGCGCGAAGGCTTTCGCAAGGCCGCCCAGGCTGGCGTCAAGATGGCCTATGGGACAGACGCCGGCGTCTATCCCCACGGCGGCAACGCCAAGCAGTTCGCCTTCATGGTGAAGTACGGCTTGAGCCCCATGCAGGCCATTCAATCCGCCACGGTGAACGCCGCCGACTTGCTCGGCTGGGCCGACCAGGTGGGTAGCCTCGAGCCGGGCAAGTTCGCTGACTTGATTGCCGTCCAAGGCGATCCCACCGCCGACGTCACTGTGCTCGAGCGCGTGAGGTTCGTCATGAAAGGCGGGCAGGTGGTGAAGAACGACTTGCGGTAGGGGGGGGCATGCCGGTGCGCCCGCTCCGGCATAGGGTCTTAAGGAACCGATTGCCGGCCAGAGGCCGACGCGGGATCTCCGGCGCTACCGAATTCGTTTCACCACCGCTGCGAAAAACCCATCCATGAGGTTCAAATCAGGACGGGTGCGGAAAAAACCACGCGCGTCAAAAAGCTCGGACAGCGCAGGGAATTCTTCCGAGAGTTCGGCGCGACTGAGCAACTGAAATCCAGGATATTCACGCAGAACTTTTCCCACCACCTCTTCATTCTCCTCGGGTTCAAGTGAGCAGGTAGCATAGACCAGCCGCCCCCCGAGCGCGAGCACCGCCAACGCATTTCGCAGCATCTTTTCCTGCATCTCTGCGAGCCTGGCAATATCCTTTTCCTGAAGACGCCGCTTGATTTCCGGATTGCGGGCCAGCGTTCCCGTGCCGGAGCATGGCACATCGACGAGGATCCTGTCGAACCTCGTCCCAAAAGGGAGTTCGCGCGAGGCATCCAGCCGCACCAGATGGGGCCTTGTTTCCACCGAAAGACCGCGGCGAACGAGCTTTGCCATCGTGCGCAGTCGTCGCGCGCTCGCGTCGGAGGCAACCAACAAGCCGGAACCCAGCGCCGAGGCGAGCAGGCCGGCCTTCATCCCCGGCGCCGCGCAAAGGTCGAGCACGCGCTGGCCCGGTTGTGGAGCAACGAGGGCAGCCACAAGCTGCGAGGCTTCATCCTGGATGACCACCCAGCCTTGCAGCGCGGCTTTGGCAGCCTGGACGTTGCCCAACTCCACCACGAGCGCCCGGGCAGCATAGCGCGCAGGCCGGGTTTTAACTCCCTCTTGAGCAAGTTGCCGCCGGACTTTTTCCAGGTCTCCCGTGGCCGTTCGAACTCTCAGGGTGATGGGCGGGGCCAAGGTCGTTGCCCAGGCCAACGATTTTGACGCTTCGCTTCCGATGTTCCGTGACCAGCGTTCCAGCAGCCAGTGCGGCACGCAGCGGCAAGCTGCCTCAATCCCTTCCCGGGTCGGCGCACTGGGCTCCCCTGCTCCTGTACGCGCCTGGAACCGCTCGCACTTGCGCAGGACAGCGTTCACCAAGCCGGTGGCCGAGCGCTTCCGCGCCGACTTGGTCATCTCCACCGCTTCGTTCACCGCCGCAGACTTGGGGATTCTTTCCAGAAAGCGAATCTGGTAAATGCCCAAGCAAAGGATGATGGCGACTTCAGGCTCGAAATACTTGAGGGCTTTTCCGGAGAGCCGCTGCATTTGGAAATCAAGTTCGCCCTGCCAGCGCAAGACGCCCATGACGAGCTCGGTGGCCAGGCGGCGGTCCACTTCCCGAAGCTCGGAAACTTCTGGCCGCTGAAGCAGGTCAACGGCAAACCCGCGCCGATTGTCGATCTGGCGAAGGATGCGATAGGCGATTTCCCGGGCAGGTGAGACGGGCAAGGGGATCCTTGATCACTCTCCGAGTTTCTCTCCGGGGCCAAGACGAACGCCGTGCAGAAAATCACGAGCCGAAAGCCTCTTGCGACCCTCAAGCTGAAGCTCCTTCAACTCCAGCAGGGTCTCCTGGCCGCAAACGGCCAGGACTTTCGCTTGCTCAACCAGCAATGTTCCCGGCGTCAGGCCGCCCGGCGCCGGCATGGAATGCGGCGCCGCCGTCCAGATGTGCAGGTTCTTGCCACGAAACCGCGTGAACGCGCCAGGCCAGGGACGCAACCCCCGCACGCGCCAGCCGATCTCTTGCGCTGTAAGATTCCAGTCGATACGGCCGTGTTCTTTCTTCAGGATCGGCGCAAGCGTGGCGCGGGTGTGGTCCTGAGGCCGAGGAGTTATCTCGCCGCGCTCCAGGCCTCTGAGGGTCTCCACCATCAAATCCGCGCCGATCGTGCTCAAGCGCTCCGACAACGATTCCGTGGTGTCATCGTCCTGGATGGGGATTTCCCGCTGGAGCAGCATGTCGCCTGTATCCAAGCCCGCGTCAATCTTCATGGTGGTGACGCCCGTGGTCCGCTCACCATGGATCAATGCCCAGGCAATGGGCGCGGCGCCACGGTACTTGGGCAGGAGCGAGGCATGCAGGTTGATGCACCCGAGGCGCGGCAGATCGATCAGCCACTGCGGGAGGATGTGGCCGTAAGCCACCACTACCAGCGCGTCGGGATGAAATGGGGTGAGGAATTCTTGCGTCGCGGAATCTTTCAGTCTTGCCGGCTGAAAGATGGGGAGTCCGGCTCGCCCCGCCACCTGCTTTACGGGAGACCCCTTCACGGCGTACCCGCGACCGCTCGGCTCATCCGGATTGGTGACCACCAGCTTGATGTTGAATCGTTCGGCAAGGAGTTTTTCCAGGGTGGGGACGGCGAATTGGGGCGTGCCGCAGAAAATCAGGTCCATTGCATAGCAGGCGTGAGCAAATCCACGATACAGGGCGTAGTCAGTTGTCAGTGGTCCGTTGTCCGTTGCAGCGCAGCCTCGACTTAAGAGTCTTGACAACTGACTACGGACCTGACAACGGACGTCCTTAAACTCTACCACTCCCCGGCTTTCATCATCTTCCGCACCTTGCGTTTGATGGAATCGCGCTTCAGCAAGCTGAGGTGCGAAATGAAGAACCGTCCATTCAGGTGGTCGGTTTCGTGGGCGAAAGCCCGCGCCAGCAATCCTTCACCGGTCAGGGTGAATTCCTTGCCGTGTATGTCCTGGGCGCGAATGGTGACGCGCTCGGGACGAGGGGTCGGGGCCCGGAAATCCGGCAAGCTCAGGCAGCCTTCCTCCTGCATCTGCTTGCCTTCCGCGGCGACAATGACGGGGTTGGCCAGGACCAATTTCGCCTTGGGATCTTCTCCCGAAGTAACGTCGATGACGCAAAGCTTTTTCGCAATGCCGATCTGCGGGGCCGCCAGCCCCACGCCGTTCGCGGCGTACATGGTCTCAAACATGTCTTCGACCAGTTTCCGCAGGTTCCCATCGAATTCCGTCACCGGCTCCGCAACTTTTTCCAAGACTTCCTTTCCGAACTTTACGACGGGATAAATCATCGCTACTCAGAAGCTCCTCACCTGTTCCAGGTAGGCGTTAAAGTTTCGCCGGGTTTCCTCCAGCCAGTCCCCTCCGAACTTTTCCAGGAAGGCGCGGGCCAGCGCCAACGCCACCATGGCCTCTCCCACCACCCCCGCGGCGGGCACCACACAAACGTCCGAGCGTTCGTAGGCGGCCTTCAGCGGCTCCTTGCTCTTCAAATCCACCGATTCCAGAGGCTGCCGGAGGGTGGAGATGGGTTTCACGTAACCTCGCACTACAATGTCCTGGCCGTTGGAAATCCCGCCTTCCAGCCCTCCCGCGCGGTTGGATTTTCGCGTGAAGCGCGACTGCCCCCGGTCGTAGCCAATCTCATCATGAACCTGCGAACCCGTCTGGGCCGCGCCGACCACCCCGCTGCCCAGCTCCACGGCTTTCACCGAGGGGATCGACATCACAGCCTGAGCCAGTTGTCCGTCCAGGCGCTCGTCCCACTGTGCGCACGAGCCAAGGCCAGGTGGAACTCCCCGGGCAATCACCTCGAAGGTCCCACCCACGGTGTCGCGGGCCTGGGTGGCCCGGTCCACCTCCTGTCTCATGCGCGCTTCCATGTCGGGGTCCACACAGTTCATCACCAGGTCTTCCCGCTCGCGCAGCGCCAGCACCCTCTCAAAGGCCACGGGGTTTTCATCGAGCGTCACCCGGCCAACAGCTACCACGTGGCTCGCCACCAGAATCCCAAACTCTCTCAAAAAGAGTTTGGCCAGGGCGCCGCAGGCCACTCGCGCCGTCGTCTCGCGGGCGCTGGCGCGTTCCAGGACGTACCGGGCATCGCGGAAGTTGTACTTCAGGCATCCGGCCAGGTCTGCGTGCCCCGGCCGGGGTGAAGAGACCGACTTGAACTTTGCCAGGCTCGCGGGGTTTTCTTCTACGGCCAGGGCATCCTTCCAGTTCTCCCAGTCGCGGTTCTCAATCAGGATGGAAATGGGCGCGCCGATGGTGTGGCCATGACGAACCCCGGAAAGGAACTGCGCGCTGTCCGACTCGATCTTCATGCGGCCGCCGCGGCCGTAACCGCCCTGGCGTCGCTTCAGCTCGCGGTTCACATAGGCGAAGTCCACGCGCAAGCCTGCCGGCAATCCGCAAAGGATCGCTAGCAGCGCCTGACCATGGGACTCACCGGCAGTTTGAAATCTCAACACTGTGTTATACCCGACGCTTTGCTCGCCAGCGCCTTAACTATTTCATTTTAGCGAATTCTCTCCGGCAGGTCAAAAAATGCGCAAAGCCAGTAGCAAGGCCCTTACATTTCCGCCCCCACCCGAGCAAAGCAAGCCCCAAACCCATTCGCAAGAATTCCGAGATTTGACTGGATTATAATGCGCATTAAATCGGAGCATCGCTTGCGATACCTGGTCCTCAGTGACACCCACGCGAACCTTGAGGCGCTCGAACCGTGCCTCGAGCTAGCGCAGGGGAAGTATGACCAGGCGGTCTGCCTGGGGGACCTGGTGGGATACGGCCCTGACCCGAATACAGTGATTGCGCGTGTGCGCGGACTGACCCAGGTCATTATCCGCGGCAACCACGACAAAGCCTGCGCGGGCATCACCGACGCGCATGATTTCAATCACTGGGCCCGCCTGGCCACCATGTGGACCCGCGACGTGCTCACTCCCGAGAATTTCGCCTTTCTACGGGAACTGCCTGCGGGACCTGTCATGCTGGAAACTTTCGGGATGGTTCACGGCGCACTGGTGGATGAGGACGAATATATCCTGGGGCCTGTCGAAGCCCTCCCGGCTCTGCGAAACCTTCCCACCCAGGTCATCTTTTTCGGCCACACGCACGTCCAGGGGGGCTTCATGCTGCCCCCGGCGGGCAAATACCAATCCGTCCGCTGTTCCTCGGGGCCGCATGGCCGCACTGCCGTGCTGACCCTTCAAGATGCTGGCCGTTACTTGATCAACCCCGGCTCCGTGGGCCAGCCGCGCGACGGCGACCCGCGCGCGGCATTTGCCATCTTCGACGAAAAGCAACGGGAGGTTGAGTACTACCGCATTCCTTACGACATCGCACGGACCCAGGAAAAGATGCGAAAGGCCGAGCTTCCGGAGCCGCTCATTCGCCGCCTGCAGGTAGGTCGGTAGAGGCGGCCTCGCGCCGCACCCTTGAGGCGGAGCTCCCCTCTCCAGTTCCCCGCCGCAAAGACAGAGCCGCCCCTCCAGGGCATTCTTCAGAATTGCAGGTTGATCACCTTCATGGCTGGTGGCCCCTGGTTCCAGTCCGCCGGCATGTTCTCAAACGCCGCACGAAAGGCCCGAGTCTCGCCGGGCTTGAGTGGAGGTTTTTGCAGAGTGATAGGAAAAGCCTTGTCGCGCAACACCACCTGGTTGAGCGTGTCGATAAATTCCAATTGCAGGACCAGCCGGCGGACAGCTTTGGTGCCTTTATTGGTCACCTGCGCGTCCAGGAAGAACACCTTTTGGCCCAGGAAGTTATCCGTGACGCTCAGGCGCGCATCGGTCACAACAATCTGCTGAAAATAGGCCTCTTCTTCCTCCGTGGGCGCCTGACTGGGTGGTGCTGTGCGGCAACCGATCAAGCTGAACGAGGCAACGAGAATCAGGCCTGTCGCTAAACTACGAAGAGTCCAGTTGGTAGTCGAAAGTTTGTGAGACACGGCGGGTTCTTCCATGAATGCGCTGCGGAAGGTCAGGGGAAAGACCGTCCGCGTCGTGAGGATTCCACTACGAACGCTTTACTATATCGCATTCCCCTACGTCCCCGCGACGGTCATGCCATCCACCAGAAGAGTGGGCGCGGCGAGTGCGCTGCGGAATTCGAGGTCGGAGCCGATCATCTCGATGTGGTCCAGCATTTCGCCGAGCTGGCCGGCGATGGTGACCTCCTCGACCGGGTACGCCAGCTCGCCATTCTCGATCCACATCCCCGCGGCGCCGCGAGAATAGTCTCCCGTCACGATATTCACACCGAACCCGATCAGCTCGGTCACGTAAAAGCCATTCTGAATGGAGCGCAGGATCTCCGCGGGGGCGTGAGTCCCGGCGGTAAGGTAAAGGTTCTTGGGGCCGACGCCCGGAGGGCCGGCGATGCCACGCGCCGCGTTACCGGTGGTGCGCAGGTTAAGCTTGCGCGCTGTGTAGCAATTCAACAGGTAGTTCCTCAGCACGCCCTGTTCAATAACCGGTGTGACCGACGAGGCGATCCCTTCGTCATCGAAGGGCCGCGTCCCAAACCCGCCGGGGCGCAGGCCATCGTCCAGCACCGTGATCTTCTCGCTGGCCACGCGCTGGCCGAGCTTGCCGGTCAGGAATGATGCGCTGCGATAAATGGCGTCGCCACGCACCGCTTCGAAGATATGGCCGAGGAGTGACCGCGCCGTCTCGGGATCGAATACCACGGGGACGCGGCAGGTGGACACTTTTCGCGCTCCTAACTTGCGCAGGGTACGTTCCGCCGCCTTGCGCCCCACCGCCTCCGGGCTTTCCAGCGCCGCGGCGCGGCGCGCCACGGAATACCAGTAGTCCCGCTGCATCCCGCCGTCCTGGGCAATGGGCGCCACCGAAACTGCGCAGTAAGACGAACGATAGCTGCCGCAAAAGCCCAGGGAGTTGGCGTAGGCTTTGGCGCCCCAGCTCGCCTCGAACCAGGCGCCCTCCGAGTTCCGGATGCGCGGGTCGGCGCTGAGCGCGGCTTGTTCCGCGCGCCGGGCGTAGTCAATGCGGGCCTCGGTGGAAAGCTCGGTGACGTCGGCGGAAAAGAGCTCCAGATCACCCGCATAGCGCCCCAACCATTCTCGTTCCGGAAGCCCGCTCGCAGGGTCTTCGGAAGTCACCTGCGCCATGGCGAGCGCCCGCTGGACGAGCCGCTCGAGCGACGGCAGGGAGAAGTCGCTCGAAAACGCCGTGGCGCTGCGCGCCCCCAGGAACACTCGTAGTCCCAGGGCCTTGGAGGCAGCCTCTTTCAGGCTTTCAATCTTGCCCAGCCGCAACGTCGTGGAGAATTCATCGGCCTCGCGGACGACGGTGTCCGCGGCGGTAGCGCCGGCACGCACCGCCCGCTCCGCCAACTCCGCCGCCATTTGCTCAAGATTTGTTTCTGACATCTTCAGGACACTGATAATTCATGTATGACTGAGTGGTTCTCATAGCTTGTCACTTGTCTCGCCTCGGCGAGTCGCCGAGCTTAATGGCGACACCCGTCACTGCTTACATGAAGGACTGCAGCGCGCGCGACGCAGTGCCTCCCACCGTCAAGCGCCTGACTTTGAGTGTGGGTATTCCCACCCCCACCGGAACGCTCTGCCCATCTTTGCCACAAGTACCTATGCCGCGATCGAGCTTCAGGTCGTTGCCCACCGCTGTTACGCGCGTTAAAACTGTAGGACCATCACCAATGAGCGTTGCGCCTTTGACCGGGGCCGTAACCTTGCCATCTTCGATCAGGTAAGCTTCCGAGGCCGAAAAAACGAATTTCCCGTTGGTGATGTCCACCTGGCCGCCGCCGAAATTCACCGCGTAGAGTCCGTGCTTCACCGAGCGCAGGATGTCCTGCGGGTCCTCGTTACCGGGCAACATGCAGGTGTTGGTCATGCGCGGCATGGGGATGTGCTCGTAGCTTTCGCGGCGGCCGTTGCCGGTGCGCGAAGTGTTCATGATCCCCGCGCTCAGCTTGTCCTGGAGGTAGCCCCGCAGGATTCCTTTTTCAATCAGGATGGTTCTCTGGGTGGGTTCGCCTTCGTCATCCACATTGAGCGAACCGCGCCGGTCGCGAATCGTGCCGTCGTCCACTACGGTGCAGAGTTCCGAGGCCACGCGCTGGCCGAGGCGGCCGCTGAAGGCTGAAACCCCCTTACGGTTGAAGTCAGCCTCGAGTCCGTGACCGATTGCCTCGTGTAACAGGATGCCCGGCCACCCCGGCCCCAGCACCACTTCCATTTCCCCCGCCGGCGCATCCCGCGCGTCCAGTTGAACGATGGCCTGCCGAGCCGCCTCGCGAGCGTGATCCTCGGGCGAATTCTCTCCCTGAAAGAATTCCAAACCCACGCGCCCGCCACCGCCAGCGGAGCCCGCTTGGAGGTTGCCGGTGTCCTGCGCAATCGTAAATACTCCCAGCCGCACCAGAGGCTGGAAGTCCGTCACCAGTCGCCCGTCGGAGCCGGCAATCAGGATATGACGGACCTGGTCGCCATAAGTCGCGCGGACTTGCCGGATGCGAGGGTCGTAAGCGCGCGCGGCACGGTCGGCGCGGAAAACCAGCTCGAGCTTCTCGGCCAGCTCGCGGTCCGTGGAGGGGAGCGCAACGGGATAGAAATTGTGGGTGGTCTCAATCGTGCTCAGCCCCACGGTCGAAACGCGCGCCGGGCCGCTGGCGATGCGCGCCGCGATCCGCGCCGCCTTCAGGATTTTCTCCGGCGCCAGGTCATCGGTATAGGCGTAGCCCGTCTGCTCGCCCGCCAGGACCCGAATGCCACAGCCCATCGAGATGCCTTCCGTGGCGGTCTTCACCAGGGATTCATCCAAAAGAATCGAAGAAGCGGTGGTGTGCTCGAAGTAGAGGTCGGCGTACTCCCCACCCTCTGAGAGAGCCTCGGCCAGAAAACGCTCGAGGTCAGACAGCGTTAGGGCGTAGCGCTCAAGAAAGAATCGATCCGGATCGCTCATGCTGCTTTCCCGGAATGGAGCACGCTGGTACGGCTAAATGTTGCCGATGTTGTCCGATATTCAACCCTAACACAGCGGCAATGCAGTCCCCCGTTGGCCCGCCACACAGTGGGTTCGTGATAGCGGACCCCCGAAGCTGAAGCAGGCCCAACTCTTCTGCATTACAGACCCTTCACCGACCTACGGACTAAAGAGTCTTGCGCAGCACGTTCCACCCGTCAACTTCGACAACGGGGGCAGCTTTCCCTAAATCCTTCGCGCGATAGGTTGCGGTGATTTCCTGCTTCTCGCCCGGCATCAACGGGAAGTAATTGTCCTGCCACAAAACCGGTAACACTTCCTCTTCACCTTGCACTCCTTCTTCTTCCTCTGGTGCTCGTGCTTTCCTAACTTTCAAATGAACGAAAAACGCCAGGTTTGGTGTTGGGTTCTCGACGGTCACGCGGGTGATGCCTTCTGTTCCCCTGACCTCGGAGCTGCTTGCAGCCTTCAGATCTACGAGCGGCAAGCTCTTGAGACCCGTAAGATCAGAGAAAGACTTGGTGGGGGTGTGATACCAGGTTGATCTATCCCAATCCAGGACGTCCTGCTTTGTGGACAGCCAATAGAAATTGGAGCTGATCAACCTGCCAGCGGAATCCTGCAAGGTGAGCCGGAGGAAATAGCTGGTTGTCAAACCTTGGAGTTCGGGAATCACCAACACCCGGTTGACGCTGTCCGGCGGGACGTCCAGGGTGGCGTCCCTGGAAAACTTCTCGGTCATGTCCAGGTTATAGACTTTCGCCGTCGCCTTCAAATTCTTAAAGGGTTGGTAGAAGGAGTTCACCACCGCAATCGACTGGTCGTCATAAGAGTATTGAATGTGCAGCGGCTCACAACCCTTCTTGGCCCCGAAGTAGGAACCCCCGGGCCTCAAATAGTAATCGTAGAGATGCCAGATCATGGAGGGCCAAGCGTTGTTGAGCATCCATTGGATGACGCCGGTGGCGGTGTACTTATTCCTGCCGTAAGCCTCGAACATGGCGCGGTGGCCTTCGTAGGCCATCACCTGCGCCTTCTCAGCGTAATCTTCCGCGCTGGTGGCGGTTCCGTAACGGGCGTTCAAGGCCTCCGTAAAGACCTTGAGGTTCCTGAACGCTCCGCCGCCGGCATGGAAATCCCAATACGAATTCATGGGCCAGAGATGGTCCGCCGGCAGCATCCGGCGGAGGCTCTCGATAGGCGGGACGGCGGGACCCGGCCCCGTCTCGGTATTGAACCCGTGGGCGCCGCCCCGCGTCTTATCGAGCAGCCAGTAAGAGGGAGCAACATATTCATAAGGCCCCGTCATCTTCACTCCCGACTTGCCGGTGAGGGAGGTGGGTCTGGCCGTCGCGGAAGATTGATAAGGATTCGGCCAGTTGTAGTCCTTGAGAATCTTGATGTACATCTCTTCGACTTTGGGCGGCGGCGGGGAGTCGCTGCCATTCAGCCAATCGAAGAGGCTCGCATGGCTTCGCAGGCGGCGGATCTGATCCTTGAGCGACTCCGCCGCTATCATGTAATCCTCGTCTTTCCAATTCTGCCAGCGCTCCCAATGGTCGCAGCAGCACCAGCCGGCCAGCACCAGGATGCCGTACTCATCGCACAGATTCAGAAAATGTTCGTCCTCGAGCTTCCCTTCCAGCCGCACGGTATTGAGGTTCATGTCCTTGACGTACTTGAGTTCCGCCTCCTGCCTTTCCGGACTGGTCCTCAACAACATGTCGAAGGACCAGCCGGCGCCCCGAATCAGGATGTTCTTCCCGTTGATTTTGAAAACCCGGTGGTTTTGCGCGTCCAATTCGGAAGTGACCTCCCGAATGCCGAATTGGATCGCCTGCTGGTCGGAAACCTTGCCGTCGCATTCAACCTGGATATTCAAATGGTAGAGATTCTGAGGTCCCAGTTGAGTTGGCCACCAGATGCGAGGATTGGAAAGGTTGAGCTGGCTAAACTTGTCCGGAGAGAAAGTCACCACTTTAGACTCGTCCGCAGGCAGCTCCACAGGCTGGGAAAACTGGAGGTTCTCAATCTGGCCCTTGAGGGTCCCTCGGACCGGCTGCTGGGTGGAATTCTTCAATTCGGCGGTCACCGAGAGATGGGCCTTGTCGAGAGAAGGCAGGTCCAGGCGGGTGATGACCTGGGGAAACCGCAAGGCCACGGGGCCGCTGGCGGTGAGGTACACCTCGCGCCAGATCCCCATATCCTTATCGGGCGGCAAAGGGTTCCAGTCCACAAAGGTGATGGCCAAGTCGTCCGGCTGCGGAGGAAATACCTCCACGGCGAGCGAGTTAACTTGGCCAGGTATAGCAGCGTCTGTAATATTGAATTCGAAGAGGCGCCAAGCCCCGGCCATCTTCTCAGAAGTGGCGATCTGCCGACCGTTGAGCCAGACATTCGCCCGAAAATTAATGCCATCGAAATGAAGCCAGATGGTCCTCCCCGTGTAATCAGCGGGAATCTTGAACTCTCTGCGATACCACCAGGAAGATCGGAAGGGGCTATCCGGCGGCATGTGCAGGCGCGAAAAGTTATCGCCGATCGGGTAGTTGGTCCCGGAGATCGACCTTAGGTTCATGCCGAAATATGGATCGGGATAGACCTCATCCTGGACCAGAGCCGCCAAGACCGTGGACGGTACCGATGCCGGATACCAGCCGCGCGGCTTGAATTGCGTGGTCGAGACAACATCCCCCTTTTCGTGAACTTGCGTGGAGGGCTGAATCCTCCACCCATCTTTGAGCAGTAATTTGGAGCCTGACTCCGGCTCGCCGGGCGTCCTCGCCAGACACACCGAGGCGGCGATGCACACCACCGCCAGCAGAAAACATCGGGATTTCTTCATGAATGCCGTCCTCCTCAGAAGCAGATCTCGTGTCCCGGGTTTCTCTTGCGGGCGCTCATTATACTCTGGCCTCGTGCGAGCGCGCTTTGAAAACCTGGGGGGGCAGCTTGACGGTCTTTCTGCTGGGCATTAGAATGAAGCATTTATTTGATGCCGCAAACAGGTCACAAAGAGGGGGCTATGCTGGATGGTCCGATCCCGGAAGGTTTAACCTTTGATGACGTTCTTCTCCTACCCGGCAAGTCCGCGGTCCTGCCCGCCGAAGTCGATACTCGGACGCGTCTGAGCCGTAACGTCAGCTTGAATATTCCCATCGTTAGCGCCGCGATGGACACGGTGACGGAATCGCGCCTGGCGATTGCCTTGGCGCAGCAGGGGGGCATCGGCATCGTCCACCGCAACGCCTCGATTGAACGCCAGGCCCAGGAAATCGACAAGGTGAAGCGCTCGGAAAGCGGCATGATCGTTGACCCGGTGACGGTGAACCCGCAAGACAAGATTTCGGATGCCCTGGAGATCATGCGGAGATACAAGATCTCCGGCGTGCCCGTCACCAAGAACGGCAAGCTGGTGGGCATCCTAACCAACCGCGATTTGCGTTTTGAGACCCGCCTGGATCTCCCCGTGGCCAAGCTGATGACGAAGGAGAACCTCATCACCGTTTCCGTGGGGACCACCCTGGAAGAAGCCGAAAAGATCCTTCATAAGCACCGCGTGGAAAAGCTCCTGGTGGTGGATAAAAACTTCAAGCTGAAGGGACTCATCACCGTCAAGGATATCCAGAAGAGGATCAAGTATCCCAACGCTGCCAAGGACGCGCAGGGCCGGTTGCGGGTGGGCGCAGCCCTGGGGGCCACGGGAGATTATCTGGAGCGGGCCCAGGAACTGGTGAAGGCCCAAGTCGACCTGCTGGTGATCGACACGGCGCACGGGCACTCGCAGCGAGTGCTCGAAGCGGCGCGAGTGCTGAAGCGGAAGCTTCCCGAAGTCGATGTGGTGGCGGGGAACGTCGCCACCTTCCAAGGGGCGTGTGACCTTCTCCAGTTGGGCGTGGACGGCATCAAGGTGGGCATCGGACCGGGCTCCATTTGCACGACCCGAGTGGTGACCGGCGCCGGCGTCCCGCAAATTACCGCCATTGCCGAATGCGCGCGCGCCGCGCGCAAGGCGGACGCGCCGATCATCGCGGACGGAGGAATCAAATTCTCAGGTGATGTGACAAAGGCGATTGCGGCGGGGGCCAGCACTGTCATGATCGGCAGCCTTTTCGCCGGCACGGAGGAGAGCCCGGGCGAAACGATCCTCTTCCAGGGACGCACCTTCAAGTCCTACCGCGGCATGGGCTCAATTTCCGCCATGGCCTCGGGCTCTGCTGACCGTTACGCCCAGGACCGCGAAGTGGCGCGGGGCGGGGTTTCCAAGCTGGTCCCCGAAGGCATCGAGGGCCGGGTGCCTTACAAAGGTTTGCTGGCGGAGTTGGTGACGCAACTGGTGGGCGGGTTGCGCTCGGGGATGGGCTACTGCGGGTGTGCGACCCTGGAGGAGCTGCAACAGAAGGCTCAATTCATGCGCATCACTTCGGCAGGGCTCCGCGAAAGTCACGTCCACGACGTGATCATCACCAAGGAAGCGCCCAACTACCGACTTGAATAGCCTTTCACCTGCGCATTTCAACCACCGCCGTTCTCAAGCCATCCTCTGGTGGTTAGTAACGTTCGCCTGGGCTGCGCTCATCTTCAGTTTCTCCACGGCAAGGTTCTCATCCTCGTGGTCGGCGCGGATGCTCGCGCAGATTCTCAGTTTTCTGCACGTCCAGGTTGCGTCCCACACTTTCAACTTCCTCCATCACCTGATCCGCAAGCTGGCTCATACGAGTGAGTACGCGATTCTAGGTCTTTCCCTTTATCGTGCCTTACGGCCTGAGCATCAATACCGGTGGTCCATCCGTACTGCCGCGTGGGTAGCTTTGGCTGCGGGGGCTTACTCGCTCACCGATGAGTTCCACCAGTCGCTTGTGCCCGGCCGAACCGCCTCCCTGCTCGACTGCGGGATCGATACCCTGGGAGCCATCCTCGGGTTGCTGGCAATCTATGGAGTCGGCAGGCTGTTTCAGGCGAACAGCAGCAGGCCCGCAGCCAGCAAAGAAAGCACGGAAGAAAGATAGAATGGCGTGGGGGGGGAGTAATGCTGCCACAGCCACCCGGCCAGCAGGCTGGCCGGAAACGCCGTCACACCCACCACCCAATTGAAGACGCCAAACACAGTGGCCCGAGCTGGGCTGGGAACCAGGTCGGCGATCCACGCCTTCAGCACACCTTCCGTTAAAGCGTAATAAAGGCCGTAAACAGCGAAGAGCAACCAGACCATTCCCAAAGTGCTCACGCGGGCGAAGCCCAGGTAAACCATGGCATAAACCAGATATCCGCTCACCACCAGGCTCCGGCGAGAGATCCGATCGGAGAGCTTGCCCGCAGGCCAGCTCAGGCCGGTATAGACACCGTTGAATAGCAACCCCAGGGCGGGAGCCCAGAGGGGATGAACCCCCAGGTTCTGCGCGCGGAGAATCAGGAAAAGGTCCGAAGAGTTCCCCAGGGAAAAAAGCGACACCGCTGCCAGGATGACCAGCAGCTTCGAGTTATTTGCCCGAAAGAAGCCCACCAGGCCAGGGGTGGAATCGCGCGCCGCGGCTGGAAGGGGGCGCACCTCGCGCACTGCCAGCCAAACCAGCAGGATGCTGATCAGGCCGGGAATGGTCGCCGCCCAGAAAACTTTCCGGACATCACCTAGGAAGAAAGGAAGAAGCAGGATGGCCGCGAGCGGCCCGAGGATAGCGCCGGCGGAATCCATCGCCTGGCGTAATCCAAAGGCCGCGCCCCACTGGTTCGCCGGGACCGAATCAGCAAGCAAGGCATCGCGGGGAGCAGCCCGGAAGCCCTTGGCCGCGCGGTCGGCGAAGCGAATCCAGAAAACCTGCGGCCACGACCGGGCCAGGGCGAGCAGCGGCTTGGCGAGATTGGCCACGGTGTAACCCAGGGCGGCGAGGGGCTTCCTCCTCCCGAGGCGGTCGGCAAGGAATCCCGAAGCCAGACGGCCCAGGCTGGCCACGGTTTCGGCGGCGCCCTCGATCAGACCGAAAACCATCGGGCCCACGCCGAGGACGCTCACCAGGAACTGGGGCAGGAGCCAGTAACTCATCTCCGTGGCGGTGTCATTGAAGAATGACACCCCGCCCAGCACCCAGACGTTGCGAGGTAGCCGGGAAGGAGGTCTTGAGCGGGCATCGCGGTGAGAGGACGTAGTCGCCATGGGAGGAAGGGCCAAAAGAAAATCCCGGCTGGGAGTGAGCTCTCCGAGCCGGGATGTTGGACGAAAGTCACCTGCCCGTGAAGGTGGGCGATTACTTCTTGTCTTCGCCCTCCTCGGGTGGTGGGGCCTGCCGCTCGGCCTTGGTAGCCGCCTCGGTCGCCTTCCGGCGCGCTTCCGCCTTCTTGGCCCGAGCCTCAGCGCGCTTCTGGAGGACCCCCGTGCCCAGCAGTTCGAGCACCGCGGTGTCCGCTCCGTCCCCCTTTCGCCAGCCGGTGCGGATGATCCGCGTGAAGCCCCCCTGGCGGGAGTCGTAGCGTTTGGCGACGTCGCCAAAAAGTTTCTTCACGGCCGCGGCGGTCAAGCAATAGCTGGCAGCCAGCCGCCGCGCGTGCAGGTCGCCGCGTTTCCCCAGGGTGATGATCCGCTCGGCAACGCTCCGTGCCTCTTTGGCCTTGGGCACCGTCGTCTCAATCCGCTCTTCCAGGATCAGGGAGGTCACCAAATTCCTCAGGAGCGCCCGGCGGTGCTCGGTGTTTCTGCTCAGTTTTCTGCCTTGGTTGCGATGACGCATCGTGGACTTCTTCCTATGACGAAGTATGTTGCTGCGAGGCTTCCTGAGCCGGCATGACGGGATTCCCCTTCTCGTCGAAGTGCATTCCCAGGCTCAGCCCCATGGCCGTCAGGATCTCCTTGATCTCGTTCAAGGACTTGCGGCCAAAGTTCTTCGTCTTGAGCATTTCTTGTTCGCTTCTCTGAACCAATTCGCGAATCGTCGTGATGTTGGCGTTCTTCAGGCAATTGTAAGAGCGCACCGAAAGCTCCAGTTCTTCCACCGAGCGGTCCAGGTTCTCATTATGGATGGGCACGGGCTTTTCCTGGGGAGCCTCTTCCACCTGCGGCGCTTCTTCAAAGTTGATGAAGATGTTCATGTGGTCCTTCAAGAGCTTGGCCGCCAGGCCCACCGCATCCTGGGGCGTGACCGCCCCGTTCGTCCAGGCGTCCAGGGTGAGCTTGTCGTAGTCGGTCATCTGGCCGAGGCGGGCGGCCTCCACGGTGTAATTCACTTTGCGCAGGGGTGAATGAACGGAATCCACCGGGATGTAACCGATGGGAAGGTCTTCGTCAAAGTTTTTCTCGGCGGAGACGTAACCCCGGCCGATCTTCACCCGCATCTCGATGTTCAGGTTTCCGCCTTCGCTCACCGTGGCCAGGTAGACATCTTTATCGAGGATCTCCACGGCCGGGTCTTCCTGGATCATCCGGGACGTCACTTCACCCGGCTTGTCCACGCGCAGGTGGAGGGCCTTGGGCCCCTCGACGTTCATCTTCAGCGGAATCTGCTTGAGGTTCAGAATAATATCCGTCGCATCTTCGACCACCCCGGGAATCGAGGAAAACTCGTGGAGCACCCCTTCGATCTTCACGGCGGTAATGGCCGCCCCTTCGATGGAAGAGAGCAAAACCCGGCGAAGGGCGTTGCCGATGGTCGTTCCAAAGCCGCGCTCGAAGGGCTGAGCCGAGAACTGACCGTACTTATCGGTCAGCGTATCCGTGTTGCAAACCAGGCGCTTGGGTTTCTGAAAACCTTTCCAAAGCATTGTCCCCGTACCTCCCTGAAGTCCGCCTGCGGCGAACTTCTTCGTCTGTTCGGCGGAACAGAACTATTTCGAATAAAGCTCGACGATCATCTGCTCCTGAATGGGGAAGCTCACATCCTCCCGTTTCGGTAACGAGACGACGCGCGCTTTCATGTTTTCGCGCTCAATCTGTAACCACGCCGGAACGCTGCGGCCACCCGACAGGTCCAGGGCGCGCAGGATAGAGGGCTGCTTCTTACTGCTCTCACGCACCTCCACCCCCTGCCCCGGCGCCACCTGGAAGGAGGGGATATTTACCTTTCGCCCCGAGACCCGGATGTGCCCGTGGCGAACCAGTTGGCGCGCTTCCGCGCGCGAGGTGGCCAGCCCCAGCCGGAAGACCACGTTGTCCAGCCGCCGTTCCAGCATGAGCAGCAGGTTCTCGCCCGTGACGCCTTTCATTGCCGCCGCCTTCTCAAAGTAAGTGCGGAACTGGTTCTCCAGGATACCGTAAAGGCGGCGGACCTTCTGTTTTTCCCGAAGCTGTAAGCCATAGCCCACCAACTTCGGGCGGCGGGCCTTGCCGTGCTGGCCGGGAGCGAAATTGCGCTTCTCGATGGCGCACTTGTCCGTCAAGCAGCGCTGCCCCTTGAGGAAAAGTTTCTGGCCTTCCCGGCGACAGAGCCGACATACTGCATCGCGATACCTTGCCAAACCAACCTCCCTCTGAGACTGTCGAAGATCGAAACTCGAAATTCGAAACTGGCCAGGGAACTGAGTGACCCTCAACCCCAGCCAACGGCCTGCCCCACCCAAGCGTGCCGCAGAAACCCCTGCGGCAGCCGCGCTGGCCCGAATTTCAACGTGCGAGTCTTGACTTCCCCCTTACACTCTCCGGCGTTTCGGCGGCCGGCACCCATTGTGCGGGATGGGCGTCGTATCCTTGATCGTCCGCACTTCCAAACCGGCGGTGGCCAGCGCCCGGATGGCGGACTCCCGGCCCGAACCCGGCCCCTTCACCCGCACCTCCACCGTCCTCATGCCGTGGTCCCGCGCGGTGTTGGCGGCGCGCATGGCCGCTTGCTGGGCGGCAAAGGGTGTTCCCTTGCGCGAGCCCTTAAAGCCCAGAGAGCCGGAACTCGCCCAGCACACCAGTTTCCCGTCGGGGTCCGTGATACTGATCAGCGTATTGTTGAACGACGTCTGGATATGGGCGATCCCCACCGGGACGATGCGTTTTTCTTTCTTCTTGAAGACTTTCTTCTTACCCGTCTTGCTCGCAGCTTTCGCCATAGCTCCTCAATAGAATCCACCTGGGGGGAATTCCGGCGCGCTTAGGTCTTCGCCGTGGCCCGTTTCTTATTGGCAATCGTTCCCTTGCGCGGTCCCTTGCGAGTCCGCGCGTTGGTGTGGGTGCGCTGGCCGCGCACCGGCAGATTGCGCCGATGCCGCAAACCCCGATAGGACCCGATCTCGATGAGCCGCCGAATGTTCATGGCGCTCTCCTTGCGGAGGTCTCCTTCGACGGCTCCCTCTTCTTCGATAATCCCGCGGATTCTCGTCACCTCGTCCTCGGCCAGATCCTTAACCCTCTTGTCCGGGTCCACTCCGGCGCGCATCAGGATAGAAAGCGACCGCGGCCGTCCAATTCCGTAAATATAGGTAAGACCGATCTCGACCCGCTTCGTGCGCGGCAGGTCAATACCCGCTATTCGTGCCATCTCCAACCTCCGAACTTCCCACCAACCTGGGAACGTGCTGGAAGACTGATTCCATTGCCCCACGACAACGACCCACGCTCGCGGGACGCCAACCTGATTATCCTTGCCGCTGCTTATGCTTGGGGTTCTCGCAGATCACGCGCACCACGCCCTTACGCCTCACAATCTTGCATTTCGCGCAAATCTTCCGGACTGACGAGCGAACTTTCATACCTTCACTCCCCGCGCGCCGCCCGCGCGGCGCATCTCTCGGGCGTCGAGGTCTTCCAGCCGTGATCCCCCGCCCCTCCGCCCCATCCCTCCGGAGTACAGATCACTTGAAGCGGTAAACGATCCGGCCGCGCGTCAGGTCATAGGGCGAGAGCTCCACCGAAACCTTGTCGCCGGGGAGAATGCGGATGAAATTTTTCCTCATCTTCCCCGAAATGTGCGCAAGAACCTGGTGCTTGTTGTCCAGCTCAACCCGAAACATCGCGTTCGGCAAGGCCTCGAGTACCGTCGCCGTAACTTCGATGGCATCTTCCTTGGCCATAGCTTGCGGTGTCAACCTCTGGTCCAGGGGCTCATCCCGCAGAGCGGGACGGCCTCCGGAGGACTACCGTCGCGTGAGGATATCCGGACCATTCCGGGTGACGGCCACCATGTGTTCATAGTGCGCGGAATATCCGCCATCCAGCGTTACCGCCGTCCACTGGTCCTCCAGGACTGTTACTGCCTCGCTCCCCGCGTTGACCATCGGTTCGATGGCCAGAACCATCCCTTCCTTCAGCGCCGGACCATGACCGGCCCGGCCAAAGTTGGGGATCTGCGGTTCTTCGTGGAGTTCGCACCCGATCCCATGACCCACGAACTCGCGTACCACAGAAAAGCCGTTCTTCTCCACGTGGTTCTGAACCGCTACCGAAACATCTCCCAGGCGGTTCCCTAAGCGCACTTTCTCGATCGCCAGCTCCAACGACTCCTCCGTAACTCTCAAGAGCTTCTGCGTCGCTTCGGAGATTCGTCCCACCGGCGCCGTGAGGGCGGAATCACCGTAGTAACCATCCAGGATGACGCCCAGGTCCAGGCTCACAATGTCCCCCTCTTTCACTCGCCGCTCCGAGGGGATGCCGTGGATGACCTGCTCGTTCACCGAAGCGCACAGGCAACAAGGATAGCCGCGGTATCCTTTGAAGGCCGGCTTAACGCCCAACTGGGCCAGCCGCTTTTCCACGTACTTCTCAAGCTCCAGCGTGCTGACTCCCGGCCGAACCCGGTCACGGACCTCTTCCAGTACCTCTCTCACCAGGCGGCCGCTGCGCCGCAGCTTCTCAATTTCCGCCGGAGACTTACAGATGATCATGCGCCCTTCAAGAAGCTGCACAAGTTCCTTGCGATGACTTCCGGCTCCCCGTTGCCGTCCACATCGTGCAGCAGATGCTTCTGCTGATAATAGTCGATGAGGGGCTTGGTTTGATTCTCGTACGCCAGCAGGCGTTGGCCAATCGTCTCCTCGTTGTCGTCCGCGCGGTGAAGCAGTTTACCGCCGTCCTTATCGCAGACCCCCTGCTTCTTGGGAGGGGTGAAATAGACATTATAAATCTCTCCGCAAACCGCGCACGTCTGGCGTCCCGTGAGGCGCTTCATCAGGAGGTCGCGCTCCACCCGGATGTTCACGGTCAGGGGATTTCCAAACCCTTTGGCCTGGAGCATGCCGTCCACGAACTGCGCCTGGGCCAGCGTCCTCGGGAACCCATCCAGGATGAACCCGTTCCTGCAATCCGCTTCGCTGATCCGTTCTTCCACGATGCCGCAGACAATGTCGTCGGGAACCAACTGCCCCGCCTCCATCTTCACTTTGGCGGCCATGCCCAGCGGGTTCTGCTTCTTGACGGCCTCACGGAGAATATCACCGGTGGAAATCTGTGGGATGCCGAATTGCTGGGCGACTTCCCGCGCCTGTGTTCCTTTTCCAGCCCCCGGAGCTCCCAGGAATATCAGCGCCTTCGCCTTCATCTGGACCTCCTTTTACGAGCGGTCAGGCAGACCTCCGCCCCCGGATGCGCCCTTTCTTCAGAAAACCTTCATAGTGCCGCATGATCAACTGCGCTTCAACCTGTTGCACGGTATCCATGGCAACCCCCACCACGATCAGCAGGGAGGTGCCGCCAAAATAGAAGTTGACGTTGAGGCCGTGAAGCAACCAGCCGGGAAAATGCGCGTCAAACCACCCGCCGCCCATCCAGGTGGGCAGATGGTTGACGCGCAGACCCGCCAGCATGATCTCCGGAATCAGCGCGATGAGCGCCAAGTAGAGACCGCCCACCCAGGTGATTTTGGTCAGCACATCATCGAGGTGATCGGCGGTGCGCTTGCCGGGCCGGATGCCGGGGATGAATCCACCCTGTTTCCGGACATTGTCCGCAACTTCGTCGGGGTTGTAAACAATCGAAAGATAGAAGTGGGCAAAAAACAGAATCATCAGCACGTAAGACAAGGTGTACAAAGGTTCGCCGTAAGCAAAGAGCTTCACAAACCAATCGACCGCCTTGGCCACCACCCCGCTCTTCCCAAGAAACAACGCGACGGTTTGAGGGAAGGTCAGAATCGAAACGGCGAAAATGATGGGCATGACGCCGCCGCTGTTCACCTTCAACGGCAGGTGGGTGGAAACCCCGCCCATAATCCTGCGGCCCACCACCCGCTTGGCATACTGGATGGGGATGCGCCTTTCACCCCGCTCCACCAGGACGATGAAGGCGACAATCGCCAACATGAAGGCCAGCAAAACCAGCAGAACCGGAAAGCTCCAGACCCGGCTGATAAAGACCTTTTCCCAGAGGTCGGCGATGGCGCGGGGCAGTCCCACGACGATCCCCGCAAAGATGAGCAGCGACATGCCATTGCCGATGCCACGCGCCGTGATTTGCTCGCCCAACCACATAATGAACATGGAGCCGGTGGTGAGCGTCACCACGGTGGTGAGGATGAAACCCGGACCGGGATTGGTGACCAGCGGCATGCCCAAACTCGTGTTCCGTTGCAAGGCGATAGCGATACCAAAGGCCTGGAAAGCGCTCAAGCCCAACGTCAGCCAGCGCGTGTACTCCGTGATCTTCCGCCGGCCAAGCTCACCCTCCTTCCGCAGCTTTTCGAGATGGGGAGAAACCACACCCAGCAACTGCAGGATGATGGAGGCCGTAATGTAGGGCATGATCCCTAGCGCAAAAACCGTTAACCGCCGCAGGCTCCCGCCCGAAAACATGGACAGCAGCCCGAACAGCGATCCCCCCAACTGGTTGAAGGCCTGCTCAAAAACATCCGCATTGATGCCCGGAGTGGGGATAAAGGCACCCAGGCGGTAAACCGCCAGCATCAGCAGCGTAAAGAGAATGCGCTTCCGTAAATCCGGAATCTCGGTGATACTTTTCAGAGATTCGATCATGCCGGAATAACCTCTGCCTTCCCACCGGCTTTCTGGATCTTCTCCAGAGCGGACTTGGAAAAGAGGTGGGCGGAGATTTGGAGCGGAGCTTTCAGTTCGCCATCAGCCAGGATCTTGAGCCCGTCCTTCAGCCTGTGGATCACGCCTCGCTCAAGCAGGAGGTCTGGGGTGACCTTCTCCTCCGGCTTGAACTCCTCCAGGTCCCGCAGGTTAACCAGGGCGTAATGCTTTTTGAAGATGTTGGTGAAACCGCGCTTGGGCAGGCGGCGGTGCAAGGGCATTTGACCGCCTTCAAAGCCCGGACGCATGCGGGCGCCGGCCCGAGAACGCTGGCCCTTCGAGCCGCGCGTGGCAGTCTTGCCACGCCCGGAGCCCATGCCTTGCCCAATCCGCTTCCGGCGCTTGCGGGCGCCCCGGGGAGGGCGGAGTGTTCCAATGTGGGTTGCCATATCCTCGCTGCCTATTTCTTTTTCGTCTTAGCCGGCTTGGCGGCTTTGCCTTTCACCATCTTGGTTTTCGTAGCTTCCTTCTTTTTTGACTCGCGCCCTTTAGCCGCTTTGGTCTTTGTCGGGGCCGCGCGTTTCGCCGGCTTCTCGCCCTTGGGAGCCTCGGCCTTGACGGGAGCGGCAACCGCCGGCTCCTCGGCCGGGCTCGCGACCGGGGCGAGCTGGGGCTCCGCCGGGGCGGGCGCGGGCTCCTCGGAAACCTTCGCCACCTCGACCGGCGCCACTTCCGGAGGCTTGAGGGTGTATTCCGGGATCGCAGCCCAGGCCGGCGGCACCGGCGCGCTCACCACCTTCACCAGATGCGGGATCGAGTCCACCAAGCCGCGAATCTGGGGTGTATCCGGCCGCGCCACCACCTGGTTCAGCCTGCGCAATCCCAAACACCGGATCGCGTACTTCTGCTTCCTGGAGAAGCCAATCCCGCTGCGCACGAGCTTGATGTGGATGGTCCTGGGGGTTTTGTCGGACACGATTCCGCTACCCTTCTAAATTTCTTCCGGAGCTTTGCCCCGGGTCGTCGCCACTTCCTGCACAGTTCGTAGCTTGAGCAGAGCGTCCACGGTCGCCTTCACCACGTTCTGCGGGTTGGTGGTCCCCAGGGATTTGGTCAACACGTTCTGGATCCCCGCCGCTTCCACCACCGCGCGCACGGCGCCGCCCGCAATCACTCCGGTACCTTCCGCGGCGGGCTTCAGCAGAACTCTGCCCGCCCCGTAATGCCCCACTACCGTGTGGGGGATGGACGTGGGAGTGATGTTGACCTTCACCAGGGCCTTCTTGGCTGCCTCGATTCCCTTGCGGATGGCCATGGGGACTTCGCGCGCCTTGCCGGAGCCGTAACCGACGATCCCGTTGCCATCGCCGACCACCACCAGCGCCGCGAAACTGAGGTTCTTGCCGCCCTTCACCACTTTGGTGACGCGGTTGATGGATATTACCTGATCTTTTAATGCCAATATATTCGGATCAATCCGATTGCCCAACTCGCTCCTCCCTAGAATTTCAGTCCGGCCTCGCGGGCTGCCTCGGCCAGTGCTTTGACCCGCCCGTGATAGGCGTAACCCCCCCGGTCGAACACCACACGGGTAATGCCTGCGGCTCTGGCGCGCCCCGCCAGAACCTGGCCGACCACCTTGGCGGCCGCCACGTTTCCACCGCTCTTCAAGGTCTTATGCACCTCTTGGTCGCGGGTGGAGGCGGAAACCAGAGTTTGGCCGCGCGCATCGTCGATCACCTGCGCATAGATATGATTCAGGGACCGGAAAACATTCAGACGCGGCGCTTGCGGATGGCCATGAACCCTGGCGCGGATTCGCAAGTGGATTCGCCGCCGCACCGTATCCTTGGAAACCGACTGCAACATCGTAGGTCCCTCGCTCTCCTCTCCCCCTTACGCCTTGGCAGCCCCACCCGCAGCCGCCGCAGCCTTGCCGACCTTCTTCTTCAAGCGCTCGCCAGTGTAACGGATCCCCTTGTTCTTGTATGGGTCGGGCGGCCGCAGGCCGCGAATCTTGGCCGCGGTCTGGCCGACTTGTTGCTTGTCCGCGCCGCTCACCACCAGGTGGGTCTGCTTCTCAACGGTGATGCTCAAGCCCTCGGGAACCAGAAACTCAATGGGGTGCGAGTAGCCCAGCGTGAACGTTATGCTCTTGCCTTTGGCTTCCGCGCGGTAGCCAATGCCCACGATGTCCAGGTGTTTTTCAAAACCCTGGGTGACGCCCCGGACGGCATTGGCCAGGAGGCTGCGGGCCAGCCCGTGCAAGGCGGACTGCTGGTCATTTTCCCGCCTGGTCAGCAGATGACCATCCTGCTTCTCCAGATGGATTCCCGGGGGGAGCGGAACCCTCAAAACACCCTTCGGCCCCTTCACCACCACCGCGGACCCCTCCGGCTGCACCGTGACCCCGGGAGGCACATCAATCAGTTTTCGGCCAATTCTTGACATAAGCTATCATCCACAACCAGGAGCTGGCGCTTCCAGCCGCCGCTCTGGGGGCCGGCCGCGAACCCGCCGGTGTGCCCAGGGCGCTTCAGGAAACGCTACAGAGGACTTCCCCGCCTACACCGGCTTTGCGCGCGTTCTTCCCGGTCATCACGCCGCGCGGCGTGGTCAGGATACTGATTCCCAAACCTCCCAGGACTTTGGGGACTTCACGCGCCCCGACGTATACGCGCCGGCCGGGACGCGACACCCGCTCCAGGGTGGAGATGGCGCTCACCCCTGCCGGGTCATAACGCAGAAACACTTTCAGAACTTTCTTCTTGCCTTCCTCGCCGATCTTGAAGTTGGTGATGTAGCCCTCTTCCTTCAGGATCCGCGCGACCTCCACTTTCAACTTCGCGCAAGGCATGTCAACGCGCGCGTGCCGGGCTCGCATACCATTTCGGATTCGAGTGAGCATGTCCGCGATGGGATCTGTAACGGCTGACATAAAACTCCCAGATTGAAAAGTCGCTCCCGGGCCGGCCCTCTACCAACTGGATTTGACGACCCCGGGAATCTCGCCCCTCAGGGCGAGTTGCCGGAAGCAGAGCCGGCACATCTTGAACTTCCGCAGGTAGCCGCGCGGGCGGCCGCAAATCAGGCAGCGGTTGCGGTGGCGGATCTTGAACTTCGGCTTCCTACGCAACTTAGCCATCATCGAGGTACGCGCCACGGGTTACCCTCCTGCCTTTTCGCTGGACGGCGCGGCAGCCTGGCGGCGCTCCGCCTCGGACCGGAACGGCATTCCCAGATGGCGCAGCAGCGCCAACGCCTCAGCGTCCGTCTTCGCATCCGTCACAATTGAGATATTCATTCCCTTGATCTTTTCGACTTTCGCATAGTCGACTTCCGGAAACACCAACTGGTCCCGCACCCCCAGGGTGTAATTACCCCGGCCGTCGAAGGCGCGCGTGGAGAGCCCGCGGAAGTCACGGACGCGCGGCAGGGCCACATTCGTCAAGCGGTCGAAGAACTCGTACATGCGGTCGCCCCGCAGGGTGACCATCACCCCGATGGGCATATTCTTGCGCAGCTTGAAATTGGCGATGGACTTCCTGGCCCGCGTGATCACGGGCTTCTGGCCGGTGATCTGGCCCAACTCCTGGGTTGCCGAATCGAGCAACTTGGCGTTCTGAATCGCTTCCCCCAGCCCCACATTGATCACGATCTTGCGCAGGCGGGGGACCGCCATGGGATTGCCGTACTTGAATTCCTGGAGCAGGGCCGGCACGACTTGCTTCTGGTATCGTTCTTTCAATCGCGGAGCCATGTTTGCTGTCATTCCTCCCGGCCACTACTTGTCCAAGACTTTTCCGCACTTGGCGCACAGCCGTACGGTCTTGCCCTCCGCCTTCTGGCGGTGCTGGATGCGCGTGGGACCGCACTCGCTGCAGAGCAACGCCACGTTGGAAACGTGGATGGGGCCCTCTTTTTCCAGGATACCGCCGCGGATCTGTTTCGCCGGGTTGGGGCGCGTGTGCCGCTTGATCATGTTGACGTGCTCGACGAACAGCCGGCGCTTGGCGGGTTGGGCTTCCAGCACCCGGCCCACCTTGCCTTTGTCCCGGCCGGCAATCACTTGCACCTGGTCGTTCTTTCGGATGTCCAGCGCAGTTCCCATCACAAAACCTCGGGGGCCAGCGAAACGATTTTCAAAAATCTCTTCTCGCGCAGTTCACGGGCCACCGGACCGAAAACGCGCGTGCCGACGGGCTCGTTCGCATCATTAATTAACACGGCAGCGTTCTCATCGAAGCGGATATAGCTGCCATCCCGCCGGCGTTGCTCCTTGCGCATGCGCACGATCACGCACCGCACCACCCGGCCCTTGGGAATGGCGCTGTCCGGCGCAGCCTCTTTCACCGAGGCGGTGACCACGTCGCCGAGCCCCGCCTGCAAACCCACGTCGCCGCCCCGGGGGAGAATACATGAAAGCTTGCGAGCCCCGGAATTATCCGCCACCCGAAGAATGGTTCGCATCCCGATCATACGGCATCCTCCGGCAGGGGAGCGACTTGCGCGGCCCGCGCGATCACTTCCACCACCCGCCACCGCTTGCGGGCGCTCAGGGGCCGCGTCTCCACGATTCGAACGGTGTCGCCCACGCGGCAGTCGTTCTTCTCATCGTGGGCCATGAACTTCTTGGAACGCCGCACCACCCTCTTATACAGCGGGTGGATCACCTGACGTTTCACCGTCACCACCACCGTCTTCTGCATCTTGTTGCTGGTGACGGTGCCGACCTTTTCCTGTCGCTTGGTTTCCATAGCTGATTGACCCGGACCGCTTACGCTCCCCGGCGGCTCCTCAGGATTCCCCGGCCGCCTCCATCTCACGCTGGCGAAGAATCGTCTTCACCCGGGCGATGTCTTTGCGCAGGTTGCGGATCTTCGCCAGGGTGTCCGTCTGCCCGCCCGCGAACTGGAATTTAAGCCGAAAGAGCTGGTCGGAGAATTCCTTCTCCTTGTGTTTCAGCTCGTCGCTGCTCATCTCCCGTATCTTTTCTACTTTCATGCCCTCGACCCCATGCCGACCTCTTAAGCTCCCGCCGTGCGGGCCACAAATCGTGTCGGAAGGGGCAGCTTGTGGCTGGCCAGGCGCAGGGCTTCGCGCGCTTCCGCTTCTGTCACGCCCTCCATCTCAAACAGCACCCTGCCCGGCTTGACCACCGCCACCCAGAACTCCGGCGCGCCCTTTCCCTTGCCCATGCGCGTTTCTGCGGGCTTCTTGGTGACCGGTTTGTCAGGGAAAATCCGGATCCAAAGCTTCCCGCCGCGCTTGATGAATCGCATGATGGCGACACGGCTGGCTTCAATTTGCCGGTCGGTGATCCAACCCGCTTTGACGACCTTCAGGCCGTAGTCCCCAAAGGAAAGGCTGGAACCGCGCCAGGCCTTGCCGCGGCGACGCCCTCGCTGCTGCTTCCGATATTTAACTTTACTCGGCATTAACATAGAACGGGTTCTCAGTTCTCAGTTTTCAGTTGTCAGTTCCTATACCCAATCCGCTTCGTCACTTGTTCTTACTGATTACTGACGACGGACAACTGACAACTAATTCTCACGCGGCGGGGGCGGCGACCGGCTCCTCCAGCTTGCTGACGTGGCGCTTCTGTTCCAGAAGCTCCCCGTTGTAAATCCAGCACTTCACGCCAATCACCCCGTAAGTTGTCATCGCCTCCGCCAACCCGTAGTCGATGTCGGCGCGGATCGTGTGCAGGGGCAGCCGACCCTGAAGGTACCACTCCGAGCGGGCGATTTCCGCGCCGTTCAGGCGCCCCCCGACGCGAACCTTGATCCCCTTGCAGCCGAAACGGAGAGCCGAATCGACGGACTTGCGCATGGCGCGGCGAAAAGCTATGCGCTTCTCCAGCTGCAGCGCGATCGACTCGGCCACCAGTTGCGCGTTCAACTCGGGACGGTGCACTTCCTGGATGTTGATGGGCAGCACTTCGCGTCCCGTGCGCTTCTGGATGTCCTGGCGCAAGCGGTCAATCTCCGCGCCCTTGCGCCCGATGATGATCCCCGGACGCGCGGTGTGGATGGTGATCTTCAACTTGTTGCCCGGCCGTTCAACCTCGATCGTGGCCACCCCGGCAGCCCGCAACTGCTCCTTCAGCTCCTTCTTCAGCTTCAGGTCTTCGTGCAAGAACTCGGAGTAGTCCTTCTTGGCGAACCACCGCGACTTCCAGGTCTTGTTGTAACCCAGGCGGAATCCATAAGGGTGAACCTTCTGACCCACCTTGCGCCTCCTCTGTCCGACGTGCTCTCCGCGGCATCTCGCCGCGAATCACTTCCGCAGGAGAACGCTGAGACCGTCTCAGGCCTCGCGCTCCTGTTCTTTCACCACTAACGTAATGTGGCTCATGCGCCGCTGGTAGCGGAATGCGCGGCCCTGAGGCGCCGGCCGGATCCGCTTCGCCCGCGGCCCATCACTGACGTAGGCCTTCGAGATCACCAGCCGGTCCACATCCACTGTTTCCGACTGCTGCTCGGCGTTGGAAATGGCCGAGCGCAGGACCTTCTCGATGGCGTACGTCACGCGCTTCTTGGTAAAACGCAGGATGTTGATGGCATCTGCGGCGCGCTTGCCGCGGATCAGGTCCACCACCAGCCGCGCTTTCTGTGGCGAAACTTTCAGGTATTTGACTGTCGCTCGCGCTTCCATCGCTTCGTCCCCACTCCGGAGTCAAGCTCCGGAAGAGTTTAGCTCGCGCCTCCCGCCGCCGGCGCGGCGGGCCTGGGGGCAGCGGGGGGCGCGGCGGCCGCAGCAGCTCGCTCCGCCGCCACCTTCACGCTGTGCCCCTTGAAGGTGCGGGTGGGGGAAAATTCTCCCAGTTTGTGCCCCACCATGTTTTCCGTGATGTACACGGGAATAAACTTCTTGCCGTTATGCACGGCGATGGTGTGGCCCACCATCTCCGGAACGATTGTCGAACGCCGCGACCACGTCTTCACCACTTTCTTCTCGAACCGCCGGTTGAGCAGTTCGATCTTCTTCATGAGGTGGTCGTCAACAAACGGACCCTTTTTGAGCGACCTTCCCAAATGACCCTCCCCTTACTTCCTCTCGCGCCGCTTCACAATGAAGCGGTCGGTCTGCTTGTTGTGGCGCGTCTTGTAACCGCGGGTGGGCTGGCCCCAGGGCGTGACGGGATGCCGCCCGCCGGAGGTTTTGCCTTCTCCCCCACCCAGCGGGTGATCGACGGGGTTCATAGCCACGCCGCGCACCGTCGGCCGGATCCCCATCCAGCGCTTGCGCCCCGCCTTGCCAATCGAGATGTTCCCGTGGTCGAGGTTGCCGATCTGGCCGAGGGTCGCCATGCAATCCATGTGCACCCTGCGGACTTCACCGGAGGGCAGCCTGACCTGGGCGTATTCGCCCTCTTTCGCCAGCAACTGCGCCGCTGCCCCGGCGGTGCGCACGAGCTGGCCACCCTTCCCCGGCCGCAGCTCCACATTGTGAATCAGCGTGCCGACGGGAATATTCTTCAGGGGCAGCGCATTGCCCACCACGATGTCGGCATCCGGGCCGGCCACGATCTTATCCCCCACCTTCAGCCCCAGGGGATAAAGGATGTAGCGCTTGTCACCGTCCGCGTAAGTCACCAGGGAGATGAAGGCGGAACGGTTCGGATCATACTCGATGGTGGAAATCCGCGCGGGGATGCCAATCTTGTCGCGCTTGAAATCAATGATGCGATAGTGGCGCTTGTGCCCGCCGCCGCGGTGCCAGATAGTTATTTCGCCCCGGTTATCGCGACCGGAGATCCGCGACTTGGGCTCCAGCAAGGGCTTGTAAGGTTCGGAGGTCGTGATCTCTTCGAACGTCAGCCCCGTCTGGAACCGCCGTGTTTCCGTGTAGGGTCGATAAGTTTTGATTCCCATAACTTTCGTCTTCCGCGCCTCTCCCCGCTTCCCCAAACGCTGGACTAGGCGCTCTCTGCGAACTCCGGCATCTTCTCGCCGGCTCTTAGCTTCACGTAAGCTTTCTTCCAATCCGGCCGGTAACCAAACGTCCGGCCGCGCCGCCGCATCTTGCCCGCGAACACCGCGGTGTGCACGGACTGCACTTTGACCTTGAACAGGGTTTGCACCGCCGCTTTGATCTCCGTCTTGGTGGCGTGAGGATCCACGCGAAAGCAAAGCGTCCTCATCCGCTCCTTCCCGTCCACACTCTTCTCGGTAATGATGGGTTTCCGCAAGATCTGGTAGGGGCTCTTGGTCATCGCAACGACTCCTGCAAGCGGATCAGCGCACCTTCGGAAATCAACAACTGGTCGTGGCTGAGGACCTGATAAGGATGCACCGCGTGGTGCCGGACCAGCTCGCATCCCTGAATATTTCGCGTGGAAAGTTCCAGGTTGCGGTTGGCCGCGTCGCTCACCACCAGCACCGTCTTTCCCACCTCCAGCTTGCGCAGCGCGCCGGCGAAAGCCTTCGTCTTGGCTTCCGGCAGGGTGAACTGGTCAACCACCGTCAGTTTCTTTTCCAGGAGCTTGGCGGCCAGAGCCGAGCGCAGAGCCCCGCGCAACATCTTCTGAGGGATCGAGTAGGAGTAATCGCGCGGCTTGGGCCCGTGGGCAATTGAGCCGTGACGCCAGAGCGAGCTGCGGGTGCTTCCCGCGCGGGCACGGCCCGTGCCCTTCTGCCGCCAGGGCTTCCTGCCGCCGCCGCGCACTTCCCCGCGGCTCTTGGTGGAGTGCGTGCCGCGCCGCTGGCTGGCCAGGTATTGCTTCGTCGCCTCCCAGAGCAAGCTCTGGTTGGGCTTGACGGCGAAGACCTCGTCCGCCAACTCCAGCTGCTTCACCGTTGCGCCTTCCAAATTCTTGACTTCTACCGTCGCCATGTCAGTTGTCAGTAGTCGGTGGTCAGTTGCCAGTCGTCCCGCTTTCCAAACTTCCGCCCTTTGCCTTTCGACCTTTGACTTTTGATTCCCTTTCTGCTTTCCGCCTACTGCTTTCTGCCTACTGCTCTACTTATGCGGCGCCTTCGCCTTATGGACCACCACGTACCCGCCGTCGGGGCCCGGCACAGCACCCTGGACCAGCAGCGTGTTCTCGTCGGGCAGAACCTGCACGACCCGCAGATTCCGAACCGTCACGCGCGCCGCGCCCATGTGGCCCGCAGCACGCATTCCCTTCAGCACCCGCGAAGGGAAGGCCGAGGCGCCGATCGAGCCGGGCGCCCGATGGAACATCGAGCCGTGCGCCGCACCGCCGCCGCCGAAATGGTGCCGCTTCTGAACTCCCGCAAAGCCCCGCCCCTTGGACACCCCGGTCACGTCCACGACATCGTTCACGGCGAAGAGGTCCACCAGCACTTTGTCGCCGACCTTCACATCCCCGGCACCGGGCTTGAGCCGCACCTCGCGAAGAAAGCGCACCGGCGTGGCACCGGCCTTCTTGAAGTGACCTTCGCGAGGCTTGCTGATCCGTTTCGGGGGCGGAAGCTCCACCAGCCCCAACTGCGCCGCTTCATAACCTTCCCTGTCAGCGGTCTTGCGCTGGATCACCACGCAGGGTCCGGCCTTCAGCACCGTCACCGGAATCACGTCCCCGTTTTCTGCGAAGACCTGGGTCATGCCCAGTTTCTTTCCCAGTATCGCGTTCACCATATTCGTTGCTCGGGTTTCGGGTTCCGGGATTTGCCGGTCGTCTTTCCACCCGGCATCGGTGGAGCTATAGCTCACCAGTCCCCAGCCCCTAGTCCCTAGTCCCTCTTACTTCGTATGTTCCTTGCCAAACGCTTTGATCTCGATATCCACGCCCGACGGCAAATCGAGCTTGGTCAGCGCTTCGATGGTCCCAGGCGTCGGCTCCAGAATATCGATCAAGCGCTTGTGCGTTCGGATCTCGAACTGCTCGCGCGACTTCTTATCCGTATGTGGCGAGCGCAGGACGCAATACTTATTCTTGATGGTAGGCAATGGGATCGGCCCCGCCACCTGCGCCCCCGTCCGCTTGGCCGTCGAGACGATCTCCGCCGCGGACTGGTCCAGGATTCGATGATCGTAAGCCTTGAGCCGGATTCTTATTTTTTGATGCAGCATCTGCTCTCGCTATGCAATGATTTCGGTCACGGTGCCGGCGCCCACGGTGTGGCCGCCCTCGCGGATGGCGAAGCGCAGTCCCTTCTCCATGGCGATGGGCGTGATCAGCTCGATCTCCAGGTTCACGTTATCTCCCGGCATCACCATCTCCGTCCCTTCCGGCAGCGACGCCACCCCCGTCACGTCCGTCGTGCGAAAATAAAACTGCGGGCGGTACCCCTTGAAGAAGGGCGTGTGTCGTCCCCCTTCTTCCTTCGTCAAGATGTACACCTCGCCCTTGAACTTGGTGTGCGGCGTGATCGACCCGGGCCGGGCCAGCACCATGCCCCGCTCCACTTCGTCCTTCTCCGTGCCCCGCAGCAAGACCCCGATGTTGTCCCCCGCCTGCCCTTCGTCCAAAAGCTTCTTGAACATCTCCACGCCCGTCACCACCCGCTTGAACGACTCCGGACGCAGCCCCACAATCTCCGTCTCCTCCCCCACCTTCACCTTCCCCCGATCCACGCGCCCCGTCACCACCGTGCCCCGCCCCGAGATCGAGAAAATATCCTCGATGGGCATCAGGAAGGGCTTCTCAATCTCCCGCGGCGGCAGCGGAATGTAGCTGTCCACCGCCTCCATCAACTCGTGAATCGACTTCTCCCACTGGGCGTCCCCTTCCAGCGCCTTCAAGGCCGAGCCCCGCACCACTGGAATCTTGTCCCCCGGAAACTGGTACTTGGTCAGCAGGTCCCGCACTTCCACTTCCACCAGCTCCAGCAACTCCGGATCTTCCACCGCGTCGCACTTGTTCATGTACACCACGATGTAGGGTACGTTCACCTGCCGCGCCAACAGCACGTGCTCGCGCGTCTGCGGCATGGGCCCGTCCGTCGCCGCCACCACCAGAATCGCCCCGTCCATCTGTGCCGCACCCGTGATCATGTTCTTGATGTAGTCGGCGTGCCCGGGACAATCCACGTGCGCGTAGTGGCGCTTCTTGGTCTCGTATTCCACGTGCGCAATGGCGATGGTGATCCCCCGCGCCTTCTCCTCCGGCGCGTTGTCAATCGAGTCGAAGGGCCGAAACTTCACCCGCGGGTTCTCCTTCGATAACACCCGCGTGATCGCCGCCGTCAGCATCGTCTTGCCGTGATCAATGTGCCCAATCGTCCCTACGTTCATGTGCGGCTTCGAACGATCGAATTTTTCCTTGGCCATACCTACATCCTCTCAGCGCTGGAATTGAACATGCCAAGCCACATCCGCTTCAAAGCTATTTCTCCACCGCCCGTCCCTGCACGCGGGCCACCACCTCTTCGGCGATAGCCGTCGGCGCCTGCTCGTAACGCAGAAAATGCATCGAATAGGACGCCCGGCCTTGGGTGCGGGAGCGCATATCGGTGGCGTAGCCAAACATCTGCGCCAGGGGCACCACGGCGCGGATGATCTGCGTCGATCCCCGCTTCTGCATGCCTTCAATCCGCCCGCGGCGCGCGCTCAGGTCGCCGAGCACGTCGCCCATGTACTCCTCAGGGACTACAACCTCAACCTTCATTACGGGCTCGAGGAGGACCGGCTTGGACCTCCGCACGGCCTCCTTAAAGCCCAGGGAGCCGGCGATCTTGAAGGCTATCTCGGAAGAGTCCACCTCGTGGTAGGAACCGTCCACGAGCGCCACGCGGACGCCCGTCATCTCGTAGCCGGCCAGGACTCCGGTTTCCATCGCCTCGCGCACGCCCTCGTAGGCAGCGGGAATGTATTCGCGCGGTACCACGCCGCTGACGATTTCGTCCAGGAACAGCAGGTTCAGCTCGGCATCAAACTTGTTGGTGGATTTCTTCCGGGTGAGTTCGGCGATGGCGTTCAGGTCGGGGTGAGGCAGGGGCTCGACGCGCAACTGCACGTGCCCGTACTGGCCGCGGCCACCGGTCTGGCGGATGTACTTTCCTTCCGCTTCCGCAGCCGCCAGAATCGTCTCACGATAGGCCACCTCCGGCCGCCCCACGTTGGCGCTCACGTTAAACTCGCGCACCATGCGGTCCACGAGAATTTCCAGGTGCAGCTCGCCCATGCCGGAAATCAAGGTCTGGCCCGTGTCCGGGTCCGTGTGGACCTTGAAGGTGGGGTCTTCCTGCGTCAGCTTGGCGAGCGCGTTGCCGAGTTTCTCCTGGTCGGCCTTGGTCTTGGGCTCAATGGCGACCGAGATGACCGGGGCGGGGAAATCCATGGCTTCGAGCACCACGGGAGCATCTTCGTCGCAAATCGTGTCGCCCGTGGAAACGCTTTTCAGTCCGACCGCTGCCGCGATGTCTCCCGCGCAGACTCCCGTGATCTCCTGGCGCTTGTTGGCATGCATCTGGAGGAGGCGCGAGATGCGCTCGCGGCGATCGCGACGCGGGTTGTAAACCGAATCCCCGTTCTCGATCGAGCCCGAATAGACCCGCAGGAAGACCAACTGGCCGACGTAAGGGTCGGTCATGATCTTGAACACCAGGGCAGCAAAGGGCTCGTTGTCCGCGGCGCGCCGGACCAGCTTTTCCTCGCCCCCGGGGACGGTGCCCTCGACGGGCGGAATATCCATCGGAGAGGGCAGGTAGTCAACCACGGCATCGAGGAGCGTCTGAACACCCTTGTTCTTGAAGGCGGCGCCGCAGAGCACGGGGAAGGCTTTCATGGCGATGGTGGCGCGACGGAGGGCGGCCCGGAGGTCTTCCTCGGAGATCGGCTCGGCGTGGATGTATTTCTCCATGATCTGGTCGTCGATCTCGCCCAGCGCCTCGATGATCCGCTCGCGGTAGCGGCGGGCTTTCTCGCGGTAGGCCTGGGGGATCTCCGTCTCGTCGTAACCGGCGCCGAGCGTTTCATCCTTCCAAACCACCGCCCGTTGCCGGATGAGGTCGATTACGCCTTCGAAGTTGTCTTCGGTCCCCAGGGGCAACTGAATGGCGAGGGGGTTGGAGTGAAGCTTGGAGCGCAACTGGCTGAGGCAGGCTTCATAGTCAGCTCCCGTCCGGTCCATCTTGTTGACGAAGACGATGCGGGGGACGCGATACTTGTCGGCCTGCCGCCAGACAGCTTCCGTCTGGGGCTCCACGCCCTCGACGGCCCCTAAAATGGCAATCGCTCCGTCCAGTACCCGGAGCGACCTTTCAACTTCTGCGGTGAAATCCACGTGGCCCGGCGTGTCGATGATATTAATGCGGATGTCGTTCCAGAAACAGGTGGTGGCCGCCGAGGTGATGGTGATGCCGCGCTCCTGCTCCTGTTCCATCCAATCCATGACGGCGGTGCCATCGTGCACCTCACCCATCTTGTGCGTCCTCCCCGTGTAGTAGAGGATGCGCTCCGTCGTGGTGGTCTTCCCGGCATCGATGTGAGCCATGATGCCGATGTTCCGGGTTTTTTCGAGCGGCACTTCTCGCGGCATAAATCCTTGCCAGTATGCAAAAAAACAGAGAGCCAGCCCCGATCCCGATCCAGAGGACCAAGATCCGGCTTCCCAGCGATCCATTGAGGGAAAGGATCCGCTCCAAGCGGATACAAGGCGGATCGTGGACCTGGGTGGAACCACATCCCGCCTCGTCCAAGGTTATCCCCAGGACTTGGGACTACCAGCGGTAATGGGCAAAAGCCTTGTTGGCTTCCGCCATGCGGTGCGTGTCGTCCCTCTTTTTGATGGCCCCGCCGCGGTTGTTCGCAGCGTCCAAAAGCTCCGCGGCAACCCTTTCGACCATCGTTTTTTCGCCCCGTCCGCGCGCATAGCCAATGAGCCAGCGGAGGCTCAGGGAAGTCTGACGGTTCCGATTCACTTCCACCGGCACCTGGTAGTTGGCGCCGCCCACGCGGCGGGTCTTGACCTCCAGGGTCGGCTTGACGTTGTCGATCGCCTTCTTGAAAATCTTCAGCGGATCGTCATTGGCGCGTTGCTTGATGATCTCGAAAGAGTCGTACACAATCCGCTGGGCCGTATTGCGCTTGCCCTCGTACGTCAGACAGTTGACAAACTTCTGCACCAATTGGTTTCCGTAAACCGCATCGACGTTCACTTCCCGACGTTCCACCGTGCCTTTTCGTGGCATAAAGAATCTTCCAAAAGCCTAAGAAGCCTTGGGGCGTTTGGCCCCGTATTTCGACCGGCCCTGCCGCCGGTCCGCCACCCCCGCCGAGTCGAGCGTGCCGCGAATCACGTGATAGCGGACGCCGGGAAGATCCTTCACGCGCCCGCCGCGAATCAGCACTATGGAGTGCTCCTGAAGGTTGTGGCCGACCCCCGGGATGTAGGTGGTGACTTCCATCCCATTGGTGAGGCGGACTCGCGCCACCTTGCGCAACGCGGAGTTGGGTTTCTTGGGCGTTTGCGTGTAAACGCGAATGCACACCCCGCGTTTTTGTGGACAACCCTGAAGCGCCGGACTGGAGGTCTTGTAGCGGGGGCGCCGCCGCCCCAATCGAACCATTTGGCTAAAAGTTGGCATTCAGGGGTCTCGATCTCCCGCGGTAAATCCTCGGCTTTGGCGCGCCCCTACGGGGCGCAATCCGCAGCACGCTCAAACCTTTCAAATGTAACAGACCGCAGCGAAAACTGTCAAGCGCGTTTCCTCCCCCCAAAAGTCACTTTGGGGAGGAAGCTAGCGCATTTCCAGGATTTCGTTCTCCTTGGCCTTGCCCTGCGCGTCGAGCTTCTCAATGATCTCGTCGGTGAGTTTCTGGACTTCTTCCAGCCCGCGTTTCTCGTCGTCCTCGGAAATCTTCTTTTCCTTCAGCAGCTTCTTCATAACCTCGTTCGAGTCGCGGCGGACGTTGCGAATGGCCGTACGATGGTTTTCCAGCACCTTATGGAGGTGCTTCACCAGTTCCTTGCGCCTCTCCTCCGTGAGCGGCGGGATGGGGACGCGCAAGATCTTGCCGTCATTCACCGGGTTGAGTCCGAGGTCGGAGGAACGAATCGCCTTATCGATGACCGAAAGCAGGCTGGGATCCCAGGGCTGAACCGTCAACATCGAAGGCTCCGGCACGCCCAGCGTCGCCACCTGGCTTAAGGGGGTGGGCGTGCCGTAGTACTCCACCTTGATATGATCCAATAAAGACGCCGAGGCGCGGCCCGTCCGCACCGCCGCCAGTTCCGCGCGACAATCTTCCAGAGCTTTTCCCATGCGGGTTCTTGCCTGAGCCAGCGTTTCCTTGATCATGTGACCCGCCTTTCCGGGTGGGATTCAAACCGCCACCAGGGAGCCCACCTTCTCTCCCCTGATCACCCGTTGAAGATTGCCGGGGACGTTGAGATTGAACACGATGATAGGCAAGTTATTATTCATACACAGCGAAATCGCCGTGGTGTCCATGACCGCCAGGCCGCGCGCGAGCACATCCAGATAATTGATGCGAGCGATCATCTTGGCGTCCGGCACCTTCTTGGGATCGGCATCGAACACGCCATCAACTTTGGTCGCCTTTAAGATGACCTCGGCTTTGACTTCCATAGCCCGCAGCGCGGCGGCAGTATCCGTGGAGAAGTAGGGGTTGCCGGTCCCTGCCGCAAACACCACCACCCGGCCCTTTTCGAGATGGCGAATGGCCCGGCGGCGGATGAAGGGCTCCGCAATCTCGCGCATCTCGATGGCCGTCACCACGCGCGAGAAGGACCCCAACTTCTCCAGCGCATCCTGAAGAGCCAGGGCGTTAATGACCGTGGCCAGCATGCCCATGTGGTCGGCCACCACGCGATCGATACCGTGCGCCGAGGCCGCCACCCCGCGGATGAAGTTTCCGCCGCCCACCACCATGGCCACCTGCACCCCCAGTTGGCGCACTTCGTGCACCTCCCGGGCGATGCGCACCGCCACCTCGGGGTCAATACCAAAACCCTGAGAACCCATCAGGGCTTCCCCACTCAACTTCAGCAGAATGCGTTGGAAAACCGGCTGACTCATGATGGTGGCTCGGCCTTCCGAGCTTTTGGCAGCCCCGCGCGCAAGCGCCGAGGCTTCACTGGGTCTTGGCGGCTTCCGAACCGGACTTCGAGACGCCCTCGCCCACCTTGAAGCGCGCAAAACGCCGCACCACGATGTTCTCGCCAAACTTGGCGATCTTCGAGGCGATGAGCTCTCCCACGGTAGTGTTTCCCGCCGTGTCCTTGATAAAGTGCTGTTCGTACAGACAGGTGTCCTCAAAGAACTTACCGAGCTTGCCTTCCACGATGCGGTCGAGCACGGCCGCCGGCTTGCCGGAGGCCGCCGCCTCGGCGCGCAGATCTTCCTTCTCGCGCTCCAGCACCTCCGGCGTTACGTCTTCCTTGCGGATGAAGCGAGGATCCGTGGCGCAAATCTGCATCGCCAGGTCGTGGACCAACTGCTGGAACTCCTCGTTGCGCGCCACGAAATCGGACTCGCAGTTCACCTCCACCACCACCGCGATCTTGCCGCCCGCGTGGATGTATGATCCCACGGTGCCTTCCGCAGTCACGCGGCCCGCCTTCTGGGCGGCCGTCGCTTGGCTACGCTTGCGCAGCACCGTGCACGCCTGCTCGAGGTCACCCTGGACCTCCTCCAAGGCCTTCTTGCACTCCATCACGGGCGCCCCGCTCATGTCGCGCAGTTTCTTCACCAACTCCGCAGAAACGCTCATCCCCTCTCACTTCCTCCCGACACGCAAAAGGCCGGCGTGGCCTTTGACAGCGCCTAACACTGGATGCTGAATTCTATCATGGGGTGCTAAAACGAACCGTTGGCGGGCAGGTCGTCGCCCTCTTCAGCTTTGGGGGGCCGGCCTTTGGCATCCAGCAGCTTGCGCTTGACCTTGGGAACCCGCACGCGGCCATCCGCATCTTCTTCCGCCGCAATCACCGCCGGGGAGAGCGCGCTCCCGTCCTGCTCCAGCATGGCGCCGACAAACTCTTCTCCGGCGCCGCCTCCGGCTTCCAGGGCCTCGGCGGCCGCAATCGCCTCCGCTTCGCGCTTGGCTTCGAGTTCCTCCGCCGCCTTTTCTGCGGCGATCTTTTCAGCCTCCAACTGCTTCTCGACTGCGGCCTGCCGGCCTTCCAGAACCGCATCGGCGATCCGCGAGGTGAACAGGCGCAGGGCCCGCAGCGCGTCATCATTGCCAGGGATGACGTAATCCACCAAGTCCGGGTCGCAGTTGGTGTCCACGATGGCTACCACCGGGATACCTAGCTTGCGTGCTTCCCGCACCGCAATTTCTTCCTTGTGCGAGTCCACCACAAACAAGGCGTCCGGCAATCCCGGCATGTCCTTGATGCCCGCCAGGTTCTGCTCCAGGTGTTTCCGCTCCCGCTCCAGCCGCTGGACTTCCTTCTTGGTGAGAAGGTCGTAGCGGCCATCCTTGCTCATCTCGTCCAACTCTTTAAGCCGCTGAATGGATTTCTGGATGGTGGCGTTATTGGTGAGTAGGCCACCCAACCAGCGGTGGTTCACGTAGAACATCTGGCAGCGGGCGGCTTCCTCGGCGGTGGCCTCTTGCGCCTGGCGCTTGGTGCCCACAAAGAGGATGGTCTTCCCTTCCCGGGCCAGGTCCGAGACGAATTTGGCGGCTTCTTTGAAGAGTTTGAGGGTCTTCTGAAGGTCGATAATGTAGATCCCGTTGCGCTCCCCATAGATGTATTCCTTCATCTTGGGGTTCCAGCGGCGGGTCTGGTGGCCGAAATGAACGCCAGCCTCCAGGAATTCTTTCATGGTGATGTTCGACAAAAATCCTCCTTGCTCAACTACAGTGACAAGTGGCGAGTGTCGCCATTACGCTCGGCAGCCCGCCGAGGCGAGACAAGTGACAAGCAAAAGAACAAGTCAGATGTTTTGGCTCGTCACTCGTCACTATTCACTCGTCACTGTTCTTAACGCTTCGAGAACTGGAACCGCTTGCGGGCGCCCTTCTGCCCGTACTTCTTCCGCTCTTTGCCGCGGGGATCCCGCGTCAAGAACCCGCCCTGCCGCAAGCGCGAACGCAGTTCCGGATCGAAATACAACAGGGCGCGAGCAATGCCCATGCGGGCGGCTCCCGCCTGCCCATGGATACCCCCGCCACGCGCATTGATCAGGATATCGAATTTCCCCGAGGTCTCCGTGGCGGCCAAGGGTTGCTGGACTTCCAGCCGCAGCGCCTGCAAGGGAAAGTAGCGCGCGAACTCCTGGCCGTTCACTCTCACCTTGCCGTCGCCCGGCCGCAGAATCACCCGCGCCACCGAGGTCTTGCGACGGCCCGTTGCCCGGAATTGCACTAGCTCAGTCACACCAACTCCTTATTCGGATGTCAAACCCGAGGGATTCTGACTAACGCACAAGGGAAAGCGGCTCTGGCTTCTGCGCCGTGTGGGGGTGCGTGGACCCGACGTAAACTTTCAAGCGTCGCGCCAGGCGGTCTCCCAGGCGAGTCTTGGGAAGCATGCCGAGAATAGCCTCACGAACCACTCGTTCCGGCTTGGTCTCCAGGTACTTACGCGCGGAAGTCTCTCGCAGGCCACCGGGATAGCCGGTGTGATGCCGGTACATTTTCTGGTCGAGCTTCTTGCCGGTCAGGCGAACCTTCTCCGCGTTGACGACGATGACGCCGTCGCGATGATCAGCGTGGGGGGTAAAATCGGGATTGGTCTTTCCCATCAGCACCAGAGCGGCTCGGGAGGCCAACCGGCCCACTACCCAGCCCTCTGCGTCGAGGAGTCGCCAGCGGATCTTGCCCCGGCGCGCCTTCATCAGGTAAGTCTTCACTCCACTCTCCGTCAGAATCGCAGAACGCAAAACTCTATTACTACTTGAAGCCTCGCTTTTTGTCAACAGCCTTCTCAGGCAACGACTTCAACACCCCGGCCCCAGCCCCTCCCGGCCCCTGGCCGGAGATGGTGATGAGGCGAATACATCGCAATGTGATATACTGCTGCCGCTATGACTCCAAACTCCTCCTCGACAGGCCGGGGCGGGCGCGCAACCTCCTCCCAGCTGCGCAGGCTGGCCTGGTTCCGCTACCATCTCCGGCGCTTCCTGCGCTTCAGTGAACGAGCCGCGCGCTCCTGCGGCCTGACCCCTCAGCAACATCAATTGCTCCTGGGAATCGCCGGGTACACGGGGCGCCAATGGGCCACCATCAGCGAGCTTGCCGAGTTCCTCCAGGAACGTCATAACGCCGTGGTCGGCCTGGTGCAGCGAGCGGCGCGGCGTGGCTTGATCCGCAAAGACCACAGCGCGTGCGACCGTCGCTTCGTTCGGGTCCGGTTGGCGCGGCGGGGCGTCATGGTACTGCGCAAACTGACCCGGCTCCACCTCCAGGAGCTGAAACGAATGCAATTGCAGATTGCCCGCATCTTAAGGGTTCGGCCGCACACCATCAACGCGGCCCGGGGAGCTTAGAGGCCGGAGGCCAGTAGTGGGGAGTCAGTAGGCAATAGGCAGTAGGCAGTAGGCAGTACGCAGAAGGCAGTGGTCAGTGGTCGCTAATCAGTTCTAGGCTCGAAACACGCAACTCCACGGTGCCCCCGGCAGGCCGACCCTGTAGCTCTTTAGGGTGTAACGCCAAGCCCGCCCTCCGACCTTCCGCCTCTTCCACTTCTTTCTTCCGCAAACACCGCGAAATGTCGCAGGTGGAAGTATGGACGCTGCCTTGCACTGCGATTTTTTGTAGCGGTGCGCTCGGGTGACCACGAGTCGCCTGAGCGCTGAACGAAGACGGCGGTCCCGCCCGCGCAAGGCGGGCCAAAGTGAAGCCTGGGCGGGTAAACTCCTATCGCCGCTAGGGCACGAGGGTTAAAGACATTAACCTACATTTCCATTTTGAAATGCACTTGTGAATCTGTGGATGTCCGTCAGCATCAATATTTATGCGGATTTGATTGCGACGAAGACGCTCCGGAGGTTCACACCCAGTGGGTGACAAACAAAACCAGCCATTCCAGCTTTGCTTCAACGCTTCTCTGAAGGTGGATTTCCAGGGATCACGCGTCACCTCCGATGGAGGCCTCATTCTGGTGCGCGAGTTGGACGAACGTTTGGGCCTCGGCGAACTCATCGCCCAGCACCTGACCGATTCACGGCGAGGGAAGAACACGCAGCTCCCGCTGGCGGACCTGTTGCGCCAGTCCGTCTACAGTCGGATCGCAGGCTATGAGGATGTGAACGATGCCGAGCGGCTCTGGCAAGATCCGACGTTCCGGCTGATCGGTTCCGAGAAGATCTGGGAGCGTGGGGCGGCGCTGACTTCTCGGCTGCAATCATTAGAGACCAACTTGCTTACCCAAGAAGAGAATCTCGCCGGGCTGGCCGCGATCAATCGGGAGTTGATCGCCAAGGCAGAAACTATCGAATCTCCACAGCGGGTAGTGCTGGACATGGACAGCACCGAGATTCCGGTGTACGGCCAGCAGGAGCACAGCGCTTACAACGGGCACTTCGAATCGACCTGCTACCACCCGCTGCTGCTGTTCAATCGCGAGGGCGACTGTCTGGCGGCCAAGCTGCGGCCCGGCAACGTCCACAGTGCCGATGACTGGGAAGAACTCCTGCTGCCGGAGATCGAGCGGCAACAGAAGCTGGGCAAAGAGGTGGTGTTTCGTGCCGACGCGGCCTTCGCCAAGCCGGAGATTTACGAGGCGCTGGAAGAGCGGGGCGTGAAGTACGCGATTCGCATCCCAGCCAACGACAGCCTGGAAAGGGACATCGCAGAGTTGCTGACCCGTCCGGTGGGACGCCCAAGCCACAAGCCCGTGGCCTGGTACAAGAGCTTTCTGTATCAGGCAGCGAGTTGGAAGACAGCGCGGCGGGTAGTGGCGAAGGTGGAGTTCCATTTTGGGGAGCTGTTTCCTCGTGTGGGATTCATCGTGACCAACCTGGAAGCTGACAGCCGGGCATTGGTGCGCTTCTACAACAAGCGGGGTACCGCAGAGCAGTGGATCAAGGAAGGCAAACAAGCGGTGAAGATGACGCGGCTGAGCTGCCATCGATTTCGGTCGAACGAAGTGCGGCTCTGGCTGAGTGTGATCGCCTACAACCTGGCCAACCTGTGGCGACGATTAGTGCTGCCGAAGAGGGTCGACCACTGGTCGCTCACCAGCTTGCAGCAGCGGTTGGTGAAGACCGGCGGACGGCTGGTGAAGCATGCCCGGTATTATTGGCTGCTGTTGGCAGAGAGCCACCTGACGCGGCGGCTCTTTGGAAGCATGGCGCGGCGGCGGAGAAGCAAACAGGTCGAAGGAAGGAGGGGGACGGAGAGGTGTATGAGAAATCGCTTGGAATGAGGCGCTTCCGGGTTTTCCGTGCCCGGACGAGGCAGAGCTGGCCCCCTTCCTCGGCTGCCGGAGTCGCTCGGGATGGAAAGGATGAACAAAACGCTCCAACGGAGGCGGTTGGATTTACAATCGATGCTGGCCATGATGGCAAAACGGAAATCCTGGATAAGATTCGATTCACCCGAGGAGGAGAAACGATGAAAAGTAAGCGCTCTGCAACGGCCGTAGAGCTTTCCGTGTTGGCGTGCATCGTTCTCGCAAGCGGGGCCCGGGCGCAGCAGGCCGGCGCGCGTGGGTCCGCAGGCGGGCCCTATCAACCCACCTGGAACTCACTGAAGAAGCACCAAACACCTCAGTGGCTCAAGGACGCGAAGTTCGGCATCTACACGCACTGGGGCGTGTATGCCGTCCCGGCTTTCGGCCAAAACGCAACCTGGTACGCCAACAGCGTATACACCAAACCGGATTCCCCACAGCGAAAGCATCACGAGGCGACCTACGGCCCGCTCGAGAAGTTCGGCTACAAGGACTTCATCCCAATGTTCACCGGCGAGAAGTTCAACGCGGCCGAGTGGGCGGACCTGTTTCAAAAGGCGGGGGCGCGCTTTGCCGGACCCGTCGCCGAACACCACGACGGGTTCTCGATGTGGGACACGAAGTACTCGGAATGGAACGCGGCGAAGATGGGTCCCAAGCGGGACGTAGTCGGCGAACTTTCCAAAGCGATCAAGCAGCGCGGCATGAAGTTTGTTACCGCCTTCCATCATGCGGAGAACTGGTTCTACTTCCCGACCTGGGACAAGCGCTACGATTGCTCGGACCCCCGTTACTCGGGCTTGTACGGTCCCATTCATGAACCCGGCGCGCTCCCCGACAAGCAATTCCTCGATAGATGGGAAGGCAAGATCATCGAGGTCATCGACAAGTACGATCCTGATTTCATCTGGTTCGATTTCGGCCTGCAGTTGGTCACCGACAGCTACAAAATGGACGTACTGGCGTACTACTACAACAAGGCCGCAGCGCGGAAGAAGGACGTGGTGGTGACGTACAAGACCCATGACATTCCTCCGGGCGCCGGCCTTCTCGACCTGGAATTAGGGCAGGAGGCCGAGCTGACGTATTACGAGTGGATCACCGACACCTCGATCGATAACCAGGGAGCGTGGGGATACGTCAAGGGCGCGGGTTTCAAGACGGAGGACAACCTGATTGACAATCTCGTGGATCGCGTCAGCAAGAACGGTTACCTGCTGCTGAACGTGGGGCCGAAGCCCGACGGCACGATTCCGGATGAAGCCAAAACGCTGCTGCTCGGAATGGGAAAGTGGCTCCAGGTCAACGGGGAAGCAATTTATGGTACGACGCCGTGGGTGGTCGCCGGCGAGGGCCCGACCAAGATTCAATCGATCAGGGGTGAGGGTGTCAGGGGCTTCAACGAGAACAATTCGCTTCGATATACGGGACAGGACATTCGCTTTACGGTAAAGGACAACAACCTTTACGCTACGGTCCTGGACTGGCCTGGCGAAAAGGTCGTCATCAAAAGCCTGGCACCGAAAGGCCAGACGTGGACCGGGCTGTATCCGTCCGAAATCGCCTCAATCACAATGCTCGGCGACGGCAAGGCACTGAAGTGGCGACTGACGAAAGAGGGTCTTGAGATCGAGACTCCGAAGACGAAGCCGTGCGATCATGCATTCGTTTTTAAGATCGTGCGGAAGAAGCCATTCTGAGCCGCCGGCGGGACCACGAAGGGAAGGTGCATCCGAATGCATTCACCCGTTTTGGGGTTTGCACTGGTTTTCATCGCGGCGATAGCTGGCGGAGCGCTTGCCGTCCCTCTCAAGAAGCGCCGGAAATTCGAGCTGGAAAACATCTACGTGCCCTCGACGCTGGTCATGATGCTCATCCTTCCGTTTCTCATGGCCGCGTTCGTGGTGCCGGGCTGGCTGGAAGCGGTGCGCGCGGCGGGGACACGGACGGTGTGGGCCGGCGCGGCATACGGCTTCGGCTGGGGCGTTGGCGCAATCCTGTTCGGCTACGGCGTCACGCTGGCCGGCATGTCGGTGGGCTATGCGACCATCATGGGGATCAACACCGCGGTCGGGTCCATTCTTCCGTTCCTGGTGAAGTCGCCCGCCGACCTGTTCACGGCCGGAGGCCTAGTGATTCTGCTCGGCATCGCCGGATGCGTCATCGGAGTCGCGGTCTGCGGCAGGGCCGGCTCTCTGCGGGAACGGCAGGCGGGCGGGGCGGGGCAACGGCGCGGGTTCGGTGGGGCGCTGCTGGTGTGCGCGGCATCGGGCGTGCTGAGCTCCTGCGCGAACCTGGGATTTGCCTTCACCAGCCGGGTGGGCGATGAGGCCCAGAAACTGGGCGCGGATCCGGTCTTCTCCACGCTGGCCAGTTGGATCCCCGTTTTCTGGGGGGCCGCGGTGTCGCTTCTGCTCTGGTTCGGCGGTTTGCAGATCAAGAGGGGAACGTGGCGGAAGAATTTCGGTCCGGGTGCCGGTCACGACTGGCTGATGGGCGTGCTGATGGGCGCCATCTGGTTCGTCGCGACCATCCCGTACGGGATGGGGGCGTACTATCTGGGCCGCCTCGGCACGTCGGTGGGATGGGCCGTGAACATCGCCTCCTCCCTGATCGTCGCCAACGTGTTCGGGTTTCTCACGCGCGAGTGGACAGGCGCGCCGGCGCGGGCCATCCGAACGCTCTACGCTGGCCTTGCGATCCTCATCGCGGCGATGGTGCTGCTGGCCATCGGCAGTTCGATGACAGGTTCCTAGACTCTCCAGAAAGGTGGTATTTCGCGATGCAGTACAATTTGCTCGGCAAGACGGGGTTGAATGTTTCCCGGCTCAGCTTCGGAGCGTCGTCCCTGGGGGCAGTCTTCCGCCCGGTGGACGAATCGGAAGCGATCAAGGCGGTGCATGCTGCCCTGGACTGCGGCATCAACTACTTCGACGTGGCGCCCGCCTACGGGGGCACGCTGGCGGAGACGGTTCTCGGCAAAGCGCTGCGCGGGGTCCCCCGCGGCCGCTACTTCCTGTCCACCAAGGTGGGCAAGTACACGAAGCCCGGCAGCTACGGCGACGACATCCTGGACTACTCGCGCGCCCGCCTACGGGCTTCGTTGGATGAGAGCGCCGGGCGGTTGGGCGTGGACTATTTCGATATCATCCACATCCACGACATCGAGTACCAGGGAAGAAAGTACACCGAGTGGGCCTTGACCGAAGGGTACGAGGCGGTTCAGGAACTGAAGCGGGAAGGTCGGATTGGAGGCGTCAGCTTCGGCATCTACCCGATGGATTTGTGGAAGCGGATCTTCGCGTCCCTGGATATCGATGCCGCGCTGGTTCACAATCACTACTGCCTGAACGATACGCAGTTGCTCGATCTGCTGCCTATGGCGCGGCAGAAGGGCATGGGGATTGTGAATGGTTCTCCGTTTGCGTCCGGCCTGCTGACGGATCGCGGGGCGCCCGCCTGGCATCCCGCCAGCGCCGAGGACCAAAGCCGGTTCCGCGCGGCCGCCGAATTCTGCCGGCGCAAGGGAACTTCGATCAGCCGGCTCGCTTTGCAGTTCTCGAGCCAGAATCCGGAAATACCCACTACGCTGTTCAGTTCGGCCAGTCCCGAATCCGTGCGCCGCAACGTCGAATGGCACGAGGAACCATGCGATATGGGCCTGGTGGCGGAAGTCCGGAAGATCCTGGAACCGGTTCTGGATAAGGAATGGAGTTATTAGAGTTGACGATCGACGCGCACCATCACCTCTGGGAGTACAACGACCGGGACTACGTCTGGATGACCGGCGAGATGACGGCGCTCCGCCGGAATTTCCTTGTGCCGGAACTCAAGGAGGTCATGCGAGAGTCCGGCGTGGACGGGACCGTAGCCGTACAGGCTCGGCAGATGACGGAAGAGACGGAATGGCTGCTGAACCTCGCCGGGCGGAACGCCTTTATCCGCGGCGTGGTCGGATGGGTTCCGCTGGCCGATCCCGATGCCGGCAAGTATCTGGAGCGGTTCGCGCAAAACCCCAAGTTGAAAGCCGTCCGGCACGTCCTTCACGACGAGCCCGACGATTCCTACATGCTCCGCGACGATTTCAACCGCGGCATCAGCCTGCTCCGGAGCTTCGGCCTGGCGTACGACATCCTGATCTTCGAGCACCATTTGCCCCAGACCCTGGCGTTTGTGGACCGTCATCCCGGCCAGGTGTTCGTTGTCGATCACATCGCGAAGCCCCGGATCAAGGCCCGGTTACTTTCGCCGTGGCGGGAGCGCATTCAAGAGCTGGCAAGACGGGAGAACGTGTACTGCAAGGTGTCCGGCATGGCGACCGAGGCGGACTGGAACGCCTGGACCGCGGACGACCTGCGGCCCTATTTCGACGCCGTTCTCTCCGCCTTCGGGCCGAAACGGCTCATGTTCGGCTCCGACTGGCCGGTATTGACGCTCGCCGGCGGGTACAAAACCTGGATGGACACCTTCCGGTCGTTCATCGCGGAATTGTCGGCGGATGAGCAAGAGAGCATGCGCCGGGGCGCGGCGATTGCCGCCTACCGGCTCTGAATCGATCACCCCGGGGTACGCTCGGAAATCGTCAATTAAAAACGAACCAACCCACGTTCCATGTGAAATAGAGACCTCCGGGTGTTCGCTTCCGGCGATTCCCCTGCCCGACCACTTGCTCCACCTGCTAGAATGGCCTTCCTGTGGAACTTGGTGGTGAGCGGCATGCGAAATCCGTTATGGAAGGCGGAGGTGCTTTTGCCGGGGAACTGGCGCGGAGCCACGTGTGTCCTGCTCTCGGACGGCCGGCGCCACATCGTGGTGGATACCAGCATGTCTCACGAAGCCCATCAACTGGCGCAGGCCCTGGAGGCTCGGGGCCTGAGGCCGACGGACATCGACGCGGTCATCAACACGCATTTCCACATCGACCATGTCCTGAACAACTGCCTGTTTTCCCAGAGCCTGATTTACGCCTCGCAGGAATCCTACGAATGGTGCCGCGCCCTTTACTCCGACCTGCGGGATGAGGCCAATTGGGAGCGCCTGGCCTTGCAGTACTACCCCGAGATGCTGGACTACGAGAAGGCCCGGAGACTCATGGGACAGTTACGCAAGCTGGCCCTGCGCTGGTGGGACGCGCAACGGCTGGGTGACCGTTCCCAGTTCCACTGGGTGGAAACCCAAGCGTTGCCGGAGGGATTGCAATACCTGATCACTCCCGGTCATGTCCCGGGACACCTCTCGCTGATCGTGCACGGCGCCGGAGAGCTCACGGTGATTGCCGGCGACGCTCTCCTGAGCCGCGACCACGAGGAGCAGGTCTTGACCATGATCCCGCATAAGCGGGACCAGTATTCGCTCGACCGCTCCCGCATTCTTTCCCTGGGTGGCCGCATTCTCCCCGGGCACGGCCTGGAGTTTTCAGCATCGAACTTTAAACGGTCTGGAGAGGGCTAAGCCCCGGAGGCTTGTCCTGCCGGTGAGACAGCCCACCGAGGCGTCTGGACAACGAGCGTGGCGTCAGAATCTCCAATATCCCAGGGAAGCCCCCGTGGTGTCGACGGAGGCAGACGTCCCCCTGGGGCGCCTGTACACGGCAGCTTAGCCGCCTGGCCGCTGATCTCCTGGTCGGAGTTGCTGGCCATGGTGGCGCAAGACCTGGAACGAAATCCCTGGAAGGCGCTGCTCACCATGCTGGGCCTGGTAATCGGATCGGCAGCGGTGGTAGCCGTCACCTCCGTGGGGCTGGCGGGCCGGGACTATGCCATCCAGCAACTCGAGACCCTGGGGAGCAATTTCATCTGGGTCTCCTACAACGGCCCGGAGGATACCTCCGGCGAACACGCCGCCGGGTCGCGCGCCCGGGAACTCAACGAGCAAGACTTCCAGGAGATCAAGGCGAATGCCACGACGCTCAGCGCCGTCACCCGCGTGGTGGTCCTCTACACCAGCATTTTCCAGGGCGGTAAGAACTATCCCGTGTCCCTGGTGGGGGCCGATGAACAGTACGCGCAGGTGCGAAACCTGACGCTCGATGAGGGGCGAGCGCTGACCCTGTCCGACGGTCAAGAGAGGCGGAAGGTCTGCCTGCTGGCGCGCTCCCTGGCGGACAAACTCTACGGCCGGCACACGGCGCTTGCGCGCAGCGTGAAGATCGAGGACTTCAGCTTTGATGTGATCGGGGTTTTCCGCGACGTGCATACCCCCGGCGTGCAGACCGAAATCAGCCGGGACGCGGTGCTGATCCCCCTCACGGTGGCTCGCTTCTTCACCAACGACACCACCCTCGACACCATTTATGCCCAGGCGCGCTCCCGCGAGCTGCTGGACGGGGCCGTGGCGCAAATCCGCCGCGTCCTGGCGCGCAACCACGGGCGCGGCGACCTCTACGCGGTGAATAACCTTAGCTATTTCGTGCGCGTGGTGCACCGCATCTCCGTGGGGTTGATGGTGGTGGCGACGGCGCTGGGCGCCATCGCGCTGATTGTGGGCGGGGTGGGCATCCTGAACATCATGCTGATCTCCGTGAGCGAGCGCACGCGCGAGATCGGGATGCGGCGGGCGTTAGGGGCGCGGCGGCGGGAAATCGCGCGCCTCTTTTTCCTCGAGGCGCTGGTTATCAGCCTGACGGGCGGCGTGGTGGGCATCCTGCTCGGCTCGCTGGGCCCTCTGCTCACCCAGGCCGTCTTCGACTTTCCCATGCCCGTGTCTCTGCTCTCCATCCTCATTGCCCTGAGTGTTTCGGTGGGCGTGGGAGTATCCTTCGGCATCGGGCCCGCGCTCCAGGCGGCGCGGATGGACCCGGTCGTCGCTTTGCGCTACGAGTAGGCTTATGCATTTTCACGACCTGCTGCAAATCGTGCGCGGTGACCTGGAGCGCAACGTCCGGCGGACGCTGCTCACCATGTTCGGCCTCATCGTGGGCTCGGCGGCGGTGGTGACGGTGACCTCGATCGGGTTGACCGGACGCGAGTATGCCGTCCGGCAGCTCGAAACGCTGGGCTCCAACCTGGTGTATGCCTGGTATGACGGGCCCACACCTTCCCCCCACGATCTCACGGAGGACGACTACCGGGACATTGCCGCGCGGGCCACGGCCCTGCGCGAGGTGAGCCGTGTGGACCACGAGTTCACCGCCCTCAACATCCACGGTGAGGAGTACCAGGTTTCTCTGGTGGGGACCGACGGCGTCTACGCGCGAGTCCGCAATATCCTCCTGCGCGAGGGGCGGTTCATCAGCGACTATGACGTGGAGGGCCGCCGCAAGGTGTGTGTGCTGTCCGCTTCCTTGGCCAACAAACTCTTCGGGAATGGCCAGAGGCTCGGGCGGCTGGTCGGGGTGGAGACCCTCAGTTTTCAGGTGGTGGGTGTCTATCAGGACGTCGAGAGCTTCAGCATTCCCACGGAACTATCTCAAAACGCCGTCATCATCCCCATCAGTGTCCTGCACGCGATGAACAATAGCAATCGCGCCGGCCGGATTTATGGCCAGGCCAGGAACCGTATGCTGGTGGAAGGCGCCACGCAACAGATCCGACAGATCCTGGCAGCGAACCACGGCAGCGGGGTAATCTACCGCATCGGCAACCTGGGCGAGGTCCTCAGCGTCATCCACCAGGTGTCTCGCAGCTTGATTGTGGTGGTGGCCATCGTCTCCGCCATCTCGCTGCTGGTGGGAGGAGTCGGCATCATGAACATCATGCTGGTGACAGTTCGAGAGAGAACCCCTGAGATCGGGATTCGCAAGGCGCTGGGCGCTCGCTCGCGACAGATCCTGGATGTGTTCCTGATGGAATCCCTGGTTATCAGCGTTGTGGGAGGACTCATCGGCATACTGATCGGCGCGGGTATCCCCGTCCTGTTGACGACGCTTTTTGACGTGCAAATCCCTATCTCCGCCCTTTCCATCGTCTTCGCTCTGGCCATCTCGGTGGGGGTGGGGGTCTTTTTCGGGTACTATCCCGCCCGACGCGCTGCGCGACTGGATCCAGTTCAGGCACTCAGGTACGAGTAAGAAGGGCAACCAGGAGCCCCAGGCCCGACCTACTCAGAATGTGACAACGACCTCCAATCCCTCAGAGGATTGCCGCAGCAAGGGAAGCGCTTTCAGTGGCATACAATGGCAAGGAAAAGACTTGACTTTGGGATGTTTAAGAGTTAAACAGTTATTAGAACTGACCGTTCGGTAAACAGAAAAGGGGTCGTGGGATGGCCCGTGGCCATGCTAACGCATCGGTTTCGAGCGACTTAACTGGGGGCTAAGTTTGAGTCCGAATTCGCCTCGGCGCAGAGTTCTGATCATCGAGGACGAACCAGCTATCCGCAATATTCTCTATGTGTTACTGGCAGGCCTGGGTTGCGAGGGTGACGTCGCCCATAGCGGTCGTCAGGCGCTCGCCATGGTTGGCCGCGAGAGCTTTGACGCTGTCCTGCTGGACATCCGCTGTTCCGATATCCCGGCGGAACAGGTAGTTGCCCAGATCCGAGAGATCCGGCCCAGCCTGATTGGGCGGGTGCTGATAATTACAGGTGAGGTGGCTGACCCGGCAACCTTGGAATTACTCGAACGTTATTGCTTGCCTCACATACCCCGTCACCGGGTGATGCACGATATGTGGAACCGCTTGCGGGCGGTTCTGGGAATCTCTGACTCCCCCGACACAGCTTAGCTCAGCCCCTTTTCACTCTTCCCCCATCCTCGTGGCTTCCCAAATGCCCCAGGAACCGGCGGGCATTCCTTCATCCTGGAGCAAGCAAACTCCGGGGGGGTAGATAAGTGGCTAGCTGGCAGGGGCCTGCGCGCGGATATACTCCGCCACCGCCTCTCTCCAGGGGCGAGGCCCGTGAAACCCGGCTCTTTTCAGGGCCGCCAGCTCCATGACGGCATACTTCAGGCGCGGGGCTCGGCGGCCCATCCGGGCGTCCGGCTTGCCAATCACTTTTCCGGGGTCGAGACCGGCAATTTCCACCGCATACCGCGCCAGCTCGAAGCGGGTACAAGGCCCCTCATTCGACAGGTGATAAAGTCCATAACGCCGCGCTTCCACCACTTCCAGGATCTTGCGCGCGGCGTCGAGCGTGTAGGTGGCTGAGCCAAGCTGGTCGGCGGCCACCACGTACTCTTCACCCGCCGCGATCTTTTCCAACCCCTTGCTGATGAAGTTCTTCTTGCCCGGGCCAAAAAGCACCGAGACACGGAAGATGCAGTGGTTCGGCAAACCCTGGACAAAGTGCTCGGCGCGCAGCTTGGTGCGCCCGTAAACCGTCAAGGGATTGGCGAGATCGGATTCCGCATAGGGTGATTGCTTCTTGCCGTCAAAGACCGCGTCGGTGGAGATGTAGGCGACGGCAGCGCCGCTGGCGCGCGCCGCCTCCACAATGTGCCGGGTCCCATGCACGTTGACAAGGTAGGCCTTCGCCGGATTGGCCTCGCAAATGTCCAGGTCCGGGATGGCTGCTGAGTGCACAATTACCTCCGGACGGAGCTTGTGCAGGACCGACTGGACCTCCTCCTCCTTCGTGATGTCAACCTCCGAGCGCGTCAGGGGGAAAACCTCGTGCCGCGTCTTGAAAACCTCAACCAGACCGTGGCCGAACAAACCTGCTGCGCCGGTGATGGCAACTTTCATGAGAATCCTTACCCCTGAGGGCTTCCCGACTCCTTCGTGACACGCCGCCGCTCCTGCCTTCGCACCGTCTGGTGCAGGGCCTGCCGGAGCCCACGGGGCCCCCCTACCAGTGAAGACTAAGAAGCAAGACTTACCTTGCCCTTCTCCGGGCGATTCGTTTGACCGAGGGAAGCCTATTGAGTGCTGAATATTAGGGTGACAGCCTGCGGCGCTCACCCTTGTCTAAGTGCCCCCTCACCCGTCCCGCCTTTGGCGGGCCACCCTCTCCCCAGGGGAGAGGGTAGGGGTGAGGGGTTGTGTCGGTCACCCAATTATGCAGAACTCAGTAATCAGGCTTGGCCGACGCAGTCCCGGAAGGAGGCGTCTCGCGCGGCGCGGATGTGACCGGGGCTTTCTCCAGTCCGCGCACATACTCTCGCAGTTTGGTGGTGACTTTCATGGCGAGCTGGTCCGAGGTGAACCCGCGGGCATAAATGCGGGTCAGAGGCCCCGCCGGGGGGTCCGGCTCATCCTTCTTCTGTTTACGATCCAGGACGTCAGCGTGCCAGAGCTCCTGGTTCGTCACCCAGTCGAGGACGCTGAAGGAAATCACCGGAAGCTCCTGACGCCCGCGACGCGGGAGCGGAACCGGAAGCCTCCGACCTGTACCCTTGGGCTGCGGGACACCGCCGCGCATTTCGAGCTCCTGTTCCTTCTCCGGCTTGATCGCTCGAACCACCAGGTCCACGCCCTCAGGGTTGGCTGTCACCTGATATTTTCCCCAGCGCTGCAGGTTTTCCTGAATCCACTGGTCGATGCCGGCGGGCATGGGCGCAACATAGACGAGTCTGGCAGCCAGCAGCTCGTTAGGTTTCCCGGGCGCGGACTGCTGGGCGAACTTCCACCCGGCAGAGAAAACTATGCACAGGGTTATCAGGATTCTCCACCGCACCATAGCAGAAGCTCTCCGCAGGCTTGGGCCAGGGAGAATTCAACCGCACGCCGAAGCACGCAGTAGGAGAGCACGCCGCCCTGCGCGCCTGCCTGCGGCGCGCGGAGACGGCCGCCACACTTACGTCCCGGGCCGGGCCGCCAGCACGTTGGGCGTGTTGGCGAAGAAACCCTTGGGGGCACTCATGTAACCCGCGATGCTGTCCTTCCCCAGCTTGTTCACCACCAACTCCAGCGCGCTGGCAGCTCCCTGCACGTAGAAGTAGACCGGTTCGTTGATAGCCTTGTCCTTGCGCTGCGTCCACTTGTCATCGAAGTTCAGGCTGACGGTGAAGGTATTCCGCTTGGTATCGGTCTTCAAGAGCTCGATGGTCACCGTGCCCAACTTCTGCTGAGCGCGTTTCCTGGACAGGCTGAATTCGAAGTAGTCGCGGTCAGTCTTGTGGGCCAGCGCAACCAGTTCGTCGTGGGTGCGCGCGATGGCGCCGCTCAACTCACCCTTGGTGCCGGACAAGGCATTCGCAAACTCCGACTTGGTGCTTTCCAAATCTTTCCTGGTCCCGGCAAGGTCGGTGGAGAGGCCGCCGATCTTGGCGCTGGCGTCTGCTTGAACCTTGTTCACGTCCTCGGCGCTCGCCTTCTTGGCAATCGCATCGTTTAACTGCGAGACGGCCGCTTGCTGCTGCTTCTGGATGTCGGCGGCGAGACTCCGCGCGCGGGAAAGCTCCTGCTGGGTCAGCCCCAGCCTTTCCGAGGTCACCTGGAACTGTCCCCGCAGCTTCGCGTAGAGTTCGTCGCCGGAATCCATGCGCCGCGTCAGCAGGTTTAACTGGTCCGCCTGCTTGGAGAGGGCGTCTGAATACTGCGAGCGGGACATGATCACCAGGACCAAGTTGATCACAGAAATCACCAGCAGCACCCCCACCAGCCAGGGCAGGACCTTCCCTCCCCCGGACGCGGGGACCGGGGGCGGCGCTTGCACATAGACATATTGCGGCGCACCTGGCGCGGGAGCCGGAGTTCCTTCCGGCGACGCGCTGCGCCGAGTGTCACTATCGTTCAAACCCAATATTGCGTGGGAGGCTTCACGATCTTTATCTGCCATGCCTGCTCCTCTTCCCTTAACGGCGCTTCACCCTGGAAGCTGCCCGCCGCTTCCTGCCGCGGGCGTCCTTCCTATGATGCCAGTTTTGGGAAAAACGTTCCGATCAGAATAACTCTCCGGACCGGCTTTTCTGCCTGAGTATCCCATTAACAGGAGGTTAGTTCAAGCCCCGGGCGAGTTCCCCGCGCCTGGTTTTCCTGGACCGGGATTTGATGTTATCCTCGCGGTTCACTTAAACGAGGCGGAAACTCAACATGGCGAAATACGTTTTGGCGCTGGACCAGGGCACCACCAGCTCGCGCGCCATCCTCTTTGACCGCGCGGGCAACGCCCGCGCTTCCACCCGCCAGGAATTCAAGCAGTATTACCCGCAACCCGGCTGGGTGGAGCACGACGCGGAAGAAATCTGGCAATCGCAACTGGCCGTGGCGGAAAAGGTGCTGGCGGAGGAGAAAGCCAGGCCGCAGGACCTCGCCGCCATCGGCATCACCAACCAGCGCGAGACGGTTGTCCTTTGGGACCGGGAGAGCGGCAAGCCGCTTCACCATGCCATCGTCTGGCAGTGCCGCCGCACGGCCTCGAGGTGCGACCGGATTCGCCAGGAAGGCTTTGACAAAACCATCCGCGAGAAGACCGGGCTCGTCACCGACGCCTATTTCTCCGGCACCAAGATCGCCTGGCTGCTGGAAAACGTTCCCGGCGCCCGCGAGAAAGCCGAGCACGGCGAACTGCGCTGCGGCACCATCGACGCCTGGCTCATTTGGCGGCTCAGCCGCGGCCGCGTGCATGCCACGGACTGCTCCAACGCTTCGCGCACCATGCTTTTTAATCTCCGCACGCTTGCCTGGGACGAAGAGATCCTGCGTTACTTCCGCATTCCCGCTTCCCTGCTGCCCGTAGTGAAGTCCTCCAGCGAGGTGTTTGGCGAGACCGACCTGTTCGGCGGAAAGGTCCCAGTTGCCGGGGTGGCGGGAGACCAGCAGGCGTCGCTCTTCGGCAACCAGTGTTTCGCGCCAGGCGCTGTCAAGAACACTTACGGCACAGGCTGCTTCCTGCTGATGAATACCGGCGCGGTGATTCCCCGCTCGGAATCCGGCCTGCTCGCCACGGTGGCCTGGGGGCGTAACAGCCAGACGATTTACGCGCTGGAAGGCAGCGTGTTTATCGCCGGAGCGGCCCTGCAATGGCTGCGCGATGAAGTCGGGCTGATTCGCGACGCGGCGGAAAGCGAGCTGATGGCGTTTGCCGTCGAGGATACGGGCGGCGTTTATTTCGTTCCCGCCTTCGTGGGTCTGGGCGCGCCGCACTGGGATGCTTACGCGCGCGGTACCATCGTGGGGATCACGCGCGGCACCAACCGCAACCACCTCGTGCGCGCGGCGCTGGAATCCATCGCCTACCAGACACGCGCCGTGGTGGATGCCATGACCCGGGATTCCGGGATTCGCCCCGCAGTCTTGCGCGTGGACGGCGGCGCGGCGCGCAACGACTTCCTCTGCCAGTTCCAGGCCGATATCCTGGGGATTCCCGTGGAGCGCCCTGCCACCACGGAGTCAACCGCCCTGGGCGCTGCTTACCTCGCCGGTTTGGCTACAGGATTTTGGAAGGATGAACAGGAGTTGAGTCGCCACCTGAAGATTGCCAAGCGCTTCGAGCCCGCCTTGCCGGAATCTAAGCGCGAGGAGCTGTACGCCGGCTGGCAGCGCGCCGTGGAGCGCAGCAAGGGCTGGGCACGGTAGCGCCACGTCCGCTTTATGACGTTGCGGCTTTTCCATAGGTCTTCTTCAAGAAAAATGGAAGAGCCGCAAGGCTGCAAGGTCAGCCTTGCGCTTGTATCTACCGGCTGCGGCTTTTTGATTTTTGCCTTTTGATTTGCTCTTTGCTTCTTCCCTAATTCCCAGCCTCCAGCTCCTATCCCCTGTCACTCGCCGCCAACTGCTTTCTGCCTTCTGTCTACTGCCTTCTGCTTTACCGCCTACTCCTCCAGGGTCGAGAGGTCGCCGGTGGGCAGCCCCAGTTCCCAGGCTTTCAGCACGCGGCGCATGATCTTTCCGCTGCGGGTCTTGGGAAGCTTATCCTTGAATTCGATTTCGCGCGGCGCGGCGTGCGCGGCCAGCTTCTGGCGCACGAATTTCTGGATTTCTTCCTTCAATTTATCGCTGGGTTTGTGGCCGTCGCGCAGCGAGATAAACGCCTTGATGATGTGGCCGCGCAGGGGGTCGGGCTTGCCGATCACTCCCGCTTCCGCCACGGCCGGATGCTCCACCAGGCAGCTCTCCACTTCGAAAGGACCAACGTTCTCGCCTGCCGTGATGATCAGGTCATCGACACGGCCCTGGAACCAGAAATAGCCGTCGCCGTCCTGGTAGCAACTGTCGCCGGTCACATACCATCCCGGGATGCGGAAATAGGACTGGTAACGCTCGGGCTGTTTCCAGATGGCCTGCATCATGCCCGGCCATCCCGGCTTGACGACGAGGTTCCCCAGCGTGTTGGGTGGCAATTCCTTTCCGCTGTCATCCACGATGCCTGCCACGATTCCAGGAAGCGGTTTTCCCATGGAGCCGGGCCGGATGGACATGGAAGGATAATTCGAAATCAGGATATGTCCGGTCTCCGTCATCCACCAGTTATCGTGGATGCGGCGCCCATAAGTTTTCCAACCCCACCAGACGACTTCCGGGTTCAGCGGCTCGCCTACGCTCAGCACATGCCGGAGAGATGAAAGGTCGTAGCGCTTTACCACTTCCTCCCCTGCCGCCATCAGCATCCGAAAAGCCGTGGGCGCGCTGTACCAGACATTCACCCGGAAGCGCTCGATGGTGTGGTACCACTCGTCAGCGTTGAAGCGCCCGCCACGGATCAAGTTGGTGGCGCCGTTGAGCCAGGGAGCAAAAATCCCGTAGGAGGTTCCTGTTACCCATCCCGGGTCCGCCGTACACCAATAGATATCGTCTTCCTGAAGGTCGAGCACCCAGCGGCCGCTCATCAGGTGGCCGAGCATGGCCCGCTGCACGTGCAGCACACCCTTGGGCTTGCCGGTTGAGCCGGAAGTGTAATGGATGATGAGCGGATCATCCAGGCTCAGCCACTCAATCTCCGTCTTGTCGTCCGCGTTGTCCATCAGCGCTTCGAAACTGTAATGCCCTTGCGGCAGACCATCGGACGCCGCGCCCACCAGGATGAGGTGTTTGAGCGCGGGCAGCTCCCACTGCGGAACGCGCTCGAGCAGCGTGGGCGAGGTGAGCAGCGCCACGGCCTCGGCGTTCGCCATGCGGTCGCGCACCGCATCCTCCATGAAAGCCTCAAACAACGGGCTGGGAATCGCCCCGATCTTCAGGATTCCCAGGATCGCAATGTAGAGCTCGGGCCGACGGCCGAGGAACACAAAAACCCGGTCGCCCTTGACCACCCCGAGTTTCCTCAGCGCGTTGGCGAAGCGGTTGGATGCGAGCGAGAGGTCCTCGAAGGTGAAGCGCGCGGTGTGCTGGCGGTCCATATAGATGAGCGCCAGCTTGTTCCGCCGGCCGCGCTTGAGCTGCCGGTCGATGGCCTCGTGGGCCATGTTGACCTTGCCGGTCTTCGCCCAATCGAATTCCTTCTGGGCCTCTTCCCACTTAAAAGCGCTGTAAGCGTGTTCGTAATCCTTCAGGTAATGCCGTTCCGGATCATCCACAGGCTTCAGATAGTTATTCCCTTCGGCGTTCACCTTGTTCGCCATTCAATCGACCTCTCAACGGGGATCAGTTGCGCGGTAGGCTTCATCGAGCAACTCAACGACGTGCAGGACGCGCCGCTTGTTTCCCGCGCGCGCCACACCCGCGCGGAGTTGCAGCAGGCAGCCCTGGTTTGCCGTCAGGACCAACTCCGCCCCCGTCTCCTCGACGCGGCGCAGCTTGTTCTCCAGCAATCTTTCCGCCATGTCGTTGTGCGCCACGTTGTAAACCCCGGCGCTGCCGCAACAGATCTCATTTTCTTTCAGCTCCACAAGCTCGAGCCCCGGAACCGCTCGAAGGAGCTGGCGCGGGGCGGAGCTGATGCGCTGCGCGTGGAGCAGATGGCAGGGATCTTGATAAGTCGCCCGCGCTTTCATTACGGCAAGTTGCCGGTTGAAGTCGATGCCCGCCAGGAATTCGGTCACGTCACGAACCCGCGCGCTGAAGGCTTTGGCGGAATCGTACATCTCCCGCTCCTCTTCTTCGAACAGCAAGGGGTATTCTTTCAGTTGCGCGCCGCATCCCGCCGCATTGGTCACGATGGCGTCGAAGCCGTCGGCGAGGAAGGTCTCGATGTTGCGGCGGGCAAGGCGCCGCGCCACCTCGCGGATGCCCGCATGGGTGTGCAACGCCCCGCAGCATCCCTGCCCGGCGGGGATGACGACGTCACACCCATTTCGCGCCAGCACCCGCACGGTCGCGTCGTTCAACCGGGCAAAGGCCAGGTTCCCGATGCAGCCCGCGAAAAACGCCACCCGGTAACGCCGCTGCCCCGCCGCCGGAACCACCGTACCCAAGCGTTCCGTGAAGAAGGGTTTTTCCATGCGCGGCGCAAGGCGCGCCACGCTTGCAAGGTTGCCGGGAAACAGTTTCAACAGACGCGAAGCCAGCACCAGCCGCTCCAGGCCGGAGCGCTGGTAGAACCGCAGCAGCTTTCCCACCATCTCGAGGCGGCGCGGATGCGGAAGGACGTCGCAAAAGAAGATCTTGCGGAGCAATCCGCCGATGGCAGGGCGCTTGTAGTACTTCTCAATTTGCCCGCGCGCCACTTCCACCAGGCGCCCGTATTCGACCCCTGAGGGGCAGGCCGTCTCACAGGCGCGGCAGTCCAGGCAAAGCTCGATATGCTTGACAAAGCTCTCGCCCAGCGGCAGCCGTCCCGCCTCCACCTGAATCATCTGGTGGATGCGCCCGCGCGGAGAATCCATCTCCACACCAAGTTCCCGATAGGTAGGGCAACTGTTCAGGCACAGCCCGCAGTGGATACACTTCGAATAATAGTCCCAGCGGGGCGCTTCCCCCGCGCCATAACCGCTCCGGCTCCCTGCCGCGGGAGCTTTGGCCGCGGCGTCGCTCACATCCCCTTCATGCAACTTCATTCCCTACCCTCGCGCGCCGTACGCCGTCACAATCCGCCCACAAACCTGCCGGGGGCGAGAGTCCCCTGGGGGTCCCATACGGCCTTCAACTTGCGCATGACCTCAAATCCTTCACCCGCCGGACCCCAGACGTCAATCCGGGCCTTGAGCTCGCTGGGACAACGTTCGATCACCAGAACTCCACCCAAACCCTCTACTGCGTCCCGCAGCCTTTGGACAAGCCCCGCAAGCTCCGCCAGAGGCATCTCGTCCAGCAGGCAGAGATGCACCGTCCCCACGCCAACCTGACTGAAGCTTGCCAGACGAACCCGGCTGCTGTCCACTTCTTGTCGCGTGCGGCTGAGGAATTCTTCGCTGGCCGCCAGAGGCAGCGAGCCCTTGAGCAGGACGAGGTGCGGATTGGCCTCGGAAAGACAACCCCCAGGGTCGGAGATGCGGCTCCAGAGCAGCTCCGAGCTTTCATCATCCAGTTGGCGAACGGGCGCTCCGGGGCCGCGCCCCAGCGCCTCCAAATCACGCGCATAGCGTTCGATAACCCGTCCCGACCCGTGGGCTTCAACCCACAGCTCCGGCTCTTTGATCTCTGCCGCCAGCGCCGAACCCGCGCGGACCAGCGTCGCGGCCGCGCCGTCCAGGAGCACCAGGCGCGCGGGTTGAAGCGGCGAATTCAGGATTCGCCGGCGAAGGTCACGCGCAATGCCCAGCGTTCCTGTTGGAAAAACAAACGTGGCGCGCTTGGCCGGCAGAGGAAAGAGCTTGAAGCTCGCCTCCACAATCACACCCAGCGTCCCGTAAGAACCCACCAAAAGTTTGCCGAGGTCGTACCCGGCGACGTTCTTCACCACGCGCCCCCCGGTCTTGATCACTTTGCCGGCGGTCGTGGCAACCTTCATCCCCAGCACCATATCCCGGGGAGCGCCGTATTGCAGGCGCAGCGGGCCGCAGGCATTAGTCGCCAGGATTCCCCCCAGGCTCGTCCAAGGCCCGCCGGACGGGTCGAGCGGGAGCCAGAGTCCGTTGCGGCCGAGGAAGTGCTGAAAATCGCCCAACTTCATCCCCGCCTCCGCGCTCACGGTCAGATCCGCCGGCTCGTAGTGCCACACGCGGTTCATTTCCTTGAGCGACAAAGCCACATCGTAGCGATGCGGTGGATTGCCCAGGCCCAGTTTCGTCCCGTTGCGGCAGGGGATAACTGCCAGTTGGTGCGCGCGCGCGCACTTCAGCGCTTCCGCGGTCTGTTCTGGGGAGGTCGGATAGACCACCATCTGCGGCGCCTTCCCATCCACCGCCAGCGCCGCGCAGGCCGCCTGGTCCGAAACCACCCGCGACTCGCCGACGATGCCGGCCAATTCCGCCCGCGCCGATTCAACCGTGGTGGTCACTTGCTCTCCCCGCTCACTTGCACTCGCAACTCCCCGCACATCTTTCCGGTAGGCAGAAGCTTGCCAGGATTAAAGGAACCCTGGGGATTGAAGACGCTCTTGATCTCCCGCATCATTTCCAGGTCGTCATTGGAGAAAAGCAGCGGCATCAAATCCGTCTTCTCCGTCCCCACGCCGTGTTCGCCCGTGATCGATCCGCCCATCGCCACACACTTGGAGATGATCTCGGTGGCAGCCTTGAGCACGCGCTGCGCCTGGTCCCGGTCCCGCGCGTCGAACAAAATGAGCGGATGCAGGTTGCCGTCGCCGGCGTGAAAGATGTTGCCGATGCGCAGGGCGTAGCGGCGCCCCACCTCGCCGATAAACTCGAGCATTTCCGGCAAGCGGGTGCGCGGGATGACGCCATCCTGCACATAGAAGTTAGGCGAGAGGCGGCCGATGGCGCCGAAGGCGTTCTTGCGCCCCTTCCAGAGTAACTCACGCTCCTCGGAAGTCTTCGCGCGGCGCACCTCCCGAGCGTGGGTCTCCCGGCAAATCACTTCAATGTCATCGGCGTGCTCTTCCGCCGACTCCTGAAGTCCTTCCACCTCGATCAGGAGCACCGCCGCACAGTCCATGGGATAGCCGGCGTGCGTCGCCTCCTCCACCGCGCGCAGGGTGAACCCGTCCAGCATCTCCAGCGCCGCGGGAGTGATTCCGCGCGCCGTGATAGCGGCAACAGTGCGGGTGGCGTCCACCGCTTGGTCGTAGATCGCAAGCAAAGTCTTCACGGCTTCCTGCTTGCGGAGCAGGCGCACGGTGATCTCTGTCACGATGCCGAGGGTTCCCTCCGAGCCCACGATCAAACCTGTCAAGTCGTAGCCCGGGCGGTCCCAGAATTTGCCGCCGGCCCGCATGAGGGAGCCATCAGGAAGCACTGCCTCCAGCCCCAACACGTGGTTCGTGGTGACACCGTAAGCGAGCGTGTGCGGCCCTCCGGCGTTTTCTGCGACATTGCCACCGATGGTGCAGGCTTTCTGGCTGGAAGGATCGGGCGCGTAATAATAACCCTGGTCGGCCACCGCCAGTGAAAGGTCCAGATTCACCACACCCGGTTGCACTCGCGCCCGCTGGTTTTCGAGGTCGATCTCCAGGATTTTCTTCATGCGCGCGAAGCCGACGACGATACCGCCCTCCGCCACTACAGACCCGCCGCTCAGACCCGTGCCGGCGCCGCGAGCCACCACCGGCGTTTTCTCTCGCGCGGCGAGTTTCACAATCCTGACCACTTGCTCGGTGGTGATCGGAAGTACGACAGCCTCCGGCTGCTTCTGAGAAGCCAGGCCATCGTACTCGTAAAGCATGAGGTCTTCAGGGCGCCAGAAAACCGCGTCAGAACCAACAATCCGGGAGAGTTCACGCGCTAGAGGGCTGGGCTTCATGGGATTCTCTTCAGGAGGCGCGCCGATGGGCCGTTCGAGCTAACTGCACAATGATGAAACCTGGCGCGCCCCCAGTAATCCGGCATCGGGAGTATATCGGACGCCTGCAAGCAGGGTCAACCAAACACGGTTGAAATGAGCTGCGAAGTAGGCAACGAGTGGATTGTTGCATCTAAGGTCGAGTTTCTGCTATGCACAGGAGTTCAGCACGCTTCCAAGCTCACCTTGCTGATGCGGGGCAGGCTGGCGAAGCGGTCGAAGTAGATGTACTTGTCTTCGTGAGGCCAGGTGGGATAGCTGATACGGAATTAAAGCAGCTCCGTCCGGTTCCCTGTCGCAAAATCAAAGAGCGTCAACCCTTCGGAGTCGTCCGCCAGGGCCCAGATGTAGCGACCGTCCGGAGAACAGCTCAGGTCATCCGGGCCTGCCAAGGTTGAAACCTGATGGCTCTGGCAACATCGACCGTGCGCACTGCGTCCTCCCCACTGCGAATGCGCCAGCGAATCCGCTCACGCCTTCCGAGTCAGGGCACATGCAGCCACCCGAGAGAGCCACGGCCCATCAAGCACGCACGACGAGAGGGTTGGGTGAGGAAATACATCATCCGGCCTCGCAGCAGCCATCTGCCGGTCTGTCTAGGCCACCTTCAGCGCAACACTAGCGGCCCCAAGTCCCTCAGCCTGCGCTCGCAACGTGACACTTCCGGCAGAACCGGCTGGTCTGACAATAGCCAGGCACTTGCCGTGGAAGGTCTTAGGGCGTCGTTGGCGAAAACTCTGGACGTCTTTCGGATTGGCCGTCCCGACCGCAGCCAACTCGCCTGCGCCGCTGATGCTAAAGGCGACGGGCACGGTGGCGTCGGGCACCACGTCTCCGGCCTGGTCTACTACCTCCAGCGTCAGATACGCGAGGTCGTTGCGGTCACGCCGGATCGACTGCCGGTCTGCTTTCAGCCGGAGTTTCGCAGGCTTCCCCACCGTCTTGAAAGTAAGCTCTGCGATCTGCCTGCCATCCGCGAGAGCGATCGCTTTCAACTCGCCCGCGGCGTAAGGCACATCGAACTCAGTTATAAACTTGGTTTCGGTCGAAACTGGCTTCACCCCGATCTCCTGGCCATTCAGCAGCAGCCGGACATGGTCGCCCGACGAGTACGCGCGCACCTTCATGGCCCTGCCTTCGTGACCGGGCCACGTCCAACTCCGCAGCTCGTCCGACCAACCCCAGGGGCTGATCAGTTCCGTGCGTCCCTCCGGCAGCGGACGCTGGACAGCCATCTCGAGCACGCTCACGCCCCAGAGCACGCGCTTGTAATGCAACTGGGGCTTCGCCTCGCCGATCAGGTCAATGTCTCCACAGTACGCGTTGAACCACGGATAATTCGCGAATATGAGCGCGAAGCTAGCCAGAGGCTCGCCTCCTAGTTGACCTTGCGGCGGCGATCCGCCTGTGGCCGGCGCTTCGCCTTGAGGCCAGGGGACTGGCGAGTTCAGTTGAGCGTTCCCGATGCCAGACTCTCCGAGATAGTCCATCCCCGTCCAGACGAAGTCGCCGATGATGTACGGGTGCTTCTGAACCATCTGCCAGTTCTCGAAAGCCTGCAACGGGAAAGACTCCGTCCCCATCATGACGCGATTTGCAAGCCGCGCATGGTCTCTTTCGTATTCCTGCCACTGATAGTTGTAGCCTCCGACGTCCAGATACTGGAATGCCGGGTCGCTCTCTGTCCACGCACGGGGTCTGCCCGGCTCGAAGAAGAAGGGGATTGCGGCTGTGACCGGGCGGGTGCGGTCGAGTTGCTTGATCTCATCGACGAGTTGCTTGGCGATAATGACCCCAGCCGGATCGGCCCGCTCGGGAATCTCGTTGCCGATGCTCCAGAGAATGACGCTCGGATGATTGCGATCGCGAAGCACCATGGCATCGATATCGCGCTGCCACCAATCCTTGAAGTAGAGATGATAGTCCTGGGGATTCTTCGGAATCCCCCACTGATCGAAAGCTTCATCGATCACCAGAACACCCAACCGGTCGCACGCATCAAGAAACGCAGGCGAAGGCGGGTTATGACTGCATCGGACGGCATTGAACCCATTTACCTTCATCAACTCCACCCGGCGTTCCTCGGCGCGGTCGAGGGTCGCTGATCCCAGCAAACCGTTGTCGTGATGCATGCAACCGCCTCGGAGTTTCACCACCTCGCCATTAATGCGAAGGCCGCGCTCCACGTCCACCTCGATCTTGCGGATACCGAATGAGGTTGCCGTCTGGTCGACCGTTCTGCCGCCGACGAGCAGTTCTACTTCAGAGCGGTAAATCTGCGGGGTCGCCGTGGACCACAACTTCGGTGCCGAGATCGCGAATACTTGTTCCACCTCGGCATCGCTGGCCGCCACCACCGTCTGCGCGGCTTCATGGTTTCCGACGAGGAGGTTCTTCGAATCCAGCAGCCGGACCCGGACGGCCACCTCGCGCGCGGCCTTTCCGCGGTTCTCGATCTTCACGGCCACCTTCACGCTGGCGACGTCCCTCGAAACCTCCGGCGTCGTGACGTACAAACCCCAGAGGGGCACGCGTACCTCCTCGGTGACATTCAGCCAAACATGGCGGTAGATACCGGAACCAGAGTACCATCGGCTGTTTCGCCCCTCGTTTCGAACCCGTACCGCCAGGACATTCTCCCCTTCGCGGTGGAGATAAGCTGTCAGGTCGTACCCAAAGGTCGTGTAGCCGTAGGGGTGAGAGCCCAGATGATGGCCGTTCAGCCAGACATCGCTGTTCATATACACGCCGTCAAATACGATCTCGACCTGGCTGCCGGCGCCCACCGCCTTTGCCGTAAACCGCTTGCGATACCAGCCCCTGCCTCCCACAAACCAGCCGGTGTCGCGCTTCCCCTCGCTCAGGTACCTGTCAAATGGGCCGATCCGCGACGGGGCAACGGCATCGCCCCAGATCGCTCCCTCACCGGTGGATTCGGGGAGAGGCGAGAGGTCTTCGAGGCTCCAATCGTGGGGCAGGTCGAGCAGGCGCCACGCGCTGTCGTCAAATTCCTGGTGTTCGGCCCCCGCAGCATCTCCGCGATAGAAGCGCCAGCCGCTGTCGAAGAGCTGATCGCGCATGTTGTCAACACGGGATCCGGCATTCGCAACAGACTCGCGCTGTTGACCGCGCACTATCCCCGTCAGAAGCGGCACTGCGGCGAAGCCGGCAACGAATGACTTCAGCGCGTCACGCCGCCGAACGCCCCCACCGTTCCGATCCCCGGCACTTGGACGCGCTTCCCTTGAGAGTACCTGCTCTATGGTGTCCACTTCTCAGCCTCCTTTGATTGACGCCCAACGCCGATTTGTCATCCCCTGCTTCACCTCAACTGCCGGAGTGACGCCCACACTGCGCTTCCTTCTGCAGCGTTGAGGATTATACCGGAATTTCCGATTTCAACTCTATCTCTGCGCAAAACCATACGCCTGCTGCCCTCGCGCGTCAGGTTCAGATCGACATAGCCGCCCTCGGGTCGCATCGCGGCTCGTTGGGCAGTTTCGCTGACTTGTTTGGTCTGTTTCTCGCCTCCAACCTGCCTGACCGCTGACACTTGTCCCGACGGGATCACTTCTGAGCGCTCGATTCGCTGTCTGTCCTGGTTCGCTACCCGTCCGGCTGTGGCAGCGCCGTGATCATCCTCACCATGCTGCCGAACAGCCTTCGGTTCAGGTGCCCCTCGGCCAGCAGCAGCCAGTAATACCGCGCATGTTTCACCAGCCGTCCGCCGGTCTTGACCAAGCGCTGCTACAAACTCGTCAGCGACCAGTTCCTAATCCTATTCAGCAACGCTAACCGTCCCAACAAGGTCGGGATCACGCTCAACCACAAACGCACTTCATTCCCCCGGAACCGATGACACGAAAGACGGGTCCAACTGACCGCCAGCTTGCCTTCCTTGATCCACTGCTCCACCGTCCCTCTCTTGTTGTAGAACCGCACGACTGCCCGGCTGGGAAGCTCCGGGTTGGTGACGATGAAGCCCACACGGGGAAATAGCTCCCCGGCGTGAAACTCGACCTTCGCCCGGCCACGCACTTCGCCGCACTCCAAACGCCTATCTTTCCCGGGGAGACGTGGAGGACTCAGGTTAGAATGCTCGCGGCATGCTTCCCATCCCCATCAACGACCACGTGCGGCGGCAGATTTTCTGGGTCTCGACCCTGGCGCTGATGGTTGCCAACGTTTGGGTCTTTTTCTTTGAGCTTTCCCTGGGGCGGGATCTTGACCGGCTGGTTTTCGTTTTCGGCGTTGTCCCGGCGCGCTACACCAATCCCCACAGCCTGGCCCGCCTGGGTCTGGCAAGTCCCTTTGTCCCCATTTTTGCCTCCATGTTCCTGCACGGAGGCTGGGTGCATCTGCTCGGCAACATGCTCTTTCTTTTTGTTTTTGGCCGCAGCGTGGAGGACCGCTTCGGACATCTCAAATTCCTGCTCCTTTATTTTCTCAGCGGTCTGGGCGCGGCGCTGGTCCACATTATCCTCAACGCGGGTTCGCGCGTCCCCACCGTGGGCGCCAGCGGCGCGATCGCAGGCATTCTCGGCGCCTACTTCATCAGTTTTCCCCGCTCCCGCATCACCACCCTCATCCCCTTTTTCTTTTTCTTCTGGACGGTCGAGATCCCAGCTCTGCTGATCCTGGGCTACTGGTTTCTGATCCAGTTCTTCACGGGATTCCAGATGCTGGCCATACAATCTGCCACCGGCGGGGGAGTGGCCTGGTGGGCGCACGTCGGAGGGTTTCTGTTGGGGATGGGGCTCGCTGGAATCCTGCGCCCGCGCAAGCGCCGGCCGGTGGTTGAAATTGTGCGGTGGTGAAAACCGGCCGGGCGGTTTCCTGAGCTGTCCTACAAGTGGGTACAGATCCAGTCACCGACTTCCCGCGTCCCCAGGCTGCCGCCCAGGTCTTGAGTCGTCTTGCCCTGGCGAATCGCCTCCGTGACGACTTTCTCGAGGCGGGCCGCCTCCTGGGGATAGCCGAGATACTCCAGCATCATCCCCACGGTGAGGATGGCAGCCATGGGATTGGCGACGTTCTTAGCCGCGTATTTCGGCGCCGAGCCATGCACGGGCTCGAACATCGAGACCTTTCCCGGATTGATGTTGGCTGAGGCGGCGAGCCCCAGCCCGCCTTGAAGCTGCGCGCCCAGGTCGCTGATGATGTCGCCAAACATGTTGCAGGTGACAATCACCTGGAACTGGGCGGGGTTCTTGACCATCTGCATGGTCAAGGCATCGACGTAGAGATGCCACGATTCGATCTCGGGATAACGCTCACGGACCTGGGCAAAAGTCCGTTGCCACAGGCCATGTCCGAAGGGCAGAGCATTCGACTTGTCGCTCATGCAGAGCTTCTTCAGTCCCTGCCGCCGGGCGTATTCAAAGGCGTAAACCAGAATCCGTTCCACGCCCTTGCGGGTGTTGACGTCTTCCTGGATGGCGATTTCATCGGGGGTGTCGCGTTTGAAATTCCCGCCCAGGCCCACATACGCCCCTTCGGTATTCTCCCGGAAAACCATAAAGTTGACGTCCGTTTCCGCGCAATTCTTCAGGGGGCAAAGTCGCGCGTCCAGGAGCTTCACCGGCCGCTGGTTCACGTAGAGATCCAGGCCAAAACGGGTTCCCAACAGGATGTCCGCGGCGTGTTTCATGTCAGGAACGCGCGGATCACCCAGCGCCCCGATAAAGATGGCGTGGAACTCCCGGCGAAACATCTCCAGGGCGCCCTTGGGGAGAGAGACCCCCTCGCGGAGATACTTCTCCGCCCCCCAGTCAAAGCTCACCAACTCGAGGGGCAGATGGCGCGCCTGGATCATCGCCTGGAGAACCTTCGTAGCCTCGGTCGTAACGTCGATGCCAATTCCGTCCCCGGGAATAATGGCGAGGCGTTTGGTCGTTTCTTCCATTGCCTTTACTCCATAAGAGGGCTGCATCCGGGGTCCCAGGGGCAAACTGCTGAACCATTCGACTGGACGGAATGGCTGCTCACAACTTCGTGAAGCCGCCGAGTCACACCGCTCCCTGCGTCAAGCCCCGGGTTTCTTTCTCTTCTTCCCGCTCGCGTTCGGCCAGGTAAACACCCAGGAGAATCAGGACGCCGCCTGCCACCACCCTCCGTGTGATCCTTTCCCCCAGTAACCACACTCCCAGTCCGGCGGCAACGACGGGTTGGAGATAAGCGAAGGCCGCCACGCGCGAGGCGGAGAGTTCGGTCAGGGCAAAGGCATAGATGAGGTAAGCGACCACGGAACCCAGAACAACCATGAACGCCAATCCCCAGCAGGCGCGCGCGGGAAGATGCGTCCAGGGCACGTTGAGGATCGCCCGCGCCGCGAAGGGAACCATCAGCAACGAGCCCAGGGCAAAGGTCAGGGTGTTGAGGGTGAGCGCGTCGTACTGGTTGGCGATCTCCTTGACCTGAATGGTGTAGTAGGCAAAAGAGGTGCTGCCCGCCAGCACCATCAGGTCCCCCTGCCAGTGCGCGGCGTTGCCCTTCCCGGCCTCACCGATTGTCAAGATGGCCACGCCCACAAACGAGAGCATCATGCCCACAAACTTCGCCAGGGTGAGTGGCTCCAGGCGCAGCAGGCAGGAAAGCACCAGCACCATCACCGGCCCCAGCGCCACGATGAGACCGGTGTGCGCCACGGAGGTCCGCGCCAGCCCGTTGAGGAAGCAGACCTGGTTGAGGGTGATGCCATTCAAGGCAACCAGGGCCAGCACGAACCACTGGCGCGGCCCCAGGCGCAACGGCGCCCGCCGGGGCCAGGCGAAGAACAGAACCGCAAAGAGGAGGGCTGCCCCCGCGATCCGCAACTGCCCCACCGCCATCGCCCCAAAACCCAGCAGAGCTTCTTTGCCGGCAACAATGTTCGCGGCCCAGAACACCGTCCCCAGGAACAGCAGAGCGTGCATGAGGGCGTGGCTGTGCCGGGGGGCGTGGGTCGGAGTCCCCTTGGCCACGGCGCTACTCAAACTGCTCCTTTCGCACCGTGGCTTTCTCGATCCGCTCGAAGTTTGGAGTGAAACCCAGCCCGGGCGTTTGCGGGACGCCAATCGTTCCTTGCGCGCTCACCGTAACCTCCGGATCGATAATGTCCTGCTGCCAGTATCGCCGGCTGGCCGAGACATCTCCCGGAAGCGTGAACCCCGCGAGTGTGGACATGGCGATGTTGTGAGCGCGGCCAATGCCCGACTCCAGCATGCCGCCGCACCAGATGGGTATCTTCTTTGCCAGGCAGACCTCGTTCACCTGGCGCGCGGAGGTAAAACCTCCCACCCGGCCTAGCTTGACGTTGATGATCTTGCAGGCGCCGATCTCGATGGCCTTGCGGGCGTCCTCGGCGCTGTGGATGGACTCATCCAGGCAGATGGGCGTGGAGATTTCGCGCTGTAGCCGGGCGTGGTCAACCATATCCTCCCAGCCCAGTGGCTGCTCGATCATCATCAGGTAGAAGCGGTCCAGCAATTTCAAGCGAGGCAGGTCCTCGAGCGTATAGGCGGAGTTGGCGTCCGCCATCAACGCGATGCGGGGGAATTTGGAGCGCACTTGCTCCAGGACCTCCACATCCCATCCCGGCTTGATCTTCACCTTGATGCGCTGGTAGCCGGCAGCGACTTCGCGTTGGATCTTTTCCAGCAGCTCCTCCGCGGTGTTCTGGATGCCGATCGATACACCGCAGGGGACCTCTTCCAGCGTCCCCCCGATCAGCTTGGCGAGCGGCATTCCCTGCTTCTGCGATGCAATATCCCACAAGGCATTTTCCAGGGCCGCTTTGGCAAAGTTGTGGCCACGAATGGGGCGGAAGCGCGCCGCCAAGTCCGTCGCCGCCTCCCACTCCCGGCCCAGCGTCCAGGGGACGAGGTAGTCGCGGAGGATGTGCCAGGCGGTTTCGGGCGTCTCGTGGCTGTAAAAGGGCTCCTCTCCGCAAGCCACTTCACCCCAACCGGTGAGCCCGTCCGCCTCGACGCGGACCAATACAATCCTTCGCACCGTGGTTCGGCCAAAGCTGGTCTCGAAGAAGTGCACGAGCGGCAGCCGAATATCCCGGATTTCCACGCGGTTAATCTTCATAGGGGTCCAGTAAGTAGCGGGTTCCTCGTTCGTCCTGAATGAGGTCGGTGATCTCGAGTTGGTTCGCAAAGTGTTTCAGAAGTTGTTCGCGCACGGCGGCTTGAGCGGCGCGCGCTTCCGCAGGGCGGCTGCGCAGCAGGGAGTCGATATCCCCGGGGATCCATACTTCTGCGGCGGGCTTCTTCCGCTGGCTGCGAGGCGGTTTGCCACTGAGAGCCCGCCGGACACGCGGCGATTTCAGCCACCACTCGCCGACCAGGCGATCGCTTGGCAGCCCCTGCTGGAAGTGGCTTTCCACGGCGCCGTAGTAGTCCGGGTGATAGCGGCGCACCACCGCGCCCAGGCGGACGATGTTGAGGAAGGCGTTCTTGGCGCGCAGGGGGTCGAACGTCCATTCAATCAAGTGAACACCCGCGCGCCATGCCGCCCTTCGCTGTGCGAGCTTCAGCGCTTTGCCCAGCCCGCGGTTCTCGTGCTCGCGCCTCACGGCCAGAGAAAGCGAGTGGTAGTACCGCTCGCGGCCGTGCCAGGCCGGCAGCGACGCCACAAAACCCACCAGCCCGCCTTCGAGTATAAAGGCCCCCAGCACGTGGCCGCCAATCTTGCCCAGGTTAACAAACAGCCTCAGAGGATAAAGTTCATGCTCCGCGTAGCCCCAGATTTCTTTCTGGATTCTCACGCAGGCCGCCAGCTCCTGCAGGCTTTGGCAGGGCCGGATCGTGTACCTCACTTTGTTTCTTTTGCCTTTAGCTCGTTCCAAACGGATTCCATCTCCTCCAAGGTACACTCCCGCAATTTCTTTCCGCGCTTCGAGACCTCCTGCTCGAGCGCTTGGAAACGCCGCTTGAATTTCTGGTTCGCGGACCGAAGACAGCTCTCCGGATCGGAGCGCACGAAACGGGCCAGATTGGCTGCGGCGAACATCAGGTCGCCGACCTCCTCCTGAACGCGCCGGCGGTGGCGCCCCGAAGGCTCCTTCAGCGCGCGCCGCAGTTCCCGCAATTCCTCTTCAACCTTGTCCAGGAGGTCTTCCACTTTCTCCCAGTCAAAGCCCACCTCGGCGGCGCGCACCCCAATCTCATAAGCCTCCAGGGTGGCGGGAAGATTGGAGGGAATTCCCTCGAGCAGCGATTGAGGCTGGGCTTTGTCCCGGGGCTGGGATTCCTGCTCCTGCTCCTGTTCCTTGACGGATAGCCAGCTTTTCAGCGCCTCCGCCGCCGTGCGCGCACGGACCTCGCCAAACACGTGGGGATGTCGCCGGATGAGCTTGGCATAGACCCGCTCGACAACGTCCGCAATCGTGAAGCGCTTCTCTTCCTCGGCCAGCCGCGCATAGAAGACCACCTGAAAGAGAAGGTCGCCTAGCTCGTCTTCGAGCGCCTCGAAGTCGCGGCCATTCACCGCGTCCACAACTTCGTAGGCCTCTTCGAGAAGCAGGCCCTTCAGGGAGTCATAGTCCTGCTCGCGGTCCCAGGGACAACCCTCCGGGCCGCGCAGGCGGGCCATCAATTCAATCAGTTTGCCTAGGTTGTCTCCGGCCAGGGTGGCTCCTCAGTGCCCGCGTGTTCTTCGTGGCGTAAGCGGAAAAATCTAATCTACCAAGCGCCTGGAAGAAATAGCAATAGCGAACGCAGGCGGGTAGTGGGTCAGTTTGAAGATCGTCGCCAGTTTCCCGGATGTGGACTTCAGGGGGAGCCAGGGTCGCACATTTACCAGATGGGCGTTATGCGGCCCAGTGGATTGAAGTTCGCGAAGGGTCAACACGACGCGACAAGGCAGGAGCGATCTGCCCAATCCGAGGCCAATCCTGCAAGTTTCAGCAGGTAGCGCGGACCTGATCTGTAGGTCCGCGGTTCGCGAAAGAATCCCCACCAAAGAGCCGCAGACGTAAAGAACACGTCTGCGCTACGCTTGCTTGCTGCGATGCCCGACTACTTGACGGGCGAGTTCAACGGTGGTTGCACCACCGCCGATGGTTGCGGGAACAGCCGCTCTTGGCGACGATCGTTCAGGAGCTAACGATTGGCGCATGAGGCGCGCGCCCAAGCCCCGCCGGGAGAGAGTCCCTTCGGGAAATCGCAGACTCGCCGCGGCGAGTCTGCGCCAGCCCGCCCAATCCTGCAAGTTTGAGAGACTTGCTTCGGTGGCCATCATTCAGGAGCTAACGTCAAAGTTAACCGGCGCCTTGCAAGCGGCGCGCAATTTTGCGGCGCTCGCAACGCGTCCGTGTGAACGCCGGGCTGGGCTACACCTCGACCTCGATCAGTTTGCACGACAGCGCGATGCCAGAATCGACGGGGGCTCGCGGAAGAATTGCTTCGACCCTTTTAACACCTTCAATAGGATGGCCATCAGGCCCCAATGGAAGTTGGTCATAAAAGTCGCCAAACGACTTACCAGGCGATGCGGGGACAGGATCGGCGTACGCCAGGACTAGAAACCCTCGCGCGGGCCCAGGGAGCGCCCCATCCTGCCAGCCCTGCCAGCCAGCCGAGCAACACTTGTGCAGCTTCTCGATGCTAGCGGTGAACTCGCTGAAGTTCTTTTTACCGGGACGTCCCTTCCAGCGAAGCCGGCGACCAGACAGACCAATGAGCAGCCGAGCATGGAAGAACTTGAATTCGAGCACAAATACTGCGGGGGAAGACTGGATGTGAAGATCAATACGTTTCCACTCAGTGTGGCACGTGATGGACGGAGCCAATTGGACCAACTGCCGAACGTAGAAGAAGCGGAAGACGCTCTCGTTCCAGTGCGCCAACGGAACCGTGCGCATCTCCTCCACAACATGTTTGCATGTGCTCTTTAGGACTTTAAGCATTAGCACGATTTCCTCATGGTCGATGCAAACTGGCGCGGGTCTGGTGAAGCCTACCTCATCTTTAGGCCGACTTGGATAAAACCGGTCCTGGCCAGCCTAACACGAAACCGCGGGTTCAGGCTGCGCCTCGGTCAGCGGCTGCTCCCCAGGTATTTGAGAGTTTCTTCCCGCTCGACGCGCATTCCCGAAGGTACAGGTTGATCAGCGTTTGATAGCGAATGCCTGTTTCCTCTGCAAGGCGCCTGAAGTACTTAATCGTGACTTGGTCAAGCCGAATCGTCACCTGCTGCTTCAGACGTCGGGCATAGGGATTGCGTTTGGCGTTGGAGAAGTCGTAATGCTTCCTCATCTTGTCCACCTCGCCTCGTACAGCTCTCGCTCCTGCCGGTCAGTCCGGCGAGCCGAAATGAGCCGAATCACGTCTCTCTCTCGCCGATAGCAATGGCAAACCACCAGCGTTCGCAGGGCGCTGCTTAGCCCGAGGAGGATGAATCGTTCTTCGTGCTCGGAATGGTCGGGGTCGGCGACCAGAAGTGCCTGCTCGTCGAGAAACACTGTCTGCCCCTCCTCGAACGAAACCCCATGCTTGCGCCTGTTTTGCGTGTTCTTTCGGTCGTCCCACTCGAAGCGAAGCACGGCCACCCTATAACAATGTACATACAATGTAAGGAGAATTCAACCCCGAACCGTTGGGGCTGCTGCAGCAGCCTAACTCATGTTTAGGCTGACCTAGATAAAACCGGTCCTCGTCGGCCTAAGGCGAAACCCCTGCCTGCGGCAGGCAGGCGCCGACGGCGGGCGAGGCGCGTGCGCTGCATGCCGTTGTTAGGCGCCAACCCTCCGCAGCTCGCCAGGCCGTACTGTCTTTAACGTCGTCAGAATCGCCGGGACAAGAGGCCGAAGGTGAACCATGCGGTTTGAGGGTGCCAAAAGCACGAGTATGGTCACCTCAAACCCCGCAATGTTTTGTTGGAATTCGAGGTTGCGATCCATCGTAACCAGTACGTCGAAACGCCCTTGCGCACGGCGCAGAAGCTCACGGTTCTTGATGCCTTGCCAGCCTAGACGGGTGACGGTGGCGACCTCATGACCCGCAAACTCCGCCGCGAGGTCCGCTGGCAAGTTTTCGTCAAGCAGAATGCGCACTGCTGAGAACCGAGTCGCGCGCTATTTCCAGAGCGGCTAGAGCCTGTTCGCGCTTGACCGAGGGAAATTGGCGGAGGAACTCGTCCAACGTCTCTCCACCTTCGAGATAGTCGAAGAGCGACTGGACCGGAACGCGGGTGCCGATAAAGACGGGTGTGCCCCGCAGAATCTCAGGATCGCTGTGAACAACGGCCTTGGGAATCATAGCTTCTGCTCCGCCATCTCCCAAAACTATACACCCGAGCCCCGGTGCGTGCCAAACTCCTGTTTAGGCTGACCTGGAAGAAACCGGTCCTGGCGAGCCTAACTTGCCTGCGCAAGCAGGGACGAAACCCTGCCTGCGGTAGGCGGGCAGGCAGGCCGGGCTCGGTCAGCCACTTAACATCGTTTCATCTGCGCAAGATCGGGACGGGCGAGATGGGTTTGGTGCTGAACATTGGCGGAGAACCGATCTGTTCCCAGATGGCTAACCACTTCGCTCCCGGAAAGTCGCCTTTTCGGAACGTGAGGCGATCTATCCAATCGGTTCTTTTCTCCCAAGTCTACTCAACCAATCTGACCCACTACTGAATTCCAGCACAACTACCTGGGCGTGGTACAATTTTTCCTCAATCCATTTCCGGTATTAACTGACATTCCTTCCGACAAGGAGCAACCATGAAGATTCAACCGGTAGAAAAGAGCCAGGTAGCGGAATCCGCCCGGCCCATCTACGATGCGCTCGAAAAGAAGATGGGCCGCGTGCTCAACTTCTTCAAAGTCATGGCCCACAAGCCGACCGTCCTGGGGCCGTTCGTCGAATTCTATACGCAGGTCTGGGCTCCAGGCGCGTTGTCGCCGAAAATCAAGGAGTTTGCCTACTTGCGGGCTTCGCTGATGAACGGCTGCGAGTATTGAAGCCGCGCTCATACCGCTTCGGCGAAGCGGCAGGGCGTGAGCGACGAGCAAATCCAGGCGCTCAAGGAACCGGGCGGGTCCGCACGCAGCGTTTTTAGCGACGAGGAACGCGCTGCGGTCCAGTTTGCCGAGAAGCTTACAGCCTGGCCCGGCTCGATTCAACAAAGTGACGTTGATGCGCTGGGGAAGTTTTTCAGCGTCGAACAAATCGCGGAGTTGGTGCTCACCATCGCCACTGCGAACCTCACGAACCGATTCAATGAGGGCATGAAAACCCCGGTGGATGTGTAGTTCCCGGTCTCGGCGGCGCCAGCGCGGCTCGCCACGCTCAGCGGGTAGCCACGCTCAGCGCCTTCCTGACCGTGGGTTTTTGTCGATGGGAAAAGCCCACGGTCAATCACAGGACGATTGACCGTGGCTACCACCTTTCGGCACCTTCGGTGTTGGCGAATATCGAAGATCGATCTCCGACCGCCGGTCACCGGAAATCCCTGCCTGCGCAGGTAGGGCGGATCGATCCCCTGTAACGCCCCAGTGTTTACAAATTCGATGACACTTGGGCGGGTAGTCGGCAAATCGGACAAATGACTCTCAAGCTCAGATCCCCCGAAACGGCGACAGCGGCAAGTGATCTCGCCTCGGTTTGAGTCAAACTGACCCACTACCCGCAGGCGGGCGTATGCGCAGGGCGGGCTCCAACTTCTCCCTCTCACTCCTCATCTATCCTCGCCCCTCCGTCCAACTTGTTGTCCCGCGCGATTGTTGCTAGACTGATAAATCTTGCGGAAGCCTCTGAGTCCGGCCCATGGTGGCAGCATTAGAATTGTGGCCTGAAAGGAACTGTATGCCTGAAGAGAAGGACAGCCCTTCCGGGTTTAAGGTGGTAGACCGGCGGCCCTTCAGCCCTGAGGGGAAGCCCCGCGAAGCGGCGCGCGAAGAGGAACAAAAACCCGCTTCCCGCCCGGCGGCCCCCTCCTCGACCCCTTCGGAAGCGGAGCAGGAACCGATCTCGGAGGATTACTCCCCCGAGGGTGCGGCAGGCTTTGAAACCCTGGTCTCCTACCTGAGCACCACCGCCATGTTCCAATTGGGATTGCTTCCGGGCCCCGCCGGGGAACGCATCCCGACGGACCTCCCCAACGCCCGGCGCACCGTCGACCTGCTCGAGGTGTTGCAGGAAAAAACCCAGGGGAATTTGACGCCGGACGAAGCCAGGCTCCTCGACGACATCCTCTACGAACTGCGGCTGAGCTTTGTAGAGATGGAGAAGCGCCTCCACCAGAAGAAGCAATGAAACTCACCTTCCTGGGTACGGGAACCTCCACGGGTGTTCCGACCCTGGGGTGCCGCTGTCGCGTTTGCACCTCGGCAGACCCTCGGGACCAGCGCACTCGTCCCTCCCTGTTGCTGGAATATGACGGACGCGCGGTGGTCATCGACACCACGCCGGACTTCCGCGCTCAGGCTTTGCGACATCAGATGCAGCGGCTTGACGCCGCGGTGTTCACGCATGCCCATGCGGACCACATCCTGGGCCTGGACGACGTGCGGCCCTTCTATTTCCGCCAGCAGACCCCCATCCCCATTTACGCGGATGCCCACTGCCTGGAAAACATCCGCCGCACCTTTCAATACATTTTCGACGGCCTATATCCCTATGGCGGAATCGCCAGGCTTGACCCACATCTCATCGACGGGCCATTCGACCTGTGGGGCCTGCGGCTGACGCCCGTGCCGGTCTTGCATGGCAACTTGCCCATCCTGGGTTTTCGTTTTGGCCAAGCAGCCTACCTCACGGATTTCAGCGCCATTCCGGAGACTTCCCTGCCCTTGCTCGACGGCCTCGAGGTTCTCATCCTGGACGCGCTGCGCCCCAAGCCGCATCCCGCGCACTCGAGCATTGAGCAGTCCCTGGCCTGGGTGGAACAACTGAAGCCGCGGCGGGCTTTCTTTACGCATATGGCGCACCAGGTGAGCCACGCGGAGATCAGCGCCTCGCTTCCGCCCCATGTACGCCTGGCGTATGACGGGTTACAATTGGATTTATAGAGGGCATTCGACCTGCTATGCGTGTCGTCCGTGACTTGCGCGAATTCCGAAAACCTCTCGTGGCCAGCACTGTGACCATCGGCAACTTCGACGGCGTTCATCTGGCCCATCAGAAACTCCTCCGCCGTGTTGTGGAGACGGCGCGGCCGCTGGGAGCCGTGGCTGTGGCGATCACCTTTGACCCGCACCCCATCCGCCTCCTGGCGCCCGAGCACGCGCCCAGGCTCCTCACTCCGCTGGAGCGAAAGATTCCCGTCATCGCGAGACAAGGAATCGACCTGCTGCTCGTCCTTCCCTTCACCCGGGAATTGGCTCACCTCTCGCCCCTGGAGTTTGTGCGCAAGATCCTGGCGGGGCCGCTGCGCGCCGTCTCGGTTCACGTGGGTCCTAACTTCCGCTTTGGGTACCGCCAGTCAGGGGACACCGAGGTTCTTGCCGAGCTTGCCCGCCAGGAAGGATTTCGTCTGGAAGTCGTGCCCATGTTGGAAGTGCGCGGCGAGCGGGTTTCGAGCACTCGCATCCGCGACTTGCTGGTGGCGGGGCGCATTGACACCGCCAACCGCCTCCTCGGCCGGCCTTTCTCCCTGTATGGGCGCATCGGGGCGGGGATGGGCGCGGGCCGCAAGCATACCGTGCCCACCCTGAACCTGGCCCCCGTCGAGGAACAGCTTCCCAAGATCGGCGTCTATGTCACCCGCACGCGGCTCGGAGACACGCTCTACGATTCGGTGACCAACGTGGGTCACAAGCCCACCTTCGGCAACCACCGTTTGACCGTTGAAACCTATTTGCTGAACTTCACCGGCGGCGAAATCAGCGAAACCGATATGGAAATCGAGTTCCTTTATCGCCTCCGCGACGAGATGAAGTTCCAAAACCCCGCCATCCTCAAGGTGCAAATCCAGGAGGACGCGCGCCGCTCGCTCAAGTTCTTCCGCCTGTTCAGACTATTTCGGCAGCGCCAGCCGCAACGGCTCACCCCAGGCTCACGAACCACCCTGTAGCCGCGGTCTACCTGTCCCGACCTGTCCCGATGATCTTTATCGGGAACCCCGCCACCAGCGGACGACCCCTCACCCCCAGCCCCTCTCCCCCGTTTGGGGGAGAGGGTGGCCGAAGGCTGGGTGAGGGGGGCCTTCTGGCGGGGCTGAAGTTCGCCACGGCGAATGTCGCCAAGGCGACCGGACCCCGCCCTTCCAAACCGTAAGACATAACGCTGACTTCCGTCAGCAAGCACTAGATACCGCTTTTGGGGTATCAGGTCGCTCAGCAATGGGCAATTGGCTACAACCCATTGAAAGCCTGGGACTTAACTTGTTTTCGGGGGCGAGAGGGACAGGGAAAGGGACGCGAAAAGATGTTTTTTTGAAGGAACAAAGCGAGGAAGTTGTTGAAAACAAAGGAAGAGCCTCGGAAAACAGACCCAAAACAAACCTGGAACAAAGCTAAAATTACGGCAATCAAACCGGGATTACACGACGGATACGCGCCCGGTGAAACGGATCGTGTGGGCAGGCTACGGCAGCCGCTACTTGAGGATGGGCAGGGGGTTGTCGGTGGTAGGCGCAGGATCGATTTCTTTGGGTGAGGTGGTAATGCCTGCGGCCTTGTCGCGAACGAAGCGCTCGATTTCTTCCAACAGCGCCGGCACGATTTCGGCTTCTGTCACGCGCCGGATGGCCTTTCCTTCCCGATAGATCATGCCATTGCCGCGGCCCGCCGCCACGCCGAGGTCGGCTTCGCGGGCTTCTCCTGGGCCGTTCACCGCGCAACCCATGACGGCGAGGCTGATGGGCATCTTGATGTGCCTGGTTGCTTGCTCGATCTCGCCTGCAATCTTGAACAGGTCGACTTCCAGCCGCCCGCAGGTTGGGCAGGCAATCACCACCGGCCCGCGGCTGCGCAGCTCGAGCGCCTTGAGCATCTCGTAGGCGACGCGGACTTCCTCGACCGGATCCGTAGCCAGCGAGACGCGGAGGGTGTCGCCGATTCCCTCGGCGAGCAGCATGCCCATGCCCACACACGATTTCACTGTGCCTGAGAACTGCGTCCCAGCCTCGGTGATGCCGAGATGGAAGGGATAATCCACCTGTTTCGCCAACAGCCGGTACGCCGCCACGCAGAGCTTTACGTTCGAGGCCTTCAGGGAGACGATGGTATCGGTGAAGCCCAGGTCCTCGAGAATATGGATGTGGTAGAGGGCGCTTTCCACCATGGCTTCGGGGGTCGGGTACCCGTACTTTTCAATCAGCCGGCGCTCCAGCGAGCCGGCGTTCACGCCGATGCGGATGGGCACCTTCTGCTCCTGGGCCCGGCGGACCACGGTTCGCACTTTATCGGCGTCTCCGATGTTCCCGGGATTGATGCGGAGCTTGTCGAAGCCGACGTCCAGCGCCATCAAGGCAAACTTATACTGGAAGTGGATGTCGGAAACGAGGATGGAATCGGGACAGCGCCGGCGGATTTCCGGGAGGGCCCTGGCGGCCTCGATGTCCGGGACCGCCAAGCGCACGATCTCGCAACCCGCCGCTTCCATCTGCCGGATCTGCTCGACGGTCTTCTCCACCTCCCGCGTGTCCGTCTTGGTCATCGACTGCACAACGATGGCGGCGTCACCGCCAATCGTCAACCGGCCAACCTTGACGGGACGCGTTTTCCGTCGCGGCGGGAAATACTCTTTGTTGCTGAAATTCACAGCTTTACCTTACGATGAGGGTTTCGAGTTTCGATTTTCGGGTTTTCGGCTTTTGCCCTGGACCTTCCGCCTCTCACCTAGCTGTGAGGCATTCCCCCATTCCGGCCAAGAGGTTCGCGCTTAACCCGGCCGGAAGGTCTTGACGATGTCGTTGTACATCACAAACACCGCCAGCAGCAGCAAGAAAACGATCCCCACCTGCACAAACCGTTCTTTCACTTGCAGGCTCAGGTCACGGCGCATCACCCCTTCAACCAGCAAGAGCAAAATTACGCCGCCGTCCAGGATGGGAATTGGCAACAAGTTGAAGATGCCCAGCTGCAAGCTGATGAAGGAAACGAGCATCAAGAGTTCCGGGATGCCTGCCTTGTACGCCTCGCCAGAAAGCTGCGCGATGCCGATGGGCCCGGTGAGGGATCGCGTGGACATGCGCCGGGTCAGGATCTTGGCCAGCACGTCAAAGGTAGCGAGGCAGTTCCTGAGGTTGTCTCGCACCGAAGCTTCGATGGCCTGTCCCCAGGGCAGGTGGCGGACGACCATATCATTGTGGAAGGTCACCCCGATGCGCCAGCGCTTTTCACCCATCGCTTCGGTGTAAACCGGCTTGATGGGCACGTGAAACTCTTTGCCCTGGCGCAGGACGGTCAGATCGACGGGTTTGCCGTTGCCCATCTGAAACGCCAGGGCGACCCGGTACCAGCAAAGGAGCTTTTTTCCGTCCAGGGCCACGATCTGGTCACCGGGCTTCAGCCCCGCCTGGGCGGCGGGGAAGCCCTCCTCCACGCGCACCACGATGCCCGGGGCATAAGGGTACCAGCCCGCATAACCGACTCGGCTCGGCCCCTCGGCCCGCGGCTTCAAAGTCATTTCCAGTGGCTGCCCGTCGCGCAGAACTTCCACAGGGATCGCTTCCTCCACGGTGGTCAGGATTTTGATGTCCACATCTTCCCACTTGGGAGTGCGCAGGTTGCCCAGCTTGACGATCAGATCCCCAGGCATCAGACCCGCGAGGGCGGCAGGCGAGTCGGGCTCCAAATCACCCAGTCGCGCCTGTTGTTCTTCAAAAGCCGGCTTCTGGAAGTGAAACTTGTAAAGGTTGGTGAGGAGAACAAAGGCCAGCAGGGCGTTCATCGCCGGGCCCATGATCACGATGAAGAACCGCTGCCAGCGCGGCGCCTCCAGGAACTCCCCCTTGCCGCCCTGGCGAATCTCGGCGGGATCATCCCCGGCCATCTTGACGTAGCCGCCGAAAGGCAAGACGCACACCCGGTAGTCGGTTTCACCGCGCTTGAAACCCCACAGCCGTTTGCCAAAACCCAGTGAAAACACCAGCACCCGGACACCAAACCACTTCGCCGCCAGGAAGTGGCCCAGCTCATGAATAAAGATCATAAAGCCGAGTACGATGACGACCACGATGGCGTCTGTCAAGAAACTCGGAACCATATCGAGTTCATTCTCCCGGTCCGGGCGTTCCGGCGACGACTTCCGCCGCCCGACGCCGGGCCTCCCGATCGCATTCCAGGACATCTTCCAGAGAGTCCGGATGAGCCTCGGGCGTCTGTCGCATCACCTTTTCAATCACCCGCGGGATGTCCGGAAAGCTCAGGCGCCGGGAAAGGAATGCCTCCACGGCGATCTCATCCGCAGCATTGAGCGCGCAGGGCATCGCTCCGCCTTTTACCAGGGCCTCTCGAGCCAACTCCAGGCAGGGGAAGCGCCGCAGGTCAGGCTGCCTGAAACGCAATCGCCTCGTGGCCGCCAGATTCAGTCCCAGGAAGTCCCCGTTGGTGGACACCCGGTCGGGATAGGTCAGCGCATACTGGATGGGCAAACGCATGTCCGGCGCCGACAACTGGGCCACGATCGACCCATCCTTAAATTCTATCATGGAGTGGACGATCGACTCGGGATGAATCAGCACGTCGATCTCGGCCGAGGGCAGACCGAAGAGCCAGTGGGCCTCGATGATTTCCAAGCCTTTGTTCATCAGCGTGGCGGAATCAATGGTGATTCGCCCGCCCATTTTCCAGACGGGGTGCTTCAACGCCTGCTCCGGCGTGATGGTCGCAAACAATTTCCTGGGCGTCTTGAGGAAAGGGCCGCCCGAGCCCGTCAGGATGAGCCGGCGGACTTCCTGGCGCAGGCCGGAGCGGAGACATTGATGGACCGCGCTATGTTCGCTGTCGATGGGTAAGATTTCCACCGCCCGCTCCCGGGCCGCCTTCATCACCAGTTCGCCCGCCACGACCAGCGTCTCCTTGTTGGCGAGCCCCACCGGCTTTCTCGCCCGGATCGCCTCGAAGGTCGCCACCATCCCGGTGGTGCCGTGGCAGGCGGAAACCACAAAATCCACTTCCGGAAGCGTTGCGGCTTCCACCTGCCCGGTGGTTTCCGCCACAATCTTGAGGGGCTTGCGGTAGCCCTCAGCGCGCAGCCTGGCGCGCAGAGGTTCAATGCCTCCCGCGCCGCCGACCGCCACCAGCACTGGCCCAAACTCGATGACCTGCCGAGCCAGAGCCTCCAGGTTCTTGCCGGCCGCGAGGGAGACCACGCGAAAGCGTTCTGGCAGGCTTCGCACCACGCGCAGGCAGTTCTGGCCCACTGAACCCGTTGAACCGAGGATACACAATCCCTTGCTCATCGCCAGAAATCTTTCAGAGTCAGCGCCAACCAAATGGCTGGGGCGCCAAACAGCAAACTGTCAATTCGGTCCAGGAGGCCACCATGACCCGGCAAGATCGCCCCCGAATCTTTGACGTTTGCCCCCCGCTTCAGCGCGGACTCGGCGAGGTCCCCCGCTTGCCCGGCGATCGCCACCACACCTGCCAACAGGATAACCGTTTTCAAGTCCGCTGTCTGCCAAAACCATCGCGCGAAGGCCCAGGCGATCAGCAGGCTGCCGGCAAAACCTGCAATGGCGCCCTCCACCGTCTTCCTGGGGGACACGCGCGGAAACAGGAGCGTTCGCCCCAGGGAACGGCCAACCAGAAAGGCGAAGATGTCGTCCGCCCAGATGACCAGGAAAAGCAACAACATCTTCTTTCGACCAGCGAGGGGGTCGGAAAAGCGCAGGGGAACCAGGCAGGAGAGCGTAAGCGCCACGTACAAAACGCCGAACACCGTCGCCGCCACCGCCCCCAAATAATCTTTCAGCTCCGATATTCCCCACAGGCCCAGGGTAACGGCCACCAGCAGGATCAGAACCAGGGATCCCAACACCACCAAGTTCCGGTTAGAGATATCGGCAGCTTGAACGATACACAGTACTGCCCCTCCCAGGTAACCCAGCAGCGGGAATGGCTTGAAGCCGGCCTGGCGGCTGAGGGCGAAATACTCGTAGAGGCCCCGCTCCACCGTCCCCAGCAGGGCCAGCAGAAAGAGCCACTTGGGCGCCCAGCCGATGAGGTAAACAACCGGTGGAATCAAGATAAGGGCGGTTAAAATGCGAAGCATCATGTAGCGTGTGAACGCTGCCTCGGGCAGGACCGGGCGGAGAGGAGAAGCTCGCCGCACCCCCTTCTAACCTAATCCCAACCCCCCATATCGGCGCTCTCGCTTCTGAAAGTCGATGATGGCTTGAAACAGGTCCTGCTGGGTGAAATCGGGCCAAAGCGTCTCCGTCACCCAGATTTCCGAATAAGCCACCTGCCAAAGAAGGAAGTTACTCAGCCTTAGCTCGCCGCTGGTACGAATCAACAGGTCCGGGTCGGGCACCCCGCGCGTGTAGAGGAGGTCGCTGAGGGTGGCCTCATCGACTTCCAGGGCCCCGTTGTGCTTCACCCTCTCCACCAGGGCGCGAGCCGCGTCCACCATCTCCGCCCGCGCGCCGTAATTGAGCGCCAGGGTCAGGCGCAACCCGGTGTTTTGCCGGGTTCTGGCGAGAGCGTTCTCCAAATCTTTCAAAACCGGTTTGGGCAGTTCTGCAATCCTCCCAATCACCCCCAGGCGAATATTTTGCCGGTTGAGCTCGTCAATTTCCTTCTTCAGATACTCGCGGAGCAAACCCATCAGCAGCTTGATCTCCGTGTGCGGGCGTTTCCAGTTTTCTATGGAAAAAGCGTACAGGGTGAGAAAAGGCACACCCAGGCGCGCGCAGGCTTCCACCACCTGCCGCACGGCGCGGATCCCCGCGCGATGGCCGGCAATGCGCGGCAAGCGCCGCCGCTTCGCCCAGCGGCCGTTGCCGTCCATGATCACCGCAATGTGCTGCGGCAAGCGCTCCAGGTCAATCCGGGCAAGCAGATGCGCTTCAGAAAGTTCGCTGTTCACTGCGGGCCTGATCGATTGCAAGATGACGTCTCTAGACTTGAAAAGTTAGCATAGCAATACTTTCACCGCAAGTTGGAAGGCAGGGGGGAACTTCGAGCGGCACATCCTGATGCACACCGCAAGATTGAGGGTTGTGAGTCATTGAGATTGACAAAACATAGTGACATTCATCCTTTGTAGCGGGTCGCCAGGGCGACTCCTCAGCGCCGAAAAACCGGCGGTCGGAGACCGCCGCTTGTATCTTGGTTTTGGGTGTAAAACAGCTTGTGTAGTTGGGCTGAATCCGGCGAGGAGGCCGGCCGCCGCTGAGGCCCCGCGGTTTACCGAGGAGAGCCTGTGCTGTAGATCGGCCCCCCGCCCTCTACAATGCCAAACTGGCCCACTATCGGCAGGAGGATTGTTGTCAGAGTTGTCATCCCCTGCCTTTCAGGGAAGCCGCGCTCCGGATCAGTGCGCGCCCCGCAGTGTACATCAACCAAGCCAAACTGGTACCGGTACATTTGGCAACAATGTTTCTCGACGATCAGGTGCCGGAACGAGGCCGGCGGTAGTTTGCTGATTTGCCAGGCCGACTGGATTCTGACGACACACAAGCAACCATACGGCAAGGATGCGTTGAGAATCGCCTGATGCTTGCCTGGGGTGTACCCAGAAAGCAAGCCGCCGCCCTCAGACCTTGCACCGTTCACGGGGTGGCTGGATTCTGGGCGGGAGCGATCTCGCTGAGCCGCTTGAGGTCGAGCACCATCTGGCCCTGAGCGTCCGCCTCGAAAGCGGGGACGAAGCGGGCTCCCCAGACTACCTCTTCGTGCCGGTAGGAGTGGCGAACGTGAACCGTCTGGAAGAAAGTATCGTCGAAAGCTTTAATCAGAATCAGAAATTCGGCCTGTTGTCGGGCGAGGTGTTCGGCAGTCTGGCCCCAGAGAGGGCTGGCTTCATCAATGGGATGAACGACCGTCCAGGTGAGCGGTAGGAACAGGACGGAGGGGCGTTCGAGCGTAAGAGGCTTGTACTTGCGCAGCGGTCCGCGGTCCGAGGGTTCCACGGTCATCAGGAGTATCCGCGCTTCAATCTCCATCAAATTATTACTGCGCCGATTCGCCACGCGGAATTGCAGGCTGGTGCCGGCCTGATAGGGCGCTACTACCATCTGCCTGCTGAGGGCGAGGCGCGCTGCGGGCCTGGAGAATCGCCCGAAGACCAAGCCGGTGACGATGGCAAACGCCATCAGTCCGAGAAGGGCTTGAAACGCCGCCACCAGGTTGGCCAGAAGGCCTTCGGGGGAGATCCTGCCGTATCCAAGGGTGGTGAACGTTTGGGTGCTGAAGAAAAAAGCACTCAAAAAGCGGTCGGACGCCGTGTTTGTCTCGGCGCCGTGCAGGTGTTCGACGCCGATCCCCAGGTATACGAAGGCAAACACCATGTTGGCAATCACATACCCGGCGAAGATCATAGCCAGGAAAACGGGCCAGGAGGTGTTGATCATGAAGAGATAGGGATGTACGTCCCGCCAGGTGGCGCCGCGGCGGCGAACATTGAATTGCCCATTCGGGTTGATGATTCGATGCAAGTCGCCGCGGTATTTTTCTGTAAAGCCGGGGTCGAACGAAGGCTTGTCCATAATCGCCGATGATAAAAGGAGGAACACGTTGATGTCCAGCAGCGTCCAGGGCCGATTATCGATGTGGTCCGCCCTGCCAACTTTTGGCGATGGTGCTTGGATCACGGCGCACTCTGCCACGATAAGGCACAGGAACCGTGCGCGGGGTTCGGTAGTTGACGACCTCGCTCTGCGCTTTGGCCGTTATCATAGATCCTTGGTGGTTGTGGGGGGCTATGCTAAACGTGATCGCTCCGCAGATCGCGCTCCCGCGACGAGCGGACCTCCTACCTCGGCGTCTGCCGCTTCAGGAACGTCCCCCGCTCGAGCTCCTGGAAGGCCTGTCGGAGCTGCTCCTGCGTGTTCATCACGATCGGCCCGTACCACGCCACCGGTTCCTCAAGCGGTTTTCCCGAGACCAGCAGGAACCGGATCCCATCGTTCCCGGCCTGGACCGTGAGTTCGTCGCCGCGGTCGAAGAGTACGAGCGATCGGTTGTCCGCCTCCGTGGGAGGCGACGTGTCCGCCCATCCGACCGGTTCGGTCGGCACCGCGAGAGGACCAGACGCGTTGCAGAACTTCCCCGCCCCTGCGAAAACGTACGCGAAGGCGTGGCGAGTCGTCTCGACCGGCAGGGTCTTCCTCTTGCCCGGCTGAACCGACACATCGAGGTAGATCGGGTCGGCTGCGATCCCGTCAACAGGGCCGCTCTTCCCCCAAAAGCTTCCGCAGACGACGCGAACCTGGGTGCCGTCGTCATCCGTGATTACGGGGATCTCGACCGCCTTCACCTCCTGGTAACGCGGCGCTGTCATCTTGAGAGACGACGGAAGGTTTGCCCACAACTGGAACCCATGCATTCGGCCGTTTTGATCGCCCTTCGGCATCTCCTGGTGGATGATGCCGCTCCCCGCCGTCATCCACTGGACATCGCCGCCGGCGATGACGCCCTGGTTCCCCATACTATCGCCGTGCTCGACGGTTCCCGCGAGGACGTACGTGATGGTCTCGATCCCGCGGTGGGGATGCCATGGGAAGCCAGCCAGGTAATCCTCCGGACGGTCATTGCGGAAGTCGTCGAGGAGGAGAAACGGGTCGAAGTCGGACGTGTTGCCGAAGCCGAACGCGCGGCGCAGGTGAACGCCCGCACCTTCCAGGGTCGGCTTCGCCCTGATGAGCCGCTTAATGGGTCGAAGGGACATATTGTCCTCCAGTACCAAGAGTCTACCCTGATGAACGCTGCGCTGCAAATGCTCCGGTCCTCCCGCCTCCGCGGACACCGTCCCGGGAAGTTCTTTTAAGGGCGTCAAGGCGCAGTTCACACCTTGCCTGCCGTGGCGCTAGAGGGAGACCTTCAACCCGAACGTGGTTTCTTGTCTTTTCCCCACAAGATCGAAAACCATTTGCGCTTGCGTTTGGATGGCTGGGGCCCCAGGGGCTCCGGCTGCGGCCCCAGAGGTTTGCCGTTGATCACCGCCTCGGGGTTTTTGCGGAAGAGAAGGTCGGCGACCTCCTGCCCCCTGGCTTCCGTCACTTGCTTGTAGCAGGCGGAGAGCAGGGGCGGCCGGTACTGGGTATTGTGGGCGTCCGAGGCGACGAAGTGAATCAAGTTTCGCTCCAGCCAGTCGCGGGAGAGGCTCTGCACCTCGGCGCCAAAACCTCCGGTCAGAGACATGGCGGTGACCTGAGCGAGACATTCTCGGGTCACCCAGTGCGGGAGCAGCTCCGGCTGCCGCTGGACCACCGGATTCCTCTCCGGATGCGTAAGGATGGGAATGAGGCCGGCCACCTGGACTTCGTAAAAAACCCGGTCCATGTGCTCCGGGATGAAGTGCTCACCGAACTCCACCAGCACGTAGGAGCTCTGATTGATGGTGAAATGGGCGCGGTCTTCGATAAGCTGGCGGATGTTTTCGTAGGAAAGGTGGAAGTCACAACCCAGCAAGAGCTTGGGAGTATCGCCCACGGCGGCTTGCAACTCCTCGAGCTTGCGGCGATTGATCTCCGGCCGGAACTGGTACGTGTAGTTGCAATGCGGGGTGGCCACAAGATGGGTAATGCCATCGGCAGCCGCCAACTTGCACATTTCCACGGATGTCTCAAACGTCTCGGCGCCGTCATCCACGTCCGCCAGCGGGTGGCAATGGATATCAATCATCAAAAGACCTCAGCTCGAAGGGCCCACCGGCGGGGTCCTTGGTCCAACCACAGAAGAGAATGCTACCTCTCAAAAACAAATTGCCGGCACCACGCTTTTGCCAGATAAGCTATTTAAGCCCGCCAGTCTATTTTACGTCAAGCTTCCTTTAGAACAGAGCATGACGCGAACCTGCTGGGGTGGCCCGGGAGCGGGGCATTTCCAGCTCCGCTAAACTTTCAGCTTGAAAATCTGCGCTCGACTCTGATATTCAGAAGGCATACATTACGGGTGTAAGAGACCGCGCACAACTGGTTCAGGCGCACAAAACGGTGGGGAGGTTTTTTATGCGACATCTGTATCTCCGGAGCTGGCTGAGATTCTGCTTGTGCTGGGCAATGGCCCTGGCGGCAACACCCTTGCGCGCGGCCTCCTCGGGTTCCGCCCCGGCTGGGACACTGCACTGCCAAGGCACGGTTTATCTAGGCGAAGGGATGGCGCAAACGCCATCGGTGGTGTATAGCGGGGACCACCTGAAGACTGCTGATGGACGGGCCCTGGTCGCGCTGGCGCATGGCGGCCTCATCCGGCTGGAAAGTAACTCCGGAGCGGTCCTCGATGACTTCCCGGGCGGATTCGTCATGAACCTTGAGAAAGGCCAGCTCGGCTTTTCGGCATTGCCGCAACACCGGTTAAGCGTGCGAACGGCCGGCCTGACGCTATCCCCCACGGGAAGTCTTCCCAGCTTGGCGGATGTGGCGCTGGGTGGCGACGGCTCGGTCTTCGTGGCGGTGCATCGCGGAGTGGTTTCAATCGCCGACTTGCGCCCGGAGCCGGTTCTGGTCTCCGCCGGTCAGACGATCACGGTGAACCCGCAGCTTGCCCAGGCGCAGACCCAACCGGTGGGAACCAGCGCGCATGGGAAGATGTCACTGGGAGAGAAGCTGCGCACGTTCCGCGTGGGCAGCCTTTCGCATCCTGCCTCGGTGGCCGTGCTTACGGTGGGCTTGGGCGCGGCTGCCGCTGCCGCGGTTGCAGTCCCGCTTTCCATCAAGGAGAGCCATGTGAGTCCCTCGGCGCCATAGGGCGGCCAGCACCCTGCTGTCCTCGCTGGCTTGAAGTTTGGGCGTCACCCTGCATTTTGTTTGGCGGACAAACCTGGAAGCGTGTCGCGCGGCCAGGGAACCGCAACCTCTTTCACAACCAACTGGCTGCGAGCGGCCTGCATCATGAAAAGGAACGACAAGACTAGTGTCGTGTCTCAGAAGTTCGTTTAATAACTCGTCAGGGCATGGCTTCCAGCCATGCCGCAACGAGTGCACTACAATCCTCACCCTGGCGCTCCTGCGGTGGGCTCTTAGCCCACCGCAGGAGCACAAAAGCTAACTATAAGCTTTGTCTGACGGCACGGCTAAAGCCGTGCCCTGACGCACTTATGCCGGGAATTTCCGAGTCAGAACACTAGAACTCCTTGCCTATCTGCAAAAATCTGTATTTTCAATTTCCGAATATAGAAATTCAGAATGGTCTCGGCGCGGGAAACAACCACCAGGGAAAACGCCCAGGGGCCGACCCGCTGAAAGAGAAGCAGTTAGCCGTGTGGGAAGACGGAGCGATTTCCTGAGGGCTTTGGAATGTAGCGTGCCTCCTATCAACATGAGCTGACACTGGATGGTCTTTGGCAACAAGGATTACTGGTGGAAGGCTCGGAGTTTAGACCCAAGACCCGACGCTTGGAGGGGGGAGACGGCTTCCCCCTCTTTTTGTTTCGTTTCGCTCGCTTTCGGCTTCTGGGCTCCCCCCACGTTCTTGGCAGTAATCCTTGACTTCGTGAGTTTCCCTGGCTACATTGCGGGAAGTGTGATGGCGCCCAATTTTCCGGGTAGTTGTCTTGGACCATAATGATTGGTTCTTACCTCGAGAGCTTTTTCAAGCGCAAGGTGCTGGCCGTTCAGGAATTTACAAGCCTCGTCGTGAGTTCCCTCGGGCACCTGCTCACACCGCCTCGCTACATTGTCGATACGCTCATCCAGGCGGATATCATTGGATTCGGCTCACTCCCCATCGTCCTGCTGACCGGCTTTTTCACGGGAGGCGTGCTGGCTCTCCAGACTTACCGGACACTGAGCACCTTCGGCGAGGTGGGCCTGATGGGGCAGGTGGTGGCTTTGTCCGTGGTGAGGGAGCTCGGACCCGTCTTAACCGCCTTGATGGTGGCGGGGAGGAACAGTTCCGGGATCGCCTCGGAAATCGGCTCGATGCTGGTAAGCGAGCAAATCGACGCGATGCGCGCCCTCGGCACGGATCCCTTGCGTAAACTCGTTTCACCACGGTTGTTTGCGACGCTGCTGACTCTCCCTCTCCTCACCATCCTGTCTGATTTCTTCGGCATGCTGGGGGGTTACTTCGTCAGTTTCTACACCGTTCGACTCACCAGTCAGGAATACTGGACTTCCGTTTACCAGGCACTGCGTTTCCAGGACGTCACGCAGGGCTTGATCAAACCCTTTTTCTTCGCGGTGGTGATTTCCATGGTGGGTTGCTACTTCGGTCTGCACACCACCGGGGGCACGGAAGGGGTGGGTCGTTCCACCACCCAGGCCGTGGTCGTGGCTTCCGTACTCATCCTGGTTCTCGACTTCTTCATCACCAAGTTCCTGATTGGGATTCGATTTTTCTAAAGACACTTCCCCGGGGGGCGCCAGAAGGGATAAGCTAAAGGCGCGCCTGCCCGAGCCAGCGCGCGGCTGGGCGATCTGGTAATCCCTCTGAGCTCAACCGCAAGCTTGTGGTGCCCATGACCGAGACGCCCGCTATTGAGCTGCGCCACGTGTCGTTGTCGTTCGACGAAGAGCCCGTCATCTTCGACGTCTCGTTTCAGGTGGAAACCGGTGGGACTCTGGTGCTTCTGGGCGTGACCGGATCGGGAAAGTCCGTCCTGCTCAAGCTGATCCTCGGCCTGCTGAGACCCGATTCCGGACAGGTTCTGGTGGAAGGCCAGGACCTCACCCCTCTTTCCGAAAACCAGCTCCACCCCCTCCGCCGTCGCATGGGCATCGTGTTCCAGGAGGGGGCGCTGTTTGATTCCCTTTCGGTTTACGAAAACGTCGCTTATCGCTTGCGTGAGGAAGGATTCAGCGAGGAAGCAGGCCTGGAGCGCCGGGTGCGCCAGGTGCTCAGCTTTGTGGAGATGGAACAGGCGATGGAGAAGATGCCTGCGGAACTCTCGGGGGGAATGCGCCGGCGCGTTTCCATCGCCCGGGCCATTGTCAGCGAGCCTTCCATCATGCTTTACGACTCGCCCACCGCCGGATTGGACCCCGTCACCGCCCACACCATCAACGTCCTGATTGCCAAGCTGCACGACGTGCAGCACGTCACCTCCCTGGTGGTGACGCACCGCCTCCAGGATGCTTACGTCCTGGCCAATTTCGTTTTCTCTGCCGAGAAGCAGGCTCTGGTCCCCCACCCAACGGACGGACAGGGCCGTAGCGCGCTGGGCCCTCGCTTCCTGGTTCTGCGGGACGGTAGAGTCCACTTCCTGGGGAGCAAAGAGGAGTTCTTGCATTCCCAGGATTCTTACCTGCGCAAATTCCTCGTGTGAGTTCGCACCCGTCCACAGGTTGGACTACAATAGCCCGAGTGAACTCTCTGGGAGGAAGGTAAAACCATGCCGCAACGCAAACAAGTTTCCTGGGCGCAACTTCGGGTGGGCACGATGGTGATCGTGAGTGTGGCAGTCCTGGCGATCGGGATCTTTTTCATCAGCGGCCAGGTAGGGTTTTTGACCCGCCGGTACACGCTGAAGACTTACTTCTCCGGCGCCGGAGGCCTGCGGGAGGGCGCGCAGGTGCGTCTGGCCGGCATCGCGGTGGGCAATGTGGACAGGATCCGCATTTCCCCTTATCCCGAACCCAGCCGCGCCGTTGAGGTGGACATGCGGCTCACACGCTCTCTTCAGGATCAAATTCGCGGCGACTCGGTGGCCACCATCCAGACCGCCGGACTGCTCGGCGAAAGCTACGTGGACATCAGCCGCGGCAGCGCCGGCCATGAAGTTGTTCCGGACAACGGGGTGGTGAAAGGCGAAGAGGAAGCAGACATCAAGCGCATCGTCCAAAACACCAACGACGTCATCTCCAACCTGCGCGTCCTGAGCTCCAAACTCAACGACATCACCAATCAGATTCAGGCGGGCAAGGGATCGATGGGCAAGCTGATTTACGATGAGGGCTTCTACAACCGTCTGACCGAAACGACCGGTTCCGTGCAGCGCCTCCTGACTCGGGTGGACAAGGGTGAGGGAACGCTGGGCAAGCTGATGGCGGACGATTCGCTCTATCAACGCACCCTCGCCACCCTCGACCGCCTCAACCAGGCAGTGGAAGACGCGCAGCACGGCAAGGGCAGCCTCGCCAAGTTCATTTCCGATCCCTCCGTGTACGATAACGTGAACCAGGTGGTGAGCCGCGCCAACACACTCATAGACAATGTCAATAAGGGACAAGGCACGCTGGGGAAGCTGGCGACCGACGAGCAGCTCTACAATCGCATGAACGAAACCTTCGACCGCATGAACATCATCACCACGCGCATCGAGCAAGGCCAGGGGACACTCGGCAAACTCTCTACCGACCCGACTCTCTTCAACAACTTGAGCGCCAGCTCCGACACGCTGCGGGATTTCCTCTCGGAGTTCAAGAAGAATCCGAAGAAGTACTTAAGCCTGCGCGTGCGAATTTTCTGAATCCGGAAAGGGCCGCACCCGGCCGGTTCCTCCCCCGGCCGGGCAGCGCGCTACCGCGCGAAGTCAGGCGGTGGGCCAGCCTTCCGCTTTACGCGGGGATAAGGACTTGCAGCCGCGTGGTAAGATGCCCGGAACCAAGATGGCGGATGGTATCGAACGCCGCGCGCAGCTCGCTGAACTGGAACGTCGCGCCTGGCATCTGTGGGTGCTGGGTCTGGCGATAACGGGCCTGCTCATCATCGCTCTCCTGGCTTTCTTCTATCCCGCCGTCCGCTGGGGTGTAACCCACATTGAATCCCGGCACGAAATCCTCCCCCAATTGCTTATCGGGCTGTTTACACTCACCATCCTGAGCGGCGTTTACATTGTCACCAAGCAACGTGAACTCAACGAGCTGCGCAACTTTATCATCGGCGCTTCCGAGGACGTGCTGTCAGGGCGGGAGAAGTACCCGCGGGATACACTGACCGGAGTGCTGGATCGTTCGGCGTTACCAGCGGTTCTCAAGCACGAGTGCGCGCGCGTTGACCGCTACCAGACTTCCCTGTGCCTGGCGCTGTTCGATGTCCGTGATTTCAGCGCCCTCAATGAGACCCAAGGCCACTTGGCCGGGGATTTGATCCTGAAAGAACTGGCCGCAACCCTCCGGCAAACCGCCCGTCAAACGGACGCGGTTTTGAGATATGGGCCCGACCAATTCCTTTGTTTCTTGACTGGCACCCAGTTGGAGGGAGGACAGGGTTTCGTCCGGCGCGCGCAAACTGCCTGCCCGCTTTCCAGCCATCTTCGCGGGGTTCTGCTGGACTTCGGCCTTTCGGTATATCAAATGGGAGTAAACCCGGAAGCGGTTGCCGCCAGCGCCGAACGGGACCTGAGAACCAGAAGAGCCGCCTCACTCCCTCCCGCCGCCGAAAGCGCCCAAGCCACCTAGCTGCCAGCTGCAACCACCGCCCTCCTCCCCTCCATAGCCTGGCGCTCACGAGTTCACTCCGCCCGGGTCGCAAATCCCCTGCGGGAGGTCACTCGCCAGGTAATCCCGCGGCCGAAGAAGTAATTCCAGGAGGCAGCCAACCTCCAGGCAAGGAAGAGTTGATGGTAGCCGAAGTACTCCAGCAAAGAAAACAACAGCAACAGGAGCGTGTCGCGGGGATACCGGTGTCGGGGGAAATGCGTCTGATCAATCAAGATGGCCATCAAGGAAAAGAGGATGCCCAGGAAAAACGCAAACGCCAGAAAGAGCACGAAGGCTTTCACATTCAGCATCCCCAGGAAGTAGAAGAGCGGTATGAGAATTACACCCGTAAGCTCAATGAAGGGCCCGCCCATCTCGTGGATCACCTGGTGGGGCAGGGAGAGCATCCCCACCACGCCATACTTTGGCCGGAAAAGCATCGACCAGTGTTTACCGACGGTTTGCCAGAGTCCTTCATGCCAGCGCATGCGCTGCCGACTGAGGACGTTTGAAGTGGTGGGCATTTCCGTCCAGCAAACGGCATCGGGAGCAAACACCACCCGCCAGCCGAGCTTGTGGTCCCGGGCATAGCGATGCAGGCGCACAATCAGCTCCAGGTCTTCGGTGACCGTTTCCTTGCTGTAACCGCCCACCTTGACGCAGGCGGCTTTCTGAAACAGGCCGAAAGCGCCCGGGACGATCAGCAGGCCGTTGATTTGGCTCCATCCCGCGCGGCCGGCCAGGAAGCTCCGCAGGTACTCAATCACCTGGATCACCACCCAGAAGTTGAATTGCAGGTGGGGACGTCGCACCCGGCCCGCGTCCACGATGGAGCCGTTGACTCCCCGCACAATCCCCCCCACGGCCACGATCCGTTCGGCGTCTTCCAACATGGCGCGAATCGCGTAGGTCAGGGCCTCAGGCTCCAGGAGCGAGTCAGCGTCCATGGCCAGGAAATAGGGTGTCTGGCAATAGTTGATGCCGGCATTCAGCGCGTCGGCTTTGCCTCCATTCTGTTTGTCGACCACCACCAGGCGAGGTTCCACCACGCTGACGTAAACGTCTTTGACCGGCTCCGTCTCCAGCCCGCCACTCGGACGAATTTCTGACTTGCGCAGGGAGAATGACCGGATAACTTCCTCCAGAGTGTTGTCGCGGCTACCGTCGTTGACCACCACAATTTCAATCCGCGCATAGCTAAGGGCGAGCAGTGACCGCACGCTCTGGGCAATCACGCGCTCCTCGTTGTAAGCAGGCACGATGAGCGTCACCGGGGGCACCAGGCTCTTGAGCCCGCTGAGGGCTTCGAAGTCGATGGGATGCGCGGCGGCTTTCTTCTTGTATTGCCGACACCACACCGCCGAGAACCCCAGCAAGACCAGGTTGAGCGCCACCAGAGAAACAAAGTAGCCGAACACCAACGCTTGAACACCGAGAATGAGCCCCTGGAGCCAGAGTTCGACAGACATAGTCGTGGTGGAAAGAGTTTACGCTCCGGCAAGCCCCGCCGTGGGGACATCGGGAAGCGCCTTCTTGATGGCGACAGCCAGCCGCCGGTCGAGCCCGGGCCTGCTAAGAAGTGCGGCGAGACCGGTTCGAACCTTCGGGTCGGCGCTTGCCAACAGCAGCCGCAAGAGCCGCAAGCGGATCTTAAGGTCGGGATAAGCATTCACGAGGTGCACCAGCACTCGTGTGACCCCCGAGGCAATCAAGGCCTGAAGGGTATCTCGGCTGTCGAGGAACCGCGGCCAATCACCTGTGGAGAGCCCCGCCGCCAGATTCCACAGGTAACCGGCCCGGTCCCATTCCGAGATCATGCTGTCGAAACTTAAGCCCGAGCCGGTGGCCAGGACCTCCGCAACGACCTGGCTCGTCATTCCCAGGGTCTGCCGAAGAGCAAAAGCCGCGCGGTAGCGCACCTCGCGGACCTCATCCTGGAGGCTGGCGAGGGCTACAGCAGCACCTGCGGAGGCTCGCAGTCTGCCCAGGGCGTCCAGTGCCCTGATCCTGACAAACCAGATGGGGTCGCGAGCCATATGGAGGAGCTCGTCGATGGATTCCTGCACATCGATGCGGCCCAGCGCGCGAGCCACTTTGGCGCGCACCTCAGCGTCTGGGTCACGGGCCGCCACCAGGAGCCGAGGCAACACCGAGGCGTTAGCGACTTCGGAGATGGCCCAGGCGCCGACCATGCGCGTGCGCGCTTGCGGAGCCTGAAGCAACTCCATCAGTTGGTCCGGGCACTCATGCGCGCAGGCCGCCAACGCTGCGGCAAGAGTGAAATCGGGAATCATCTTCGGCGGACAGTGGGCCAGGCGGATCAAACCCGGTAGACCTCGCGCCTGGGCGAGCCTCCCCAGACTCAATGCAACCGCCATCTGGACTTGTGGCGAGGGATCACCCGCCGCCGACGCCAGCGCTTGAACACCCGCCAGGTCGTAGAAGTAGCCCAGTTTCAGGGCCGCTCGGACACGCTGGGAAACCCTGCCAGCCTTCAGTTGCTTGATCCAGCGCTCGTAAATTCCCACCGCGATGAGTGACCTCGTCAAAACCCCGGCCGATATGACCTCCCCCGAGCGGGCTTCATCCATCAGAATTTCTTCGATGATTTCCCGATCCAGGCGCGAGCTGCGGCCCCAGAGGGCCTCAAGGGTCGCGTCGTCGCCATGCGCAACCAGCTTGCTTGCCAGGATCAGTCGGCGAGCGTCCCGGGCCAGTTGACGGCGGTGCTGGGTCTCCATCAGGAGATAAACCACCAGGGCGATGAGGAGGGTAAGAAGGCTGAGGACGTAAACCGCGTCTTGAAGAACTAGCAGGGATGAGGGAGTCATTGGAACTGCGAGAGGGATTCTACCAGACCCCGCGGTTCTTTTCCGCCACTGCCGGTAGGACTCCAGTATTGACGGGGTGGGGGCTGGAGTCAAGAGGCGAGCTGCCCCCCGCCGGCGGCTGCGGCGTGGCCCCATAGGTATCCAGAACCCCATTGCCGTTAACGTTTTCTGCTTTGTCGGTCGGCCCGTCAAGAGTTGCGTTGGGGAGGCCGCGTCGGCGCGCACCCCGGGCAGAACGTTGCTGGTCACTTGCACGGCCATGCCCCCACCACCCCAACCACGGCAAGGGTCAGCAGTAGTTCCAGGAGCGAGGACCCGCCATGACGCCCTATTCGGCCACTCTATTACCCGATTCTCAATAATCTGCAGACTGGTAGCAGCCACTTGTTGACGACGCTGGTCATACGTCCGCCGTTCGCGCAAATAGAAACAAATAGCCTAACAAGTTGCGGCCTGAAGGCCTTCCAAGGCGTGGCTATTCTAACGCAATTGCACGGGCTGTAGCGGCGGTCTCTGACCGGCGAGGCGGGCAGGCCCTGCACCAAATGGTGCAGGGCAAGCGGCGCGCCAACTGCGGCACAGGAGGCGGAGGCGCGCGGCTAGTCCATCGGCATCTTTTCCGGGTGGAGCATCACCCGGATCGCCGCCTTCAGGGGCTCGGGCTCAAAGACTTTCTTCCAGTCGGGCTGAATAATCTCTTTGGTACCCCACTGGATAGCAAGCTGGGCCGCGTCGGAGAAGGGTGATTTCTCAGCTCCAAACGCTATCGCCAGCGCGATCTGGGCATGGCCCGCCATAAAAGCTTCCGCCGCTTCGCGCGGAACGCCCTTCTCGATTGCCGCTTCCAGGGATGCCTTCATCAGGCACGCCGCCGAGGCCACCACGATCTCTGACATGGCGGGTTCGAGCAAAGCAAATTGTTCCGGAGTAACTCGATGGGCGTTCTTCACCGGCGCGAAGATGGCCTTGCAAAGCTGTGTTCCTTCCACAAAGTTGGCTTCTGACCCGCCGATGAGTGACACCAGGATGTCCTGCACCGCGGTCCCGCCGAAGTAATCACGCCGCGCCTCCGGCGTAGCTTGCTCAGTAAAGAACGGGGGATGACAGGGATGAGTGATCATAAAAGTGAGGCCGTTCCGCTCCGGCAGTTCGCCCACATAAGCTGCTGCCGCATCCAGCATGATGAGCGTCCCATCCCGCTTCGTGTAAGGAACCAACTGGTGAGCGAGGCGGCCGATCAAGGCGTCCGGCACGGCCATCACCACAAAGTCGCCTTCGGAAAGCGCCGCTTCCAGCGGGGTCACCTTGAAGCCCTTCTCCTCCAGGCCGCGCGCGCGTTCCGGATTGTTTTCGCACATCAGCGCTCGGTACTCAGGATGTGGCACAATCTTTTCGGCGGCGCGGGCGCCCATCTTGCCGCCCGCCCCGATGATGACGACGGTTCGCGCCATAACCAATCTCCTCTCGCAGAATTTAGTGCCTAATCGGGAATGTACCGGCGCAGGCAGGGAATGCTTTCCGCCGCCCACGCCTGCTCCAGGGCGATGGTCTCCTGTAAGGTCTTCTGCTCAGGAGGCCACAACTCGAGGATAGCGTTGGGCGAAACGCCGGCCGCCCGCAGCGTGTCCAGGAGCCACGGAAGGTTGAGCTGCCCCTTGCCCGCGGGCCGTCCCTCCACCGTGAAGCCCATCATGTGCCATACACGTTGGACAACGAAGTCCTTGATGTGCAGGCACCTGGTGTGTCGCGCCAGTGCCCTGGCAACGTGCTCCCAGCCTTCGGGGATCGCCAGCGAGTTGACCGTATCGAGGGTGAGACCGACCCACGGGCTGTGCAGCGAGTCGAGCAACTGGCTCAGTTGCTCGGCGGGGATCTTGCCATTTTCCATCGCCAGCCGGATCCGGGCAGCGGCCAACTCCGGGATGATGCTGCACAGGTAATCGGCGATCTCCGGGAGCGCCGGAACCTTGCCTCCGGCAGCCGCCGGAATCGTCCGCAGCAGCGTTGCGCCCAGGCGTTTGGTGATGGCAAGCTGGAGCCTCAAGTGTTCGGTCTCAAGACCCCGTGTTCCAACCTCTAACTCGATGCCCCACTCCCGAGCCTGCTGAACCACGGCTTCCAGCTCCGCCTCGGAAAGTTTCTCCAGCGGGAGGTTGGGGCCGATCTGGACCACCTTGACGCCGAGCTCGCGCGCCTTGGCCAGCAGGCCGAGCGCGTTCATCGGCTGCTCCGGCATCGCCCCCGGAAAGCCAATCGACCACATGTAAGCATACGTCCCGATCCCCAGCCTCATCGAGTCCTCTCCTTTCGGTGCGTTCCCACTCATCGCCTGGTCATGGCGTGGCAAAAAAGGGCGGCGCGGCAGGTTGTCCCAGCGGGCCGCCAGTCCCGCGCTGCGAAGGCAACGAAACAGGAAAAGACGCAGGCGATCCGCCGAGGCGAATTTAGGTGCTCCCTCCGCGCGAGATAACAGTGATGGCCAGGATCAGGAAAGCGATGCCGATCAGGGAATAAGCATACGACCGGCGGCTGGCTCCCACCCATTCTCCGGTCAGCGCGCCCCAGATATTGGAGGTGATGAGACTCATCGACATGAACAGCGGCCAGCCGACGATGCCTCCCAGCGGCCCGAGGGCCGTTGCACCCATGCCATAGGCAAGGAAGCTTCCGAAGCAGATCAGGCCCATCAGGCTTCCGCCCAACCAATAGCCGCCAGAGGCGTTGGGCGGGGAGAAGAGATGCCAGGTGCCGTTCCTCTGCAACCGGTACACACAATAGCCCGCGTTGGCGAGGAAACCCGCAGTCAGCGTCAATGACCAGATGGCGTTGGCGGCCATGCTGGCGCTGGCGCCCAAGGAAAGGGCCTGCTGCTGCAACTCCTGGCCGAATACAAAGCTGAAGTTCAGCATGGGTGAAAAGATTCCGGAGAGAATGCAGATCACCAGCCCCACGAGGAATCCCGCTTGCACCATGGGAGCAAGAGCGCTCACTTCCCGCTCACGCCGCCGCCCGGCGATCGCCAGGAAGATGATACCCACGATCACCAGCAGCGTCCCGGCGATCAAGGCAAAACCTTGCCGGGTCCATAACCGTTCGGGATGCAGAACGATTAGGGGGAGGAAGGTGCCAATGGGCGCGATCAGTCCCAGGATGATGCCGTAACCCACGGCCAACCCCAGGCGGTTGACCCCCAGACCGAACAGGACTGAACCGACGCCCCAGCCGAATCCGAACACCAGCACCTTGGCCAGCGTCGGCCAAGAGGCGCGATGAAAGACGTCGCTCAGTTGCGGCACGACCGCCAGCGCCACCGCCCAGGGGATTATGAGCAGGCCCATCACGGAATAAACCAGCCAGGTATTCTCCCAGCGCCAGCCCCGCAGGCGCTTCATGGGAACCACCCAACTGCCGTTCAACAAGCCGCCAATCAATACCCCGGCAATCCCCCAGGCAATATTTCCGGTCATATGACCTCCTCGCAGATTCTCATATCTGTCAACCCGCTATCACCTGGTCTTTCGCACGACAAGGTCCTGGCGTGTTCCCGGGCTGACGACTTGGAGCCCTGCAATCCCTGCCGCGCTGGTCGGGGCGGCTGTGGCGCGAGCCCTCCCGCCGCTGGTAATGATGCGTGCCTCCGCCCTCTGACGCATCGCCGCTCCCCGGCCGCGGCGGGGGAGGCAAGGGGCTTCGCCATCGAGATGGGCAATTCCTCCTATTTTGGCCTCACGAGCGGAAGAAACTGGCTCTGCCCTCCATCCACAGAAATCACCTGGCCCGTCAGGTGAGCGGCCTCCTGCGAGGCCAGGAAGGCAATCAAGTGGGCGTGGTCCTCCGGCTCGGCCATTCGCCCGCCGGGGATCAGAGCTTCGTATTGCTCCAGGCTCATGCCGTGGTCGCGCGCGGACTTCAAGAGCATTTCGGTACGGGTCATGCCCGGGCAGAGGCAATTGACGGTGATCCCGTGCGGGGCCATTTCCACGGCCAGACAGCGCGAGAAATGGACGGCCGCCGCCTTGGCCGAGCAATAGCCGATCTGGTTAGTCCGCACGATGACCCCGGCGATGGAAGCGATGTTCACAATCCGACCCGCGCGGCGCGGCATCATCCGCCGGATGGCCGCCTGGCAGCAAAGAAAAACTCCCTTGGCGTCTACCGCAAACTCCTGGTCCCAGGCTTCCTCGCTCAACTCCGCGGTAGACGCGGAATGATATACGCCGGCGTTATTCACCAGCAGCCACAACGCGCCGAGCTCGGCTTCCAGCCGTTCCACCATGGCTTCCACTTCCGTTTTGCGGGAGATATCCGCGGGGAGCGCCAGGGCGCGGAAGCCTTCTGCGCGCAGCTTTTCTGAGGCGCTCTCAGCGAGTTCGCGGTTGACGTCATTCACCCCTATCGCCATTCCTCGGCCGGCCAGAACGCGCGCGATGGTTTGCCCGATGCCGCGACCCGCCCCGGTCACCAGCGCCACTCTACCTTGCAAGCTCATTGTCGTTCCTCCACTTTCTCCTCGAAGAGAGCTCGGAGAAAGGCCGCCGACTGGCGCGCAGCAGGCTCCGGATCACCTTCGGGAGCCAGCACCACCGAGCCCGAGCCCTCAAAACCCTCCTCGCGCAGAACCCGTATGATGTGCGGCCAGTCGAGCCGGTTCTTCTCCGGCAGCACTCCGGGAGGCCAGCGGCTGGGGTCATAAAGGTGGATGTGGCGTGCCGCACCTCGCGCGGCGCGAATGCCACGCTCAATCGAGGGCTCCGCTTCCGCCAGCTCATAAGTATCCATCATCACGCTGAAGGCAGGACTCCCGATCCGCTCCACCCAGGCCATGGCCTCATCCATGCTGTTGATGAAAGAGGTAACAGCGGGATCGGCCGGTTCCAGCATGATGACCACGCTGGCCTGTTCCGCATGGGCCGCCAGCTCGCGGAACACATCCTCGGCGATCCGATCCATTTCCTCACCGCTTACTCCCGGGATGCCCTTGCCCCGGGCAACTCCCAGCCCCACCCGCGCCTGGAAGTGGCCGGCGAAGTCCAGCATCCTCTTGAAGGCTGCGAGGGAGCGCCGGCGAACGCCCGAGTCCTCGTGCAGGAGCGCCATTCCCTGCGGGGCCATCCGCCCGGTGTTAACCACCGGCAAAACGGCTCCGGTGGCCTTCAGCGCCTTTTCCAGTTGGTCCGGCTCGGGGACGCATTCGGGATTCGGCATGAATTCGATGCCGTCGTATCCCCAGGCTATGGCGCGCTCGGCCAGTTCCCCAGGTGTTCCGGTGAGCACCTTGACGATAAAGCCGAGTTCCGCCATCTCCGGCGTCGAGGAGAACAAGCAGAGCTGAATGTTTGACATGACTCTCCCCCTCCTGCCGCTCCGGCTAGTTGAAGTGGATGACCTGACCGCTGCGGGCCGACTCGTAGGAAGCGAACACCAGGCGCACCGTTTTCAAATTATCCTCGGCGCTGGTTTCCGCCACCTCTTCTCCGCGCAGAGCTTTCAGAAGATGGGCCTGGCACGGCACGATGCTGGAATGAACGATGTCGTAAGCAGGGTCGGCCCAGGCAAACCGCGGAGGAGCATAACGTTGCGCGCGGGTACCCATCCGGGTTGTTACCCGGATACAGAACTCCGGACCGAGTTCCACAGAACCTTTATCTGCCTCGACGAAGATAAACGTTTGAGGAAAGTAATCTCGTTCCAGGTAATTCTCCGCGTAGGCCATCTGGACGAGGACGGTGGTTTGTCCGCCCATCTTCATCATCACGGTGGCCACATCTTCACCCTGGATGTCCGGGCGAATGCGCTGCATCTGGCAATCGAGGCTCTCCGCTTCACCGAACAGAAACCGCGCCACATCGAGGGTGTGACTGCCCAGGTCGGCCAGGATGAATTGCTTCAAATCCCTCAGAAACGGCTGGTTGGTAAATACGGGAAAGCCTGTGATCATGTCAATGCGGGCGCGAAACGGCTTGCCAATCTCTGCGGCCGCGAGAACGCGCTCCAGTTGGCGAATCGGCGTTTGCCAGCGCCAGTTCTCGTTGATGAAGAAGGGCACGCCGGCATCGCGGCAGACCTTGACCATCTGTTCGGCTATATCCAGCGACGGCGCCATGGGTTTCTGGCAAATGACGGGCAGCTTGTGGGCGGCGGCCAGATGAACGAATTTGCTGTGGGTGTCCACGTCGGTGATGATGTCCACGAAATCCAAGCGCTCACTGTGGAGCAATTCTTCCGGATCGCTATAAACTGCCGGAACGTCAAATTCGCGAGCCAGCGCCTCGGCCTTGGTGCGGGTCCGGTTGTAAAGCGCGACGCATTCCACGCCTCCTACCTCCCGCCAGCCGGCGAGCTGGAAGCGCGCCCAAAAGCCGCTTCCGAAGACTGCAAATCGAAGGTTCGCCATGAGCACCTCCTGGGACGCCTGCCGGAAGGTTCGCTTTGCCCGCGACTCTGGTATTACCTCTGCCGGGAGAGCGCCGGTCCTACCTCTTGAGCAGCAACGCCCAGTCGCCGCTGTCGGGAGCCACCGGCGAAGTCCATTTCGCTCCCTTCGCCTTGGAGAGGATCAGCGCCTCTCCGTTGCGGGCATTAAACCAGCTTGCCTGATACGTTCCGGGTTCAAGGTTCACGGTGACGTCACCGCCATTCGGCAAGTAAACGGCATAGAGTTTTCCGGGTTCCGCCAAACAGAACGCGCCATTGTTGACCAGCTCATCGTGCGGCTCCGTCTTCCACCACTCGAAGCTGGTGAAGAAATCCAGCATGTGAGCGTATCCCTTCAGCATGACCATAGTGTCGTCCCCGCGGCCATTGAGCCAGCCGCCCCCGGTGTCGGGCCAAGCGCCCGTCCCGCGCTTGGCCGTCTCTCCCGTCGTCTGGTACGTGCCCGCCATGGCCATCTGCCAGGCGGCGCGCCGGTTGGCATCGGCCGAGGCGCCATCCGGGTAACTGGGGCTCCACCGGGGGTAGTGATCTTCGTATCCGTATTCCTCATTCGCTTGCGGGATGATGCGTCCCGTCCGGGCCTGTTCTTGGCGTTGCCCCAGCATCCATTCGTGCAGCGGCCGCGGCCACCATTGAACCAGCGTCATATCAAACCACTCGGAGGTCCGATATTGGTACCTGTTATTCATGGAGTGGGCCGAAGTGAGGTGATGGTAAACGTCCCATTTCTTCAGCAAGGTTCCCATGTTGTTGGCCCAGGCATCGGGATTCTTGTGGTAAGCATCGAATTCGTTTCCGAGATCCCAGGTCACGTTCGAATAGGCAGCGAGACGTGCTACTCCGTAACGAAAGTAGCGACGCTCGTCTTCGCCGCTATCGGCAGGATGGGATTTTGAATCGTTAATGTCGAAGATGACGGAGACGACCATATCTCGCGCGCGCGTGTAAGTCAGCATGCGTTCATACTTTTGCCAGTAGGGGAGGTTGTAACGAGTGAAGTCGTATCCGGGATTAGAGACGTCGTCCGGGCGCTCGGCGACCCAGGGATTGAGGCAGATGCGAAACCCCATACCGGGGACGATCGGTTCACTCCAGAATTGGGCTGACCGCCCGGCAATCAAAACGCGCAAGCGGTTGACCTTGAGAGCATGGAGGCGATCGATACTGTCCTTGATAACCTTTTCGTCGTCCCAGCCCATGAGCCAATAGGTAGTGGTTCCGTTCCAAAAGTAGTGCTCGCCCGTTCCTTCCCAAATGAAATGCCAGCGATAGTTCGGATCCACCCTCACCAAGCCGCGGCGATGGCCATTGACCGCCCGAAAGGTCCCCGAATAGTCCTTCGTGAAGCCGTCCTGGCGATAGGTGATCGCATAAGAGTAATCACCGGGACTGGTGGGCATGAAGCGAATGCGGAAGACGCTGCCATCGGCTGCATCGCAGAAGCCGTCCACCGACAGCCGTTTGCTGTCCCCGGCCTTTCCAAACTGACCTTCGACTACAACTTCGGTAAACGGGTTCTTCGCATCCGCCCCGGCCACATTCAACGTGACCTCGACGAAATCGCAGGCGTCCACAACCGGGGCGGACTGTGAAAAGGAGATGTTCCCCGGGTTAGCGAAGATGGGTATGGTAAGAATCGTGGCCCACAATAGGCCGGCAGCCAGTAGGCAATAATCGACGCCGACCGAACTCCTGGGCAAACCACCTTCCGGATTGAGCGGCTTGGGAAGTTTGGAATCGCCGTCACGTGAGGTTCGGTCACCCAGGGAAGATGTTCGGAGGTTTTGGGGCATTAGAGACTCCTTGCCGGGCAAGCCCGCGGGGATGTTACCACATCCGGCCATGCAGGAATTGGCCGGCGACGCAGGATGTCCTCCAAGCTTCTGCCTTTCCATACCACACTAGTCTGCGCTGCCTCAAGCTGTGTCCAAGCTTATGAAGATGACCGGAGAAACTTGCAGCTTGAGAGAAACGGGTGGGTGTGTTAATTTTTAAAGCTGGCGTGCGCTGGAGTGGCGGAACTGGCAGACGCACGAGACTCAAAATCTCGCGCTGGTTCACCCAGCATGGGGGTTCAACTCCCCCCTCCAGCACCAACATTTCACTGGATTTGCACCACCTCAGTCCCCTCCGTTGATAGTTTGAGGGAACCCCGGCGCCAGTAGCGGTGCTATTGAGGATGATAGATTATAGTGACCGCGTCAGGGCACGGCTTGAGCCGTGCCGCCGACCAGGACACGCCTCTGCTCCTGTTAAACGCCCTTTCTTGGTGGGTGGCGCAGACCCGCCGGGGCGGGTCTGCGACCTCGGAAGCGGCCGGAAGTAGAATCTCCAACTCGACCAGGGCCAGTCTCCCGGCTTCTCCACCAGGCAGCACTTCACCGGATTCTGGTGCATGAAGTTGAGCTTTTCCAGAGGCTTCTTCTCGCTCCACATGTTCATATCATAGAACCTTCGCTGCCCAACCCGAGAGTGGGCGTGATGGTGAACGGTGGGCGGCAGCGTTACCCGGGCGAGCATCCTCTGGCACCACCGGTATTGCAGATTCTGCCGCAGGTTCTTGAGGATGAATTTGGCAGTGCGCTCCTCCAGTCGCTGCATAATCTGGGTGGGGTTGGCGCCGTCCGAGGGCCAGAGCAATAGGTGACAGTGCTCCGGCATGAGAACGTATCCGACGATGCGGAAGCCGAGCTCGCCTCGCAGGTCGGCGAGCGTGGTGATAAACTTGCGCTTAAACCGGTCCGAGTCGAAGAGGCGGGCGCGACGATAGGTGCTGGTGGTCACGTAATGATGATTGAGGCCGTAAAAATGCCGCAGCCGAGGCATGAAAAGATTTTACCTCAGGCTCAAGCGGCATCAGCATGTTGCAGACATCACAAACCGATGTCTGCGCCACCCGCCCGCGATTCCCATCGGCGGGGACATTTCCGTTCGGCTTGCAAGCAGGGAACTCGGGGCAATTGTTAGAAGTAAGAAGTAGGGCTACACTTTTAGATAGCAGGAATTAGTATGGACGTACAAACACTTGTCCAGTCATGGATTCACTGGTCGGAACAACATCTTCCGTTGACCGGCGACATTCCGAAAATCAATACCAAGGAGCCCAAACCACCTTGGATTGATACTTTCTCAGACACCGTCACCGTCGCGGCCCATCAGAGCGAGAAGTTATTGGCGTGTTTTATGGATCGCTTGATCGCCCAACCCAACGATATACCTGCACGATTTACTGCTCTCGCTATCTACTACGCGTTGAGTGGGCAAGACTGGGAGCGTGCTGAGGAGATTCGGGTTAATGTCGCCGGGGAAATGGGATTCGATTCAGTGGAGCTTGAAATGGGGAGGTCGGGGAATTTCAACGAGTATGAAGAGCGGGTGGAGAAATGTGAAACGGTGGCCAACCAACTAATGAAAGGATTTTCCGGTGACCTAGGGCTTTTGGTCCACCATTTGAAACTTGAGGAAATTCCTCACGACTGGGGGGTAATCCGCTGGGAAATTCTAAACTCCTATGCAGTGTCTGACTGGAAACGCGCACTCAAGCTTTACAGCATTGCGGAAGAGTCAAACTTACTCGATCTTGGCGATTTGCAATTGATTAGAGGTCAGTTCCGGTATTTGTTGGTCTTCGGTCCAAAGATTGAGGTCGAATTGGATTCACTATGGTGGGAGCCGAAAATCCTTGGTGCCGATTACCCAGAAAGCACGCTAGTCCTCTTAATGTCGGGGTTGCGTCTCAGTCAGTTTAAGCCGGAACTCACCGATTCAAGCATTGACACATTGCGAGACGCGTCGAATGATCTTGAGAAGGCGTTGAACAAACGTCCGAAACTTTCTCCACTTTATGGGCCGATGCTGGCCAGGTGTTATTATTCCACGGGACGCCTTCATGAGGCTGCGGCGATTTACGAGCAAGCGCTTACTGAATGGGCGATCGATGTCATAAGACAGTGGGTTTATGAATCGCTCAGAATGATCTATCAAGAGTCGCATTTGCCGGAAAAGGCGATAGCGTTATTGGAAAGATGGGCGGCAGCGTTTCCAGACGAGAAGGGTCTCTACATGCAGATCGCTGAACTGCAGGCACAAGTCGCGAACTTGGAGGCGGTGCCCATCAGTCTTCGAAAGGAAGTGGAGCGTAATCCCGAAGCCGATCGGGATTGGAGGATAACTGCTTTGCTTGCGCTAGGCGAAACTCGGGACGTCTCCCAGAAACTTCTGATCGAGCTCAAGTCCGATACCGCTAAATTCAACTTGATCACTTCTCTCTTGGAGAACTACTGGCGGAACTTTGCGGCACTTTCGGAAAGGGCGCGCGACGAGTGGATCAGCGGAATCTATTTTTGCGATCCCTCGGTTCCTCAACCGCTCCGCGCAGTTTGGTCGGGAAAAGGTGGCCATGCTTACGCGACTGCTGTAGAACTGGAATTGAACTCAAGAGTATTCTCAAGGTTTCGGGAAAGCGTCCTTGCCGCACGAAGCGTTAACGAATTCGCTGGTGTAGCCATTGACCAAAAAGGTGAATCGAAGGTCATACTTCCTTATATTCGTAAGGATAAACCTTATGATAAACAATCCCTGACTCTTGGCGAGATGGCGTTTCTCATAGATCACTGCAATCGTTCTCAGGTATCCATATTGCAAGAATTGAAGATTTGGATTGAAGGGAATTGTTCCCGTCTGCTCGCGCAAACGAAGGAGTTATACAAGGTTACTCAGTTCCGGAATAAGCCCGCTCACGGCAACACTACGGACATACCGGCGGAGAATATTCCCTTTCTTTGCAGGCAAATTATAGATTCATTGGCGCGACAACCAAGAGAGTAAGGGCAAGGTCGCGTCAGCCAATTCCCTGCAGACGATGTCCGCCAACCGCTCCCGCCACACATGTACCGCCTTCAGCCGCTGACCCCGAGGCTTCCAGAATCCCGCCTCGATCATTAATTTCCGCAGTGTCTCCCGGCTCACCTTCAGCCCGTGCTCGGCCAACTTCTCTCCCGCCAGCGTCGGCCCAAAATCGGCGCGGGTGGCGCAGACAGCGCTCGTTGATGTCTGCGACCTGTGGGTCACAGCATCGGGTCGATGGTCAAGAGGGAGGCGTCATTTAAGAAGTAGAATCTCCAACTCGACCAGGGCCAGTCTCCCGGCTTCTCCACCAGGCAGCACTTCAACGGATTCTGGTGCATGTAGTTCAGCTTTTCCAGAGGCTTCTTCTCGCTCCACATGTTCATATCATAGGACCTTCGCTGCCCAACCCGAAAGTGGGCGTGGTCGTGAACCGTGGCAGGCAGTCTCACCCGATCCAGCATCCTCTGGCCCCAGGGGAAATGGAGCTGAGCCCTGCACCGTATGGCGCGGGGCTGAGCCGGAACGTTCCAAAACGAGGCAGTGGGGTGTACACTCCCAGCTACCCGGGATTCCGAAATGGAAATCGCGGTTCAAAGCGAAGTTGTGGGAGGGCGACATGGAGGAGCAAATGAATCTCAAAAGGATGTCACGACGCAATTATCTGGCCACGCTAGGGAGGGGGGCCACTGCCCTGGCGGCATCTGGCATGGGCCTGAGCGGCATTGCCGCCGGTTCTTTGGGCACTTCGGCGCTGGGCAGCGAGTCCGGTGCGGAGGAGCGTGCAGACCGCGAGCGCAGAATGAAATGGTGGCATGCCGCCAAGTTCGGGATGTTTATACACTGGGGGTTATACAGCGTTTATGGTCATCACGAATGGGCGATGGAAGAAGAAGGCATTCCGGTCGCCGAATATGAACGGCTCGCTCAGCGATTCAAGCCGCAGCCGAACACCGCGCGCGCCTGGGCGAAATTGGCGAAGCAGGCGGGCATGAAGTACCTGGTGATGACCAGCAAGCACCACGAGGGATTCTGCCAGTTCGATACCCCGTCCACGAACTATTGCGCGCCCAAACAGGGGCCAGGGCGCGACTTGGTCAAGGAGTTTCTCGAGGCGGCGCGCGCGGAGGGGCTGCGCGCCGGACTCTATTACTCCCTGATGGACTGGCATCACCCGGACGGGGCGCGCTGCGTTAAAGACGAGGCCGCCCGCCGGCGCTTTGTGGACTACATTCACGGGCATGTCCGCGAGCTGTGCACGAACTACAAGCTTGACGTGCTGTGGTACGACGTAGCTTGGCCCCTCGACGCCAAGGGCTGGGAATCAGAGAAGATGAACACGATGGTTTTCAGGTTGCAGCCGGACATCATCGTCAATAACCGCAACCTGCTCCCGGGAGACTTCTCTACACCCGAGCAGGAAATCCGCGCCGAAAAAACGGGGAGGGCCTGGGAAACCTGCATGACGATGAATGACAGTTGGGGATACCAGAAGGCCGACGATAGTTGGAAAAGTCCGAAGACCATCGTGCGCAATCTCTCGACGTGCGCGCAGGGCGGCGGCAACTACTTGCTGAATATCGGCCCCAAGGGGGACGGCTCGATCCCGGAAGAGTCGGTCCGCATCCTGACCGCCGTGGGGAAGTGGATGGAGAAATATGGCGCGACGATCTATGAAACCGAACGCTGCCGTGTGACGGATTCGGTTTTGGCGAATTTCACCCGAAAGGGAAATACGCTTTACATCCACGTGTATAACTGGCCGGGGAGCACGGTGGCGGTCGGCGGGCTGCGCACCAGGGTGAAATCCGCGCGCCTGTTGGCTACGGGCGAGAAGGTGAACTTCGAGCAGGAGCCCTTCCGCGTGCGCTTCACGGGCCTGCCGGAGAAGGCGCCGGATGAGCTTGTGAGTGTGATCGAAGTCGAGTGCGAGAGCGCACCGGTCCAGGATACCGAGTGGGTGCGCCGGGAGAGGCCGCGACGGTCAGTAGGGATATAGAAAGCTGCACCAGGGGGTCGCCAAAATCCCGTGCAGCCCAGGAAGTAACGGTTGCTTCTCGGCGAATTGGGCCAAGGTCGAACTTCTGCCCGTGTTTCGAATCGTGGCCACTAACTCCGTCGAATTCACCGCGAACGGGGTCCTTGGTATGGACAAGGCATATTGGTATAGACTTGGGGCCCACCGGAACTCCAAAACGGAAATCCGGGGTTAAGTCGGAACACTGTTGGGAGACCATCCATGTCGAGAGCGATTGGCCGACGCGACTTCTTCCGAAGCGGTGCAGGCTTGCTGACTGCGGGGATTGCGCTATACCCACGCGATGGCGAATCGGCTGCGACGGAGAGAGCGCAAACAAACCACCAGGATTCCGGCACTTACAAGGTGAAGTGGTACGAGTTTACTGAGCACAAAGATTCCGACACCTGCTGGTCACTCTCCGTTGGACCGGACGGACGCATTTATGCCGCCGCGTGTGCCGAGGGTGTGCCAGGCGGTGTGGTTAAGGTCGTTCGTTACAACGAGGAGAAGGACGGCCTCGACTACCTTTTCTCGGTCGACGAAAAGGTCGATGACCCCGGGGATTCCGGCCGGGCCACGCAATGCAAAATCCATTACAGCTTCGCGCCCTCCATGCAGGACGGCATTCTCTACATGGCGACCCACCTCTCCGGCCCTCCGATTGACCAACCGGCGTATTCCCCCTGGCTTTCGTGGCACGACGAGGAACGTTGTTTCCGCGGCAGCGCGCTCCTGGCCTTCGACACCAAGACCGATGAGGTCAAGTGGTGGGACACCCTGATTCCCAAAGAGGGTTGCCGGTGTCTGCTCCACGACGAGGAGCGGAGCCTCCTTTATGCCCTCAGCTATCCCCGCGATCACTTCATCATTTACGATACGAAGAAGCGCACGCGAAGGGACTTGGGCCGCCTTGGCTCCATCAACTCGCAGGCGCTTTTCCTCGACAAGAAGCATCGCGTGTGGACTACGAATGACTATGGCCATCTGGTGCGCTACGATCCCGAAAAGGATCGCTTGGAAGTCTCACCCTTTGTGCTGCCCCACAATCCTGAATTCCAGACCGGCTGGCACAGCGTCTTTTACGATGTGGTCGCTTCCCCCGGCGGCGACTGTGTTTATGCGGTCACCTGGATCGCCAACTCCTGGTTGATGCGCATTTGGCCGAACGAGGGAGACTGGCCGCGGATCGAAGACCTGGGTCCTACGACCCAAAAACGCGACCCGACCGTATCTATGGACACATTCGTCGATCATTGCGGCGGGCTGACGTTTGCCGGCGACGGCCAGTTGTACTTTGTGGCGTCTCGCTGGCGCGATCCCGTCTACAATCCCATGCCCGCTGGACACAAGGACCGGGAAGGGGTGGTCTGGCGATTAAATCCGGCCACACTCCAGCGCCAAGAAGTGACCCGGCTCGAACACCCGACCAACCTTTGCCAATATGTATCGCGTGGGGCGGTGGATCACAACGGTGATCTCTTTTTCGGCCACGTAGGCTCGCGGCCATCGGGCATCTTCAAAGTGGAGATGCCGCCGGACCGCAAAAGGAAAAATGCTCACCTGCCGATTCGCATTTGGGGCTGAAGAGGCCTTATGAGCAAGAAGAAAAAACAATTCGACTACGATTCTCCGGAAGTCCGGGCGCTGATTGACGAAATCGTCCACGGGACCTTTGTGCGGGAGGGAACCATGGTGGCGTTTCCCACCGGTTTCCCGGGCGCGACGATTCCGATCGTGCCGGATGAGAGCCACATCACCGCTCTGGACGCGACCTCCGAAGGGATCGTGTACGGCGGCACCAGCGGCAAGCGCTCCCACATCATCGTCGGAATGTTTCATGGTGTCACCGGCATGGTCTTCGATCTGAAGGCCGTGGAAGGAGCCACCTATTGCGCCGCCGTCTGTTGCGGAAAAACCAAAGTGCTGGCATGTGTCAACGGCCCGCGCGGCGGAGGCCGGGTTCTCATGACCAAGCTCCAGCCGCTGCCGTACGATCTGATTCAGGAATGGGGCTTCGAACGACCGGTGTTCGATGACCTGGGAGAGTGTGTAGCAGCCGAGCCCGTCGTGCACGCCGTCGCCGATGCTTCGCGAGATCGCGTGGTGGGCGTTACGACGCGTCACCTCTTCACCGTGGATATGGAGGCAGCGAAGGTTCAGGTGGTCGGAGAGGTTCCCGGCTCCGGCCGCCTCGCGGTGAGTTCGAAAGGCAGTATTGTCGGCCTCGATGGACCGGGCCATCTCTGGCAGTATGACCCGCGAACGCAAACCCTCCATCGTGAAGCCTTCAAGCTGCCCAACGGTACGTGGGGCAAGGCGCCCCTGGTCTGGGCCAGGGACGGACGGAGAGGTTTGCTCTACACGGCAGACGGTAACGGCCATCTGTTTTCGTTCGACGAGGAGCGCGGGTTTAGCGCATCCCTCGGCAAGACCAGGCTGGCGCCCGTTGGTCCCATGGCCGTCACTTTCGACGGTCGGCTCTTCGGATTCTGTGGCCGCGAAATGGCAAGGATGTTCTGCTATGACCCCGGTCGTGGAGAGATTGCCAATCTCGGCGTGGCGGTGTCCGTCTTCGAACGCCGGCGTTATGGATACGTTTTCGGCGATGCAGTCACCGGCCGTGATGGCGAAATCATCTTCGGCGAGGATGACGACTTCGGGCACCTGTGGCTTTATTTCCCCAGGATTCAAGCCGGCAGAACGTAGGGACGCGGTCGTTAGCCAAAATCACACCTGCCTGAAAATAATTAACCTATCCTGACTGTCCCTGCTGAAAACCTGTCCCTACCAAGAACTCAGTTGCGCCGCGAAGACAGTCTGGGTGGGCCTCAGATAGTCATCATCCGGTTACTCTGTGACCGATCCTAAGGAGGATGACAAAATACAGTGACGACCTTTGCCTTGGCGGACGGCGGTGCCGCCCATCTCCCGGACAGTCGTGAGTGCGTCTTCAACCTCGAAGCTGGTGGGATAGTAGACGTTCAAAGGTTGCTAATACAAACGCACTAAGTTATGTTACCACAGAGTTCTTGTAGCGCCGCCATCCTGGCGGCCAAGGCCGGTTAGAAGCCAGCGCTACGAAGGAGGCTGTCACTTCAGTTTGTGCGTTTGTATTAGGTGTTGCTCTTGAGCCCGCGCCAATCGACGTTGGCCCCGGCGAACCGGGACAGTTTGCCATTCAGGATCGCTACGTACCCCACCGCATCACGAACCCATCGTCTTACAGCCTGCTCTCGACCTGGCTCAGGAGCGGTAAGGATCACTGACCTCCATCGCCAATTCCCAGATTCCTCGCGCACGCTGGTACATCAACGCCCGGAACCTCCTGGGATCCTCGAGGCGCCATGCCTCTGGCGTGCTGAACCAGTAAGCTGTCTGGTCATTCGCCCAGGTTTCATAATACAAGCCCCACCCGATCAACAAGGCGTCGGCCTGTAGAGCGCCGTCGCCAATGCGCTTTCCCCAGTGGTACAGGTTCGCGGCAGCGCAATAGCTGACTCCTGCCCAGACCTCAAACTGATGGGCATACTCGCTGTCGCCAACTCCCGGAGTCGAATCAGGGTGAAGGGCGTTCGCCACCCCCATGTCGCCGATCCCGTCGCCATTGAAATCCTTCAAGGGCAGGACCGCCCGCTTGAAGAGCTGCTGGTAGTGGGAGGTGAGACGATCAGGATTGAGCACGGGCGGAAGACCTGTCACGTCCACGTAACGCTCCCCGATCATCGCGTCCCCCATGATGTCGGTGTTGTGAGCGTTAAACTGATAGTAGCCTAACTGCCCATTCCAGAACTGCTTCTCCGTGCTGGCCGTAGCTTTGTTCAGTTCTGCGGTCACTTCTTCAAGCACGCCGTTCTCCTTCTTGGATTCCGCCATCGATTGCAGCGCTTCCAGGGCCCCCAGCCAGAGAACCGCATTGAACAGCTTGTTGTCCTTATATTCGGAACTCTTCATCTCGGTCAGACCGTCGCCATCCGTGTCGGTCGTTTTCTGGTAACGGAAGCTTCGTACGAGCGCCGGCCAGACATCATTGAGAAACTTGTCGTCCTCGGTCTTAAACCAATAGGCATGCGATTGCTGGATGAACTTGGGCGAAAACTCGGACCAGGGCGTCGTAATCCGTCCCTTAATTCCCAGGGGAGAATTGTTATAGAAGCGCCCGTAGCCATCGTAGTCAAAAAACGGGTCGCCAGCTACCAATCCCGCATCATGGGGGCAACTCCCCTCCGGCGAATCCATGATGAAATCGGAGAATACCAGCAGGATGTCGCGCTCGATCTGCGGCCAAAGATCCCGATTGCTGCGAGAAGCATGGTGGCGGACGTCGAACGTTTCCGCAAAGGCATATTCCTGACACTCCATCACCGACGCGAGATGCTGTCCGGGACGCTTGCCGAATTTCTTGGGTTTGGTGATGCAGCCATTCTCCCAAAACGATCCGCCAAAAGTCGCGTAGTAGAGTTCATTCAGAACGCTCTGCTTGAGCCATTCGGGATAAGCCGAATTCCTGATGATAGGGGCTTGCCAGCCTTCGAGCGCCTTCACCCAGTTCTCCCTTTTGAGCAGAGCCTCTTTGGCGATCTCGAATGCCTGGCCTTGTTTGACAGGAAAGTATTCGGTATATCGGCGCCACCAACGAGTGCCCCCTCCAAATTCAACCTGCGGGAAATACCAGGTGAGCGCGAAGGGCACGGTGACCTCGGAGCCGGGTGCAAGCTCGACTTCTACGCACAGCGCTCCCGATGGGAGTTTGCTCTCGGTGCTGAGGTCCTTATTGGCGAGTTTCCCGTTTGCTGCGAAATCCTTCCAAACGTCTGAACCATCCCCGTTTCCATCCCAAACCGGGATGTACGAAGCTGGAGCACTCGTGGCAATGCACCACTCGGAGTTCTCGGTTTCAGGCGGATTCGACGGGTCGTGAGCTCTCATCAGGATCGCCGTGATCCTTTGATCCGCGTCTCGGGCCAATGCGTTGGTGAGCCCCCGGCGCTCTCGCGCCGTAGCGGGGGCCCCAGGCAACGTCATCTTCTCCATCGGCGTGTTCTGAGGTCCGGTGTAAGGAGCATTCGGAAATGTGAACATCACCGATACTTTGACTGGGGATTGCAGCGGGTTATGAATCCTGAACTGGAATATCGCGGCGGGAAAAGAAGTCTCGCGGTAATTGTCTTTGATGACGGGCGAAAAAAACTCCAAAGAGATCTTAGTCTCGAAGGTTCTGTATGTGCACCACCCCCTCGGGAACAGGGCATAATAGTCGCCTTCACCCGGTTTCAGCCGCCTCCACGCGGGTAGCACGTCATCCGTGGCGAGAGTCCGCACCGTTGCATCTTTCCCTTCCACCTTTTCCCGGATATGAAAGGTACCCTGAGAAAGAAACCGTTCTTCATATCTCCCCACTTTCATCTGCCACGGACCGAATGTGCCGCAGATGTTGTACATGAAGTTTCCCGCGCCAATTCCGCCAAGCGGAATACCTTTCTTAGTCCGCGTCAGCGTATTGAGGCCGCTTTTTTCATCGGAGCTCGCTAATTCTTCAGGCATCAGTTCAATTTTGGGGAGACTCCCTAGTGGTCGCTTCCAGGCGCAGGAGGGGATGGCGCAGGTGTGCCGGGTTGGTCGTGGAGATCCCTCGCCAGGTTGGGTCTGCGGCGCGGACGTGGCCGGGTGAACGGTCGCCGCAAGAGGCCTCCCCACCAGCATCAGGCCAGCCGCCGACGAGTCGCGCATGAAATCACGTCGAGAGATGTGTCGCCTATCCATTGTGCCTCCAGGTCCGGCGCCGGGCGAGGCTGGCTGGTCATCTCGCTTGATTGGGCCTTCCAGATGCAGCGCATTGCCGCCCCGGGTCGGGTGTGATCAATCATACACTAAGCATCATCGCTTATCGCGGAGCCTTGTAGCAGATTGGGTCGCACTTGATCCCCGTGGAGCCGGAAGAGACCACTTTCATTGCCTCGCGCAGATAGCCGCTCTTGCGGAGGTCCGCGCCGAGGAACCAACCGTTGGCATAGAGCAGAGTCCGCACGCAATTTGGAACCCAGATCCGCACGCACGTTGAATCCACATCCACATATGTGTATACTCGGTGCTAGCCAAGGACGGTTTTGGCACAAAGTGGGTGGGGACGAAGGGCCATACACACGTCCAGTCTACATGGGCTTAATATGTGGCCGCCAAGCGGCGCCGCTTGCTGTTTACCGAGTACAGCCTCGGGGGTAAGACGAGGCGGGCCGGAGACGACCGAGAAGCGGCGAGGCATGGGAGGAGGATGGTAGGACCACCAATGAACGCAGCAGTCTTCTACGGACCGCGCGACGTGCGGGTTGAGGCTGTTCCCAGGCCGTCGGCGGGAGAGGGTGAGGTTGTCCTGCGGGTGCTCCGCTGCGCGGTCTGCGGGACGGACAAGCGAATTTTTACCCACGGGCAGAAGAACGTAGTACCGCCGGCGATTACCGGCCACGAGATCGTCGGAACCGTGTACGAGATCGGCCCCGGCGTCGATGGCGAGCTCAAGACCGGCCAAAAGGTCATCGTCGCCACGGTCATTGGCTGTGGCAAGTGCGTCTACTGCCAGCGCAAACAATACAATCTCTGTGACTCATTTACAGCCTTGGGGTACGACTACGCCGGGGGGTTCGCTGAGTACGTCAAAATCCCCGCCGCCGCCGTTGCCCAGGGGAATGTGATCCCCATCCCCCTGTCGATGTCCGTGGAGCGCGCCGCGCTGATCGAGCCACTCTCCTGCTGCCTCAACGGCCAGGAGTATTTGTCTCCTCAGCCGGGTGAGCGCGCGGTGGTTTTCGGCGCCGGGCCTATCGGCTTGATGCATGCCAGCATCCTCAAGGCGCGGGGCTGCGACCCGGTGATCGTCGCTGACGTGTCCGGGGAGCGCCTGGATTACGTCCAGGAGTTCGGCCTGGGTCTGCCGGTGAACACAGCCGCTGGCGATGCGGTCCGAAAGATCCTTCAGGCTGGCGGCGGCGAAAAATTCGACGTGGCCATAACCGCCTGCTCCGTGAAGGCCGCCCAGGCCGATGCATTGAAGCTCGTGCGCAAGAAAGCCCGGGTTTCCTTCTTTGCGGGTATACCCAAGGACGACCCGGTGTTGGGCATCGATACCAACCTCATCCATTACAACGAAATCTCTGTCTTTGGCTGCTTTGCTTCCAACCTGCAACATTACCATCAGGCCCTGGAAATGGTCTCGCGCGACGACTTGCCCTGGGAACGCTTTCTCACCCACAGATTCAAGCTGCACGACATGGTCAAGGCCTACGCGGTGATCGAGGCGGGACAGGGAATCAAGACGATCATCGACTGCGAATAGCAACGACCACAATGGACAAGGAATCTCTGGCGCAATTGATTGAGATCTCTCGCGCCGCCGGCGCTAATCCGGACTACGTGCAGGCCGGCGGCGGCAACGCTTCTGTGAAATCGCCCGACCGCCGGGCAATGGCCATCAAGGCCAGCGGCACGGCACTGACCGCGATGCGCGAGTCGGACGGCTGGGTAGAGCTGGACGTTGCCGCGGTTTTGAGTGTCTTGAATCGGACGGACCTCGCCACCGTGGAGGCGAATGAGCGCGAGGCGCGCGTCGTGCAGCATCTGTCCTCGGCGGTGGTTGGTGGCGGCGGGCGGCCGTCGGTGGAGAGCGCGCTGCACGCGATGCTCGGCAGGACGGTGCTCCACACTCACCCTGTAGCGGCCAACGCCCTGAACTGCGGGCCTGGCGTGAAGGCCCTGGGCGAGATTACACCCCGGGGGGAGCTGCCGCCGCTTTGGATACCCTACACCGACCCTGGCTGGCGCCTGGCGACGGCGATCAAATCCGCAGTTGAAGCTTACGAGAAGAAACACGCCCGCCCGCCGATGGTCATCTTCATGGAGAACCACGGCCTCCTGGTCTCGGCGTCCGACACCCGCGAGTGCCTGGCGCTCCATAATGAATGGGTCGCGCGCTGCGAGCGGTACTTCTCGCTGTCGGCGCCCGCCGTGTGCCCGGCGCCGGAAATGGATTCTGCCTCGCTGCGCAGAACAATGGTGGAACTGCGCCGCGTTTGGCGGGCGGCACGGGGCGCCGCTCCCTTCGCCCGGTTGGCCGACGATTCCCACCTGGCCGGCGCAGCCTGCGGCGGTGCGGCCGAGATACTGGCCGGCGGCTCGCTCACGCCCGACCACATCGTCTACACCGGCGCGCATGCGGTCCTGGCCGAGTCGCTCGAAGAATTGCCTGCCAAGCTGAAACCCGCACTGGCGGAAAAGGCTCCACCACGGGTGGCGCTGGTCAGGAACGCAGGGACCTTCCTGCTGGCCGACGACCCGGTGAAGCTGGAGGCGGCCGAGGCTCTAGCCGTCGCCGCCGCCAAGATCCTGCGGCTGGCCGCGGGACGCGGTGGCGCTCACAACCTGTCTCCGTCTTCCGCCGACTTCATCATCAACTGGGAGGCCGAACACTACCGCGCGCGCCTCTTGGACACCGCGGCTGGGCCGTTGGCAGGCAAGGTGGCCCTGGTCACCGGAGCAGCATCAGGCTTGGGCTGTGGTGTCGCCCAGGGGCTGGCCGAAGCCGGAGCGGCAGTGGCCTTCGGCGACATTGACGATCCGGGCGCGGAAGCCACGGCGGCTGCCTCCGCCGATCCCCGGCGCGCCCTCCCGGTGCACATGGATGTGACGGATGAACGGTCTGTGGCCGCCGCCTTCGACCGGCTTTTGCGCCATTGGGGAGGCGTGGACATCGTCGTCTGCGCCGCAGGCATTGCCCCGCCGTACGAACTAGTCGACCTGCCGGTTGACCAGTGGCGGCTAGCCCTGGAAATCAACCTGACCGGCTACTTTCTCGTTGCCCGTGAGGCCGCCCGGATCATGCGCGCGCAGGGAGATGGCGGCTCGATGGTCATGCTTTCGTCGAAAACCGGCTTGGACGCATCGCAAGCCAACTCCGCCTACAACGCCACCAAAGCCGGCGAACTGCATTTGATGCGCGGCTGGGCGTTGGAACTGGGGCCCGAGGGCATCCGCGTCAACGCCGTCGCGCCGGGCAACGTCTTCGAGGGCTCGAAGATCTGGAACCCCGAATACATCAAGGTTGCCGCCCGCAAGAAAGGCATCAAGCCTGAAGAGGTCATACCCTACTATACCTCGCTGACCGCCCTGAAGCGCGAGATCAAGCGCTCAGACGTAGCCGCGGCTGTTGTCTTCTTGTGCTCGGAGGCGGCACGCTGCATCACCGGCCAGACCCTAGTGGTAGACAGCGGGCAGGTCATGGTTCGATGAGCAGCTCACGCCAGCGCGGCCGGCCGGAGTTGGAGGCAGCCCTGTGCGGCGGCTCGCTCCAGGAGCGCCTCGAGGCGTTGCGCGAGCTTTGCGCGCAGCTCGGCGAAAGGCCGCGGCGCGGCACTAACTCCCACATTCATACCAACGAGTCCTTTAGCGTGTTTCGCTCGCCGTCCGAGGCCGTATGGCAGGCCGCGCGCGAGGGTCTGGCCGTCCTGGGAATCAACGACCACTACACCGTCGCCGGATACGAGGAATTCCGCCGGGCGTGCGAAATCGCCGGTGTCGCCGCGACATTTTCTTTTGAGGCCTTGGCCATGGACCGTGCCGCCGAGGTTGGCGGCCTCTTGCTCAACGACCCGGACAACCCCGGCCGTGTGTACCTTTGCGGCAAAGGCGTAACCAGGATTCCACCGGATTCCTCCGCCGCCATGCAGAAGCTGGCCCGGATGCGCGCGGCCTTGCAGCGTCGCAACCGCGAGATGGCCGCGAAGGTCGCTAAGATCTTCCGTGAGCGCTTGGACGCTGAAGGGCCGACGTGGGAGGCGGTACGCGCTTTGACACCGCGAGGCAACGCCACGGAGCGGCACGTGGCCTGGGCAACGTTCGTCCGACTGCGCGGTCTAGCCGCCGAGCGCCAGGCGCCGCTGGCTGAGACAATCGAGCGCTGCTGCGCGGCCGCCCCTCCGGCTGGCGCGGACGACGCGGCGCTGCAGATGTTTGTCCGCGCCAAGCTCCTCAAAGCTGGCGCCCCTTGCTTCGTGCCGGAGTCTGAGGAGGCCTTCGTCTCCTCCGAGGAGCTGCGCGAAATCTTTCTGGCCTTCGGAGCCATCCCCACCTACCCGGTGCTCGGCAACCCGGTCACATCCGGGGAGCGCGACATCGAGGCGCTCCTGGACCGTTTGCAGGCTGCAAACTTCTATGCGATTGAGGTTATACCGCACCGGAATACGCGGGAGCGTCTGGCCGAGATCGTCTCGGCGGCCCGGCGCCGCTGGTGGCCGGTCTTCAACGGGACGGAGCACAACACGCCTGAGGCCCGACCGCTCCTTGACCCGTTTGCACTCGACCCGGAGTTCGAGCCTTGGTTCCGCCAAAGCACGGCGGTTCTGCTCGGGCACCAGCGTTTGGTGGGGCGCGGCGAGGAGGGATTCCTCGGCGAGAATGGCCGGCCGACGATCCCGGACGCGCGTGCCAGGTTCGAGTACTTCAGCAACGCAGGACGATGAAGAACCTCCTTGGCGTCTACTCAACTGGGTGAGCAGACCGGCTTGGGCCGCGCCACGGAGGCAACGGCGAAGGCTAACCGGGCCCCGGGCAAGAACACGGTAGGATCGTTCGGCAGCGCGGAGACGGAGCACGTGCGGCGGTCTCTTGAGTAGTCAATCTGCCCCTGAAATCGGTTGCAATTCCGGGTGCGTTGGCGGATTATCAGTGGTTTGACTCGATAACGTGATTTCCTACTTAGGAGGCGGAGGACAAGAAACATGACGAGGAAAGAAATCCCGATCGCTGAACCCAAAGGGAAATTGGGTGTTCTAACCGTCGGCATGGGGGCGGTAGCAACCACCATGATTGCGGGCGTTGAAACGGTTCGCAGCAAACTTGCGCTCCCCATTGGCTCCCTCACTCAAATGGCTACGGTTCGGCTTGGCAAACGCACCGAGAAGCGCATGCCCAAAATCAAGGATTTCGTGCCATTGGCAGGGCTTGGTGATTTAGTTTTCGCTGGCTGGGACCTTTTCAAGGACAATGCTTACGAGGCGGCAATCAAGGCGGGAGTTCTGGAGAGGTCGCTGCTTGATCAGGTCAAAGACTTCCTCCTGGAAATCCGCCCCATGCCCGCAGCGTTCGAACAGAGGTGGGTTAAGAACCTCCACGGCGACAATATGAAGACTGGCAAGACGAAAATGGATCTGGCTGAGCAGGTCATGGACGATATCCAGCAGTTCAAGAAGAGAGAGGGGGCGTCCCGTCTGGTGATGATCTGGTGCGCATCGACTGAGGTCTATTCGGAGCCTCGCCCCGTCCATCAGACGCTGGAGGCGTTCGAGGAGGGTCTCCGCTCAAACAGCCCCGATATCCCCCCGAGCATGATTTATGCTTACGCCGCGCTGAAACTCGGCGTCCCGTTCGCCAACGGAGCGCCACATCTCACCGCGGACATCCCGGCGCTCACGGACTTGGCGATGCAGAGACAGGTGCCCATTTGCGGCAAAGACTTCAAGTCTGGGCAAACCTTCCTGAAAACGCTGTTGGCACCCGGCCTCAAGGCGCGGATGCTTGGCCTGAAGGGCTGGTTCTCAACCAACATTCTGGGGAACCGTGACGGCGAAGTATTGGACGACCCCGAAGCTTTCCGCAGCAAAGAGGAAAGTAAACTTTCCGTGTTGGAGTACATTATCCAGCCTGACCTCTACCCCGAGCTTTATAAGGGCTACTACCACAAGGTGAGAATCAACTACTACCCGCCCCGAGGCGATAACAAGGAAAGCTGGGATAACCTCGATATTTTTGGCTGGCTGGGCTATCCCATGCAAATCAAGGTTAACTTCCTCTGCCGGGACTCCATCCTGGCCGCCCCTATGGCGCTGGATCTGGTCTTGTTTATGGACCTCGCCCAACGCTGCCCGGACCTGGCTCGAATGGGAATCCAGGAATGGCTTTCCTTCTACTTCAAGAGCCCGATGGTCGCGCCCAGCCTATACCCGGAGCACGATATCTTCATCCAACTCATGAAGCTCAAGAACACCCTCCGCCACCTGCGCGGCGAAGAGCTGATTACCCATTTGGGATTGGAGTATTACGACTAATAATATCGGCACTGTTGTTCAGCTATTGTACAAGAGATGGTCCTCGGGCGGCAGCGGGAGAATAGATTCTTGGCCTGGGAGGTTCTTCCAGGGGGACCCGGGTGTGCACCCCTGCAACCAAGAGCCCGCATTCAACCGTGATAGTCGCCGTTTCCCGTCATAGGGTTCGCTTTTGGGGCTATCCCCGCTGCGACGAACAGATCCCTCACTCACAACCGAACGCCGTGCTCGCAAACTCCTGCGGGGGTAGTCCAAGCGATAGCAATGGGAACAGTCCGGTCGAGCAGTTGCTTACGGCCCGAAGCGTTAGCCGCTTCCGTCTTTGCACCAAGGGAGGGAATGAAACCATGTTTCCAGATGAAACACCTCATCAACCTGGTGTGTCTGCTGTGTTTGAGGGCGGCGGATTGAGCTCAGCGCCGGCAATTCCGGGCGAGATGCGCGCTCTTGTGGTGGACAGAGCTGGGTTTGACCATTTACAGGTACGAAAAGTGCCGACTCCACGTCCGGGCCCGCAGCAGATGCTGGCTCGAGTCGATGCGGCGGGCATCTGCACTTCCCTCATCAAGCTTGTCGAGCAGGGACCGAATCACAAGTTTGTTTACGGTTGGGACATGGAGCGTTACCCCCTGATTGTAGGAGACGAGGGCTCGGTGACGCTGGCGGAAATAGGAGAAGGTTTGCGCAAGAGATACCACCCTGGCGAGCGATACGTGATCCAGCCGGCGGTGGATCATGCGCCCATCAATCACCGCGAGCGTTACAGGGACGGAGGTAGAGGAATCGACAAGATTGCAGTTGGCTATACTTTGGGTGGGCACCTCGCGGAGTACATCCTCATCACCGAGGAAGTTCTGGCCGCGGGTTGTCTACTGCCGCTCCCGGATCCTACACTTCCTTACGCTCATGCGGCGATGAGCGAGCCATTGTCTTGTGTCATATCGGCGCAGGACCATCATCTCCATATATACCAAGACACTCCGTTGTCTCCAAGGAAGGTGGTGAAAGGGCTGAAGCCGGGTGGGGTGACCATCGTCATCGGCGCTGGGGCCATGGGGCGGATGCATGTGGACTTGGCGCTGAGCTACCACCCACGTGTGATCATGGTTACCGACCTTGTGGAGTCGCGACTGGAGATAGTCAAGAGCCTTTTGGGGCCGCGTGCGGCGAAAGAAGGCACTGCAATTCACGCCGTCAATCCTGCCACGACCGACTTCCAGAAGCTGGTCGATGAGGTGACAGGGTATGCGGGCGCGGACGATGTCATAGTGGCGGTCGGATCCAAACGAGCTATTGAGACCGCTCAAAACCTCGTCGGGCGGGGGGCCGTTCTCGATCTTTTCGGTGGGTTGAAAAAAGGGGAGGACATCGTAGGCTTGGATACTGGAATCGTCCACTACAAGGAGATCAATGTTACCGGGTCGAGCGGCGGGTCACCTTGGGACATTGCTCGAACGCTGGAGCTGATGGCTTCAAAGCAGATCGACCCCGGAGCTCACATCACTCGAATAGGTGATTTGGAACACGCAATTGATTTTCTGCGCATGGTGAAGGCGCAAGAAATCGATGGGAAGGCCGTAGTTTACCCGCACCGGCGCACCCGAGAAATCCGCGTTGTCAAAGCTTGGAGCGCTCAGGACGAGCGTGATTACCTCAAAGCGAGCGGGAGTTGAGACGTGGGGCTTGAGGGTAATCGCACCTTTGTCGGGTTCGGTTTTGGACCCATACAGGCGGGGCTCTTCCTTTACGAAGCCTTCCGTTCGGGGGGTTTTCGTCGATTAGTGGTCGGTGAAGTCCTGCCGCAAGTGGTGAAGGCCGTCCGAGAAGCACCAGGTCGGTTCGTGGTGAATATAGCGCACCCCAACCGCGTGGAAATCGCGCAAGTCGAGCCAGTAGAGATCGAGGATCCTGCTTGCGAGCGCGATTGCCAGCGCCTTGTCGAGGCTGTGGCGGGGGCGGAAGAGATTGCAACCGCAGTGCCCAGCGTCCAGCACTATGTGTCGGTGGGGCCGGGAAGCATTCAGCGCATATTAGCGCAGGGCCTTCGACGAAAGGCGGCTGTCGGCGGACCGCGGGCGGTAGTTTACGCAGCCGAGAACCACAACCACGCAGCCGAGATCCTGGAGGCCAAAGTCCGGGAGGAGATTCCGGAGGGCGAACGCCAGGCCGTGCACTCGCGGGTTCGGTTCCTCAATACTGTCATCGGGAAAATGAGCGGCATTGTTTCGGATCCGAAGGAAGTGCGGGCGCAGGGGTTGGCCACCATTACTCCGGGAGACCCGAGAGCCTTCCTCGTGGAGTCCTTCAACCGAATCCTCATTTCCAAGATCCATTTCGAGGATGTGGGCAGTGCCCCTCCTTTTCAGCGGGGGATCAGTGTTTTTGAAGAGAAGGACGACCTTTTGCCTTTTGAAGAGGCTAAGCTTTATGGCCACAATGCCACTCACGCGCTCGCTGCGTACGTTGGCGCCCAGAGAGGGGTCCAACGCATCGCTGAACTCGGAGAGATGCCGGATATTCTCGCCTTCCTCCGAGCCGCGTTCATTCGTGAATCGGGAGAAGCCTTGATTCGGAAGCATTCCGGCGTAGATCCGCTTTTTACTCCGGCGGGGTACCGAGAATATGCTGACGATCTGCTAGCGCGCATGATCAATCCTAATCTGCGGGACAGCGTGGAACGGGTGGGTCGCGACCCGGAGCGCAAGTTGGGATGGGACGACCGTCTAGTAGGCACGATGCGGGTGGCGTTACGGTCAGGGGTTCGACCTCTTCGCTACGCCTTCGGCGCTGCGGCAGCGCTCGCAGTCCTGGACCGATCCATGCTTGGGGAGAAAGCTCCGTTAACGCTACGCCTGAGTCAACTCTGGAGCAAGTCTTCGCCCGATGAACAGGAAAAGGGGGGCATTCTCAGACTTGTCGAGGACGGCCGCAATCGACTGAAGCGCTGGCGCGATTCGGGGTTTCCAAATCTCGAAGGGCTCTTCCAAGAAGCTATTTGAGAGTTGATGACTCTGCGCTTCAGCGAAAAGAATTGATCCGGGTTGCGGCGAATCAGTGCTCCACCCGGCTATTTCTTCTTCTTAGGAGCAGAGTGAATTGGCTCCCCCAAGAGGGCGTGGGCCGCTTCCATCCAGGCTTCTGCCAGGGTTGGATGGGCGTGAATGGTGTGGGCGAGTTCCGTCGCCGTCAGCTCGGCGCGAATTGCTGTGGTCGCTTCCGCAATCAGCTCGGTGGCATGCGCACCGACCACCTGGGCTCCCAGCAGTTGATCGGTCTCCGCATCCGCTACCCACTTTACAAAGCCGCTCGTTCCACCCATCGCCAGCGCCTTTCCCAGCGCCCCCAGCATGAACTTCCCTGACTTGATTTCCCTCCCTTGCGCGCGCGCCTCCTGCTCGCTGAGGCCGACGGTTCCTATCTCCGGGGATGTAAAGATACAGTTGGGAATGTATTTCTCGTTCTTGCGGAGGCTGCGGGTACAGGCGTTCTCAGCCGCGACCAAGCCTTGCGAAGTGGCCGCGTGGGCTAGCTGCGGACCTCCCGTGACGTCCCCAATGGCGTAGATCGTGGCGACGCGGGTCCTGCCGTACTCGTCCACCTCGATGAAACCCTGCGGGTTGGTTGCCAGCCCCGCATTCTCCAGCTTTAGCTCTTCCGTGACGGGTTTGCGGCCAAGGGCGGCCAGCAACACGTCGGCTTTCACCTGCTCCTCACCAACTGTGCCACGGACGCTGCCATCGTCCGCGGAGATGTTTTCAAGAGTCCTGCCTGTGAGGATCCGAATGCCCAAGGTGTTTTCCATATGCCGACGCAGTTCGCGCCGGACGTCGGCATCGAGGCTCCAGAGTATGTCTTCCAGCAGCTCCACGACCGTGACCCGGACGCCCAGTTGGGCGAGCAGGCAGGCAAACTCGCATCCCACGACGCCGCCTCCCAAGACGAGCACACTGGAAGGGAGTGCCTTGAGCTCCAGAAATGACCGGCTCTCCAGCACGCGCTTGTGCCGAGGCAGGAAGCCAGGCATGGAAGAGGTTGCCCCGGTAGCGATGATGATCTTTTCCGCACCAATGACCGTGGAGGCAGAACCCGGGTCGCCGCTCGAAGCCTGCGGGTGCGCAACAATACGGTTGCGAGTTTGGAACGCGGCAGTCCCTTTAAGTATCTTTACGCCGTTCGCTTTTAACAACTGTTTGATCCCGTTGCGCAGTAGCCCAACCACCTGCTCTTTGCGAGCGGCCATGGCCGCGTAGTCGAACGCGGCGCCGTCTACTTTGAGCCCCATTTCGCCGGCAGATTTCAGCCGCGCATAGAGATCGGAGGAGGCGATAAGCGTCTTGGTGGGGATGCACCCCCAGTTCAGGCAGGTTCCGCCCAATTCCTCCTTCTCAACGATAGCCACCGAGGCGCCGAGTTGCGCGGCCCGGATGGTGGCAGGATACCCTCCCGGACCTGCCCCAATAATCACTACGCCAAACGTTTCCACAGAGTGATCTCCTCAAGTTTGCTCTTAATGGCGTTTACAAATCGAGCCGCGAGAGCGCCGTCGATGAGGCGATGATCGGAGGACAAAGTCATTTTCATGACAGACCTGATGGTAACTCGATCCTCCCTCACCACGGGCTGTTTCTGCACGCTCGATACAGCCAGGATGGCGCTTTCACCGGGATTGATGATGGCGGTGAAGTTTTCGACATCCAGCATGCCCATATTGGAAATGGTAAAGGTGCTTCCTGTCATTTCTGCGGGTGTGAGCTTCCCGGCGCGGGCCTTCGCCGTCAGCTCCGTGGCGCAATCGTGGATCTCTGCCAGCGTCATGTCATCGGCGTCACGGATCACGGGAACTACCAGGCCTTGCTCCACGGACACCGCCAAGCCCAGGTGCACTTTGCTGTGCCAGCGGATGTTCTTACCATCCGTGGTGCTGTTCACCGTGGGAAATTGCCGCAAGGCTAGCGCCACAGCCTTCAGAATGAAATCCGTAATCGAGTACGATGCGCCCTGGGCCTTCAATTCCGATCGCCATGCCTCGAGGTCCGTCATATCCACAGAGACGGTGACAAAGAAATGCGGCGTACTCGTAAAACTCTGCGTTAGCCGTTCGGCAATCACCTGCCGCATCCTGCTCATGGGTTCAGGCCTTTCAGCGATCGCCCTCTGGACATCAGCAACGCTAATGCGGCCCGAATCACCTTTGCCCTCAAGGGAGAGGATGTCGAGGGTCTCCCGCGCCGCCAGCTTCTTGGCTGTGGGAGTTATCCTGAGCCGCTCGTACCCTCTGGCCGCAAGGTATGCCTTCACGTCCCGTTCAACGATTCGCCCGCTTGGTCCCGTCCCGATGATGGGACTGGGATCAATTACGGCCTCTCTGGCCAGCCGGGCTGCGCGGGGGCTGATTCTGAAAAACCTCGAGGGTTCGACTGCCACCGGAATCGCTAAGGGCTTTTCCCCGGGCCGCATCTCACGCTGGGGCATCGCCGCCCTCGCCCCGCGGGCCTTGGGGAGTTCCGCCACGCGAACCGATGAGGTGGCGTGCCGTGCTTCCCCGGTGGTTCTTGGCGCTTCAACCCTCGGCATCGACTGGGGAAGGGCTGGCGTCTCAGGAATTGGTTCTCCAGGATCGCCAACATAACCGACGGTCGATTGAACGGGGACAGTCTGCCCTTCCGCAGCCACGATCTTAAGGAGCGTTCCCCCCAAGAAGCTCTCCACCTCCAGTAGAGCTTTGTCCGTCTCGATCTCGAAAAGGATGTCCCCTTTTGCGACGGCGTCTCCTTCTTTCTTCAGCCAGCGCACAATCGTGGCCACTTCTTCCGACTGCCCCAGCTTGGGCATGCTAATCGGTCGTACCATTGTGGTGTTCCCATCCTACAAGACAGCCTTGGCGGCCGCGACGATGTCATCCGCAGTCGGAAGGAAAACCGCTTCGAGAACATGCGACTGAGGGGCAATCCCGTTCTTGGCGCCCACCCGCATGACGGGGCCATCAAGGTAATCGAAAGCTTTCTCCTGGATAGTCGAGGCAACCTCGCCCGTATAACTGCCGATGCTTACACAGTGACTAACGACCACGCAGCGCCCCGTCTTCTGTACTGAAGTGAGAATGGTTTCCATGTCGAGAGGCACAAGGCTGCGCAGATCCACGACCTCTGCGCTGATGCCGGATTCACCCTGCAATTTCTCGGCAGCTTTCAAGGCATCATGGACCGCCGGACCCCACGCGACAATTGTGATGTCGGTTCCCGGGCGCTTGATGTCCGCTACTCCAATTGGAATCAGGTATTCTTCCTCCGGAACCACGCCCTTGTTGCCATACAGCAGTTGAGACTCCATATACATGACGGGGTTGTTGTCACGGATCGCAGACTTCATAAGGCCCTTAGCGTCGTAAGGTGTGGCTGGATAGATAACATACATCCCCGGAATGTGCGCAATTACGGATTCGAGCGTCTGGGAGTGCTGCCCTCCGTATCCTTTCCCGCCCCCCACCGAAGCGCGTATAACCAAAGGTACCTCAATCTGAGCGCCGGACATGTAATGCCACTTGGAAGCCTGATTGCTGACCTGATCTCCCGCCATCAAGAGGAAATCCATGTACATGAGCTCCACGACCGGTCGTAATCCGATCATGGCAGCGCCCACGGCCGTTCCGCAAATCGCCGCCTCGGAGATGGGGGCATTGAAGACTCGATCCCGGCCAAAAGCCTCCAGCAATCCTTTCGAAAGCTTAAAGGCACCGCCATATTCGGCCACATCCTCGCCGTAGAAGATGACACGTGCGTCGCGTTTCATCTCCTCGATCAGAGCTTCCTTGATTGCGTCGCGGTAAGTAAGCTCGCCCTGTGCGGTCCTTTTGATCACCGGGAGTTGCTCGAATATTCTTACCTTTTGATATTCTGAAGGAACCTCTTTAACAGCGGTGTGAGTGTACATGTACTTGATGACGTCTTTGGGATCCGGATCGGGGGAGTCTGCCGCCCGTTTGGCCGCGCGCGCATTACGCTCCCGAACTCTTCGCTCGACGGCCGCAAGGCCATTCTCGTCGAGGATCTCGCAACTTAAGATCTGTTTCGCAAAGGCGCTGATGGGATCAACTGCTTTCCACGCCGCTTCCTCTTCACGGGTACGATATTCGTTGCGAGGGTCACTCAAGGAATGTCCATAATAGCGGTAAGTATTCACGTCGAGGAGATAAGGGCCATCGCCATTACGGCAGCCATGGGCCGCGTGCAGCGTCGCGTCGCGAACGGCCAGCACATCCATGCCGTTCACAATCTCGGCGTGCATATTCTGGTCTGAAAACCCGGCGCCGCGCCGCGCCAGGTGGGCGACGCCCATGACCTCTTTGTCCGCCCGCCCTGTCATGCCGTAGTGATTGTTGAGGATCAGGAAGATGATCGGAACGCCAAAGCGATATTCTCCCGCGATCTCGTTTGTAAACTGGCACTGAGCGGCAAAATTCAGGGATTCAAGCACGACCCCGTTGGCGTAAGCGCCATCACCCGCAAAACAGCAGACCACCGCTCCGTTGCGGAGATAGCGGGCGCCTACCGCCGCGCCGGTCGCGATCGGCACACTGCCTCCCACGATCGCGTTGGCGCCAAGATGGCCCACCGTGAAATCCGCGATATGCATGCTGCCGCCGCGGCCCCGGCAGTATCCGTCTTCCTTCCCGAAAAGCTCCGCCAACATTCGATAGACGTGCTCTTCCAGCGCCTGTTCCAGGAGCTCCTGGCGCGAGGTTGCCTTGGACTGCGGAAGGCGCTCGCGCAATTGCTTAACAGGCATGTCCCGGATGGCTCGCGCGCCCCGCGCCAGGCTATCTCCATGCCCCCGGTGCGTACTGGTGATGCAATCCTTCAGCAGCAGGGCGCTGCAGGCTCCGACCGAAGCTGCTTCCTGGCCCACCGAGACGTGCGTTGGCCCGCGATAGTTGAACTCGGGAAGTGGCTCGTAGGCGCCGGATCGGAGCTGCACGATCATTTCTTCCATCTCGCGGATCATCAGCATGTCTTCCAGCAGCTCGACGGCCAGCCCGGGACTCATTCGTCCCGCTGCTAATTCGCTTCGAAGGTTCGCCTGGAATCGATAGGCGGGAATTCTTCCGCAGTCGATTTCAAAAGGTGTGAAGTCGGGCGTCGTATTGCTAAGATAGCCAACCGGCATTTTCGTTCTCTCCATTGGGTTCGGTAGATTCAGGCCCTTACGACCGCTACGCCTCTCTTGCGAAGCTCCCTGGCAAATCTCCGATTGATGAGTTTGTCCGTGATCAAGACATGGAGCCTATCCAATCGCCCCGCGCAAGAAAAGGAAATCTTTCCGACCTTAGTGTGGTCGGCCAGGAGGATAACCTCCCGGGCGTGCTCCATAACAAGTTCCTTGGTATAGGCTTCGCTAGGACCAGTCGTCGTGAGGCCTTCCCGGAGGGTGAGCCCGATGGTCCCCATGAAGGCTTTGTCCACTTGCAGCTCCTGAAGCGTGAGGCGGGTGAGAGGCCCGACCAGTGTTTGGCTGAGCCGCCGCAGCTCACCACCGATCAGTATCAGCCTCGGCCCGTGGGCAGCCAACTCGATCGCAGCGCGCAGGGAGTTCGTCAGGATGGTGAGATTCGACCGATCTCTTACCAGGCGCGCCAACTCCAGGACCGTACTGCCACCATCCAGAAAAATCGTCTCGTTCGGCTTGATGTATTTCAACGCCGCCCGGGCGATCCGATGTTTCTCCTTGGCGGCGATTGAGGTTTTGTCGTCAAAAAGGGGTTCCTCGAGCCGGCTTTCGACGCCGACCGCCCCACCGTGCACGCGTCGAATCTCACCCAAGCTCTCCAGCTCGTTCAGGTCGCGACGGATCGTGGCCGGAGAGACGTTAAGTTGCCGGGAGAGTTCCTCGACCCGGACCACATGATCTTCCCTTACCATTCGCCGCAGTCGCTCCAGCCGCGCGGGCGCGAGCTCCTTTTGGCTGTTGATCGCCATGCAGGCGTCCTTCATGCTTGATTGTGATTGAGTGTATTCAAAATCTGTTTGAAGTCAATCACATTCTTTCGCGTTCCTCCGGGCTCCCCTGTCCTTCGCCAAAATCTCGTCCGTATTGGTTTTTAGCGAGGAATGGCCTCAGTTATCAGGCAGATGTAATTCTGGCGAAGCACGGGCCACGGTGATTTGAGCTTGGATCGACAGGGTGGCGGGCGTATGCTTTGGGGCCATGGTGAACCTCAAATTGGAAATTCCGGACCGGAGGTCTTCTTCTATGTATGGCAGGAATTCGATGAACCGCAGAGACTTTATTCGCCGCTCCGGTTTGGGCGGAGCGGGGGGCGTGGCGTTGCGCTCCGGCGGGAAGGTGCTCTGGGCGACGGAGCCTGGACCCGCCTCCGTTCCACCCAGCGACCGGGTGCGCGTGGGGGTCATTGGCCCCGGAATGCGGGGGTTGCAGGACGCAGGAGGTTTCCTGGCCGTGCCGGGTGTGGAGCTGGTGATGGCGGCCGATGTGTATGACGATCGCCTGAAACGCGCGAAGGAGCTTTGGGGCGAGAAGCTCGAGACCACGAAGGACTATCGACGCGTCCTGGATCGCAAGGATATCGACGCCGTCCTTATTGCCGTGCATGACCCTTGGCACAAGCGCCTGATGATTGAATCGATGCAGTCCGGCAAAGATGTTTACTGTGAGAAGCCCATGACTTACAGGATCGAGGAGGGCTTCGAAATCCTGGATGCCGAGAAGCGCTACAACCGGATCCTTTACATTGGCAGCCAGGGGGTAAGTTCGCCGCTGGTGCACATGGCCAAGAAGTGGATTGATGAGGGCCGGCTCGGCCAGATCACCCTGGTGAAGTCCTGGGAAAACCGCAATACACCCACCGGCGCATGCTATTACCCCATTGCGCCGGACGCCTGCGAAGAGAACATCGACTGGAAAACCTGGCTGGGCCCCGCGCCTCCCGTCCCTTTCGACCCGCGTCGCTATTTCCGCTGGCGGATTTACTGGGACTATTCCGGAGGTATGGCGACCGATCTCGGCGTGCACTACGTGAACACGCTGCATTATCTGCTGGGAGAAACAGCCCCCAAGAGCGCCATCTGCTACGGCGGCAGCTACCGATGGAAGAAGATTTATCCCGAGACCGAAATCCCCGATGTCGTCCAGGTCCTTTACGAATATCCCGACTTCACGTTCAACCTGTCCATCACCCTGAACACGGAGAACCAGAGCATCGGAACTTTGTTCATGGGCACCAAGGGGACCATCCAGCTTGACGAAGTGAAGATGACTTTCTATCCCGAAGACCCGCTCGAAAGCTATGGCTGGATCGTTAATGCCTGGCCCGCAGCCATGCAAAAACAGTTCATCAAGGAAAACAACATCGTGGGGCTTGACCAAACTTGGGCGCCAGGCGCTTGCACGGCTCCGGAGAAGTACGAGCACTACGATATTATTGGCGACCCCACGGACCTCCACGTAAAGAATTTTGTGGAGTCAGTCCGTACGCGCCAGCGCAGCCCGGAGGGCGCTGTCGAGGGACACAACGCAGTCGTGGCGGCGCATATTGCAAACATGTCTTACAAGCACGGCAGCCGCAAGGTGACGTGGGACGGGAAGCAGGCGAAGATCGTATAGCGCAGTATTGAACTGGTGGTTGGAGAGTACAATCGCCGGCGTGAACACTCGAAGGCTATGCGGGAACCAGGCCAACGGATGGCGCACCGTAGAGATGATCCGCGCGGTTGACGCATCAGCGGGAACAGAAGAAGCCTTCAGCCGTACCGGCCAGAAGGCCGAAAGCGCTCCCTAGTTGCGGCGATTTCGCGTCCCCTCGGCGCAACTGGCGAGGCGGGCGAAGAACGCGCTGCACGGGATTTTGAACCGACACGTTCTCCTATCGGCATTGACAAATCACAGTGACGGCCATCTGTTGTAGCGGGTCGCCGTGGCGACTCCTCAGCGCCGAAAAACCGGCGGGCAGACACCGCCGCTACAGCCAAGGTCGTCACTATAATTTGTTATCCTCAATAGCTCCAGGTAAGGGGAGATGCGATGAAAAAGCTGGCAGTCACCATCGTGGGCGGCGGAATGATCACAAACGATCTGCTCCTGCCCTCGATCTACCATCTGCAGAGAACGGACGCCGTCGGCCCTATCAGTATTTGTGCTTTGAATACTCCTCCGCTCAGGGCCCTGAAGGAAAACCCGGATCTCCTCCAGGCATTTCCCGGGCAGGATTTCATCCCGTACCCGGCTCTGGCGGAGACGCCGGACAAGGACTTTCCTGCCCTTTACAAGGAAGTCATAGCCGCGATGCCGCCTGAGAATGTCGTGGTGGTGGCCATGCCTGATCATCTCCACTATGAAGTCGTCATGGAAGCTCTCGAGCGCGACCAGCATGTCTTGTGTGTGAAGCCTCTGGTTCTCAAGTATCAACATTCGGTCGAAATCGAGAAGCTCGCCCGGAAGAAAGGCCTTTTCATAGGCATTGAGTATCACAAGCGGTTCGATCGACGCTCGCTCGTGGCCAAGCGGAGTTATGCCCTCGGGCACTTTGGGGCGTTTGTCATGGGGGAAGCGAAGCTGATCGAACCGTATTATTACCGTTTTTCTAACTTTCAAAATTGGTTTACGCCCGACCGGAGTGACCCTTTCACCTATATCGGATGTCATTATGTGGACTTGGTCTATTTCATCACCGGGTTGAAGCCTGTGGAAGTGTCGGTCCTGGGGATCAAAGGCCGGTTTCCCAACGGCAACCCCGGCTTCCTGTGGTCGCACGGCCGCGTCATATTCGAAAGCGGCGCGTTACTCTCGGTCATCAACGGCCTGGGTTACCCGGATGCCGGGGCTGGCAGCAACGATCAAGGCTTGGTGATGTACTGCGAAGGCAACGGCAAGAATGCTTTGATTGACCACGACGACCAATACCGTGGCGTCGCACACTGTTATCTGGAAGGCATTGGCTGCGGCGGGTCCCAGTATAACTATGTGAGCCCCGATTTCTACCGGCTGGTGCCGTGGGAGGGCGCCGGCTTCAAGCCCCTGGGCTACGGCTATGACTCGGTTGCAGCGACAATCAGCACGATGTACCGGATAGAAAACGAGACGGCCGAACTTCCCGCGGAATCCGCGCTCGTGCGGCGGCGGCAGATTATTCAGGAAGTGGACGAAAAAGGCATTATTGCCACACCTTCAAACAGTTTCATCAATGAGCTGGTCGTGGAGGCCGCGCGGATGTCCATCCTGAATGACGCCGCTCCGGTCAAGATCGTTTACGGCGACCGGCCGCATGTAGAACCGAAGTCTTGATGTGAAGCCCCTCGAGGAGACGCCATGGCAGCTTATGACTTAACCCCCGTCGACGTGCCGAAGGTGCAAACCAAGTACCGGACGATCACAACGCCTCTCCCTGTCCCGGAATCCCTGCCGATATTTCATGAATTGATGAAGTCCGAGCCGCAGTCGATGATGGGGCAGCCGCCGGTAGTCTGGCACAACGCGGAGGATTTTATCGTCGGCGACGGCTGGGGAAACCGATGGATTGACTGGTCCTCCGGCGTGCTGATCACCAACGTCGGGCACGGCAGGAAGGAAATCAAAGACGCGCTGAAGGAAGTCATTGATCAGGGCTTGCTGGCTACCTACGTCTTCGCGCACGAAAGGCGAATGAGGTTGGCGCGGATGCTGCGCGAGCTTTCCCCCGACCCGGACAAGTACAGGGTTTTCTTGTTGAGCACGGGGAGCGAAGCCACCGAAAACTGCATAAAACTGGCCAAGACTTACGGCCTGGAGAAATATGGTCCGCGCAAAAAATTCTTCGTGACGTTCCAGTACGCTTTCCACGGCCGCACGATGGGCGCGCAATTGGCGGGCGGAATGGACAGAGAGAAAAAGTGGATTGTGGACCGCGACCCATCGTTCATCCAGGTGCCGTTCCCGGACGGCTTCAAGAACGAGGACACGTCCTTCGACCTTTTTCTCAAAACGCTCGCGCAGAAGAACGTCAAACCCCAGGACATTGCCGGCGTCATGACCGAGACCTACCAGGGAGGTGGCTCCGATTTCTTGCCGGTGGAATATGCGCAGAAGCTTGAGGCGTTCTGCCGGGCGCATGACATTGTTATGTGTTACGACGAAGTGCAAGCCGGTTTCGGGCGCACGGGGAAGATGTTCGGGTTCGAGCACTATGGCGTCACGCCTGACCTCATCGCCTGCGGTAAAGGGATTTCCTCGTCTCTGCCGCTTTCGGCGGTCATCGGGCGCGAAGATATCATGGGCTTGTATCCGCCGGGTTCGATGACTTCCACCCACTCCGCGTCGCCGTTGCCGGTGGCGGCGGCCATTGCCAGTCTGGAAGTTCTGCAGAGGGACCGCCTGATCGAACACTCAGCGGCCATGGGTGAGATTCTCCTTCCCGCACTCGAGCGCCTCCGGAGCAAGTATCCGAAGGTTCTCGGTTGCGTGCGCGGCAGGGGCCTGGTCGCTGGCATCCAGGTGGTGAAGCCTGGAACCAAGGAGCCTGACCCCGACACCGCGTTGAAGATCAATGCGGCGTGTTTCCAGAAAGGTCTGCTCATGTTCGCGCCGGTGGGCGCAAGCGGCGAATGTATAAAAATCGCGCCGCCTTTGGTCATCCCGGAGGAAGCTCTGAGAGAATCGCTCCAGGTTTTCGAAGAAGCTGTGGATGAGGTTCTGGGCGGCCATTAGCGCGCTGATCCGTTGCGATGTTGCTCTACGACAAGCGGCGGCGCACCTCCGGGAGCGCCTCGCACGACCTGCCGATTTAGAAACCTGGCACGAGCTCATCGAGGCCCGCGCCTGTGGCGGGACGGGCCCTGTACTATATGGTGCAGGGGAGCTACCCCGCTTCTTGAGGCCTGTGGATGTTCGGCTTGTCGTAGCACGGGCGTCTCGAAGAGAGACGTTCCGCCGGAACGTCTCTCCCCCCCGAGCCGCCCCGGAGAGAAGAACAAAAGCAAAAACCTACCCTGGAACTCGCATTATGATTGGTACACAAAACGGGGGCAGGTCACCTCTCCCGACCTCGCGTGCCAAGCAGCCGCGAGCGCGGCATTCGATCAAACCGCTTTCTCCTGTGAACGAGCAGGCGCCTTGGGTGTCTCTCGCCACCATACAATCCCGGCCAAAATCAAAATGAGCAGAAGGCCTGCACCCACATACGTAAGGTATGCTCGGAAAGGATTGTGAAGCGGCAAGGCGGGGCCAAACCACGCAAGCCAATTCGGAAAGGAATTAAAGAGCATCAGGTCGATCTTATAGAAGGGCCCGTCCGTGGTCATATAGTGAGAGAAGTTCTGTGAAAATGGCGCGTAAGCGAGATAAAGGGCGAGAGAGCTCAGAAAAAGGAAGATGGGAGCATAGTTCTCGGCCACGGTGATGGTGTGGAACAGGCGACCTTTCTTCTCCTTTCTGATCCACAGCTTCGCATTGACGTACAGCAGGCAGCACAAAACGACAAAGGCGAAGACCCACACCAGAAAGGCGTACAGATTCACCAGCAGGACCGACCAGCCGTAGTTGCTGGTCTCGGTGAAGGGGTCCTTGCGAAGGCGTTCGGCGTCCTGGCGCAGTTGCTGAAGCGCCGCCTCCACCCGCGCGGCCTCGCTTTCCCGATGGGCCTTTTTCAGGGCCGGGGCGAGCCGCTCGTAGGCGATCGTCTGGATGGTCATCGCTAAAGAATCCTCCAGCCCGTAATGGCCCTGCAGCCGCATGCGCTCCCCGAACTGTGCCGCTTGCCCGTAGTAGCGCAGGGCTTCCTCCCGATGTCCCGCAGCTTCCGCGCTGGCTCCAAACTTGTCTACCAGGAGACTGGCGTACTCCCGGATATTCAAGAGGTCGGGAACCGGGTACTGTGCCACCAGGAACGTCATGACCAGGGGGTTTTTCCAGCCCCGCTGGAGCAGGACCTCCCGGTCCAGCTCAAATCGCCGGACGGCGTACTCGTCGTAACGCGGCTGGGCATACGCTGCCTGCATGGCCTTTTGCCATTCCACTTCCTTCGCCAGGGCGTCGAGGTGCTGGGCCAAAGCCAGGGGGCCAGCGGGCCAAGCCTCGCCGCGGGAGCTGCGGATCAATTCTGCCTGCATCAGGTAGGGGACAGCATTGCCCGCGTCGTAAGCCAGCAGCTTGTCGATGCGCGCCCGCAGGGTCGGGCCGAAGGCCGGTGATTCCCATTCATCTTTGTATCGATAAGCGAGGTCACGGTACAGCCAGGTCATCTGAGGATTGGCCGCCACCGCCCGATCGGTAAGCCGCAAGATGTCGTCCCGCCTTTCCTGTGCCGGCAAGTACAGGGCGGCAAAGGCCATTAACTGGCTGTCGCCGCGCCGGTCGGCTTCCTGCCCCAGGCGGAGCAATTCCTGGGGGGACACAAAGCGGCTCAGGGAGAGGAGCTTGGCGCCAGCAGTCTTGGGCCAAATGGGGATGAAACTCAACTGGGGCGCCATGCTGGCGAGCGGGACCTCGAGCGCAGTGCGGAAGTCAGGGATCAGGAAAAACGCCAGGGAAAAAAGCAAGAAGATCCAGCTCATCAAACGCGTTTTGCGCACAGCCCATCCTCCTCTCGCGGTTCTACTACCCGGTGCGGCTCGCAAAAGCCTACGCCGATGTGTTGCTTCTGTCAATCGAAGCGAATGTAAGTTGTCAAAGCTCTTTAGAAATGTCCCCTCTGAAACTGTTTGGTTGTTGCTGTTGGTGTTTCTTTCGGGTTCCGGCCGGAGCGGAGCCCTGCGGAGCCCGAAGGGCGGAGCGTTGAGGGCGGAGCGCAGGCCGGAACCCGAAAGAAGTTGGCCGCGGGCGGCCTGCCGCCATGGGTGGTTGGCTGGCGGCACCCACTTCCGCTTCGCCATCGGCGTGGCCGGAGTGGCCTGGCTGACTCCCCGCTCGCCAGGTTGCATGGCCTCCTGGGCACGCGGCCTCGCCGG